>Ga0073906_1000001_pt1 | contig 548479 bp, 528 predicted proteins | sample Inofromicrocosms_FD_65485 | JGI IMG/M metagenome (GOLD analysis project Ga0073906, IMG submission 65485) | Mouse cecum microbial communities from Vienna, Austria - Inoculum for glucosamine and mucus D2O microcosms | ecosystem: Host-associated > Mammals > Digestive system > Large intestine >...
GGGGGCGGTTTAACAACATTTTATATTACAGGTCAAAATGACGGCGGCAATCAATTATTTAGGGCACCCGGCGGCGGGGGTGGTGGCGGGGGCGGACAAGATAATACAATAGCTCGCAACCAAGGCGGCGGGGGCGGGGGCGGTGGAGGAAACGGTGGAGGAGCCGGAGGAAACGGCGGAGGTATTGATGCAAACGGAAATAAATCATTTACACTTGATGGCGCCCCGGGGCTTGGCGGCACAGGAGGAAATCCCGGCACAGGCACGATTGGCGGACAAATTTCAACAATATTCGGTAATGAACGTTGTTCTGGCGGAAATGCGGGAGTTGGAGGCGGCGCAACCTTAAATACAACCCAAACAGGTTCTGACGGTAAAGACGGCGCTATGAGAATATCATATCTCAGCTATGGCACAGGGGGCTCAGGCGGAGGAAGCGGAGCAGTATTTGCTCTTTACCCTGTAAATGTAGCAGAAAAGGAAACCTTAAAAATAACCGTTGGTGAGGGCGGAAATGGCGGTACAGCAGGATATATGGATAAAAATACAAACGGCACGGCAAAAGTAGTAGACCCGATAGAACCAAAAGGCATTTTTGCAGGAAGTACGTACATAAAAGATGGTAATAACAAAGTTTTATTAGGGTACACAGCCACAAGCAACCGAGGAAGCTATCCCGGAAGCAGTAAAGGTACAGCCTGCGGACCCAAAGTTCCACCTTATACATCCGAAAGCGGCTGGATAATGTCACCCCTTGGAGAGTCATATCCTACAAACACAGGTATGTCTGATAATAATTATCCTAAAGGATTTTTCAGTGAAAACGGAAGACCTGCAGGAGGCGGAAGCAGCTTAAACTGTAATGCAAGCTCTATTGCAAATGAAACAGTCGGTGGAAGAGGAGGAACAATCACAACACCCTTTACAGGCACATGCACCCCGGGTAAAGGCGGCACAAAACCAGGTGAAGCAGGCGGAAATGCATCAGGTTACGGCTGCGGAGGCGGAGGCGGATATGGTCTAAGCAATGGCGGAGGCGGCAGCAGCGGTTATGCAAGAATTTCATGGAATAAGTACTGGGATGCAGCAAACGAAGCATATAAATACGCGGATACCGGTGCTGCAGGAGGCGGAGCATCCGGCAATACTATGGTATATACAACAACTAATCTTCATAGTGGAGAAAGAATAAAAATAAGAATTGGCAAAGGCGGAAAAGGAGCTTACATTGATAATAACCAAATGATAAATGCAAGAAAAGGCGGAGATACCGTTTTTGCTTATGATAATTTGAGCAAAAAAGTAACAGCCGGAGGCGGAGGCGGCGGTAATAATCCCGAAATGGATAACAGTGATGTTGATAATCCTATTATAACAAATGGAATAGGGGGCAATATATCTAATATATGCTCGGCTCAATCTGACAAAAATTTCATCAATAACCTTTGTTCAAATTCTGTAACTACCAATTGCTGCATTAAGGGCTTAAAAGGCGGGGATGGAATAACTAACGCACAAGGAGCTAAGGGGGGCAACGGTGCAGATTCTGGCAAATCAAGCTCAATCAATAAAGGCGGAAGCGGGGGTTCTACAGGAGGCAGTGCATACGGTAATGCACCATCCAATACAAGTATAGGCGCTGGCGGAGGAGGAGCCGGGATATTAGATATTGGAACTCCTTCTGTAGCAATATCCAGCAATAACAAAGGCGGAGATGGAGCAAACGGCAAATTAATACTTGAATGGTGGGAATAAAATTTAGATGAACAACTTTTCAATTGAGGCGTGTATTTTGTAACCTTCACGCCTCTTTTTTTATGTATCCAGTCAAGACTTTAAAGAGTTTAATATCAATTTCTTTAATAAATTTGCCAAGTATTATAAAAATATATATCATTAGGTTATAAATTACTGTTCAAGAGTGCTGGGGCTCACGGGTTTCAGCAGAAGAACATGGTTTCAAATCGTCGGTAAGGTCACTTTTTCGTGATTTGTTTTTATATAAACTTTTATATAAATACCGCTTAATAGCGTTTATATTGTTAAGCCAAATACACTTACCTTATTTTTTAGACACAGTGTACATTGAAAATTTAAGAGCTTTTGCGATGGTAATAGAAACTCTTCTTACGGTGCTGCGCAATGCAGTTGGCTAAGTGGCGGCTGCCAGGGCAGCTACGGTAACAGCTGCAACCCGAACCACATATGGTCAGGTACGCTGGTGCCAGGTACAGAGTCGTCTCACTATGCGTATCACTTAGACTATGGCACGCTTGGTGAATATATCCGTACTTTACCTGAGGGGTATTCTGTGCGCTGTGTCCTGGATTTATACTACTACTTCTTAATAATACCGCTACAGCGTTATTTACCTATAGAGTTAGCTCTGCGACCATGGTACGAGTTCTTCTTACGGTGCTGCGCAGTGTCAAGTACTGTATAATAGCTGCCAGGGCGCCTATGCTAACCACTGCTACCCGTACCACTTATGGTCAGGTACATTTGGCAGTTCTGCAAGTATTTATAAGATGAGTCAGCTAATCGGCGGTACACTTAGTATGACAGGCGCCTGCAGTACTGGCGAGTGCCTTACCAGGTATACCGCTTCTGTGCGCTGTGTCCTGGATTTAACACTGTAAGCTTTACAGCAAAACGTTATTTCAAGGCGTGTCATTAATGCTGCAGCTCTGTGAGCACTATGCAAGTTCCTCTTATGGAGCTGCGCATTGCGATTGGCTAAGTGGCGGCTGCCAAGGCGCCTATGCTAACAACTGCTACCCGTACGATATATGGTCAGGTTCCTTAGCAGGCACTATGCTGTACTATGACAGGGAGCTTAAGAATGGAGACTTTACTACGTATAATGCTTGCGGCGGGGAGGCTAAGTGTTCCGTTCGGAACGCCTTTTCTGTGCGCTGTGTCCTGGATTTAACACATGCCTGATTTGTATGCAGCTCTGTGACCAGTGGGAGAGTTCTAAGTATGGCGCTGCACAGTGCAAATGGCTTGGCGGCTGCCAGGGCGCAGCCTTTAATACAAATTGGGCTACTCACTGCTACCCGAACATCATATGGTCAGGTACACCGAGCGGTTCAGAGTATTGGTCTCCGCACTTAAATTCTGGTACTTTTCATATGACGGGAGCTTGTACTACCGGTCACTGCCCTGTTTCGCTAGCTTTTACTGTGCGCTGTGTCCTGGATTTGAGGCTATAAAATTCAGTACAGCTCTGCGACGCGTTTGAGAGTTCTAAGTATGGCGCTGCACAGTGCTATACACTGATTGGCGGCTGCCAGGGTGCACCCTCTGACGGAGGAGGTACGGACGCCTGCTACCCGCACGACATATGGGCTTCTACTCAGGGAAGTAACTCTTGTCGTTACTGGCGTATTCTGAAATATGGTTCTTTTGATGAGAACTGTTACCCTGTTACTTATGCCTTTTCTGTGCGCTGTGTCCTGGATTTGACTTCTGTTTTTCATAAAATAGAAAAAATTCAAAATGCAGACATATTTGCAGCTGTGCGACCTTCTTGAGAGCTCTAAGTACGGCGCTACGCAGTGTTATTGGCTGTTTGGAGGCTGCCAGGGCAGCCCAAGTAACAATTGCAGCCCGCGTGTTATATGGTCAGGCACAAGAAGGAGTACTAATAACTATGAGCAAGGTTGGCTTGGGGAAGGTATTTTTTATACTTCAGATGCTACAGACCCGCTTGCTACTAATGCTTATTCTGTGCGCTGTGTCCTGGATTTGAGTGCAAGCTGTGATTTTATAACCACTGCAAAAGAGCTTCAAATGCAGTACTTCACAATGCAGAGAATATGCCGGCGGCTGTCAGGGCGGCATATATAACAACTGCTACCCGTACGCCGTATGGTCAGGTTCACATGCTGCAAGCAGTAACTATTACTATGTATATGACTACGCAAGCGGCAGTTTTTATAACCCGAACGGCACTCCTGGTCACATATTTACTTATTCATTATCTGTGCGCTGTGTCCTGGATTTGAAATACACCACTATACAGTATACAGCTCTGCGATAGACTGGAGAGTTACAGATACAGCTCCACAAGGTGTTATGAGTTAAATGGCGGCTGCCAGGGCGCACAAAGCACTAACTGCCACCCGCACGTTATATGGGGCAACCTTATTCAGTCAGGTGTTCCATACTCTGCTCATTTAGGCAGCGGCATTTTGTATTATTCTACGAGCTACGATATGCCCGTTGCATTTGGTATACGCTGTGTCCTGGATTTGTACTGTAGCAATATACTGCAGACATCCGGTTTGCAGCTGTGCGACCACGGAGCGAGTTCTTCTTACGGTGCTGCACAGTGTTATTGGCTAAATGGCGGCTGCCAGGGGACCAACAATAACAATTGTTACCCTAACCACATGTGGTCAGGCTCTCTTCTTGAGACAGGCTATTACCGGGCTTTTAAGTTAATCAGCAGTAATCTTACCACATCTGATGTTTGTGATGGTGCCGGTAAGTGTGTTGCTGGCGGCGGTTTTTCTGTGCGCTGTGTCCTGGTTTTGATACCTGCAGACGTTTGCAGCTCTGCGAGTGGGGAGCAAGCTCTTCTTACGGCGCTGCGCAGTGCGGCGGTTTTGGCGGCGGCTGCCAGGGCTCTTACAATACCAACTGCAACCCGGACTCCTTTTGGTCTAATACAAAGACAGACATAGGATATCACAGCAGGTCTTACCTTAACTCTGGCATATACGGGCAGGGAGGAGAGCCTGATGGCAATGCCTTTTCTGTGCGCTGTGTCCTGGATTTGAACCGTAATATTGTACTACAGACAGACAGTTTGCAGCTGTGTGAGCGGTATGAGAGCTCCAAGTACGGCGCTGCACGGTATGCGTAAGCCGGTGCTGAATTTTACCAATGTGTGAGCATTGGTAAAAAGAAGCACTACGATGGCAACGTAGGATGTTGAGCAAAATTTGTGAGAACGTTAGTGAAAACAAATTCTTGCGAAACACCCACACGAGCCTGCAAACGAACTGGTCGGCGGCTGCCAGGGTGCAGGACTTAGCACAAATTGGGCTAACAACTGCTACCCGCATAACGCTTGGTCAAGCACAATAGGGCAAGCAAGCTACCGTTACAGTATTCGTATAGAATCCGGAAGTGTGCTTATTGAAAACTTTCCCGAGAGTATCGCTCTGGGTGTGCGCTGTGTCCTGGATTTGTAAAATTCAATATTATAAAAACAAAAATTAAACTCCGGATTAAAATTCAAAATTTCATATTTCATAATATTTATATAAAAAAATGCCCTCTTTTTAAAAGAAGGCATTGGTTGAATTTTATTTAGTTTTATTAGTTTAAACCTGCATAAACTGGGTTTTGAGCTATAACTTGTTCGATTGCTTTGCCTTGACCATTATCTCTTGCATTTAATTTAGCAATTTTGTTTTCTCTTTTGATTAAAGGATGGTTAGAATTTGCAACAAGCGGATCTTTTCTTACAAATGCATTCCAAGTTGAAACCTCTTTAAGCCAAGCTCTTAATTCTTCTTGTTTTGTATTTGTCATTGTGTGGTGTTGAGATTCGTGAGCTATTAAACAAGCTATAGCTTCAAGAGGAGCTTCTTTGTGTTCTTCATTTATAAATATTACAAGAGAACCTGCTTTTGTTTTTGTTGTGAAAGCTTCACAGTCGCCTGCACCATAGATTGCAAGGTTTCTGAACATAATTCTGATTGGTTTTCCTGTAGCATTTTGACCTTTTAATAATGCAATTACATCTTTTTGACCAAGGTCATTTAACATATATAAAGAAGCTGCTATTCTTGCATTTGCTGTATTTTCAGCAAAGTCATTTGCTTGGATTACGTTTGCTTTTGAAAATATGATTGTGATTGCTAATAAAACTATTAAAACTAATTTTTTCATTTTTCCATTCAACCTTTAAATTATCATCCTCATTCTAGTTATCGGAAGTTTTAATCTTTACTTTAGGATTTTGTTTTATATTGTTACAAAAATTAATATATCCAAAAACCGTATCCTGCTATCGGGTTATAAAATGCCAAAAACAGCTTTAAAGTAGGAATGAACGAGTGATATATAAATTTTTAGTGAAGTCAAAAAGGTTTGGTCAAGGAAATATGCAGAAAGAGAAATTTACATTTTATAAAAAAGGCATATCTTATGTATTACTTCTGTTTTTAATAAATACAGTAAGTCCTTGCTTTGCAGAAGTTCAAAAAGATTTTTATATATCAGCAGAAGAAATTTTACAAACTCAGGGTACACCACCTGATGTCAGTTTTACAAATAAAATTGCACGCGAAATAAAAATTATGGAAAAAAGACATTTTTCCTCTGTGAACAGCTACGACAGCGATAAATACAGAATTGCAAAACTTGAAGAACATCTTTTAGGGCGCACCTGGGAATTTTTACCTGTGGAAGAGCGAATGAAAAAATTAAAACTGGCTTCAGGCAGAAAGGTAATGTCAGGCACTGCAATTCCTGCTTCACTTAGAAAAGCAGGCTACAGCCCAAAAAGAATCGCAAATGATTCAACGCCCGTTTATGATAATGATGATAATGTGGGTTTAATTGACGGGTTTTTAAGACTTATAAATAAAGATGCATTTGATGCTTATAATCAGCATAAGAAAAGAATGTACGAGCAGTATGATTATGAATAGATTGGCGCCATATACTCCAAATTAACGGAATCATACTCTTTTCTCTTGCAAGAAAACTCTGCTCATTGTATTATGAAATAGTACATCTTTCAGGTACAATCAGGAGAAAATATGAGCCAAATTACAAAAATTGCATGGGAATTAAATGAAAAAACACCAAACAGATATCAATTAGTATATGAATTAATTGAACTTGCTAAAAAATTGGTGGATGAATCTCAAATGAAGAAGAATAAAGATGATTTCGGATATGATTTTGAAGCTTCTTACGATTCAAATATCAAAAAAGAAAAACCTGTGCAGCATGCTATTATGGTAAAAGCATCAGAATCTGATGACAGCGGGCTTGTAGGCTAGATTTTATAAATTATAGACTTTTAAAAAGGATATTTTGGATAAATTGCAAGCCACAATTAATTATATAAATGAGAAAACCGGAAATTTTAAACCTGATATTGCCTTAGTGCTGGGTTCCGGCTTGGGGGGGTTCACCAAAGATTTAAACGGGATAACATTACCTTATAATGATATCCCGAATTTTAGAGCATCTACCGTTAAAGGTCACAAAGGAGCTTTATTTTTTACGACCCTTTTTAATAAAAAAATAGTTGTAATGCAGGGCAGACTGCATTTTTATGAGGGGTATGAACTCACGGATATTACTTACCCGATTAAGGTTTTTAAAAAACTTGGGGCTAAAACCCTCATTCTAACAAACGCAGCTGGTTCTTTAAGAGAAGATTTCAAACCTTCTGATTTAATGTTAATTAAAGACCATATTAATTTTACCGGGAAAAATCCCCTTATAGGTAAAAATGATGACACATTGGGAGAAAGATTCCCCGATATGTCAAATATCTATACAGAGGCTTTAAGAGACCAAATTAAAGAATATGCTAAAAATGAAGGGGTGGACTTAAAAGAAGGGGTATATGTGATGACCACCGGTCCAAGCTATGAAACTCCATCAGAAGTTAAAATGTTTGGAAAATTGGGCGGAGATGCAGTTGGCATGTCTACTGTGCCTGAAGCTATTGTTTCAAATTATTTAGGGATGAATACAATCGGGATAAGTCTTATTACAAACTATGCAAGCGGCATTTCAAAAAATAAACTAAGCCATGACGAGGTGGTAGAGGTTGGACACATTACTGCACAAAAGTTTACAAAGCTTATAAATACCATTATAAATAATTTATAGATATAAAGTTTTTTTCAAAAATTCCGATAATAAAAATGTAATACAAATGTAGTTTTTAGATTTTGAAAGGCAAGATACATGGGCGAGATACAGTTTCAAAATGACATCCAGCTTTTAATTGACATTTTGCCGCCAAAAATAAAACGGCTTATTTCAAAAGAAAGCCTTGATGAAGCCATTGAAATAGTGCTTGATATCGGAAGAATCCCCGAGGTTAGAATAGGGAATGGAAAAATTGCATACCTTGGATGTGACACAGTTGTGTCTGATGATATAAATTACATTGTTGAAAAAATACCGGAGTTTACATCTGATAACCGCTCAGGGATTGCAGGAACACTGCATAGAATAAGCGCTATCAGAAACAGGCAGGGAAAAATAATAGGGCTTACAATGCGTATAGGACGCGTAATTACAGGAACCATTGCCTGCATTAAAGATTTTGTTATGCAAAATAAAAGCATATTGTTTCTTGGGCGCCCCGGGGTTGGCAAAACTACAAAACTTCGTGAAATTTCAAGGCTTGTGGCAGATGAAATAGGCAAAAGGGTTGTAGTTGTTGATACTTCAAACGAAATAGCAGGAGACGGCGATGTAGCACACCCTGCAATAGGCAAGGCAAGAAGGATGCAGGTATCACAGCCTGAATTTCAAAAAGATGTAATGATTGAAGCGGTTGAAAACCATACACCAGAAGTAATTGTGGTGGATGAAATAGGAACAGAACTTGAAGCACAGGCGGCAAGAACTATTGCTGAGCGCGGAGTTATGCTTATAGCAACAGCACACGGCAATACGCTTGAAAATATTATTAAAAACCCTGCTATGTCTGATTTAGTAGGCGGCGTAAGCTCCGTTACCCTCGGAGATGATGAAGCAAAGCACAGGGGCTGCCAAAAAACTGTATTAGAGCGTGAAAAACAACCGACATTTGATATTGTTATAGAAATTATCGACAGAAACACGCTTGCTGTTTATAAAAACACTGCAGAGGCTGTAGATTACATACTTAGAGGCTGGCCTATTACACCTGAAATAAGAAAGGTGGATGAAAATTACGATTCAAAAATCGAAAAAACCCAGCAGAGCAGCGAAAATAAAATTATGGATAAAGTAAATGAGCTTGAAAGCAGAACCGGAAATGCTCAAAGTCCTCTTAATTTCTCATTTAACAGGCAAAAATATGTGGATGACGTTAAAAATCACAAAAAAATCTATATTTATGCTGTAAGCCGCTCTATAGTTGATAAAATAATTGAAAGACTTGATATAAATGCAGAAATTGTAAGAAATGTTGAAGATGCCGATTTTGTTATTGCCCATAAAAACTTTGCAAAGGGTGGAACAAAGGTGCTGGCTGTAGCCAATGAATACAGGCTTCCTGTTTACTTTGTGCGTACAAATTCAATGTCACAGATTCAAAAAGTATTAAAAGATGCGCTGCACCTAACTCAAGAACAGGTTTATATACCAAAGACATCTGGATATATGGACGAAGCGGAACTCGCTCTTGATGAAGCCAAAGCTGCCATTGCAAAAGTGATGGAAGGAGCCGAAACGGTCGAATTAGAGCCGCAGCCGCAACATATCAGAAAGCTGCAGCATGAATATGTCGATGCGCATAATCTTACTTCAACAAGTGAAGGAGAAGGCGCAGGCAGACATTTAAGAATATTCAGAGAAAAAGATTAATGAATTTATTTGATTTAATTTTTAATAAGAAAATAATAAAAGCTAAAAATCCGCGCAGTACGCACCCAAAAACCAATGGGCAGAAAAGTGAAACTATAGACGGAATTTTTATCACCTATAAAAAACATCCTTTCTCAAAAAATATAAGAATTACTCCAAAAACAAACGGAAACGTACTTGTCACACTTCCAAAGAATGTGTCTTTCAGCTATGCCAAAGATTTTGTTTTAAAAAATATTGACTGGATAAAAGAAAATGCAGCCTCAAAAAAGCCTGTGCCGCTTGATATTATAGAAGAAAGAAGGCGACTTGCGCATAAAATTTTACCAAAAAGGCTTGATGAACTTGCACAAAGATTTGGCTTTAAATATAGAAAGGTTTTTATTAAAAACCAGAAAACCGTCTGGGGAAGCTGTTCTTATATGAATAACATTAATTTAAACTTAAACCTTGTAGCGCTGGATAGTGAATTTATAGATTATGTTATACTGCATGAATTAACCCACACTGTTCACAAAAACCACCAGAAAGCATTTTATAATCTTTTGGTTAAAAATATGCCAAATGCACTTGAAATCCAAAAAAGGCTAAAAAAGATTAAAATTTCTTGCCTTAATTAAAAATATTAAACGGGAGGAATATGAAAAACATTGAAGATACAGGAGTACAACAGCAAAGTGCATTTTGTATACAGAATGTAATTAGTGAATTTATAGATATAGGCAAAACAAAAACCGAAAGAGAATTTATAAGAACGCTGATTTTATCAATTCTTGCAGGTGCCTTTATAGCTTTTGGCGCTTATTCAAGCCTTCTTGTAAGAATAGGCATTGCACCGGGTCTTGGTAAATTTCTTGCAGGAATTGTATTTTCAACAGGACTTATTATGATAACTTTTACAGGTGCAGAGCTTTTTACAGGAAATATCCTTATCACAATGGCTCTTTTTAAAAAGAAAGTTAATTTTTTAAATATGCTGAAAAACTGGAGCATAGTCTGGTTTGGAAACCTGATTGGCGCACTTTTAATTGCAATTTTAGTTATATTCAGCACAAACCATGCAGTGGATTATTTAAACCTTGTGCACACTACAGCCTTAAATAAGGTAAATCTTACTCCTTTGAACTGCTTTATTAGCGGAATTTTATGTAATACGCTTGTCTGCCTTGCAGTATATACGGCACAGTGCGCAAAGAGTGCAGCAGGAAAGATTTTAGGAATAGTTTTTCCAATTACAACCTTTATAATAGCAGGCTATGAGCACAGTGTTGCCAATATGTTTTTTATCCCAAGCGGAATTATGGTTCAAAATCTGCTGGATGATATCTCTGCACAGATAACATTTACAGCATTTTTACACAATATTATTCCCGTTACTCTCGGGAATATTGCAGGTGCAATAATATTTGTTGCAGCACCGCTAATTGCAGGGCATTTTAAAGGGTGTGAAAAATAAAACGTTGTTAATCTACAACATTTATTCTGCCTGTTTCAATATCAAAATAGGTTTTAACGATTTTCAAGCCTTCATTTTCTGCAGCATTATTTATAATGTTAGATTTTACAAGCAGCCTGTGCTTACACACTTCTAAATATTCTTTTGCAAGCGCATCATAATCATCAAGCCCTTTTTCATGCTTTACTGATTGCACCTGATAAATAAGGTTTTCAAAGCAATCATTATAAAGAGGTGCATTCATTGCATATTTCATAACCCCGCAATCTTGATGGCTCAAGATTATAAGGAGTTTTATCTTCAATTTTTTAACAGCATATTCAATGCTCTCTAAAACATTTGGTCCTATTGTGTTTCCGGCTGTGCGCACGCAAAACAGTTCTCCTAAGCCTGTATCAAATAAAATTTCAGGGCAAACCCTTGAATCAGAACAGCTTAGCACGATGGCATATGGTTTTTGCCCTTCATCAAGACTTTTTAGCATTGAATCAAAACAATAATTCTTTATTTCAGGCTTGCCTTCTATGAATTTTTTATTTCCATCCAAAAGAAATTCAAGCGCTTTATCAGGTGTATCAAAACTTAGTTTTCTCATATTTTTTAGTCCTAAATTAGTTTTTGTCATTAGTATAGCAGACTTTTTTAAAATTTAATAATTTCTTGCAGGGTTTCAACCTGTTTTTGAATTAATTCGGAAATAATTACACCTTCAGGGGAGTTTTCAATAGCATATGGTGTAAAAAGATTATTAATATTCTCCAGCCTGCATATTTCACTTTCTACATCTAAAAGCTTTTTTCTAAGTTCTATAATTTCATTTTCATCTTTACACATAATTTCTCCTATTGTATTGATTGCAATATTATCATAAATCTAGATTTAAATCTAGATAAATTTATAAATTTTAATAGAATAGTATAAAAACTTAATGAAAGTTATAATTTAAAAATGAGGAAGAGAATAATAAAACTTAGTTCAACAAGTGTCGGGATTACATTAAATCCTACAGTTCTTGCTTATTTGGGGATAGACTCCAAGGAAGCAATAAACTATACGCTTGATATGACTTTAAAAGACAACTCTATCATTCTCAAAGACCCCATTAAAGAAGAAAAGAAAGAAAAAGAATAAACTATTGTCATTGCGAGAGATTTGACGGAAAATACACAATGCAATGGTTTTAAAAGAGATTTTTTTATATATTATAAGCTTAAGGGTAGTACCTAAACCCTCCTCTGCACACGTATTTTACGAAGAAATAGACAGAAAGGAGGGAATATATGGCTATAAGAATAATAAAGACCGCCATAACGGTCACTATAGCGGTCATAAAATTATTATTAATTTGGCTATAGGGTACGAAGTGAAGCCTCAATCAACTGATACTTGGTTGGGGCTTCCCCCTATATTATTAATATAACATATAAATTATATTTTTCAATTTTAACAAAACTTTAAGGCTCCTCAATTAAATTAGGAGCCTTAAATAATTATCTTTTAAAATAAGATTTTTATATAATATCGAATCCTGTGTATTTTCTGAGCACTTCAGGGATAATTATATGCCCGTCTTCTGTTTGGAAATTTTCTAAAATCGCAGCAAAAGTTCTGCCCACAGCGAGCCCTGAACCGTTTAATGTGTGTACAAATTCAGGTTTTCCTGTAGTTTTGCTTCTATATTTAATATTAGCGCGTCTTGCCTGAAAATCGCCAAAGTTTGAACAGCTTGAAATCTCTTTATAATTATCATAAGATGGCAGCCAAACTTCTAAGTCATAGCATTTTTTAGCCGAAAAGCCGATATCACCCGTGCAAAGCTCAACTCTTCTAAACGGCAGATTTAAAAGTTCAAGTACACGTTCTGCGTTTCTTGTAAGTTTTTCATGCTCTTCTTCGCTTGTTTCAGGAGTGGTTAATTTCACAAGTTCCACTTTATTAAATTGGTGCAAACGGATTAAACCTCTTGTGTCTTTTCCTGCTGAGCCTGCCTCACGTCTGAAACATGGGGTATATGCTGTCATATATTTTGGAAGGTCATCTTCACTCAAAATTTCATTTTGATAAATATTTGTAACAGGTACTTCTGCAGTTGGGATTAAATATAAATCTTCATCCACACATTTAAACATATCCTCTTTAAATTTAGGTAATTGCCCGGTTCCTGTCATAGCTGCAGAATTTACAAGCACAGGAGGTAAAATCTCTTCATAGCCGTGTTCCTGTGTGTGCACTTCCAAGAAAAAGTTTATAATGGCACGTTCTAAGGCTGCACCTTTTCCTCTATAGAGGCTAAATCTTGTGTGTGCAAGCTTTACACCGCGCTCAAAATCCAAAAGTCCTAATTTTTCACCTAATTCCCAGTGGGGTTTAAGTTCAAAATCTTTTCTTGTAGGTTCGCCTACCACTTTTTTTACAATATTAAATGTCTCATCAGTACCTATAGCGATATTTTCATCCGGAGTATTCGGTGTGCATAAAAGAAAATCTCTTTGTTTGTTATCAAGTTCAGCCTGCTTTTCTTCAAGAGCCTTGATATCATCTGCCATAACCTTTACTTCTGCTTGAAGTTCATCTGTTGATTTACCGTTTTCATCAGCGGTTTTACCTGCTTTTTTAAGTTCACCGATGCTTTGAGACATAGTTTTTCTTTTGGCACGAAGTTCATCTGTTTGGAATTGGATTTTTCTTCTTTCATTATCAATCTCCAAAACCTCGTTTATTGAAAGGTTCGGGTTTCTTCTTTTTAATAATTCGTTAATTTTTTCAGGATTTTCTCTGATTAATTTAATATCAAGCATCTTTTTCTTCCTTACTGTTTACAATTTTATCCAAATATGTTCTTAATTCTCTTATTTGTTTAGGTTTTAGCGGCTTAAACTGTCCTTTTTTTAAACCTTCAACATCAATTGTTGCATGGCGGATTCTTTTTAAGGAAACCACATTGTGCCCTAAAAATTCTATCATCCTCCTTATTTGACGGTTCATTCCCTGATATAGGGTCATTTCAAGCAAGGTTTTAGAATTTGAGCTTTCTAAGACAGCTACATCGGCATAGGCAATTTTTCCTTTTTCTATCTCAATACCGCCTGCAAGCGTTTCAAGCTCAGCATTTGTAATTTTAGAGTCAACCGTAACCCTGTACACTTTTGAAACCTTAATTGAAGGATGAGTTAATTCATAAATTAAATCACCGTCATTTGTTAAAATTATTAAGCCGGAAGAATCCTTATCAAGGCGACCTACAGGTTTCATTGAGTGCATATTTTGAGGTAAAATATCATAAATTGTTTTTCTGCCCTTTTCATCCGATGAGGTTGTAATATAGCCTGCGGGTTTATAAAATCTGTAGTATTCAAAATTTTGCCCCTTTATAAGCTTGCCGTCAACAGTTACTTTATCTTTGCGCCTTATTTCAAAACCAAGCATAGTAACAGTGGTGCCGTTTACCTGAACTCTTCCTTGTTCAATAAGTTCATCGGCCTTTCTACGGGAAGCTATACCAGATTGAGCTATGTATTTATTTATCCTCATAGCCCATATTTTAGCATAAAAAAGAAAACTTAATATTTTTGCCAAAAAAGCTAAAAATTCGTATTATTAAAAAATAATATACTTCAAGAGTATTAAGGCTTACGGGTTTTAATAGATGAAGATATCAAATCGTCTAAGCAGAGCCGTTTTAAAAGTTTTAAAGCCTTTTTAGACGGAAAAATGTTACAAACATTGCTTTTTAAAAATATTGTTTGTAAATGCCGTTTGACAGCGTTTATTTTGCCAAACCAAATAATATACTGCTTTTTATTTTTAGACACAGTGTACATTGAAAACAAAATGCAGCAAACCATATTAGATATCTAAACGCAGCATTTCTGCAAATTTTAGCAGCTCTGCGAGAAGTACGAGAGTTCCAAGTACGGTGCTGTACAGTGCCAAGGCTACAGTGGCGGCTGCCAGGGCGCAAGCAATAACAGCTGCGTCCCGGATGCTTTTTGGGCCAGCACATTGAGAAGTGCAGATAACTACGAGCACGCTTGGCTGGACCATGGTGTTCTTTACACAGCTCGCGGCTCAGGCACTCATCTTACCATTGCTTATTCTGTGCGCTGTGTCCTGGATTTAGCCTATGTTTATAAACTAAACAAGTCCGGTTAAATACAGCTTGCAGCTCTGCGACTACTGGGAGAGTTCCAAGTACGGTGCTGCACAGTGCAGAGAATTGGCTGGCGGCTGCCAGGGCGCGAACGGTAACAACTGCTACCCGTACGGTCTATGGTCATCAAGCCTTTCCAGCACAGACTATTATACTAACAGAGAGCTGGGCAACGGGTCTTTTGAGAACATGAACGTCAGGCATATCATATATGCATTTGGTGTGCGCTGTGTCCTGGATTTGACCCATGCTTTTACAAAAGAAAATTCCAAGATACAGACGGTTTGCAGCTGTGTGACAACTGGGAGAGTTCTAAGTACGGCGCTGCACGGTGCGCGAATCTGAATGGCGGCTGCCAGGGCGCAAGTGACACTCATTGCCGCCCAAACACCTTATGGCTGTATAACCTTAGAAGCACGGGTAACTACGAGCACGCTTGGCTGAACAATGGTACTCTCAACACATTGAATGGAGCCGACACAGCATTTACTCATGCTTATTCTGTGCGCTGTGTCCTGGATTCGACTTATGTTTTACTAGAAAAACAAAGAAAGATTTTAGGATACAGACTTGTTTGCAGCTTTGCGACAAATGGGAGAGTTCTAAGTACGGCGCTGCACAGTGTTACCCGCGGTATGATGGCGGCTGCCAGGGCGCTGCTTACGGTACTAATTGGGCTACCAACTGCTACCCGAACGAGTTATGGTCAAGTGACATATATAATGGCGGTTCTGAGCGCTATACCCGCAACTTGGGTTCAGGGACTTGGAACTACGACACCAGTCCGTATACTCAGGCTGACTCTGTGCGCTGTGTCCTGGATTTGACTACTGCAGACGGCTTGCAGCTGTGTGATGCCTATGAGAGTTCTAAGTATGGTACTGCGCAGTGTTATTGGTTTACCGGAGGCTGCCAGGGCTCGTATGGTACCAGCTGCCACCCGTATGACTTATGGTCTGGCACTTTTGACTCAGGGAATAACTATAAGCTCGCTCAACTGGTCAGTGGTACGTTGCGTATTAATGCCTATATAAGGACTTATACCTTTTCTGTGCGCTGCTTGCTCCTCGCCAGGTATCCTGCCACCTGTAGGGCAGGCGGGCACAGGGTGAGACCTCACCCCTATCACCCTGAGTTGCGGTATGCTGTGTCTTTGGATTTAATACCTGCAGACGTTTGCAGCTGTGCGACTACAATGCGAGTTCTACTTACGGTGCTGCACAGTGTCAGAAACTGGCTGGCGGCTGCCAGGGCTCGAACAATACTAACTGCTACCCGTACATTGTTTGGTCGTCTAAGCAGGTAGACAGTACCCACCACTGGTCACCAGAGCTCAACGGGGGCAAGTTCTTTGAGTGGAATGGAGATGCCGGTCACACCTCTACCAACGCAAGTTCTGTGCGCTGTGTCCTGGATTTGAATTGTATTCTGATTGTGTGCAGACGGTTTGCAGCTCTGCGACGCCTGGGAGAGTTCTAAGTACGGCGCTGCACAGTGTCTCAACTTGGGTGGTGGCTGCCAGGGCTCTACCGGTGACAATGGATACCCAAATTGCTACCCGTTCGACGTTTGGTCTGGCAGGTCAGGAAGCGGCGGAGTTTATTACTGGCGCGGTCTGAACAATGGTTCTTTCAATGAGAACACCCGTGTTCCTACCTATGCCTTTTCTGTGCGCTGTGTCCTGGATTTGACTACTGCAGACGGTTTGCAGCTGTGCGATTGGGGTGAGAGTTCTAAGTACGGCGCTGCACGATGCGGCGATTATGGCGGCGGCTGCCAGGGCTCTATCTTTGGTAACTGCCACGCAAACCACGTGTGGTCAAGCTCTCAGGTTGGTTCATATTATCAGATTTACCAATTAAATGGGGGCTATTTCGGCTACAATGAGAATACTTGCGGAAATACCGGTAAGTATGGTAAGTGCGCTCTTACATATCCTTTTTCTGTGCGCTGTGTCCTGGATTTGAATTGTATTCTGATTGTGTGCAGACGGTTTACAGCTATGCGAGGGGCTGGAGAGTTCTAAGTACGGCGCTGCGCAGTGCTACCCGCGGTATGATGGCGGCTGCCAGGGCTCTGCAAATAACAACTGCAACCCGGACACGGTATGGTCCAGTATGCCTTCAGGCTCCGACAGTTATATTCGAGCTTATCTGAATAGTGGTAATTGGCGTGCTCCGGTGGGTGAGCCTTATCTGTATACCCATGCCTTTTCTGTGCGCTGTGTCCTGGATTTGAATACTGCAGACGGTTTGCAGCTGTGCGACTATCAGCCGAGTTCCAGCTACGGTGCTGCACAGTGCAGGGGGTATAGCGGCGGCTGCCAGGGCGCTGCTACGGGTAACTCGGATGTTAACAACTGCTACCCGCACATTGTATGGACGGTATCTAAGACAGACATCTATCATCAGGGTTACCGCTTATACGGAGGTGTATTGGGCTACGCTTCCGGCACTTGCAGCGCAGGTATGTACGGCAAGTGTACACTGCCTTATGCTCTTTCTGTGCGCTGTGTCCTGGGTTTGAGTACCTAAAGCGCATCTGAATGCAGACGGTTTGCAGCTGTGCGACTACTTTGTAAGTTCCTCTTACGGCGCTGCACAGTGTAGAAGTCTGGGCGGCGGCTGCCAGGGAGGTTATGGTAACTACTGTGTTCCGTCCCATATATGGTCAGGTACATTGGCACCAGGTACAGAGTCGTCTCACTATGCGTATTATTTGAATAATGGTTTGTTTGGCGAGTATATCCGCTCTTTGCCCGAGAATTACTCTGTGCGCTGTGTCCTGGGTTTGACACCATTTAGGGCGTAAATCAGCTGCAGCATAGGCACGAGTTCCTCTTACGGCGCTGCACAGTGCAGATGGCTGGGTGGCGGCTGCCAGGGCGCTGCTACGGGTAACAACGAAGCTAACAATTGCTACCCGAACTGGCTGTGGTCAGGTTCAGAGATAGGTATATACTATGGAGGTCATGGCTTAAATGGCGGTTCTCTGGCTTATGGCGCCAATTCCTGCGGTACGGGTATGTATGGTAAGTGCGTGCTTCCTTACGCCTTTTCTGTGCGCTGTGTCCTGGATTTGATTCGTGTTTTAGCAAAATAGAATCCAAGATGCAGACGGTTTGCAGCTATGTGACTGGAATGAGAGTTCTAAGTATGGCGCTGCACAGTGCTATCCACGTTTTGATGGCGGCTGCCAGGGCTCTATGTATGGGTATTGTAACCCGCGTGTTTTATGGTCAAGTACTGTTAGAAGCAACGGTAATTACGAGCATGCATGGCTAAATGGAGGCATTTTATATACCGCAAAAGGTACGGATACCTCCGCTATTTACTCTTATTCTGTGCGCTGTGTCCTGGATTTGACACATTTATCCACTGCAGCTGTGCGACGGAAGCAGTTCTTCTTACGGTACTACTTGGTGCAGAGGGTTGGCTGGCGGCTGCCAGGGCGCCGGAGATAACAGCTGCTACTCGTACTGTTTATGGCTCGGTACCATGAGTACTGGCGGTATTCCTGTTCATGCTTATTTGGATTCAGGCAAGATTGGTTATCACCCTACCAGCCCTGTATTTAGCGCCCACGGTGTGCGCTGTGTCCTGGGTTTGAGCACCCAGAGCACGTCTGGAGTGCAGACGGTTTACAGCTGTGCGACATAGGTGCGAGTTCTTCTTACGGCGCTGCCTATTGTGCCAGACTTGAGAGCGGCTGCATCGGCGGGTATAGCGGTCGGTGTCACCCGTATCACATATGGTCAGGCTCCAGTAGTAACTTGCAGTATTATGCCCCTTACCTGGTAGAAGGCATACTAAGGCTGACAGGTCCGTGCAATGGCGGTCTTTGCCCAGCTTCTATTGCCTTTTCTGTGCGCTGTTGTTCCTTGGCAGGTATCATGCTGCCTGTGGTGCACTGTGTCTTGGATTTGCAATATTAAATCAGACAATGTTTAATCCAAGAGCATATTTAGCATACTTCAACATAATAATTAAAGATTGAAACAAATTTAAAATAATAAAACCCCGCAACAGGCAAATTTTGTTACCCTGCCTTATAAGCAAGGTGGGTGAGCGCCTCGATAAATCCGTTTCCTTGAAAGGCATAGCCCAAGGTATACTTCAATTATCTTTTAATAAAGAGCAATTCTCTCCCTTTTAATTAAAAATGTAGGAACAAAATTACAACCTATCACAGGGTAATTTCATTTTATCATATTATTTTTAAAGGCGCATTACCTTTATTTACTATTTTCAAATTAAGCTAAACAATTTCTTTTTTAAATTTTAAAAATCTTTAGAAATCCAAAAGACAGTTAAGATATTTTGTTCATTTCAAAAAAGGTGATGATTTTTATCAGGCAAAATGCACTGGCATAAATCATTTTTACAAAAATATTTTTTGTTCTTTTTCTGTAAAAACAAAGCTTATTTTGAATTTCCAATAATTCAATTTGTTTTGTGGATAGTTTATCAAGGTCTGCAGTTTTAAGACCGAAATTTTTGTACAGGAGATCAGCTCCAGCTTCTGTTGTCGTCATTTCATATTCCTCTCTGTATTTAGTGACATTTTAAGGATATACTAAAATAAAATTTTGAGTATTACCTGATTGGGTAATATAAAAATCATCAATACATTCTAAGTATTCCTTTCTATATTTATAGTATAAAGATTAGATTAAGAATACAGCTAAATGCTTGAAATAAATTTATGTTTTATGTAATATTACGTATGTAACAGTTAGATTAATCTGTTTGATGAAGCATGGCAATTTTTTATATTTAGATGGTTTATATGGATTGTCAAACAAAACAAGCCTGAAAAATATTTTAACTAAGGATTTTAATGACACCTGTATCAATTAATAACATCGGAATAGAGAAGAATACTCAATATCAAAAAGGAAACCCGAATTTTACCGGAGCACTTGACGGAGCTGTTCGTGTATTAAAAACTTTTAACGATAAGCCAATGATAGGTGTTGCATTCACTGATACCGTTGCAACAAATGCCCCAAGAAGTATTTTTGATTTTCTGAGCCTGGGACCTGCAGCCGGTTTTGAAACCGCAAGAAGAGAATTTTCCGGTTTAATTGTAAACTGCTTAATGCCGAGCTTCTTTGTTCTGGGTGCCGCAAAACTAATAAACGGGCACTATATGAAGGATTTTAAGGGCATTAATATATCTTCATCCTGGGCAAACTCTGAGACAATTGACACATTAAAAGATGTTTATAAAGATGTATTACAACAGGGAACAAGTGATTCCAAAGAAACTGCCAGAAACTTTGTAAGACAGACTCTGGAAAATCTTGAAGGATTAAACGGCAAAGAATGGATAAGCTATGCCGATAAATTAAATTCAGCAAAGGGTAAGGAAGCAATCGAAGCTTTAGCTGAGGCAATTTCAAATCCTTCTATGAGTAAAAAAGATACTAAAAATGCAATTAAAAAAGCTATAACTAATCTTGCAAAAGAAACAGAAGCCGTTGAAACCCTAAGATTTAAAGATGGCTCAATTAATAACGCCTTAAAGACTAGAACAAGTGAATCTCAGTCTGCAATTAAAAGCCAAGGCAGAATTTTTGGTTCAAATCTTGCTGATTTATTGAGAGACCAGGTAGACTTAGGCAGAACATTCAGCCATGATGCTGTTAAAAATAACCTTGATAAATTTGCACAAAATGCCAAAAAAATGGTTAACACAAAGAGTATGATGGGCTTAGCCATTGTGCTTCCGCTTGCAATGTCAATGCAATATATAAACAGGGCCATTACACGTCATAAATACAAAAAAACAGGCGCACCTATTTATAAAGATTTCGAAAAAGATGAAAACAGAGTCTTAACCCCTGAAGAACAGAAAAAACTAAGCAAGACTAAACCTGTTTGCGTAGCATCAATGGTTGGTTTAGCACTTTTATCAATGATGAAAAAACCATCTTTAGAAATGTTCCAATTTAAAGGAATGTTTCCAACCATTGACCAGTGCAGATGGATTGCAACAGGTACTTTTGCATCCCGCATGCTTGCCGCAGAAGACCCAAACGAACTCAGAGAATCCACAGTAAGAGATATAGCATCATTTTCAGGACTTTATTTCCTTGGAGATTACGCTTCAAAAGCAACAGCCACTTTAATTGAAAAATTAGATAAGAGTGTAAAACTTTTAAACCATACAAAAGAAACTACTCAAGATGCCTCTATATTTAGAAAATTTGGCAACTGGGTTAAAAATGTTAAGGTTAAATCTTTTGATGAAGTTGCAAACAGTGCAAAAGCTACAAAATACAGAGGAATATGCGAACTTGCAAGCCTTGGCTTTTCAATTGTTACACTTGGAATATTGCTTCCTATGCACAATAAGCGTGTAACTGCAAAAAAAGAGGCTGAGCGCAAAGCAAATCTTCAGAAGGAACAAAATAAAATTCAACAGATGGCAAGCACAACACCAAATGTTACACTTACGCTTCCGCAAAACCAGGTTAAAACACCTATTGCACCGGGCAGAATGTTTATTCACCCTATGAAAGATACCAGCATAGGCAAAAACAGCAATGTAAGTATTTTAAACGGCACTAAAGTAAAAGACCTTGAGGTTACAACCTTTAATGTTCAAGAAAGCAATATTAAGGGCTATTATAACTTTGAAATGAAAGGCAAATTCAAAGACTGGGAAGATTACACTCAGGATGATGTATTTAAAAACGTCGCAACAGAGTGTTTTAGGTAGCTCTTATCATTAAAACCCATGTTTATTAAATAAATATTATTTTATAAACATTATCTTATAAAGATATGAAGGGTAATTTTTTAGGGAAGTAAATTCTATTTTATAGATAACGAGTAAATCTTTATTGGTTTTAAGCTCTTTTTTAACATAAGGCTCAATTGATTTAGTTGAAAAACAACTTGTAAGAAAAATCCAATAATCTTTATTTTTATTAATTGTATTTAAAGTTTTATTAAGTGCTGCAGCTTCTTCAAATTCAACAATACTGCCTTTACCTATATTAAGTCCTAAAATATTTGCATAGAAATTATAATATATCCTATTAGAAGAAGGCACAAGTAAGATATCTTTTTTATTATCAAAATTATCTTTTAGAATTAGGGCTATATTGCGCGCACTAATAAGACCAAAAGTCATATTTGTTCTGTCCTTACAAATTGCCTTGGCTTGAAAAAGACATAAAAACAAAAGCACAAAAAATACTATGGTTATTAAAATAATATTATTAAATTTCTTAGATAGTATTTTAAAATCAATACAATATGAAATAAATATAATAATAAAAGGAAAAGTAAATAAAATAAGCCTTTGGACAAGGGGGTAAATATGCAAAATATTTGCAAAAAGAGCGCCAAGTAAAGAAAACAAAAGTATTCTTGCAATATTTGTTTTATTTTTAAAGATAAAGATTATAAAACCTATAAAAATAAAAGGAGACAAAAACTTTAGGCATTTTATATGAAGAAAGAAAAAATTTAAATTTTCTTTAATTATATTTAAAAAAGTATCATTTGAAATAAAAGCAAATTGCCAATATTGTTTCATACCCATAACAAGCTCTTGCGGCATGGAAATTTTATAGGTTAAAACAATAATAAGGGGTAAAATCGGTATAAGATAAATTTTAGAATTTTTATAATTTTTTATGATGTTGAAAATTAAAAAACCAAATAATAGAAAAATTGTTGGCTGCGAAATAAGAAAGAAAAGTGTAAATAAAAAATTATAAGCTAAAACCTTTTTATATGTTATGTTTTCTAAGTTTTGTTTTGAAAGCCAGAGGAGAACAAGCATAAAAATTAAAACATCGCTTGAATACTGTTTAAATTCAGAACCGTAAAAAATTAATGAGAAATTTACAGCAAACAAAAAATTAGCAAGGATTATCACAGCTTTAGATTTTAAAAAGGTTTTTGACAGTTTATAAAATACAAAAACAGATAAAATTGAACTTAAAAACGGTAAAAATCTAAATACAATATCGCTTTTCCCAAAAACAGAAATTAAAAATTTAACACAAGCCAAAAATAACGGCGGTGCCATTTGACAATGGTTCAAATGTTTAAAAACCCAAAAAAATCCACTGTGTTCAAAAAAATTTGAAGCAAGAGCGGCTTCATCATACCATAACTGCCTGTTAAAAAGATATGTTTCAAGCCTAAATGACAAGGCAAAGGCAAAAATCAATCCAATAACTATAAAATACCAATATTTTTTTAAAAATTCCAAACCCTGATTAAAAATAATTAAAAGCCGCTGGTGCACTTTTTATCTGCCTCTTTTTGCAGCAGTAATTCTTGCAATTGCTTTGGATAGAGCAAATTGAGCTCTTAAAATTTCAGTTTTTTCAGCATGTGCTGCAAGTTTTGCTTTTGCTCTTTCATAAGCTTCTTTTGCCCTTGTTTCGTCAATATCTGTACCTTTTTCTGCTAAATCAGTCAGAATAACGGCTACATTATCTTTAAATTGCAAAATGCCGCCAATTGTTGTAAAAAATATGGGTTCTTTATCATTTTTATCGGCAACAACTTTTGTAATCCCGACTTTAAGAGGGCAAATCAAAGGAAGGTGATTTGGCAAAATTCCAATCATACCATCTTCCGCTGTAGTATAAAAAGCTGCAACTTCAGCATCATACACAACTTTTTGCTGGGTGATTATTTTTAGATTTATCTTATCTTTGCTCATATTTTCCTTTAATTTACAAGGGTTTAGTTATATTTAAAGATTTTAAGCCTGCACAGTTTAAATTTAATTATAAACTCAATACCTTAAGCGCAAACCTTTGCCTTTTCAAGCACATCTTCAATAGTTCCTGTCATATAGAAGGCTTGCTCGGGCACATCATCGTATTTTCCTTCAATAATTTCTCTAAAGCCTTTAATTGAATCTTCAAGTTTTACATATTTTCCTTTTGTACCTGAGAATTGCTCCGCTACAAAGAAAGGCTGAGATAGGAATTTCTGAATTTTACGGGCGCGGTTTACTGTTAATTTATCTTCTTCAGAAAGTTCATCCATACCTAAAATTGCGATGATATCCTGTAAATCTTTATATTTCTGCAGAATTTCAAGAACTCTTTTTGCAACATTATAGTGTTCTTCGCCTACAATATTCGGGTCAAGCGCGCGTGAATTGGATTCAAGCGGGTCACAGGCAGGATATAAACCTAATGATGCAATATTTCTTGATAAAACAGTACTTGCATCAAGGTGGGTAAAAGTCGTTGCAGGAGCAGGGTCAGTAAGGTCATCTGCCGGAACATAAACCGCCTGAACGGATGTAATTGAGCCATCTTTAGTTGAAGTTATTCTTTCCTGTAATTCACCAACTTCTTGTGATAAAGTAGGCTGATAACCAACAGCAGATGGCATTCTGCCTAAAAGCGCAGAAACCTCAGAACCCGCCTGAACGAATCTGAATATATTATCAATAAATAAAAGTACGTCTTGCTTTGCTGTATCACGGAAATATTCAGCACAGGTTAATGTCGAAAGCCCAACTCTCATACGAGCTCCGGGCGGTTCATTCATCTGTCCGTATACAAGTGCCACCTTATCTAAAACGCCGGATTCTTTCATTTCATTATAAAGGTCGTTTCCTTCACGGGTTCTTTCGCCGACACCGCCAAATACTGAAACCCCGTTATGTTCCTGGGCAATATTATGAATTAACTCCATAATTAAAACCGTCTTGCCGACACCTGCACCGCCAAAAAGACCGATTTTACCGCCTTTTTGATATGGCATTAAAAGGTCGATAGCTTTAATTCCTGTTTCCAGTATTTCAACCTTTGTATTTTGCTCGGTTAATTCAGGAGAAGGTCTGTGGATAGGCAGGTATTCAGCTGCATTCACATCGCCCATATTATCAACAGGTTCGCCTAAAACATTTAAGATTCTTCCTAAAATTTCTTTACCGACAGGCATTTTAATGGGTTCATTTGTATTTATGACTTTCATGCCTCTTTTAAGTCCGTCGGTTGAACTCATAGCAACAGTTCTTACAGTATTTTGCCCCAAAAGCTGCTGCACTTCAACAACGGTCTTACTTTCGCCGTTTTCAATTTCAAGCGCATCATAAATTTCAGGCAGCGCCCCGCTTTTAAATTCAACGTCAATAACAGGTCCTATAATCTGGGTTATAACACCTTCATTTATATTTGCGGCATTTTCGCTCATAAAAATAAACCTCTAATAAAATCCTTTAATAGCTTTATTATACTAAAAACAATTTTTATTGCCACAATTTAAAGGAAAATATACCCTAAAGGGCTAGGAATAAAAATATTTCAAAGCAAAATAGCCGTTTTATAAAATAATAATATTAATCCAAATAAAATACTGTTACTACTTTATGAGATTCTTCCGCAAAATCAACTGCTTTATGCAAGGTATTTGAAGTGTGCGATAAAAAGCAGATTAATTGCTGGCATTCATCTATAATTTCACGGTTGCAAATGCGTGAAGCATCAGTTAGGGTCATCATAGCTCTATCAGGATGTTCAATAATATTAGGTACACCAATTAATTGGTCTTGCACATCTGAAGGCTGCTGCCCGATTGTTTGGGGTAAAATTACTTTTAATTTTTCAGGATTCGCCTTCATAGCGCCTCTTATAGCGGCAGCATTTGTACCTGAAGAACCGCCTGATGTTATTATTGTATTTCCCTGCATGACAAGGGAAGTTGTTAAAGTTTCAATAATTTGTTGATGAGTGATAGCCAGATTTCTTGAACCGATAATAGCTATTCTTTTTGCGGACTGCCTAATTGTAGCAAGTTCTTGAGCCAGAGTATCAACTTTATCAATATCATCATCCGATACTTTATCTAAATCGTCTAAAGGTACCATAATCGAAGGCTGCAAGGGCTGTTCGTTGTTGTTTTCGCTCATCAAATTTTCCTTAATATTTTTTTGTATTATAATAATAGCATATTTTTTTAATTTTGACTATTTTTTTATAATTTTAAATTCAGTATTAGACGGGGAATTATAACAGCAATGCAGGAATTGGCTTTTTTAAAAGGTTTAAACGAGGAGCAATCCCATGCCGTTTGCGAGCAAAACGGAGCAATATTGGTTTTAGCGGGCGCAGGTTCTGGTAAAACAAAGGTTTTGACCTCAAGAATAGCAAATTTGGTACACAATGGGGTTAACCCGTTTGAAATTTTAGCCGTTACATTTACAAATAAAGCTGCAAAAGAAATGGGCGCAAGGCTTTCAGGGTATCTTGGCGAAGAGACCGTTAAAAAAATGTGGGTTGGCACTTTTCACAGCATTGCAGGGCGAATTTTAAGGCGCGACCTTGATAAATATCAGACAAAAGACGGCAGAAAATGGGGCAATAACTACGTTATATACGATGATACAGATACAAAAACCATTATTAAAAATGCCATAAAAAAGTTTAATTTAGATGAAAAAATTTATGAAGTAAAACTCATAAAATCAATAATTTCAAATGCAAAAAACAAGCTGCAGGATGCTTACGCCTTTGCCTCCACTGCACGTGATTATAAAACCGAGAAAATTTCAGAAGTTTATTATGAATACGAAAAACAGCTTGCAATCAATAATGCTCTGGATTTTGACGATATGCTCATGCTTTGCGTTAATCTTTTGGCTGAAAATGAATTGGTTAGGGAAAATTATGCAAGAAGGTTTAAACACATTCTGACAGATGAGTTTCAAGACACAAACAAGGCTCAATATAAGTTAATTCGCATGTTGTACAACGACAAAAAGGCTAAAACACAAGGTACAAGCTTATGTGCAGTAGGTGATGTCGACCAATCCATCTATAGCTGGAGAGGGGCTGATTACAAGATTATACTTGGGTTTCAAAAGGATTATCCCGATTCAAAACTTATAAAATTGGAAAAAAATTACCGCTCAACGGGAAATATTTTAAACGCCGCAAATGCAGTGATAGTCAATAATTCAGAAAGATTAGACAAAAACTTATACTCTACAAAAGGCGAAGGCGAGCTAATTTCAACCTATGAGGCGGATTCAGATTATGAAGAAAGCCTTTATATAGCAAAAAAAATCAGGCAATTATTCAATCAGGGTGTGCCTTATGAGGATATGGCGGTTTTATACCGTACAAACGCGCAATCCAGAGGAATTGAGGAAGCTTTAATGTCAAATTCCTTGCCTTACAAGATTGTTGGGGGCTTAAGATTTTATGAGAGAAAAGAAATTAAGGATATCGTAGCATATTTAAAATTAATCTACAATGTCAATGATAATCAGAGTTTGAGACGCATTATCAATGTGCCGAAGCGCGGTATTGGCGACACTACGGTAAAAAAACTGGCAGATTTAGCTGACAGCAAGGATTTAAGCATTTTCGACATTTTAAACGATATTGATAATTACGAAGATTTTACCTCCCGTCATAAGGCGCTATTAACGGGTTTTCGGGATATTATAAACAATCTTGTTGCAAAACAAAATTCATTCTCGCTTTCAGAATTTGTAAGCCATGTTCTTGAATATTCAGGCTATATAGCCGAATTAAAAGCGGAAGATACGGTTGAAAACCAGTCCAGGCTTGAAAACTTGCAGGAATTTATAAACGTGGTGCGCGAATTTGAGCTTGATGAAGAGGGAATGTATTTTGAAGATGAGGCGGAAGACCTTGGGGCACTGGGAAATTTCCTGACTCAGGTAGCGCTTGCATCCGATGTTGATGAAGTTAAAGATAATGACAAATCCGTAACACTAATGACACTTCATGCTGCAAAAGGTTTAGAGTTTCCAATCGTATTTTTATCTGGTTTAGAAGAAGGAATGTTTCCAAGCTCGCGTTCAATCGGGCAATTTGAAAACTCTCAGGAAATTGAAGAAGAGCGAAGACTTATGTATGTTGGAATTACGCGCGCTAAAGACCGGCTTTTCCTTACCTGGGCTCAAAGAAGACGTGTTTGGGGAGATATCAAATTTTTCCCGCCGTCAAGATTTATTGAGGAAATCCCCTCTAATCTTATTCAGGCAGATGAAAATTATGTAAAAACCGATTATAACAATGGCTGGGGCGGTTCTAAGTTATCAAAAGACAATGATAATAAGGATTACAGCCGTTTCAACGGCGATTTTAAGAAAAAATCCGCTTACGATGATAGACAAAATCGTGAAAGTTCTTATCAGGCAAAAGATAGCGGAGCTGCAACCACGTCAAATAGAGGCGGGTCTTTACTTTCAAGCATCGCAAGAATCAAGAAATCGAAAAACAGTGAATCTTCCACGTCAAATGAGCCTAAAAAGCAAGAGGTACAAAGGACAGAGGCTAAAAATTTTGTTGTCAAAAAACAAAAAAATGAAGTTTCTGAAAAATCAGGGGCATCATTTTCTAACGCACAAGGACAAAAATCTGATAATCAGGCTAAAACCAGCTCCGCATCTGAATTTACAGCTAAAACAGACGTAAATTTAAAAGATATTATAGCAAAATGCAAGGAAAGAGCTAAAACGCCTCAAACTCAGTCTGCTCCTTTATATAAAACTTTGCGCGAGGGCACAAGAGTCTTCCATCAACAATTTGGCGTGGGTCATATCCTTAAAAGCGAAACTACAGGCGGCGAAACACTGTATACTGTTGAGTTTACAAAGGCAGGAATCAAAACTTTAGATGACTCTTCAGGCACCCTAAAAACCTTCTAACCCTTGATATAACAGAATATAATAAATAAAAAACATTGCAAACGTTGATTTCAAACTGCTTTTTTGAAAACTAATGCCCTTATAACTAATTATATCAAGGATTTTGCGTTATTTTTCAAAGATTGCAATTCAACTATTACAGAATTAAAACTCAATATTTTTAATTCCAAAGTTTAATTCTTGCAAAATGCCTTGTTTTATTTCCAAAACATCTGTTCCAAGGTTCTCCAGCACCTTCATAGCAAGACAATCCGGCTGTTTTGTAATCGCATAAAGCAAATGTTCTGATACAATTTTTGTTTTACCGTGTTTTTTAGCTGCACAGTAAGCTATATCAAGCATTTTCTTTGCTCGAAGCGAATACTCAAAACCATTACTATTCTCTTCAACACCATATCCTACAAGGCTTTCCACCTCGCGCCGCGCATCTTTTAAGCCTATACCAAGCTTTTTTAATACATCATAAGCAATATTTGGCTGATTTAAAATGCCTAATAAAATCATCTCAGTACCAACGGTTTTTTTATTAAAATTTGCCGTTTCTGTTTTAGCAAAACGAAGGATAGCAAGGGTTTCAGGCACATTGGATGAAGAATTTATATCTTTTATAAGTGCTTCTTCAAAATTCAGCGTATGACTTGATAATTTGTCAAAAATCTTATAGGCAATCCCTGTTTTAGACCTCAAAATCCCTAAAACTATATGCTCGGGACGAATTTCAACAGAACCCATTTCTCGCGCCGTATCAAGGCTTAAAAGCATTGCCCTGAAGGCATTTGGGGTAAAAATAATTTTTCTTTCGCCATATTCTTCATTTCTGTCAGAAAAATTTTTTAATTCGCCATCAAAGGCTTCTTTAGATATACCATAGCTTTCCAGGATTTTCGTGATAGAATTATCAGAATTATCCAAAATCGATTCAACTATCTGCTCTGTTCCCAAAATTTCATAGCCCATCGTAGAAAGCTTTGACTGTGCGGTTTTTAGGAGATTTGATACAGAATATTCATCCAGTAAACTATCAATATTATTAAGCGCCTGGCTTTGTGTTTCCTGTCTTTCAGGGTGCTTATAGTAGGTCTTTGCAGAATTTTTCTCAATCAGGCGACATAAATTGCTTACAATTTTTTCTTCATCAATATCAAATTCTCTTAAAATTTCATATGCGCCGGAATTTTTGGAGAAAAATATAGCCAAGGCAATGTGAGCAGGCATTATAAGGACATTGTTGTATTCTTTTGCAATTTCAACAGATTTTTCCAAAATACTTTTAGCACTAGCTGAAAACGAGATATATTCACGCTTTCTAGGTTTTTGCTTTGATAAGATTTTTTGATTTGTAAGTTCAACCAGAATGCTTTTTTCAATTTTTTCAGCACCGATTAATTTTGCCTCAACACCCTTATTATTCAAAGCTAAAGCAAGCAAAATATGCTCTGAATAAACTTTATCAGAACCTAGATTTCCTGCTTGAATCTGCGCATTTTGCACAATATCTATTGCTTTTTGAGTAAATTTTTCTAGCATACTTTTTATAATTCTACACTAATTTTTGATGGTTGTATATAATAACGTGTGTAAATTTATATGAAATTTTTATCTACTACAATAGAATTGTAACAGGACCGTCATTTATTAGAGAAATTTTCATATCAGCTGCAAAAACACCTGTTTGAATGGATTTTACTTCACCATTATCTGCTGCTTTTCGTAATTGTAAAACGAAATCCTCATAAGCTTTTTTGGCGCTTAGGGGCTCCATTGCTGAATCAAAGCTTGGACGCGTGCCTTTTTTACAGTTTGCAGCAAGCGTAAATTGACTCACTACAAGGATTTCACCATTTATATCAGAAACAGAACGGTTCATTTTTCCATTTTCATCTTCAAAAATTCTAAGCTTTAAAATCTTTTCTGCAAACCACGTAAGAGTATTGCTCAAATCCAATTTTTTACCGCCCAATTCCAGCCCTGATTCATCCCCTTTTTCAGCACAAAAAAATACTAAAAGCCCTTTATCTATTGAAGAATAGATATTTTCATCAATAGAAACGCTTGCGCTTTTTACTCTTTGAATTACAAATTTCATAACCTATTAAAAACCATTTTTTCATTGCTTAAAAATTTAAATCAAACGATTTGAAAAGTAAAGATTTAGTTTACAAAAACAAATAACTTATTGACAAAAAACGCATTATGTATTGACAAAAGCAATCTCATGGTAAATAATTAAATTGTAGGGCGAAAGCCTTTAAGGTATAGCTAGGCTTAAAGACTTTTCTTCACACCCTACGGTTTTACAATTTTGATGCTATTACTGCAATCGCAAAAGCCAGTAATAGCATTATTATTTGATTTACCATAGCGTTTTGCCTCCTTTCCGTCCGTTTTCTTCAAAATACGTGTGTGACGGATTGTTAGCTAGTGCTAAGCCCTACGGGCTAATTTTACTATATTTTCCTTGATTTACCTAATTCTTAGGTATTTTTACAGCAAATATACCAAATTAAAAAACACCGCCTATAAAGACAAGCGGTGTTTTAGTGATATTAAAATTAATTTAATTATTCTGCACTTTCAGCAGCTTGAGCTTCTCTTGCAGCTTTGATGTCTTTAATTGAAAGACCGATTCTGTGCTCTTGAGGAGTGAATTTTTTAATTAAAACTTCAACTTTATCACCTAAAGAGAACATATTTTGAACATTTACAAATTCTTCAGAGATTTCTGATGATGGAAGCAGTGCTTCAACACCAGGATAAATATTAATAAATGCACCAAAAGATGTGATTTTATTGATTGTACCTTCAATAATATCGCCTTCTTTTAATTTATCAACGATTTCATCCCAAGGATTTGCACCCATTCTTTTAAGAGATAAGCTGATTCTTTTAAGTTCTTCGTCAATTTTAATAACTTTAACCTGGATTTTTTGACCTAAGGTTACAACATCGGATGGGTGTTTAATTCTTTCCCAGCTGATTTCAGAAATTGGAAGAAGACCATCAATACCATCAATGTCAACAAATGCGCCAAAGTCTGCGATTCTAACAATTTCACCTTCAACAATCTGGTCAACTGCAAGTCTTGAGATAACTTCATCTGCAACCAATTCTCTTTGTTGAGTGTAAACTTGTCTTTGAGATAGGATAAGTTTATTTCTTTTCGGGTCAGCTTCCAAGATTTTAACTTCAATCTCTTGGCCGATTTGAGTATCAAGAGGTGAACCTGTTCTTAGTTGAGAAGATGGTATAAAACCGCGTAGTCCTTCAATTTCAGCAATTAAACCGCCTTTGACAGAAGAAACAACTTTTGCCATAACATTTTCATTGCCTGATTTAAGCTCAGAAAGCCTTTGCCAAGCTTGTGCACAAGATAATTTCTTTAATGAAAGCATAGCAACTTCATCGTCTTCTTCATCTTTCATAACATAAAATTCTTTAACTTCCCAAAGTTTAATTAATTCATCCGGGTTTTGTTCAGGGAAATTGATAACTTCTTTAATAGGAAGAAAAGCTTCTGTTTTAGCACCGATATCAACCAAATATCCGTCTTTTTCTTTTTTTACAGCAACGCCTTTAACAACGTCTGCCACATTTAATTTGTAAGTGTATGAGTCTTGAAGCATTTTTTCAAATTCTTCTGTGCTCATCATTTCTTTTTGTGTCATTTTATATGTTTCCTTTCGTTTGTATTTCTTATTGTCTCATTTGGCGTGGTGTTTTAACCCGGGCGCAGTTTATATTTCCTTAATGCCCACTATTACTTTATTTATAATGTAATCAGGTGTTGAGGCACCAGCTGTTATTCCTATGTTTTTGGAATTTTTGATTAAATCTGCATAATTATCAAGTTCTTTATCACATTCGATATGAATTGTGCTGCAAATTGGCGTTAATATTTCAGCTAAGTGCGTAGTATTGGCACTTTTTTTGGACCCTACCACCACCATTAAATCTGATTCTTTGGCTAAATTTTTAGCTTCGTTCTGCCTTAAGGAAGTTGAAGCGCAGATTGTATTTATGACTCTTAATTCCTTTGAAATGGGCGCTAAATAATCTAAAACTTCTTTTAGATATTCAATCCTTTGAGTTGTCTGAATTACTATTCCTATCTTTTGCTCTTTTTTGAGTGCAGATTCAATTTCTTTCAAGGCATCAAGATTTTTTGCAACATAAACTCTTTCTTTATTTTTTGCAAATTTCTGCGCATCAGCTCTAATTGCAATAACTTCAGGATGTTCTTCTTTTCCTAAAATTATTACAAAATAATCTTCTTTAGCCAGCTGAACCGCTCTATCCTGAACCTTTTTAACGTCAGGGCAGGTTAAATCAACAAGTTCATACCCTTTATTTTTAATATCTTCAAAAACATCATATCCTGCGCCATGGCTTCTTATAACACAAATTGCACCGTTTTTTTCACCGCAAAGTTCAGGAAGTTCATCTACTGTTTTAATCCCGAGTTCTTTAAGCTCGTTTATTACCTGAGAATTATGAATCAATTCCCCTAATACATAAATTTCTTTATCAGGATTTTGATGTTTTAATTTTTTTGTGGTTTCAACCGCCCTTTTAACGCCGTAGCAAAACCCTGCATGTACTGCTAATTTGATATTTTTAGGGTTAAGATAAGAGCCGGTGTCTTTAATTTCTGTGGTAATTAGGGTTCACATCCTTTAATTTAGAGTCGCTTCAAAAGTTTTCAAGCGCTAAAGATATTTAACCACAGACATATTTTTAATACAAGAAAATAGTTTTAAAAGGTTCATGTTAAAATTATTTTATCAGATGAATTTCAGGGGTAAAATTGATTAAAGAGGATATATTAAAGGATATAAATTATTGGGCAAGACGCGCATACAGTGCAAGAATGACACCTGCAACAAGCGGAAATATTTCAAGGTTTGAAGAAGATATTATTTTTATGTCACGCTCAGGTGTTTGCCTTGGGGATATGGGGAATGAAGATGTTTCTGAACTAAATATTAACGGCGATTTATTGAACGGCATAAAACCTTCAAGTGAAAAATTAATGCATCTTGAAATTTATAAAAAAAGACCGGATATTAAGGCTGTAATTCATATCCATTGCCCTTATACAACTTCTTTTGCAGTATGTCATAAAGAAATGAATGAACCTATACTGCCTGAATTTATATATAATTTTGGCACAGTACCTTCTGCAAAATATGCTCTTCCAAGCTCAATGGAGCTTGCACAGGAGGTTTCAGGGTATTTTAGCAATGGTCATAATGCAGTTTTAATGCAAAACCACGGGCTTGTTGCAGGCGGAAAAACCTTAAAAGAAGTGTTTTACCATCTGGAGAGTATTCAAGCTTATGCAAAAACTTATTTTGCAGCAAAATTTTTAGGAAAAATCCATAAATTAAACAAAGATGAAATTAAAAAAATCAATGATTTGAAAGGATAAAGCTATGATAACTGATGTTAAAACCCAGATAATGAGCGCAAATGAGGGTATTATAACAGATGAAATGCGCACTGTTGCAGAAGCTGAAGGAGTTAGTCCTGAATTTGTGCGTGACGGTGTTAAAGAAGGCAGCATTGTTATTTTAAAAAATAATCAAAGAAAAGATTCAACTCCTGTAGGGGTTGGGGCAGGTTTAAGCGTTAAAATTAATGCTAATATCGGAACTTCAAATGAAAAATCAGGTTTGGAAAATGAACTTAAAAAAGTTAAAGTCATTGAAGAAACAGGCGCTGATGTTTTGATGGATTTATCTACAGGAAAAGGAATTGATGAAGTTAGAAAACAAATAATAGCTTCTACAAAACTTCCAATCGGCACAGTACCTATGTATCAGGCAGGTAAAGAAGCGCTTGATGAATATAAAAATATTGCAAAATTAAGCAAAGAAAAATTGTTTTCAGACATCGAAAAACAGTGCAAAGACGGGGTTGATTTTATTACCGTGCACTGCGGGGTTACAAAATTTGTAATTGACCAATTAGAAAAACAAAAAAGGGTTACAGGCATTGTTTCAAGAGGCGGTGCTATGCTTGCCTGCTGGATAAAGGCTACAGGGAAAGAGAACCCATTGTATGAATATTATGATGAACTTTTAGAGATTGCAAAAAAATATGATGTCGTGCTTTCACTTGGCGACGGGCTTCGCCCCGGGTGCGGAGCAGATGCCGGAGACAGAGCACAGGTGGCTGAAACCATTGTGCTTGGCGAACTTGTGAAAAGGGCTAAGGCAAAAGGGGTGCAGGCTATGGTAGAGGGTCCCGGGCATGTGCCTTTAAACCTTATCCCATCTATGATTCAAACCATTAAACAATTAACAGATAATGCACCATTATACGTGCTTGGACCTTTAGTAACAGATATTGCACCGGGGTATGACCATATAACTTCAGCCATTGGCGGTACTTTAGCCGCTTTAAACGGAGCAGATTTTTTATGCTATGTAACACCTGCAGAGCACCTTGGGCTTCCTGATGTTGAAGAAGTACGCGAAGGAATTATGGCATCTAAAATTGCAGCACATGCAGCAGATGTTGCAAGAGGTAATAAAAAAGCAATTGAAAGAGACAGGAAGATGTCAATTGCAAGAAAAGACCTTGATTGGAAACTTCAAAAAGAACTATCGCTTGACCCAAGCAAATTTGATAATATGAATTTTGAAGAAGAAAAACCCTGCACAATGTGCGGAGATTATTGCTCTATGAAGATATTTAGGGAGTATTTTTAATATTTTCAAGGTTTACAAGGATTTAAAAAAGCTCCGTTTTATTCTGACGGAGCTTTTTGATTATTTATAAATTATTAACTATGCAGCTTTATCACTGTCATCCTTTTTGTTACAAAGAAAGCCGGCAAAAAGATTATACAGATTGTCGATTCTTGTCATTAACTTATCCTGAATAAGTTCAAGTTTCCTTTCAACCTTATCAATTCTTTCGTTTAAACTATTTTCAACCCTGTCAATTCTTTCGTTTAAGGAATTTTCAACTTTATCAATTCTGTCAGCTAAACGATTTTCAACCCTGTCAATTTTATTGTCCAAACGATTGTAGAAAAACCACATACCCGTAAATATGATAATAATTTGCGTAATATTGATTTCTTTTAAAATTTCCAAAAAAGATTCCATTTTTGTCTCCTGAACTAATTATAACAATAAAAAATTAATCCCGCAATATTCATACTTCCAGCATGTTAAATATTTCCTCAAGTTCGTTATCAATAAGTGAGGCAATTATGGATGCTTCAGGGGAATATTCATCTGCATAAGCTGTAAGCAGTTTATTTATAGATTCAATTTTAGTCACGCGCTGCTTTATATCGAGAAATTTTTCTCTAAACTTCATAATATCAGGATTTTTAGGAGTATTTTGTTTTGGCATATGACCTCTTTATTTATAGTATATTTTTATTATATTAAAATATACTATAAATAAAATAATTTAACAAATAAAATTATTATAATAATATAATTTATAATTAGGGAATGAAAAAGAAATTAGTAAAAATCGGCTCAAGTTATGGTATCATTATACCCCCTACTCTTTTAGAGCTTATGAATGCCGATATGGAAAATCTTAAAAATACAATGGTTGAAATTGATTATGATTCCGCGAAAAAACAAATCATCCTAAAAAACCTTACCGTTGTTGAAGAATAATGGTATAATAATTCTTATGGAAGATAGAGAATTTCAGAACCTGCTTGCAATAAGAAACCAGCTTGTTATGCTTTTGATAGCTACAGCAGGCGGTGTAATCTGGCTTGCACAGGAACCGTTTGTATATGCAAATTGCTTATTTATTATAATAGGTGCATTTTTTATATCCAGAACAATTGTTTCAATACATAAAATTAATAAGAAAATAGATACAATTATAAAAAGGAAATAGATATGGAATTACGCGAAATTATATTTTACATATCAATAATTTATTTTTGCGCAGTGCTTGTTTGGGGTACTTTTAAAGTTTCCGGAGATTTTACTACAGAAGAAAAGAAGCATTAAACAATGAAGTACATCTTAACGATTTTAATTTCTATATTTTTTGTATCAGCTTGTTTTGCAAATGAACCTGAGCAAAACGCTTTATTAAGCAATGCTCAAAAATTAAATAATATTCAAAATAATATGACCCAAAATGTAGGTATAGGAGGAAAAAATCTTCTTGATACCCAAAAAATAAAAGTTGAAATTAATAAAGCATTACAAAAACGTTTTCCTGAGGCTGAAGTTGTATCATTTTCACAAATTCCAAAAAACGGTACAATAATTTATGACTGCGATGTGTCTTATCAAGGCTCTATTGTAAAATTATATATAAACCCTGATAATGGTGCTATTTCTGGCAGAATTGACGACAAAGAACTGCTTTTAGAAAATATTACTCAACGAAAAATAAATAACGGTACAAAAGAGGTAAATAACGTCCTTAAACAGATGATGCTTGATGCTTCATTTGAGAATGTTCAATACAATAAAAAAAATAAGACAATGGAAGGCAATATTTTTTATACCGGCAATAAATATTATTTCAAGATGAACCTTATGACGGGTGAAATTATAGAAATGAAACCCATAGAATAAGCTGTATGTTAAGCATTCTCAAGAGTTTTTAAGACTTCTTCCACATGCCCTTCAACATTTACATTAAACCAGGATTTTACAATTTCACCATCAGGGTTTATTATAAAAGTTGACCTTATTATGCCCATAAAACCCATACCATAAGCCGGTTTTTCACCCCAAACTCCAAAAAAATCTATAAGTTTTTTATCAGGGTCTGATAACAGGATAAAATTTAATTCCTCGTTTTTCATAAATTTTTTATGACTTTGAATTGAATCACGATTTACTCCTGCAACCGCTGCTTTTTGTTTTAAATATTTCATATTATCCCTAAAATCGCCAGCCTGAATCGTGCACCCCGGGGTGCCATCATTTGGGTAAAAATAAAGTACTGTAGTTTTTCCCAAAAAATCATCCACGGTAAAGATTTTTTCTTCGCCATTTTCAGTTATACCATTAATTTTACAAGGAGACATAGATTTTATATTCATAATCTATATGTTAAAAGGTTTTAAGCAGCTTTTAAATTAATCAGTTTTATATTATCCTTTGATTGATTTAAATGTTTGAAGTTGGTATAATTCAAGTCAAGAGCTACAAATTTCAATAATATGTCCGCGTAGTTCAGCAGGGCTTGATGGGTTTACCCGTCAACAATATAATGTCACCTTGGTGATATTCTAGACTGCAAGATAAATTTGATAATTAAATAATATGTGTCCGCGTAGTTCAGCAGGACTTAGTGAGCGTTAAGCTTGCTAAAAAGGATATGTCACACAGTGACGCTCTAGACTGCTGCTACTGGATAATCATAACAATATGTCCGCGTAGTTCAGCAGGATAGAACGTCACCCTCCTAAGGTGAATGTCGGAGGTTCGAATCCTCTCGCGGATAGGTTTAATAAAAGCCCCTTTTAGAGGTTAAGTTCTAAGGGGGGCTTTATCCATATAAAGCTTTTGCACGTATGTATTTAACAGCCAAATTATAATCAGCCCAAACATTCATTTAATATTTTTTCAATTATCTTGTGAAGAGACAAAGATGGATTTTCGTTAAAATATTCAACTCCACAATATTTTTGTAACTGAAACCCGTTTATAACATTCTTTTCTTGAATTTTCTCTGCACGTTTAATGGCACTTTTAACATCAACGATTGTAAGCTTTGATAATATTTTTTGAAAATTTGCTTCACTTTTATATTTTTCAAGTGTTTCAAACGATGTACCAAAAACCTTATTTATATATTCCAGATAAGAAGATTGTTTAGCCAGCGGAATTGCAAAATCCATTTTATGTAAAAGTAACCAAAGTTCAAATGAGATATTAGAATAACCAAATTCAAAAGTTATGTCACGCTCTCCTTCTGAGGGTTTTAGTTTTTCTATTAACATCTTAAATTTATTTTCATCATTATATGTTTCCCTATCTGCAATAGCGAAATAATAATCACCAGTTGAAATATTTCGTCTTGCTTTTGATAAATTTAAGCCAAGTTTTGGTTCCGGTATTGAGCATCTGTAATCTGCTTCTTGCATTTTATTAATTACATCCGCAAGCCATTTTATATACAACGCTTCCGTATTGCCTTCCACGGCACACACGAACTTTATATTTGGTTTACGTTTATTGCAATTTTCCATCTTTAATATTTTCCTGAAATTTTTTACTCTCTTTCATAATTTTTTCAAATATTGGTGCAAAATCTATATCTTTTATTGCACCATAGCGGCTTACAAAATAATTCTTCATATATTCAGTTGTATTTCTCACAGAACCCTTGCCAGATGTTGGGAAATCTGCCAGAGAATAAAGTTCGCTAATTTGGTCTTCACCTCTATCTACAAACTTTATTTCATCTCTTCTGAATAGGTCTTTACTCAGAAAAATAGGGTTATGCGTATTAAAGATTAATTGAGCATTGTTTTTATTAATATCAGGATTATGAAATAAACCAATTATACTCATTACCACCATAGGGTGAAGAGAACAATCAAATTCGTCTACAACTAATGTCATACCATCTATAAAAGTTTGCATTAAAGGTAGTAATAAATTAATTAGGCGCAATGTTCCGTAAGATTCTATAGCTTCTGCAATTACTCCGATATTATTAAGATTTTCAAATACCGAATATAATGCAGGAGGAAGCTGTTCATTTTCTTTAAAATATACTATATTATTTGAAGCCAAGCCTATTGATTTAGCTATGTCTTTTATGTATGGAGGCAGGTTAATAACTCTTCTATTATCAACAACAGGCATGATGTGAAAATTTTGTGCATGGTATATTATATGTAGCTTATCTTCAAACCAATTTATAACAGCCTCGGCAAGTTTCGGCGCGATAATGCTTTTAAAACCATTTGTCAAAAATAGTTCATCTAATTTAAGATTCTTTTGAGCAATAATTTTTCCTGTTTCTATATTTTCAATATCTATGTAATTTTTATATTTTTTAAGAATTAAAATATCAGCAATTTTAATATTGCAATCGCGTGAAAATATTAAATCTTCATTAATATACAATTCTTCTTTTAATATTTTATGTTGATAATTTTGATCCAGAAATCTACCAAAATCAAGTTCTAATTTATAGTTCACAAGAAATATATCCGTTGTAAATTTAATACAAAAACAAACTGATTTTGTTTCTTTAGATTGGTTATTTGGTATTAAGTCAAATCTAAACGCAGCAGGATTTGGCGCAATTGACCAATTCTGTGGTTGCTGGGAATTATTTACATGTCCATTTCTAACTATTGATTTAAAAGTATCTAATGCCTCAATAATACTAGATTTCCCTGCAGCATTAGGACCATAAACTACTGAAGAACAAAGACCATAATATTCTTTATTACTTATATGGCTACTAAGCAAACTGTAGTTTAAATCTTTTTTGGCATAGTCAGGTATCATTGAAAATTGGAATCCGTCTCTAAATAAACGATAGTTTTCAGCTTTAAATTCTAATAACATTTTTACCTCTTTATTATTTTGCAGAATTTTTGCAAAAATAATTCCATCATTATTCTATTACAAAAAAATATATGAATCAAACAAATATGTTTTCAGCTTAGAATATAATACCTGCATGAATAATATCACCTATTTATTTTATTAAGCACAGGATTTCGCAAGCAAAAACCATAAAAAAATAACTTGACTTGGAGTTAGCTCCACATTGTAAAATTTTAAAATAATTTTATGGATAATAAAAAGATATAGAGACAAACTAATGGAAGAATTTAGAATTGATTTAAGAATCCCTAATGAGGCACGGGAAAAAGAAATAAAAAGAGCAGCTGAACTTTGTTTTAAAATAAACGGCACAATGCCCGGAAGCCCTGAAAACAGGGAATTAATTGAAGAATTATTTTCAAACGGCGTAGATAAAACAACGGTAATAAATCCTCCTGTATTTACTTTACTTGGAAATACCGTAAAGCTTGGTAAAAACATCGTTTTAATGAACGGATTTAAATGTATGTCGGCAGGCGGTTTAACAATTGAAGACAATACTCTTGTTGCAATAAATTGTACAATTTTAACAAACAACCACGACTTTTACGATAGACCCATTCTCACCTGTAAACCTGTTCATATAAAGAAAAATGTATGGATTGGGGCAAATGTAACAATTTTACCCGGGGTAACCGTTGGAGAAAATGCAATAGTAGGTGCTTGTTCTGTTGTAACCAAGGATGTACCGGATAATGCGGTAGTTGTCGGAAATCCTGCAAAAGTTATTAAATATCTCAATAAAGATAAATTTAAAGAAAATTAAATATCCTATTAAATAAAATTCCCCTTTATAAAAAGGTAAAGGGGAATTAATTTTATTAAATCATACTTTCAATATCAGGGAAAAAGCGTGCGCCTTGAAGCTTTATATCATTCCATATTTTTTTTTGGTTTTTATTTAAAATATTATCAAATTTTCTCATAGCACCGTTATGAATTTTATCTCTGGTCTGATAGAGAATATCAACTTCATTATTTATTTTTATTAATCTTTCAAGCTGAGTTCTTGTATCTATTCTTGAAAGCTTAATTGCACGGGCTTCCTGTTGTTTTTCATTTATTTTATTATTCAAAACAACAATTTTTTCTTTTGCTTTTGCATAAATCTTTTCAGCTTTTTTTTGCTGCCCCTTAGAAAGATTTAATTCTTCAATAATTTGCATCTTTGCATTTTCAAAATTAGGATTTTTCACCTGTATAACAGTGTCTTGGTTTTCAGGCAAATCTGCAGCAAAAGATTGCACAGGAGCAAAAAATATACAAAGGACAGCCAGATATAAAATTATTTTTCTCATAAAAGTAAACTCCGTAATTTTCTTATAAAATAATGATAGCAAAAAATACATAAATTCAAAATAATATAATAAAAGCCCGCTATTATAAAAATAGCGGGTAAAAACTGTCCTTTATAAATTTTGTTTGCATCTGCCTTTGTTAGAATAAGCCGATAAAAAGCAGAAAACGTACGTTTGTGTTATTTATATACTCTATATTAGTACGCCCAAGTGAAATATAATAGCATTTTATTGGTATATTTTGCAATTTTATTGTAATATATTGCATTTAATTAAGCTGTAAATAGGGTCATAATATTGACTATGTCTGGAAAATTAAATAAAATTATAGGGAGCAGAATTAAATATCTGCGTACTTTGCAAAACTTAACACAAGCAGAATTGGCAGAAAGAGCAGACTGTGATTTATCAACAATAAGTCATATAGAAATAGGCAGCAATTCACCGAGCACTGCTTTATTAGATAAGATTGCAAAAGCCCTGAATGTAGAAATTTGGAAATTGTTTATAAAACGAGATGTTAAAACCGATGAAGATGTAATTCAAAGCATTAATGATTTACTAAAAATGGCAGATAAAGCACAGCTTTTAATTGTACACGAGATTATCGGCAATATATTGAGTTTAAAAAAGAACAGATAATTTTTTTTTAAGAAGCAATTTTTGCATAATAAAATACCTCCTATTCAGGAGACATTTTTATATTATATAAACTTCGCGTTTATAATAAAATACCTCCTATTCAGGAGGTATTTCTATATTATATAAAATAGTCTTTTATGCGCTAAAAGACATTAATGCTTTAACTGAGCGTGCAGTATCCTGTACATCTTGTTCACCTTCTGAATTTAGTGTTTCTTCTAAAATTTCAATGGCACATTCTTTTTCTTTAAGCGCAAGAAGTTCATTAATTGCAGTCATTGCAACTCGGGCAGAAAGGTCATTTATGCCTTTGCCTTTATTTTTAATAACCACTTCCAATGATTCTTTTGAATTTTTCTTAATTAAGGCACGTGCAGTAAGTTCTCTTATCTCATCAGACTCATGGTTTGTACCAAGGTCACGAAGAACTCTGATAGAATCAACATCTTCATGTCTGCCTAGTGCTTCAATAATATTACTAACTTTTTTTAATGACATAACAGCTCCTTAAAAATAATTTTATATAGTTTGCAATTCTTCACTCAACATAGCCTCAAGCTCCATAACAGGGCGTTTTTGAAGACTTGAAACAGAATCTCTGAACAATCCTGTAAAATTAATTTCTGTTTTATTTAATTTATCCCAGGTATTCATTGTACTTTCTTTAATTCTGTTACCAAAAGAAATCATTGATTGCTTCATTGAGTTTAATCTGTTAATAGTTGAAACCCAAGCACTTGCAGCAAGTTTCCCCGCTTTTTGGAAGTTTTCTTTAAATCCGTTATTTTCTTCTGTTTTTTGCACCTTAGAAGCTTGTGATTCAAAAACATCCATTTTTATCATTGAACCCTTGAATGTCAGCCCAAAAGGATTTGTAGCATTAGGATTCTGTGATTCTTGTCTTTTTTGTGCTCTTTGAGCCTTAAATTGTTCAAAGGCTTTTAAGCTAGCCCTAAGGGGGGAAATCTTTTCCATCTTTATATCCTCTTTAAACTTATATATCTCACTATGTGACATATTGAAATTAACATAACTTAATGTAAACAAAATCATCTTTTTAGTGGATAATCACTTTATCTTAAGTACACCAATAATTCTGGTGTTATATTTTTCCCAAATGACTACATATGATTGAATTTCTTTATCATATTCCATATTCACGGTACTGTGAATATATTCAATAGGGTCAATTCCTTTTTTAAACTGCCTTTCTCGTCTTCTTTTTTCTTTATCGGTTAATTTGGGGATAATTTTTTCAGGAGAGACAACCGTATTTTCTTCTGTAATCCTTGCAGGATTTGAATTTGGAGAGTTTTTTCCGCGTTTTTTCTTATCAGGCCATTCATAATCATTGCCATATTCTGAAATTCTTTCATTTTTAATTACAGGAATTTTGGCTTTAATTTTTCCTGATTGGATAAACATCAAATATGTATAATCAGAATCTGGACGAATTTCATAAAATCCTCTTTTTAAACCAAACCCGTCTTTATTTAAAATATCGTATTCCAGTCTCAAAACAGGATTTGTATTTACTTTTTTATTTTGATAAAGAGAATTATCTTCAACCCTTGCACCACTATTATACTGTTTATAAGGCAGCATCTCATCTATTGTTTTATATAAGGCAATATAATCATAGGAAATATCAACAGGCATAATTAAATTATAATAATTTTTACAGGATTAACAAAATGTAAACATAAAAAACCTGCGATTTTTGATTATTTATTTATAAAAATAGAGATGCGGCGCAAAACTATGATGAAACTGCGCCGCATTAAGGTCAATAAAAAGGGTGAAACTTAAAAAAACTGCTTATATCCGGGCGATACATATCTTAAGAAAACGGGCGGGTAAATACGCCCGCGCTGAATTAAACTATTTATAATAGTGTTTAAAATTATATTACTGTCTATATCTAGATTATAACAATTTATTTTTCATTGTCAAGACATTTATTATCTATATAAAGATAATAAAATTCCTTATTTTTATAAAAAATAAACATTAGTATTAAAAAGTATTGAAAGAAAAGACTAATGTTAAAAAACAGGGATTTTAGAGCTTTATTGGGTTCTCGCATAGCGAAACTGAGAAAAATTAAAGGTTTTTCTCAAGAAAAATTTGCAGAAAGAATTGACATCAGTCAAAGAACGTTATCCCGCATTGAAACAGGAGCTGGTTTTACCGAGTTTAAAACAATTGAAAAAATTGCTAACGAATTAGAACTTGGTCCTGCGGAATTATTCAATTTTTGTGAAGAATATAGCGAAAAAGAATTAATTAAATCAATAAATGAAAAAATGAAATTTATCAAAAACGATATTGATAAATTAAGGATAGTTAATGATTTTTTAAAGAAAATATTTTAATTTCCGATTTTATTTAAATTCTGTAAATAAAAATAAAACAACACTCTTGTAAAATGGATAAAATGATTTAAAATATATATAGAATAAGAATACAAGCAAGGGTGATGAGAGCACCCAAGCTCGTACCATACTAGAATATGGATTTAAGCAAGAGAACTAATGCTAATAATAGTATTAGTTCTTTCTCATTAATTTCAACTAACATTTTAACCTCCTTTCGTTGGCTGAAATGTTTTATTGAAATTTTCTGCTTGTATTCTTATTTTATATAAATTTAAATGTGCAATTGCGTTTTCATCATAACGCAATCAATTTAATTTACTATCATTCATGAAGTTTATTTTAAAATTATAATTATATAGTTGACAATGAAAGCTTTTACGGATAAAATAATAATTGTTATCAGTTTATGGTATTGAGATAAGTTTTATAGGATGAATTTTTCAAAACAAAGAGAAAAAATACTTGAAACTTTAGTAGATAATGCTGTGCATCCAAGTGCCGAATACCTTCATAAAAAAATATTGGAAGATAAAGAAGATTTAAAAATAGGCATTGCAACAGTTTACAGAAACCTAAACCAATTATCTGAAAACGGTACAATAAAAAGAATAGAAGGGCTTGACGGTTCAGTGCATTATGACCACAATACCCACATGCACTATCACTTTTTTTGTACCAAATGTAGAAAAATTTTCGATATACCAGCTGATATCTCACCCGATATTGTAAAAAAAGCAGAAGAAGCTACAGGATTTAAAATAGATACGCATGAAATAGTATTCCACGGGGAATGCAGTGATTGCAAAATAAAAGGAGAAGAAAATGGATAAATACGTTTGCACAGCTTGTATGTATGTTTACGACCCGGCAGAAAATAATAATGTACCTTTTGAAGAACTGCCGGAGGATTATGTATGTCCTGTTTGCGCGGTTGGAAAAGAAATGTTTGAAAAACAGTAGATAGTAGTATAGAAAAAAGAGGAAGAAAAATTATGGCAAAATTTGTTTGTACAGTATGCGGTTATACTTATGAAGGCGACAAGCAGCCTGATAAATGCCCTATGTGCGGTGCTACAACATTTAATAAAATGGATGGAAGCAATAAAGAATACGCTGATGAACATAAAATAGGCGTTGCAAAAGGTTTAGACCCAAGAGTTGTTGAAGGTTTAAAGGCTAATTTTATGGGCGAGTGCACAGAAGTTGGTATGTACCTTGCTATGAGCAGACAAGCTGACAGAGAAGGGTATCCTGAAGTAGCTGAAGCTTACAAAAGATATGCATTTGAAGAAGCTGAACATGCTGCAAAATTTGCAGAATTATTGGGCGAAGTTGTAACACCTTCAACTTTAGAAAACCTAAAATTAAGAGCTGACGCTGAATTTGGTGCATGCGACGGTAAATTACAGCTTGCAAAATTAGCTAAAGAATTAGGCTATGATGCAGTTCATGACACAGTTCATGAAATGGCAAAAGACGAAGCTCGTCATGGCAGAGGCTTTGATGGTTTAATCAAAAGACATTTTTAGTTTAAAATAAAACTTTAAATTTTTTGCGGTATTAAATTACTTAATACCGCTTTTTAGTATTTTTAATAATATTATAATTCTTCTTAACAATGCTTTACAAATCATAAAGCTTTTACTAAAGCCAGCCGATAACATTTTTATATAAAGGAACTAACTATATCAACCCAAGAAAGGATACAAAAAAAGATGACATTAAATGTTGACGGAGCCGGCAAACATTTTACCGAAGCGCAGCTTAATGCACTTAAAACGGTAATGAATGATGATGCTGAAGCTCAAAAGTTACTTGACCTTTTTGGGACGGAAGACAATGAAGTTGCAGGTTTTGCAGATGAAGCAAGAGACATTTTAGGTCTAAATGCTGAAATGATTACAAAAATTTCCGGCGCAGATGAGGTTTTTAAAGGTTTGCTGGATGGCTCTTTAACCATTGAAAAACTTGAAGAAAACAACAAGGCGCAGGAAACAGCAGCAGGCACAGATAACAGCAATAAAACCGGCAGCGTTAAAACAAGAGAAGAAGTTGAAAAACTTGACACAGAAGTAACAGCTCTTAAAAATGAAATTGATAAGCTGGATAATGATATTACCGCACAAAAAGCAGCTCTTGAAGAAAAGAAAAAATTACTTGAAGAAAAAAAGCAGGAGCTTGAAGAAGCAAATGAAGTTTTAAAAGCTGAGCAAGCAGAGCTTAATGAAATAAAAGCCAATATCACAGCAAAAGAAAAAGAAAGAAAAGAAACAGAAGAATTAATCACAGAAAAACAAAATCTTTTAATGGCAAGGGCTGAACAAACCCAAAAAGAAACTGTTGACAGAGCAAAAGCTGATTATAACAAAGAAACCGACGGCGACTGGAATGCCTACCTAATGAAAAAGCTCGGGGCATTAGGTGTTGATGTTGGTATATCAAGCGAGATTTCTCAATTAACAAATAAGTTAACAGGCATTAATACTGCATTAGACGGATTAAATAATAAATTTGCAGCACAGCAAACAGTAGTAAATGCTGCCGCCCAAAAGGTTGGCGCACTTGAAGGTGAAGTAAATGCTTTAAATGACGATATTGCTTCAATCCAAACAGATATTGAAACAAAAGAAGCAGCTAAAATTACAAAACAAAAAGAATATGACTCAAAACTCTCTGAACTTGAAAATGCAAAAGCAGCGGTTGTTGTAAAAGACCCAAGCGCTGCAAACGGTATCGTTCCTGATGGAAACGACAGCATTAAAACACAGGATGACATTAAAAATATGATTCCTGAAAAGGAATTTGCCCTTGTAGAAAAATATGGCGTAGATTTAGGTGAAAAATTAAAAGATGGAAGCCCAAGATATGTCTTTGCCGAAGGCAAGGATGGTAATTATCATATCTATGATATGGGAAATGGGCGCCAGGGTGCAACATTAGCCCGCCTTTATGAGCCAGGAAACGGATATGATGTTGTTCCATCCGGCAGCGGATATTTAAATAATTTCCAAGAAGTGAGCGAAGGTAATGGCAGAACGGTTTATTACTTCTGCGGCGACAACGTTAAAGAGCTTCAAGGATGTTATTCTACATCTTCTCCACTATCATTTGACTTAAATGGCGACGGCGTTAAGACATCAAATGAAATTGTAGAATTTGATATTGACGGCGATGGCGTTATAGATAAAATTAATAACTCAGCAGATGCGGTCCTTGTGTTTGATAAAGACGGCGACGGAATATCCGGAGAAGATGGCTCAGAATGTTTTGGCGACAACACCGATATTGACGGCGATAATATAAAAGACGGTTATAAAGACGGCTTTGAAGCACTTAAAGCATTTGCCAGAGATAAAGGACTGATTAACGATGCCGATGATATGGTATTAGATGCCGATGATATAAAATTCCTGGAAGAAAACTTCGGATTTGGCTTAAAAACAGAAGGATATAATTCAGAAGCAAAATCCTTAACAGATTTAGGAATTACTGAAATTAATCTTGCAAACACTAATGAAACAACTCTTGAAGATAATTTTGACGGTAACGGCAACCAATTAATGAAACAAGAAGGGGCTACATTTGTTCAAAATGGTGAAACCAAAGATTATGCCGACATCTGGCACAGAAAACTGGAAGAAAATACTGTTGCAGACAAAACAGTAAATGAAACCGCTGCAGCAAGCAGTGCTGCAAAAAGTATAAATGTTGAACTTGATGAAATAATTGCAAACTTTGATGCCGGAGCTGCTATAAATACTTTTAGCATAAAACCAAACTTAGCATTTGATTTTACAAATGTAAATGTTGATGCACCGGATTCTCAAGAAGACAAAGATAAAAAAGACAAGAAAAAAATTGATGGCAATCAAGATGTCAATTAAGAAAAATAGTTAGTCCTCCTTTCTTCCCTACTTCCTTACTTTAATCCATTAACTAGTTTTAACGCACGGAATAACAACTCCCGTGCGTTTATTTTATTTATTCAATCCGTTTTTATGTTACAATTATGTAACAAAATTTATACTTGGAGCTTTTATGTACGGAAATATGGAAAATAAAACAGCTGCGCCAAAAAATATAATGGCAAAAATTTATACTATAGCAGGTTTTTTAATAGCATTGTCAATAGGACTTGTATGTGTCAGTAATATTATTCACGATAGAATGAAATTTAGGGATGAAGCAGTCAGAAATGTTGAAACAACCTGGGGCAAGGCTCAAACCATAGGGGTTGGGGAGCTTGAATATAAAGAAAAAGATAAAAAAGATATTAATACATATACTTATGATTCAACTGTTACAACAACAAAGGCCAATGCCAAAGTTGAATTAAAAAAGAAGGGGATATATGAAGTTCCTGTATATTCAGTAAAAATAAATCAAAAGGGTGAATTTAAAATTAACCCTGCCCCCAAAGGAACAAAAGCAGAATTTAAATTCAAAGTTTCTGACCCGAGAGGTTTTATCTCTAAACCGGTTGTAAAATTCAACAATATAATTGCAAATGATTGCAGCTCATATAAATGTAATGTTATTTTAGATGGAGAGATAAAAATTCCTTATGAAATTGAATATTCAATAAGGGGTACAAAAAGCCTCACATTTGATGCTGTAGGCACATCTGAAACATATTTAAGTACAAATTACTGGGTGCCTGAATATACAGGGGATTTTTCTCCTGTTGAACATAAACAGGTAAAAGACGGATATTATACTTATTGGTCGGTACCCGAGGCAGCTTCAGCTGTAGAAGATAAGTATAGAACATTAAACTACACAACAAACTTTATCAATACTGTTGATGTTTACAGAATGACAGAAAGATGTGTAAAATACGGATTTTTATTTATAGCATTAACTTTCCTTGCATTTTTTGTGTATGAAATAATCAATAAAAATAATAAGCATATCCACCCATTCCAGTATTCTCTAATCGGAGTTTCAATGCTTGTATTTTATCTTTTATTGCTTTCAATATCTGAATTTATTGATTTCAGCTATGCATATTTAACTGCAGCAATTATGACAATAGGGCTTATTTCCTTTTATACTTATTTTGTCCTTACAAATAAAGAAGACAAAAAATTTCCTCTTGCTATAGGGGGTATTTTAGGAGTTATTTATTTATACTTATACATAACAATAAATTTGGAAGAATTATCGCTTCTAGCCGGAAGTTTTGGTTTATTCTTCGCCATTATTGCAGTTATGTACGCCACAAGAAATGTTGAATGGTATAAGGAAAATCAACAATAAATGACTAAAATAAAGCATTCTATAGAAAAAAGTTTTAAAGACTACGGTATGTTTAAAGGACATTCCAAATATCAAAATGCAACAAGCCGTATTGAAGATTTATACAGGAAAGATGAGGATATAAGGCACCCGTTTGAGCGGGATTATCATAGAATCTTGTATTCAAACGCTTATAGAAGACTAAAGCACAAAACACAGGTGTTTTTCAACACAAACAATGACCATATCTGCACAAGAATAGAACATGTAAACCATGTGTCATCCGTGGCTGAAACTATTGCAGAATTTTTAGGATTAAATCCATGGCTTGTCAGAGCAATTGCAGTAGGACATGATTTGGGGCATTCTCCTTTCGGACACACAGGGGAAAAGATTTTAAACAGAATAGTTCAGGATAATGAGCTTTTAAGAAGTTTTTGGCATGAAAAAAACAGTTTAAGATTTATTGATAAAATTGAAACCATGCCTGATTATGAAGGATATGAAAGAAATTTAAATCTTTCATATGCAGTTCGAGACGGCATAATCTGCCATTGCGGAGAGGTGGATGAAGAAGCACTTAAACCGAGAGATGAATTTATTGATTTAGAAATCATAAAATCAGCCAATCAATTTCAAAGTTATACATATGAAGGGTGTATTGTAAAAATTTCAGACAAGATTGCATATTTAGGGCGGGATATTGAAGACGCACTTTCTAAAAGAATTTTGGAAGAAGAGCAAAAACTTGAGCTTGAAGAGATTGTACAAAACCTGTTTGGGCACAAAAAATTAAAAGATATTAATACAACAAGTCTTGTGCATCTTTTTATAATTAATTTATGCAAAAATTCAAACCCGGAAGTTGGTTTACGGTTTTCTAAAGAGTATTTTGAAATTATGAAAACAATAAAAAGATTTAATTATCAAAATATATACTCTCACCCGAGGTTAAGAACTTTTGAAGACTATGCAAGCCTTATTATAAATACAATTTTCAATAAGCTTTTAGAATATTATGACGGAGCAAATTCAATTTATAAACTTCAAAATGATGAAAAATTTTACCCGCTTTTATGCGAGCACTTTAAGGATTGGCTTTTAAAATATTCAAATGCGTCTGATTCTATTTACAGAGAAAATAAGAAATTTATAAATAAAATTATCTATGATATTAATGAAATAAACGATTATAAAACAGCAATTGTTGATTTTATTTCCGGTATGACAGACAGTTTTTCAATAAAAATATTTAACGAACTTATTGCTTTTTAATAACCGCATTTATAAATGACGGTGCTTATAATAACGCGTGGATTTAAGCCACAAGATGAATAGAAAAATATTTCATACAATTTAAAATTTTTATATGGTTATTAAATTAGATGAAATATTAAATGAGCAAAGAAACTATTTTCAAGACGGAAGAACTCTTGATGTTGAGTTTCGTATAGAAAAATTAAGAATTTTAAAATCTGCAATAGTAAATTATAAAGAAAAAATCGTAGATGCTCTTTATAAAGATTTAAGAAAAAATGAATTTGAAGCCTATACGACAGAAATAATCCCTGTTTTAGAGGATTTGAACCTTGCAATCAAAAATGTTAAAAAATGGGCAGAAAATGAAAATGTCAGAACCCCTATGTATCTAAGTGGCGTACAGGGCGGGATTGAAAGCTTCATTATGAAAGAGCCTTTAGGGAATATTCTCATAATTTCGCCTTTCAATTATCCTTTTCAGCTATCAATTGTTCCCATGATTGGAGCCATCGCAGCAGGAAATACCGTGATATTAAAACCATCGAGCGATACCATCCATACTACAAAAATTTTAATGGAAATGATAAACAGTATTTTTGCAAGAGAATATGTTTATGTTTTAAACCCAAAAAACACTCTTCACTTTGAACTTTTAAACAAAAAATTTGACCATATATTCTTTACAGGCAGCATACAAACCGGTAAAAAAATAATGGAGGCCGCAAGCAAAAATTTAACCCCTGTAACACTTGAACTTGGAGGAAAAAGCCCTGCTGTTGTTGATAAAACCTGCAATATTAAAAATGCTGCAAGAAGCATTATTTGGGGAAAACTTTTAAACGCCGGACAAACATGTGTCGCACCGGATTATGTATTAGTACATGAAGATATTAAAGAATATTTTATTGAAGAATTAAAAATTTCAATAAAAGAATATCTTGGACCTTTGCCACAGGAAAATGAAAATTTTGGCAGAATAATAAATGAAAGACAATTTGCAAAATTAAAAGAAATAATTGAAATTGAATATGAAAATTTAATTTACGGCGGGCAATTTGATGAATGCGGGCTTTATGTTGAACCTACCCTTTTAGATATAAAATCATTTGAATCATTTGCTATGCAAAATGAAATATTTGGTCCAATATTACCGATTTTAACTTTTGAAAATACGTTTGATATCATAAAAACCATCAAGAAACTTGAAAAACCGCTTGCTGCATATATATTTTCAAATGACAGCCTTGTTATCAGTGAATTTTTGACTAAATTTTCATATGGAGGCGGGTGTGTTAATGAAACTATGATGCATTTAGCAAATAATAATCTGCCGTTCGGCGGGGTTGGATTATCAGGAATTGGTCAATACCACGGCAAATATACATTTGATACTTTTACCCATAAGAAAAGTATTTTAAAGAAAAAAGGCGACAGGGTAGATAAATCTAAAATGCCGCCCGATTTTAAAGAGAGATTAAATTCAATAAAACGGATTGTTAAATTATTGGAATTTTAATCTTTTAACGGGGTAGAAGAATGAATATTATGTATGGAGTTTACTTAAGAAAGAGGTTTTATTTCTTTTGTTTCAAAACTTCAAACCTTTAATCTTCTTGCCTCTTTTACCTCTTCCTTTTTAATCTCTTCTTGCTGCTTTTTAAAATACCAGAGAATTTTATTTCTTATAAAATCCCCGATTTTATTTGATGGCAGCGACGGATTTGAAGCAAGATAGATAATATCCGCCTTTCCCCTGCTTGTTGTCATAGGGTTTTTCTTTCCAAATTCATAGTGGGTCATTACAGTACTTTTTTGAATCGGAATATTGTATTGATGGCATAGCTTTGCACAAAGTTCATAACAGACTTCCATCTGAATAGGTTTAATGGGGTAATTTCCTATATGTTTTATATCTTGAAAACCCAGCATTCCACATATTGCAACACCTATTGAACCTGTATTCCCTCCACCCGTATGTGCAGCGTAAAAACTGCCGTCTGTACAGCAAAGGTTATCTTCCGGCTTGCATTTTCCTGTATGGATTATACCTCTTTCGCTTGGAAGTTTTTCAAATCCAATTAAATAATGATAATGTTCAAGCTCAACACTGTTTGGCGAATATGTTCCTGCCGTCCAGTGAATTATAATTCTTTTCATTGTTTACTCCTCTTGTTTTAAATTCCAGTTTTAAAGAAAGGAGGGAGGTAACAAAGGAGTCACTCCCTCGCCCGTTTTGTTAAGATATTAAGCATGGTGTTATGCTAATGAACGACATTGTTAAACAAATCTTCTTGAATTGAGTGCAGCTTTTTAACAGAAGCTTCAATCATACAATCAAATAACTCAGAAAATACTTTTCTTATAACGGTTTTGAATGGTATTAAAAATAGAGGCAGTTTTCCTAAAATAAAATCTATTGCAATTTGCTTTTTTGTTTCGCCAAAACCTTTACCTATAAGATTTTCAGCATATATTACAGCAGGCAGCGCCAATGGTGATAATAAATCTTTCACCTTCTTTATAATCTTGTTTTTCATAATTTTTCTCCTTAGTTTAATTCATATTAAAAGACAGTTTTTATAATGTTTTTAAAGACAGTTTGGACTCTGTTATCCAAAAATTTAATTTATATCTTCAGTAATGATAATTTTATGCTCGACACTTGTTCTTGGCATATAATTATAACCATAAACTCCAAGGTCATTTCCGCAATGAAAAGAACTGTTGCCGGCACCGATTGTAACAGCATTTTTGGTAAATTTTAATACAAGACCTACTTCAGTATCCTGCTGATTTCCTGCAAAATTTGAATAAACTGTTTCAATAATATCACCTATCACAAATTCGCTATAATTTGACGTTATTCTTGACACTATGCGGGCTCTATAATGAAGGGGGTCAATATTTAAATTATGCTCAAATGTATAAACCCCTTTTGGAGTCATATTAAACCATTCCGATTCAAAACGTCTTGAGAGATTTTCTCTTCCTTTTCTTGTTATAAAATTACAATCAGCATCAAGATATTGGGTATTAAAAGTGTAGTTTGAAACTTCAGTGATTTTACCGTTTAATACTGTTAGCGAGCCTAGCGGAATATCTTCAAACTCAACCCAGGAAAGACCATTAAACTTATAGCCTGCCCAGGGTTCAAGAGTCATTAGCCACACATCATCAATTACAATATTGACCGGGGCTTTCGGAGATTTGATTATTTTTGTGTTTAATAATTCAATGTTTCCTTCTAAGGTTAAAAATATATTGTAATTGCCGTCAGCGTATCCTGTAATATCAACATTATCAATGTATTCAAATGTTTCAGAATCACCGTAAGCATTTGTTGCGGTTAAAACAGGATAAGTCCCTCCTACTTTAAAACTTAAGATACTTTCATCAAAACTCAAGATATCAGGGGTTTTGCCATCATCTGCAACATTTGCATAATTTATACAAAATTTTGATTTGTTTGTTTTTGTAATAATTTCAGCTTCAGCTATAAAATCATCCAAAATTTCTTTTTTAACATAATCTAAATCTTCTTTAACAGCATTAATGTTTTCTGTTTGTTTGTTTATTTCATCTTGAATTGATGTAAAATTTTCGTTTACTTTATCTGCTCTTGCCTTTGTACCTGCAGTAAAAGTATTTGGTATATTAAAAGACATAAGAATATTTCTCCTCATTTCAAATTAAAGTAGTGTTAAAAATTCAGCGCTAATTTTTTTTAAATCAATTTATATTTTTATTGTAGAGATAAAATTAAGTTTTTCAATAAAGTAAAATTACTCAAATAAAAATTATAAAAAATAGACTAAAAATATTATCAGACAAGGATTATAGCGTTTTAAGTTTTTTCATGCTCAATTATTAAGTTTGTAACAATTTCATAAATTTTTATGAAAACAACAGGATTTTAAAAGAATTTATAGTAAGGTTGTTTTATAAAGAAAGGGGAGAAATATGAACAATAACTTTATTAAACTGGCAAGTATTATATGTATTGCTGCTTTAGGATGCTCAATAGCATCTGCTGAAAGAAAACTGCCCATAAAAGAGGTTAAACCTGCAAATGCTACACTGCCTGTAATTACCGTTCCTGCTGACCAGGTTAAAGAAAAAATTGAAGAAAAGGTGATAACACCTGCAGCAGATAAATCAAATGAAAGCGTAAAACAAGGTAAACAAACAAATGCGCCGATAAGCGATGTTAAAAATAAAGAAGAAATTTTAATTAAACAAAATTCTGAAGGTGCGGTTGAAACTGAGGTTAAACCTGTTACTGCACCTGTTGCAAACCCTCTTGCAGTGCCTGTTACTGCTCCTGCATTAAAACCCGTTACTGTAGTTCCAATTAAAGCATCTGAACTTAACCCGGAATCATCAAATACTCCGGCATCAAGCATTATAAAACCTGCAAACAAAGAGCTGTCTCTTCCTGCAAAAGAAGAAATTAAGCCCGCAAAAGATGAGTCTGTTCAAAAACAAGAAGGTACAATATTTGACCGTTTTGAGGTTAAAGAAAATTTAAAAATCAACAAAACTTCAAAATAAATAATTTAGAATATTATATTTATTTGTTTTAAGAATGCCATTTGCATTTTTAATTTCTGAATTTAATTTTAAAAGGTATGGGATTTTATTTAAAATCCCTACTTTTTTATAAAAATACGCATAGGTTCTAAATTTCCTATCTAAATAAGCTTCCTTTATTTCATCAAGATATTCATAATCAAAAACGATTTTATCCGCTAAAACATAGGCATTAAAATAATTTATCCAATTTTTATCAGCTGAAAATGATATGGATGATTTTCGAATACGGCGTGATACAAGAATTTCTTTTACAAAGCTTATTTTTTCAGCATTCAAAAGCACTTGATACGCAAAAGGTAAATCTTCAGAATTGGGTAAATTAGGAAACTTTATGCCATTTGAAATTAAAAATTCTTTTTTATAAATTTTATTCCAGGGCTCAGCAAGTTCTAAAAGTGTATTGTCCTTAATTTCATGCAGGTTTTTTGCACAATTTTGCAAAGAATCATCTATTGTTTCTAAAAGGTGTGAAACTCTATGGTTAGAAAATTTTTGCTTCTTTTCAATGTACTCATTTGAAGCACAGATGGCAACATCCGTATCAAATTCCTCTGCTTTTTTTACCATTTTTTCCAAAAATGTATTTTTACAAATATCATCCCCGTCAAAAAATATTATCCACTTTCCATTGGCTTTATTTAACCCAAAGTTTCTTGCCATTCCGGCATTTGATTTTTCAACATTGAAAATTTTAATCCTGCTGTCATCAAATGATTTTAAAATTTCAAGACTTTTATCCGTTGAACCGTCATTTACAAAAATAAGTTCAAAATCAGCATACGTCTGGTTTTGAAACATTTTAACGCAGCCTTTTATATATTTTTCAAGATTATAAACAGGTATAATGACTGAAACTAAACTCATAAGTCTAATACTACCATATTTTTTATTCCTTGCGTCAAGCAGGCTAATATTATACAATTTTTATTGAGAGGAGTAAAAATGCCGTTTATTTTTAAAAGAACAGATATTGAAGGATTAGTGCTTATTGAGCCTCAAGTTTTCAAAGATGAGCGCGGCTATTTTTTTGAAAACTTTAAAAAATCTGATTTTTTAAACAATGGAATTGATGTTGATTTTGTTCAGGAAAATTGTTCAAAATCAGCTAAAGACGTGATTCGAGGACTTCATTTTCAGCGCGCACCATATGCACAGGGTAAAATCATCACCTGTACAAAAGGAGAAATTCTTGATTGTGCAGTTGATTTAAGGAAAGATTCAAAAACATTCAAAAATTACTTATTATTTAATTTAAATGAAGAAAATAAGCATTCGCTTTTTATTCCAAAAGGTTTTGCGCACGGATTTTTAACCCTTTCTGATACGGCTGAAATTTCTTATAAAATTACAGGAGCGCAATATAATAAAGATTCTGAATTTGGAATTATTTATAACGACCCTGAATTAAATATAAATTGGGACATAGATTTTGAACCAATTTTGAGCAATAAGGATAAAATTTTACCAAAATTATCCGAGATTAAACCGGAGGATTTATTTTGAAAATCTTAGTTACAGGCGGCGCGGGCTTTGTAGGCAGCAATTTTATAAATTATATGTTAAAAAAATATGATTATAAAATCATAAACCTTGATAAATTAACATATGCAGGGAATTTGGAAAATCTGGTTAAAGCTTCAAAAAACAATGATTACACATTTGTTAAAGGCGATATCTGCGATAAAGAACTTGTTTTAGACCTTTTATCCAATTGTGATGCCATTATAAATTTTGCAGCAGAATCACACGTAGATAGGTCAATTGAATCACCTGATATTTTTATTCAAACAAATGTAAACGGCACTGTTAACCTTTTAAATTGTGCAAGAGCAAAAAAAATTGAACGGTTTATACAAATTTCAACAGATGAAGTATACGGCAGCATAAAAGAAGGATATTTTACAGAAACTACGCCAATTTCCCCAAACAGTCCTTATTCATCTTCAAAAGCAAGTGCAGACCTTTTTGTTCAGGCATATTTTAAAACATACGGTTTACCGGCACTTATTACAAGATGTTCAAATAATTACGGACCGTATCAATACCCTGAAAAATTAATTCCTTTCTTTATAACAAGGCTTTTAGATAATAAAAAAGTGCCGGTATATGGAGACGGGCAAAATGTGCGTGACTGGCTTTATGTAGAAGACCATTGCAGAGGAATTGATTTAGTCTTACATAAAGGGTGTGACGGAGAAATATACAATATTGGCGGGCACAATGAGAAAACAAATATTGAAATAACAAAAATTATCCTTGAAAAAATGGGCAAAGATGAAAACTGTATAGAATATGTGGAAGATAGATTAGGACACGACAGGCGTTATGCTATTTCAAACGATAAAATAAGAAATAAACTCGGATTTGAGGTTAAATATTCCTTTGAAAACGGTATTAGTGATACAATAGACTGGTATTTAAAAAATATTGAGTGGATAAATAACATTAAAAACCGTATGGAGAAGTATTAATGAAGGTTTTAGTAACAGGTGCAAACGGAATGCTTGGGCAAGATTTATGCCCTGTTTTTGAAGATAACGGTTTATACGTAATCCCGATGGGACGAGAAGATTTAGATGTTACAGACTATAAAGGTGCAAAAGCTGTTATTGAAAGGATAAAACCGCAAATAATTGTCCACCTTGCAGCGTATACCAATGTTGATAAAGCGGAAGATGAGCCCGAGAAAGCTTTTAAAATAAATGAAACAGGGGCATTAAATATTGCAAAGATTTCAAAAGAATTGGGCGCCATTATGGTCTATGTTTCAACGGATTATGTTTTTGACGGCACCAAAAATTCATCTTATACGCCGGATGATACCCTAAACCCAATTAATAAATACGGGCTTTCAAAACTAAGAGGTGAAGAGGCTGTAAAAAATAATACCGATAAATATTATATAGTAAGAACTAGCTGGCTATACGGGCTTTCGGGGAAAAATTTTGTTGAAACAATGATAAATTTAAGCACAAAACAGAATGAAATAAAAGTTGTAGACGACCAAGCAGGGTGCCCAACCTATACTGTAGACCTTTCTATGGGCATTTTAAGAACAATAGGAAAGCCGTTTGGAATCTACCATATTGCAAATGAAGGTGAAACAACCTGGTATGATTTTGCTAAAGAAATCTTTAGACTTAAAAATATTCAAACCGAATTAATCCCCTGCACTACAGAAGAATTTCCGCGCAAAGCTAAACGCCCAAAATACAGTGTGCTTCAAAACAGTATTGAAATGAGACCCTGGAGAGAGGCTCTTTTTGATTATATTAAATATAAAGAAAGTCTTGGATTATGATAAAAAATCTTATATTTTTCATATTGGAAATATTAAGCATTCTTGCTCTTATTATTTTAACCCCCGTTTATTTTTTAATAAGAGCTGTATGCAAAAAACCAAGTGCCGGTTTTTTAACCAAGGCGGGAGACTATAAAGAAGCTGCAAAATGTCTTAATAATAAGCAGGGCAAGATTATTATGTTCCACGGGGTTTCTGTAGGCGAAGTGATTGCTCTTGAAAATTTAATCAAACTTGCGCGTGAAACTTTTAAAGACTGCAGAATTTTAATCACCACAGGAACAAAAACAGGACAAGATATTGCAAAGAAAAAATATAGTGAAATTGCAGACTGCATCACATATTTTCCTTTTGACCTGCCGATTTGCACTAAAAGTTTTTTCAAAAACATTAATCCTGATATTATACTTATGGCAGAAACTGAACTCTGGCCTATGTTTGCATTCTATGCCAAACGCAAAAACATCCCCCTTCTTTTAATAAACGGCAGAATTTCAGATGATTCATTTAAAACTTATAAATACTTTGGATGGTTTTTCAGATACATATTTAGCTGTTATACAGGAATTTACACCCAAAGCGAAGGGGACAAGGAAAAAATCATAAAAATTGGTGCAAACTCTGATATAGCAGAGGTTATGAAAAATTTAAAATTTGACATCAAAAAAAATACGGAGCCTATAAACTTTAACCGTGGAGATGAAAAGATATTAATTGCAGGAAGCACACATAAGGGTGAAGATGAAATAATATTAGGTGTTTTCAGTCGTTTAAAAAATGATTTTCCAAGCCTTAAACTTATGATTGCTCCAAGACACCTTGATAGAGTGGATTCTATTGTTGAACTCATTAAAACAAGCACTGCACAAGGCATTTCAACCAATGGTGTAAACACTGATTCCATAAGCGGTTTTAAAACCGGCTTTAGGTCTAAGGGAGCAGATTTTAGAGAGAATGACATAATAATTCTAGACACTCTTGGTGAATTATCAAGAATGTATTCAATAGTTGATATAGCATTTATTGGGGGCAGTTTCAATAACACCGGCGGTCACAACCCGCTTGAAGCAACAATTTATTCAAAACCTGTTATCTCAGGTCCTTCAATTAAAAACTTTAAAGACATTTATTCAATTTTAACTAAAGCAGATGCTGCCTGGGTTGTAAAAACAAAAAGCGAGCTTGAAAACAAGATTAGAAAACTTCTATCAGATGAAGAATTTTATAAAAAGACAGCAGATAATTCAAGAGATATATTTGAAGATCAAAAAGGCGCCAAGGATTTTGTAATTCAAAAGATTAAAGAAATTTTATAAACATAGAAACTTGAATTCAATAGCAACGCTTTAACGGTCTTGAATTAAAGGCAAAACCGCAAAATAAAGTTATTTCAGCATTAATAAATATTGATAAATAGGAAGAATTTTGCTTTTATCCTCTTCAAGAGCAGAGATTATTTCATTTTTCATTGCATCTGTGTCTTTTGAATTTTCCATATAATATAACTGCCAGGGCTCAACCCCGAGAGCAGAAGAAATCAAAATTAAATTTTCATACATTGGATAATTATGCCCTGATTCAATCCTTGAAAGGCTTTTTGTTTCCATATTAATCATTTCTGCAAGCTGTTCCTGCGACAAAGATATTTTTTTTCTAAAAAATTTAATCTTTTGTCCTATATGAATTTTTAAATCTTTCGTTACAGTCATTTTGGCATTTAAACCCATATTTTCCCACCTTTAAAAAGAATAAGTGAATATCAACCGGGGGTCTATTACCCGATTGCCTTATTTAAATCATAGGTATAAATTTTTTTTCTTTGACTATTTTTAAATAAGAGTTTTTAAAAAAATCTTATTTAAAATTGCATTTTATGGAATTATAATGTAAAATTTTTATGTAAAGTATTATTCAAAAGGGAAGTTTTTTATGAAAAATAAGAATTATATTGCCTTTTCTTGTAATTTCGAAGATAAGCTGTTGTATCAAAAAGCTGCTTTTTCTTTGGTGGAAATGCTTATGGCTTTACTTGTTGCTTCGTTGCTGCTTACAGCGTTAGCCCCTGTGATGACAAGGAGAATGAATGAAAATGTAGTAGTACAAGGAAATATGAGTGCAGCAGGTACAAAACAGCATGTGCTGGAGATAGAATACGGTTCGGAGGATTGTCCCGAAATCAAGACAGATGCTGACGGCAGCACCTACTGTGAAGGTGAATTTGAAGTACCAAGCGGATATAACGGATACTTTAACGTTACTGCTATAGGTGCCGGTGGAGGAGGCGGAGCTGCACCGACAGCCGGGTATACAGAATATACAACAGCCGGCAATCACTCCTTTCCAGTGCCCGTAGGTATAAACCAGATTGAAGCAACAATTGTTGAAGGGGGCGCAGGGGGCGCTGCCGGTTATATTGAGCCAGATATACAGGGGTATGCCTGGACACATTCGGGCACATTAAATCGCAGTTATGTTTCAACATCAATTGTAAGTTCAAATATTAAAAATGTTAAAGTTTCAGGAGATACCATTAGTGCAGTATATAAACATGCTACAGCTGTATTGGCTGCCGATAGTATAAAAAATGCTGCCGGAAGCAAACTCTTTATTACCCTGGCAGGCGGGGGCGGCGGGGGCGGAAGAGGATATAGGGGTACAGGCGGTGGCGGAGCTGCAGCACGCGTACGAGAAGCGGTGACAATCTCAAAAGGAAATAACTATGATGTCAAAGTAGGGCTTGGCGGACAAGGGCATTCCTGCAACTCTGCAGGAGGATGCGGCGGTTCTGCCTCCAGTTTTGGAGGACTTATTATGGCAGGCGGAGGAGGAGGCGGGGGCTGGCCTATAAATCCTGACCGCTGCAATGCTACAGATGGAGAAAATGGCGGCTCGGGCTCAGTAGCTACCAGCAGCGGGACGTGTTCAGTGTTGGATGATAATGGAAAACATATTGTAATAGTTACATGCAGCGGCGGACGTGGAGCAAACCCTGGAGGAAGTACTGCACTAAATGATAACCAAAGCTGTACAGGTACAACAACTATAAATTCCCATCCTGGCGGAAATGGGGCAAACAGCATGTTTGGTACCGGAGGTATATATGATACGAATAATAGCGCATTAAGAGATGGAAAGGGATATGGCAGCGGGGGCTGCGGAGGAGGCGGTGTGCCAAGTGCTTTTGGGAATGGCGCACCAGGGTTTGTTGCAGCAGAGTGGTTAAATTTAGGCAACGGTGGAGCAGGTGGAGGAGGCGGTTCAATGGTACCCTTTAAAAAAGTTGCAGTTACGCCAACTGAAACTCTTTCAGTAATCGTAGGTAAAGGCGGAAACGGAGGGGCTGCAGGAAATATTACAAATTCAATTACTACTTACAAGCAAGGGCTTAATGGAGAACATTCTTATCAAAGTTATCTTAAGCGCGGGAATACAACACTAATAAGTACAAGCAGCAATAGCTCATCTGCAAATATTTGCAGCTGCGGGGGCTGCGGAGGATTGACATCAGGGATTTTAGCGGCAGCAGGATGGGTTGGCGGCTGCTGGGCTCCAGGATACAAAGTTGAAAACGGAGTAATGATAAACACAAACTATCCTGGCTTTAGCACAGGGCATGGACGAACAGCAGGCAATACAACATCAACCACGGCAAATACTTTCACAGTTAATGACAAAGGTGGAGACGGCGGTACGACTGAGATTTTTGGAAAGAAAACCTGTGAGGCTGGCAAGGGCAGTACTGTCTTTGGTACAGCAGGCGGGAATGCCACAGGATATGGGGGTTGTGGCGGCGGAGGCGGATATGGACTTGCAAACGGAGGAAGCGGTGCGCCAGGTTTTGCTAGAATAAGCTGGAATAAATATTGGGATACAGCAACTGCTGCATACAAACTTACACAGGAAAGCGCAGGAGGCGGGGGTGCAAGCGGAAATATACTAAAACAAAGTATTCAAGTGAAAAGTAACCAGACAATAAAATTTAGAATAGGAAAAGGCGGAAGTGGCGCATACGTAAGTAATAATACTTTAATTAACGCAGCAAAAGGCGGAGATACTGTGTTTGGAGATGTTAAAGCAGGAGGGGGAGGCGGAGGCAGAAGTGTTGAGGTTAACAATTCAAATCAATTGATAAACGGACAAGGAGGTATTGTTTCAAATATCTGCCATTTTGGTTCAAGCAGTTATTTGAACAACAAAAAATGTATTAAGGGTACGGCAGGACAAAATGCAAACGCAATAATACCGGGGAAAGGAGCAGATTTTGCCGGATATACGTTAACACTTATAACAAAAAACGGTGAAGAAAAAATTGAAACTAAAAAAGAAATAAAGGGAACAGGTGGAAGCGGCGGCACAGTTGATACAGGAGATAATGCAAACGGCAAAAACGCCGAAGGGTATGCTTCAGGCGGAGGAGGCGCAGCATTAAGAGACGTAGGACAAGTTAGCTCTTCATCTACCGGCAATATAGCAAACAATCCAAACAGGGGAGGTGCTGGCTCTAACGGAAAAATAATCCTTGAATGGTATGAATAACTTTTAGATGAACAACTTTTCAATTGGGCGCATTTTGGTAACCTTTGCGCCCATTTTTTTGTCCAGAATATTTATACCGGCGCAATAAATTACCCCCCCGCTATATGAATTATTTTGGCTGCGTGAAATATAATATTCTCATAGAATTTAGAATTGCAAGAATTGAGACCCCCACATCTGCAAACACGGCGCCCCACATTGAAACTATACCAAATGCTCCAAATGCAAGGAATGAAAATTTTACAGCAAGGATAAATATTATATTTTGCTTTATTATTTGAATTGTCTTTTTAGAAATTTTAACAGTTTCAGAAATTTTATTTAAATTATCATCCATAATAACAACATCACTGGCGCCGATTGCAGCATCAGAGCCCATTTTGCCCATTGCAATGCCGATATCTGCACGGGATAAAACAGGCGCATCATTAATACCGTCACCGACAAAAGCAAGTGCAGTCTTATGATTTTTTATCTTCATAAGTTCTTCAAGCTTTTCTACCTTTTGATTTGGCAAAAGATTACAATATATTTCATCAATCAAACTGCCGTTATTTAATTCTTCAAGTCCAAAAAGTCCTTTATCACCCGTCAAAACTATAAGCTCTTTTACCCCTTCTTTTTTAAGATTCAAAAGGGTAGCTTTTGTATCAGGTTTTATGGTGTCTGAAATTGTTAAATATCCTGCATATTTACCATTTATAGCCATATAAATAATGGTTTTACCTTCTATATCTTGTGGATAATCAATATTGAATTTTTCCATAATTGCAGCATTGCCCAAAATTATGTTTTTTTCTTGTATTACAGCTGTGATACCCATTCCGGGGATTTCTTTTAAACATTTGATATCAGATGGATTTACATCTTCTAAATATGCTGATTTAATTGAGCTTGCAACAGGATGATTTGAAAAATGCTCCGCATGGGCTGCAAGTTTTATAAATTCTTCTTTTGAGATATTTAAAGCAGGACAAATTTCTGAAACACTAAATACACCTGATGTTAGAGTTCCTGTTTTATCAAAAACAATTGTATCAACCTTTGAAAGCGCCTCAATATAATTACTTCCTTTAATTAATATGCCGTTTTTAGATGCTGCACCGATTGAAGCAAAAAATCCTAAAGGTATTGATATTACAAGCGCACAAGGACAGGAGATAACAAGAAATGTTAGTGCTCTTTCAAACCATTGTACAAATGCACCGCCAAAAATAACAGGAACAATGACCAAAAACAGTGCCAGAAATACAACAATAGGGGTATAAATTTTTGCAAATTTTGTAATGAAATTTTCGGTGCGGGTTTTCTTATCAGAAGCCTGCTGCACCATTTCAATAATTTTAGAAACGGTAGAATTTTGAAATTCTGATGTTACTTTTATTTTTATTACACCATCTAAATTTATGCAGCCATTCATTATAGTATCACCCGGTTTAAGGCTTTTGGGCAGGGCTTCACCTGTTAAGGCTGATGTATCAATGGAAGTTAAGCCTTCAACTATAGTGCCGTCCAAAGGAATTTTCTCACCCGGCTTTACAAGGATAATATCATTAATTTTAACTTTATCAGGAGCAACTTTTTGTATATCTGTTTGGGTTACAAGGTTTGCAAATTCAGGTTTTAAATCCATTAGGGCAAGAACTGATTTTTTAGATTTATTAACCGCATAATCCGTAAATAGCTCACCTGTTTGATATAAAAGCATAACCATAAGGGCTTCTGGGTATTCGCCAATTCCAAAAGCTCCAAATGTTGCAATGGTCATTAAAAAATTTTCATCCAGAAAATTTTTGCTTAGTACATTTTTAAAAGCATTTAAGACTATATTTTTTGCAACTATCAGGTACAGAGTAAAATAGATTACAAACTTTATAATAGCTGAATTAATATAAAACAGCTGCGATACAAGGTTTTCAGGTTTTAGAATTATCATTAAAATAAGTGCGGTAAAAACAATAACCAGCTTTTTTATTAAAAAATTATCTAAACCGGTGCCACTATGCCCTTTGGAACAACAATGTTCATTGTTGTGTCCGTGCTCGCAGTGACCGCTATTATGTTCGCAATGATTACACATATTACTTTCCTTATTTTATTATAATTTTAGTTGAATAGTTGTTCAACTATATTAATAGTATAATTGAACAACTATTCAATTGTCAAGAGGATAAACGAATCAAATTTACAAAATTTGCATTTTAGCAATCCAAAAAATATAATAAACCTATGGAAAACAGAAAAACAGACTGCGAAGCTTATAATATTGAATTAATAAATAAAGTAAAGCCCAATATGCCTGAAATGAGGGTTTTGTATGAACTTTCAGACTTTTTTAAGGTGATGGGCGATTCAACCAGAATACAGCTTTTATGGGCGCTTGAAGAAAGCGAGATGTGTGTTTCGGATTTAGCAGTGCTTTTAAATATGACAAAATCTGCCGTGTCGCACCAATTAAAGGTTTTAAGGACTGCAAAACTTGTAAAAGCAGTAAAAACAGGTAAAAATGTTTATTACTCCCTTGACGATACGCACATTAAGGATATTTTAGAAAAAGCACTTGAACATGTTATGGAGTAAATTTACACCTTTTAAAATTTATGCTTGACTTGGAGCCTACTTTAGGTTGTAAAGTATTTATATAGTTTTAAAAAGGTTTGCAATATGAAAATTTCAGAAGTAAGCAAAAAATATGATATTTCAGCAGATACACTTCGATATTATGAAAAAATGGGGCTTTTGCCCAATGTTAAGAAAAATTCAAGCGGGATAAGAGATTATTCTGAAGCTGATTTAGGCTGGGTTGAATTTATAAAATGCATGAGAGGAGCAGGGCTTTCTATTGAAGTTTTGGCAAGATATATCAAACTTTTCTACCTTGGCGATTCAACGCATGAAGAAAGGAAAAATATCTTAATTGAAGAAAGAAAAAAATTAATTGAAAAAAGAGATGCTATCCAAACAACCATAGACAAGCTTGATTATAAAATAAGTTCTTACGATAAAATTATGTCAAAAAAGGAAAAAGAGCTTTTAAGGTAAATTTGGTCCACACCCTGCCAATTTCTTACTTATATAGTTTTAGGTTTTCATGCTAAGATTGTTTAAATAGAAAATTTAAAGGCAGTTTGATGGAAGAAATTATAGGGAAATCTTGGGCAGAAGCATTAAACAAAGAGGAGCTTGAAATCTTAAAGGTAAAATGGGATGAAATTCAAGAAAGACGCAAGCTGATTGAAGGCGAGGTTTTACCTTTAGAAAATAATAACAGCGGGATATATTATGCTCTTAAAATGACTGATTTCAATAAGGTTAAGGTTTTAATCACAGGGCAAGACCCTTATCCAAACAGGGAAGATGCTCACGGGCTTTCTTTTTCAAAAAAATCCGGCGGGGTGCCTGCTTCTTTAAAAAATATTTTTTGTGAGATAAATAACTGCACAGGGATTAATAATTCAAGCGGAAACTTGAGTACCTGGACAAAACAAGGGGTACTGCTTTTAAACCGCGCACTCAGTTTTGAAAAAGATTTAACATTAAATAAACGGTTAAAATTTTGGAAACCTGTCACAGATATCATTATAGATAAATTATTAAACAGAGGAAAACCCCTAATTGTAATGCTTTGGGGAGGACCTGCAAACACTATGGAAAATTTTCCTATCCATAAAGATGAGGGTTTTAAGAAAGAAAATATTCATATCTTAAGGTCTTCACACCCATCAAATATGGGAAATGCAAAAAATACAAGAATTATGGTGGAAGATAAAGAAGTGGATGCCTTTATCGGGTGCAAACATTTTGCAAAATGCAATGAAATTTTAGAAAAAGCAGGCTTGGAACCTGTAAATTGGAGCACGGACTGTACAAGACAAACAAAATTATTTTCTTAGCGCATGTTTTGATTCACACCTTGCAATAAATACAGACAAAATATAAACAAACTCATAAAAAGGTTTTAAATACCATACAGTTGTTCTACATTTATAAAACTCATATTTGTTGACAATTTCAAATAATTCATTGCTTTTTGTATTTAATTTTGTTAAATCATACCTTTTTAATAATTTTTTGTAATTTTTATTATTATTCACATTTTAGTTCCTTTTTTAAAAAAAGGTATGGAACATTTAATAATTTTAATTAACACCCATACCAAAAATTGTCTAAATTAATTTCCTAATTTTATTATACTCGTTATTAAACTAAATTTCTAGCCTAATACACTATTTATTTTGATGAGTTATACAAGTAATCTCATTATATAGGGAGAAACATGTGTCTGAACTAAAAAAATTACTTGGCAAACGCGTAGCAACAATGCGTAATAATATGAAATACACCCAGATGCAGCTTGCAGAAAAAGTTGATATGTCAGCTTCTGCTATTGCAGAAATTGAAACAGGAGTTACATTTCCAAAACCTGAAACAATCGAAAAATTACGCGAAGTTTTTAACTGTGAGTATATAGATTTATTTAATTTCCATGACAATAAAACAATAGATACAGCTTATAAAGAAGCAAAAGAATCTTTAGATTATTTATATAAAAATAATTCAGAGCTAATTCCCGCTGTGCGGTTATTTATGCATCTGATTAAGAAATAATTTCCCTTTCAAACACTTCAACAACACTCCTAAATATGTTGTTGTAATTATTCCTGTTACAAAATAAAAATATGTTGTTTTAAGCGGATAATAAAACCAGTAAATATCTGCATTATTTTTAACATCAAAAGGAATGCCTTTGAGTGCAAGGAAGGCATAAGTTATTATATTAAATACGATAAGGTGGTTTGCCATAATATGGTAAGTATTTTGCCCTATAAGATGTAAGAATTTCCAGTCTTTAATTTTTTCATATAATATTTCAATTATAAAAAGACTCATCCAAATACCCGTTATACTTGTTAAAACAGGCACAATCCAATTATCAAATTCTCCCCATACAAGAATGAAACTCAAACCAATGCCATCCATTGCCGTAAAATCTTTATTTGTAAGCCAAAGAAGAGATTGAAGCACTAAAACTGCAAAAAATATTTTTGGTGTGAAAATTTCATATTTCCCCTCAACCTTGTTTTTGTATAAATATCCAAGGTGAATAAAAAGTAGTGAAAACATTGTTCTTATAATTAAAAGAATGTATAAATTTTCCCTCAGAGGCTGAAGCTGAATAGCAGCAAGCGTAAGCAGCAAAAATACGGAGGTTTTAAAAACCTCATTACATTTTATATAAGAAAATATTTTATACACAATAAGGGAAATAAAAAGCTGCGGCACAAACCATAGAGGCGAAATTAAATCTATTTGATGCCCCGTTAAAAACGGCATAAGAAACTCATTTTGAAGCGTTACAGGCATGGCCCAGAATTTCCCGATTAAGGGCGTAATTAAAATAGTCAAACCAAGATAAAAAAGTGCATACAAACAATATGGCACCATAAGGGATTTTGTTCTCTTTTTAAAAAATTCAAAGAAACCGTATTTATTATTAAACACCATGCCTGCAATAAAAAAGAATAATATCACTTGAAAAGAATATGGCGGGAACATAGGAATAATTGAAAATTCAAGATGCCCTGAAACTACAGCAAGGATTGCAAGTGCTTTTAAAAGGTTTATTTTATTGTTATGCATAAAAATTTCCTTAAATTAAGTTTTAAAATTTAAACAGTATCAAGGTTTAAAAGTTTTTTAGACAAGTGATAGATTCAAAATGGCAGATAATCACTGTATTTTGCGGATAACCTTGCATGGAACGCCTGCTGCAAGGGAGTTATCCGGAATATCTTTTGTAACAATACTTCCTGCAGCAATTGTGCAGTTATCACCGATTGTAACTCCCGGCATTACAGCTACATTGCCGCCAAACCAAACATTATTTCCAACCGCAATTGGCTTTGCATATTCTAAACCCTTATTTCTTTCTTCAATATTTAAAGGGTGTCCTGCCGTATAAAATCCGCAATTAGGACCAATAAAAACATTATCGCCAAAGGTGACTTTCGCCGGGTCTAAAATAACAAGGTTATGATTTGAATAAAAATTTTCACCAAGTTCTATGTTATAGCCGTAATCACACCAAAAAGAAGGCTCTATTATGAAATTTTCTTTTATTTTACCCAGAATCCGGCTTAAAAGAGCATACCTTGACTCAATATCTTCGTATTGAGAATTATTATATTTTGCACATAAAATTTTGCATTGCTTACGCTCTTCTATAAGAGCTTTATCGTAATTGGCATCATAAAGCAGCCCTTTTAGCATTTTTTCTTTTTCATTCATTTTCTTAAATCCCAACAAACACAATTTTTGCAATGCAGATTGTATCATAAAAAATGTCCAAAAGCAACTTCTAAAAGAACTTTTGGACATTTTAAACTATAAATCCATAATTTATACTTATAAATGAACTCTGCCTCTGTTCACTCTTCCAACAGCCCAGCTCATACCGCCTGTTAGTGAAACACCTGTCCTTCCGCCATTTCTTACCAATGATTGTAAATAGCAGGTGAAATCATTGTTTAAAACTCTTTGAATGCCAAGACCATATTCAACATAAGGGTCCATACTCATTTCAGGCAGTTTAATGCCGTTTGCTCTAACATCAGTATCATTAAAGGTATTCCACACAAAAGCAGCACTGATATATGGCTGCCAGCCGCCTTCGGTATTACCGATTAATCTTATACCCGGTTTGATTTCAAAGGCATTAAGAGGGTCAGAATTTATTCTGACACCTGCTTCGTTTGTATAATCAAAGATTTTTGAAATATAATAGCTTAATGAAACATTTGGCTGAATTATAAACTTACCTTCGTTAAATTCCATATTGTAACCGGTTTTAGATGAAACAGCACCGCTTAAAGATACAATATTATCATCTCCATACATTTCAGAAATCTCGCCAATGCCTACATTTCCTGTCATAGAAAGCGCTGTCCAGAAATTTTTCTTATAATAATTTTTTGTAATACCTACAAGTGCTCCATTTGACATTATATCAACATTGCCATAATCAAGGCTTGAACCATGGTAGCCTAAAAAGCTTGAAGTTAAACTTGTCCAGCCATGGCGCCTTTCTTTAAATCTAGAGTCAAATCCGATTAATGTACCATAGCTTAAATTGTCAACTTTAGGACCACGGTCTAAATCAATACTTTCAAATACAGTAAAGGGACGGAACCAAAAAGCACTGCCTTCGGACTGCCCGTTGTATAAAGGCAGCTGCCCGTTAAATTCTGAAATTGCATACTTATCAGCATTTACTCTTGCAAATCTTTCATTGCGGGGTAGTTTTGTAAATGAATCAGTATGCTCAAATGCATAATTTACAGCTTCTTTAATTCCTGCTTGGGCTGCAGCCTGCAAGGCGACAGGAGTGGCAAGAATTGAAGGGTTATATGAATTTTTATTACCACGAGAACCTGTTGAAAGCGACATAACACCTGTATTAGAATCAAAATCAGCCTGATATTTAAAAATAGGACTCATAACGTTTTTAGCCTCAGGACTCAATTCAACAAGCCCGAGAAGCGGGCTATCATTTGTTGCTTCATCAAGTGTTATAACATCAAATTGGACTGCACCGTTTGTAGTAGACATAATATTAATATTGTCAATTAAAATTTTAACGTCACCGGTAACACTTAGCGCGCCGATTTTATCATTTAAGCTGTTCTTGGCATCAATATCTATGCCAAGTTTTGCCGTGCCGTCTAAATTAAGGTTTCCAAAATTTACAACATCGTTTGGATTATTGTTTGCAAGATTTATTCTTGAATTATTTTTTACGTGAGTATTTTGCGCATTAAAATACGTTGCGCCTGATAAAAGCTGAACTTCACCGCCATTTAGGTAAACATCGCCTGTAAATTTACTGTTATCACCGCCAAGTTTTAAAACACCTGCATCATTTTTTGTGATATCGCCATTTCCTGCTATACCGCTTTCAACTATGGTATTTTTAGAACCATTTACGGTTAAGGTTGCTTTTGTGCCATCTGATGCATTTTCCAAATAAATATCATTTTTGCTTCCGGCAGCTTGCGTATCATTAGCAGTAGTAACTCGTGTAATATCAGGTTGGCCGGGTGCTTCCGGTACATCAGGATTTATTTCTGGTATTGCAGCTTCGTGAACATTGTTTTTAAGTATTACATCTTTTGTATCAGCATTTAAAACAACTGCACCGCCTAAAGCATAGATAGCGCCGCCTTTGCCGTCTGATGTGTTATTTGCAATGGTAGAATCAGTTATAGTAACTGTACCGCCAATATTATTTACAACTGCACCGTTACTATCGGTATAGAAATTGCTTAAGGCACCGCCTTTTATACTGCCAGCATTTTTAATTTCAAGTCTTTGGTCTGCAGCAAGGGTTATACCTTGATTTTTATTACCATCCAGATTGAAATTTTTCATATCTATTGTTAAAGATTCACCGCCCATAGCATTCAGGGATTGCGTCAATTTAATATTTTTGGTTGCAATATAATTTCTAATTGCTTCATCACTTGCAACGGCTTCAGGCAAGCCGCTTGTATCTTCTTTTGTAACATTTATATAACCATCTTCTCCAATAGTAAATACATATTTTGCTAAATCAGTATATTGTATAACTTCACCATTTTCACTAAAAGGAAAATCTCTGTTAAAGAGCTGGAATTTATCTGCATCCCCATCTTCCAGAATATTGAACTCGAAATAATCTGAATTGAATGCAATATTTCCGCTCATTGCCTGAGTTACTTCAAAATAATCACTAATACCCTCTTTTAAATTGACATCAAGAGCAATTAATAATTTTTGTTCGCCTGTAGGTTTAGTTATAGATAAATTTCTTATTAAAAGCTTGTCTATTTTGCCGTTTGCAAGATTAAATTTTAAATCTGCACCACTGTTATCAGGTGATATAAATAAATCAACATCCTGCAGAATGGAAGCACCGTTTGAAATTTTGTCGCCTGTTAATAACAAGGTTCCTGATTGATGCGTTAAAATCAGGTTTTTGACCTGATTATTTAAAGTAATTGAACCGCCTGTAACCACTACGCCATCTTTATTTGTGGTTTTGGAAGATGAAATATTCAATTTTGCATTATCCATATCCCATTTGCTGGAACCTTCGATAATATCATCTATAACCCATTTGCTGTCATTACCTTGTGTTTTTAAATTAACTTCACCTTTTTCTATAAATAAGCCGTTTGAAGTTTCACTCATCCACCAGTCAGGGTCATTATTTATATTATATCCTTGAACATTGCCTGATATTTTATGAACTGTTCCATCTGATGAAATAAAATCAATATGTCCATTGTTTAAATCAAGAGCTATATACATAGCACCGCCATTTTGACCCGCTATATTATTTATAAAGTCAGTATCAAAAATTTGCATTACCATATAATCTCTACTCAATACATGGATTGCGCCGCCTCTTGTACCTGCAATATTGCCTTCAAATAATGAATCTCTGATTTCATTCATTAAACCTGATGCGATTCTTATGGCACCGCCCAAATATTCAGCAGAATTTGCAGAAAATTTCGAATTAGTAATCTTCATTACATCGCCGTCAGCATAAATGGCGCCGCCATTACCAGCACTGTTGCCGCTAAATAAAGAATTACTTATTGTATAACCACCATGCCCCGTAATACTTGGAAAATACCATAAAGCACCGCCTGTATTTGAACCGGGACTGTTGATATTTATAAACGAATATGAATCAATTCCTTTGCTGTAAGTTTGCTTTTCAGTTATTGGATTATCGTAATGTCCAGGTTCCCGATATGCTGCATTTGAAAAATTATAACTGCCTGCAAAAAGTACAAGCCCAAAAGCTATACAGCAAACTAAAAATCTTTTTCCTTTATCTTTCATCCTTGTATATTCCTAATCTTTTACTTAACTTGTTAAATATGTATAAAAATAATACAAAAAACCATTTTTCTCTGTCAATAAAGGCTTATAAAACCTTAAGAAAACTAAACAATCATAATAAAAATATTTTTCAGCTTAAAAGTGTTCGGATAGAGAACGAAATTCGGAGAACCCGGGATTCGAACCCGGGATGCAGGATAACCCACATAACACCTTAGCAGGGTGCCGCCTTCAGCCACTCGGCCAGTTCTCCAAATATAAATACTGTCAAAATTCAGTTGTAAACTATGAGATTCATTCTATCATAAACAGATGAATATTATCAAGTAATAATTTTAAGCAGCTTTAGCTTTATTTAATTCAAACTGTGAAATAATAAAATTTACTGTCTCAGGGAAGAAATTTAAAAGAATACGCATGTGTTCATCATTTGCACTATTATCTTCATATTCTTCCATCCATAGCAAATTGCAAACCGCTTTAATTACTTCTAAAATTTCCTTATCAGGGGTTAAATTCTTTTTCAGATAAAAATCAGGCGTTTTTCTTAAATGCTCATCACTTTGAGTTTCCAGCCAATTTGTAAAATTTTTCCTCTCATATTGAAATATTTCATCTAATTCTTTGTTTTGAGCAAGAAAATGTTTATCCGACAGCCTTTCAATGGTATAATCAATCATTTCATTCGCTGCAACAGAAGGACTAAAGAGGCTTATTGGAACTTCTTTTTTATTAGAATTTTTTAAAGAAAGATAATCAAGTGTATCTTTTAGCTCCAAAAGTATCTGCGGGGGCAATAACTTTAAAGCTTCAACAAATGTTTCCTGTTTGATTTCAGGTATAAAAGCCAAAGTATCCGAAAAATCAAGAAGCTCTCCCCTGCTGCCGCTTGTTATTGCAGCTTGAGCATCGTTATTTACCTTTACTCTATATATTCTGCCATTTATATTAAATTCTGAATATCCCTTAAAATCTTTTTTAGAATAAGAATATTCCAACACAGGATTAAAATCATAATCTGTTACTGAAATATTTCTGGATGCAGCTGTTCTATAACCGTTTGAATGGTAAATTGTCTTTTTATATGAATTTTCAACATAGTATTCTTCATTAAACCTGCTTGTATCAATAAAATTAGTCGTGGTTTTGCCTTCCATGCCTGAAGTTTCCCTTGATACATGTAAATTACCAGCATTATTTGAAGTTTTAATCATGCTATAAAAGCCATATCCATTTGAAAAAGAGAGCGCCAGTTTTTTATCTGTTATTCCGTTGAATGTATCTTTTGAATTTGAAAGTTTTATTCCTGCTTTTTTGTTTAAAAGTGCTGTTTTTCTTTGCGGAAATTGATATATAGCTTTCATAGCCATATTATAGCTCTCATTATCCAAACCAAGCATTTTTATTGCAGCCGCCTTTTCAGGATTAAATTTTTTAATTTCTTTATACCTTTTTGAAAAATTGAAAATATCATTTTTATCATCAGCAAATGTTGCATTTGACGGCAAGACAAAACTTGCACCAAAAGATAGGTGCTTTATGTTATTTTTATTGCCTTGATACGCAATGCTAACCGGCAGAATATGCATATTTTTTCCTTTTGTTTAAAACATATACAAATAAAACTTTTGAACAAAATTTTTTGCGGATAATTATATACATTTTATATTTCCCGCTACATTTATAGAGAAGCTAAAACATAATCGTAATAAGGTATACAGGCAGACTATATACTTTAGGGGGGTTGCAAAACAGGTGTGTTATGTGTATAGTAGGTTTACAAAACTTGGGTTTTCATCTTAGGTGCATAAAAATTGTGTTAGAAAGTAAATGCATTTTAAGTTTTTACCCTGTTAGAAACAAAAAAAGAGGATTTTTTATTATGACGAAAAAGCTTATCAAAACTTTGTTAGTCTTTGTTTGTGCGCTTTGCATAAATTTAGCAAACACTGTAAATGCGGCTCAATCGCCCAATGAAATTAAAACATCAATTGTTAAAACTGCCATTAATATGGGGGTTGACCCTTGTATTGCTTTAGGCATTGCAAAACTTGAATCAGAATTTATACCAACCAAAAAAGGTGCATCAGGTGCCGTAGGGTTATTTCAGCTCATGCCTGACACTGCAAGAAGACTTGGGGTTAATCCATATATTGTAAGCGATAATATTAAAGGCGGAATTATGTATTATCAAATGATGTACAAAAAATTCGGCTCTACAGATTTAGCACTTGCAGCCTATAATGCAGGTCCAGGAAACGTTGCACGATACAAAGGAGTTCCGCCTTTCCGTGAAACAAAAGCTTTTATTACAAGAATTAAAGCTAGTGCAAACCAGTTTAAACAAGACCCTATTGTATTAGAACATACAAAACCAAAAGCTCCGGTTCCAGCTACTTTATAAGTTAGGCAATTTGATTACTTTAATAAAATTTAAAAACACTTTTTAAATGCGTTCTTTGCTAATAAAAAGTGTTTTTGTTATTATTGCTTTAGTTAAGTTATTTTATTTTTACAAAGAGGTTTTTTAAAAAATGGAAGAAATTAAGATTGAACAGAAGTTTGTTGAACAGGCAATTGATATCTCAAAAGGGGCAGAAGTATTGCCAAACGGCGTTGAAGAATTAGCCAGAAAACTTCAAGAATCTTATTATTCAAAAAAACCTTTGAGAGTAAAATTAGGACTTGACCCTACACGCCCCGATTTGCACCTCGGACACACTGTTGTTATGAGAAAATTAAAGAAATTTCAGGATTTAGGGCACCAAATTGTTTTAATTGTTGGCGGGGCTACTGCAATGGTGGGCGACCCTTCAGGAAAATCTGAAACACGCCCTGCATTATCAAAAGAGCAGGTTGCAGAAAATGCAAAAACCTATTTTGAGCAGATGTCAAAAGTTGTAGATGTAAATAAAGCAGAAATCAGAAATAATGCAGATTGGCTTCATTCAATGAGTTTTGTTGATTTTCTAAAACTGGCTTCAGCCACAACTGTTGCAAAACTAATGACACGGGATGATTTTGCAAAAAGGTATACAGAAGGCAGACCCATAAGCCCTGTTGAATTTTTCTACCCTTTAATGCAAGGATATGACAGCGTTGCAGTTAATGCAGATATTGAATTTGGCGGAACAGACCAAAGATTCAACCTCCTTATGGGAAGAGATATCCAAACATTTTACGGATTAAATAAAATGCAGGTTGTTATGATGACTCCTTTAATTGAAGGAACCGACGGGGTTAAAAAGATGTCTAAAACATACCCTGAACACTGCATTTCCTTAACTGAAGAACCAAAAAATATGTACGGTAAATTAATGTCAATTCCAGATGAATTGATGGAAAAATATTTTACATTATTAACAGATATTGAATTTAACAAAGAAAATAATCCAAGAGATGAAAAAATGCGCCTTGCTTATGAAATTACAAAAATGTACTGCGGAAAAGATGAGGCAGATAAAGCGCAGAACGAGTTTATAAATGTTGTTCAAAATAAAGGCATACCTGATGATATTCCGGAAATCAAAATAAATTCAAATAATATTTTAGATATTCTCGTGGAACTTAATTTTGTCCAAAGCAAAGGAGAGGCAAAAAGACTTGTAACAGGCGGCGGCGTTAAATTTGAAGGCGAAAAAATAACCGATATTCAAGCTGTACTTGAAAAAGATGGTGTTCTTCAAGGCGGAAAAAGAAAATATGCAAAAATCAAATTCTAAAAGTAACAGCACGAAAAATAAACCTTCTGCTGCTTTTAAGAAGCAACACCCAATTGCCTTGATTCGAGGTATTAAGCGTGTATGTGATGATATAAAAAATATCAAAGATAAAGACCCCGCAGCAAAGAGCGTGTTTGAAATAATACTTTTATACCCGGGGTTCCATGCGCTATTATCATACAGAATTGCAAATAAACTATTAAAATGGCATATTCCATTTATTCCAAGATTAATATCTCAAGCTGCAAGATTTTTTACCGGAATTGAAATTCACCCCGGCGCAACAATTGGCGAAAGATTCTTTATTGACCATGGAATGGGTGTCGTAATAGGAGAAACTACCATAATAGGTGATAATGTGTTGGTCTATCAGGGTGTAACCCTTGGCGGAACAGGAAAAGACACCGGTAAACGCCATCCTACCATTGGAAATTTTGTTACAATAGGCGCAGGAGCCAAAGTTTTAGGAAATATTACAATTGAGGATAACTCCAATATAGGTGCTGGAAGCGTTGTGATAGATAATGTGCCGGAGCACTCAACCGTGGTTGGAATCCCGGGCAGAATTGTCCAGCAGAGATTCTTTATTCAGGGGCAATTGCTGCACAATAAAATCCCTGACCCTGTAACCTGCCAATTAAACCGCTTAACATATGAATTAAAAGAAATCAAAGATAAATTAAATTCTTAATATTTTTGCCAAACCGGATTAAAATAAATATTATTAAATAAAAGCCTTAGAGTGTTCTGGTTTACGGATTAGAGCAGATGGGGCATTTCAAATCGTCGGTGAGGTCGCTAATTTGCGATACAGCTTTATGTGTTTTTCATAAATATCGTTTAACAGCGTCTATATTGTTAAACCAAATATCTTTCACCGTTTTTAAAGACACAAGCGCACGTTGATATTAGTAAAATATTGCTGGTAAATTATTTTGTCTATAGGAGTTTTTTCAGACAAAATTTGCTCTCAAATTGCTTTTAAGCCCGCGCTGTACATATTGCCTGCTGCACAGTGTCAGTGGTTCATTGGCGGCTGCCAGGGTGCTGTTCCTAACAACTGCTACCCGTACGGTCTATGGTCATCAAGCAAGGGTTCTGAAGCAGGCAGCTATACTAACAGAGAGCTGAATGGTGGAGCTTATGCAAACACATATACCAGAAGTGTTGCCAACGCCTTTGGTGTGCGCTGTGTCCTGGATTTGATATAGAATACAGACGGTTTTGCAGCTGTGCGATGCTCAGGTGAGTATTTCATACGGTACTGCACAGTGTCATTGGCTAACAGGCGGCTGCCAGGGCGCTGCTCCTTACATGCTAAGTTCTACGGATACATGTTATCCGTACATTGTATGGTCTGGTTCCACGGCAGGCACAAGTCAGTATTACAGAGCTTTGAGTCTGTATGGGAGCACCTTTGGTTACAGTTCAGGGCTGTGTGCTCAAGACATTACGGGCGGAGGCTACGGTAAGTGTTTGTCTGTGTGGAGCTTTTCTGTGCGCTGCTTGCTTCTCCCGGTATGCGGGCGCAGGCGTGAAGTCTCACCCCTCTCGCCCTGAATTGCGGTGTGCTGTGTCTTTGGGTTTGAAGCATACAGGCTTCTTACCCCGGTTTGCAGCTGTGCGACAGGTGGGAGAGTTCCAAGTACGGTGCTGCACAGTGCTACGAACTGTATGGCGGCTGCCAGGGCGCAATCGGTAACAACTGCTGGCCGAACTGGGTATGGGCAGGCACCAAGGCAAGCGTCGCAGGTAAAGCTTACGACAGAGCGCTTGAATCAGGATGGTGGATTATTAATGAATATACTCCGCACGAATTTACCAACGCCTTTTCTGTGCGCTGTGTCCTGGATTTGGGGTCTGGGTATTATAAGCTCCGGGTTTCTCAGCCAAGCAGATATGGACAGTTGAGCTCTGCGACTACAGTGCAAGTTCTTCATACGGTGCTGCACAGTGCAGAAGCCGGGATGGCGGCTGCCAGGGTTCTGCGCAAGGCTATAGTGAGGCTAATAGCTGTTATCCCTATGTTTTATGGTCAGGCAAGCAGATAAGCAGCATTAAGTCTTGGTCGCCGGAGTTAATGGGAGGCAAGCTTTTTGAGAACTACGGCGATGCCGGACACCCTATTACCGAAGCAAGTTCTGTGCGCTGTGTCCTGGATTTGAGACCTACAGACTATAGCTTGCAGCTGTGCGACCTTTATGAGAGTTCTAAGTACGGTGCTGCACGGTGTTACGAACTGAACAGCGGCTGCCAGGGCGCTATGAATACCAACTGCAACCCGTATGACTTATGGTCCGGTACCTTACAGTCAGGCTCTGTTTACTACAGAGGCACTTTACAGAGCGGCGTTTGGAGTCTGAATTACTATATCAGCACTCATGCTTATTCTGTGCGCTGTGTCCTGGATTTGAACTTCTAGGACTATAGCTTGCGGTTGTGTGACAGCTCAAGTTCTTCTTACAGTGCTGCACAGTGTTATGCATTGGCTGGTGGCTGCCAGGGTGCTTTAGACAGCGGCTCCTGCTATTCGTATATACTATGGTCATGCTCATCCATGGGGTTATACCATACTACATACAAGCTTGCGGGCGGTTCACTAGTATACACTCAAGGTACTTGCAGCTCTGAAGGCAGGTGTCTTACAGGCTACGCTTTTGCTGTGCGCTGTGTCCTGGATTTGCAGCATACAGCATTCTTATCCCGGTTTGCAGCTGTGCGACGGCGCAAGTTCTTCTTACGGCGCTGCACGGTGCAACAGTTTCGCTGGCGGCTGCCAGGGGGCAGCTTATGGTAACTCCTCGGCACTTAACTGCTACCCTAATGACGTGTGGTCAGGTACGCGCGCTTCCAGCACGGAGTATTATGACTTTCCTTTGGATGGAGGCGTTATGACACGAGTCTTAAGACCTCCTGTTAATGCTTATTCTGTGCGCTGTGTCCCGGATTTGGATTATTCCAAGCAAGTACAGACACTACAGCTTTGTGACAAGCTTGAGAGTTCTATTTACGGCGCTGCACAGTGTGCAGGCTTGGCTGGCGGCTGTGAGGGCGCAAGCAAGGGAGACTCAAGATACTATGACGATTGCTGGCCGGCTGAGTTATGGTCAGGAAGCGGTAGTGAGTCTATGTATTCCAGAGGGAACTTGAACAGAGGTCAGTTTACGCTCACCACTTATCATGTTACGCTGCCCTTTACTGTGCGCTGGGTCCTGGATTTGAATTTCAGATACCATTAACAATAAAAGATTCTTAAACTTTTTAAAACTCGCAATCAAACTGGATGCGGACGGTTTGCAGCTGTGCGACAGGTATGAGAGTTCTATTTACGGCGCTGCACAGTGTGATGGGTTATCAGGCGGCTGTCTTGGGGCATCACCCAATCCTTGCTGGCCACATGTCTTGTGGGGAGCACTTGTTAATACAGGTATGCCAAGTTCTGCTCACTTTGGCAAAGATATCCTGATTATCTCTGATACTCATATATCTACTTACGCCTTTTCTGTGCGCTGCTTGCTCCTCGCCTTATACGGGGTCTCACCCCTATCGCCCTAGACTGTGGTGCGCTGTGTCCTTGGATTTGAAATATGCCGCTATAAAAATGAATGTAACTCTATATACACAATGCAGAAAAAACCTCTTTTCCTAAATGAAAAGAGGTGGTTTTTGTTTAAAGTTTTTTAGTTTAAGGAGTTTAGTTTAATTTATTTAAATTACTGTGTCTTTATTAGCATTTGTAATTAAAAACATTTTAAGCATTTACTGAGTCGCTTGCTTTATTAAATAAACCTTTTACAGCAAGACAGCCAATACCTATAACAGCACCCATTATAGCAATTCCTTTTACTTTGCTGCCTTTTAGATTTTTAACTTTATCCCAAATACCTTTGCCTGCAGCACCAAGTACTTCACCAAGTTTACCGCTTGCAACACCTGATTTAGCAGCTTTATATGCACTGTTTACACCTAATAATGCTGAGCCTGCAATTGCAACTCCTGCACCGCCTGCTGCTGCACCCAAACCTTTGGCAAATATGTCTGAATTTGAAACACTTTTACCTGTAACTTCTGCTTTTAAATCAGCTTCACTGCTTGACTGACAAAGAAAAATTGAAAGAGGGTTAGAATTTTTAATACCTGACATAAATGAAGAATCTGTATATCTTGAAATGTCACCTAATAAAGTTGAGCCGCAAGCAGTTGCATATTGGCTTTGAACCATTGTTCTAATATAACTTTCATCATAACCTTGATATTGGTTTAATTCAGACATTTCATCAACAAGGTCATTAAATGTTGCAATTGCATCATCGCTTCTGCCGTCTTGAAGCATATCTTTAATAGTTTGGCATTCTAAATTAAAAGATGCTTTTTCTGCATTTTGCAAACCTGAAAAAGACTGCTGTGTTGTTCTTAGAGCATAGCTGTTTGCAATAGATGTTTTAGCATTTTCAACATAAGTAGAATCGGATAAACCGCCATAATAGCCATATCCGCCATAGCCGGAGGTACCTCCTGTGATTAAGCCAAGCCCATTTAAAGAACTGTAGCCAGTGAACCCTAAACTCATACTAACTTTCCTTCCAATATTAATTAACTTTAAACTAACCTTACATTTAAATAAAAACATTTAGAGGTGAGAGATTGACATGTTTTAAAGTTTTTTGTTAATAAAACTTAATAAAATTTACAAAATTCAATAAGAATAGTTACAAAATATGTAACAAAAATGCCCAAAGAGCCAATGTAATGTAAGATGTTATCAGGATAATATAATCATTAATATTTTTAGGATAATAAATGTTTAATATAGAGGAATTTTTAACTAAAGTTAATAAAACAAAGGCTTCCGATATACACCTTAAAATAGGCAAGCAGCCATCGCTTAGAATATCAGGGAATATCGTAAAAATTGATGAGCCGCCAATTTTAGAACAAGATTTTGATAATATCTTAAAAACTATGCTCTATGGTGATTTAGCAGATAGAATCAAGACTAAAAATGACATAGACTTTACTTATGAAATTCCAAATGTTTCAAGATACAGGGTAAATTACTGTAAGGAACTCGGGTATCCAAAACTTACCTTAAGAACAATTCCATACCAGATACCAACACTGGAAGAATTATCCTTGCCTGAGTCATTAGATGTTTTTACAAAATATAATAATGGAATTGTTTTAATCACAGGGGCAACAAGCTCAGGTAAATCTACAACAATCGCTTCTTTGATTGAAATAATAAATAAAGAAAAACAAAAGCACATTATAACAATTGAAGACCCTATTGAATTTTTATACACGGATAAAAAATCTCTTATAACTCAAAGAGGGGTGGGCGTGGATGTTAATTCATTCTCTGACGGCATTAAATATGCGCTTCGTCAAGACCCTGATATAATTCTCGTTGGCGAGATAAGAGACAGAGACACAATGGAGAGCGCCTTAAATGCAGCAGAAACAGGACATTTAGTATTTTCTACCATTCACACAAATTCTGCTTCTCAAACCATAAACAGGATTTTAGGGCTTTTTGATGATTCAACAAGAGGGTTTATCCGGGAAAGATTTGCAAAAGTATTAAGAGGAACTATTGCACAAAAATTGATACCTGCAATTGAAGGAGCTGGAAGGGGTGGGCTTGTTCCTGCTCTTGAAATTATGGCAAGCACACCTGCAATCGTAGATTATATAAAGAAAAACCAGCTTGAAGAAGTTGATACACTTATAAAAAGAGGCGGGTATCAAAATATGGTATCAATGAATGCTTCTATATTTAAGCTCTACAAAGGCGGAATAATAAGCAAGGAAGAAGCATTAAACACAACTGATGATGAGGTTGAACTCAACCAGATGATGAGGGGAATTTACCACGGAAGCCAAAGCGCTGTGGATAATTTATTATAAAAGAGGAGAGGAATTTAAAAAATGGCACCGTTTCCAGAATCCGAGGATATGACCATAAAAAGACTAATGGTGGCACTTAGAAAAAACGACCACCAGCTTTTAAAAATGGGAACCTATAAGCTCCATGAAAAATTTCATACAGGTCATGATTTTGAACTTATTGATGACCTTAGACAAATTCTTGATACTATGGAACAAAAACAATATCCGCCTGAAATTTCAGACATACTTTGTTCGACCATAAGAGATATTTTGTCTAAAAAGGCGGTGCAGTCACTAAACCCGGTTCTTCCTTCTAATAGCGGTAAAAATGTTATGCCGCAGGCTCTGCAGCCGGGAGGTGTCCAAAACGATATGCAGGAATTAGCCCAGATGATAAATTCCAGCGAAGGTGCTGATATAAAAGGCTTTGAAGAAATTAAACCGGTTCATGCAGCTTCTAGCGTTAATCAGGACGTAGAAAGACAATCTTCTTATCAAGCACCTCAAAATGTTCCAGAAAACACTTACTATAAGGCAGCTCAACCTTCCGTGCAAACAGTCCAGATACAAAATCAAGCACCACAGGTTCAAGCGCCTGTTCAAATGCAGCCTCAAGCAGTACAGCAAGCCGTTTCATACACGCAGCCCGTACAGCAAATACCGCAGCCGCAGCCCCAAGTTGTTCAAAATGTTCAATACGTAGGACAGGCAGGACAACAGGTGCAGTCAAAGGAAGAAGAATATGCCGTAAAAAATATTGCGGTTTTTTATGATGATTTTAAAAATGATATAGACTTTGCAAATGTTAAAGACTACAAAAATCATTTGAATTTCTTATTTTCTAAAAACCAAAATGGGCAGGATTATAATATTTTAAAGCAGATTTCATCCTTAACCCACCTTTTAGATACTGATACGAGCGATGTTGATAAAGTAATTTCAATGCTAACAACATCAAAAGGCAAGGTGTCTTTTATAACAGCATCTCAAAGCCAGAATATTTCAAAAATTTTCTATGAAAAAAATATTGATTTTGATATTCCTTTTGTAAAGAAAGCACAAAATAAAGATGCCGCATTCGATTTAATCCCGATGAACGGCTCAACTAATATTTTTGTATGCTCAAACTGCAATATGAGAACCTTAAAAACAGATTTCAACACAAGAACTTTGAGTGTACAGTGCCCGCATTGCGATGGGGCAGCTTTCCCTGATATATATGCGGTTAATTCCTACAACCCGGATTGCAATCCTGTTTTTTGGCACAGAGCTTTTTCAGCACTTGTAAAATCACAGATATGGATTTTAATTAACCCGCCTTTAGATGAGAATAAAGAAATTATTTTTGATTTCATAAAAACAGCGTATGATGCAAGCCGTCCTTCAAAAATATATATTCTGTCAAAAGAAAATGATAAGAAAGAATTTTACAGGCAGATGTTTATGTCCGTAAACGACAAATGCACAGTAAAATTTAACTTTTCAGACCAGGATAAACTCTGTGAAGAATTTATTAATGAAGAAATAATTAAAAAAGTCTTTGCATAAATAAACTGCCTGTCTTTTTAACAGTAGACAACGAGCGAATTACGGATAACAAATGAAAAATACAAACACTTTTGTAACAGATGCCATAAATATAAAATCATACCCTTTGAGTGAAAACGATAATATTGTTGTTATGTTTTCAAGGGATAAGGGGCTTATTAAAGGTATTGCAAAAGGGGTAAAAAAGCCAAAAAGCAAACTGGGGGCAAGAATGCAGTCTCTTGTGTGCAATAAACTTATGTTAAATGAAGGAAGAAACCTTGATGTTATAAAAGAAGCACAGGCAATAAATCCTTTCAATAAATTAAGATACAATCTTGATAAATTAAATTATTCAATTTATATAACAGAAATTATCGGTAACTTTTGTAAGGAAAATACTGAAGAAACAAGTGATGTAAATAAAAATATTTATGAACTTTTTTATAAGACGCTTGAAAATATATCAAACGCTGAAGATGCAGTTCACATTATGTTTTCCGTTATAAAGTTTCAGTTAAAATTTATGAGAGAAATGGGCTTTGGGATTGAACTTTCGCATTGTTTAAAATGCTCATGTTCTATTGAAGAAGAATCTTATTTTTCTATTGAAAACGGCGGAGTAACCTGCAGACATTGCCTTCCTGAAGACCCATACGGCGGGCACAAAATAAGGATTCACAAAAAAATAACCAAATTTTTATGCGACTTATTAAATTCCGATATTGATGAAACCACAAAATATGATGAACTTATAAATGAAAAGGTTGTATCAAGCTGTTTTAACCTTTTAAGAAAATATATAGATAACCAGACAGGAAGAGAGTGTAAAACTTTAAAAGTTCTTGAGATGACAAAGGTGTAATTTTATGAAGAAAAACAAAAAAGCAATCGTATTATGCACAGCACTATGTATTATGGCATTCGGACTGCAAAACTCAGTCAAAGCGGCAATGAGTGAACAGGCAAATGAGCTTTATACTCAGGCTATAAAGTTTGAAAATGAGGAAAGATACGAAGATGCGCTTGATTTAATATTAAAGGCATTAAACACTTCATATAACGATATAGTTCTAATTACAAAACTTGGCGGTTTATATGCGCATCTTGGCGAACTGGATAAAGCAGCGCAGGTATATTCAAAGGCAATACAATTAAACCCAGAAGATGCTTTTTTGCATATAAGTATTGGAAATATATATGAACAGCAGGGAAAATACGATGAAGCTTTTAATTCTTATTACAGAGCAATGAATCTGTCCCCAAACTATAGATATAATTATTTAAACCTTGCGAATACAAAATATCTGGCAGGAAGCTATGAAGAGGCTATAAAGTATTATAGAATATATCTTCAAGACTACCCAAATTCACAAGAAGCAAGATGTTCTATTGCAAACAGCTATTTAAATCTTAAAGAATACAAAAAAGCTATTTCAGAATTTGAAAAAGTAAAACAAACAAATCCAAAAACATTTAAAGACTACGACAGTCTTGGTTTAGCGTATTTGAGGGATAAAGAATATCACAAGGCCAAAGAAATGTTTTTAAAGGCTATTGAAATAAGCCCCGGTGATTATATGGCATATGGAAACCTTGCAATTGTGCAAACATATTTAAAGGAAAATGAATCTGCCCTAAAAAATTATGAAAAAGCATTCAAATTGCACCCCGATTTAACAAATTTAAAGTTTGATTATGCAAGTTTACTTGCTGCAATGGGAAAAAATGATGAAGCCATAAGAGCATATCAGGAATACATTAAGGTATACCCTGAAGATTCAAATGCTTATTTAAACCTTGGAATTTTATATCAAAATATAAATAATCCACAATACGCTATTGCAGTATTGCAGGAGGGGGTTAAAAAATCACAAAGCAATACAATGAAAAACGAACTTGCAAAAAGTTATTATCAAAACGGCGAATTTTCAAAAGCCATAACTATATATGATTCAATGCTTTTGATTGAACCAAATAACTTAAGAGCATTATTTAATAAGGGTTTATCCTTAACGGGAGACAAAAAATTTGTCGAAGCGGATAAAATCTTTAGAAAGGCAAATGAAGCAGACCCTATGGAGCTTGAAAAATATCAAATCACAAAGCTTGATATTAAAAAAAGCATTTCAGGAAATATGATAGCACAGGCTAATGCCTTAAAAGACAAAAAAGAATTTGAAAAGGCAAAAGAGATATATTCAAAAGCAATTGAACAGGATGGTTTAAGCACAGAAGCATATCTTGGGCTTGCAAGTACTTATGAAAATTTAGATAATAAAGAAAAAACCATAGAAACATACAAGCAGGCAAGTGCTCTTGAACCTGAAAATACCGATATACTATTAAAATATGGCGAAAGCTTATCCAAGCTGGATGAAGACATTCAAGCACAAGATGTATTTAAGAAAATATTAGCAAATGATACAGAAAACTTTGATGCAAGAATTGCCCTTGCAGACAGTTACAGCAAGGTCAAAGAATATGAAAACGCACTCAAGGAGTATCTTGCAGCGTTAAAATATACAGAACCTGATGATGCGCTTTATATCAAAATAGGCAATACTTATAAATACTTGGGAGATGGCAAAAACGCCATAGCTTATTATGTGAAAGCACTTGAAGCGAATCCAAATAATGAAAACGCTTATTTTAATGCAGGGCTTGCAAGGTACGATTTAAATGATTTTAATAAAGCGATTGAAAATTTTAAGCAAGCAATTGAGCTAAAAAAGGATTTTGCCTTTGCCTGGTGGGCGCTTGGAGCTTGTTATGAAAAATTAGATAAACCGGATGATGCCATTTATCATTATGAAAAATTTATTGAATACTCTGATGATAAAGAGCTCATTAAATCAACAAAAGAAAAAATTAGAAACTTATACAGCAGTCTGGCATATTAAGTTTATGAAAACTGTACTTAAAAATATTGGCTTTATTTTGCTGCTTTTTGTCTGCATCGGTACACTTTGCGGATGCGACAGACAAAAACCCGGAATTTTATTTTCTTCCACCCCTTTTTCAAAGGAGCTGGGGTATACTGAACAAAGTTTTTATAAAAAGGGAGAGAGAATTTATTATCTTCTTTATAACCCAAATGGCTTCAAGACAAGGCTTTTAAAGGTTCAGGTTTTTAGAAAAGATGATGGCGCCGATGAATTTTTCGGGTATGAATATCTTTATAATAAAACAGTTGAACTCAGTGACAGGAAATTTTACACAGACTTTTTTGTGATAAATAAAAAAGGATACTATATATTTCAAACCTTTGAATACACAAATACCATAAAGCCTGTAATTATAGGGGTTGTAAAGGTGACAGATTAATGAATATTATAAAAAACGGTTTAGAGGATTTAATTTTATACATAAAAAATAAGATTTTTTCTTCAAAATACATCGTAAAAGGAAAATGTAAACAATGCGGGCAGTGCTGCTCTACTATCCTATTTTCAGATGAAAACGGCTATATTAAGGATGAAGAAGGGTTTTACAATCTTCAAAAAAGGAACAGAAGATATAGACATTTTACTATAAATGGCAGAGTGGAAGATAAAGATAACTCATTTTTTGATGGGGCTTTAATGTTTAAATGCAAATCTTTAGGGGAAGATGGTAAATGCAAAAGGTACTTTTTCCGCTCAATTTATTGCAGGGATTATCCTTCCATTAATTCGGATTTTATATATAATGGCGGTGAAACACTTGATGGATGCGGATATTATTTTGATACTGATAAAAAATTTAAAGATTATCTAAATAAACCTGATTCTTAAAAAATTACCTGCAAAATTAGCACCTGATATTAAAAAATTATATTAAAGACTTTCTGGCACCTTGATTTTTCTATATTGCAAATCTTTATTAAATAACGGGGTTTTCTTGTGCAATTTTTCAGGATTTTTTATAGTCATTTTTTCAAAATCAACTTTTGTGCTGTCTGTTCCAAGGAGAAACATAACATCTAAATGGGCATTATGCCTTATAGTATCATATGAAAACGCCATTTTTATATCATCTGGACCTGCAATGGCATAAAATCTGTTTTCTGTCATTAAATCCTTATCGCTATTGTCTTTTAGGGGGCTTATAACACCTCTGTAGCCTATAGATAAGAATCTGCAAAGTTTTAAGCTCTCATCAATATTTATTGAAGATTTACCGTAAGTATATTCATCAAATTTAAACGGACTTGCCCCATGAAAACCGCCAACAGCATAACTTATATTTGATTTCCAGTTTTTAATTCTGGAACTTATCATAGGACCGCCCCTTACTAAAGCTGTAGTTTCACCGGTACCATAAACAGTTGCCATAGATTGACCAAAAACCCCGAAGCTCAAATTCAAATCCTGTTCTTTATTTGAAACAGAGAATATATTTTTACTTAGTTCGTTTTGCCATCTTAAACGCATTGTACCGTAGTTATTGCTTTCCTGGTGCTCCTTAAGATAATCTGAAGCATAACCTGCCGTAATTCTGTGCCTGAATGTTGCATCAATATCATTTATTCGATAACTGTCATCATAAACCAACTGTGCTAAATGCCCGGCTCTTTTCCCGCCGATAAACCACTCATCTTTATAAGAATGACGTGCAAACTCGGCTGTTAATCTGTCATTAAACTTATATTCACCATTTAAAATTAAGTTTTCACTGCTTGTAGCCCAGGCAGCTTCCAGGTTTAACCTTTTTGTTTTTAATGCCGAAAGTACACCGACTCCAAGCTCATCATCATATACAAGCGCTGGTGAAACTTTCAAACTTGCACCTGTCGGAAGCTTAAAAATATATCCTAAACCTACATACTGTCCAAAATCGCTGATAGAACCTATATCAACAGGTATACTTGCTTCAATATAGTTCATTTCTTTATCAGAGAACAATTCAACATTATTTAAAGTTATTATTTTAAACTTTTTATAATATAAATCTGCATTTTTTAGAGTCAAGCTGTCGTGGTCTTTTTGGGATTTTACCAGAATTTCTTTTGCCTTAATTTTATATGGCGAAGTTCTTTTTCTTTTAGTATCAAAAGAAATATCATTGTCCTGGATAAACATATTGCTATATGATTCAAAACCGGATGACTGCAAATCAAGCTCAATTTTTCTTGCAAGCTCTATACTGCCATTCACAGCTTCAATTCTATCTGCATAAGCATATGCCTCCGGCGCCCTCATTCTGACAAGCGTTCCAAAAGAGGCAACAACTGTATCCATCAAGGCATTTTCCTCATTAAGGTCAATTGCCATATACTCGCCTTCAAGTTTATTGCCCTCTTTTATCAGAATTACATTGTCATAAAGCTTAATTACATTCAAAGTCTTATCATAAACTGCTCTGTCGGCTGTCACCACCGTACCGTTTGATGAAGTAATAACAACATCTCCCGTTGCTTCAAGTTCACCTGTTTCATCATAATATTCAAGCTTTTTACTATCTATTGAGATATCACTCTTTTTTTCAGCAGGCTGTACGGCAAGATTTGCTTTTTCAGCTTCCCTGATTCTCCTTAAAGTTAATTCATCAAGAGGATTTGGGATGGTAAACTCTTTCTTTTCAACACCTGCGGATAACTGGGGGGCATTTTGATTATCTTTAGCTTTGGGAAATACGGTTTCAGCTTCAACCATCTCATAAGCAAAAGCACTGCTAAAAACTCCAAAAGCAGGCAGCATCAGGGCAGTAACAAAAAGTGATTTTATTGAATTTTTCATGATGTCGTTAATTTTTGTTTCTCCCCAATTCAATTTTTAAAATTTGAAATCCTTTAAACAGTTCTATTTTACACCAAAATAATGGAATTTTTCATGCCACATTAATAGCTCATTTTGGCTATCTTGGTATGTAGTTTAGAGGATTTGTTGTAGCGCCGTTTCTTCTAACTTCAAAGTGAAGGTGCGGTCCTGTTGAATACCCTGTTGTACCAATATTTGCAATAACCTGACCCCTGTACACGGAAGCACCTTTTTCAACCCTGTAGCTTGAAAGGTGAGCATAAAGAGTTGTTGTAGGCACACCGCCGACTTTACCATGGTCAATAATTACAACCTTACCGTATCCGCCATACCAGCCAGTAAATATGACTTTGCCGGAATTTGCAGCTTTAACGTTTGCACCGTATGGGGCACCTATATCAACGCCGGAGTGGAAAATTTGTCTTTTAAAGATAGGGTGGATTCTTGAACCGTATGGTGATGTTATAGGACCGCCAACCGGTCTTACAAAATTAGCAGTGGTGGTAATTGTAGTTGTTTTTGAAGTTTTACTTACTGTTTTATTAATCATATCTTCAATCTGTTTAGATTGACGAGCAAGCTCTCTTTCAGATTTTTCCCAAGTAGCACGGTCTGTTTTAAGCTTGTGAATCATTTTTTCATTGCGCGAAATTGCACTTTGGATATTCTTTTGCTGGCGGTTCATTGTCTCAATTGAATTTTTAAGTTCATTTTTCTGATTTTCAAGACGCTTAGTAAGCTCCCTTATGCGTCTTGTTCTTTCCTGGGTTTTGGAAATTTTCTGCCTGTCTATATCCATTACAATATTTTCAAAATAAATTCTATCCAAAAAATCATTTATATTTTTTGCAGATAATAAAAATTCAACATAATTTTTTCTTTTTGTTTTAAAAATCTGGTTAATGCGCTTATTTGTAGCGTATTGCTGAGCTCTATAATTTCTTAAAGCATTTTCCAGCTGAACCTGCAGAGAATAGAGCTCTTCTTGCGCATTTTTGTACTGCTGTTTATTGTAATAAAGCCCTTGTTCTGTCTGCTCAAGCTTTCTTTGATTTCTATATAGCTTATTTGTCTCAATTTTTTCCAATAATTTTAATTTATGAATTTCTTTTTTTGCTTGTGCGCGCTTTTGTTCTATCTGGGTTTTAGATGAATTTGCAGCAAACACCGCCGTATTTTCCAAAACCAAAAAAACGGCGAAAAACAAGCATATTATTACCTTTAATGTTTTTTTATTCATAAAATATTTTTATTTAAATTTAAGACAATTATTTTGCAAAAACTATTTTGCAAGAAGCGGCAGAACCATTGTTAAACCTATCATCCAGGCTGCAACAGTAACCACAAGGATACCGACTATAATTCTTCTGTTCTTTCTAAAAAATTCCATATTCTTTAATTTTATCCTAACTTTCGCTATAACAATATATTACCCGAAAAAAAGCAAGTGTGCAAATGAGTTAAAAAAGCCTTATATATCAGCGTTTGCAGCCAATATCGTCTGAATCAATTTTGCCGTCAAAATTATTATCAATCCCGTCATAACAGGAATTTCCGCTCTCAAAACTTTCGGCTCTCGGGGTTATTTTTAAATATTGATTATCAATTGAATTATATAAATTCAAAAAATGTTTTCTGTAAAAACCAGCTATATCTGTGCTTTTGAAGATTAAAACATTTTCATCATTCTTTTTTGCGCCGGAATATGAAAAATTTGCACTTCCTGTTATAAAATATTTGCCGTCAATCACCATGTTTTTCTCATGGTCTTTTCCGCCCCAGTTTTCAACCTTTAAATAAATTCCTGCAGCTCTGAGTGTGCGAATTTTTTCTTTCATATTATTTGCACCGACAGCATCATGGATAATTTTCACATCTACTCCGCGCCTTTTAGCGGCAATTAGAGCATCAATAATTTCTTTATTTGTCAGATAAAAGATTGAGACAAAAATTTCTTCCTTAGCATTATGTATAATAGGTAAAATCCCTTGATATATAAGAGTTCCAGCCGGTGAAAAATAAACATCCAGGGTTATTTTATCGCTAATTTTAAGCCCCTTAATACTGCTATCTTCCTTGTTCTGCTGGAACTTCCCGCCATGCATCTGATTAAATTCTTGCGTGAAAACCCTTGCTACACTTGAATTATTAATCAAAACCACCGTATTTGCGTTGTATCCGCTGCAGCCTGTGGCTGAAACATTCATCGTACCTGTAATTACAGATTTTTCATCAAAAATAAAAAACTTATTATGCATAAAAGGTGACTTAAAATCAGCCACAGTGTCAAAATTGGCGTTTAATTTTGCCGTATCATTGTATACATAAGAATTATCAGGTTTTGAATCCACAACTCCCCTTATTTTTATTCCCCTGTTTTTAGCTTCTATTAAGGCTTTCAGGATATCATCCTGCTTGTCCAGACCATAAAGTGCAAAATCTATTGAATTTTGAGCATTTCTGATATTATCCAAAATCGCTTTGCAGGCTTTTGTTTTAGCCATATAAGAAGGCTTTGGCATACCATTTGGATTAACAAGAAAAATCTCAACATCACCGGATGTAAACACGGGAGAATCAGTATAGATAATCGTTCTAGTATTTTCATCTTGTTTAAATCCTTGATTTTTCTCATTATTTTTAAAATTGGTAATACTGCTTTTTAAACAAGATTTGCCGCACATTTTTGCATTTTTCTTAATTTTTTTCAAATTTTCATAAGTTTTATAAGGATTAAATCCTTTTCCCTCATATGCAAATGCTAAACCCTCCTCTAGAAGGGTAATTCCAAAGTTTTTATCATTAAGGGAAATTTCAGCAAAGCGATAATAATATTTTGGATTATAAGGCGCAGGCTCTTTTATAAAAGCAATTTCCCGTCCCAGAAGTTTGTTTTTTGTGTATTCAAACGCCTTTTGCCCAAGATAAAGCGCCTCTTCCTCTGTGATATCGTATCTTTTAGAGTAATATTCAAGCTTTGAATTATATTTTTTTGGAAAAGTATTTACGTTTTTAAGGTGAAAAAGTTCATCAGCACTAGATTTTCCGTCATAGTTTAAATCTATATAAATCTTATCCCCTTCAATGACGTCTAAAACCCTGTAATATTGCACATTTTGACGTTCAAAGACAAGAAAAAGCAGAGAGGATATGATTATTACGGCAATCGAAATATTTTTTTTCAGACAGTTTTTCATACAGCTTAATTATAAAAAATTATAAGAAGGATTAATAAAAATTTACATTTTTTAATTTCTGTAAAATTACCACTTGAATATTATTGATGTTTAATATATTATCGTTTGTACAATAGATTACAATTAGTTTAATTAGGAAAAGGTAAATAAAATGAACCCTATCATCAGCGAATTAGAAAAAGAATATACGCAAAAAGAAATGCCTGAAATAAACCCCGGCGATACAGTTAAAGTATTTGTTAGAATTATTGAAGGCAATAAAGAAAGAACACAGGCTTTTGAAGGCACTGTTATTAAAAAGCATGGTTCTAGCATCAACAAAACAATCACTGTAAGAAAGATTTTCCAAGGTGTTGGCGTTGAAAGAGTTTTTGCTATTTACTCACCAAGAATTGAAAAAATTCAAGTATTAAGAAGGGGTGATGTTAGACGCTCTAAATTATATTATTTAAGAGAACGTTCAGGCAAAGCTACAAGAATCAGAGAAAAGCTTGAAAAAAGATAAGAATATCTTTAAAGTTTATAAAAGTTTAGTTTAAAAAGTACCGGCTGGAATATAAAATTGGCGGTACTTTTTAAGTATTAAGACAGTTGAAATATTTTGCCGCCTTTTGCCAAAAATTAAATTGTGCAAAATGGTTTATTTTGAGGGGTCGTTACTGGCTGCACACAATGGCAAAAAAGTTAAAAGGAAAGTTAATGAATAACCATATACACTGGTACCCGGGACACATTGCAAAAGCAGAGAGGCTTTTAAAAGAAAAACTCAACCTGGTTGATGTTATTTTAGAGGTATTAGATGCGCGCATACCAATTTCAAGCGCATATGGCAATACCAAAACCCTTTTTCAAAATAAGCCGAGAATTATTCTTTTAAATAAATGCGACCTATCAGACAGCAATGAAAATTTAAAATGGAAAAAAATTTTAGAGGAAAAAACCGGCGCAATATGCCTTCTTACTACAAATAGCGGGGCAAAAGATACAAACTTAATAATTAATAAGATAATTGAAATTTCAAAACCTGTTATTGATAAAATGGTTTCAAAAGGGCTTTTACCGCGCCCAATAAGGGTTATGGTTGCGGGAATGCCAAATGTCGGCAAATCAAGTACAATAAATCGTCTAATCAAAAAATCAAAAACAAAAATAGGCGCAAAGGCAGGAGTAACAAGGCAGCAGCAGTGGGTTCGGGTACATGAAAAGATTGAGCTTTTAGACACCCCAGGCATTATACCTATGAAACAGGATAATCAGGAAGTGGCGCTAAAATTGGCTTTTGTTAATTCAATCGGTGAAAATGCTTATGATAACGAATATGCAGCCCAAGAACTTTTAAAACTGCTTGTTAAAAAATATGAGCAAAATTTAAAAGATTATTATAATTTGGAAGATTTGGATATTACAATTGAAAACATTGCACTCAAAAGAAATTGGATAGTTAAAGAAGGGAAGCCTGATATAGTAAGGTGTTCGCAATTTATTTTATCAAATTTCAGAGACGGAAAAATAGGGAAATTTACACTGGATGAGTATGGGGATTAAAAATATTAACAATGGTGCAGATTTACAAGATACCGCTTCTAAAAATGCCGGTTGCAAAAATGCTGAACTGTTTGATTTTGACATTGAACAGTTAAAAAAATCAAAGTGTAATTTTTTAATTGGAACCGATGAAGCCGGCAGAGGACCTGCCGTAGCGCCTGTATTTGCAGCTGCAGTGTGTTTTAAGAAACACAGCGAAGAAATCATCCAAAAACTTAACAAACTTAATGATTCAAAACAAATAACTGAAAAAGCCCGCCTTGCCCTATATCCTCTAATTAAAGAAAATGCTGTATATTCAATTCAAACAGTAGATGAAGCTATGATAGACAGGATAAATATTTTAAATGCAACCTGTGAAGCTATGAAAAATGCCTGTATGGATGTTGTGCGACAACTAAAAACTACCTGTATCGTGCTTGTAGATGGGAATAATAAAATAAGAGGATATGAATTTCCGCAAAGAACTGTTATCAAGGGAGATGCAAAATCGGCTTCTATAGCTGCAGCAAGTATTTTAGCTAAAGTTGAAAGAGATAATCTTTTGATAAAGCTTGACAGGGAATTTCCAATGTACGGCTGGAAAAACAATAAGGGCTACCTTTCGCAGGAACATATTAAAGCCATTAAAAAATACGGTATTACCAAATATCATAGAAAAACATTTGTAAGAAATATTTTGGATAATTTAAATATCGAACAGCAGAAGTTAAAATTGGTATAAATACTGTACATTCTAAATTTTTGCTGTAGAATAGTTAGGCATATTTTTAAGATATGGTGTTGGATAAACTTTGTAAAGAATTGTGTAAATATTCTTTTATCTATTTATTGGGGGCAAAAGAAATTATTTACAAGTTTTATACATAAGCATACCAATTAGTTAGTGTTGTAAAAAGAAAAGAGGGATTAAAATGCAAGTTAACAGAATTTCATCTGTAAACAACTATTCAGCAAATAGTTTAAACAAAAATCAAAACAACGGTGTAAGAAAAAATGATGTTCAGTTTGGAGCTCTTGTAATACAGACTGCGTCTGATTCTTATGCGACTTTAGTAGAAAAAGGCATAAACCGTTTTATGAATTATATGAAAGATTTAACAATACAGGCTGTAAATAAAAATGCAGGCGCATTTGACCAATTAAAGAAGCTTATAGGAACAGATGCAGCAAGTACTTTGGTAAAAGCACCGCTAAGTTATACGGAAACCTTAGATAAGCAATCCACAAAATTATTGCCATTGAGCGGACAAGGAACAAGAGGGGCTGAAATTAGAAATAAAATAACTTCTTCATTAGGATTGCCTTCAACAAATAAAACCGATGTTCCGCTTCCTGCAGTCATAGGTAAAGCTACAGACGGCTCTGAAATACATTTAACTACAGCAAATAACGAACTTTTACATATGATGGAAGCAAAGCAGCTTTCACCATTTGAAAAAATTGAAACAATAAGAACAGATGTAAGCGATGGCGATGCAACAGTTATTGTTGAAGGCTTAAAAAGAGGAGTTATTCCAACAGACAGACCTGCTTTATTCAGCTATACGGATGACGTTGGTACAAAAGGCTTTGAAGATTATTCAGAACTTATGAAAAAATACAAGGAACTTGGCAAAGACTCATCTGTTGAAGTAATTTCAAGAGGATATTTAGAAGCACAAGAAAAAGCGGCAGGCGTTCTTGGGACATTCCTTCCTGACGGTAAAGGCTTTAAAGTATTTGAAAAACCAAATATTGAAACCTTGAGAGAGCATTTAGCACCTGAAGAAAAAGTAATGACAAATATAGGTAAAACCCTATTTACACCAAAGGGCTTACAGGAAATTCAAAGCAGAATCCCCGCAGGCGGTGTAAACGACCCAGCCAATACTCTTATCAAAATGGATAAAGGCTCGCCAAAATGGCACGTTACAGAAGGCATCTTAAAACCTGCGGGCGAAAGAGGTACGCTTGATGTTATTCCAAAAGGCGGTCAGTTCAGTGATATCGGCAACGGTACAGTATTTACTGATATTATGACAGATATTGCAAGCGGTAAATTCCCAAATGTATTCCCTGATTCTCTTGAAGCACAAATTCAAAAAAATGTTACAATGGCACCTGATAAACTTTCAGCCACACTGCAATATGGCGACAAGTCCGTAATTTTACCTACAACAAAAGGCAAAGAAGCAGCTGAAGCTGCTGTTAAAGCTGCACAATAATATTTTAGACGCTATGCGCCAGATTTAAAAGACTCTTTCCTTAATTTGGGAAGGGTCTTTTTTAATACCCTTCTCCAATACTATCAATTGCTTCGACGCGGATATCCGTGATGAGTTCAGAGTATGAGATTACAACAATAGTTGGGATATGACGCTCAAGCATTTGATATAAGGGCAGGCGAATCCTTGGAGAACAAAGGATTACAGGCTGCACACCTACTGCCTGATGGGCTTTCATTAAGGTATTTGCCGTCGTTTCAATTAATTCCTGCACCTGCATTGGGTTTAAAAGGAACATTGTGCCAAGTTCTGTTCTTTGGCAGGAATCATCAAGAGTTTTTTCCCATTCTGATGATAATGTGAGCGCGTATAAAACTTTATCTTTATTTGAATTTGCAAGACAGATTTGACGCCCTAAGGCTGCACGAAGCCTTTCAGAGAGAATATCAGGCTCTTTTGAAAACCTGGCATAATCGCATAAACGTTCAAAAATAAATATAATATCTTTAATTGAGACCTTTTCTCTGATTAAATTTACAAAGATTTTTCTAAGGTCTGAAGTTGATATAATTGTTGGCACAAGGTCATTTACAAGAGTTGGGTCTTGGGATTTTACAAGTTCCATAAGCTTTAAGACGTCGGTTTTTGTCATAACCTCATCAACATATTTACGTACGCAATCCTGAAGGTGCGTTACAATTACATCAACAGAATCTACCGCTGTAATTCTGTCATTTTTATTTATATATTGCCCGTCAATCCAATAGGCTTGGGATTGATAAGTTGGGTCAACAGATACAATAACATTTTCAGGCACTTTTTTTCCTAAAGCTTCCCACTGGTCAGCTATAACCATAAATTTACCCGGATACACCATGCCTGTTGCAACAGTATTTGAGCGGATTGCAATTAAATATTCATTATCTGCAATAGCTGAAGAATCCATAATGCGGATGTTTGGAATAATGTAGCCAAGTTCATCTGTTACCCTTTGACGAAGAGCTGCAATTTTTGCAAGCAATTGCCCATCCTGGTCCGGATCTGCAATAACTAAAAGCCCCGCACCAACCTGTAAACTTAAAACATCAACACCTAAGCGTTCATACATTTTATTTGGATTAACAAGGTCTTGCATATTTTGCTTAACTGCATCAAGCTGCCCTAATTGCTGCTGTACATCTTGATTTACAAGAACAGAGAAGCCGGCGCCTGCAATAATTATGGTAAATAACACAAAAGGCCACCAGGGAAGCCCTGTAATTGGCGATGTTACAGCAATTAACATTAAAAATGCACAGGCGAAAAATAAACTCTGAGGCTTTGATAAAATTTGAGCAGAAACATCCTTACCTAATGAAGTTGCAGCAGCAGTAGAACGTGTCATCACAATGCCGCAGGAGATTGACATCAGAAGCGAGGGAACCTGGGCACATAAACCGTCACCTATTGTTAAGACTGTATATTTTGAAACAGCATCCGCCATAGGCATTTGGTTCATTGCAACACCTATAATTAAGCCGCCGAGGATGTTTATAACAGTAATGATAATGCCTGCGATTGTATCTCCCTTAACAAACTTCATAGCACCATCCATTGAACCAAATAAGGAAGATTCTCTTTGAAGGTCTTCACGGCGTTTTACCGCTTCATCCGGCGAAATTAAACCTGCGTTAAAGTCAGCATCAATTGTCATTTGTTTACCGGGCATAGCATCCAGTGCAAACCTTGCCGAAACCTCCGCAATACGTTCCGCACCTTTTGTAATTACCATAAACTGAACAACGGTGATAATTAAGAAAATTACACCACCAACTATCATATTTCCGCCCGTTACAAACTGTCCAAATGCTTCAACTACCTGTCCTGCATCTCCTTTTGCAAGAATAAGACGGGTAGAAGCGATAGATAAAACTAAACGAAACATTGTACCAATAAGGATGATGGATGGAAAAGCTGCAAGTTCAAGCGGCTTTTGCACATAAAGAGATATCATTAAAAGCACAATACCAAGAGTGATATTTAACGAAATAGAGAGGTTTATAACCCAGTTTGGCATCTCCATTAACAATATCAAAATTAAAACAATTACAAATATTGCAAGAGCTATTTCTGATATCGGATTATTAGCAGGAGCACCACCTTTTGCCTGTGCCATTAATTGCCTCCCTTATAAATACCGAAGGCATTTTGGATTATTGATAACTGGGTTGAAAAATTAGCATCAATAACACCGTTTGAAGTTATCACAACACAGCTTCCTTTTTCAACCGTCTCATCAGCTGCAATTACAATTTTTGCATCAATTACAGAATTTTTTAGAACTTCAGGCATAGAAGCACGGGCAAATTCAACCTCATCGGGTGCTACTTTTATTGTTATTTTTTCTTCATTGGATGAAACTTCATCAAACACTTCTGTTAATACACCTTTTAAAACATCTTGCGATAGTTCCACCTCTTTTTTAATTATTTTTTTTGCAATTTCAAGAGAAAGTTCAAGCATATCACCCGAAATAGCATCATATGCTTCTTTTTTTGAATTTAAAAATTCTGCCAGTGAAGCTTTTAGGTTTTCAAGCTCTTTATGAGCTTCTTCAATACCGTTTTTATATCCTTCTTTTGCAGCAAGCTCTCTAATACTTTGAGCCTCTTCCTGTGCACGCGAAACAAGGGTTCTTTCATCTATTCTTCTATACCCTCTGCGGCGTTCTCCGCGGCGCCTTTCAAACCTTTCTTTAAATTCAAGGCTTGAAATATCAATTTTTTCAATTTCATCGAGTTTTTTTTGAAGCTCCATTTCAGGAGTTAAGATTTCTTCAACAGGAGGCAGCTGGGTTTGTACCTCTGTATTTAGGGGCTCATCAGCCTGTATTTTACCGGTCTGCATTTCAGGTTCATTTTTTTGTTCTGCTGCAGGTTCTTGTTTAGTTTCATTAATATCGGAAGTTTCTGCTTTTAAAGACTGTATAATTTCTGCCTCAACTGGCGCAGGGGTTTCTATAAGAGCTTCTTCTATCTCTTCTATTTGTTGAATTTTAGGTGTGGCTCTTCTTCTTATAATCATACAGTAAGCTTTTCTTCCAAGTGTTTACAAATAATTGCCGCAACGCGCGCCGGTATCACAGCTTCATCCTTTGTATAGGCAGAAAGTACAAAATCTCTGATAACCGGTCTTTCTTCTTTTATAATATTTGAAATTGAATTTTTGTCCGAATTTTTAACAATTTTACATAATTTTCTAAAACACCTGTCATATGTCACAATCTTTGGCTCAGGCAGAGTTTTTCTTATTTCTGTTATGCATCTTGCTGTAATATCTGAATCTACTTTGTTTTCAAGGTCAGGCATTTTTAGATACTGAATCAAAACCTGGGCTTCAGGTTTATTAAATTTTGAAATTATATTTTTAATTTTTTCAGCAGGGAAATTTTTAATCAAAAGCGCAAGAGAGGCAAGCTTTAAAATTTTAGCATCCGACATATCGGCACCTACAGTCTCTTTTTCAACCTCGGTTTTTGCCATTGAATCAATATTTGACTGATGTAAAACGTTATCTGATACCTTTTCATCAAGCTGACCTTTTGATTTCAAGTCTTCAATTGCCTGTTTAAAGCAGGTATTAACATGGTGTTCTACAAGAGGGATAATTTGCTCTTGCGGCATTTTTTTCACAACCGCCTGTTTTGCAATTTCAAAAACAGTAAACGCTACACGCTGCAATATCCCTTCGCGCAAAGCAGGATTAACTTTTGCCCTTAAAAGGTCGATTGATTTATGAAAAGACCACTCGCCGATAAACTGTGTAATTAAAGAGGCTTGCGCAGCATCGAGATTTAGGGCAGTATCTTTTGTAAGAGCATCACCCGATAGTACACAAAATTTATAAACAATATCAATAATAAACTTTTTATCAGCAGCGGAAATATCAGCAGGAATTACCTGGCCTGCTTGTCCTGCCAGGTTTTTTGCAAAATCTTGCGGATTAAAGCCCGCTATACCTTTTTGTTCATTTGCCAAAACGGGTCCCCTCCGATAGTATTTTACATTGTTTTTTTATTTAAGGCTAGTTTGTTTCAATCCAATTTTTTAATTTTTCAACAGCGAGATTTTCATCAATATCATTAAAATCCATAGAAAGGTCTTTTAACTCATCATTAATATCCACAGACCTATTTTGAGGCGGCATATTTTGAGCCGGGGCTGTCTGCTGAGCATTTGCTGCTATTGCTGCTTGTGCAGCTGCTTGTGCTTGAATCATCTGCAGATTTTGCTGTTCAATTAAATTTTGCGCCATCTGCGCCTGTTTTTGAATTAACTCAGCTGCCTTCATATTTACATCTTTTAATTGTTTTTCCTGGTCTTCAGCTTTTTTTCTTAATAATTCAAGTTCTTCTTCCTGGCGTTCAGCTTCATTTCTAACCTTTTGAGCTATATGCTTTAAACCAAAACCAAGCCCGATAAGCAAGAATAAACCTACAACCCACCAAGGGTTTCCTGATTCTTCAGGCTTTGGAAGATGATTTGGACTGTCAGGCGCCAAAATAGGAGTTGTAGATTCAACAAATGCTATTGAAACATTCTCAGGGTCAACAAGAGGGCTTGCTGCATTTGCTATCAGCTCTTTCATTTCCTGAATTGTCATACTCATTGGAATTGCAGACTGTTCAAGAGATACAGCAATTGAAATTTGTTCAATTACCCCTTCTTTCATATATTCGTTGATTTGGGTCTTTGAAACACCGTATTGAGTTTCGTGAGCTTGTCTAACATATCTTCTATCCTGGCTGGAATTTGCTCCGCTGCCCGGAACTCCGTACGGCAAATATACGCTCACTGCATTTGTTGCAGAATTTGAATCAGACGAAACATCGCCAAGTTTTTCAGAAAAATTTTGTTCATTTACTGCAGTTTTTGAAGCAGGGTCATAGATTATACTTGTTTTTTCAACAGGCGCCTGAGTTAAGAAGGTTGAAACGGTTACAACATAGTTTCCTTTACCTACAAGGCGGTCAAGCTGTGCTGCAACTTTTTTCTGCATATATTTATCATTTTCTTCAATCTTTGATAATGCATCATTAGTACCGCCTATAATACTATTATAAACATTACCGTCAGTATCGGTGATGGATATATTTTCAGGCTCCAAATCCTGAACAGCTCCAAGAAGAAGGTTTGTAATGGTTTTAACCTTCATATTATCAAGAGTTTTACCATCATCAAGCTGTACCTGAACTGTTGCAGTTACGGGCTTTTGCTTATTTGCAAAAAGGGTTTGCTCAGGAATCGAAATAAATACCTGTGCATTATTAATTGAATCAATTTTTCTGATTAGTCTTGCAAGTTCGCCATTTATTGCTCTTGCCAGACGGATTCTTTTATCTTCTTTTGTAGATGTAAAATCTCCGTTATCAAAGATTTCTAAGCCTATATGCTGGTCTACTATACCGCTTCTTACAACAGCTAAAAGTGCCTGGTCTTTTTCAGATTGCGTATAGTTTTCTAAAAAAAGTGTTGATTTTGTACCATCAACTCTTCTTTGAACCTTTATGCCCTGACGTGCCAAAAGTGCCTGCACTTCAAGCGCCTGCCCGATTTTATCAGTTGTAAAAAGGTCGTATGGTTCTTTTATAATCTTTTCTTTAACAACATTTGGTTTTGAATTATTGCCGCTTGAAACCGCGACACCAACAATAATAAAAAGCAACAGTAAAACAACGACACCCCCTATGATGCCGTAAAATAACGGTTTATTTTCCATTATCTTTTTAAAATCTATTGGCAATTTATATCTTCCTGTTTTAGTTTGCCGGTTTTTATTTTATATTGAGCCGGCTTTTAGTAAACAATTAGGCTTAATACACAAATAATTATACTATTAAATTTATTATAAGGTAACTTTAGATTTGAATTTGCATTATTTTTTCATACGTTTGGAGGACTTTTCCTATAGTTGTGGTTGCAATATTCATCTGAATCTCAGATTTTGCAATAGCAGCCATAACATCATGAACATCTGCCTTGCCTGCCAGAGCATCTTTTGTAATCTCATCAGGTGCATTTAATTCCTGATTTAAATTTTCTACAAGTCCTGAAAATACGGATTTAAAATCTGTGGTTTCAGGCTGCTCAACACTATTTGTGCGAATGTTTCCAAGCCTTGTAGAGCTTATTTTAGAATGTTCCATTCTATCGTTTAAATTAATTCTTGGAGTAAAACCTTCTGGCATATTTATTTCCTTTATTTTTACTGCCAGGCGCCGCCTGACCTACGTTTTAAAATTATTTATTTTGCTGCACACGGTACAAAGTTTTATAGATACATACTCAAAATCGACCTGACATAATTTTGAGTTTCTTTATAAGGCGGAACGCCATTATACCTTTTTACAGCATTTGGTCCTGCATTGTAGGCTGCAAGGGCTAAGATTTTATTACCGTTAAACCTGTCAAGCATAGATTTTAAATAGCGGACTCCGCCATCTACATTTTGAACAGGGTCGGACGGGTCTTTAACACCAAGCCCCGCTGCGGTTGAGGGCATTAATTGCATTAAACCGATTGCGCCGACTTTTGATTTAGCGTTCGGGTTGAATCCTGATTCCTGCTTTACAAGCGCCCTTACAAGTTTGTTATCCACACCGTATTTATGCGCTGTTCTATCAATAAGCTGCAGAATATCAGCCTTACTCAATTTGCCGCTTCTTCCAAGAGAAGAAAGTGCGCCAAATGGAATAGCAGGCGGTTCATCAAGTTTAAACACCTGTTTAGAATCCTCAGAAGCTTTTAAAACTTCATTAAACGGTTTTGCCCCAAAAGTACTTTGGGTCTCATTTACAGGTTTTTGCTCGCTCGGGTAAATTGAATTTAAATATGAATCAATTTGCTTTGCCCGAAGTTTTGCTTGTGCTTCACCTGAAGAATTTATATAGCTTTGGATTTGAGGATTAAACATATTTTAAAATCTCTTTTTCCCCTTGCCTTAACCTTATTAAGAACAGTTTAATAAGGATGTTTTACACGATTTATGCTTTTAATTCACCTTTTTTAAAAAAGCGCTTATTAAGGTGGACGGCAAGAAGATATAATACTTTACACAAAACCTTTTAATATCATCTAAATTAATGATTTTTTAAAAAAGGTCATGCAAAGTTTAAGAAATTTTAAAATTAACTTATTAAAAAGTATTTATAATATTGATTTTAATATTGAGATACTTGTTATCAGCACTTTTAAAGTTTATTTTGTATTCAAGTTTTTCCCCTTTTTTAGGAGATTTGTGAACACCGTTTAAATAATTCGGGGTAATAAATTTATCAAAATAAAAATAATTATACTTATTTACATTAATAGTATCAGCATCTTTTATACTATCTAGAAAAATTCTTTTAACGGATAATTTTTCATATTCTTCATCAAGCAAAGGAAAGCAGGCAAAATTAATATCAGGATTAATTCTATATAATTCGCCCGAATTTTCCATATAGAGTCTGCCGTTAGAATATAAGAATTTCCCAAATGCACAGGCATTATCATTGTTTTCATCAATTTTTATAAGTTTTTTATCTTTATCAAAAAGCCGGAAGGATGAAAAACCGCCGGAGCCTTGAGGGGTACCTATTTTAATATAATAATCACCATTTTTAACATTATTCATTTCAAAAGGACCGTAAATTTTTTCTTCAAAAGCACTATAAGAATAATAGGCAGATTTATCAGGATAAGCTGCATATATTATTAAAGATTTGGAGTTTTTATTGAAATTATTTATTTCGTTTTTCTTAAATTTAGAAACAATAAATCCAAAACATAATAGGATGATAAGCAATATTAGTATAGCAAGTGCTATTATTACAGGTTTTTTAATTATTTTTTTAATATCCATATTCAAAAATCCCTTTTTAAAGCAATACTAATATGTTTATTTTTACTTTGCAAGCTTATTGTTAAATTAATTGTAACAAAAAATTTACAAAAGCTATTCTTAGAGCCACATGTATTTTGGGCAAAAATATTTTAATTATATAATGTAGTTAATGAAAAATGAAGAAGATTTAAAAATTGCAATTTATCCTGGAAGCTTTGACCCTGTGACAAAGGGGCATTTGGACATTTTAGAGCGTGCTTCTTCAATGTTTGACAGGGTTATAATTGCGGTTTTAAAAAACAATTCAAAAAAATCATACCTGCCAACAAAAGACAGGGTTGAACTTATAAGACAATCAATCAATGATATGGATGGTCTTAAAAATGTTGATGTGGATTCATTTGATGGTCTTACGATTGACTATGCAAGACAAAAAGGTGCGAAATTTTTAATCAGAGGGCTTCGTGCGGTTTCGGATTTTGAATATGAAATGCAGTTATCTCAGACAAATCAGGCAATAGCACCCGAGATTGGAACGGTATTTTTAATCACAAAACCCAAATACAACTTTATAAGTTCAGGAATTGTTAAAGAATTATCGTCTTTAGGACAAGATGTTTCTAAATTTGTACCAAAAAGTGTGGTAGAATATTTACAAAAGAATAAATAAACAAAAAAGGAAAAAGGAAGGCAACTTTAATATGTCACAGTCAGAAGAAAAAATGTACGATTTAATAGACAAATTAAACGAACTATGGGAAGTAGGACTGCATATTATACCTGGTCATTATGTAGTGGTGAAAAGCAAAGAATTATCAAAGATTATTAACGGTTTTCCTGATGCTGTTTCAAATGAAATAAGAGATGCTCATGTAATTTTAAGAAAGAAAGATGATATTCTGCAAGATGCCAGAATTAAAGCCGATAGAATCATTGCAGATGCTGAAAATGAGCGCCATAGAATGCTTAATGAATCAAACATTATGCGTGATATGAAAGAAAAATTAGAAAATTTCAAAGAACAAGTGGTTAGAGAATGTGAAGATATCAAAATGAAAGCATTTAATGAAGCTGAAAGCGTGCGCTTAAATGCTAATGAAGAATCAATAAGAATAAAAGACGGCGCACAAAACTATGCTCAACGCGTATTGAATGAACTGGAACAGCACTTAAATCAATTATATCAAGAGGTTATGAACGGCAAACAATACTTAAACGATTTAAGAAATGCTGCAGATTATAACCAGCAAAAATAATTTTAAACAAAATTGAGTTAAAGCGGGTTTTGAAATTCAAATACCCGCTTTTTATTTATTGTTATTAGAGGTAAATTTAAAATCTGTCTTTAAGCCTAAATAAAATACTATGACACGATAATATAACTATTTTGATGTAAGAAATTTTTGCACCGTAGTTTGCATTGACTCTTCTTTAACCTTCCAGCCATCTTTTGTGTTTGTCACAATAAAATAAAAAGGCAAGCCTGCTTTATCACGGTTTGGAGTTCTTATCGCACTTATTTTATAATCGCCGTCATCAAGTTTTTTGAAAGATTTATTTGTATATGTATTTTTATAACGGCTTAATTTTGCAAGACGAAGACCTTTTGAAAGTTCTTTTTTATATCTTTCCATTGGAAAATCAACGCTTTGCAGGGTTCCATCCGGTTTTTGAACTACTCTGATAATTTTTGCATTAGGCAGATAAAAATCTGTCACCGATTTTGAATAAGAATTTGCAGCTTTAACATAATTATCAAAGAATGTCTGTACATCCTGAAGTTCGTCAGCAAAAGATGGAGCAATAAAAATTGTCATCAAAAATACAGTCATAAAAAGTTTTTTAAACATGGTTTTTTCCTTTAATTAATACAAGATATTTTATCCAAGTTTAAATTTAAGGAAAACCGACAATAAGGCAATTTTTATGAATTTTTAACTCAAACTCTTGCATATTCTATTTTCTAATCAATATTTATTTTTATATAAAAATGGCTGCAGATAATATCAACAGCCATTTTAAATATTAACTATTGAAGCAATTTTACTCAATTGTAAAATCAGGTGTACCAAACATTCCTTCAATCTCTTCTAAGATTGCAGACGGTTTTCTTGCCTGATTTTTCTGTTGAGCACGTCTTAGAGCTTCTTTTTCTTTTTCTTCATTTGCATTAATTAAATGATGATAACCAGTACCTGCAGGGATTAATCTACCGATAATTACGTTTTCTTTTAATCCTCTTAACAGGTCTTTTTTACCTTCAACTGCAGCTTCTGTCAGGATTCTTGTTGTTTCTTGGAATGAAGCAGCTGAAATGAAGGATTCAGTATTCAATGAAGCTTTTGTAATACCAAGCAATAATGCCTCAAATGTAGCAACTTCACCGCCTTCAGCTTCAACTCTGGCATTTTCATTTTCAATAACTTTAAGTTCAACAAGTTCGCCTGGAAGAAGTTTTGTAGTACCGGAATCAACAACTTTAACTTTTTTACTCATCTGGCGTACGATAACTTCAACGTGCTTATCGGCAATTTCAACGCCTTGTGAACGGTATACTCTTTGAACTTCATCTACAAGATACTGTTGAGCTGCAAATGTTCCACGAAGACGGATAACATCGTGCGGGTTCAAAGGTCCTGAAGTTAAAGGCTGACCTTTTGTTATCTTTTGTTTATCCATAACGATAACGCTTGATTCAATCGGGTATTTAATTTCGGTTCTGCCGTTTTCATTTACAATGTATAATCTTGCAACATCGTCTTCAATTTCAATTTCTGCTACACCGTCTTCTTCCGCAACAATAGCTGAATCTTTTGGTTTTCTTGCCTCAAGAAGTTCTTCAACCCTAGGTAAACCTTGAACGATGTCGCCGGTTTTTTGTCTTTCAAATACAAGTGTCGCAAGTAAATCGCCTCTAAGTATCAAAGCGCCGTTTTCAACCTGTAATAATGTACCCGGGCTTATAAGATGCGGACGACCCAATCTTACTGTTACAGAATCTTTACCAACCTCAATTACCTGACCTGAAACAGATGATGTATCACCGGAGCTTGAAATTACGCTATCAAGCTTGATAAATTCACCGGTTTTAACTGAAGCCTTTGATTTAATAGGCATTTTTTGTTCATATTTTTCTGATACTAACAATAACCTTCTTAAATCTTTATCGGTTGATTTAATACTTGCAATTGAATTATCCACAGATAATACCTGTGTTTTTGTAACAGGTGTTCTTGATTCAATAATTTGACCGTTTTCAACCAATAATTCAGTTTGGGTTGATGATAATGTTCTTGAAGCATCGTCTTGTTCACGTCTTACAATTAAAGTTTCAAGAACAACAATTTTCAAATTACCATCTTTATCAAGTTCAACCAAACCTTTCAGGTGGCTTAAGTATCCGCTCATAGAAAGAACTAAAGATGTACGTGTTAAAACAGCACCATCAAGGTTTCTAACTCTAGCACCATCTTTATATTGTAATTGAGTCAATGGTAGAATTTCAATTGATTCATCGGTTGTATTAAATTCAATTGATGTATCTTTAGGCTCAATTTTAAAGCTTTGAACAGGTCTGATTAAGATTTGAACGGATTGCTTATCAAGTGAATCTTCATCCACAATATCTTCAGTTAATTCTTCATCCAAATCATCAAGTTCATCAAGTACATCTGTATCATTCTCAACAATTGTTACGATTGAATCAGCCTTAGCTTTGATTTTACCTGCAACAACCGTGCCTGCTTTAATTACTTCGTTTTCTTCAACCTTTAAATCATTAATTGATTCAAGAGTGTGTAATTCACCAGGACGAACTATAACTTCATGGATAATATCGTTAAATTCTTTAATTTCAACAATACCATCAATATGGGTATATAAATCTTTTACAACCTCGGTTCCTGCTTCAACATATGTTCCAGATTCAACAAGTTTCAAGCTAGAATCTTTAGAAATTTGGTGAATTTCTTCAGGGATAAATACAACTTCACCGCCTTGAACAACTACCTGGTTTTCATCAACTTCAATACCGTTGTATCTGATTTCACCGGATGATGTTACTTTATGCTCATCGTCGATAAGCTCTGCTATAATCATACCGTTTTCAACAGTTGTATCAATCGGAGATTTAACAATATATTTTTCATCAGTGGATGTTACATGCCATATTTGCTCTTTTTTGGTTTGTTCAAACACAGCGTTTGAAGGTTGAATTGATGCGATAACGATTGTTAATTCCTTACCTGCAACAATCTTTTTAATTTTTCTGCCTTCAAAATTCACTTCCTCAACTTCAAGAGAATTATTAACGCGAACTTCACCGCCATGTTCCGATACAATCAAAGTTTCAGCCAGCTTTTCGCCTTTTTTAATTTTCTGACCATCTGAAACTAAAATTTTAGAACCTGCAGGAAGAGTGTAAACATCGCCGCCTAAAACCCAAACAATACCTGATTTGTTTGATGTTCTTGAGATATTGCCTTGTCTATCTTTCTTTTCATCGGCAACGAAATCTTCAAATACAACTTCGCCTGAAATATCAGATGTAATATCTTTTGTAGCTTTTTCTGTTAAACGTGAGCCGTCGCCTTTTGATACAGGTTCAAATTCAGCAATTTTTTCGCCTTTTTTAAACTCTGCACCGTCAACGAACATAACTTTAGCACCTGCCGGGATGTGAATTTTTTCAGATTCTTTAGCACCTTTAAATTCAATATCAGCTTCTTTGATTGCAACCTGAACAACATCACCGTGACGGGTTCTCATTTCTCTTGTTCTAACTGCACCTGAAACTTTACCGTCAAATGGAGCTAAAACCTGTTTCATAGCGCCTGCACCTTTGAATACACCGCCTGTGTGGAATGTTCTCATTGTAAGCTGCGTACCGGGTTCACCGATTGACTGTGCTGCAATTGTTCCGATTGCTTCACCGATATCAACAAGTTTTTGTGTGGTCATTGCCCAGCCGTAACATTTTTGGCAAATACCGTATTCAAGTTCACAGGTTAGAGTTGACCTTACATCAACTTCTGTTAAATTTAAGTCTTTAATTTTTGCAATATCATCACGATTCATGGTTGTATTTTTTTCAACCAGAACGTTTCCGTCTTTATCAAGGATATCTTGAGCAATTGTTCTTCCTAAAAGTCTATCCAATAGAGGTACAATTGCATTTTCACCATCCATAATTGCAGTTAATTTGATTGATTTTTGGGTATGGCAGTCTGTATCCCTAATGATTACATCCTGCGCAACGTCAACAAGACGTCTTGTTAAGTATCCTGAGTCAGCTGTTTTTAGGGCTGTGTCTACAAGACCTTTACGTGCACCGTATGATGAAATTACATATTCTGTACAAGATAAGCCTTCTTTAAAGTTTGATTTAATAGGCAAGTCGATAATCTGTCCCTGCGCATCTGCCATCAAGCCTCTCATACCAACAAGCTGTGATACCTGAGATAAGTTACCTCTCGCACCGGAGAATGCCATCATATAAACGGGGTTTAATCTGTCAAAATTTGCAACAACCTGTTCTGTAAGTCTTGCAGTGGTTTCAGACCAGGTGTCAATAACCTTTGTATAACGTTCAACCTCTGTAATTTCACCTTTCATATAGCGATAAGTTGATTGTTCAATCTGTTCTTGGGCTTCTTTTAGAAGTTTACCTTTAACAGATGGAACAGAAAGGTCGTGGATTGAAATTGTAGTACCTGCTTTGGTTGCATATTTAAAACCTAAGTTTTTAAGGTTGTTTGCAAGTTCTGCAGTTTTTGCTCCGCCCCATTCAAGATAAATTTGAGCAAGAAGCTTATTTAAACCTTTTTTATCAACCGTTTTATTTATATATTCGACATGCTTTTTCTTTTTATTTGCACTTTCAGGAGTTAAAGTTGTCATTTTTTATTTTTCCCTCTTTTATTAATTATTTTAAGTTCTTTAAAAGAATATTTATTATGCAAGAATTGATTTTCTTACGGTCTCATTAAACACAATTCTTCCAGCTGTGGTTTCAATTCTTTTTCCTGCCTCATCTCTTACGACGATTTTATCGTGAAGTTTAATATTTCCAAGTTCAAGAGCTGAAATTGCATCCATAAAGTTGTGGAAATATCCCTTAACAGGTGCTTCTTCATCTTTTAAGATTGTTAAGTAGTAAATACCAAGAACCATGTCCTGAGATGGCGTGATAATCGGTTTACCTGTTGCAGGAGCCAAGATATTGTTTGTAGCAAGCATAAGCATTCTGGCTTCTGTCTGCGCTTCAATTGATAGCGGTACGTGAACAGCCATTTGGTCACCGTCGAAGTCAGCGTTGAATGCTGTACATACAAGCGGGTGTAATTGAATAGCTCTTCCTTCAACCAAGATAGGTTCAAATGCCTGAATACCAAGCCTGTGAAGGGTTGGGGCACGGTTTAATAATACAGGGTGCCCGTCTACTACCTCTTCCAAGATATCCCACACAATAGGTTCAGACCTTTCAATCTTCTTCTTAGCGGATTTAATATTTTGAACCAAACCTCTTTCAATAAGCTTGTTTACAACAAAAGGTTTAAATAATTCAATCGCCATTTCTTTTGGAAGACCGCATTGGTTTAAGCTTAATTGCGGACCAACAACGATAACTGAACGACCCGAGTAGTCAACACGTTTACCTAATAGGTTTTGTCTGAAACGACCTTGTTTACCTTCAATAATGTTTGATAAAGATTTTAAAGGTCTTGAATTAGGACCTACAACGGTTCTTCCTCGTCTACCGTTATCAATAAGAGCATCAACCGCTTCTTGAAGCATTCTCTTTTCGTTTCTAACGATAATTTCAGGAGCGCCCATCTCTAATAGTCTTGCAAGACGATTGTTTCTGTTGATTACACGTCTGTATAAATCATTTAGGTCTGATGTCGCAAAACGTCCGCCGTCTAATTGAACCATAGGTCTTAAATCTGGAGGAGTTACAGGAAGAACATCCATAATAAACCAGGTAGGTTCTGTTTCAGATTCAATTAAAGACTCAACCAATCTTAATCTTTTGATTAATTTTGCTCTTTTTTGAACCGAACCGCCTGCTGAATCAAGTTCTGCCCTGATATCATCAGCTAATTTATTTAATTCAATTTCAGATAATAATTCTTTAACAACTTCCGCACCAATGCCAACTTTTAAGCCGCTTTCTTCATTTTCCAAAATATAATCTTCATATTCTTCTTCAGATAACAATTGGAATTTTCTAAAAGGACTTTCGCCCGGGTCTACTACAACGTAGTTATTAAAGTAAATAATTTGTTCTAAGTCTTTAAGGGTCATATCAAGAAGCAAGCCAAGATAGCTTGGAATGCCCTTTAAGAACCAGATGTGGCTCACAGGTGCTGCAAGTTTAATATGACCTAATCTGTGACGGCGAACTTTTGAATCTGTAACTTCAACTCCGCAGCGTTCACAGATAATGCCTTTATGGCGTACTCTTTTATATTTACCGCAATAGCATTCCCAGTCTTTTGATGGTCCAAAAATTCTTTCACAGAAAAGACCGTCACGTTCAGGTTTCAAGGTTCTATAGTTAATGGTTTCAGGCTTTGTAACTTCACCGTATGACCATTTTAGAACTCTCTCGCTTGATGCTATTGAAATTCGTATATAATCAAAATAATCTATGCTTGTTGACACTTTGTTCTGTCTCCTTAATTCTTAAATTTATTTATTATATTAGTCTTTAAAGCTTGTTGGTGTTTCAAAGAAATTGATATTCAATAATTCTGAATCCATATCTGATAAAACTCTCTTTGGAGCAGACTTTCTAAGGTCATCCGTATCAGACATTAAATCAACTTCTTCACCGCCTTTTTTCGCTACTGCTATATCAAGACCGATACTTTGCAATTCACGAACCAATACCTTAAATGATTCAGGAATACCAGGTCTTGGGATGTTATCACCCTTAACAATAGCTTCATACGCTCTGCTTCTTCCGTTAACGTCATCTGATTTAATTGTTAACATTTCTTGAAGAGTGTAAGCAGCACCATAAGCTTCAAGTGCCCAAACTTCCATTTCCCCGAACCTTTGACCGCCGAATTGGGCTTTACCGCCTAAAGGCTGCTGGGTAACAAGTGAATAAGGACCTGTACTTCTTGCGTGGATTTTATCATCAACAAGGTGGACAAGTTTCAGGATATAAGATAAACCAACCGCAACAGGTTCATCAAACGGTTCACCAGTTCTACCGTCGTAAAGTGTTACTTTACCGTCATCTCGAACCCAGTCGCATCCTGATTCTTTAATACCTTTAACTAATTCTTCACGTGTTGCAACCTCTGATTGTGCTGCACCGTACATTTCATCAAACGGAGGAGCCATATAATGGTTTCCTGTGAGATATGCTGCCAAACCTAATAAACATTCATAAGTTTGACCAACGTTCATACGGGATGGAACACCAAGAGGGTTCAATACGATATCAATTGGTGTACCATCAGGAAGGAACGGCATATCTTCTTTTGGAAGGATTCTGGATACAATACCTTTGTTACCGTGACGACCTGAAAGTTTATCACCTACTGATATTTTTCTCTTTTGAGCTATATATACTCTAATTACAGTGTTTGCACCCGGCGGAAGTTCATCTCCTTTTTCACGGTCAAACACTTTAACATCGACTACTCTTCCGCCTTCACCATGTGGAACGCGAAGAGAATTATCTTTAACATCTCTTGCTTTTTCAGCAAAGATTGCTCTTAAAAGCTTTTCTTCAGGCGGATGTTCAGATTCACCTTTTGGTGTAATCTTACCAACCAGAATATCGTCAGCATATACTCTTGCACCGATTCTAACAATACCTCTTTCATCAAGATGACGGATAGCATCTTCTGAAACGTTTGGCACCTCTCTTGTGATTTCTTCAGGTCCAAGTTTTGTCTGACGGGCATCTATTTCTAATTTTTCAATGTGAACTGATGTAAATACATCATCATAAACAAGTCTTTCATTAATCAGGATAGCATCCTCGTAGTTATAACCTTCCCAAGGCATATAAGCAACAAGTACGTTTTTACCCAATGATAATTCGCCCATATGGGTTGAAGCGCCGTCTGCTATAACATCCCCTGCTTTAACCTTTTGACCGGCTCTAACAAGCGGTTTTTGGTTAATACAAGTATCCTGGTTAGACCTTATATATTTTAATAATTGATATTGGTGAATTTTACCGTCGTTATCTTTGATATGAATTTCTTCACCAACTACTCTTATAACTTCGCCGTCAACCTCTGAAACAGATACCATACCTGAGTCTTTAGCTGCTCTTTTTTCTAAGCCCGTTCCAACAACCGGTCTTTGAGTAATTAGAAGCGGTACAGCCTGACGTTGCATGTTTGAACCCATCAAGGCACGGTTAGCATCGTCGTGCTCAATAAACGGTATTAAAGATGTTGCAACAGAGATAATCTGAATTGGCGATACACCAAAGTAGTCAACCTTTTTAGAATCACCCATTGTAAATTCTGAACGGTATCTTACTGGTATAAAAGGTTCTTTAATTCTTCTGTTTTCGTCCAGCTCAACGTCTGCAGGAGCTACACGGTAGTTTTCATCTTCATCTGCTGTTAGGTAGTGAACTTCTTCTGTTACAACACCATCTTTTACAACAAAGAAAGGTGATTCAACAAAACCGTAATCGTTAACCCTTGCGTGAGTTGCAAGAGAACCAATCAAACCTGCGTTTGGACCTTCAGGTGTTTCAACCGGACAAATACGACCGTATTGAGAAGGGTGGATGTCACGAACAGCAAAACCTGCGCGTTCTCTCATCAAACCGCCCGGTCCAAGGGCTGAAATACGTCTTTTATGTGTTAACTCTGCAAGAGGGTTTGTCTGGTCCATAAACTGTGATAACTGAGATGAACCAAAGAACTCTTTAATTGCAGCGTTTAAAGGTTTAACGTTTAATAAATTCAATGGTGTTAAAGTTTCAGAATCTTGAAGAGTCATTCTTTCTTTAACGATTCTTTCAATTCTGGATAAACCAACTCTGAATTGGTTTTGCAATAATTCGCCAACTGAACGGATTCTTCTGTTTCCTAAGTGGTCGATATCATCCAAAACGCCTTCATCATAGGTTAAGTTAATTAGGTATTCAACACCTGCAACGATATCTTGAACAGTGATTGTTCTTTGTGTTTCAGGAAGGTTTAGACCTAATTTTTTGTTTAATTTATAACGGCCAACTTTACCTATATCGTATTTCTTTTCATCAAAGAATCTTGCCTCTAAGATTGACCTTCCGCCTGCAGCTGAAGCAGGGTCACCCGGCCTTAATTTCTTATAAACTTCAATTAAAGCTTCATCTGTTGAATTTGTAGTATCTTTTTCTAAAGTTTTCTTTAAAAATTCAAAGTGAGTAAATAAAGTTTCCATCTCAACCGGTGTGATACCCAAAGCTTTTAATAAAGTTGTAGCTAAGATTTTTCTGTTTTTATCAATTTTTACATAAACTAAATCGTTTGAATCAGTCTCAATTTTAAGCCAAGCACCGCGGTTTGGAATTAAAGTAGCGTTATAAAGACGTTTTCCTGTAGGAGAAACTTCTTTTTTATAATAAATACCGGGGCTTCTTACGATTTGAGATACAATTACACGTTCCGCACCGTTCACGATAAATGTACCTTTATCGGTCATAGTAGGAATATCGCCAATGTATACTTCCTGTTCCTTGATTTCACCTGAATCCCTATTCACAAGCCTCATCATAACTTTTAATTGTTTTGAATAGGTTGAATCGTGGATTCTGGCTTCTTCTATCGTATATTTAGGGTTATCGAATGTATAATTTGGAAGAAAATGTAATTCCAATCTTCCTGTATAGTCTTTAATAGGCGAAAATGATAAGAGTTCTTCTTTCAAGCCTTCTTTTAAGAACCATTCAAACGATTTCTTCTGAATTTCAATCAAATCAGGAAGTTCGCTCAAACGGGTCGGTGGTATGCCCATAGGAGTAACTCTTGTTGCATATTGTGTTGTTGACATTTAAGTACCTCTAATATATGTAATTACAAATTAAATAACAGCTGTTTTATAAAAATATTAGTTTTTGTTGTATTTTTGCTACTTTGTAGTGCTTTCTTTATTTTTTAAAATGCAATTCTAATCCCATTTTATACAATAAATTTAGCTTAATATATCTTATCGCGTCAATGTTTTAAGTCAAGTTTGAAAATTTACAAAATGTAACATTTTGACATTTTGCAATAATCGCTTCCCAAGGGTTTTTAACATTTAGTTCATATTCACGATTTATATACATTTTGAATGGCTTTATAATGTTTTTATGAAAAAGGTGATTCTTTATATATTTTTTATTCTTGTTTGCTTTACACAAACTGCCTTTGCAGGTTTTATGCCGACACTTACAAATTCAATAAACCATTACGGTATAGGGGCTGCAAGGATTACAAACTATATAACCGTATATGAAAAACCTGATTTAAATTCAAAAGTTAAAACAAGAATTTATTGGAATAATATTGGACACTTTATTGTTGAAAACGAAAAAAACCCGAACCCAAATGATATTTTCCTTGTTTACCTTCCAAAAGAAAATATCGCATTTTTAAGCGCGGAAGATGAGGATGAAGAGTGGATAAATATTTGTTATAACCAAAAAAAGGGTCTTTTTGGATGGGTTAAAAAAGAAAACGGAAACAGTTATGTAAAATTCTACCTGTATAAAGACTTGATTTTTGAATACGGTAAAAAATACGGGTTTTATATATTCAGAAATCTGCCCTCGGATTTTAAAACTCTGCATTCATCTCCAAATAATGATTCAAATGTTGTAGATGATTTTAATTACCCAAAATATATAAGCCCTTGGCTTGTTCAGGGAAACTGGATGCTTGCTAAAGTAACCACTATGGATAATCAGACGAAAACAGGGTGGTTTAAATGGCGCTCTGAAACAGGTAAACTGTTTGGATTTGTGAATTTCAGGTAGATTTTAAGCTATATTTTACCTTTTTAAATAAGCGGGTTTAAATTTCTATGCAAAAAAGAGGGTTTTAAAACCCTCTTTTTAAAAATAATTTATAGTGCAAAATTAAGATACCTTATAGAATACGTTTGCAACATCATCAAGTTCAATTGGCGGACTACTGATACCACGACCCGTAGCCATACCTTCGCGGATAAGTTTACCATTTTTTACCTCATAAGTTTCTTTGCCCGGTTCGTATTGCGCAGTTGACGGGTTGTATTTAAGTTTTTTATATTTATCGCCATCTTTTGCAACATTACCCGCAATTGCATTTTCTTTTACAGGTTTATCCGTAACGGTGCCATCATCTTTGATTTCGTATACTGTTTTACCGTCAACATCGGTTGCATCAACTTCTTTATGCGGGTCAATATACCCTAAGCTTATATATGGCACATTATCTGTTTCGCCAGATAGATATGCTCCGGTATTTTTATTTTCAGTATCCATTTGTTTGTTTGAATACACTACAAGAACATTTGAGCCCTTATCGTTATATTTAAACAATGCCGTATGAGCAGCTTTATCTTTTTGCGGATTGTCACCCTTGCTCTTTTGAGGCACAATAAGCGATGAACCATCTGCCAAGGCTGATAAACCCTTCATTTTATGAACATTTGCAGCTGCGGTTGTATGGTTATAGAGTTCTTTTACAAACTCTTTACCTTCAGCATTATCATCAAGCCAAGAGTGGTGAATAATATTTCTAATTGCAAGTTCAACGTTTTTAGTAGGAGTTTCATAGCCTGAATGAGCCATTTCATCGCCGGCAAACAGGGTTGGAACACCAACGGAGAACATCATCATACGGAGCATTGCAGAAAGCTTTTCAGTATCAGGTGCAAGTTCAGAGAATGCTGCGTTAAAAAGTTCGGTTTCCTTTACGGATAAATCTTTGTCGCTTGATTTTTTACCTTCTGAAATTCCCCATTTCATACCTTTTGTTTCAGAAAGGTATCTTGCCTGCTGCATAACATCTTTCAAGGTAATATCAAAAGGCAGATAGCCGAATGTTCTGGAATTTTCCATAGAGCCTTTTGTGTTATCCAAGAATTTACCTAAGGTTAAATCTGCAATAGCTTGTTTTACAGTTTTCAGTTCTTCTTTGCTTATAATACCATCATAGCTGTTTTCAAACATTTCAAGGTATCTTTCGCCGACTGCTACTGCCATTGAACTTATGTGGTCAAAATCATTACTTCCTGTTACAGCTTTTGCTCTTGATTTTTGCTCATCGGTTTTTAAATCACTCAGGAATAATTCCATATCAAGTGCTATACAATGCAGCGGACGCGGTTTATCGTGATTATTTGTAAATATATGGCTGTGGTTAATGAATTGAGGCGAATGCGCGCTAAAGAAGCCCTTTAAGCCGCTTTCAAAAGCACCCATATTGTATAGCCTGTAGTCATTTGTTGTACCATGTTCAAAATTTTGCCCGAATAATTCAGGATACAAGCCAAAGAATGTATCATAGTTACTGCCTGTTGTAGCTCCTGTTTTTTCATAAAGCATTCTTTCTGCGATATTTGGGTCAATATATTTGCCAAAATCTTTCTTTTGCATAGCATTCATGGCTATATCATTATCAAAATAATAGTCCATAAGTGCTCTTGTTTCTCTATCTGTAATAATATTTGAATTTTGGCTTATTTCTTTGTATGTAATATTTGCTTTTGCATCAAGATTTGCTTTAATATCATCCGCCATCTTGTCTTGATTTGGAGGAAACTTATCCTTATTATCCAAATAAAATTCAAGAAGAGCGTATTTTTGTTCTGCTGTGTTGATAGATTCAAGACCCTTTATATTATCAAGGGCAAATTTGTTTTTATTTGAATATTGCCATCTTGAAAATTCCCAAAGATTTGTAACTTCGGCAATTGTATAAGCTGCAGGGTTATGTTTTCTGATATTTTTAATAAACCCGCCCCAAAAATCTATGGTATCATCCCAGCATTTTTCAAAAGATGTATGCGGGTCATTTGCACGTCTTTTATCAAGGTCTGAAACGTCTTTTGCAGCATCAAAACGCCAGTTTAAACCTGCACCTGTTTTATTTACAATGGCTCTTGCCATTTTAATATCATCAAGCTTAACATCTTTAAACCTTGTGTATAAAGAATCTACAAGGTCAGAGTTATCGTCTTTTTGAAGTTCATTAAAACCTTCTTTTAATTGTTTTAAAAGAGCATTGGCTTCATTTTCAGCTTTGCCGGGTTCATTGATTCCAAGGCTTATTAAGCCTTTATATTTTAAATCTTCTGCGTATTCTGCTCTGCCGTCTTGCGCAAATTCTACCAATTCTTCATCCGGGAAAAGTGCTTTTACCACCCCGTACTTCATAATATCTGCAGCTACTATGTCTGCAACATATTTACCATAATCAGTAAAGGGGGTAATATTTCCGCCATTAAATAATTTCTGCCCCTTAGGCATTTTTGCATCTAATTCACCTAAAACAGACATCATATATTTTTGCATAGAGTCTTTATAAAGGCTTTGTGCATTTTTTGGCATATTTTCAAGAAGTTTTGTTCTTGATAAATTTTCATCAGTATTCTTATCTAACGGTCTTGGGGTAATGTATTGTGTTGAAAGAACTGCGGTTAAATCCGGTGCAAATTCAACGCTTTCAAGCGGGAAATTCACAATTGATTCTAATACAATTGCATCATCAGTTTTATTTTTAAATTTTTCATTAAAATTCTTATTAAATTCAGGTGTCTCAATAATATAAGACAGACTGTTAAGTTCAGCAGGGTTTATTCTGTGTTTTTTTGCAATCTCGCTAAGTGCAGCATTGCCATTTTTGCCGATATTTCTTGAAATGTGTTCAATAAGGGCATCATCTGTTAATTTTGTCCAGTATGAAGCTATATTGTAATAATGATTTTTAACCTGTTTATTTCCTATAACATCACTAGGATTATTTGTCGGATTTGAAATATTCGCTTTAAGTAAATCTACCTGCCCATCCCAAGAATTTGCGCCGCCTGCTTCGGATTTTGTAGTAATTGTATAATTATTCATCTGGAAATAAGTATCAACCTGTTTTCCTTCATTCTGCAAGTCTTTTAAGCTGGCACCTCTTGTTTGAAATCTTGTATCTGCAGGGTCAACTTCAAAATAAAACGGCTGTACGGAATCCTGATGTGTCGCAATATCATAGTGATTTTCAGGATTTTGATTTTCATAAATCGTAATTAAATTAACAAGGTCGTCAGCCTGGCTGCCTGCCAATCTATCATCAAAAAATTGAATATATGTAGGTTTTTCGGAATTGTAATCAGGGTTAGGTTTACGTTTAGAATTTCTATTACCTTCTTCTGATTCAATATATTTCGGGTTAACAATCTTAAATCTTGTATTTTCAAGCAGTGCATCATCTGTTGTGATTTTATCAGGAAACACACCTAATTTTATATTGAGATTTGGAGCATCGGTTTTATCAAGCTTCATCCAGCCGTAGAATGGTGATTTTTTACCATGTTTTAAAACGTGGTGTAATTGCGGAGCTTCAAGCCCGAAGGATGTGAAGGCACCGTCTGTTACATATGTTTTACCGGCATCAAATACAGCTGTTTGCAATTCTTTAAAATCTTCAAGAGTTCCTTTTGTAGATGCTACCTGGAAAGGATTTGCAGTCCAATAACCATGGGAGCTTACATCATCTGCACCAAAAAGAGGGGTTGTGATAATCATTTCGTATGGAGAAAGTTCGCCATCTTCTTGTCTGATTTTTTCAATCATCCCCTGAATATTGCCGCCTGCCTTGTTAAACGGTGTTCTTACAAAATTTTTATTACCATTTGCCTTTTCAACATTATAAGCATCCGGGAAAATATGATACATAGGACCTGTTTTATTTACAAATCCCTGTTTTTTTGAAAAATATGAGTAATCTTCAAAAGGACCGGTAGAAGCTGTATGTCCAGAATCAAGCAAATAACTTGTATGTTTATAACCGTTATCATCAGTCCATTTAGCAGCTTCTATTGCGGCATCTATATTCTTTGTTTCATTAAAAGTTTTCTTGTCCAAAAGAACAAATCTGTAGCCGACAACATCTTTATTTAAACGGTATTCTTTTAATTTATCAGCCGTAACATCAAATGAAAGATTTGATAAACCATTAACGGGGCTATTAAAAGAACTTATGGATTCAGGAATTAAAACCGGTTTACCTTCAGCCTTATAATTACCTGTATTATTGTTTCTTGAGTCTTTATCATAGTCAACAGAAACTAACTCAAGGGCTGCATAATATTTTTCATTATCATAAGGCGGTGCATAAAACCTGTATGTTTGTGTACCTGATATATCAATTATGCTCTTTTGCCCGGTAAAAGACACTTTATTGTTACTGTTTATATTTTGAGCATTTCTATTAAATGATAATGAATCCACAAATATTCCCCTTAAGCTTTCAATTCTTTAATAGTACTATACCAATATAAAACCCAAAAATATCAAAAATTGCTTTTTTATATATAATTTTTACATTTTACGCTGCAGAATTTACACTTTGTTTAGTATAGATTTGAGTGTCATAAACATTTTGTTTATATACAGCTCTGGCTCCGGTTTCAATATTCGGCGTATCAATTTCAAACACATGTGCTCTTGATGGTGCTAAATCAACAATAAGTTTACCGTCTTCAGTTTGGAACTGACTCTTGCTGGAGTATGCAGGAAGGAGATTTTCAAGTTTTTGCCCCTTCTTAAAGCCGTTTATATTAATTGAAGCAGAGTTTCTGTAATTCACATTTCTGTTTACAACCGTCAATAATGTTTTGCCGTTTAAATGTCTTGCATAGGCAATAACTTCAGGGTTTCCAGTTTCAAGAACAACAAATGAGCCTTTATTTATAATTTCTTTATAAGGTCCGCTCTTTAAGCCCATAGCAGCAGCAATATACTGACCGATTTCAGGATTATTTCCGCCGGGTTTTCTTGAATTATTAAAGATATCAAGCCTGCCTTTATGAACCGTACATTCATTAGTATCAGTAGAAGTTTCAGGATTTTGCATACCTTCATAAGGGTATAGATAATAATCGCCTGATTGAACGCCATCTACAAAATAAGGTGACAATTGAGGCAAAGTTGACTGAAGAGTGCTTGTAAGCATAACCCAAGGTGCACCGCCATAGAACATCGGGCTTTGGTCATCATGGGTTGAGAATGAGCCTATAACACCTCTTTGACCATCAGTCATTCTGTTGCTCATATCAATATTTTCTTTTACATAGCTGTAAAGGTCATCTGCCTTTGTCCATTGGTTAAAGATGTGCCATTGACCATAAATAGTGTCAAAGCCTGCTTTTAATAGGTCTTCAGGTCTATCATGCGGCATATTTAACTGCGGTGAAGCATCTTCATATGTGTAAGTTTCAGCAAGCCAGCCAAATTCAGGGTCCTTACTTCTTGAATAAGGAATAATTACATTCCAAAATTCAACAGGTTTTGCCCTGCCTACATCCGCCCTGATACCATCCATACCAAGACCTACGCACATATCGATATATTTTCTGTGAAGTTCAACCAAATCTTTATTTAAAATGCGTTTTTCTTCATTTTCCCAAGGGCTCATCATTCTGATATCACGCCAGCCGCCGGGTGTTTTATCAGAACCGTCTTTTTCTTTTGCCATCATTTCAGGGTGTCTTTTTGAGAAATCAACAGAAACACAGCTTGGTAAATCAAGCATAGCACTGATTCCACGCTTGTGGCATTCATCAACAAAATACTGGCATTGTGCAAAAGCAACATCGGGGTCATTTTTGTCCATTTTTAAAAGGTCACGCCCGGTTCTTTGCCTGTAAATAGCTTCAATTGCTTTTTTTGCTTCTTCCGGCGGATTTTCATCCACAAGTTCAGGGTCAATTTTTAATAAATCATCAGGCGCATAAACTGAACCTGCTGTCCCCATTGCTTCTGTTTTTCCCGGCGGGTGGATAGGAAGAATATGAAGCGTATTCATTCCTAAGGCTTTAATTTCATCAAGACGACCTACGGCATTTACAAGATTCCCTTTGATTTCATTTCCCTGAATCAAACCGTTGCCGTCAAAATCCTGTGCATTCATTGTTCTTGGGATAACGGCAAAAATCTTTGCCTCATTATTTCTTAATTGATGCCTTAAGCTGTTTTGCCAAACCGGAGCATCCGCTCTTTGCAGAGTATTAACAGCCTGAATACCGGATACGGGAGCAGCCTGAACATACCCTTGGGTTGTATTTAAGCCGATATAAGCTTTTAATAAATCACTGCCCGGGAATGCTGTCAAAGTTTTAGCAGTCTGAATTTCAGGCTGGCTATTTTCAGGCGAAACGCCGTTTTCTTTAAGGTGTTTTTGAAGCAAGGGGCTCATTGTAATTTTATTATTACTTATTTCCATTTACTGCTCCTGATTGGGTTTTTTCCATTTTGTCCATATATAAATGCTGGTCTTTATTCTTTTTGCCGATAAACATTTGCGATAACAATGTAACGCCAACTAGAACACCTGCAATCGGTGCAAATATTCTCATCCAAACTTTAGAATTAAATTTTTGGCTTGCATTTTCAAAAGCAAAAGATTTTAATGATTTACCAACTTTTTGATATTTAATTGAATCAGGTTGAATTAATGTCTCTTCAAATGCCTTTTTAATTATACCATTTTCTACATTAATTTCATCACAAACAGTAAAGAAATCATCTGAAACCTTTTTAATTAAACAGTTTGCATTATTTACATAATCTGCAACAGCAAGTTTATCACCCGCAATTTTCTTATGCCCGAAGCCGCGTGAGCCCATTGCCATTAAAGAACCTCTCATCTCATCAATTCTTTGAGCTAAACCCTTTGTTCCCTTGATAGCCTTAGTTGTTTCAGAGCTTAGAGGCTGATTAAATAACATGTCATTTAATCTCTTATAATATACGCCATTTCCATGGATATAGTGGGTGTTTGCAAAATCACCGGGGGTAGATTTATGTAAAATCTTTCTTGCATCATTCACAAAAGTTTCAAAGCTTTCTGTTACTGCAGATTTCGCTTGAAGGGCATCCCACTGCTGCTTTAATGTGCCGTCTTCCAATCTCTTTTCAAGGTCAGCAGCCAGCACCCATCTGTTTGTTGTAGAATCAATACCCGGGAATGCTTCTGCTGCATATTTTTCAATATCGGCAACAAATCCTTTAGTGTGCTGCTCAGACGCATTTGACATTTCAAAAAGTGTTTTAAGTTTAGGGTCAAGGTCAACTGAAGCTTTGTTTAATGCTTCTTTAGCATTTTTTACCAATTTACTGATAATATCTGCTCTTTTTGTTTCATCTATAGCAGGTGATTTTTCAAGCCCCTTAAGGAGTTTATCATATTTTTCAGAATCTTTTGCAATTTCTTTAAGCGAATTTAGTAAATATTCGCTGGCAGCTTCAGCATTATTTCTCATAAGGTCAAGCTGTTTCATATCAGGCTTTGCAATACTAAATACAGCATCTACGATATTAGAATATTGCTTTCCAAGTGCAAAATCTATAGGTTTTACAATTTCATCCAAGCTTGCAAGAGAGGCAGAAATTTGCCTTGCAGACTTATAGCTTGTCTCAACCCTTTGCATAAAGCCTGGAGCAAATTTTTTCTTGCCATCCTGAATAAAATCTTTAAATACTTTTGATGTATCGTCTAAAAACTCTGAAGGCAAAGCAGCAAGCTTTTTAGAAGATGTAATGCCATCAAAAAGGCCTTCGGAATCTTTTGCAATATTATTAAATGCAATTTCATTGCCTTGTTTTATACTTTCAAGTATTTGAGGAATGGTTCTTATTTCATCAGGGTTGTTCAAACAACTTTTAATATACTGTTCTTGAAGAGTTTTAAGCGCATCTTGGCTAACTGATTTTGTACCGGCTTCAGCAAGCATAGATTCATTCATTTTTAATGCTTTAAGTATACTTTCGCCGTCATAGTTTATTTTGCCTTCTTTTACTTTTTGCATTGTATCATTTAAGGCAGACTGCAATTTATCTTTTGCAATTCTAACTTCTGCAGTGCCTGCAGCACCGTCAGCTGTTTTTACAACAAGGAAATCTCCTTCATCTTTTGAATGAGATGCAAATAAATCAAAGATATCGGATGCTGCCATTTTTTCATCAATAGAATCAGCAAACATCATTTCCAAGTCATGCTTGATTTGCGGAGCAAAATCAGGCATTTTAGCTGCAATTTTACCATCTACAACAGCATTTGCAGGATTAAATGCATCGGCTAAATTGTTAAATAATGCATCATCAACTGCACTAACGCCTTTAGAATATTGTTTTATGATAGAAGCACCTGTGTCTCTATCAAACAGCGGATTTGAAACTTTTCCTTGTACAACTTTGTCAAAATTACCCGCTTTTTTGTCTGCAGATTTTATACCGTGGTTAATAATTGCGCTATCTGCATATTTTTCAATTCCGTTACATATTAATGCAGTTAAAACAGGAGTTGCAACACCCACTGTCAGCATATCTAGCGTTCTTCCCTGAAGACCGATTTTTCTTCTTAATTCTTTAGCATATTCTCTTCTATATTCCATATCTTTTGGAAGTTTGAGTTTATCAGCTAATTTATCAAGTTCTTCATCAGTTTCCAGTGCAGGTATATATTGGTTATCAAGAAGCAGGTCTTTTTTTCTGCCCATTGAATCAACATATTTTTGGTTAATATCAACACCAAAGCGTGCCTTAATAGGAGCTGCAATAAATACTTTGCGCCACAAAGACATCATGGAAAGAAAAACACCTGCACCTGCAAATTCCATCATTTTTGCTTTAGGAGTGCTTTTTCTTGTTAAAAGATAAGTTGCAATACCTGCTGCACCAAGCTTCATGCCTAAATCATTCAATCTTCCCAAAGAACAGTCATCGCCGTCTCCATCTTTTAAGGCTTTTGTAAGTTTTACAACATCTTTGCCTAAATCAGTTACAGCAGAACCGGCTTGTTCAATAGGATTCTGATGTACAAGATATCCTTTAGGATTTAGAGCGGTTTTTGTATGAGAATTATTGAAAAAATGCTCAAACAATTTTTGCTCATAAGCTTGAATATTCATATTGTTAGAGGAATTGTTTATCATTAATTCTCCACATATTCTTTCTTGTAATCAATTTGACTCTTTGACGGTTTTGTATCTATTTTATAGCCGCGTTTAACATTTAAAAGACCAAGAACCGTAGAGGCAGCTGCACTGATAACCAAACCTCTGCCTACAAGTTTTGAAGCCGGTGAAGAGCCTTTCCATAGAGATTTTGCAGCATCTTTAACCGTTTTTCCAAATTCAAAAGGTAAATCCTTTAGCATCTTTGTAAATTTAGGTTTACCTGCAGAATAGCTCATAAAATCTGCAAAATCCTTCTGCGCCGCAAGTGCAACACCAACACCTGCCCACAAGAATGAAGAAATGCTTTTTGCTGCCATTGCTTTTGTTAGAGCTTTCTTAATCAAAGGCTGTACAGCCTGGTCAGGCGCATTAAGCTGTTCATCGCAGCCTAATTTTTCTTTTGCAATCTTATCGTAATATTCGTATCTGTTTCCTTTTTCTTCGCCTTGTTTGTTAATTAAATCCCATCTTGGGAAATCAACACTTTCAAATACTCTGTGAAATTCTGTTGAAACTTTTTCTTTACCGTTTTCAGGAAGTTCGCTAATTATTTTCTTATAAGGCATTGCCATATCCACACCAGTTATAGCTTGTGTGCCTTTTTCCATAAGCTTTCCGCCAAGCCACTTCATAACAGCATAGAAAGCAACCCCCAAAGCTGCGCTTTTGCCTATCATTTTTGAAGCTTTAGCATCATTTGGGTTAAAAAACTTTGTTGCAGCAACGGTTGTAGCAACCATCATGCCGGAACCAACGATATAAGGAATCATACCCAACGATAAATATTCATAAAAATTGCTGTTTTTAGAACCCTGCATACCTTTTGGCGCATATGTAAAAATATCCTTAACAAGCTTATCTGCAACAATTCTTGCACCTGTTAAGGGAGTTTTTTTAATTATATGGTCTTCGCTTCCATGGGCTTTTTCACCCTGAATAAAATACCCGGAAGGAACTGCACCTACACCTTCAACATAAGCAGTATTGGGGTTAAGAATCGGGTTTTGTGCAGCGCTTTTTGCCTGATGCATTTCAGGAGCATAGCCTTGTGTAGTTTGGAGCGGCTCAATCAATTGAGCTTTGGCGGGAGCTGCAGCTTGAGATTGCTGCTGTTTATCGTCTCCATTTATATTGAGATATGCAGCATTTAAGGGCGAAATTCCCTTGAAAGCTTGAGCACGATTAATATTCTGATTTACGGATAGTGTCATCAACAGACTCCGAAACTAACACACATGTATATAAACAACTACACATTTATTTTTTTGTTATTTAAAAATAAAAAAATTTACATTGTTTAACATTTTTTACAACACAACATCACTTTGAAACAAATTTTGTAAAATTACCATAAAGTTTCTTTTTACAATAACTATTATATTGTTGTAAAATATTTATATGGATGAAAATTTTACAAAATTTAATATTGATATCCTATACAAAATCAATGACTTTATAAATTCCCAATCTGACTTACTCTATATATCAGGTTTTCAAGGATGCGGCAAAAGCGAGCTTGTAAACAGAGCCCTAAATAATATAGATAACGATATACTTTTATTTCGTCACCTTTGTTTTGAAAACAGCGCCATAGATGATTTTTTGCTCGGCTTTTACGATACTTTAAGATATTATTCAATAAGTAAAAAAATTAATCTCAAAAAAGGACTGTCTGAAAATTTTGCCCAAAAGGTAAGTTTTTATTTTAAAAATCTTGAGAAAAAAAGTTTAATCATTATTGATAATTTTGAAATAATATCTACAAATTCTGAAATTATGGACTTTTTAGCCCATCTTGGAAAATATGAAAATGTTAAATTAATCCTTATATCAAGGGTTTTAAACCCTGAATTTTTTGAAGAAAAAGGGTTAAATTCCGAAATTATTGATATTGCGCCAAATGACTATTTCACATTTAAATTAAAGGTGCAAGATACATTAAGCACTTATACAGATGAAGATATAGAAGAATTTTATAATTCAACAAAAGGATATGAATTATATTTAAAGATGACTCTAAGGTACATAGCAACCGTTAATTTGCCTTTAAAAGAATTTATGGAAGAATTTAAAAAAAGAAATATGGAATTTGAAGATTTTCTTATTTCAAAAATTGTATCCCTTGTACCGCCTATATATCTTCCATTTTTACAAAATATGTCATGCCTTAATCATTCGGTAAAAATAGCTTTTATAGAGCATTACGGGCTAGGAGATATTTCTTTAATTAATTATTTATACAGAAAAATGCTTGTTTCAAAATTTGATGATGAAATTTACCTTAAAGACTATTTAAAACAGTATTTTCTATCTAACCTGTCAATAAAAGAGAAGATGGATAATTATAAGAATTTAATTCAAATATATGAAAATGAGCTGACCAAAAGCCCCAAAGAAAGGCTCTTAAGGCTATCCAGAGAGAGTATCAGAAAACAGATTGAATTTGTTAAAACCAGACTTCCAAATATCAACAGACCGCAAAGTTTTTCAGGGAGCAGTTTTTCTTATATTAAACAAGCTGAAAATGCGCCTATTCCTTGGTATGCAAAACTTACAAAATTAAGACAAAAAGGTTTTGAAGAGCCAGCTGTACAAAATAAGGAAAAGCAGACTGCAAGAGAGTTTCAAGGCGAAGAAATTTTGAGTGCAGAAGAAAGGCTTTTAGTTGAAGAATATAGAAAAAATAAAAGCATAAACTCTGCAAATAAAGTTGTTTTAGAAAACAGCAAAGATATTTTGAAAAAAATAGAAAATTTAGAACAGAATTTTGATTACAATGGAGCTATTGAAGCTATAACAGAGTTTTTGGGTACAAATTCAAATAAATTTACAGATAAAGATTTTATGAAACAAATTTATCTGAAATTAGCCCAAAATTACACTAAAATTAATAATTTTGAAGGAGCACTGGATAATTTTTCCAATGCTGCTGCAATTTGCAAAAACATACAAGATACGGCAGGGATTATTGATATAAAGCTGATGGAAGCCAATCTATATAAAAAATTATACCGTCTTGAAAAAGCAAAAAATACACTGAATGAAGTTATAAATTTAAGTATAGAAACATCAAAAAGCGGCGCTGCTAAGGGATTTTTGGCTTTGGGCGAAATTTATGAAATGGAAAATGATTTTAAACAGGCTTTTGAAAATTATAATAAAGCTGCAGAATATGCCCAAAATAAAGAGGATGAGAGGATTTTGCTGTCTGAAATTTATTACAGAATAGGAACACTGTATGATGATGGACAAAATACCGAAAAAGCGCTTGAATACTATCAAAAAAGTATTGATTGTGCTCTAGACATAAATGAAGATGAAAATTTTGGCTTTTTATCCGGCTCTTACGCCAATATGGGACTTATTTATTCAGAATTATGGAATGAAAGCGGGGATGCGGAATATCGCAGCAAAACTATTTTTAGTTTACAAAAGGCGCTTGAAATCGACACAAAACATAATAATGCAAACGGCATTTACACTATATGTAAGCATTTAGCACTTGTTTTCAGGGATACAGAACCGGAAAAATCTTTAGAATATCTGCATTTGGCACTTAAAGCTTCAAAAGAAATGGCAGACAATTTCAAAATGGCAATATCGTACCTTGAAATAGGTGATTATTACTACAATTCAAGAAATAATATTTCAGCACTAAGAAATTATCTTGAAGCCAGAAAAGTGCTTGGAACAAGCATTTCAGAGGAAAATAAAGAAAGAATCACGGTTCGAATTAACGATATGAAAATTAAGATGGAAAATTCAGAATTTGACGAGATTTTAAAAGAATATGAGTAATTTTTTAAATGAAAAAAGAATAAACATTATTCAGAAAAATTTGGGGTTAAACCTCACGACAGAACAGGTTTTAGCCTTTAATACATGGGAAGAAGAATTTATTAAATATAATTCCCACACAAATTTAATGAGCAAAAATGAGGTGCCTAATTTATTTGAAAAGCACCTCTATGACAGCCTTTCAATGGTTTTGTGGAGCGGATTTGCAAAACACATTTCAGGCAAAAAACTAATGGATATTGGTACAGGCGGCGGGTTTCCAAGTATTATCCTTGCAATAGCCTTTCCAAATTTAACTATTTTTGCGAACGATTCAAGGGTAAAAAAGACAAAATTTCTTGAAATTATTAAAGAAAAATTAAATCTTCACAATCTTAATATTTTATATGGAAGAGCGGAAGAAATTTCGCCTGTAAATGCTGATATTGTTACATTTCGAGCAGTCGGGAAAATTAAAGATATTTTGCCGTTAGCCAAAAGGCATACCGCACAAAGCGGCAAGATGATTTTTTATAAGGCAAAGGATGTAAAAACTGAAATTAATGAGACCTTGGCGGTTGATAAGAATCTAAAAGCCCCTGATATTATACCATACAGCCTTCCTATGGATGTTGAAACCACTAGAAACCTTATTATATTTAACTTATAGGCAATTCTTACTTAAGAAATCTTATCTAATGCCAAAAGCGAGGCACCTATTAAACCGGCAAAATTACCGGCTGAAGCATGTTTTATAACAACCGGAGTTGTTACAATTTCTCTGTTGACTAAGTTTTGAACATATTCAACATCAACAAATTCAGCCATAGAGCCGCTTAACACGATAATTTCCGTATCAAATATATCATTTAACCCAATAAGCCCGTCTGCCAAGTGTCTTTGCCATATGTCCAATGCCAGAATGCATCCTGAATCATTATTTTTGGCATTTTCAATTATTTGATACGTTGTTAAATCACGGTTTAGGATGTCTTTATAGGTTAAAGCCAAACCCCTGCCTGATGTATAAGCTTCAAAACAGTCAAAAGTACCGCAGGTACAGGGTCTTTTGCGTTCAATAGACATTTTAAAGTGCATTTCGCCTGCAGCGCCTGATTTTCCCTTAAGCAGCTTATTATTAATTATTATGCCGCCACCAACGCCTGTGCCTAAAGTAAGCGTAATTGAGTGACCTGCGCCTTTTGCAGCCCCTACGGTATGTTCAGCCCACGCTGCACAATTTGCATCATTCTCAACAAAAACAGGCAAATTTTCAGACAGGGACTGAAAATCAATATCAGAATATCCATTAGGCAAATTTGCAGTGGAGCTTAGAATTTTTGTATTGTCATTATTTACAGCACCGGCAGTAGCTATTGCCACAATTGAAGCGGTTTTTCCGTGATTTTTGATAACATCTGAAAGTGTTTTTTTAATCTCATCAACGCTGTGCGGAGTAGCATATTTTGCAGGCGGGGTAAGGATTTCACCATTTTTATTCACTAAGCCGGCATAAATTTTTGTTCCGCCGATATCAATTCCAAGTGCCGTTTTTTCAGTATTCATAAGGCTTTTAACCCTTTCTTTATAAATCTTTTTGTTATTTCATGCGGACGGGTTATAGCTGAACCTATAACTACCGCAAATGCACCTAATTCAAAGGCTTTCGCCGATTGTTCAGGTGTCCAGATACGTCCTTCCAGGATTACAGGACAATTCACATTTTTAACAATTTCTAAAAGCAGCTCATAATCAGGTTCTTCCGGATTTTTCCCTGCAGCTTTATTTTCCAAGATACTTTCTTTTGTATATCCGCTTAATGTGGTTGAAACTATGTCACAGCCTATACTTGCAGCATTTTTTGCCTCTTCAAAAGTTGAAATATCCGCCATGGCTAATTTTCCTTTAAAGTGAATAAAATCAACTATTTCAGACAATTTTTCTCCTGATGGTCTTTGCCGCATGGTGCCATCAAATGCCACAATATCAGCACCTGCGGCGATTACAGATTCGCAATCAGCACAAGATGGGGTTATATATACCAACTCCTCAAAATTTTCAGGAATGATTTTTGGTTTCGTAATTCCAATAATCGGAATTTCTTTATTAAAATTCCGAACATTTTTTATATCCCTTTCCCCTGCAAGCCTTAGTGCACAGGCACCTCCAGATATGACCGATTTAACCATTGCAATCATAATATTTTCGTCATACAATGGTTCCCCAAAGGAACTTTGGACTGAAACAATTATTTGGTTTTTTAATTTGTTTAAAATTTTTGTATTGCTCATATTATAAAATTATACACCAAATTGACCATGATTTTTGTTTTTAAGTTATACTATTATACATAATTAGAAATAATATAGGTGAATTATGACAAGTAAATGTGAAATTTTAGAAGGTAATATTGCAAAAATTGATATGACAATTGATGCAAAAGAGGCTGAAAGTGCTTATAATAAGGCGTTTAAGAAAATTAGCCAAAATATTAATATTGCAGGTTTCAGAAAAGGCAAGGCGCCAAAAAATATTGTTGAAAAATATGTAGGCGTAGAGCGCATTAAGGCTGAAGCTATTGAAAACATTTTCCCTAAGGAATTTTCAGGAGTTGTTGAAGAACATAAATTAGACCTTGCAGTGCAGCCTTATATTGAATCTTACGAATTTGAAACAGGTAAAGACCTTACAATGGTTGTTAAAGCTGAATTAAAGCCTGAAGTAAAATTGGCAAAATATAAAGAAAATACTATTGAATTTGAAGAATACAAAAACGACGAAGATGCCCTTGATAAAGAGCTTAAGACTATTCAAGAGAGATTTTCTACTTTAGAAGAAGTTAAAGAAGACCGTGAAACAAAGGCTGATGATACCGTTGTATTTGACTTTGAAGGATTTGTAGGCGATGAAGCTATTGAACATGGGGCAGGAAAAAATTATACCCTTGATTTAGCTCATTCAAACTTTATTCCCGGCTTTGCAGAAGAACTTGTAGGGCACAAAAAAGGTGAAGAATTTACAATTAACGTAACCTTCCCTGAAAATTACCATCAAGACAAGTTGAAAGGTGCAAAGGCACAGTTTAAAATAAAATTACATGAAATTAAGACAAGAATTTTACCGGAATTAAACGACGATTTAGCAAAAAAAGCAGGTAAATTCGACTCTTTAGATAAGCTAAAAGAAGATATTACAAAATACTTAGAAGAATCTGCAAGCAGCGAAAATGAAAGAAGAAAGGCAGAAGCTATATTCAACAAGGTTTATGAGGATTCAAAAATTGATATTCAAGAAGCAATGATTGAAAGAGAAATTGAAGCCATCAGAAACGAAACCAAGCAAAATGCTGAAAGCCACGGTCAAAATTTTGATGAACTTGTTGAAAAAGAAGGCAAAGAAGAAGTTAACAAGAAATTCAAAGAAGAAGCTATTAAACGCATTAAAAATTCTCTAATTATTGAAAAAATAGCAAAAACAGAGGATATTAAGATTGGGCAAAATGATATACTTGAACAAGTGACAGAACTTGCAAAATTATATAGAACAACAGGAACCCAAATCTTTGAAGAATTAAGACAAAACCCTGCAGGCTTTTCTGTTATTACCCAGCAGGTTGCAACCAGAAAAGTTAACGAAATATTATTAAACAACAATACATTTAAAGCAAAGTAGGACGGGTGCTTTAACCCGTCTGTCAAATAATCAGACAGCCCCACAAAACAAATTCAAAAAAGGGGAATAATAGACAAAAGAATTTGAAAGGATAAAAATATGAGCTTTGTACCGGTAGTAATTGAGCAATCATCCAGAGGCGAAAGGTCTTTTGATATATTTTCAAGACTTTTAAGAGAAAGAATCATATTTCTTGGCACACCGATTGATGATATGGTTGCAAACTTAATTGTAGCACAGCTTTTACTATTAGATTCAGAAAACCCTGAAAAAGATATTATGCTTTATATTAATTCTCCGGGCGGTTCTGTTACAGCCGGTTTTGCAATATATGACACTATGCAGCACATCAGAGCAAATGTTTCAACCATCTGTTTAGGTCAGGCTGCTTCAATGGGTGCTTTCCTTTTATCATCAGGTACAAAAGGTAAAAGACTTGCACTTCCTCATTCAAGAGTATTGATTCACCAGCCTTTAGGCGGCGCTCAAGGTCAGGCTACGGATATTGAAATTCAGGCTAATGAAATTTTAAGAATTAAAAAATCTTTAAATTCAATATTGGCTGCAAACACAGGACAAGCCTTAAAGAAAATTGAAAAAGATACAGATAGAGACTATATCATGACCCCTGAAGAAGCTCTTGAATACGGTATGATTGACAAAATCATCACAATGGAAGAGAATAATTAATAAACCTTAATAAAACTTTATATGCCCCAAAATAATGGGGCAAGGAGAAAAATAAATGCCCAAAAATAATGACCCAAATCTAAAATGTTCTTTCTGCGGAAAAACACAAGACCAGGTGAAAAAACTAATTGCAGGTCCTGATGTTTGTATTTGCGATGAGTGCATTGAACTTTGCAATGAAATTTTAGATGAGGAATTATTCAATATTAAACAGGATGAAAAAATTTCTGATTTAGACCAATTGTTTGAAGGCATTCCAAAACCGGCTGAAATCAAAGCGTATCTTGATGAACACATTGTAGGACAGCAGGATGCAAAAAAGGTATTATCTGTTGCCGTATACAACCACTACAAAAGAATTGCACACAATATGGATACAGATAATGAAAAGCCTGAAATTGAAATCCAAAAAAGCAATATTCTGCTAGTGGGTCCTACAGGTTCGGGTAAAACACTTTTAGCACAGACTTTAGCTAAGATGTTAAATGTACCGTTTGCTGTTGCTGATGCTACAACTCTTACTGAAGCTGGGTATGTGGGAGATGATGTTGAAAATATTTTATTAAGATTATATCAAGCTGCAGATTATAACGCTCAAAAGGCAGAGCGCGGCATTATTTATATTGATGAAATTGACAAAATTGCAAGAAAATCTGAAAATCCATCTATCACAAGGGATGTATCAGGTGAAGGCGTGCAGCAGGCATTGTTAAAAATGATTGAAGGTACTGTTGCAAATGTTCCACCGCAAGGGGGAAGAAAACACCCACATCAAGAATTTATACAAATTGATACGTCAAATATTTTATTTATAGTAGGCGGTGCATTTGTTGGCTTAGATAAAATTGTTGAAAGACGCTGCGGCACAACAAGTACACTTGGTTTTGGCTCAAAGCCAATCAGCGCCAAGGAAAAAGAAATTCAAGCACAAAAAATGCTTAAGAAATTACAGCCAGATGATTTATTAAAATTCGGTTTAATTCCTGAATTTATTGGAAGAATCCCGGTTTATTCAGTTTTAGACCCGTTAGATGAAGAAACATTGAAGATGATTCTTACAAAACCCAAAAATGCTATCATGAAGCAGTACATCTGTCTTATGAAGATGGATGGAGTTGATTTAAACTTTGATGAAGATGCTGTTGATTTGATAGCAAAAGAAGCCATTAAAAGAAAAACGGGCGCCAGGGCTTTAAGGTCAATTGTGGAAGAAATTATGATGGACATTATGTATGAAGTGCCATCTAATGAAGATATTAAAACATATACCATCACCGCTGACATAGTCAGAAAAAAATTAAATGTTGCTGAACTTATTAAATTGCCCACCAAACAAGAAGGCAGCAGCATTGAAGAAATCGCATAAAGAAAGTTAAGGAAAAAGAAATGAATTGTATGAAGATGATGTTAAAGAAACTTTTATGTTTAGCAGCAATATTTTTTGCATTCAGCATCAATCAGGCTATTTGCGCACCAAGTGATGATTTCACAGATACTCATCAAGGATATTGGTCTTATGATGCTATTATGGCGCTTAAGAAAATCGGCGTTTTAGCAGGCTACCCTGATGGAAGCTTTAGACCTGACGAAAATGTTACCAGGGCAGAATTTACGGCAATGATAACAAAAGCATTAGGGCTTCGTGATGCTAAAGATTTTTCAATCACAAACTATAAAGACCTATCCAAAAAACACTGGGCATACAGAGATATTCAAATTGCATCTCATTACGGTGTTGTGCACGGAACACCCGAAAATAATTTTATGGCAAACGGTCAAGTTAAAAGGGTTGAAGTAATCGTTACAATTATGAGCGCTTTAAATCTCAAAGAAATTACCCCTGATGAAGCAAGAGCATATCTAACAGCAGCATATAGCGATGTGAATGAGCTCCCCGCCTGGGCGCTAACCAGAACAGGTAAAGCAGAACAGCTGCATTCAATTGTTGTAAGACCTTGGGAACAGGGTTTATTGATGCCAAACAGAGCAGCTACAAGAGGCGAGCTTGCGGTATTCTTATATAATATGCGCGAAAGAGCAAAGGTTCATCCTAATAAAAAATTACAAACTGCCCTTCCAAAAAGAGTGGACGGATACGTTCTTGAAAATGCTTATTTGGATGGCAATATGGCAATAATTCCAGCAGGAACCGTGCTTCCACTAGGTGTTATGGACTGTGTTTGGTCTAAAGAAGCAAAAGTAGGAGATGAATTTATCGCAAGAACTCTTGTAAACTTTGTTACAAAGGATAAAGTTTTATTAATCCCAATCGGTAAAGAAATCAAAGGCACAATCCAAAAAGCCAAAAAGGGAACGACTTTAATTAAAAACGCTCAAATGGTATTCCAGACACAAACCCTTTTGGATGAAGATTCAAGAGACACAGGAGTTGAATTTATAACCGTAGGTAATGTAGTACCAAAAGTGGCTGAATTTACACATAATCCAATTCTTCAAAAAATAGGATTTAATGTATTCAAGGGACACAATTTCTATAACCACCATTCTCAACAGGTTGATTTTGTTCTTCTTGAACCGGCCAGAATTAACATTATGAACAACTGGCTTGCAGAATAATAAAATCAGTTAATAAAATAATTCAAAACAAAAACACCTGCCAAAATAATTGAAGGCAGGTGTTTTAATATACTTTTAAAATTTAAATTTGTTCTGTATCATACTTAAAACCTTCAATCATATTCTTTAGTTTTTCTTTATCAATATAATCCATATATTCTAAAAGAGCCGTTTTATTTTCAAAATATCTTGTTATAGAAGCCAGCTGCTTTGTTTTTGCATTTATAAACCCTATTGAAAGCTCTTTAGCATGTTCATCTTTTCTAGAAGGAGAAACTTGAAATACAATAACATCACCGCTTTTAAAACTTTCTTCAGCCTTAACCTGAGGAAAATTGCCAATTTCAGGTATGGTATTGTTATTTATACAGTTATTAATTTTATTTAAATATTCATTATATTCTTGCATATTATTTCCACCAAAACCCATAGTAACTTTGGGCTTTTTGGATAATTGTAACATATTGGGGGAATAAAAAATACCGTTCATAAAATTTTATTTCTTTCTATAGTATTAAAAATTAAAATAAAATAAATTTGCTAAAATAATTACTTAAACAACTTATGCAGGATTTATGAAATTATACACTCTTTCTTGCGAAAGAGCTTCTAAGCAGTCTTTAGATAAAAGCTCATTTTGATATGCAGAAAGACCGGGAAGATTCAACACAGGCTCTGTTGGATTTTTAACACCTAAAATATCAAATACTCCAAGTTCCTTTTTTCTTAAGAAATTGTAAACTTCTCTTAAATAATCATTATATTGCCCGTATAATTTTTTATCGGCGGCAATTTCTATTACAAGGCTTTGATACTCAACAAGCTGTTCTGCAACATTCATTTTACCCTCAGAAATCGATTTCATGATTTTTTCCATAACAGTGCCTTTGCCCTTTGTAATGTCGTAGGGGAAATGTTCGTATTCAGCAAATTTTTGAATTTCAACTCCTCTAAACTGTCCCTCTCCAAGAGCACCGTTTGAGTATTTAAAATTTGCCTGACACGCCGTATATCCTGAAGGCTTAGAGGATTTACCATTTATACTCTTAATATATTCTTCGCTAAAACCTAAATCCGCAGCAAGTTCGCCATTTTCCGATAATTTGGTTACCACTTTAAATTCTGCTCCATTTTTTGCAGCTGCTGAATCCAGCCAAGCATCTCTAAGTTCTTTTATCTGTCTTTCCGTGAAATATGGAATGCCATCTTCTCCTGCGTAGTTATTGATTTCTGTCATATTAATTTCATTATTTCTTAAAGCCTTAGCCAGTCTGTCTGCAAAATTTTGCGTCTGTGCTTCTGCTAAAAGGTTATTAGCACGTGTCAAAAGAGCAGACTGTGCATCGCTTAAAGTACTGCTGTCAGCATTTTTCCATATGTTTTTTAATATTTTTATATCATCAACAGATAAACCGCCTTGTCTCAAGGCGGTTAATGCCTCTTTTTCAGTCAAAGAATCAAATATCGCTCTTGTGCCAACGCCGTCTGCAATTAAGGCATTAGCTTCATCAAAAGATGTTACCGTTTTTTTAACAAGCTTATCCTCAAGCTTTGAGAGTGTTGATGTCGCTCCTTTTGGTCTATCAAAATACATTACATCCGTACCGCTTGTAGCAGCTTTAAACTGTGCAACCGCAGAATCCTGCAGATAAGAGTTTCTTTTTGAAATAACAGCAGCAAGAGCGTTTGCCTCATCAGAGCATGCTCGAATAGTGTTTGAAAAATCAACAGATAAACCTTTAATAAATACGGTATCTGCCAAATCCTGGGTTATTTGTTCACTTGTGAGGCGCGAAATTGCTGCTTCATCAAGTGAAGAATAGAAAGCCTTAATTTGAGAATTTGATTTTATGATATTTTTAGTTTCATCGCTTAAATTTAAAAAGGCTGAACTTGTATCAAAGGATTTTGCAGGGTTGATTTCGGCCAGTGATTCTGCTGTAGAGGCTGCAGTTTTTGCAGAATTTATATCCAGGGCAGATTCAGTTAAGGAACCGAACAATTTGTTATTTATTTTTGAAGCACCTGAAAATATAAGTCTTGTAGAACCGCCTATAGCAAGCCCGCCTATAGCGCCGCCAAATGCGCCTTTCGCCATATCTTCCGGCATATCTTCAATTCTGCCATCTGCCAGAGCTCGTGCAAAACCATCGGTGGCACCTGAAAGGGCACCGTCTATTGTCATATCAACACCGTAAGCCGCAGCTTTTGCCGCTAACAGTGTAATTCCACCTTTTGCTCCTTCTTTTGCAACATAGCTTGCTCCTTGCTTTGCGAGAAGTTTTGTTAAAAAGCTTTTGCCAACATGTTTTACTCCTGCTTCACCCGCCTCTTTAACAGCGCTTTTAGCGCAGGTTTCAACAGCCTCTAAGCCCAATGCTTTTGCAACACCCGTTCCTGCAGCACCGCCGATAGCGTTTGATAACGGTGCCATCACACCGTTTATGGAGCCTGTAATTATGTCATACCCTAAATCTGTTAATTTGTATTCTCTGCCTGAAATTACACTATCGCTCGCCTTAATAGCAGTCTTCACAGCAGCTCCTGCGCCTGCTGCTACAAGAAGAGAGGCGCCGCCTGTTACAGGCGCTAATGCTGCAGCGCCAACAGCTGCAATACCTGAAATGATGTCGCCAACAACATCAACACACATTTTTTGCCCTTCTTTGTAGGCATTTAGGCGCTCGTTTGCTTCATCATGTGTAATTTCACCGTTTTGCGCCTGTTTAATAATATTTTCAACATTATTTGAACTATTTTTCAGATGTAATAAATTTTTTATGCCATCCCAGGCTTTTCCTATAAGCCCTTGCTGCTGTTTGGTTTCAAGAAATTCGTCATATAAATTTTCAGTATTTTTACATTCACTATTCTGCTGTTCAAAAGTATCTGCTGTGTTTTCATAATTTAAAGAAGAATCAGAAAATACGGGGGTTTCAGCAAAAGAAGAATTTTGCACGGAAGAATCCGGAAGGGCAGCATTATACCTTTCTTTTGATATTGTATCAATATTTAAGCCGTACAATGGGGACAGAGACAAAATTATTCCTCTCTTGAAATTTAAAAATAGGGATTTTAAAAAGCAAGGATAGCTCTTTTATATATAAAGTATATATTTAGAAAAAAATTGCCTAATAGACAAAATGCTCAAATTTCTTATAAATTTCATTTTTAAAAAAATATTTTACAAACAGGACACGGGAAATTCACCACAAAATCTTTTCATTTCTATAATTTATAGCATGCGAATTTTTTTACGGTCCTTTTTTGTAAAATATTTTTTTAAAATGAAAAGATTAATTTAATGTTAATTTTTGTAATATTAGGAAAAAATATGTTTATCATTAAAATATATAAAGATTTTTTTATAACGAGGTGATAAACTATGTTTGATTTTGAAAAACTGACCAAATCCGCTCAAAATGTAATGCTTGAAGCTCAAACGCTTGTTAAAACAAATAAAAATACATTCTTAGAACCCTTGCATATGCTGCTTTCAATGGCAAATCTTGCTAAAGCGGATTCAGAAAACTCAGGTATATATGAACTTTTCTGCTCTTTAAAACTTGGTGGAAATTTATTTAGAGATGACCTGCAAAATTTAATAAACGAGCTTCCTAAGGTTTCAAACGATACACCGCAGGTATATTTTTCATCCGACAGTTTAAAAATTATGGAGGATGCAAAAAAACTGGCTGACACTATGAAAGATAAATTCATAAGCCCTGAACATATTTTGCTTGCAATAACAAAGGATTCAGCCCTAAATTACAATAATCCAAACCAGGGTAAATTAAATAAACTCTTTATGAAGTTTTCAGTAAATGAAGTTTCAATATTAAATGCTATTAAAAAAATCCGCGGAAATAAACAGATAGATTCAAACACGGCGGATGATGAATTTAAGATGATGGAAAAATTCTCGATTGATTTAACTCAAAAAGCCAAAGAAGGCAAGCTTGACCCTGTGATTGGACGTGATGAAGAAGTGCGCAGAATTATTCAGGTTTTAAACAGACGTACTAAAAATAACCCTGTATTAATCGGGGAAGCGGGGGTCGGCAAAACTGCAATTGTAGAAGGATTAGCACAAAGAATCATAAGGGGAGATGTACCTGAAAGCCTTAAAAATACAAGGCTTATATCCCTTGATATGGGTGCTCTTGTTGCAGGAGCAAAATACAGAGGCGAATTTGAAGAAAGGCTTAAAAAAGTTATAGGTGAAGTTGTAGATTCACAAGGCGAAATCATTCTTTTTATTGATGAATTACACACAGTTGTGGGTTTAGGTGCAACCGAAGGTTCAACAGATGCTGGAAACCTTTTAAAACCAATTCTTGCAAGGGGCGAGATGAGGATGGTCGGCGCCACAACGGTTAATGAATACAGAAAGCACATCGAAAAAGACCCTGCGCTTGAAAGACGTTTTCAGCCGGTTTTAGTGAATGAACCTTCTGTTGAAGATACAATTTCAATTTTAAGAGGTTTAAAAGAAAAATATGAAGTGCACCATGGGGTTAGAATCAAGGATTCTGCGCTTGTTGCAGCTGCAACACTATCAGATAGATACATTCAAGACAGATTCCTACCCGATAAAGCCATAGATTTAATGGATGAGGCAGCTTCACGTGTGCGCATAGAGATAGATTCAATGCCCGAAGAACTGGATAAACTAGAGCGCCAAAAGCTTCAATTGCAGATTGAGCTTGAATCCCTAAAGGATGATAACGATACGGATAAGGTAAACCGTGTAAAAACCGCGCTGGATGAGATTTCAAAAGAAGCTGATACCTTAAAAAGCAAATGGGAAGCGCAAAAAAGCTCCATTAAAGGTGAAGCGCAAATAAAAGCTGAAATAGAAAAAACGCGTGTTGAAATTGAAATAGCAGAAAGGGAGGCAAATCTTGAACTTGCCGCAAAATTAAAATACGGAAAGCTGCCTGAATTAAACAAGCAGCTTGAAGAGTGCAAAAACGCAGAACACAGTGAAGAAAACAGTCTTTTAAAAGAGGAAATCACGGATGAAGACATTGCAGAGGTGGTTTCAAAATGGACAGGGGTACCTGTTGCAAAGCTTGTAGAATCAGAATCCGAGAAATTAATTGAGATGGAGAATATTCTACATAAAAGGGTTATCGGGCAAAATGAAGCTGTGGGCGTTGTTTCAGATAGTATCCGCCGTGCAAGAAGCGGTCTAAAAGACCCTAAAAGACCTATAGGTGTGTTTTTATTCCTTGGTCCAACAGGTGTTGGTAAAACTGAACTTGCTAAAACCCTTTCAGAATTTATGTTTCAAGATGAAGATGCACTTATTCGTATCGATATGAGCGAATATATGGAAAAACACTCTGTTGCAAGGCTGATTGGGGCGCCTCCAGGGTATGTAGGGTATGATGAAGGCGGTCAATTAACAGAAAAAGTAAGGCGCAAACCCTACAGTGTTGTGCTTTTTGATGAGATTGAAAAAGCACATCCTGACGTATTTAATATAATGCTGCAAATCTTTGATGACGGGCGTTTAACAGATTCAAAGGGCAGAACCGTTGATTTTAAGAATACAATTATAATTCTAACTTCAAATGTAGGGTCAGATATTATTTTGGATAATACTGTTAAAGGGCTTTTATCTGAATTTGACAAGGAAAAAACTAAAGAAGAAGTGACAGAAAAGCTTCGTGCTTATTTTAAACCTGAATTTTTAAACAGGATTGATGAGACCGTATTCTTTGATGCACTTCGCTTAGAAGATTTGAGCAGAATTGTAGATATTCAGGTTCAGTATTTAAGAAAGCTTTTAGCTGAAAGAAAGATTGAATTTGAAATAACAGATGATGCCAAAGGAAAACTAGCACTTGAAGGATATAACCCGATTTACGGAGCAAGACCATTAAAGCGCGCTATAAGAGCACAAGTAGAAAATCCACTATCTAAAGAGCTTCTTTTAGGGCATTTTAATGATGGGGATAAAATCTTAATAGATGTTAAAGATGACAAGATTATATTTGAAAAGAAATAGAAAAATTTCAAGGGCTGATATTTCTATTAGCCCTTGATTTTTCAGTGTTTTCGGGTTGGTGCAACGAATTGCACTCCACTTATACGTTTTCTCTTTTGCAAAAATATTTTACAACAACAGTGCAAGAATCATCAAAACAAAGGTGCCAAGCTGCATGCCGGTTGCGGCGAATTTTTGGAACTTATTGTTATCATAGTATTTTGCAGTCTTTTTAGCGTTTGATGCGGCTTGAAGTCTTTCTATCCTTGAATAGTCATCATCTGAGGCAAAATCTCTTTGAAAAATCCTGCGCTCAAGACGGTTTAAACGCACAGCCATCGGGTCATAAGAGTATGTCTGCCCGAAAAGCGAATTTTCAAGCCCTGCAATTTGCAATGAAGCATCAGAACCGCCGTAGCCGTAGTTATAATCGTAGGAATAACCTTGATTTCCGCCGTTTCTTCCCCTATTTTGGGCGTCCTTGCGAGCTTTAGCTATAACATCATCTTCGCCTGCTGCACTATTTTCAGGATATTGCCCGTAAGAATAGTTTTGTTGATAGTCTTTTGGGCTTGTTTGCCTGAAGTATTCCCCTGTTTGATAACTTGGAAGAGTAGAAGAAGGCTTCATCATTGAAATTTTAGCTTTAAGAGCATCGGTTCTTTGAGCTAAATCACCTTTTTTAGCAGAACCAAATGTTTTTTCTTCAAGTCGTTCAAGCCTTTTGTAGATATTTTCATCTTTATAGTTTTTGCCAAATAACTGCATTTCAAGCATATCAACAGCAGGATAGTTTATACCGTCTGCTTCATCCTTATAAAGCTCTGAAACAGGTGCTTTAGCTTCTGCCAAAGTTTCCAAGCCCAAGGCAGAATTTAATTTATCAATCCTTGTTTGAAGAGACATTTTGGATGTACTGTAGCTTTCCCCAAAAACCTCATCTTCAATTCTTTTAAGACGTTTTTCATCAGTATCGCTTGTATAGTTTAATCCTAAAACCGATGATTCAATCTTGGATATCTGTTCACCTAAGGGCAAATTAACAGTTTCTTTTGCAAAAGAAGAGTTTGCGCATAGCAAAATGAGCAAAAACGTTGATAATATTAAATTTTTAAAGTTTCCTTTTTTCATAGAAACCATTATAGCAACAAAATTCTCTTAAATTACCAGAATTAAGTATAATAAATTTTATTGCACTTTTGGAGAATAAAACAAAATACGCCAAAATAAGCACAACTAGTACAATGAAATAAAGCAAAAAAAATCTTTTTCGTGTTTTAATGTTAAAAAGAAAGGTTGAAACTATGAAAATCTTGGCAATTACTAGAAATGCCAATAATACAAATTTATATAGAACAAAAAAAACAAGGTCAATCGCAAATTCCATCATCACAAAATACAGCAATGCTATTAAGTATTTATCCCAATAATCTTGCATTTTTAGGATACAATGTCCATGTTTTTGATGGAGGTGCACATGCAGATAATATGGAACATTTTGCAGAAGCCATAAATGATGATTTTGATATTATAATGCATGATGTAGAAACAAATCCGCATAGCCCCAATGACAAGCAAATAAAAAGTTTGTACTACAGGTTAAAAGATATAGATTCTTTTGGAGGTTCAGCAGAATATGTTGCCATACCTGGTTTATGTACAGTATCATTACAAAACTTGCAAGACCAATATGAGCAGGTTATGGGGGAAAAAATAAAGTTAACCCCAAGTAATATTGGGGCACACAGGCAAAAAATACTAAATTTTTTAAAAACGCTATCAGAACAACCAGACAAATACAGAAGATATATCAATTATCTCGACCCAAACAAACAAGGTATAGAATGGACATATAAAGCAATACAAGAAATAAATAGACTTACAAATAGGGGATTTCAAGTATATATACCAGCAGGACACGCTGAATATCAAGGTTTAAAATATATTTCTAAACAGCAAAATAAAAAAGCTGAACTACAGCATTATATATCCACCGGAAAAGATGTCAATGAAGCAGTACGGGATATGAGTAGCTATATAAAAAAGCAAGGTTGGTATGATTTTAATTTACTCAATTTATCCAATGCACACATTGTAAACCTAAAAGACCCTAATAACAGGGATTATTTGTATTCAGCTTATGACACTACCATTACAGACGGAGCAAGAGGTGTATATAATTTTTATCCTGTAAGGGATAGTTCTGGAAGGGTAAAAGGATACAGCTATACTGATAAACAAACGGTGGAATATCCATATAATGAATTTTTAGCAAATGATGAAATTGCAGACCTTTTAAAATTTGTAGGGAAAAAATCTAGCAATTGTCTTGCAACACAATCAGATGTAAAAAGATTTAAACAATTACTTAAAAGTACGCCATCAAGCGCAAAAAGAGAATTTTCAAACAAATTATTTAATATAAATGATGTATTCACATCTGATGAAATCAGAAGCCAAAAATTAGAACTAAAGGGTAAATTTGTTGATTCTTCATTGCAATTATTTTTTGATAAAAACTCTAATGATGAAATAACATTTCCAAATTGTAATTGCGAAGGCAGTGATAGACCAAGTGTAATGTCAATGTGGGGCAGTTGTTTTGCAGTGTTTAATGCAATAGATGAAGATATTGAAAGACAATCGCACCAAAGCCGTGATTTTATATTAAATCCAGGTCATGCCATGAGCGTAATTGAAGAGCATCTTGAGCAAGGAAGAATCAAAGAAAACTACAATTACAAAGAAGCAGAAGGTCACTATAATTATGCAATAGAAGTCAGCAAACAATTTGGACTCAATGATGTAACGCCATATATTAAACTTGGTGATTTACATAATCAATATGGTAAGAAAGATTATGCTCTTGGTTGCTATAATCAAGCAATAGATATAACTTGCCGTTGGCTTTATGAAAAATATTCATCAATAGACACAGATATTTTACGAGTGATAAAAGATGGCGAAAAAGAATATGACAAACTGCACAGACATTTTGTTACTGAGAGCAGGAAATATAGGGGAAGCTTTTTAAGACAAGTATTTACAAACAAACCTGCAGACCAAGCAAAAAAGAATGAATATTTGACACAGTGCCACTATAATTACACACGCACTCTAAAAACATTAAAAGAAACGTTTAAAAAAGTTGGCGAACTATGTTATGATAAACAAAAAAAGTATGATTGGGAAGTTTGTTCTCAGGTTATAAAAGAAATAGAAAAATGTACAAGCAGGGGGTCTAAGGTTATCGAAAGAAGGTCTTGCGGTGTTCAAGGATTAGGAGATATTTTTGATGAAATTAGCCAATACTAATATAAGATATATAAATCCTTTGTCATTTCAGGGTAATATAATAGATTCCCATGTGCATACAGGAAAATGGTGCAATGCTAATTATGACGCAGATATGCTGGATGTTTTTATCAAAGAACCGTTAAATGTAAATATTGATGGTGTAAAACAGACCGATACTGTTGACAAAATGCTTGTTTCAAGCTTAAGCTGCATAGATGGCAACGGCTTTTTGAATGAAACAGACGGCAATATTGAAATGCTGAATATCTGTAAAGAGAATCCAAAGCTTTACCCTCTTGCCGTTTGTCAGCCCGGAAAAACTAATGGTAATTCTAGAATCATTAGGGGTTTATTAGATTTAAACGAAGGTAAATTTATAGGTTTAAAATTTCACCCCGAAGGTTTACCATTAATTGCGAGTGATATAAAATACGACAGTTATCTTGATTTAGCTAAAGAAAAAGGACTACCCTGTCTTTTTCACTGCCAAGACGGTAATTCTTCCCCTGAAGCTATTTATGAGCTTGCAAAAAGACACCCTGATACACCTGTTATAATGGCACATTTAGGTGCGGGCGGCGAAAATAACCACAAAAGAGCAATTGATGTATTATTGCAATCAATCAAAAAAGGTGACGCTAAATTATATGCAGATGTTTCATGGGTTGATTGGAACTATGGATTGCCGTCCGAAAAACCACAAGATATTATAAGTGTTATAAAAGAATTAAAAAAAGAAAATGCCCTTGATAGGTTAATGTTTGGCACAGACGCACCGCTTGGATGTTATGGGGGTAAGCCTGTAGGAAATATATCTCCAAAAGAGGCTTATGAAGCTACTGTAAGCAATTTAAAAACTTCAATCAAAAAGGAATTTGGAAGCGAAGCTGATGGCATTATTCAAAAAATATTTTATGATAATGCAGATGAATTATTTTTTAAAAAAAACTGGTTAAATAAGGTTGCAGAAGATGTAAAAGAAAACTCTGGCGACATCACAAAAAAAGCTAGTAAAACCAAAACAGGTGCATTAATAGCCGGTGCTGTTATTGCATTTGCCGGAATTGGGACTTTTATTTTTTCAAAAATAAAAAAAGATAAGCAAGCACAAGCAAATGATAATGAGCAGATAAATACGGCGCAAAAAACCGTATTATCAAAACAAATTCAAAGCCCTGCAGCAAAAATAAACTGTTATCAGGACATCGATGCTTTTATAAAAAGTGTATAATTTTTATTCAGAAAATTTCTCCACAAGTTTTTCGGTTATATTTACAAGAGCATCTTGATAGCAGGTACATTTTTCTTTTGTCTTGGCTTCAAAACGCATTGTAAATACAGGCTCTGTATTTGATTGCCTTATAAGTGCAAAACCGTCTTCAAAAATTATCCTCATACCGTCAAGTGTTACGATATCTTTAATTTTTGAATCAAAAAGTGTGTCATTAATATGATTTTTTAGTTCTTCAAGAACGGTTTTTTTCAATTCATTTGGGCACTTTAGCCTGATTTCTTTTGAAATAAATACTTTACTAAATGGTTCAAGCAAATCTTCAACCCTAAAGTTTTGATTTTGTTTTTTATTCTTAGAAACTATCTCAATTAAGCGCATACCGGCATATATCGCATCATCAAAACCATAATATCTGTCTTTAAAAAAGATATGCCCGCTCATCTCGCCCGCTAAAAGTGCGCCGGTTTCTTTCATCTTAGATTTTATATACCCATGCCCCGTTTTATACATAACAGCATTTCCGCCATTTTCATTAATCGTATCATAGAGCACCTGCGAGCATTTAACCTCTGATACAACAGTGGGTTTTTCGCCCCTTGCTTTAAGAGAATTGATTAAATCAAGAGCATAGATTAAAAGAAGCTTATCTCCTGTAATCATTTTGCCTTTTGAATCTATAACACCAATTCTATCTGAATCACCGTCAAATGCTATACCAAAATCAGCCTCATATTGAAGCACTGCATGTTTTATATCATCAAGAGTGGATTCATCAGAAGGATTAGGGTGGTGATTTGGAAAGTGTCCGTCGGGTTCAGAATATAATTCGATAACTTCAGCGCCCATGTCCTTGTATATTTTAGGGGCAACAATGCCGCCCGTAGCATTAGCACTGTCGACAACGATTTTTAAACCTGAAGCACATTTTGAAAAACCATCCAAAAGCTTTTCTTGATAAACTTCAACCAAATTAAATTCTTCCACAAAGCCTTTTTGAAGATATGGCAGCCTGTTTTCCTGAATCATATCATATGCTTTTTCGCTTTCGAATTTTACTTCTTTGATATCAGCTTCTGTAAGGCTTGATTTATTGAATGTCATCTTTAAACCGTTATATTCAGAAGGGTTATGAGAGGCTGTAATAATAAGGGCGCCGTTTATCTTTCGTCCTTTTAAAATCTCATCGGGGATTTTTGCAAATTCACTGAAATATCCAAGCGGCGTCGGGGCTAAGCCAATATCAACAACATTTGCACCATAGCTTGTGATACCCTTTATAACAGCATCTTTTAATTCTTTTGAATGCAGTCTTGCATCCATACATACACAGAAACAAAGTTCATCAGCACGTTTTGGTGTTCCTTTTTCTTTAAAATTATTTATTACCCATCTTACATATCCGATTGCTGCTGCAAAAAATACTTCTGAATTAACGCCGGATGGGAAAATACCTCTAATATCGTTTTTGCCGAATGCGCTTGTGTTTAATTTTGTTTCCATCTTCGCCCCTCGTCTTTTATTTAAAGAATCATATCGTTCAAATCTATTATATCATCAATTTTTCTTGTTTTGTTTTTTTGAAAAATATTGTATAATTAAATGTATGACAAACGGAATTGTTTTAACTAAAGAACAGCTTTTTAATTTGATTAAAATTTCAGGGATAGATGCAAACCCTGATTTAGCGGATGAAAACACCGTTTCAAAAGCATTAATCGCAATTGAGAGAAAATTAAATTTCTTTAATTATCCATTAAGCTTTTTTACGGCTGAAAACTTAAACGTTTTAATTGTAGATGATATGGAATTATCAATCTTTCAATTAACTTCAATGCTTAAAAAAATAGGTATGAATGTTTATGTTGCAAGAAATAAGGAAGAAGCAATTTCCGAATTTAAGAAAAAACACTTTGATTATTTAATCGTAGATTTATTTCTGCCTGATGCTGCAGACGGTTTTTCTGTCGTAGAAGAAGCAAACAGGCTGAAAAATGAAGAAAATAAAAATTTTAAAACTCTTGTTGTTTCAGGCACAGATGATAAGCAAATGGTTCAAAAATGCTATACATTAGGTGTAGATGAATTTATTCCAAAACAGCCTGATTGGCATGAAAAGGTTATGAAATTTATTTCAAACTCTGTTTCAAAAACAAGTAATGAAGAATTTCAAAAATATTACATTAATGATAACATCTGCGTTTTATCAATTTATAAAATTAACCACAAAACCTATATTGATAACATCATAAAAGAAGTAAACACTGACGTTTTAACCGGAAAACCAAATATTATCTTTAATATGGAATATGTTAAGATATTTTCCGATAACTATGCAGGGGTTTTTGCCGATGTTTACAAGGCAACAGCGCAAAGAAACGGCACTTTTATTATTGTAAAACCTTCTGAAGATGTTTTAAAATCTTTAAACTATGTATTTTTAAATAATGTAATAAGAGTTTTTGATACTATTGAAGAGGCTGTGCAATATATTGAAATGAGCAGCAAATAATTTTTAAGCTTTTTTAAGCGTTGAAATTATAAAACCAGAATAATAAAGGATTTTATTTAGAGCACATAAAATAATATCATGCTATTTTCAGCAGATTTTGCAAGCTTTTATTACATCTTAGTATAATATCTTATCAGAGATTATACAGGCTTAATTTTAGCAATTTTTGGGTCAAGAAGTCTTTTCCCGGTTTCTTCAAACTCTATTTGAAGCAAACATCTGTTTGAATATTTTACAACTTTTAAAATAGAACCTGCGCCATATTTTTCATGAGAAACTCTCATACCTTCTTGAAAATCATATTCCGGGGTATCTTGTTCTTCTTCATTATTATTAAATATAGGAAGAGCTGACTGAGTGCTATTATCCTTAGTTTTAATTAAATCAATATCAATTGCAATATTATCATTAATTTTAAGCTGCTTTTTATTTGGAGAAACAGGTTTTTTCGCTTCGCTTATTACTTCATCAAACCTTGTTTCAATTGATTTTTGAGCAAGTTCTTTCAGGGAAATGCCATCCTCATCTTGAATAACATCATCAGCCCGGCTGCCCTCTTCCTGTTTTACCTCATCTTGCTGTTTATTTTCAGGCTCCGAAAAATCGTCAATCAAAAGATTTGGTTTTTCTTTAACAATTATTATTGCTTCATCAGGATTTTTCTTTTTCGCCTGACTTTGCGCCGGAGCAGGCGGAGTTTGCTTGGTTTCGGCTTCTTTCTGTTCAGCTGCTTCAATTGGTTCAGCCGGCTGAATTTGCGTGTTCTGTTTTGCTTCTACAGGAAGTTTATCTCCTTGAGGAACAGTCTCAACAGGCAGATTTTCAGCCTTTAATTCAGCGGATTCTTTAGCAATTGTTCCTTCAGGAAGGTCTGCTTCAAGCGCCTTTTGTACACTTTCCTGTTCAAGAACACTGTGAGCTTCCTCTTTAATATTTTCAAGGGTGTCAGATTCTTGTTCAGTTTCAGGTGCAGCGCTTTCTTTAAATTCAGCTGCATCTTCTTTGTGCACTTGTTCTGCCGGGGCAGACACAGATTGCTCTTCTTTATTATTTATTGGAAGAGATTCTTTTATCATTTCAGGTTCAGCAACAGGGCTCACGGTTTCAGTTTTTACAGGCTCTTCTTTTATTTCCTCCTGCAAAGTTATTTTTGCTGTCTCCTGTAGTGCGTTATCCTGTGAACCTACCTTCTCATCATCTGATTTTGAATTTTTTTTTAAGGTATCAATAGTTTTTATTTCATCTGCAGCATTTTTTGTCTGAGCTTCAATTGCATCTGCCAGATTTTCAGCATCAACCGCTTCCGTTATCATTTCAGAAGTTATAACTTCATCTTCCTCATCAGTTTTTGCTTCAGGATTCACAAAATAGTCTAAATCATCTTCGTTTAAAGGAATTTCATCTTTTTTTTCATCTTTTGAAATACCCTTAATGTATTCTTCATCATTTTTAAGGCTGGCTTCTATAAGTTCTGCAACGCTTGTTTCGGGAATAGCCTCTTTTGCTTCTTGTTCTTTATCTGGTTGTTTATTTTCTGTAAGTGTTTCATTTACTTCAGATTCAGTTTCAGATTCATCAAGATTTTCATTATCTTTTGCTACAATAGCTTCTTTTTCAGAATCTTCATCCTTAACATCAGCTTCAGCAGCCTCTGTTTCTATGCTTTCAACTGTTTCAGCTTCACTTTCTTCTGCTGAGTTTTGAGCTTCTTCATCAACCAGCGGTACATCTTGCAGTTCTTGCTCTGCAGTATCATCAGTTATGGTCTCGGCTTCATTTTTTGCTTCATTTTGCCTGTCTTGATGATTTTGTTCGTATCCCGGCAAAATATCATCAATTGCTACTTCATCAGCCAGTCTTTTCTGCTGGTTGTTTTGAATGTGAACATTCTTAAGGTCAAAATTTCCTTCTAAAAGCTCAACTGATGTCATTTCTTCAAGTTCAAGATTTAAATCAATATAAATCTTTTTATCTTCAACTTTTTTCAAATCTTCTTCATCATGGATATAATTTTTTAAGGTAAACATAAAATCCATTGTATCTTTACCAAATATTAAGAAAGATGAAGAATTAAGCGCTGCAATTTGGAAATTAGCAAAACCAAAATCGCGCCTTGGGTTTAGAGTTTTATAAAGAATATAATTTCTAGCATACTCCATAACCTGAGGCATTTTGACAAACCCGTATGAAATACTAGGGATAATGGTTACTTTAGGATTTTTAAGGTATAGATTATTAATAAGTTCAGGATTAGAGTTATTTTCATTCAATCTCAACAGCAAATAAGAATCATAATCTCTGATTTGCCTTACTGCAAATTCTAGAAATTCTTTATGCCATTCAAGTTTCAAGTTTGAAAAATCAATAATTACGGCATTTTCTTTTTGCAGTGCTTTTGAGATTGTTTGAAATTCTTTTTTAGAACGGCTGAACAGCCCTTCGTTCCAGTATCTTTTTAATCTTGTCAAAAGCAGCTTTAATTCAGCTGCGGGAGTCGCCTTGTATTGCTGTTCTATAACTTTTATAAATCTTGGAAAAGGAATATATTTATCTTCTGTTGAATCTACAAACTTTTTCAATTCAACAAACATATCTTCAAGCTCTGATTCAGCTTCCAGAGAGATTTTCTTTAGGGCTTTTTCCCAAATATAATCCAAAGAATAATAATCAAGAGGAAGTTTAAAATCTTCAAGAGCTTTTATTCTTTTAGAATTTTTAATATTCAAGTTTCCGGTGTAGTCAATAGCTACAACTTTTTTATGAGATTTTAATTTTTGCGCTATATTTTCAAAAGCACAATTAACTTCATCAAGTTTATCCGCGAAAACAACAGGATTATTATTAAAGAAATCAAGATTAACATTTACAATTCTGTTATTTTTAGTGGAAATACCAAATGGAACAGTTGTTTTATCAATATTTAAGCATTTTTCAATTTCTTCAGGTTTAATTTTTGCAATTTCGCATTCACGGGATGGAGTAAAGTTATCATAAGGTACAACCTGATAATCAGGTAAAATTCTATAAACAAGCTTAATTACCGCAACGTTTTCTTCCTGATTAAATTTATCATCATATATTTCAACAATTTGCGCTAAGAAATTATCTTTACCGTCTCTTACAATCAAGAAATCAGAAAGGCATAGCCCGTCTGTTTTGGGGTTAAATATAAGCCTTATAGTGTCATTTTTGGTTTGAATAACTCTCATCTATTCCGTTTTAAAATCCCATTATTTTTACATTATTAATTATAGATATTATTATACAACACACAAATTTATTGTAAAATACAATTAATGAATAAATTAGATTTTAGCATAATTATTCCTCTTTATAATCAGGAAAAATATATTGAAAGATGCGTTAAAAGTGCCTTAAGGCAAGATTTTAACGGCACATATGAGGTTATCGTCGTAAATGACGGCTCAACAGATGGCAGTGAAGAAATTTTAAACAGCTTCAATGATACAAGACTGAAAATTTTTAAAAACCAAAACGGGGGCTTGGCTTATTCAAGAAATTTCGGCAATTCAAAGGCAAGCGGGGAATATATAGTTTATCTTGATGCAGATGATGAACTTGACCACTCTTGTCTTAAAACTTTTTATAATAAAAATTTAGATTATGATGCCGATATTATTTTAGCACCGTATTGCGCCATAAGGGAACATAGAAATGATATTAAAGAATATTTCCCCTTAAAAAAGTTTAGAAATAAAAAAGGATATTTAAATATTCAAAATACTAAGGGAGAAATTTTAAAAACTAATTTTGAAGCATGGGGTAAGGCATATAAAAAAGAATTTATTTTAAAAAATAATATTGAATCTCCTATAATCCATTTAGCAGAAGATGTTCCATTATTTTATAAAGCGCTTCTATCCACAGATAAAATACTTTTAGTTAAAAAACCTGTTTATTTTTATAGAAGAGGACATAAAAAACCCTATAAAAACGGTAAATATGATTTAGTTCAGGAAGTTATAAAAACAATCCATGCAAGCGAAGAGATTGTTAAAAATTATAAAAATTATAACTGTATAGAAAAGATTTATGCCCAAAATACCTTAAAGATTTGTCTTTTTTGGTATAAAAAATTTAAAAAACTTGATAACAGAGAAGTTTTTTATGACTTCAGTACAGGGTATTTAAAGGATTTCGGGCTTGAATTAAGCTTTAGAATAAAATCTTTTATCAACAATTTGATTGATATTTTATAAAATAATTATCAAATAAAATAAAAATAACTTGACAGTTTCTTATGTCTTGAATAACATGTTTCTATTGATAAACGTGCTCACTATAATAAACTTATAATAAAGCACAAGAAAAATGCCGATGTAGCTCAATGGTAGAGCAACGGTTTTGTAAACCGTAGGTTGCGGGTTCGAGTCCCATCATCGGCTAATTTTTTAAAATTGTACATTTAAAATAAAAATTTATTAAACCCGCCTGTGTAACGAGAACACAAAAAATAAGCCCATGTGGCGCAGGGACTGTGCCGAGTAAAAGCTGACTAAATGTCAGGTTTTATGAGAGGAAGCACTCCTGGAGGGCGCGGCAAGGCATAAAATAATTTAAGCCCATGTGGCGCAGGGGTAGCGCACTCCCTTGGTAAGGGAGAGGCCACGAGTTCAAATCTCGTCATGGGCAAATTAATTGCCAATTAGAACATTTAAAACAAAATAATATGGGTAGATGTCCGAGTAAACTCAACAAAATGAGTGAAGGAAAAATGACTAAATGTCATTTTTGCAAACGGTCTTTTATAAAATAAAATAAGCCCGCCGCTCGGAGCATATACACAAAATAACAAAATAAATGTTGAACATTTAAAACAAAATAATATGGGTAGATGCCCGAGTGGCTAAAGGGAGCAGACTGTAAATCTGCCGTCGCGAGACTACGGTGGTTCGAATCCACCTCTGCCCATTTTTTTAACAAGTATTACCAACCAATTGAAAAAATAAACCAAATAAATATTACAAAAGGAGAATCACATCTTATGGCTAGAGAAAAATTTGAAAGAACCAAGCCGCACGTTAACGTTGGTACCATTGGTCACGTAGACCACGGTAAAACAACATTAACAGCTGCTATTACAGGTTGTATGGCTGCAGCAGGTCAAGCAGAAGCTAAGAAATTTGATGAAATCGATGCTGCACCTGAAGAAAAAGCACGTGGTATTACCATTTCAACTGCACACGTTGAATACGAAACTGAAACAAGACACTATGCACACGTTGACTGCCCAGGCCACGCTGACTACGTTAAAAACATGATTACTGGTGCTGCCCAAATGGACGGCGCTATTCTTGTAGTTGCAGCAACTGATGGTGCTATGCCTCAGACTCGTGAGCACATCCTTCTTGCAAGACAGGTTGGTGTTCCTAGACTAGTTGTATTTATGAACAAATGCGACATGGTTGATGATGAAGAACTTCTTGAATTAGTTGAAATGGAAGTTCGTGAAATGTTAAGTTCTTATGAATTTGACGGCGACAACATTCCTTTCATCAAAGGTTCAGCCCTAAAAGCTTTAGAAGCTGTACAAGCAAATTCATCAGTAAAACGCGGTGATGATAAATGGGTTGATAAAATTTGGGAACTTATGGATGCTATCGACAGCTACATCCCAACCCCTGTTCGTGATTTAGATAAACCATTCCTAATGCCTGTTGAAGACGTATTCTCAATCACAGGTCGTGGTACAGTTGCTACAGGCAGAGTAGAACGTGGTATCGTTAAAGTTGGTGACGAAGTTGAAATCGTTGGTTTCGGTGAAACTAAAAAATCAACTGTAACCGGTGTTGAAATGTTCAGAAAACTTCTTGACCAAGGTCAAGCAGGTGATAACATTGGTGCTTTACTTCGTGGTGTTGATAAAAAAGACATCCAAAGAGGTCAAGTTCTTGCAAAACCTGGTTCAATCCACCCACATACAAAATTCACAGCTAACGTTTACGTTTTAACAAAAGACGAAGGTGGACGTCACACTCCATTCTTCCCTGGTTACAGACCTCAGTTCTATATCAGAACAACTGACGTAACTGGTTCAATTAAATTTGACGGCGAAATGGTTATGCCTGGTGATAACGTAGTTATGGACGTTGAATTAATCGCTCCTGTAGCTATTGAACAAGGTATGAGATTCGCTATCAGAGAAGGCGGAAGAACAGTTGGTGCCGGCGTTGTAGACAAAATTACAGAATAGTGATTTAAAATCTATAACCAAATAAATTTAAAAAACCCTTGAATAAAAAATTCAAGGGTTTTTTGTTATTAACTTTTGTAACAAGCTCTTTAAAATTATATCAATTATTTAAAAAATATATACTTTATATATTTATCTATTCTATCCTTTAAAATTTTCCACCGATATTTTTATTTTATTAAAGAGAGATTTATGCAAATAAAAAATGAAAACACTTATGGTATTAAAGAATTAGATTTTAAAGCAGATTTTAAAACAAATAATGTCTTAAATTCCATAAAAGAAACTGCATCCAAAAAGACTCAAAATGAAAATTCTTATGAAAAAATATGTGAAGATAATTTTAATGAAGATATAGACATAAACGATTTTCAAACCAAGGCTTCAAATTCAAATACCACACTTTTAAATGCATCTGATACCCAAAATAAAGAATTAAATAAAGCTCTTGATGAAATATTAAATTTTATTGATAATAACTCTGATGCAATTAGTTTAAATTTAGATGAGTATAACCCCAATTTAATAATATTTACACCATCTAAAGAAGAAACCAAGGAAGAAAATACCGAATACAATAATACCTATAATATCAATGAACAAATAGAAAATTCCAGCCAGGGTGTAATTGGTGACTGTTGGCTTCTAGCAGGGCTAAACAGCTTAAGTTTTTCTGAGCCGGGTAAACAAATAATCAAAGATAGCATTGAAAACAACGGCGATGGTACATATACTGTTAATTTTAAAGGCGTAGATAAATCTTATACATTCACAAGCGAAGACTTAGATAAAGCAAGAGAATCAAATATCTATTCTCTTGGAGATGATGATGTACTATTGATGGAAGTTGCCACTGAAGCATTTTTAAGAGAGCTTCAGGAGGGAAATATAAAATTGCCGAAAGGCGCGCCCCAATTTTTATACGATGAAGGCGAAAACCCATTAACTGGAGGCTTTCCAAATGATTTTGTATACCTTTTAACAGGAAAGAAAATGAACTATGAAAATATTGTAACAAATGACGGCAAATATTTAGAAGATGAAGCTTTAAAAAGTTTTTATAATATAAATTTGGAAGAATTTTATACACAATTTGAACAAAACCCAAATAGCAGCTGCGGATGCTTACATATCCGTAAAGGATGCGACAATAAAGATATAGAAATAACTAACATTAACGGCGATAAAGTAATTCTTACAAACGGCAAAGAAAACCACGCCTGGAGTATAAAAAATATGGATGAGAATACCATAACTATGGTAAATCCTTGGGATTCAAGCATCGAGGTAACTGTACTCAAGAAAGATATTGAATCCAGCATTCTTGGTTTTGAATATTTAGCATTATAATCATCTTTTTGGTTGTTAAAGTATTATGATTTATATTCCATAATTGTAATATACTTTGTAAGGAATATATATTTTGAAAAATAATTTATGTGCATTTTTATTATATGAAAAGAAAGCTGAAATTTTTAAAGCGCTTTCAAATACTGCAAGGCTTGAAATTCTTGATTTATTAGCAGATGGCGAAAAATGTGTACAAGAAATCGTGGATACTCTCAAAAAATACGAACAGCCTTATATTTCAAAAAATCTATCAAAATTAAAAAATGCAGGAATAATAAAGGATAGAAAAAAAGGGCTTAATGTATATTACAGCATAGCTATGCAGTGCGCTGCAGATTTTGTACAGCGTTTAAATAATGCTCTATAGTGATAATTTAGCCTTCATTGAAAATTTTACAGCAAATATAAAGTTTTCATAATTTAGTCCGATATTTTCCATATAAGCATTTTAAACAAGGTAGACAATTGTATTTAAATAATAATAACGATAATAAAATAGAAAATATCAATATTGCTAAAATGACAGGTGCTGCTGAAAAACACGAGCCAAAAAACCAGGAGCACTGCACTAAAGAAGATGCAAGCAATGTTTTGGATATTATAAAAAATTCTAAAGAATATGCAGAAATTTATGATGTAGATTTTGATGATAAAATAACAATTAAAGACTTTCAGGCAATAGCAATAGGTGTTTCAGAGCAAAATTCCCTTGATGAAATAAAAGAAAAAATTGAAGACAGGAATAAAAAAACCAATGCCACACCTTCTGATATTCAAGAAATAATTGATAGAAATTATGAAGACAATTTAAAAATTGAAAAATTATCCGGCATAAAAATTAACGGAAAAATAGACGATTCTGTGCAAGGAGAAATTGGCGATTGCTGGCTTTTAGCAGGTATAAACAGCTTAAGCTATTCAAAATTGGGCGAAAATGTATTAAAAAATTCAATTCAAAATAACAAAAACGGCACCTATACTGTGGCTTTAAAAGGGGTAAATTTCTCATGCGATTTTACAAGTAGTGATATCAAATACGCAAAACAAAGCGGCAGATATTCTTCAGGAGATAGTGATGTCTTGTTAATGGAACTTGCCGTAGAAAAGTTCTTTGAAGCTTATCAGGATGGCAAGGTAAAATTACCAAAAAATGCACCCAATTTTAATAAAGATAAAATAGGCTCCAGTTATTTATATGGTGGTAATTTTAGGGATATAATTTACCTTTTAACAGGTAAAAATACAAAATACCAGTATAATTGTTACCACCCTGATTGCACAAGTTTGCAGGCAAAACTTCAGCAAATATTTCCCGGTATTTCTGAATTATTTGGAAACACTATGGAAAATGTATATAATAAGTTTGAAAAAAATCCAGATAACATTGCAGGCTGTATAAGCTTCTACGGAGGAGAAAATTCTACAGGTCTTACTTCCATAAAGGATATTAATAATAATGATGTAATTTTAACCGACGACACATCAAGCCATGCCTGGAGTATAAAATCTGTTCAGGGTAAATATGTTACCCTTACAAACCCCTGGGATTCAAGCGTTGAAATTATAATTTCAAAAAATGAAATTCAAAAATATGCAACAGGGATAAACTATTTTGAATTTAAATAGATTTTCTTTGTATAATGAAATTAAGACTTATACAAAAGGAGATTTTATGAAATTTTTACACTCAATGATAAGGGTCAAAGACATTGAAAAATCACTTGGTTTTTATCAAAATGTTTTGGGACTTAAAATTCAAGATAAAAAAACACTGGATGATTGTGAATTATATTTTTTAGCTGAATATGAAGGAGCACCTGAAATTGAATTAACCAATAATTTTGAAATACCTGAAAATGGTTATGAAAATGGAAATTGCTTCGGGCATTTTGCCTTTGCCACAGATAATATGGAGGCTTTTTCAGAACATATAAAAACTTTAGGATATGAATTTTTATATGAACCTTATGAATTAACTCTAAAGGCAGCAGATGGTACAAGCAAGGTAAAAAAGATTGCATTTATTAAAGACCCGGATGGTAATGAAATTGAAATCATACAAAAGTAAATCAATATAAACCTGTTTTGTAAACAATCCTTAAAACACCTGAAAAAAATAGCAAAAAGTTTTTTCAGGTGTTTTTTAATAATTACCATGGAAGTATCGAAGCTTAACTATAATACTCCCGTTTTTAAAGGAAAAAGTGTAAACTTTCAAAAAAAAGTTGCAAATTCTTTTGCAAAAATTGATGGTATCGGAGAAGGGGCAAGTATTGCATTTGATTTTTTGGGTAAAGCAGCCGTAGTACCTGCTGTTATTATGTTATCCAGCAAAGAACCTAAAGAAAAGAAGGAATACTCCGCTTTTAAAAACCCGGTAGCTGCTGTAATACAACTTGCACTTGAAGTTCCAATACTTTTCTTTGGCGGCATAGGTATTGAAAAAGCAGCAAACAAAGGGGTATTTGATACAAAAGATTCTACAAGATACAATGAAAAACTTCATAAAGATATATTTATCAAGGAATTAAAAAATTCTGTACAAGAAGAAAATGATGACATCAAAAATATAATTGACACTCTTGACAAAAAAGGTCTTTCAAGAAAAATGAAAGAGAACATTGAAGATTTTATAAAAACAACTCCAAATGATTCAAAAGATGTTTTAAATAAAACATTTAGTGAATATAAAAATGCACATACAAATCTCTATCATCTTAAAAACAGACTCTGTTTTGCAGCTGCAATTATATTAACACCAATTATATGTGCACTTGAAAACAAGCTGCATCCGATTATTATGGATAAAATATATGAAGAAGAACATAGGATAGAGGCAAAAAAGCATCCAAAACCAAAACTGTTGAATTTAATATCTATTGAACAATTTAAGCTAAACCTTCAATCGTTGCAGCGCACAGAAAATTTAAATAAGGGGGCAGCAAAATGAAGATACCTAACATTATTTCAAAAGCTGCAAATTCAAACTTTATGGTAAAACATATTGAAAAATGCAATGACCCGAAATTTTTAACAAGAACTCTTCTTTTAACAAGCGTTACAAAAGATGTATTTGCCTATGGTCTTCGTGTACACAATACCCTAAACAATGACAGCATACCTGAAGATAAAAAACAATTTTCCGCAGATATGGATATGGCATCAGGAATTACAACTGCTATAGTACAGATATGTGCTGGGTTTTTGGTATCAAATGAAAAACTACAAAACGGAATTTCTAATAAATTATTTAAATCCTTAAAAAATGACCCAAGAAAATTTGGTGCAGCAAAAACATCATTTAGCGCAATTTCTACAATGGTTGTTGCAACCCTTTTAGCCAAAAGAATTTTAACTCCTTTAATTGCAACAAAAATTGTGTATAGAAAAGAACATAAAAATGATGCGGATAACAGCTTAAAGACTCCAAAGCAAAATATTAATACCTCTGCATAAGTTTTGTAAAAATTTGTACTTATAAAAGAAGATATCAGATAATAAATAATATACTTTTTAGAGTGCCAAAGCTTACGGGGTTTGGCAGAAAAAAGTTTCACATCGTCTAAATAAGTACCGCAGTCATTGAATTTAATTGCGGTTAAATGCTTGGATTAAACTAGAGCCTTTTGTTTTGGGGTTTATATCAAAACAAAAGATTAAAACTTATTTTAAAAACCTGTACTAAAAATACGGTACTGCCATACTTAGGAAAATACCATAGTACTGCAAGATATTTTGTAACTTATTTGATTTACAGCTCTGCGACGCCAATGCGAGTTCTTCTTACGGCGCTGCACAGTGCAATTCCAAGGGTGGCGGCTGCCAGGGCTCCAGCGGTAATTACTGCTACCCGAACCACATATGGTCAGATTCTTTACTTGAGACAGGATATTACAGGGTTCTGAAATTAGTCGGCGGGTCTTTTTCAAGTTCCGGAGTTTGTGATGGTACCGGTAAGTGCACTAGCCCCCATGCCTTTTCTGTGCGCTGTGTCCTGGATGTGAATACCCAGTATAAATGCGGAGGTTTTTACTTCTCCGCATTTTGTTCTAAATTGCAAAAATAACTAAAATCTCTTTCATACCTTGAAATTTATAATAAATCAAGTATGATGCAGGTATAGGGAAAGAACCTTAAGAGGTCTCTCTCCTAAGGTTCTTCATAACTTTCCTACTTGATTAGAATTATAAGCGCTATGATTATTGCTAAAATAATTATTAGCGCTTTTTCAGTAATACTGAAACATAAAAAACACTATATAAAGCTCAGACATAATGTTGCAAACTTCAGCATAATAACTGCAAAACAACTACTATGTTTGCAGTTACTTGAATAAAAAGTTAAATCTCAACACTACTGACCGATTTCAAGTGCACGGCTTGCCATTGTTTTTGAGATTGAAAGCACGGCAACGCTTGCCTCATACGCTCTTTGCGCCAAAACAGCATCTGCAATATCTACCATGGGGTTAACATTTGAAGTTCTTATATACCCATATTCATCTGCATCAGGATGTCCAGGGCGGTAAATTTTTTCGCCTTCCGTCGGGTCTTCAACAAGCCCTGAAAACTGTACACCGCCTGAAAGGTAAGGAATGGTACCCACGCCAAATACATCTTGTTTCATTGTATTTAAAAGCCCATGAAATGACACATCTTCAGTTGCATTTAAAACAGGGATTTTTCTTACATAGTTTGGCGTGTCCATATTTGCTATGTTTTTTGCTGCAGTTTCAATCCTCTTGCCATGTGCTGCAACACCGCCTCTGCCTATTTCAAAAGAATCCATTATACCCATAATAATTTACCTTTCAAATTATCCCTGACCAACGTTTATGGCGTTTTTCATCATAGTAATTGTTGATGACATATTTTTTGCAGCTACAGAATAAAGTATTGAATTTTGCTGCATAAGAACAAGCTCATCCACAGCAGAAAGCTGCTCCTGCCTTGCTGCAATAACACCTGAAGGACCCAGTTTCTGGCTTAATTTTGTCTCAAGCAAAGAACCGCCTGCATTTAGATATTGAGAAAATTCTATATCTTTTCTTACATAGTTTGGGGTGTCCATATTTGCAAGGTTTGATGATAAGGCTTCCTGCCTTGCAGACAACAAATCAAGATACATATGGTTTTTTGCTATAGGGTTTCTCGGTATGTAGGGCATTTTCTATTAATCCTTTATGTTGATAGCTTTTTCATACATCTGGTCAATTGCACTCATAAGCGTGGTTGAAGCTAATAAACTGGCATTTACTCTCATCACATCATTAACATGTGCAAAAATATCTACATTTGAACGTTCCAATTTATATTGTTGGATTCTGTTGTGCTCCGATACAAGGGTTTCATCACCTGAATTTTCAGTCTTTTGCCACCTGTTATTACCAACTTCTTTCAACCCTTCAGGGTTTTGAAAAATTACAATTGGTATAGTTCCTTGAAAATTGGGTTCTCCGGGAAGTTCATTATAGGTATAAACATCCCCGTTATTTTTAATCTCCACCTTAACGCTTTCAGCAGGGATATGTATTCCTGCACCTACAATATCTTTATTAGAGTTCATTAAGATACCGTCTTTTCCAAGGGAAAATGAACCATCTCTTGTATAGTATATTTCTCCGCTTTGAGATGTCACAGGAATGAACCCGGGACCATCTATTGCAACATCCAATGGAGCTTTTGTTACATAAATAGCACCATTTTTATGGTCAGTCCTTATTACCGCCTTAGAGTAACCGTTTTCGCCCATAATTTCTTCAAAACGAACGGCTTTATATCCGGTTGTGGACCAGTTTGAAATATTTTCAGAGTAATACCCGAATTTATCAAACTGAGTCAGTGCATTTAGAGTATTTCTTCTTATTAAACCTTGAAGATTATATCCTGATGTCATTTATTAGCCTCCTCCAAGCTGTGAAATAGCCTGTGATAAAGCACTGTTTTGCAGCATAAATAACTGTCTGTTGGCATCAAATGCCCTTCTTTTTGGCACCATCTCCAGAAATTCCTGCGCCATAGAAACGTTTGAAAATTCAAGACAGCCTTGTTTTAAATTAGGTTCCATAACAGTATTGCCGTCAGATGATACAATACCAAGTGTTGCAACATAGTCCATCTTTCTTGTCTGAGGATTGAAGATGCTTAATTTGCCGTTGTTATCCACCATAATATCTTCATATTTTTCAGGCATAAAAGGAAGAATAATAGGAACGCCGCCTGCACTTAAGATTTTTTGATTTTCTAAGCCCAATAATTCGCCGTTTTCATTCAATTTAAAACGTCCGTCACGGGAAAGTTCAACCGAACCTGACGTATTAAGCGCTTGGAAATAGCCTTTTTCACCAAGGGCAAAATCCAAAGGTTTATCAGTCCTTACAATACGTCCGATTGAATCATCAACTGCTTTAGACAACCCATGAATCCCTATAAATTCAGAAAATGATGAGATAACGCCGTCTTTTCTTTGATAGCCTACCTTATCAAAACCATTTATATTTTCTTGCGAAATACCCATCAACTCCAGCTGCATATGCATTGCGCCGATTGATTGGTTTAAGCCTCTTTGGCTTGCACTGATATGACCTTGCAATCTCATAATTTTCTCCGGTGACTTTAAAGAATACTTACTAAATTGGAACGGCAAAAAATATGTAAAATTTAATAAACCAGGGAAAAATACACTAAATAAAGTAGCTGATAAAATTTTTAAACTTCACCTTTATTACCGCTTTTATCTTCTTTATTAATGACAGATTTTTCATAGTCAACCTGAATTATAATTTTTATTAAACATTGTGTCATCAGCATTAATTTTGGGCTAATTGTGCCAGATGAAGTTATTTTCACATTATTTGAAGAATAATCGATTTTAAGGGCTTCTTCAGTCTTTTTTGAAACAGAGGATGAAACGTTTGATTTAACACCATTTATAGAGGATTCTTCCTTAATTAATTCCATAACTCTTTTATGGGGAAAGTTATCCCCTGCTGTTACATCTATATCTATCTGCCCGATTGGGTTCATATCTAAATTTACAATTACATTTGCAAAATTTTCAGTCTGAATTAAAATTTTGACCGATTCTACAGCTTCCTGCGCATCAGGGTCGGGACCTTGAATTTTATCAAAGATATCAATTGTAAAATCTAAATCATTTTCTGTTCTTGCAGCTAAAGGAAGCCAGGGAAGATAAAGCAATAAAAGGGTTTTAAGCGCCTGGGTTTCAGATGTTATATTTGAATTGATGGAGAATAATCCCATAAGTTCTTTTAAATTTGAGACATCGTTTGCACCATATTTTGAAATATTTGCAATGGTCATCATAAGTTTTTGCATCGCAGCTTTTGAATTTTCTCCCAGATATTCAGACAGCCTTGAAAGGTCAATTTTACCATCAGCTAAAAGTGCCATAAGCTGGTTTAAGATTTTTGGATTTAAGGCAGGGGAATTTGGCGCAGCACCTGTTGTGATTTGACTTATGAGTTCAGTAAAATCCTTTGGCAGATTAAGTAAATCCTTAACATAATCCGCTTTTTTCTCTATTTCAATGGTTGTAAGTTTTAACCCTGATTCCTCACTTAGAATAAGGGGTTTAGATTGAAAATAATTTATACTGCCATTATTTTCAGAATTAAAATTCTGCGTAAAATTACTTAAAGTATTATTCAAAAGGGTATTTTGAGTATTATTGGCACCGTTTGCAACATTATTTTGAATTGCACGCCCAGCTACAATATTTGTTGCAATTCTTGTTATCATCTGCAAAGGATTAAAATCAGACATTAAGGAAACCTTTTTGTTTTTGTACCCTGTTTATTTAATGCTTATTTGTGGAAAAGCCAATCTTTTATTCTTTGTGTAACATAGGTAAAACTATCATGAATACCAATATTTCCAGGAGCTATACCCTTGTGGTAAAGAATAACCGGCACCATTTCTCTTGTATGGTCTGTACCTTCAAATGTAGGGTCACAGCCATGGTCTGCCGTTACAATTAATAAGTCATCATCTTTCATTGCATTAATAATATTTACAAGATATTTATCAATAGTCTCAATTGCCCTTGCATAGCCTTTATAATCACGTCTGTGACCGTAAAGCATATCTGTATCTACAAGGTTTGTAAAAATTAAATCAGATGCATCATTTCTTATGGCATCAAGTGTTATATCAAGACCTTCAATATTAGAGCCTGTAGGGGTAAACTTTGTAATACCGGAGCCTACAAAAATATCATTAATTTTGCCAATACCATACACTGCTTTTCCGCTTTGTTCTATAACGTTTAAAAGTGTATCTTGCGGAGGCTTTATAGAATAGTCATGCCTGTATTTACCAATTCTTGTAGGCACGCCGTTTGTTACTTTGTATGGTCTTGCTATAACTCTTGAAACTCTATAGCCGCCTTCATCTAAAAGTTCACGTGCAATTGTACACCAGCTATAAAGTGTTTCAAGCTTTACCACATCAATATTCACGGCAATTTGGAATACACTGTCTGCACTTGTGTAAATAATTGGAAATTTTGACCTTGTATGAACAGCATTATATTCTTCAATAATTTTTGTACCGGAAGCAGGCTTATTCCCCAAGATGTTCTTGCAGTCTGTCCTTTCAATAAATTTACTTATTAATTCATCCGGAAATTTTTTATATGTTTTAAAAGGTTTATCCAAAACAAGACCCATTAATTCCCAATGTCCTGTGGTAGTGTCTTTTCCTTTAGATTTCATTTTCATAACGCCATATTGCCCTTTTGGCGTTTTTGTTTTAGATACACCTTTGATTGTTCTTATATTTCCTAAACCCAGTGCTTCAAGGGTCGGAACATTAATTCCCCCGTTTGCTTTTGCAAGATTACACAAAGTGTTGCACTTTAGAGAATCGCCGTACTTGGGCGCATCATCCATAGCACCGATACCCATTGAATCTATTACGATAACTATTGCTCTATTTTTCATGGCTTAATAACCCCCACATCTTCGCTTAAAAATTCCAGATGTTCTTGTTGTATAGCTTCACCCGGATATAAAATACCAATTCCGGGCGGATACGGCACTATCATCTCAGAACTTAACATAAGCGGAGCATTTTGTTTTGTAACATATATATAATCCCTGTTGAAAGCCTCCCATGGCTGCAATTTGGTCAGAGGGTACGGTTGAAAGACAGGAATTTTTGCTTCGTCTATTCTTATTTTATCAAATTTTTTAATTTTTGCATCAATTAATGCGGATTTTAATTTATCAAGTTTGGATTTTTTTGTACCGATTCCCGTTAAGTATAGACAGCAAAACTCGCTTGAAATTTCATCTTCAATATTATATTCATCAAATAAAATATCCGATAATTTTGAGCAATCAGCACCGTCTAATCTTAAAACAATCTTTGTAACATCTTGGCAGTCATTGCCTAAAATTTCAAAACCTGCATCTTCTAAATCATTTTTAAATTTTTTAATATTTGAAATTAGACTTTCAATCTCTTTTTTGCCTTTTGGTGAAGCCAAGAAACTAATATTGGCCTCAATATTTGCAATCATTGGATACGAGGGGCTTGATGTGTGGAAAAGATTTATAGCATTTTGAATTTCGCACCAATCGTAGGGACAGTCTTTTGAAACATGTAAAAGCGCACACTGATTGATTCCGCCTGCATTTTTGTGCAAAGAATTTACTGAAAAATCAGCCCCAAGCTTTATTGCAGGCACAGGCAAAAGGTCTGAAAAATTATAAAGGGCGCCGTGGGCTTCATCTACTATTAAAAGTACACCGTATTCTTTACAGATTCTTGAAATTTCTGCAATATCAGACACTATCCCTTCATAAGTGGGGCTTGTCATAATAAAAGCCTTGTATTGATTCAGTTTAAAGGTATCTTTTAATTCCTCGGGGTTTATTTTTCCCATAATTCCCCATTTTGAACACATTTCAGACTTTGTATCAGGCATAAACCAATCAACATTTGCCCCTGTGAGCACCAACCCCGAATAGACAGATTTATGACAGTTTCTTGCAACTAAAACCTTATCTCCAAAATTGAGAACAGCCTTCATGGCAGACAAAATGCCTGTAGTGGAACCCTGGGTTAAGAAAAATGTTTTTTTTGTATCATAAATATCAGACGCTCTGCCTTCAGAAATAAGAATTGCACCTTTTGGATTTAAAAGATTATCATAGCCTTCAATTTCAGAATAATCCCATTTATAAAAACAGCTCAAATTACTTAAAAACGGGGCTTTTTGGCTGTGCGTAGGTGTTGTGAAAAGATGACGGCGTAACTTTTTACTTAATAATTTTAACAAACTCATCCTTTTATAATAAAATATTTAGTATGGATATACAAGAAAAAATTGAAAAATTACGCAAAGAAATTGAATTAAACAGCTATCTTTACTATGTTGAAGATAACCCCAAACTAGAAGATTATGAATATGATAAACTTTTCCATGAATTAGAGGCACTTGAAAATGAACGCCCTGACCTAATTACACCTGATTCTCCAACGCAAAGAGTCGGTGGTATTAGTGAAAAATTTGAAGCTGTTGCACATAAAAACAGGCTCTATTCATTAGAAAATTCTAACGATGAACATGAACTAAGGCGCTGGTATGACAGGGTTTTGAAGGATTTAGACCCCAATGCAGGAGGTCAGATGAGCCTTTTTGGAGTAAGCACTGCGACAGAGGATATTAAAATTCCTTTAGCCTGTGAATATAAGATTGACGGGCTTGCAATAGCCTTAACTTATAAAGAAGGCAGATTCGTGCAGGGATTAACCCGCGGAGACGGCTTTATCGGGGAAGATATTACAAATAATATTAAGACAATAAAAAGTATTCCCTTAAAATTGTTTGAACCTGTCGATGTTGAGGTGCGCGGCGAAATTTATATGCCTATTTCATCCTTTGAAAAATTAAATAAAAAGCAGGAAGAACTTGGGCAAAAAACTTTTGCAAACCCAAGAAACGCTGCTGCAGGCTCAATTCGCCAGCTGGACCCTAAAATAACCGCTCAAAGAGACCTTTCTATTTGGGTATACGGCGGAATTATGACAGGAAAAGATGCGCCAAAAACCCACTCGGGCACAATGAAAAGACTTAAAGAACTAGGATTTAAGACAAACAAAATTACCGTCGTTGATGGGATTGAAGGCGCTATAAAATGTATTAAGGCAATTGATGAAAAGCGCAAAAATCTTGATTTTGCAACAGACGGGGTTGTAATCAAGGTAGACAGTATTCATAGCCAAAATGAACTGGGGTTTACATCACGTGTACCTAAATGGGCAACAGCGTATAAGTTTCCGCCGGAAGCTGTCTGGACAACCCTGAATAAGGTTGATTTCCAGGTAGGAAGAACAGGCGTTATAACACCGGTTGCAATATTAGAGCCTGTAAACCTTGCAGGAAGCGTTGTCGGGCGGGCAAGTCTTTATAATTTTGATGAGATTAAAAGGCTTGATATTATGGAAGGAGACAGGGTTTTAGTTAAAAAAGCGGCAGAAATCATCCCAAAAGTCTTAAAAGCTGAAAAAACCAATAATTCAAAGCCTTTTAAAATGCCTGAAAACTGCCCCTGCTGCCATACACATCTTATTGAAAAAGAAAATGAAGTAGGACTTTGGTGCCCAAACCCTGAGTGCAGTGATATTTTAAAGGGGAAGATTGAATATTTTGTTTCAAAATATGCTATGGATATAGAAGGTTTTGGGGAAAATATTATAGCTCAGCTTATTGACAGAAATATGGTTAAAACCTGGGCAGACCTTTATAAACTAAGCATTTTGGATTTTATGCAGCTAAATTTAATTAAGGAAAAATCTGCAACAAATCTTTATAATGCGCTTGAAAAAAGTAAAGACTGCAAGATGAATAAATTCATAAATGCGCTTGGCATAAGGCTTGTAGGTAAAGAAAGTGCAGATATTTTATGCCAGTATTTTAAAACCATAGATGAACTAAAAATGGCTTCATTAGAGGATTTAAGCGCTATTGCAGGTATTGGCGAAAAAATGGCAAAAAATATTTATGAATATTTTAAAAATAAAGATAACCTAAAGACCATTGAAGAAGGGCTTTCGCTTGGTATAAAGCCTGAAAATACTTACACTATAAGTGATAACCTTAAATTAAAAGGTAAATCTTTTGTTATAACAGGCACTTTGGCTGAATTTTCAAGAGATAAAGCGCAGGAAATTTTAAAATCCTTAGGCGCAAAAACCCCATCAAGTGTCAGCAGAAACACTGATTTTGTTATAGCAGGGGAAAACCCCGGGTCAAAACTTGAAAAAGCAAAGGCTCTTGGGATTAAAATTTTAACAGAAGAAGAGTTTAAAAATATGTTAGAAAATTAGGAGGGCATTTTTATGAACAAAACAATAACAGCAATAGTTTTAGCATCGGCATTTGCTCTAACGCTTGGAATAGGAGGGTTTCAGGCAGCTCAAGCAACAGATGTTGAAAGAGGATACGTTTCAGTATACGCCGAAGCCAGTGAGGAAGCGGTTCCTAACATGGCAAAGATTACTTTGAGCGTTGAGACAAGCGATAAGGATATAACAAAAGTGTCAGAAGCCAATAAACAGGCTGCAAACAATTCAATTCAAGCAGTAAAGAAGCTTTTAGATTCTCAAAACGGCGAAACCGTTAAGACACTTGCGTTTAACGTGAACCCTGAGTACCGTTATAAAGACGGACAGCGGATTTTCGTCCAATACACTGCAAGAAATTCTTACGAAGTAAAAATTAAAGATATTTCAAAATTAGGAAAAATTATTTCAGCAGCCCTAAGTAACGGTGCCAATGTGGTTTCAAACCTTTCTTATGAACTTGATACAAATGAAGAAGCTTGCAATAAGCTTATTAGAACCGCTTCAGGACTTGCAAGAACTAAGGCTGATAACGCAGCAAATGCTCTCGGCACCAGTGTTGCAGGAGTTAAACACGCGAATATACAATGCTCAACAAATGAATTTCATCAGCCAAGATACAATATGAGCCTAAAAAGTGCCGGAAATGCCATGGCAATGGAAGATGCCGCAGCAGTGCCTACAGAAGGCGGTACAATTAAATTCCGCGCCACAGTAGATGCTTCATTTTTTGTAAAATAAAATTTTTCAATTTTCTAATTCCTTTCTGTTTTTAACCAATACAGAAAGGAATTTTTATATTTAAAGAATTTATTTTTATAACCCCTAAAACAGCAAATAACTTTTTCTTTAAGTTTTATATATGTACCCCATATTGAGCGAGAAAAGGAATTTATTTTGATAAATCTAAATAATATATCAGTATATCAATTTACTGGAAATAAAACAGAAAGCAGCAAGCAGACACACAAAGGTTATAGCAGCAAAGATATGCCAAATCAATTAAGTATGGCAAAAGCTTTTATTCAAGGAAAAACAATTGAAGAAATTAGAAATTCTGCAGGTATGTACACTCAAAGCCTTGAGGAAGCTATAAAAAGCGAGAATCAAACGGATAATTCAGCATATTATAGAAATCAGGTAAGAAAAGGTGAAGATTATTTTGTTCCAAAACTAGTTAATAATACAAAAGAATTTGCAAAATATTGCACAGGCGGCAAAAGAATTTTAAATGAATATGTATTTCCAAACACCAGATGGAATTATGCTGATATTGGAGTAGATGAAAAAGAACTCATAAAAGATGTAGCTGTTATCAAAAGCAGCCTTAACCTTAGACGCAGTGCACTTAAAAATACCGGCGATATTAAATATGTAGGCGGGGACTTGGTCTTGGATTCAAAATCACAAATAGAAGATTTGAGTTCTATTAAAACAATAAAAGGTTCTGTCGTTATTGCAACCAATCAAAGTCTGGAAGAAGTAATTAAAAAATTAAAAAAATTACAGCTTAATCTAAATGCAGTCAGAGGAACCATTATAACAATACCGCCAAAGGAATCAAGAGCTGCAAAGCAAAAAACCTCCAAAGCCGGTAAATTGGATTGTACAGCTTAATTATAAAAAGCTAGTATTGCCCTTCCGTAAGTGTTTTAGCTTTTTTCCAAAGATTATCCCACTCTTCATACGATAAATCCTCTAAGCGTTTTGGAGCTATTTCTTCCATTTTTCTAAAGCGGGTTTCAAACTTTTTATTAGCCTTAATTAAACACTGCTCTGCATCAAGCTTATTCCAGCGGGCTAAATTTACAATAGCAAAAAGGATATCCCCAAATTCAAGTTCTCTATCCTCTTCATTTTTTGCATGAGAAAACTCCCGAATCTCTGATTTTACGCACTCTATAAGGCTTTTTTCGTTAGGCCATTCAAAACCTGCTTTTACCGCTTTTTTTGATAATTTTTGAGCTGTCATTAAAGCCGACTGAGATTTTGAAACACCATCTAAAACGCTTTTTCTGTGCGGTTTTTCTTCTTTTTTAAGTTTATCCCAGTTTGCTAAAATTTCATTTGTATCTTTAACTTTAACATTAGAAAAAACGTGCGGGTGTCTGTGTATCAGCTTTTCATTTATCCCTTTTGCAACATCTTCAAAGGTAAAAGCACCATTATCATCAGCAATTTGAGAATGTAAAACCACCTGTAAAAGTACATCTCCAAGTTCTTCTTTCAAATGTTTCATATCATTTGAATTTATGGCATCAACAGCTTCATAAGCTTCTTCAAGCATATTTTGCCTTATAGTTTGATGAGTCTGCTCTCTGTCCCATTTACAGCCATTTTCACCACGCAGAGTTTTCATTGTTTGTAATAATTTTTCAATTTCAGTCATATTCCCCTCTTTTACAAGGATTTAATCAGTTTAAAATACAAACAGTACAAGTTTTAGCGCACCATCTGGTCTACCGTTAAAATCAAAATCCCTTGCCCGCCAATAGCTTTAAGCTTATTTATACTGTCATAAATTTTATCTTTATCTACAACAACATGCACTACGACATTTTTATCATCTCCCCAAAGTGTTGTAACAGTAGGAGAAGAAAGCCCTGGAAGAAAAGTTTTAATTTCATCCACGCGTTCTTTTGGAACATGTACCATTAAATATTTTTTCTCTTTAGCATCTAAAACTGCATCAATAGCTAAAAGCAAGCCTTTTACCTGCTCTATTTTTGCTGAGTCTAAATTTTTCCTTTGCACAATAACACAGCTTGAATCCATTATTTTATCAATAATTTTAAGCCTGTTAGATTTCAAGGTTGAACCGGTTGAAGTTATATCCACAACAACATCAGACAGTCCTAAATTAGGCGTAATTTCAACCGCCCCTGATACTTCAATAATCTTTGCGGTTTTTCCTTTAGATTTAAAATAATCTTTTGCAATGTTTGGAAAAGATGTTGCAACATTGATGCATTCAGGCAAATCCTCGGTTTTTTCATATTTATCAGAGTCTTTCACTGCAACAACCATATCGCAGTAGCCAAAATCAAAACGCTTAATTACATCTAAATCAAGCTTTTCTTCAACAACTACATCAAGCCCTGTAAAACCTATATCAGCCACTTTTGCATCCAAAAACCTTGGTATATCCTGGGTTCTTACAAAAATTATCTGGCATTTACCATCCTGCGCTTTAATTTGCAGACATCTTTCATCCTTTGATTCAAACGAAAGCCCTGCAGCATTTAAAAGTTCGTAAATTTTAGTTGAAAGTCTGCCCTTATTTGGGATTGCAATTTTTAAAATATTGTCCATTTTCATATTCCTTCAATTTTGCTGCCGGCATTATACCAATTATAAGATTACCGCTTAAAAAACCAGCAATCATCAAACATAATTCTCCCAAAGACAAAGTTAAAAAGCAATTATTTGTGCATTTTATAAATAAACTACTTCATATAACCGGTTTTGCTATTATTTTGGGCTTCAATCAGTTTTGAAACAACGTCCATTTGTTCTTTTAATTTCATAAATTCAGTGCTTAAATCCTGTTTATGGTTTCTTATTTTTACTGCCTCTTTTTCTTTTTTGATATCAGCAGAAATTTCACTGATTGCATTAACTACAACGCCCACTATTACATTCATTACAATAAATGAAGAAACCAAAATGAATGATACAAAATATACCCAAGCATAAGAATGAAGAGCAATAACAGGACGAGCTATCCCCATAGACCAGCTCTCAAGTGTCATCACCTGAAAAAGAGTGTACATTGATTTTCCAATACTTCCAAACCAATCAGGAAAATCGGCTGCAAAAAGGGTTGTTCCCATTATTGAAAAAATATAAAAAATAATCAGCAAAAGCCCTGATGCCCAGGCAACATTTGGAATAGAATCTACAATTGCCTGAACTATCACTCTCAACTTATCAAGCTGAGTTATTAATCTTAAAGCCCTAAGCGCTCTTAAAATTCTAAATACCCGAAATGAGGAAAACGGTCCTGCTGTGGGCACAAGAGATATTAAAACTATTATAAAATCAAAATTGTTCCAGCCGCTTTTAAAAAACTTTCTGCCGTATGCATATAATTTAAGTACAATTTCAACTGTGAAAATGCCAACACAAATATTGCATATTAAATGCATAACATCCCCAAATGAAGCCATTATTTGAGGATATGTCATAACCCCCAGCAAAATAGAATTTAAAATAATTACAGCTAAAATAAAATTTTGGAAAACCTGATTTTCAACAAATCTTTTTATCCTGTTTCTTAATCTTTTTCTGCAAAACTCATTTATAAACATTGTTAATGCCTTTTGAAAAATAGTATTTAAAAATATAAGCATTAGAAATATTACAAAAGACAAAGGTCAAAATCAATAATCAATAGTTTGTTACATAATAAAGTATTTGAAAAATATAATCAATGAAACAAAACCTGCCTTATGAAGAATTAAATATTGAAAAACCAAAGTTTAAAGCACCTGCCCCGATATTTATTAATATATTTGCCAACAAACAAGTGTTTTCTTTATTATTTATACATAATCCCTCGAGTGTTAAAGTTTACGGATTTTAGCAGATAGGGTTTTCAAATCGTCAGTAAGACCGCTGATTATAATTTTAGCGGTAGATGGCTGTTTATATACAAAACAGCTACCATTTGATAAGGCTTATATTATCAAATCAAATAACTTACTGCTTTAAAGACACGGCGTACGTTGATAATTAATAAGTATACTGCTTTAGATGAGTTAGCTATGCTGCACGGTGCGATGGCTTAGGTGGCGGCTGCCAGGGCGCAGCTTATGGTATAAGCGGAAACGCTAACAACTGCTACCCGTTTGACTTATGGTCGGGCACGCTTGACTCAGGAAGCAGCTACAAGCTTGGTCAGTTAATCAGTGGTACCTGGCGTATTAATACTTATGCAAGTACCTTTGCCTTTTCTGTGCGCTGTGTCCTTGGATTTGAGCAAGGAGCAGTGCGCAGTTTGTGTGTTGTATAGTATGCACAGGAAGTACGGATATATTAGCTTGCAGTTCTGCGACTGGGATTCAAGTTCCTCTTATGGTGCTGCACAGTGCAGAAACCTGAATGGCGGCTGCCAGGGCTCAGGTAACACCAGCTGCTGGCCGTATGTTACATGGTCATCCAAGGTTATAAGCACAGGGTATTATTACGCGCACGACTTAGCGGGAGGTATATTTTATGAGGCAAAACAAGCAGGGCACCCCTTAAACCATGCCATAGGTGTGCGCTGTGTCCTGGGTTTGAGTGCACACAACAAGCTGCTGCTCAAGTTCTTCTTATGATGATTCACAACATATACAAGCTTGTGCTGGATTTTACCGATACATGTACGTTAGCAAAAAGACTATGTGCATAATAGTAAACAAAGTTTACAGCAGTGTTGGTGACACCAAATTTTTGCAAGACAACAACAGGAACCTGCAGATAAATGGAATAGCGGCTGCCAGGGCTCTATTGGTAGTAACTGCTGGCCGCACGATATATGGTCTGGCTCCGAGGTTGAGTCTAGCTCTTATCACAGAGGCTTTGGCTTAGATGGGTCTATACTTCAGTATAGCTACGGTTTTTGCGGTACGGGTATGAATGGTAAGTGCACCGATATCTATGCCTTTTCTGTGCGCTGTGTCCTTGGGTTTGAGAACAAGTACAGATTACCTGCAGCTGTGCGACCACAGCCAGAGTTCTTCTTACGGCGCTGCGCGGTGTTATTGGCTGAGCGGCGGCTGCCAAGGCGCTACTTTTGGCACAGGCGATGCAGGCAAGTGCTTTCCATATATTATATGGTCGGACAAGCAAGTAGACGGTACTCACCACTGGTCGCCAGAGTTAGTAAGCGGCAGATTTTTTGAGTACTTTGGAGATGCAGGTCATGTTTCCACATATGCAAGTTCTGTACGCTGTGTCCTGGGTTTGAGACAAAGTAGTGCGGCTCATACCCCGGTTTGCAGCTGTGCGACTGGTATGAGAGTTCAAAGTACGGCGCTGCACAGTGCAACCAGTTCAATGGCGGCTGCCAGGGCGCTGCGAATACCCATTGCTACCCGTATGACATATGGTCCGGTACCATTATGGACTCAGAAGGTTATCACAGAGGCTTTTACCTTGCTAAGGGTACGCTATTTGGCGTGTCTTGTGACGAAAGCAGGGGTAAGTGTTCTAACACCTTCACCTTTTCTGTGCGCTGTGTCCTGGGTTTGATATAACTATGTATAAAGCCAGCTGGCTTCGGTTTCTCTTCTTGAAACAAGCCCGGGTAAAACCTTTCCGCCCCCATGGACATATTGCTTAAGTTTACTTGCAGCACCGTCAATATTACCGCCTTTTAGCATTTCCAATATGCCGGATTTTTTTAACGCACCGCCACCACAATTGTAAGAAAAGCTTACCAGTGCATCATACTGCCCTTGAGTTAATTTTACGCCCACATTCTTCGCTAAAGATGTTACTTCATTTTCAAAAGAGGATAAATCTTGTCTTAAATATTGTTCCGCCTGCGCTTCAGATATAGTTTGACCGGGTGATACATTACCGGTATGTCCGTAGCCTATTGTCCAGACACCTGCAGCACACTTATATGCTGTGGTTCTAAGCCCTTCCCATCCTTTGAGCGCATTAAGCATATTATTACTTGATTTACCGGAAGAAGCCCCTGAAGGCGCGGCGGAAGGATTAGCAGAAGCAGCATTTGTTGATGTTGTAGAACCTGATGAAGAAAGTTGAATTGTTGAATTTTTATCAGAAGCTTTTAATTCCCTATCCAAGGCTTTTTGTTTATCGCCCTGCGCTATTTGAGCTCTTGAATAATCATATTTTGTTTCAGTATACTCGCTTCGCAATGCAGATTCCATACTGCCGTTTGCCTTGATTTCATAAAGCAGTGATGTAATCTGGGAACTTAAATCTTGTATACTTTTATTAAGGGCGGATTGCTTTTTTCTTAGCTGCATCTTTTCCTGAGGCGTTTCAGCACTGCATATTTCTTTTTGAACTTGTTTTACCTGCTCTTTTAATTCTTCGCACTGCTTTTCATAGTTTGCTTTTATCTCTTCATTTGATTTAACGGTTTGTTCTAAAATATCCAGCTGCATCTGGAGCCCCAAAAGTTCATTTTCTAAGCTTTGTGCTGCAGCAGTTACTTCCTGAAGACTCATATCTTCAAAGTCAACCTCCTGATACAAATCTTCATCAGTGGATTCTAACTGTGAATTTACTTTGACACTCTTACTTTCAGCATCATCAAAATTTTGCAATTCTTGTATTTGAGATGCATTTACTGAATGAGTAATATTAATTCCTGAAATGTTTTGGGACATTTAATAAAACCTTCGCCATTATTTTAATATATTTATGTTATCGGCATTTGATGAATATTTATTGAGAAAATGTAATATTTTTTTACAATTATTTTTTTTTGTCATAGAATGTCAAATATATTAATAAATAAGCAAATTTTAAAAGAGGATATTAAGAAACTATGGCAGAAGAAAAAAAGGAATTAAAAGATACATTAAATTTACCCAAGACAACGCTTGCAATGAGGGCAAATGCCACTGTTCGCGAGCTTGAAATTCAAAAATTTTGGGAAGAAAACAAAATTTATGAAAAAAACCTTGCACAAAGAGATAAGGTTAATTCTTTTATTCTGCATGACGGTCCTCCGTACCTTAGTTCCGATAAAATCCACGTAGGTACAGCATTAAACAAAATATTAAAAGATGTAATTTTAAAATATAAAGCACAAAACGGTTATTACGCTCCTTATGTACCGGGGTATGATGCCCATGGGCTTCCTATTGAAAATGCTGTTGTAAAAAATTTAAGAGGCGGCAGACACTCAATCACAGAAGGCGAATTAAGACAAAAATGCAGAGAGTATGCAAATAATTCACTTAAAGGACAGGAGGCTGCATTTAAGCGCCTTGGGGTTTTAGGAAACTGGGAAAATCCTTATCTTACAATTGCACCTGATTATGAAGCAGAACAAATCAGAGTGTTTGGTGAAATGTACAAAAAAGGATATATTGAAAAAGGTTTAAAACCTGTTTATTGGTGTGCAGATTGTGAAACTGCTCTTGCTGAAGCTGAAGTTGAATACGCAGATATAAGCTCTGATTCAATTTATGTGAAATTTGAAGTTCAGGAAGCTCAAAAACTTTATGAAAAAGCAGGGATAAAATCAGATAATAGATTATATTCAATTATCTGGACCACAACCCCTTGGACAATCCCTTCAAATAACGGTATTTGCTTAAACGCACGCTATGACTATACAGTATTTGAATACAATGGCGACAATTATTTTGTTGCGAGCGATTTACTTGAAGTATTCACAAAAGATGTTGAATGGGAAAATGTTAAAACCCTTGGCACATTAAAAGGGGCTGAATTTGAAAACTTTAGGGCAAAACATCCTTTATATAATAAAGAAAGTTTATTGATTTTAGGAGACCACGTAACGCTTGATGCCGGCACCGGTTCTGTTCACACAGCACCAGGACATGGTTTAGAAGACTGGGAAGCAGGGCAAAAATACGGCTTAGAAACTTTCTCTCCATTTGATTCTAAAGGCTGCTGGACAAGTGAAGTGCCTGATTTAGAAGGTGTTCCTTATTACAAAGGAAACGCTATGGTTATTGAAAAGCTGAAAGAATGCGGTGCATTAATTAAATCGCAAGAGATTATGCACTCTTATCCTCACTGCTGGAGATGTAAACATCCTGTAATGTATAGAAGTACACCGCAATGGTTTGTAAAGGTTGATAAATTCAGAGATAAAGCTTTAGATGCCATAAAAAATGTTAAGTGGATACCAGCTTCTGGTGAACTTAGAATAGGCAATATGGTTGCAGGAAGAACTGATTGGTGCATTTCGCGCCAGCGTGCATGGGGTGTTCCTATACCAATTTTTTATTGCGAAGATTGCAGTGAAACAATAGTAAATGATGAAACTATTGAAAATGTTGCAAAAATATTTTCAAAAGAATCTTCTGATGCCTGGGTAAATAGAGAAGCTAAAGACCTTCTGCCGGAAGGGTTTAAATGCCCTAAATGCGGCGGAGTTAACTTTAAAAAAGAAAAAGACATTATGGATGTATGGTTTGATTCAGGGGTTTCCTGGAGAGCTGTCGTTGAAAAAAGAAGTGAAGAATTAGGACATACGCCTGTTGATATGTATCTTGAAGGGTCAGACCAGCACAGAGGCTGGTTCCAATCTTCTCTTTTAACCGCAATTGCAACAGTTGAGCATGCTCCATATAAACAGGTATTAACCCATGGGTTTGTTTTTGGTGAAGACGGCAGAAAGATGAGTAAATCTTTAGGAAATTATATCCGCCCGGATGATATCATCAAAAACTACGGCGCTGATATCTTAAGACTTTGGGCTGCAAGTGTCGATTACAAAAATGATATTAAAATCGGAAATAATATCGTAGGACAGTTAAGTGAAATCTTTAAAAAGACAAGAAACACAGCAAGATTTCTTTTAGGTAACCTTTTTGATTTTGACCCAGCGGTTGATTATGTAGAATATAAAGATTTATTGGATATTGATAAATTTGCACTAAACAGACTTTCAAGGTTAATCAAAAATGTAGATGAAGCATTTAAAAATTACGAATTTTATAAATATTTCCAATACTTACAAAACTTTGCGGCAGTGGATTTAAGTGCATTTTATCTTGATATTGTAAAAGACAGACTTTATACAGCAGGAAAGAAAAGCTTATCAAGAAGAGCATGCCAAAGCGTTATGCATGAAATTTTGCAGACACTTGTAAGAATTTTAGTTCCTGTTATGCCGCATCAGGCTGAAGATATTTGGCAAAATACTCCCGAATGTCAAAAAGACGGAATGATAAGTATATTACTTTCTGATTGGCCAAAAGCCAAAACCGAATGGGAAAATGAGGAACTTGACAGTGAATTTTCAAAACTTTTAAAGGTAAGAGAAATTGTTACAAAAGCAATTGAACCTTTGAGAAATTCAGAAAACAAGGTGGTTGGAAGCTCTCTTGAAGCAGATGTTTTAATTGAATGCGGTGCAAATGCTGCCATAGATGAAGCTATGCTTAAAAAATATGAAAAAGACCTTAAGGATTTATTCATAGTATCCCATGCTTATGTATCGGCTCACGCAGGCTTTAACAGCATAAATGAGTATGAAGAAGACGGCATAAAAGTTTCTGTTCAAAAGGCAGAAGGTGAAAAATGTCAAAGATGCTGGAAGTATAGAAACCTTGATAAAGACGGGGTTTGTGATGACTGCAAAAAGGCTATAGAAGAGTAAATTATAGTTATTTAACTCATAAAACCAAATTCAAATAAAATAGTAATAAATAAGGAGATATCAATAGTTGATATCTCCTTAAATTTATAAATTAGCATAAAGTTATATCAAACTTTATGCTGCAGCTTTATCTGTTAATAAGCCTTCAACCTTTGCCCAAGACAAAATATCTTCACGGCTGTTTACTTTTGCACCTTCTGCAAAAATTTCAGGAAGTGTTTCTTCATATTTGCTTTCAATTCTTGCAGCATGGCGAGTACCATCAGCACCAAATTCGGCAATTTGCTCGTTTATTTTTGCTGTTTGAACAGCGTTTTTAATTTTATTGATAGCTTTATTACCAACAGTACCATTATAGGCTCTATCATTTATGTTAATCAATTCAGCTGCAGCTGTTGGTTTTTTGTGAAAGATTTTACCAACCAAACCGGTTTTATGCGCTGCATATCCTGCTAAAACGGCTGCACCTATTGTCGCTAAGCCAATAATAGCTTCTTTATTTTCCTCTAAGAAGCTATCTTCGCCCTGCGGCTTGTTTGCAGTTTCTGTTTTTGGAGCAGCTTGAGCGCCTTTAAATGCAACTCTGTTAAAATTTAGGGAGTTAACTGCACTAATTGCCATAGTTATATACCTTTCCTACTTATTTTAATTAGTTAAAAATCTCTTATAATCATTGTATTATTATAACAGTCGTGAAAATTATTTTTTGCTAGTTATATTATATAGGTTAATATTTCTTTACAATATTTATGGCTCTTGTAAAGTAAATTAACTAATTTTTAAAATATTAGTTTTTATATTATAATGAAATAATCTTGTAAACTTTTGTAACGATTATTTAAAAATTTTGACACATGATGTCAAAAAAAAAGTTTGAGATACCTTATTATCCATGTAAGCAATCAATTTTTAATAGGAGAAATATACAAATGGGTTCTATGAATGTAGGAAAAGTGTCTTTCGGTAATGCAGTACAAACGGCGACCGGAACAACACAAACAGCTGCACAACAAACAACTGCCAAAAAAGCTGATAAAGGCGATGTTGTTGTTATTGGCGGAAAAGAATTTACTAAAAAGCAAGCAGTAGTAGGCGGAGCAGCAATTTTAGCTTCTGTAGCAGCTATTGGAACAGGTATTGCTTCTTATATGAGAGGCAAGGCTAATTTAGGTGCAGAATCCAAATTTATTGATAAAATCAAAGACGGCTTCCATACTATTGTAAATAAAGAAGCAAGAGCAGACTATAAAGCAGCTCGTGCAGCTGAAAAAGCAGCAAAAGAAGCTGGTAACAAAGCTGCTACAGTGGCAGGAGAAGCTGTTACAGATAAAGCAGCTGAAGCAGTAAAACCTGAAGCAGCTCCTGTACAAAAAGCCGCAGAGGCAGCTGCTCCAGCAAGCGATAAGGGTGCAGCAGCAGCCGAAACAAAAACTGCAGAGGTAAAACCTGAAGCAGAAAAAACTGTAAGCGAAGCAGTAGATACATCTAAAAAAGCTCTGAAATCCGAAGAATTAGAACAAAAAGCTCAAAATATGAAAGCTAAATTAGATGAGCAGACAAAGAAACTTGCTGATTTAAAAGCTGAACAAGCTGTATTAGACAAAAGAACTAATGATTTACCAGGTGTAATACAAAAACACAAAGATGAAGTTGAATTAGCAAAATTAGAATTAGATGAAGCAAAAACAAAAGGTTTAACTAAGAAAGAAAAGAAAGAAATTGAAACCAAACTTAAGACAGAACAAAAGAAACTTGCTGATGCTGAAAAGGCTCAAGAAGAAGTTGCCATAAGAAAGAAAGCTGTCGATGGTCAAATTCAAGGTTTAGAAGGCAAAAAGGCTGTTGATGACAGAAAGAAAATGGAAGATTCAATAAAACAAATCAACAAACAAGCAGTTGAAGCCAAAAAAGCTGAATTTAAAGAAGGCAGCGAAGAACTTAAAAAATTAAACAGCGAATTAGACAGTTTAAAAGCAAAAAGAGCTGAGCTAACTGGAACTGATGAAGCAACAGTTAGAAAACAAGAACAATACGATAAAGCAATTGCTTCTAAAGAAGGTAAAATTAAAACTTACGAACAAGAAGCAGATAAATTAGTAGAAGCTAAAATAAATCTTGATACTAAAGAAAGCGAAGTTGCAGCTCTTCAAGAAGAGATTAAGGGCGCAAGCAAAGCTGATAAACCTGCATTGGAAGCTAAGCTTCAAACATTAAAGGGTGAGAAAGCAAAATTAAGCACCGCTTATTCAGATGCCGATATCGCTCTTTATAAACTTGCTGGCGGAGCTAAAAAAGCTTAAGTTTCAAAAACATAAATGTCAAAACACCGGAAATTAATTTCCGGTGTTTTTGCATGTATAAAAGTTGTTATACTTTTACGTATTTTACGCTGCAATTCATATTTTCATAAAATGTCTAGGTCGCTCTTTGCTTGTTAATAAATATATTAACTTTTGTAACAAACATGCTGAAATGCAGTCATGACATGGCAATTCCTGGATTAAAAAATACTTTATTAATATAAGATAAGGTTTTTTTAATAGGAGTTAAATTTATTATGGGGATGAACGTTAATTTAGGAACGGGAGTAAACAACTATACGCAAAAAGCACTGCCAACAACGGCACCAGGTTATACAAGCCAAGTGCAATCAAGTTTGCTCTCCCAACCAGCTTATGATACAGTTTCTTTTTCAGGAAATTACCAAACTCAAGAGAAAAAAGAAGGCATGAGTACAGGCGCTAAAGTTGGTCTTGTTGCAGCAGCTGCAACACTTATTGTAGGTGCAGTTGCAGCCTCAAGAGGCAAGAAATTAAACGGTGAAGCAAGCAAGGGACTTGTAAACAACATTACAACAGGCTTAAAATCAATATTTACAAAAGCAGGACGCGAATCATATAAAGCAATAGCAGATAAAGCAGATGATGCAGCAGGAGCAGTTATCAAAAAAGTTTCAAGTTCAAATGTTCAAGAAGCTGCTAAAAATAGTGTAGGCGCAAGAGAAACGCTTGAAGGCTTAAAAAAGCAGCAGACAGAACTTACAGAAAAAATTACTAAGGCAACCGGTGAAGAAGCCAAAGCAATACAAAAACAACTTGACGATTTAACGTTAAAGATTACGGATGCCGAAAACCCCCAAGCATTAATAAAGAAAATGGCTGACGGTAAAAAGGCAGGTCAAGATATAAGTGAATTACAAAAAAGATTTAATAATATTTCAAATATAAATGCTCAATCAGCAGACAGCACAACAGCAAGCTTAATGGCAAAACAAGCTCTACAGGGAGATGAAGCGTATACTAAAGCCTTGAGCGAAGCAAAAGAACTTAAGGGTAAATTGAGCACCCTTACAGCAAAAGAGGCTTCATTATCGCAGCAAATTATACAAAGCGAACAAAAACTTGCAGATATAAACAGTGCACTTAAGGAAGCTAAGAAAGCAGGTAATCAAACAGAAACAATAACACAATTGAATAAATTGAAACAAGAAGCAGAAAATGCCTTGAAGCCATTAAACACACAGATGGCAGCTCTAAGGGGTACTGGCGAGGGTTCAATTACCGCAGCCAAAAAAGCTCTAACTGACGTTTCTACCCCAATCGGCAAACAATATAATACAAAAAGAGCAGAAATTCTTGCAGACCTCCAAAAAGACGGCAGCTCGGTTATGAGCGCCTTTAAAGCCACCCTTGGTGCATAAACCGAATAGATTTAATTTAAACCCTCCCAAAAATATGGGAGGGTTTTTAAATATTTTAATTTGTGCTTCATTAAGTATTTAATAAATGCTATAATTTTTACAATCATTTAAATTAGGGGTCAAAAAGGAGGTAAATTAAGTGGGTAAGAAAAAAGTATTTATGATAATGCCGTTTGAAGATAAATTCTTTGAAGTATATGAAATGCTGAAACGTAAATTTGAAGAAGATTTTATTTTTTCCCATGCAGGAGATGAAGACAATCAACAAAATATTTTAAAAGATATAATACAGGCAATATATGAAGCGGATATTGTAATTGCAGATTTAACAGGACTAAATGCAAATGTTTTTTATGAACTGGGCGTTGCACATACCTTAAATAAAAAGGTTATTATTATTACACAAGATATCTCTTCATTGCCTTTTGATTTAAAAAGTTATCGTGCAAAAGAATATAGCACACATTTTGTAAAATTTGAAGAACTTGTTGAAACGCTACAAAAATATTTACTTGGAGCAATATCAGGAAAAATTATATATAGCAACCCTGTAATCGATTTCTTAAGTACAAAAAATGAAAAAAAATTAATAGATTCAATTCAGACAAACAATCAAACTACAACTCTTCAGAAAGATTTCGAAAAGGGTTTTTTAGATTTTATAGCAGAAATTGAAGAAAATATGAACCATATGACAGATTATATAAATCAAATGGCAAACGACATACAGGCGATGAATAGTGGAATAGAACAAAGTACAGAAAGAATAAGAAGTGCAAACAGGAGCGGGTCAGCTTCACTTGTTAGAAAAGAAGCTAAAAAAGTTGCAAACTATATGGGAACATTTGACAGTAATTTACGGGAGTATAATAAAAATTATACTGATTTATGGAACCAAATAGAAAAGGATATTTTAGGGCTACTTGAAAGCAAATATACCCTTCAAAATACTAACGATTTAATAGCATTCTTGGAATCCTTAAAAAATACCAGAAATATGATTGTTGAATCCAGTTTATCAGTCAAGGGAATGAAAGATTCATCTTTAAGAAATTTAGGAATGCAACGCTCTTTAAATCAAGCTATACTCTTTCTAGATGAAGATTTGGCAAATTATCTTTCAATTATGGAACAAATATGCTATTCAATTGATAGGATTTTAGAAAAAAGTCGTTTTGTTGTAGGACAAGTTGAATTTAATCAAGTTTAATTTTTGTAACAATATCCTTCTAAGTTTAAATTTCCACCCAGATAAAGTTTTTATTATATTATAAGGGCACTAGTGTGTCTTATAAAACATGAAGGTATTAATCAAGTGATAGAGTTAAATCTGGATTTAGCATATCTTTCATATTATTACGAATTATCCACAAAAAGGATAAACCAGTATGCTGCGCGTGACCCTGAAAGCATCATAACTCTTGAAACTATGGCGGGCGCTGTAACTCTTGATAAAGAAGAGTTTATGAAGCTAATGAATAAGCCTTCAAAGGTTGCAAAAATTTTGCAGCTGCAAAGTCCAAAAAACAGATATTTGATTTTAAAGAATTTAAATGAAAGAGATTTAGCTAAGATTTTACCCTATTTAAGCTCTGAACAGCTTGCCTGGGGGCTTCAATATTTTACAAGTGAAAAACTTGAAGATTTAATAAATAAACTGCCGACAGAACAAGTTGCCACTCTTGTTTTCCAACATTTTGGAATAATGGACATCTTGGATTTAATGGAAGATGACAAGATGAACCAGTTTTTAAAAAGTGACAAACTTGAGAAAAAAGATGTTATGAAATATTTTGAGCAGCTTGATGATGATAAATTCAGAAATATTATGATGAAGCAGTTTGGAATCTCTATGCAAAAAAAGGATAGGGGCGATTATCTTACAATGATTGATGAGATGAACCCTGATAAATTTCTTGAATTTTTAATGAATTTTGACAGAAAAGATAAGATGGAGCTAATCGCAGGGCTTGTTGAAATTAATCCGGAATATATTTTAGAATTTGAAAATGAAGATATATCAAGACCATTTATGTTGATGGATAAAGATAAAATTCTAAAAACTATGCCGATTTTAGACCCAGAATTTTTAACGCCTATGATTGAAGAATTACCGCCTGAATTAATACAGGTTGTTGCAACACAGATTGACCCTGAAGTGTTTGCACAAATTCTTGTGGAAGAATTTCCTGATGTTTTAATGGAAATGCTTTTAGGTTAAAAGTTTTTTAGAAATAATATCTAACTCACTTTTTTCAATTCCGTATTTTTTTGTAAACCTTTTGTCTTCCTCTTTTTCAATAATTACTTTATCCGGTTTAATTTTATTAATTGCATTTCTTATCTTATTTAGTGATTCTTCATCATTATTAAGTGTATTTAAAATTGTAATATTTAAAATAAATTTTCCTTTGTATTGTTTATTAAACTCAGCCATATTTTGTATTAATCTATCAATTGAATAATTCTCAACAGGGCGTTGGAATTTTTGAAAATCAATATCTTTTACCGTTTTTATTTCGCCTACAATTTCATCACAAAGATTTGCAATTTCTTTATATCTATTCAAAATATACCCGTTTGATAAAAGTCTTACTTTTGTATTTTTACTTTTTAAAAATTTGATTATTTCTTTGATTCCACTATGCAGCAAGGCTTCACCTGCTGAATTAATAAAAATTAAATCAACAATGTTATTATCCATTATGGTTTCAAGTTTTTGAATAATATCATATGTATTGTTAAATTGTTGAATTTCATCGGTTCTGATGCCTCTGCCTATAGGGCAGAATATACAATCATAGGTGCAGATTTTCTTTGATAAAATATTGAGTTTTAAAATATTTTTTCCGTTTTCTTGTATAAATTTATAATCCATAAAACAAAGCCTCCTATACAGAAAGTAATTTTAAGCCTGTAATACCTGTAATAATAAGTAAAATACAAGCTATACGCATTAATGTTACCGGTTCCCTAAACAAGACAGCACCCAGAACCACCGTACCAATTGTACCTATTCCCGTCCAAACAGCATAGGCTGTACCTAATGGAATATTTAAAAGATGTTTACCCGGCGGCAAATATATTTTCTTTATTTATGACATAAAATATTTAATTAAAAAAATTAATCAATATTTTTAAAGGTTAAGTTTTTGGATAAAGCCGGTTTTTTATATCTATAGTAGAAAAAAGTATCAGTGGCAACCAAAAGAAGATTTAAAGCATAAAGATATATTACCCAGTCATAGTTATTTAAAATCTTATGAACCATGCCTGAAATATAGCCTATCATTACAAGCCAGAGAAACAAAATGCTTTTGCCTTCAACATTTTTTGTTTTATATGTTTTTGCAACCTGAAACGGCCAGCTTGCACCAAAGCACAACATCATTATTGCTTCAAATATACTCATAAATTCCTCCTTTGCTTATCCTTTGCAAAATTTATAAGATTTTTACACCTGCCTTGTAAACTTTTGTCCGTCAAGATTATAGCATAAAAAAGATATCAGATTAATTTTATAATTTACCACATCTGTATATAGAAAAAGGCAAATTTATATGCTATAAACAAAAGATAATGGAAAATTTAATGCAGGAAAATTTAATTGAGATAAAAAATGTTTCAAAAATATTTGAAACAAAAAATACCTTTTTAGCCCCAAAACAGGAAGCAGTACATGCTCTAAAAAATGTCAGTCTTGAAATCAAAAGGGGTGAAATCGTAGGACTTGTGGGAGAATCAGGCAGTGGAAAATCTACACTTGGAAACTGCATTTTAAAACTTTTAGATGTAAATGAGGGTGAAATTTTATATGATAGCAAAAATATCAAAGATTTTACCAAAACTGAAACCAAAGCTTTTAGAGAAAAAACAGGACTTATTTTTCAAAACCCTTATTCAAGTTTAAATCCAAAAATGAAAATTAAAGAAATCTTAACAGAACCTTTGATTGTCCATAATGTCCAAAATAAAAAACGCCGGATTGTAATGCTTAATAATATAGTAAAACTTACCGGGCTGAATGCCGATGACCTTGAAAGGTACCCGCATGAATTTTCCGGAGGACAAAGGCAAAGGATTGCAATTGCGAGAGCTCTTATTTTAAAGCCTGAGTTTGTTGTAGCAGATGAACCCATATCAGCGCTTGATGTAAGCATTCAAGCACAGATTATAAATCTTTTAATAAATTTAAAAGAAAGATTTAATCTTACTTATCTTTTTATATCCCATGATTTAAATGTTGTAAAATACCTTTGCACAAAAATTGCCATAATGTATAGAGGTGAGATTGTTGAAACAGGCACTACAGAAGAAATATTTAATAACCCAAAGCATAAATATACAAAACTTTTATTAAATTCAATCCCAGAAATTGTTTAAAATATCAAAAGACCGGCAAAACAGTAAAGCCGGTCTTTAAGTTTAAAGTTTTTAATCTGTATCAGCAGGTTTTCTCAAGAATTAGGATTATCTTATTCCAAAAACCACATTTGATACTGCAGTGACTTTTTTCTCAATTGAGGTCGTATCATTTATACCCCAATCTGAAACTTCATTTGAATCAGGCGGGGTAATTTGGAAAACACCCATTCTAACTGAACGGATTTTACCAACCCTGTTTCCTGTTGCACGAAGCATTTCTTTTGCTCTAAATTTAGCATCAGCTGTTGCTTTTTGCAATAATTCCGCTTTTTTATCAGAGAGTCCTGAATAAAGGTAATTGGGTTCAAATGAATTTATTACAATTCCTTTTTCGATTAAAGACGGGATTTCAAGGTGGAGCGCTTTAATTAACTCAACATCTTTTGAATTAATTTTTATAGTCTGCTCATAAGTATATCCCGAAATTTCCTGTGTTGAATAACCATTAGGAGAGGTTTTATATTTTGCATAATTATTTATGCCTAAAAATTCTATTTCATTATCTTTTATGCCTTTGGATTTTAAGAAATCAATAACTACAGGTTTTTGATTTGACAAAGTCTTATAAGCCTCTGCTCGCGATGGGCTTTCTGTTTTAACCTGAAATCTCCAAACACCGGAATCCGATGTTACAATTTCGCTTGCTGAACCGGTTACCGTTATTTCATCGTTAGAAAAATTATTTGATATCAGTTTTGCACCAAAAACAAATGCAAATATTAAACTTAAACCTAATATAATGCCAAAAGCAACAATCTGTATTCTTGCGACTTTTTCAAACATAAAATCCTTCCCCTTATTTATCTATATAAATTTCTTCAATATTATGAACTGTGCCCCCAAGCTGAGTCGGGTATATATTTTTAAATTTATTCCTGATTGCAACTATATTAACCGGACTGTAGAGATAGATAACAGGATTATAATCCGCTACTATCTTTTGATATCTATTATACAACTCTTTTCTTTTTTGTACATTAGTTTGAATTTTTGCTTCATCAAAGATTTTGTCCAATTCGGCTTCAAACGGCAGGATTTTATCCGTTGATTTCATATCATCATCTGAGCGCTGGTTAAAAAGGTGTAATGTACCGTTTGAATGCCAAACATTATTCCCTGAATGAGGTTCCAGAGGGTTTCCCGTTAAGGACATTATTGCAGCTTCATAATCAAGAGTGTTTGTCATTCTGTTTACAAGGGTATTAAATTCAATCGGTTTAAAATTAACTTTTATGCCAAGCTTTGATAAATCTTCTTTAATACTTACCCCTGTTGCTTCTCTTTGGGTATTTCCGGCGTTTGTTAAAAGTTCAAACTCAACTTTATTACCATGTTTATCATAAAGGACTCCGTTTTTAAGCGTAAATCCTGATTTTTTAAGCAACTCTTTAGCATATTCAATATCCTGTGGGTGCCCTTTAGCTACTTCATCATTTATAAAAATACTTGAAATACTCTCTGCTGTATAAAGAGGCTGCCCTACACCGGATAACACATTTAAAACGAGGCTGTCTCTATCTATTGCCCAGTCTACAGCTTTTCTAAAGTTTTCGTCATTAAACCAAAGTTGTTTTTTAGGGTCCACATAAAATTCGCCTTTTTTGTTTTTTCTTGTGTTCATATTAAAGATAATAAATGAAGTGTTTGTTGTAGGCCCTAAATTATACAAGGTATAATCAGAATTTTTCTCAAGCTCTCTGTATCTTGATGCCATAGACCCGGGAATTGTAGTTGTATCAGTTTCTTTTGCTTCAAATTTCAAAATGTCATTATTCAAATCGCCCACAATAAGCATTACCCACCTGTCAAGATATGGCAGTTTATTTCCTTCTTTATCAATCACATAATAATCCTGGTTGCGCTCATACACTACTCTTTGAGCCGGGATATATTCTTTTAATTTAAACGCGCCGGATACAATAAAATCAGATGGTTTTGTTGTTGTAGAATAAAAACTCCTGAAATATTCTTTACCCTTATCTACTGCAGGTTTGAAGATGTGTTTTGGAGCTATAGACATTGACAGGTTTCTTAAGAATGGTGCAAAAGGAACAGGGGTTTTAAATTTTATTGTATATTTATCAAGTTTTTCAACTGTCGGGAGTTTGCCTTCAACATACAACATATCCCTGGTGCTTGTATCGCCGTATCCTGCAAAAACAATGTCATTATAAGTAAAAACAACATCGTCCGCTGTTATTTCCTTACCATCCGACCACTTTAGCCCGTGTCTTAATTCAACAATATAGGTTAAATTATCAGGAAGAATTTCTATTCTTTTTGCCATTCTTGGAGTAACTTCGCCCGTGAAGGCATCTGTGGATAAAAGTCCGTCATACATTAATCCTGCCATCTGCGCTGAAGTTGCATCATTTGTATTAAAAGGATTAAAGGTCTTTGGTCCTTCACCAATGGTGGATGTTACAAAGTCTCCGCCAAATTTACCAACCTCGCCTCGCGCAACAAGATAATCAGCCCCATCTATTGTTTTTGTTTCAAAAGGGGCAAAATTATATTCTATTACATCAAGCGGTCTTGCATCCGAAAACCTGGGGGTGTCATCATAGCCCATATCTTGCTTGAGGCAACCCTTTAGAAGAAGAGCAAAAAAGAATAATATAACTATTATGTAAAGTATTTTTTTCATAGTATTGATTTTACCATAATTTTTTGATACAAATTTATTAAACAAAAAGGCAAGTTTAGATGGATAATCTTTCCCCTTAATAAGAATTTTTTAGATTTGCCCGATAAATTTTTAGGAATGGCAATTTATGAGAATAATGGTAACAGGAGCCACAGGCTTATTAGGACAGGAATTATGTCCTATGTTGGAAGAAGAGGGACATCAATTTTGGGCAACTAATTCCAAAATTTTTGATATAACAAATAAAAAACTTGCCACAGAAATTATGGATAAAGTAAGCCTTGATTTAATTATTCACCTCGCTGCTTATACAAACATAGACCAGGCTGAAGTTTCAAAAAAAGAGGCAATGAATGTAAATCATCTCGGAACAAAAAATATGGCACAGATAGCTAAAAAACTTGATGTACCAATTATTTATATAAGCTCTGATTCTGTTTTTGATGGAAACAAAAATACCCCTTATAAAACAACTGATGAAACCAATCCTGTTAATATCTATGGTCTTTCAAAACTAAGGGGTGAAGATGAAATCAGAAAATTAAAGAAGCACTATATTTTAAGAACAAGCACACTTTTTGGACATGGCGGAAAGAATTATGTCGATATGATGATAACTTTTTCAATGCTCTCAAATTCCATAAGTGTTGTAGATGACCAGATTTTAGCCCCCACATGGACAAAAGATTTATCAAATGAAATTATTAAAATTATTAATGAAAAACGTCCGTTTGGCACATACCATCTGGCATCATCAGGGGAAGCAACCTGGTCTGATTTTACAAAGAAAATATTTGAAGTAAAAAAGAGAAATATTGATGTAGCTTCAATTGAAAAAAGCGATTTTCCGCGCCCTGCAAAACGCCCTAAATATAGTGTTTTAGACAGTTCAAATGTGCTGCCTCATTGGGAAGAATCATTGGAGAAGTATTTATTGAATAAGTAACCTTTTCAGGTTGAAAAAATCATAAAGTAGGTTATAATATATTTAAGAAGTGGCAAGGCTTACGCCTCACCACTCTTGCCCTAGAAGAACAGCATCAAAACTAGGTCAATGATTAGCCTTACGCCCAGTAAGGCTTTTTTCATGAACATCATCTTGTCCATTTTTCCTTTTCCTTTCTACCTCGCAATAAGCTAATATTTTTGTCGGGTAGATGTCGAGGGCAGGTTATTTGTTTTTCAAAGTTCTAAATATAATTCAATTTAATAATTTCATTTTATAGTACCATTTTTATTCCTACATCCTTCATCCATCTTAAAAGAAGCTTGTAACAATTTGTCTTATGCACCTTTTTTATTGTATAATTAGCTGACGGGATTTATAAATTAAGAAGGAAGTTTTATGTACGGTATTATCTTAGCTGGCGGCAGCGGTTCAAGACTTTGGCCATTATCAAGAGAATTATATCCAAAGCAGCTTTTAAAAATTAATACTGATAAAAGTCTTCTTGAGATGACTTACCTAAGGCTGTTAAACCTTATGGATGAAAAAAATATTCTAAGCATTACAAATGCTAAGCATTTTAGTGATGTAAGAACACAGCTTTCTTCAATTTCAAAAGACCCTCTTTTGCTATCTGAACCGGCACAGAAAAATACAGCACCTGCGATTAGTGTCTCTGTGAAATATTTACTTGCTAAAGGTAAGGATGATGTCATTCTCGTTGTGCCATCCGACCACCTTATAAAAGATGAAAAAGCCTTTAAAAAAAGTGTTGAAAAAGCTGAACAATTAGCCAAAGATGGATATATTGTAACATTTGGTATAAAACCAACAGCTCCTGAAACAGGATATGGATATATAAAATCTTCAAAGAAAAATAATGATTTTTCATTTAAAGTAGATGAATTTAAAGAAAAACCGGATAAAAAGACTGCTGAAAAATACTTTAAAAGCGGTAAATATTTCTGGAATGCAGGAATTTTTATGTTTAAAGCTTCTACCTTTATGGAAACTTTAAAAAAGTTTGCGCCAGATATTTATAATATTACTCAGGAATTTGATTTTACAAAAAATGAATCAATTGAATTTACAAAATTTGATAAAATGCCATCAATTTCAATAGATTATGCCGTTATGGAAAAGGCTGAAAACATCATAAATGTGCCCGTGGATTGCGGCTGGAATGACCTTGGAAGCTGGGATGCAATTTATGACATTAATTCAAAAGATAAAGATGGTAATGTAAAAATCGGCACAATTCAAGCCGAAAACTGCAAAAATTCTTTTCTTTTCAGTTCAAACAGGCTTGTTGCGGGTGTTGGTTTGGAAGATGTTATCCTTGTTGAAACATCAGATGCCATTTTAGCTTGCAAAAAAGATAAGACTCAAGATGTAAAGAAAGTTTTTGACAAATTAAAAGAAATTAAAGATGATACACATCTTGTTCACACGACGGTTTACCGCCCTTGGGGGTATTATACCGTGCTAAATCAAGGAGATGGGTATTTAACAAAAATGATTTGCGTATCAAGCCACGGGCAATTGAGCTTGCAATCACACAACTTTAGAAGTGAGCACTGGGTTGTATTATCCGGAACCGCAAGAGTTGTTCTTGATAATAAAAGCTACATTTTAAAACCGGGTTCAAGCATTGATATTCCTGTAAAAGTTAAGCACTCCCTTGGGAACCCATATAAGGAAGAACTGAAAATTATTGAGGTTCAAAAGGGTAACAAACTTGTTGAAGAAGATATTATAAGATATAAAGATATCTATGGCAGGGTTAAAGCTTAATAATTTTGTTTATAGAGATTCAGATGTATATTGGCTTAAAAAATTATTAATGATTCTCTCAAACACAATATTGCTTGTGTTTGAATCTTTTATTTCACAATATACAGAATCAAAATTATCCCAAAATTTTTGAGCAATATCTGCGCAGCCTGTTTGCTTCGCTACATTTACAATATTTGTAAAGTAGCTTGCTAAATCTCTCATTTGGATATTTATAAAATTACCGGCTTCGTCAATATATTTAGAAAAAACGTAATTTTTTATGGCATATATTACATCCTTTTCTTCTTGAGGGCAATCATCCTTACGCGCTTCTTTTAATAACTCTGACAAGGTAGATAAAACACTTAACTGGCAAGCATCTTTAATCATGTTATAATTATCAGCTGCTGAAACATATTCAAGCACCATTTTATCCAATGTTTCAGCATCAGTAATATTATTCATCATTTCAGCTATTTCAAGCTGCATAGTTTTTGGAATAATAATATAATCACCGGCTTTATCACATTCGGGCGCTAAAAAACCTTCTTTTCTAAGCCTAATCAGGTTCTGCAAAACATTGGCTACATTATCAGCCTTATTTTTCGCTTTCCTTGCAGGAATAACATTTCTTTTTTGTACGGCAAGATAGGATTTTTCCAAATTATTTTCAAGAATATCAATTATTTCTTTAACACCATCTTCACTTGCCATAGAATAAATTCTTGCATATATATTCGTAACGTCACTTATTGTCATTTCATTAACATCCGCCTTATCCGGCTCCATTTGCAGTTCATCCATTAAATATTCACAAGTTGCAATTCTAGTTGCATCACTTAATGTTTTTGAATAATATATATCACCAAAAGACCTTAACAGACAAAGATGCAGCATACTTGCCTGTATTTCACCATTTTTATCAAATTCATTCAAATATGCAGATACAGCTTTGCTTGTATATTTGTCTCTTGATGGCATTTCCCTTCCATCTAATCTGACATAAGCTTTTAAATCATCTATTTTATCTAAATTGTAGCCGTTACTTTTAAACCAGGATATCATATTGCGCTCCATAGAAGGAGGATACATTGCAATGGAAATTAGATTTTTCTTATCTTCTTCCTTTTCTTTTTGTTTTCTGTGAATTTCCCACCCTTTTGTCATGCAGGCTGACCACTGTTTTTTAGCCCAGGGCATCCTGTTCCAAAAATCTTTCAGTGTATTTCCTTCCATCTTGTTTTCAGTCAAATTTAATTTTGCAAATTCATCTGGCGTTATATCTTTTTTACTTAAAAATTTACTCAATGCTTTTCTTACACTTCTTGCTTCCCTTAAATTCCAGGAAATCTCCAGGACATCTGAAAGATTCTCTCTTTCTTCAGGATGTTCTTTGTAGTATTGTTTCATCCTCTCGGACATTTCTATGAGTTTTTCCGGGTGTTCAGCATAGTGTTTAATTAAACCTTCAGAAATTTTCTTTTTCTGCTCATCAGGCATTGGACCTCTTGGAATATATACTCCATCTCTCTTTTCGGCTTTTTTTCTTTCAATACCCTTTAATCTTTTAGACATTTCAGATGTAAATCTTTCATTATACTTTTTGTCTGAAAGCTTCAAAACATTTGCATATGTACTATTTAATTTTGGAATATTTAATTTTTTAAAGGTGCCATCAATATCTTTTCCATTTGTATATTCTTTTAAATCATTTATTGAAAAACCATCCGCCCAATACATTTGTAATAGCTGCAAAGCTAAATCAGTATCTTCATCAAACCACTCAAGTTTGCCGTTTCTTACATCGTCAATAAAAGAGTTAGCATTATATTGCACATTTTCATCAGATAAAACATCATTAAACTCAGGATATGCAGCCTTAACTTCATCCAATGATTTCATTTGATTAATTTTTCCATATTTTGCCTTGTGGACATTAATCAGGGTTTTATTTTCAGGATTTCCGTTATCTAAAACCTCTTGAGCCAAAGCTTTAATATCAGGGGGATATGAGGCATCATTAAGATTTTTTACAGTTTCTAAAAGACTTAAACTGTAACCGCCGGTAAAGGCGGGGTTTATAGCAAGGTATTGATTGGTAGACGGCATTTTAGCATAATTTTTATACGAAACAATTTGATTATTTTTCAAATACGGCAAATTATTTTTAGTATTTGAATACTTAATATTATTAAAATTGTTAATACTGCTAATTTTCATTCTTAAATTCCTAAACTAAATAATGGGTATCTATATAAAACTCGGGAGAGAATAATTTTGACTTATTTTGTTTTTTGAGCAATTTTTATTTTTTAGGGGCTTTTAATAAAATGCCAAGGAGAGACTTAATGAATATTCATAGGTTCAATAATTTTCCAATAAATATAAAAAATAGCCCGGCTTTTGGCAAGAAATGTCTTGATGACAACATCCGTATAAGAAGAGTGGATGGGACAAAATCCAGCTGCAATTTTGTAGAATATGAACGAGACAATGTTAAAGATATTATACATATTGAAAACTTAGAAAAACTTTGGGGCAAGAAAGCAGTCTTTATAAACACAATTGTACGCGGATTTAATAACTCAAATAATGCATATTATACAAATGATTCTCATCTATACGCGCTAGAGGATGAACGAGGTGATACTCTTGCAATTGCAAAAGTAATTGACAGTAAGAACATTAATACCGGAAATAATTATACATGTATATCATACATTCAAGCTTCCCCCAACGAAACATATACATCCAAAACAAAGCATTACAGAGGGCTTGGAGAAACTTTAGTATCAAGCATTATCAAAAAGGCGAAAAATTCAGGAGCAGATTCAATCAAAGTAACATCAGTAAATGATTCTTTTTGGGATAGCAGCAAATTATTTAAAAGTAAAACATCAAAAAAGTATTCCGGTGAAATAATTCTCCATAGAGAAAATTTTGATGACTATATTTCACATGTAGAAGACAAGTTAAAATTACATCAAATTAACCTATGCGGATAATTAGACATTAAATACTAAAGATTTTTAATAATTTCATCTCTAAATTCTGTAGTTTTAGCACTTCCGCCTAAATCCTGCGTTAAGATTTTACCTTCTTTAATTGTTTTAAATAAAGCTTTTTCAATTTTTTGAGCAGCCTCAAATTCATCAATATTTTTTAACATCTCGACGGCACATAATAAAAGCGCAGAAGGATTTGCAAGATTTTGACCTTTAATATCAGGCGCAGAACCATGCACTGGTTCAAATACAGAAGCTTCCAGACCGATATTTGCACCCTGTGCTACACCAAGACCGCCTATGAGCCCTGCTGTAAGGTCTGAAACAATATCCCCGTAAAGATTTGGAAGCACCAATACATCAAATTTTGAAGGATTTTGCACAAGCTGCATGCAAAGAGCATCTACAAGAACTTCTTTATATTCAATATTAGGGTAGTTTTTTGCAACTTCTCTTGCACATTCCAAAAACAAGCCGTCAGTTAATTTGCAGATATTTGCCTTAGTTACAGCCCAAACAGTTTTTCTGCCCATTTTTTCAGCATATTCAAAGGCATATTTCACAATCCTTGTGCTTGCCTTTCTTGTAATAAGCTTAATACCCTCTGCCGTATCATCATCTACTTTGCGCTCAATACCGGCGTACAAATCTTCAGTATTTTCTCTTATTACAACCAAATCCACGTTATCAAAAGGGGTCTTAATGCCTTCAATATTCTTGCAGGGGCGCACATTTGCATATAAATCAAGCTCACGCCTTAATTGCACGTTAACAGAGCGAAAACCCTTGCCAATAGGAGTTGTTACAGGAGCTTTAAGTGCAACTTTATTTTTCTTTATGCTTTCTATAACACGGTTTGGAAGCGGCACACCTTCTTTTTCAATAACGTCAAGTCCAGCAGTTTGCCTGTCCCAATTGATTTTTACACCAGCAGCATCAATAATTTTTATAACCGCATCTGCTATTTCAGGACCTATCCCGTCTCCTTCAATTAGTGTTATATTGTGCATTTTAACCCTCTTTTAATTTATTATATGCCATATTTGGAATTTAATTTTACAGCCGCAACATACTTAAAAATAAGACCCTTGCAGCTTTTTATATCTTATACAAGACTGAAATCGCCATGTTTTTTAAGATGTTCAATTAAGCCGCCATCGCCTAAAAGCTTAATCATAACATCTGGAAGCGGGGTGATTTTAATTTCAACATTTTTTGTCACATCTTTTAATATGCCATTTTTGACATCCAGTTCAAGCTCATCCCCAGCATCAATTTTATCTGTGTCACATTCAATAAGCAAAAGCCCGATATTTATGGCATTTCTATAGAAAATTCTTGCAAAGCTTTTAGCTATAACAGCGCCAACTCCTGCAATTTTTATAATTTGAGGAGCATGCTCGCGGCTTGAACCTAATCCAAAATTATTTCCTGCAACAACAAAATCGCCTTTTTGCATTTTGCTTGCAAATTCAGGGTCAGCATCCTCCAAAACATGTTTTGAAAACTCTTCCAAATTACTTCTTAAATGGAACAGTCTGCCTGGGGCAATGTGGTCAGTTGATATACCATCACCGAATTTAAATGCTTTTCCTCTTTTAATTTCCATAAAAATATAGCTCCTTAGCTTTATATTATTTATCTTGCATATGATTTCTTTTGTTTCAATTATAATATAAATGTATGGAAAATAGAAATTTAAAAGTTGGCGTTATAGGTTTAGGTTTAATTGGCGGCTCAATATTAAAAGCACTTAATAAAATAAATACGCCTCAAACTTTTGAACTTATAGGAATTTCAAAAAGTAGCCATAGAAAAGCGGCACAATTTTGCACACTTTCAAGCCCAAATATAAAAGATGTTAAGAACTGCGATATAGTTTTTGTTTGTTCAAAAATGTCCGAAACACTTGGCGTGCTTGATGAATTAGAAAATATAGTAAGCCGGGATTGCATTGTTGCAGATGTGTCATCTTTAAAAAGATTTGTAAACAAAAAGAAATATTCCTTTAATTTTATAGGCTCTCATCCTATGGCAGGAACCGAATTTTCCGGCTTTGAGGCTTCATTTGCAGAACTTTTTTATGATGCTAAATGGATTTTAAATAAGCATAATGAAACTTTGGAAGATTTAATAAAAAAAATGGGCGCAAAACCGATTATTTTAGATGAAAACACCCATGATAAACATGCCTGTTTAATTTCCCATCTTCCAATGCTTATTTCGACAGCTCTTTTAAACACCGTTATAAAAGAGGATGAATCAGCATTAGGCATAGCTTCAAGCGGCTTTCGCGACACTACAAGGCTTTCTTTAACAGATGCTGATTTAGCGCTTGATATGCTTGAATTAAATGAGGATAATTTTGAAATTTATATTGATAAATTTATAGAAAATTTAAAAGAATTAAAGAATATGTCAAAAATGGAATTTATAAATACTTTAAAATCCATTCAAAAAATAAGAAAAACAATGTATGATGATAACGGTAAAAATAAACTTTCATAAATAAAATCAGGCAAAATATGATGAAGAAAAAAATTGAAAAATACATAAGATTTACAAGGCTGAAATATGCAGCAGCAAGCATGTTGGATAAATATATTTTAAAACAGCTGATTGAAGTCTTTATTTTAGGGGTTATCATTTTTACATCCATTATTTTTGCCTCAGAAACTTTTACCCAGCTTATAAAACAAATCACCCTGTTTGGGATTCCGTTTAATATTGCAATAATGATGATTATCTTAAACCTGCCTCAGGTTTTTGTAATGACTATACCGATTTCAACCCTGTTTGCAACGGTAATGACCGTTAATAAGTTAAGTTTAAACTCTGAAATTACAGTGCTAAGGGCTTGCGGTATAGGCATTTCAAGGATTGCAAGACCAATTTTTGGGTTTGCAATTTTAATGACAATTGTAAGTTTTCTAATAAACGAATTTATTGTCCCCGCAACAAGTATGCAGGCAAAACATTTGGCGGTTTATTCACTTCAAAGCAAACATGTGCCGGATGGCAGAATGAATTTTACACTAAATGAGAATGACAAAGAAGGAAAATTAAAAAGACTTTTTTATGTTCAAAAATGTGAAGATAAAACACTAAACAACATTACTGTTTTAGACCTTTCAAACCCTGAAACCGTACAGATTATTCAGGCAAAATTCGGTAAAACTGATAAAGCCGGATGGATATTTGACGGCGGGGTAATGTATACTTTATCCACAAACGGCAAGGTTTTAAACACTACGCTTTTTGAAAAATCAACAATAAATTTCGGTTTAGACAATATTGAAAGTTTTATTAAAGAAGAAGCAAACCAGTATAATTTCTTCAAACTTATGAAATTTATACAAAAAAATAAGAAAAATCCAAAAATTTTAGAAAAGCTGCATCTTGAACTGCAAGTACAATTGTATGACAAGCTTGCGCTTCCTGTAACTACTTTTGCGCTTGCACTTGTTGGCATTCCTCTTGCCATTACTCCGCCAAGAGTACGGTATAACAGGGGATTTTTATTCAGCGTAATGATAATATTTGTATATTATGTAATTAGAGCATTTTCGCTAAATTTAGGAGAAACAAAGGCTATAAGCCCATTTTTTGCAGCATGGCTTCCTGTTATTTCAATTGCAATCATAGGCTCAATTTTATATTACAGAAAAGCTTATAAAATTACTTAAAAAGTTTTTAAGACAATTTTTAAGATTTTTAGGTTTTATAAAAGTACTATGAATATAAATCCTATATGTGCTAATTTTAATTTTGGAAAAACATATATTGATAAAATTGATGTAAAAACCTGTGATGGAAACAAGGAAACTGTTGACCTTGTTGAGTATAATCCTTTTGACAAAAAAGATAAACTGCAAATCCACTCATTTAAGAATGACTGGGGAAAAGATGCAAAATTAATAGACCAGTTTATAAAATCTTTTGAATTTGCAGGAGAAAGTTCACATATAAATTTATCAAGCGGAAATTTTATTGAAAAAGACAACAGCCCCGTAAACTACAGATATTTTGGACTTGAAAACAACATTGGAGATACTTTGGCTATTGCAGAAATTTCTGATATAGAAAATGATGAAGAACTTGAAATAGGGCTTATTCAAGTAAATCCAAAAGAAATATATGGTTCAAACAAAAGGTGTTACAAAGGCTTAGGAGCAGCCCTTGTTGGAAAGATTGTTGAATTTGCCAGACAAATCGGCAAAACTTCTGTCGTCACTTTATCTGATAATGACGATTTTTGGTATGACAGTACATTTTTTAAGAAAGAAGAAGATTCGGAAAACACAATGTTCTTAAGCTGCAAAGATTACAATAATTATATAAAATATGCCAAAGGAAAAGTTAATTCTTAACTTTCTTTTGATAAGCCCAGGCATTGTGATTATGGATGCTCTCATTAGCTTCAATTTCAACTTCAAAAAAGTTAATAATTTTATCTTCTTCAAGGTTCAAAACAATATCTCTTAGTACATCTTCAACAAATTTTGGGTTTTCATAAGCTTTTTCTGTTACAGCCTTTTCATCTTCCCGTTTTAAAAGAGAATAAACCTCTGATGAACCTGCTTTTTCAATAGTTTTAATTAAATCTTCAAGCCAGATGTGCTCATTTTCAGGATATGAAATTTTAACTTTGACAATTGCTCTTTGATTGTGTGCACCATAATCTGAAATTTCTTTTGAACAAGGGCAAAGTGTTGTTATTGGCACCTTTGCACCTAGGAAAAATTTATAATCATCCTTATCTAAAGTACCTTCAAAATAGCAATCGTAGCACATTAGGGCTTCAAGTCCGCTTTTTGGTGCAATTTTTTTTATAAAATATTTAAAATCAAATTTTATATATGCATTTTGAGCTTCCAGTCTTTCCCTCATATCAGTGAGCATTCTTTTAATATCAACGCCCACAAGGTTTTTCTTCCTGTAATCGTTTAGAATTTCAATAAAACGGCTCATATGCGTGCCTTTAAACTGCCTGTTTAAAGAAACACTCATTTTAGCTTTAGCATAAACTCTTTGGGAATCAATAGCGCCATTTTTGAGTTTCCTTTGGATAACAAGAGGAATCTCAACGTCTTTTACGCCCACTTTTTGTATATCAATATTTCTTATATCTGTTTGATTTTGTACATCATTCATTTTTATATGCCAATTTTGTTATACAGCCTGATATTACTATTTTATAACTTTAACTTTACTTTTTTAAAAAATACCCGCAAGGCTGTTATTTATTCATTAAAACTTTTTTCTTCAAGAGCAAGAAGGAGCTTTAGGGCTGCTTTTCTCTGGGTTTTAGGGTCAGCATGTCTTAAAATTTCAATCGCCTTAATCATTACAGGGTCATTATCATACCAGCGGTTACCTTTGCCTTCATACTGTGTGATAATTTGATAGATACGCTCTATTACTTCTCCTGCAACCTGTTCTTGCAGCTGCAGAATAAAATCTTTAGCATGCTCTTTTTCATCAGGGCTTGATAATCTTAATAATTCAAGCGCCTCTTTTAAAATAGGGTCTTTATCATACCAGCGCTTATTGTCAGGAGTATTATTCATATTATCTTCCATTTTTGCTTAATCCTTTTTAGAACAAGTATATCATAAAGTTTGATTATATTTATACTTCAACCAGATTAGCATATCCATAAGGGCTTTTCCTCTATGCGAGTGGAGATTTTTTTCATCCTCGGTTAATTGCGCCATTGTTTTATTTAGTTTATCTATAATAAAAACAGGGTCATACCCAAAACCGCCTGTGCCGCGCTTTTCAAGAGCAATTTTTCCTTTGCAGATACCTTTTGTGCGGTGCAAAATTTCACCTTTTTCATTCAATAAAACAAGATGGCATTCAAAATGTGCGGTTCTATTTTTGGCATCTTTCATTGTATTTAGGAGTTTTTCAATCCTGTGTTCTGCGGTATCAGCAAATCTTGCGGATTTTATGCCGGGGGCGCCATCTAAAAAATCTACACAAAGCCCTGAATCATCTGCCAGATATAGCTTTGGAGCTTCTTTGGATATTAAAACCGGTGGATTTTGTCCGCGATTTTCTCCTTCTGCCTCAAGCTCGCTTGCAGAAAGCTGTATGCCATTATTGACATTAAGTTTGGAAATATCTGCAGCACGGTGATTATCCAGCTTATAAGCCTCATAAGCCTTTATGAAGGCATTACCTTCAAAAGAATCTGCTGATTCATCAGGGTTGAAAGCACCATATGCTAAATTTGGCATACAAAATTCTATTCCAAAAGGTTTTGAAATCAGGTTCATTTCATAAATTTTATGTTCATTTCCTGTTCCTAAAACAATTTTTAGCATAAAATTTTTCTCCGTTTTTTAAAAATATAAAAATTTAACGCACACAATTTTACTCTGGTCAAAAGCCTTATATATTCTAGCTATCCGCCGTATCGCCTTTGTCTCTTGCCAAATTCCTCAATAGATAGACCTAATTCTTCCTCATTAAATTCAGGCCAATATTTTTTTGTGATATAAATTTCCGCATACGCTATCTGCCACAAGAGATAATTGCTGACACGCATTTCGCCGCCTGTCCTTATAAGTAAATCAGGGTCAGGAATTTCATTTGTATAAAGGTAGCTTTGTAAAACACTCTCATCTACATCATTTGCAGAAATTCCATCCTCCAAAATCCTTCTTACAGCGTGAACCAGCTCGTCACGTGCCCCGTAATTAATTGCTATTTGCAGGTTTACACCTTTGTTATTTTTCGTAGTGTTTTCAGCGTCAGCCAAAATCTTCTGTAAATCAGCGTTAAGCCCTTTGATGTTTCCTATAAACCTTAATTTAACGTCATTTTGGTGAAGTTCGTTTAATTCATTTTTTATCGTGCTTGCCAATAGACCCATCAAAAAGTCCACCTCATCCTGGTTTCGGTTCCAGTTTTCCGTTGAAAACGCATATAGAGTAAGGTATTTCACATCAAACTTATGAGCACCTTTGACAACATTTTTAAGAGCATCTACGCCTTTTTTATGCCCCATAGCAGATGGCAGCAGGTGTTCCTTTGCCCAGCGTCTGTTTCCATCCATTATAATTGCAATATGTTTTAAATTGGTTTCTTTTACAATATTTTTAACAGTTTCAATATTATTTTCGACAGCTATCAAAATTTTTTCCTAAATTTTTATTACCAAAATAAATTATAAATTAAATAAAGAATTTCACAATATTCAAACCTTTATGCTAGAATAGATTATGTTTCAAGGGGCTCAAGATGACAGAAATACTTATTTTATATATCTTAATAAAATATGATGCCACAATATATAAGATAAAAAAACTTATTGAAGAAAAATTCTTTATGTACGCTTCTCCAAGCTTAGGCGCCATAAATCCTGCATTAAAAAAGCTTGAAGAATTATCCTGTGTAGAATTTGAATCAAAAATGTCAGATGGCGGAATGCTCTCAAAAACCTATAAAATAACACCTTTTGGACAAAAATACTTAAAAAGTATTATTTCATCCTATAAATTTAAAAATAAGGCACATATATTAAATAACGCTTCTATTTTAGTCTGCATATCGGATATTTTGGACGATGAAGACAAAAAAGAATTGATTAAAAACTGCTTAAATAACCTTTTAATTCTCAGAGCCGAGACGGTTTCCGCCCTTGAAAACCCTTATAATTTATACACTGAAATGCAAAAACAAACTATCGGTACAAACCTTCTTGCAATTGAAAAATTAATTGAGGTACTGCAATGAAAAAAGGCATGGTGGTATTTGGAGTTAAAGAAGGCTCAATTGCAGAAGAACTTGGGCTTCAAAAAGGGGATGTAATCCTTTCTGTAAACGGGATTCAGCCAAAAGATATAATAGAATTGAGTTTTATTATGCAGGATGAAAATATCAATCTTGCAGTTAAAAAGGCACCTCAAATTCAGAAAGACGGCAGTATTTTGCCTGGAGAAGCCGAACTTTTTGAAATAGAAAAAGATGAAGATGAGGATTTAGGAATAGATTTTGAGTGTGCAGTTTTTGACGGCATTAAACCATGCCTTAATAAATGTATTTTTTGCTTTGTAGACCAGCAGCCTAAGGGCTTAAGGGAGAGCTTATACGTCAAAGACGACGACTGGCGCACATCTTACCTGCAAGGAACCTATATTACGGGAACAAACCTAAAAGAAGAAGATTGGCAGAGGATGGAGGCTTTGAGGCTTTCTCCGATGTATGTTTCAATTCATACCACAAACCCTGATTTAAGAGTAAAAATGCTCAATAATAAAAGGGCGGGAGAAATTTTAAACATTTTAGACAGATTTAAAAAAATCGGGGTAGAAATCCACGGTCAGATTGTGCTTTGTCCTGATATTAATGACGGGGAAGAATTAAAACGCACATTGAATGACTTGAAAAAATATAAAAAAATATTGAAATCCTTAGCGGTAGTGCCTGTTGGAGTGAGTAAATACAGGGAAGGGGATATTTTAAAACCTCTGACAAAGGAGAATGCCAACAATATCATAGATTTACTGGATGAATTTAATTTATGCCAAAAAAGGCATATAGCAATGGCTTCTGATGAAATATTTATAACAGCCGAAAGAGAAATTCCAGATAAAAAATATTATGGTAATTTTGTCCAAATTGAAGATGGAGTAGGCTCTATCAGGCTTTTAGAAGATAGTTTTAGAAAATTAAAAAAGAAATTAAAGAAAAAATTAAAAAATAAAAAGAAAATTTCAATTTTAACAGGGAGTATTGCAGCAAAATTATTTAATAAATTCAAAAATGAAATTAAAGTTGAAAACCTTGAAATTGAAATTTTAGATGTCAAAAATGAATTTTTCGGAGACAGAATAAGTGTTGCCGGGCTTATAACAGGGGGCGATATTCTAAAAAGTATTAAAAATAAAGTACTTGACCATGTCGTTATTCCATCTGTTATGTTAAAAGAAGGAACTGAGGAGTTTTTAGACGGGATTACAATTTCAGATATTGAGACTGAAATTAAAAAAACCAGCCCGGATTCCACCATACACATAAATTATGATTGTTACAATTTCGATGAAATCTTAACAATCATTAATGTTGAATAACAATTATTTTGCTTGATAAACGTTATCTGATTATAAAAATAAAAAGGATATTTTATATGCAGCAGGCAGAAATGACGAATTTAATCAATACGGTTGTAAAAAACCAGCAGAATCAATATCCGACACAATCTGCCATTGCACAGCCTTCAAATACAAATGCAAATTCAAATTCAAAAAAACCGCAGAGCAAAATGCTGAATGCCGTAAAAGAAATAGCTGTTACAACAGGAATGGGCATTGCCGGCGGTGCTGCAGTCGGCGGAATTACATCTTTAATACCTGCATCAAATACGGGTAGAGTAAGCGATGTTTTGTGCGACGCTTTCATAAAGACGGCTGATTCTGATGACAATTTTGACATAGCAAAAAAACTTAATATAAGTTTAAATAATGCAGAAACACAAATTCAAAAAGCAAAAGAATATATTAATGCAGCAAAAATCTTTGATAATACTGAATTAGATACAGAACAAATGAAAACTGCAGGCAAAAATCTTTCGGATGCAGCCTGGGCGCTAAAGCAAAGCGCTGTGGATTATATCGAACAAGCAGTTAAAGATGACGGGCTTTTAAAATTTGCTAAAAAGGAAGCAAAAAAAATGAGAGCTGCAGACCTTATGATAAGCTCCATTAAAACAGGTATCGCAGCTGCTTTTATTGTGCTTTTATTTAATACTGTAAGCAGTATGTTTGATAAAAACAATTCGCAAAAATAAATTTATTTTTGGTTTAAATTTACAGATAATTTGTGTATAATTGCTTTATGTTCGATAATTTATCAGAAAGATTACAGGAAATTATCCACAAAACCTCTTCAAACAGTACGCTGACCGAAGAGAATATGTCGGATGCCTTAAGGGAAATTAGAAGAGCCTTAATCGCTTCAGATGTTTCTTTAAATGTTGTAAAATCTTTTATTTCAAATATTAAAGAAAAAGCTCAAGGGGCTGATGTTTTAAGAAGTGTAAAACCATCTGAAATGTTGATAAAGATTGTCTCAGATGAACTAACAGACCTTTTAGGGAAAGAAAAATCACCTTTAAAGCTTGACTCTAACCCAAGCATTATTATGATGCTGGGGCTTCAAGGAAGCGGTAAAACAACAGCAAGCGCAAAACTAGCCTTAAGACTAAAAAGTGAGGGTAAAAAACCCCTGCTTGTAGCTATGGATATTTACAGACCAGCTGCAATTCAGCAGTTGAAAACTCTTGCTGACTCAAATCAGGTGGATTTTTTCAGTCTGGACAATTCAAAAGATGTTACAGAGATTGCAAAAAAAGCACTTGAATATGCTAAAAACAATAATAACACCGTTTTAATCTTTGATACGGCAGGCAGACTGCAGATAGATACCGATATGATGGCAGAATTGCTCATCATTGACAAACTTTATCCCTTAAATGAAAAACTGCTTGTGGTTGATTCTATGACAGGTCAGGAAGCTATTGATATAGCCAAAAACTTTGATGAGCAGCTAAATATTACAGGTGTTATTTTAACAAAACTTGACGGCGATACAAGAGGCGGATGCGCCTTAAGTATTGTTTATTCAACAGGAAAGCCGATAAAATTTACAGGAACCGGCGAAAAAATTGCACCATTGGATGAATTTTATCCTGATAGAATGGCAAGCAGAATCCTTGGCATGGGAGATATTGTAAGCCTTGTAGAAAAAGCTCAAAATGCTTTTAATGATAAGCAGACAAAAGAACTTGAATTAAATATATTGAAAAATAAATTTTCGTTTGATGATTTTTTAAAATTTCAAAAACAAATGAAAATGTTTGGCTCTATTGAAAATATTTTAGGGCTTCTTCCGATTCCCGGATTAAACAGAGATGTAAAACAAAAAATATCTTATGAAGGCGAAAAACAATTTAAAAAAATTGAGGTTATTATAAGCTCTATGACACCAAAAGAGCGCTCTAATCCTGATATATTAAATGCAAGCAGGAAAAAAAGAATCGCAAAGGGTGCAGGGGTTGATATAAATGAACTAAACGCCTTTATAGTACAGTTTGAAACCATGAGAAAGATGATGAAAGGTTTTGGAGAATTAAAAAATAATTTTAAAGGCTCCAAAGCAAAGCAAAAAGCAAATTTGATGGCAAGAATGAAGAATAATGGAGGATTCCCATTTTGAATAAGAATAGTTTTTTGAAAAACTTTTTCAAAAAAAGCAAAAATAGAATAAGAGTAATTTTACCTCTTGAAAAAATTAAAATTATCGCAGTAGTTTTAGTCCTTTTGTGCGTATATGCTGTTGTTCAAATTTCAAGCTTTGATATGAACCTTGATTGCGAAAGAACAAGCCATACCTGCACAATCAGCAGAAAGAATTTTATTGACCCGACAATTATAAATGTAAGCCGATTTGATTCAGCAAGAATTTACAGTGTAGCGGTTGCCACAAGAAGATTACCGAATAATAAAATAATTTACGACCTTCTTGTTGATTATGGCACCAAAAACGGCGGGGAAGCCGTATTTATAGACTACGGATTCTACAATCAAATAAAGGCAAATACAGTTAGAGTAAAATTTGAAAAATATATGCAAACCGGTGCTCCTACTCTAAATATAAGCAAACATTGTTATTTTGACGAGTATTTTTGTTTTTAAAAAAGAAAATCTTAATTTAACAATTATTTAAAAGCCTTTTAAAACGCTTGATTTTAAAATATATTTGTGTTTTTATGTTGGTAAGTAAAAGTAGTACACATAAATAAAAGAAAGACGAACAAAAGTGGTTAAGATTAGACTTAAAAGATTAGGATATAAGAAAAACCCAACATACAGAATAGTTGTAATAGATTCACGCTCAAAAAGAGAAGGTGCGCCTATTGAAGAATTAGGATATTACAATCCAAAAACTAAAGAAATGAAATTAAATAAAGAAAGTGCTGAAAGCTGGGTTAAAAAAGGTGCTCAGGCTACTGAAACTGTTGCATATTTAATTAAAAATTGTGATGAAAATGGAAATCTTGTTTATAATAAAAAACAAACTCAAAAGCTATCTAAAAAAGCTCAAGCTAAATTAGAAGCTCAAAAGCAAGAGGAAGCAGCTGCAGCACAAAAAGCTTCTGAAGCAGGAGAATCAGCCGAGGCAGCAGCAGAATAAGTTTTAAAAAGAACACTTTATGAGCCTCAAATTTGAGGCTCATTTTTTTATCCATTTAAAAATATAAGACTATCCGCCATCTTTAATAATTAAGAAAAATAAAGCATAAATTCGAATGTGGTGAAATATTGTCAAATTTGTGGAATTTATAATTACAATAATGTAAAAAAATCGTAAAATATTTACTTATATCAAGAAGTATAGTAATATTTGATTATTGAAGGTAAGAGGTTACATTTTATGAAACTAAATACAAAGCTTAATAATAAAAAGTCTAAAGCACAAAGCTTGATTGAGTATGCTTTAATTCTAGCTATGGTTACAGTTATTGCAGTAGTTGCTCTTCAGCTGTTAGGACAAAATATGTCAAACACCTTGAAACAATCTGCTGAAACTATCAACACAGGTGCAGATGACGTTCAAAAGAAAGCTTGTGAATCATTTGGCGGAACCTGGACACCAGGCAGCGGTGACGGAGAAGCCGGCACATGTGACTTAGGAAATAACAATAACTAATCAGCTAGTTATTTTCTATAATATTTTTAAATTTTTCAAAATCCTGTATGGTGTCAATCCCTACAGGATTTAAATTTGTAATAATAGTTTTAATTGACATGCCATTATATAACGCCCTTAATTGTTCCAAAGATTCTGTTTTTTCAACCATTGCCATAGGCAAGGATGTCATTTTTAAAAGACTTTCACGCCTGTATGCATACATTCCTATATGACCGTAATATTCAGCAGATTCTGCATTTCTTGGGTATGGAACAGGGTATCTTGAAAAATAAAGTGCGTAATTATCTTTATTAAACACACATTTTACGCAATTCGGGTTTTCAATTTGTTCTTTATCTGTAATTTTTCTCAATAAAGTCGAAATATCTGCTGTTGAATTATGAAGAGCAGCAATCAAAGAATCAATAACATCAGGGCTCATTTGCGGTTCATCCCCTTGAAGGTTTAAAATATATTCAATTTCAGGATGCCTTTTTACAACTTCTGCTATTCTATCAGAACCTGACTTATGGTTACTTGATGTCATTTCAACATTACCGCCGAATTTTTTCACAGCATTAAAAATTTCTTCACTATCACACGCTACAATGACAATGGAAGCTAGTTTTGCCTTTATGGCAGCCTCGTATACCCATTGAATAACAGGTTTATTCTTAGCCACAAGAAGCAGCTTATTTTTTAATCTTGAAGAATTTAGCCTTGCAGGGATAATTATTGCAGTTTTTTTAATCTTTTCCATATTTTCCATAATGTTTCAATCTTTCATTTAATAATATTTTTGTCCAAGCTTAATAACTTTATCCTGTGCCTTTTTCATCATTTTTGCATCTTTTACATCAGCCCCAAGGAACCACTCATACTCCTCTAGCGCCTGTTTTTCTTTGCCTTGCTTTTCTAAAATTTCAGCAATATAGAAGTGTGCAGTATAATAAGAACGGTCTAATTCGAGTGTTTTCATAAAATGTCTGTAGGCATTATTAATATCATTCAAAGCATTGTAGGTAAGCGCTTTGTAATAATAAACCTCGGGATTATTCGGATAAAGCTTTTCAGCTTTTATTAATTCAACAAGTGTATTTTTATAATCTTTCTTTTGATAAAGCGCATAGGCTCTATCAAGCTTATTATCAATCTCTTGCTGTTTTAGGTAGCTTAAGAGTTTTCTTGCCTTTAAATTTTTCCTATCCAGCCCTATTGCTTTTTCAAGATAGGTTTCAGCTGTTTTTTTTGAATTTAAATCAAGATACAAAAGTGCAGTACTATAATATAAATCAGAATTAACAGGGTCAAGTTTTATAGCATGCAAAAGAGCATCGACGGCTGCTTTATAATTCTTTTGTGCCTTATAGCAATTAGATATGGATTCATAAACTGCGGCTGTTTTTGGATGAATTTGATTATAGATTTTAATAGCCTTTATATATTCCTTATTTGACATATAAGAAAGTGCCAAAAGATTTTTTTCAGAAGATGCATTTTTATTTATGTGCTGATAAATCTTTTTTATTTCAGGACTATTTGGAAGATTTTTATGCGCCTCTTGTGCTAATTCATAAGCAGGGGCTGTCTGTCCTTCGAGTTCATAGATTTTATAAAGGCTTATGTATGTTTTTTCCTTCTTTGGAGCAAGTTTTATTGATGCTTTATATAAATTAACTGCATCAGACACAAAGCCGTTTGAATACAAAAGACCAGCAAGATTGTTGTAAAAATCAGCATTAGGTGCAAAGTTCTTATTTAATGGATAAAATAATTTTACAATTTCTTCTGCACGTTTTTTGCCTGAAAAGAGCTTAAATATACCAATTTGAGCCTGTTTAGAATCAGGATAAAGAGCTAAAACCACCTGATAGTCCTTTAGGGCATCATTTGCCCTATTTAGGGCTTTTAAGCTCTTTGCTCTTGCAATTCTAATTTGTGTTTCATATGGGTTATTTAAAATTATTGAATTATAAATTTTAATAGCTTCTGCATATTCTCCCATATCAAAAAGCAGATTTCCTAAGTAATATTTTAAAAATATATCATCAGGCTTTAGTGTTATGGCTTTTTTAAAAAGATTATATGTTTTCCTGTATTCTTTTAATTTTTGATAAGCAAGACCTAAAATTTCATATGAAGCTTCATTATCCTTATTTGCCTTAAGCTCTTTTTCATAAATAGAAACGATATCATTCAATATTTCAGGGTCTTCGGTTAAATTTATAGTTGTTTCAAAATATTCCTTTGCTTCGTTGTCTTTATTTAAATATTTATAAACCTTGCCTATTTTATAAGTTACACAATAATTTTCAGGTTCAACTTCAAGCGCTTTTTTATAAAAAACAAGTGCTGCCTCAGGATTATTGAAAGATTGAGAAATATCCCCCAGAAACTCATAGCAGATTTCTTTGCAATATCCCTCTTGTGCAAGTTCTAAAAATTCATATGCACTTGCAAAGTATTTATTTTCAAGATACAAATTTCTTGCTATTTCAAGCTTATTGGACTGACTGTTTTTAAATCCGAGCTTTGAATATGTTGCGCAAAGTTTTTGATAATATTTAATATACTCTTCAGACTTTTTATTTTTCCTTAAAAAATAAAGTATACTTCTAAAATCATCCGCCTGAGCCTCATAGTCTTGCTTTATTCCATGCACAATTGCACGCTTTTTCATTGTTGAGATATAGCTGTCAATATTGCGTGCGGTTGGATTCTTTATAACTTCACGAGTTAGGTTTATCACCTTTCTTGAATCTTCACACTTTGCCTCTGCAATATTTGAAGCTGAATAAAAGCATATATTCAAAAGTAAAATTGCTGTTAATAAATATTTAAATTTCATTAATTTCCCCACAAATTTATAATTTAACTTAATATTATACAAAATTTTAAATTAATACAACTATGCCTGTTTATTAATATTGCGTGAGCAATAAAAAACACCCGCCTTATTTTTAAAGCGGGTGTTTTATTTTATTTATTTAACATGTTGATTAGAAAGCGCCTTCTTCATCATCTTCGTTTTCTTCATCTAGGGTGATTCTAGCAGCTGCCATAATTACGTTTGCTGTCGGGTCTGTAATTTCGTTTAATACAGGAGCTACTGCGCTTACGCCTTCTTCGTGTCTTGGTAATCTAACAAGTGCAGATTCATTGATACCTACATTTGAGATTGTTCCATTGTCACCAGGTACTTCAGGCTCTTCACAACCTTCAGTTGCTCTTTGGTAAACAAGTAGGAAGTTTTCATTGCTGCCTTCGTTATTGAATTGAATAAAGTGTCTTTGGTGGTTGCCATCATTAGCTTTATCGTAGTTTTCTTGGTAGAAGCCAGGGATGTTTTCAATGTTTTCTACATCTGTATCCATATTCCATCCGGCAAGTTTTCTGATTTCGATGTATGCTGTACCAACATTTGCTGAACCTGAATTAGGACCTATGTTATCTGTAGCTGAGTTTGGTTTGTTATCAGTTGCTGCGATTAACTTAGTATTGTTAGCATCAACGATTTCTAATGTATCAGCTTTGATTTTAGCGATTGATAATGTTTTATCTTTTGCGTTTAATTTAACATTTCTTCCAGCAAGTGCAGCGTTACCTTCGCTTGCAAGAACATTACCGTTTGATGTGTTAACATCAGAGTTGATTTCAAGACCAGCTGTTTTATTATTTACGCCTGTGAATGCAATATCAATATCTTTATCAGCATTTACTATTAACTTGTTGCTGTTTGTATTGATTACACCGTTAGAAGCGTTTGTTTTAACATTACCGTTTGATTTAATTGTTGTCTTACCTTTGTTAATGTCCATATTGTTGTTAATTGTAACGTTGCCTTTTGCGGTGATGTTGTTATTTTTTGAATCGAATGTTGTATTGTTTAAAGTAACGTTTGTAGAGCTGATGTTTGTATTATTGCCTGCGATAAAGTCAGTTCTATTGATTGTCCAATCACCAGCTTTTGTAAGATTGATATCATTGTTTGCATTTAGAACTAATCTGTTGCCTGCAGCGAATGAACCTACTGTACCATTGCTATTGATATTTTGACCGTTACCTTTTACATTTAGGTAGATATTGCCTGCTGCTTTAATGCCTTGAGCTTGGTCGAAATCAGTATCAGTGTTTGCAGTTAATGCTTGGTTGATTACTACATCAGAACCTGTTGATTGAACTAAAGCACCTGTACCTTTAACTGTTACTTTATTTGTTTGTGATGTGATATTGTTTTTCTTTGATGATTTAACAGTTGAGTTAGTGATAATTACATCGTTTTTAGCAACGATATCTGATTGATTAGCAGCTATAACGTTTGAACCTTGTTGAATACCAACACGAGCATTATCAGCAGTAATTTTGTTGTTGCCGGTTGTTGCTGTGATTGTACTTGTTTGAATTGAAACATCACCGTTATTTGCTGTTAAAGTATTGTTTTTAGCATTTAACTTAGAGTTTAGAATTGTGATGCCTCTGATATCTTGAGTTGCTGTAGGGTCTTTAACATCACCTTTAGCTGTTAATGTAATGTTGCCGTTTGCAGCGTTTAATGTTGAGCCTTTTTTAGTGATAACGTTTTTATCGCCTGCGATTTGGTCAATTGCATCGCCCAATGTAACTTTTGTTCCGCCAATCATTGTAATGTTACCGTTTTTAGAAGTTACATCTGAAGTTGAAACGTTAGCATTTGTTTTACCATTTAATTCAATGTTTCCTGAAACTTTAACATCGGAATTGTTTCTAATTGAAACTTGGCTGTTTAATGATGATAATTTTACGTTAGATGTTTGGTCAGCAGCTGTTGCAATCATTTGGTCTCTTGTGTCATCAAAATCAGCTTTTTGAAGTTTGTTGTGGTCTAAAATTAATTGACCGGTAGTTTCAAGAACTAATGTATCTTTTGCACCGCTTTCAACTTGTCTGTCAAAGAAAGTTGTGCCGTCTTTAATTAATACATCGTGGTTTAAGTTATTTTTTAAATAGTAATCATTGTAGAAGCTTAATGTATTGTAATCAAGGGTTGCGTTAGCAAGAGTTGTTTCTAAACCTTGGATTGCAAGTTCGCCTCTTGAAGCTTGAAGTACTGAATCATTGATTTTAATACCGCCGCCTAAGATATCCATTAAGCCAGTGTTTGGATTTTTAACAAGTGTGCCGGCTCTTAAAGTTAAATTACCTTGTTGAGAACCGTAAGCACCGCCGTTTAATTCAATATTTTTAGCACCGATGCTTGTATTGTATTTACCAGCGATTTTTGTATAACCGCCTTTTGTGAAATCAGTTTTAACTGTACCGTAGTCAGCTTCAAGTCTTAAGTTTCCGTAAGAAACAATGTTAATTGGAAGATTGCCTACTTGTGAGTTGCCTTCAGCTAAAGCTTCTGCGGATTTTTTAATATTGATATTGCCTTCTTTAGATTTAATTAAAATGTTTCCTGCTTTTGCATCAGCACCGTTTGCTAAACCATTGTTTAAATCAGATGGAGCTGAGTAAATTCTTGTGTTATCAATTGTAATATTTTTATCAGCTAAAATAGTGATATTACCATAAGCATTTGATTTTTCAGGGTTAGCAGCATCGCTTGCAGCACCTTTCATTGTTTCTAAACGCGAATTTACAATTTCAATGTCGCCGCTGCTTTTAACAGAGATTTCACCTGTTGTTGCATTGTTTAATTTACGTCCCCAAAGAGTTGAGTTGTTAATGCTTACTTTAGCATTTTTAACTTTATTTTCTACTTGAACAGAACCTGAATAAATTTGAGAACCGCCTGAAATAGAGATTCCATATTTGCCTTCTTCGCCTGCAGCAACTGTTTTTTCTTGAATATGTACAAGTGAATTACCAGCTGCATCAGCTTCAGAAACTTGTCCCCAATCGCCATAGCTTAGAGTAACGCCATCAGCTGTGATTAATTTAACATTTGACCTTGCATAACCATTACCAAAGTTTCCGTTTTTGTTTGGGTCTTCATAAGTTTGAATGGTTGATTTATTTTTAATATCGATTTTATCAGCAATAAGTGCAACTGAAGTAGCTTGTGTTTTAGGTTCGCCGTTTGTGAAACCTTCAACGTTAAATTTAGCACCGTCAAGAGTAATTACACCGTTACCATTTGAATCAACGTGGCTTCTGTCGAATGTAATAGGTACGCCGTTGCCAAATTGTGTTCTTAATACATCGGTTTTACCGTAGCTGTTATATGTGAATGTTGAACCATCAGCTCTTTTGCCGGTTTTTATTGTTGGAACTTTACCGTTAATGAAATCTTGTTTTGCTTTTTCTAAACCGTTAATATCCATTGTAGAAGCAGTAAAAGAACCAAGGTTAACCATAGAACCTTGACCAAACATAATGCCGTTAGGGTTAATTAAGATAACGCTTGATGTTTTAGCATAGCTGCAATTTCCTGCGCAAGAGCTTGTAAGAGCACCGTAGATTTCTGATGCTTTACCTGTGTTCATAACTCTGTTGATAGCTTTTTGACCGTTAGCATTAAATATCCAGTTAACTGCAACGTTTTTACCAACATCAAATGAACCCCAGTCAAATAAGCCAACTCCGCCTTTGCCGGCGCCTTCAGCCATATTAACTTCAAAGTTATTATAATCTTTGCCGCCAATATTGATGCTGCCATTAATACCAACATTACCGCCATTAATAGAAGAATCCAATACTGGTGTTGTATTGTCTGCAACAGCAGCAAATGATGGAGCTATTGAAATCGGCATGTAAGCAGCAAAGCTTATCAATAAAAACAAAGATTTAATTTTTTTGTTTAAAGATTTCATTTATTTTGCCTTTCCTTAATATATACACATACTCTTAATATTTTCTTTCAAGATAAAAGTTGTTAATTTGCTCATTAAATAGGTTATAGTTTTGTCTTTGTATATTATAATAAAAACTTCTAAATATAGAAAATTGCCAACTTTGAATTAATCTTTGCAATACTTAACATTTAGATAATAGTAGAAACATAAATGAAATTAAAGTATTAATTAGAATAAAAAATTTTTACATAAATTAACAATTTTTCGATTTTTAGCATGTTGATTTTTACAAATGTTTTAAATATTCTATTAACACAATAAAAAACTCTAGATTTTTAAAAAAAATTCTTTAAAAAAGGATAAAAAATCATTAATATAGTTTATTGCCGTCTTGTAAGTATTACTTTATTATTAAGGTAGTACTCCAATAGTGTAAATTTTCATGCGAAAAGGACAAGTAAAAAGTGAAAAATAAGTTTTTGAGAACATACGTCTTACTAATTGCGCTTTGTATGTTCATTACAACAGGTAAAACATTTGCTGCAGATATTACCCCGACAATGCCGTCAAATGTTGGTAACTTTGACTCAGGTGTAATTGACCAGGCAAATATCCGTCAATTCAAAGAATATGAAATGAAAGCTCGTGAAGAAAGAAGCAAAGAACACAGAGGAAACGAGCAAATTGAAATGAAAAAAGAAATGCAGCAAGAAGTAGACAAGCTGCCAAATAAAGAGGTTACCTTCAAGTTAAATTCAATAAAATTTGAAGGCTACACTGCTTTTACAGAAGAAGAACTTATGAACCTTATTTGCGAAAAAATCGGCGAGCAGGTAACAGTAGCCGATGTTATCGGTATGGCAAATATGGTAACAGATTTTTACCAGCAAAGAGGTTATATTTCAACTATAGCTTATCTTCCACCGCAAAAGGTTCAAGACGGCAACATCCATATCATGATTATGGAAGGTAAATACGGTGATATTAAAATTACTGGAAACAAATGGAGTAAAGACAGATATCTTAAAAATGCTTACTTGACTGACAAATATATTGAAGAAGGCAAACTTTTAAACGTTCGTGATATTCAGGAATCTTTAAGAGAAATAAATGCAACAGGATATATGAAAGGTCAGGTTGCCCTTACTGATAACGAAGAAAGTGCTGAATTTACAAACCTTGAATTAAACATAGCAGACAGATTCCCAATTGACTTTGATTTCAGATGGGATGATATGGGTACCACAAGCACCGGTTTAAACAGGGCGATTTTCTTTGCCGGTATGTATAATGTAACAGGTCATGGCGACCAATTGTACTCAACTACTACTCTTGCAAAAAATTCAATTGCACAAGGTGTGTTTTATAGCGTACCTATCGCAAAAACTAAAGAAGCAAAATTAAATTTAGGTTATACTTATTCAGGCTCTGAAGTTGGGGGAGAATTAGATTTCTTAGATATCGAATCAAAATCTCATAACTTCTTTGCTTCCGTTTCAAGAAGATTAGTAAAAACTGATAACTACAAACTATACGGAGACATTGGCGTAGATATCAGAAATACAAAAACAGAATTTGGTTTAATTCCTGAATTAAACTATAAATACAGATCTAGAAACATTAAAGCAAACTTAACAAATATTAAAGACGATTTTTATGGAAAAACATTTGTTAACTTAGGTACAGGTGTTGGTATTCCAGGAATGGGCGGTACAGATAACTTCTTTGGTGCAAGCAAACACGATAAATCTGTTCCAAACAACAATGCTGTAAGAGTCTTTGCTAACGCAGCAAGATTGCAAGCACTACCTTTAAGGTCAACAGGTATTCTGCAAGTTGGCGGCCAATGGGCAAACAGAGCGTTGCTGCCATCTGAAAAAATGTCCGTTGGTGGTATGACAAGCGTTAGAGGATATGAAGAAAGCGCCTTTATGTCAGACTATGGTATGACAGCATCTGCCGAAGTAAGATTCCCTGTTCCATTCTTAAGAATGATGCTTCCAGAAAAATTACACTTCGTTGATGACAGCATCAGATTAGCCGGCTTCTATGATTTGGGCTGGTATGGCAATGTTAAATCAGGTGATGGCTCCGATATGGTTATGAGCGTTGGCGGCGGTGTTATCTTGAAATTAACAAAATACTTATCAGGAAACGTTTACATCGGTGTTCCAATCGGCAACAAACCGGAAGATGCGTCTGGATGCAGAGTCCACTTCATACTATCTTCAAACATCCTGTAGTAAGTTGATTTAAAATAAGTTTAAACCCCGCTTAAATAAATAAAAGCGGGGTTTTTAAATATCTTATATGTTTTAAACACCATACAAAACCAGCTTGTAGCACAAAATATAAATATAACATTTTCAGCATATAGAAATATTAGCAAAGCTTATAACCCTAAAACAAAAATGGTTTGAATTTTACCAAAATTTTATAAGAAAAAACATAAATAATATTCCAAAAAATGCATATAGCAGAACTGACGAGCTAAATGGGTATAGTGTTTTCTAGCATAAACCTATACATTTGGTATTCATCATCATCTTTTTTGTCTTGTTCTTCCTTTGTTTTCTCGGTCTTTTCTATTTTTTTATCAACATCATCTTTTAATTTTATAATTTTTTCATTCTTTTTTTTATCAAAAAGATTAAATTTAACTCCATCAAATAAACCGTATTCATATTCCTGGCGATACGTTCCAAATGCTGTCGCAAATGATGGCAGACAGGACAAAATAAGCAATAAGAATAAAAAATACGGTAAAATCTTTTTCATAATAAAATTTTAGCATAAAAAACCTCTCTAAAACTTTTATTTCGTAACAATATATGATAAAAATATGGTTTTTGGGGTATTATAATTAGTAATATGCCAGATGATTTTGAGATAATTGAAAATGAAGATAAGGATTTAAAGAAAGTCGGCTTAGAGCTTATGTTTTTAACCCCCGAAAAATGCTCAAATGACGACGGAATTTCTGCTGTAGAATTATCAAAACAATTAAAAATTGAACTTAGTATTGTAAAAAAGAAATTAAAAATTTTATACGACCATCAAATTGTTAGAGCAATCGGCATAAATCCAAAATTCTGGAAATTTGATGAATATAACTTTCAAAGAATGGATGAAAACGACCCTGTTTATAGACTTCTCTGTTCATTTGACGATGTGGACTTTGACAGGTATTTTGAATATTAAGAAATGTTAAAACAAGATGATATAATAGAACTAACCATAGAAAAACTTATAAATACAGGCTCCTGTTTGTCTCATTATGAAGGTAAAGCTGTATTTATAGATGGTGCAGTACCAGAAGATATTGTAAAGGCAAGGGTTTTAAGGATAAATAAAAACTTTATCAGAGCAAAGATTATAGAAATTGTAACCCCGTCGAAACACAGAATAAAACCGTTTTGCCCATTATTCAATGCATGCGGCGGATGCAATCTGCAAAATATTGAATACGATTTTTTAATCAAACAAAAAGAAAATATTTTAAAAGAAACCTTTAGAAACTTTAAAGAAACGGAATTTAAACCATTTTTAAAATGCGACAATCTAAAAGAATACAGATGCAAAGTTCAAAATGCCGTATCTGAAACAAAAGTATCAAAGAGGATTCTTGCAGGCTATTACAAAGAAAACAGCCATGATGTTGTAAATATAAAATTTTGCCCGATTCAGCCAAAAATTATTGATGAAATCATTAATTTTATCAGAGAAAACTGGAAAATGGGCGCATATATTGAAAAGAAGGACAAAGGACTTTTAAAACATATTCTTGTAAGATATTCAAATTTTTCCAAAAAAATGATTTTAACTTTTGTTATAAATAAAGATTTTGAATGGTATAATAAGATTAAAGAAGAAATAGCAGAGTTTTCAAATACACTTATTGAAAATTTTCCTGATATAATCGGGGTTTTAGTTAATTTTAATCCTAAGAAAACAAATAAAATAACAGGAGATAAGACAGAGCTTGTTTTAGGGGATGATTTTGTATATGAAAAACTATATTCCACAAAATGCATATTTGAGGATGGCAGCACATCTAAAGATTTATCAAAATACACTGAATATACCTATAAAATAAGCAGGGACAGCTTTTTCCAAATAAACCCGCCCGTAGCTTCAAAAATATTTGACTGTGTAAAATCTTTGATTCCCGATAATTCAAATATCCTGGATGCATACGGCGGAGTTGGCACCATAGGAATATTTTTATCCGACAAAGCGAAAAAGATAACTCTTGTTGAAGAATGTGAAAGTGCTGTAAATGATGCTAAAACTAACTTTAAACTCAATAAATGCAGCAATTATGAAGTATTTTTGGGGGATGCAAAGGGAATCTTCAAAGGATTTCTTAAACCCAAAATAAATAATACAAATAAAGGAAAAATCTCTGAAAAAACCTTTGATGCTGCAATTTTAGACCCGCCAAGAAAAGGCTCCGATAAAGAAGCACTTGAAATTATATCAAAACTTACAAAATCAATAGTTTATGTATCATGTAATCCGGCAACACTGGAGCGTGATGCCAAAATTCTGGAAACTCTAGGATTTAAGCTAAAAAGCATCCAGGGAGCGGATATGTTTCCATTCACACATCATATTGAAAGTGTGGCGCATTTTGAAAGATAGTTTTTTTATAAAATCTTTGGGGTGTAAAACAAACCATATTGAGGGGCAGCTTATACACCAAGAATTAGTAAAAGCAGGATATAAAAGTGCAAAAAGCGAACGTGAGTGTGATTTTTTTATCTTAAATACTTGTTCTGTCACATCCCATGCTGATAATCAAGCGCTTTACATAATAAAACAATTCAGGTTGAAAAACCCGCAAGCAAAGGTTATTTTAACAGGTTGCTTTGCACAAACGGCAAGAGATAGGGATGATTTAGACGCTGATATAATCTTAGGCAATAATGAAAAACTAGAGATTGTTAAATATTTAGAATATGCCAAAAATGACATAAATAAGCAAAAATATGTCGATGATATATTTAGTGTAAAATTCTTTCACCATAAAGATTTAGAATTTTTAAACACAACAAGACCAAGTATAAAAATTCAAGAAGGCTGCTCAAACAGATGTTCATACTGTATAATCCCCTATGCACGGGGAAATTCAAGGTCTGAAAGTGCTGAAAATATTATAAATCAAATAAACTACCTTGCACAAAACGGCTATAAAGAGGTAGTACTGGTTGGTATCCACATAGGAGAATGGGGCAGAGAATTTAATAAAACATTACTTGATTTGCTAAAAAAAATTGAAGATACAGAAATATTAAGATACAGGCTTGGGTCGCTATATGTTACAGAAATTGATGAAAACATGATTGATTTTTTAAAGAAATCAGAGAAATTTTGCCCGCATTTTCACCTTTCTTTGCAAAGCTTATGCGACAAAACACTTAAAGCTATGAATCGCTTTTATAACGCTAAATATGCTAAAAATGTCATATATGAATTGAATAAAAATTTTAACCTGCCTTTCCTTGGATGTGACATTATAACAGGTTTTCCGGGTGAAAATGAGGAAGATTTTGAAATTACATATGAGGCACTAGAAAATTCCGGGCTTTCTTTTATACACAGTTTTCCTTATTCAAAGCGAAAAGGCACGCCTGCCTGCAATATGCCAAATCAGGTATATGAACACATTAAAAAAGAAAGAACAAAAAAACTGATAAAACTATCTGAAAACCTTCATAGAACCTTTTTAGAGAAAAATCAAAACACAACACAGGAAGTTTTATTTCAAAAAAAATCAAAGAGAAACGGTAAATATCTTGGAATTACAAGAAATTATATAAAAATTTATAAAGAAAGCAGCGAAAATCTTCAAAATACAGTAGAAATAGTAAATCTTTCGGACTTTCAGACAGAATAATGCAAATATTCTTGGGGTTAATGCAATTTGCGCAGCATTATATTCCAAAATTAGCATATATCTAAGAAGCGGCTATACCATGCTTTTTTGCGATTTTTACAGATTCCTCATCCAAAGCAAAAGGAATTTATCTATTATTTTGACTGATTAAAATAGTATAGGGCATTTTTGTAAATAAATGTAACAAATAATATATATTTTCAATATAGAAAGTAAATATTCTATGAATAAAAGTTTTTATATAAACATAAGAGATATTTAAGAAGAGTAAAAAAAGGACTAACAAAAAAGATGATAGCATCAAATTCAGATTTAATTGTTAACAAAATGAACAATTTTTTCATCACAGAAACCATTGCACGAGAATACAAAAATGCAACAAATGCTATTAAAGAAGCAAGCCAGCCGCCAAAGAAAAAGGTATACAGAAGCTTAAACAAAATGCTTAAGGAATGCTATTTTGTAGGTTCTCTAAAGTATGGAAACAATTTTATAGCTTAAAGCAATAAGCTAAAAGCCCGTCAAAACGGGCTTTTTTAATATTAAATAAAAATATCCTAATCCTTTAGCATTAATTACTAAAAAATGCTTGTATTTATTGAACTTTGGGTATAGAATAAAACAATAAACCACCCTCAATTTTGTTTTATTAATTTTAGGGAGAAAATTTGCATTTTTGCTGATTTTGATTTGATGGAATAAAGCTAAAGCCAAGAAGGATAATTTTTTATGTACACCAATAAATGCACCAAATGCGGCAAGGAATTTGAAACCAAAAATCCAAAAAGAGTTATATGTCCTGCATGTTTGTATCCTGACAAAACTCCAATTTTGACAGACCCTAATGCACCACAGCAGGAAGAACAGCCGCAGCAGCAATATAGAAGTTATTCTGCAGGTTCAGATAATAATTATTATAAAAAACCCCAATATAACAGGGATAATAATAACAGAAGACCTGGCGGTTTCCAAAAAAGAGGTCCGCAAAAATTTGGTCAAAGACCCGGCGGAAATAATCGTCCGGGTGCTCCAAAACGCCAAATGCAAAAGGCTAAACCGCTTTTAGTAAATAAAGAACAATTAGCTCAAATTGAAGAAATGTATAAAAAGATGCTTCCGCTTCCAAACCCTGATGCGCATGAGGTTATCGGTGAAGCTATCGGATTGGAACCTAAAAAAGTATTTTTTGGAATAAATTTAATCAGACAAAAAATGATGCTTCCAAAAGTAAGCTTCCCAAAAAGAAAACTGGCGCTTACACCTGACCAATTAATGGCAATTAAAAATCTTTATGAACCATTGCTTCCGCTTCCTCCTATAGGATGCCATAAAATTCTTGCTATGCAGCTAAAAATGGATGAATGGCGTGTGCATGTGGGTATCGGCTTAGTTCGTAAGCAATTAGGTATGGAACGCTGGAATGAAGGCAGGGAAGATGCTCCTGTTCCAAAAGAAGGCTATAAAAAGACAAGCAAAAAAAAGACTGAAGAAAAAGCAAAAGAAGAATAGCCTGGTACAATTGGTTTCTATAATTAATTTTTGATTCCTGACTTATTTTTACAAATTTAAGTAAGTTTTTGGTGAACTTTTGTAAAATTTTATTAAAATATAGCAGGTCTTGTGCTCTATAAAAACAAATATTTTTTATTTTAGGACTTATACGGATTAAGAAATTAAGCGCGAGAATAAAATATGTTTAAAACTATAATTCAGCCCACGGGAATTTATAATGTTTCCCAAATAAAGTCGCAAGCACAATCAAATTCATCAAAAACCCCTGCAGAAAATATTCCAAATACAGTACAAGACAATAATAAACAGGAAAAGAAATCTGAGAAAAAAACAGGGCTTGCTACAAAGCTAATTTTACTTACTTTTGCAGCAATTGGTACAGTATACGGATTACCAGCTTTAAGAAATGCTGCAGTTAAGAAACAAAATGGTTTAGCCTTGCGGGAAAGCGAAATTATTAAAAAGACGGAAGAGCTTTTTAATAAAGGCAATAACACCCTTGAAAAAGAAAGAAAGTTTATAGAAAAAGAAACCAAGGCTCTTGAGCGGGATAAAAAGATTTTTGAAAAAATTAACAGCTCTCCTGTTTTAAACAAAATAAAGAACGTGCTTGTTAAAGCCGCCGATTTTTCTGAATACAAAATACAAAGACCTTTAAAAAACTTTTTTACAAGACATATTTTCAGCTTTGTAAAAAAATAACCGCATGGGATGCTATACATAACATGGCAGCTATCGCTTTTTAAAATTTTCAATATTTAAAACACCCGCTTAATATGTTATTATTATCTTATGGCAATAGTAAAAAATCTAGCTTTTATATCATCCGATAGATTAAAAAAATTACCAGCATTAAATGGTTTTGAATACAATAGCTCAAGTTTTACGCCTTTTCCGCTTGATGTTATTCATTATTTGCTGCCTTTAAAATTAAAGTTTTTAAAAGAGTCATATGCTGTTATTGATAATGGCAGAATTTACGGTCTTATAACACTTGAGGCAGACGAGTGCAACCGAAAAAAATTAAAAATTTCACAGCTTTTTTTAGAGGAAAATTCTATTGAATATGGAGAGCTGCTAATAAATTATGTTGTAAATAAATTTTTAGCTAAAGGGGCGGAATCTTTTTATGTAGTAGTAGATGAAATAGATGAGCGAATGCTGAAACTTTTTTGCGATGTGTGCAAATTCAGAAATGTTGCTGAAGAGTATTTATTTAAATTAAAAAAATCAGATTTCTTATATGATAAAGAAACAACATTTGAATTTATCAGATTCTCTAAAAACTCAGAAAGTTCAAAAATATTAAATCTTTATAATGGCTTAATAAATTCCCACCAGCTACCATCATTTGAAGCTAATGAAAAACATTTTAAAAACAATATTTTCGTAGGTATAAAAAACAAAGTTTCATTCAGATACGTTCTTGAATGCAATAAATCAAAAAAGATATTCGGATATTTTGTTATTTCTACTAAAAATAACAAGGATTTTATTCTAGAAGCTGCCCTTGCACCTTCTTATGAAGTATATTTTGCAGATATTTTAAAATTTGCAAAATCTGAAATTTCAAAAAGAAACACAGGCTGGGTACTTCATTTGAAGATAAAAAGCTGTTTTATAAATTATAATGCACTTTTAGAAGTTATCAAAAACTACGATTTTAAATGCACAAAAAAATCAAAAATTCTTGTAAAAGACTTGTTTAAAGCAGTTAAAGCAGATAATCCAATATACGATAAAAGGATTATTTTTAATGACATAACACCTGCGTATTAATTTTACTTGCGTTTTGAAGTTTTTAGAGAAAATAATTCAAAATCAACGCTTGTTTGAATGTTATCAGAATTTTTCTCAAAAAATCTTGATATTCCCATAGATTCAAGTATATATTTACTCTCGTTAGTATTTAGCTTGTATCTAATATTAAACGATAGTGTCGCAACTGCTTTATTTATATAGTTAAATGTCGCCACCTTTTCCAATAAATCAAGCACGCCTGACATCCTATCAGATTCTTTAACAGCATCGATAGCAACCATAAAATCAGTTTTAATATTGTTTTGAATATTGACTTCACTTATTTTCTTTACTTCTTTTAATAAATCAGAGAAAAAATCATCAAAAAGAGCAAAATTATTATAGACAATAAATAATTTCCCGGGAGTTATTGCTTTACAGTTAGCGTATTTTTGCCTCATTGCATTTACAATTTGAATATAACTTTTCTTTGTAAGTTCCTTTAAATCATCTTTAATACCTGAAATATTTGGGTCAATAGATGCTTTAAAATCCAAAGATAAAAGTATAGCAAAATTGGTATATTCCATAGTTTTATCTTCAAAAATTTTCTTCAAATTTTCATTCATAAGCTTTTCTTCAAGCTTTTTTTCAGCAATGACATTTAATTTATGCTTTTCTTCTTTTTCTTCAATAACATTTGAAAAATACTGAAAAACAAAATGAAAACTTGTAAAAATTAATGAAACAAGCAAAGGAATCATATCTATAAGTGTGCCGTTATATGGAATTTCCACCCTAATAAACATTTTTACAATATTCACAGGGGGTGAAAAAATCGTCTGAATATATTCCAAAAATGGAATATTTACTAAACATATAAACCAGTATAAAACATAAAAAACAGCAACAAAAGAGCATAAAACTTTTGCTATATTTACAAAATCATACAACTGTCTATATTTATAGTTCATAATTCAATATTATCTATAAGCCTTACTTTTGAGCCATTAACATTTACTTTTGCCGCTATAAGCATCAATGCTTTTTCATCTATTATATCAATATTTTCAAATGTTTCCAATGATACGATTTCAGTATATTCTACTTCAAGATTTTGCATTATGGTAAGTGCGGTATCAATCAGTGTGGCAGATTCATTTATACCTTTTTCGCGCAATTCTTTTACCTTAAACAACGCTTTTGAGATATTCAGCGCAGCACTTCTTGCCTCATCATTTAAATAAGTATTTCTGCTTGACATTGCAAGGTTGTCTTCTTCACGGATAATAGGACAGCCAATTATATCAATGTCAAAATTTAAATCTCTAACCATATTTTTTATAATAAAAAGCTGCTGAGCATCTTTTTTACCAAAATAGGCTCTATCACACTTTGTAATATTAAATAACTTGGCAACAATTGTGCAAACCCCATCAAAATGCCCCGGCCGGGATTTTCCACAAAGTTTATTTACAACTTCATACGGCGGGCAAATAAGGGTTGTTTCTTTATTTTTAAAATAATATTCAGAATAAATATCCTTTGGAGATGGGGCAAAAAGAAAGTCTACACCTGCTTTTTCACATAGTTTTGAATCAGCTTCAATTGTTCTTGGGTATTTATCATAATCTTCATTTGGTCCAAATTGTGTGGGATTTACAAATACACTTACAATCACTATTTCGTTTTCAGCTCTGCATGTTTCAATAAGACTTAAATGTCCTTTATGAAGTGCACCCATAGTAGGTACAAGACCGATATAGCCTTGCTTTTCAGCTTTCAAAGCTTTAATTTCGCGTCTCAATTCCTCAACATTACTTATAATTTTCAAGTTTTTTTAACTCCTCATCATCCAGCTTAAAACTCTCATTATCACAAGGAAAATCACCTGTTATAACATCGTTTATATATTTTTTTGCTGAATCTATTATCATAGTTTTTGAATCAAAATATTTTCTTGCAAACTTTGGCGAGAAATCATCAAATTTCCCTATTAAATCATTAATAACTAAAATTTGCCCGTCACAATCAACTCCGGCACCAATTCCAATTGTCGGTATAGATAATTTTTCACTTATAAATTTAGATGCCTCTTTTGGCATAAGCTCAAGTACAAGGGCAAAAGCACCGGCTGCTTCCAGTTTTTTTGCAGCTTCTAAAATCTTTAGCGTAGTATCAAAATCTTTTCCTTGGATATAATTGCCGCCAATTGTATTTATATATTGCGGAGTAAAACCCAGGTGCGCTAAAACAGGAATACCGGATTGAGTTAATCTTTTTGTAAGGGAAATTATATATTCTGAACCACCCTCAATTTTCACTGCATCAGCACCTTTTACCATAAATTTGCCGGCATTTTCAATAGCCTTTTCGACTGACACATTATATGACAAAAATGGCATATCAGCCACAACTAATGCATTTTTAGCACCGCGGGCAACAGCAGATGTAAAAACAAGCATCTCATCCATAGTAATACTTGTGGTTGAATCATACCCAAGAACCACATTAGCAGCGGAATCCCCAACTAAAATAAGGTCAATTCCTGCCATATCAAGAAATTTAGCAGTAGGATAGTCATATGCCGTAAGTGCTGCAATTTTTTTATTATCCTGTTTATATTTTTGAATTTTCTTTACAGTTTTTTTCATCATTAACACTTTTGAAGTTCAGGCTCGTTTTGGGTTTTTTGTCTGTTTCTTGACCCTTTTTTGTACCAATAATAAATGCTCTTTGCAAGACGACCGGGAGAATGGCGCACAAGTCCTTCTTTGTTATCCTCAATTAATTTTGATGTCACAAGTTCAAGCCCAAGTTTTTTAATTTCACCTGTATCTACTTCAACCGGCAGAGAATCTTTCTCTTCATATTTCTTTGCAAGATTATTTGGCAGTTGATTATTGATTAAAATTGCATCTACCAAAGGCTTGGATGGATTTGCGCCGGATTTTATCATATGGTCAAAAATCGCTTTAATATGGTCAGAAGCGCTGTAGTTATCAGTTTCCCCAGGTTGCGTCATAATATTGCAGACATATATTTTCTTTGCCTTAGAATTTTGAATAGCCTCTGAAATACCTCTTACAAGAAGGTTTGGAATTATTGATGTATAAAGGCTGCCAGGTCCTAAAATTATTAAATCCGCACTGTTTATTGCTTCAATAACTTCATTTGAAGGCTTACAAACCTCAGGTTCGCAGCATAATTCAACAATTTTTTTGCCTGACTCGGGAATTTGGCTTTCACCCTTAACATAAGAACCGTCTTCCATTTTTGCAATAAGACGCATATCATCCGTAGTTGCAGGGATTACCTTACCTCTTATCAGCAGTACTTTTGAAGATTCTTTAATTGCAGTTATCATATCACCGCAAATGGCAGTCATAGCAGTGATAAACAAGTTTCCAAAACTGTGTCCGCCAAGCCCCTCACCAGTTTTAAACCTGTATTGAAACAGTTGAGTTACAATGTCATCATCATCCGCAAGGGCTGCAATACAGTTTCTTATGTCACCAGGAGGCAAAATACCCATCTGTTCCCTCAATCTGCCTGATGAACCGCCATCGTCCCCAACGGTTACAATTGCAGTAATGTTGTTTGTTATTTTTTTTATACCGCGAAGCATAGTGGAAAGCCCCGTGCCACCGCCAATAGCAACAATTTTAGGTCCATGGTTTAATTTCATCTTGCGGTATAAAGTTTCACCCATTGTTCTTTGCTTTCTAGAACCATTCAGGTCAAGCATAGAAAAATTTGTTTTTTTCCAAGCCTGAATAAAAATATATGCTCCAAAGCCTATAAATACAAGTCCTGCAAGCTCAGCAGGCACAATGTGAAATATTTTTTTAGCCGTTGAAACAATAAAATATATAGGCTCAAGTTTAAATAATAAAGTTATGCCTATAGCTGCAAGTACAGAGCCCAATACAATAAGGGCAAACCATCTTTTAATTCTTAACCCGGGAACCAGCCAAATGGCATCTTTGGGCATTTTAACTTTAGAATTTAAAAATTTCATAATTATTGCTTAAAATCCTCCGATTTGAACCTATATCTGTTCTTTCACCCTATTATAATTAATTGGAGAAGGTTTTATTACATCATACGCCCTTTTTACGTTTTCAAGGGTTGTAAAATGAATAGTATCAGGTTTTACAGGCATTTCTCTTAATTGCCTTATTGACATATTTTCATTAAATAAAACCTCGTAAGAACAGTTTATTTGAACCTCTTTTTCAACCTCAGCTTTAATTTCAGGGTTTCCAACAATTAAATTAAGCCACGGATTAAATTTTTTCACAGCAGCTGCCACTTGTTTTGCAAATTCAGGGTCATTATTCAATTTTTCATACATTGCGCCATGGCATCTAACGTGCTCTATATCTATATTTAAGGTATTTGCAAAGGCTGAAATGGCACCAAGCTGGTAAATTACCGTAGCTTCAATTTCATCCTCTTTCATGTCCATATTTCTATAGCCGAAGCCTGAAATATCAGGATAGCCGATATGGGCACCCACTGCAAGGTTTTTCATTTTAGCAAATTCAAGTGCCTGTTTTATGGATAGAGGGTCGCCTGCATGAAAACCGGCTGAAATATTTACAGAGCTTACATATTCAGCTATCTCATAAGCAGCTTCATTTTTATAAATCCCGTATTCTTGTGCCAAATCAGAGTTAAAGTCAAACACCATCAATATCCTCATACTTCTTTAAAATAATTATACTACAAAATTTTAATACAATAAAATTATTGTTAACATGATTAGTGTGTTTAAATTATAATGGGTACAAAAAAAGGCTGGTAAAGTTATGAATAAAAATGTATATGTGGTTAATCATCCGCTTGTAGCACACAATTTATCTGTTTTAAGAGATAAAAATTCAGACACTGAAAAATTTAATCACGCACTTAAAAGAATTTCTTACGCACTGTTTTTTGAGGGCACAAAATTTCTTCCAACCATTGATGCACCAGTATCTACACCCATTTGTGACACCAATAGTCCGGTTATTAATCCTGATATTGAAATTATAGTTTCACCAATTTTACGTGCAGGACTTGTATTTTCAGATGCCGCACAGGAGCTTTTACCGTTCTGCCATATTCACCATCTTGGAATGTACAGAAATGAAGAGACTTTAGAACCTATTTGGTATTACAATAAAATGAAGGGTAAATTAAAAGACCCGATAAAAACCTTTGTGTTTATTCTAGACCCAATGCTTGCAACCGGAAATTCAGGGTATGATGCGGTTCACAATTTTGTAAAACAAGGGATTCCTGAAGAAAATATGGTATTTATAAGCTTAATTTCAGCACCCGAAGGAATAAACAGGCTGACCAAGGCTTATTCTAATTTAAAAATTGTTACTTCAAAAATTGATGAAAAATTAAATGAAAAAGGATATATCGTGCCTGGGCTTGGTGATGCGGGCGATAGAATTTTTAACACAGTTTATTAAATTATAAAAAATTTTAAAATTCCCTTTTGAAAATTAGCAAGAGGGAATTTTTTTGTGTTTTAAATAAAAAAAGGATTTAAAAATGTTTAATATTATAAATAATTTGTCATTTAAAGGAATAATTGACCCGCATGTGCACGCTGGACACTGGTATCATGAAGGAACACCAGGTCATTATTACGGTAAGGACTTTACGGATAGCTTCAAAACACTTAACAGCCTGAATAGGGAGCCTGAATGTGATACTTTACAAGTACAGGCGGAATTGACAAAATGATAGTCTCAGATATAGATACAATGGCAGACGATTATTACGCTGGCGAGTATGAAGGAAATGAGAACGCTTTAAAAATTTTTGGAGATGATGATTTTTATGCTCTTCTTGCTGTATGCAGACCAGATAAAACAAACGGTGATATAAGCGATATTCAAAGACTATTTGATACATATCCGGAAAAATTCACGGGTTTAAAACTACATCCTGAAGCTATGAATATGTATGCTGATGATTATAGATGTGACCCTTATATGGAATTTGCAAGAAAAAACAATCTTCCTTGCATGTTCCATTCAGAAGGTGAAGGAGTTTCAGGGGTTGAATCAATCTATAACCTTGCAAAAAGATTTCCCGATGTTCCTGTAATTTTAGCCCATATGGGTGCAGGAGGCGCTGATTGTCATAACAGGGCAATATCTGTTTTTGAAAGAGCGCTTCAAAACAATGATGCTGATATATATGTTGATTTAAGCTGGGTAGATTGGGAAAACGGTCTCCCATCTTATGAAAAGCCTTCTGTTAAAAAAGTCATTGATACGGCATTAAAATACAATGCGCTTGATAAAATTTTATTCGCTACAGATACACCTCTTGGATGTTTTGGAGAACATACAGAAAGCGGTTATATGCCACAAGAGGCATATAATTTGTCAGTTGATAGACTAGCTTCCTTTATTGAAAGAAACTACCCTGATAATTGCGAAGAAATTAAAGATAAGATATTTCACGATAATGCCGCAAAATTATTTGGCATATAGAAAATTTACAAACTGAAATTTTAAAAACGGATACAAAATACATTCAGAGAAAACATACTTAAAAGCAGGTTTTAAACGTGAAGGTGTTTTGAGAGATGCTATTATGAACAACGGCATATATGCAGATAAGATATTAATGTAGATTTTAGAAGATAAATGGAAAGCACCAAAACAAATAAGACGCAAATGCGAAAAACTCCCTGATTAAACAACCAGGGAGTTTTGAAGTTTTTATATTTTATGTAAAATATTTTCTTGCAAATGATTTAATCCTTATATAGAGGAGCAAGTTTTGCCTCTTGCTGCGGTATTACACCCTCTTCAATAGGAAGATAAACGCGGTAATCAATCTCTGCAAAGCAATTATCAATTGACTCAATCTCGTTTAATGCTGCTTCATCTATACTGCCGCTTTCTATCATATCCGCAATTTTCTCAAAACGCTCAACATGTTCTCTAAACCTGTCTGTAGCATAGTCTTTAGCCTGCCAGGTTGTAATTAAGAACGGCCAATCTGAACTTTGAAGAAGCAGATTTTCCCTTGCCATCTGATTCAGTGCTCTTAGAAGCAGTTTATCATCAGGCTGTTTTTCGTATTTTGATACAATATTGATAATTCTTTTTTCGCAAGAATGAATAATTGGCCACATCCACTCTGTAAGGTGATTTTGCCATACCCAGAAGTGTCCGCCCTGACCCCAGCTTGATTCAGGAATTTGGATAGCATCAACCGGCGGATGAGCCTTCAGATACTCGCCTGCGGTCATTCTTTCGACTTCGGGAAGATGGGTAGCCAGTTTTTTAATAACCTGTTTAATAAATTCAACCCCTTCAAACCACCAGTGACCGTATAATTCCGTATCAAATGATACCATACAAAGTCCTTCTTTATCGTAATGAGTGATTCTATAATCATTCAAAAGATGATAAATAAGAGTTGTATAGTGGTCGGAGTTTGAATTTACCTGACTCATAGCAAGAACAGGGTCATAGAGCATTTTATCCCCTAAATCCGTAGTAGATGAAGTTATTCTCCAATAGTGCATACCCGAATTTGGGTCTTTCCTGTGAAATTCACGATATACGCCATCTCCGGGGTATCCATCTGCTGCAGACCAAACTTGGAAACCGGCTCTGTCATTTCTGCCCATTACAGCAACCTGCGCATCAGGAAGCCAGTAGGCACTGTATGTATCATAGCCTGTAGCTTCACGCTTTGGAAGAGGAATGTACTCAATATTTCCGTAAACCCCGATTCTTCTTCTGTTTCCAATAGAATTTCCGCCTTCAATAACATGAGATTCGGTGAAGAAATATTCTATATCATTATTTTGGAGGGTTACTTCAACAGCAGGACGCCATTTTTTCTTGCCGTCTTTTCCTGTAAATTCATACCCTTGTCTGTATGCACATTCAGGCAGCCAGCAGCCTTTTGCTTTTTTGCCAAAGAATTTCTTTGTTGTGTCTGAACCTACTTTAAACTGGGCATTCAGGTTAGTATCAGTTGCAAGAAGCGGTGAGAAACCATGTGTGGCACCTGATGTTGTAATTTCAATGCATTCAAGGTCTTGATATTTTTTAAACCCTGCAATTAAATCTTTGTTGAATTTATTAATAAACAAATCTTTAATATGGTTAAACCAGTCATAATAATATTTTGCAAGATATTTTAAATGCTGCGAGTGGGCAACTTCGGGGTCAGGATATCTTTCCAAATCACCTGAAACAGCTTTAATTCTTGAATCAAGATAGTCAATAAAGCCTTGTTTTAAATGTTCATCATTTAATTGTTCCGCTAAAATCGGGGTAATACCTATTGTAAGCTTTGCTTTAATCCCCTCATCATATAATTCTGAAATCATATTCAATAAAGGAACATAAGTTTCTGCCATACATTCGTATAAATTTTCTTCCCCAAAAGGCCACATGCCAGCCATTCTGTAATAAGGAAGATGAGAATGCAGCATAAACACGAATTGCCCTACTGTTTTGCCCATATTAAAATGCCTCCATAATAATTCATATACAATTTATATCACAAAACTAATTAAAATATAAGCCATAAGAATTAGTACAATAGAATATATTTATAAATTTAAAACAGGTTTTAAATACTAATTCCATTGGTTTTTCAGGTTTTAAAAAAGTTTTGAAACTTTATATACAATGTTAAGTTTTATATCTTTTTTTTATTTTTAATGAATAAAACAATCTTAAAGATTATAGGCTGCGCCTTGTAAAAACGGTTTTTTATTTTTTGTAATACTTTCTTTTATAATTTAGTTATGTAGCATATATCAGCTTAAAGCTGTTTTATGTAAAATTAGGCATATAACATTATTTAGTTAAAACCTAGTAATAATATAAGTTTAAATACAAAAGCACCTCCCAAAAATTCAGGAGGCGCTTTAAAATTAAATATTATGCCAATTATGACATATAATCTATTTATCTAAAACCTTTACTAAAAAAGGCTTTAAGACATTTAGCAGCCGCATGATGAACAGCCGCATCCGCAAGAACAACCCAAGGCTTCTTTTGCTTCGTTGATTCTTACCTTGATTCTGCCGTCTACTGCAATGCCTTCGCCGGTTTTTTCGCTAATAAGAAGCGGGTTGATATCCAATTCATCAATAAATTTAAAATCAGAAACCAATTGAGACAGTCTTAACAAGGTTTCTTGTATTTGGTCAATTTGGGCAGGAGTTGTGCCTCTTGCTCCTTCAAGAAGCTTGTATGCCTTAACTGATTTAATCATATCAATTGCATCATTATCCGTTAAAGGTGCAATTCTGAAGGTTACATCCTTCATTACTTCAACAAATACACCGCCTAAGCCAAACATCATCATAGGACCATATTGAGGGTCTGTTGCAATGCCGCAAACCATTTCTCTTGAACCTTTTACCATTTCCTGAATAATAACGCCTTCAAGCCCTTCTAATAAGCCTTTAGCTTCAAGTCTTGAGATTAAGCCCTTGTATTCAGCGCGCAATTGTTCTTCTGATTGAATATTAACAATAACACCGCCAACATCTGTTTTGTGGGATGTAGTTTTTGAAGTCATTTTCATAACAACAGGATAGCCAATATTATTTGCAACTGTTGCTGCCTCATCTTCGTTAACAGCTAAACCGTATTTGCAAGCACGAATACCATATGCTTGAAGAACATCAATTGATTCAAGAGTTGTTAATTGATCCCTACCCTCTGCGATAGAAGATTTGATAATAGCTTCAACTTTAGCTCTATCAACATCATAGCAAGGAACTTTACCCATTGGCTTTTCCATCCATTGTCTTTGTTCATCAAGTCTCAAGAATGCTTCTGCAGCTTCTTCAGCGTACATATAAAATGGCATATTTACTTCCATATTTGAAATTTCAGTGAAGAAGTTGCTTGTTGTCATAAATACGCTAACAATCGGTTTTTGCGGGTTTTTAGCCTTAATTTCCATCAAAGCTTTAGCAACATCAATATCCTTTAAGCCAAGGAATGGAAGGTAGATAACCATTATCATATCAACGTTTTCATCGGCAATAACTGTTTCAAGTGTTTGAATATAGTGTTCAATAGGAGCTGATGCTATCATATCCACAGGGTTTTTAACAGAAGCAGCTGCTGGTAGAAAACTTTTCAGTTTTTCTTTTGTAGCATCTGTAATTTTTGCCATTTGCATACCATTTTCACAGATTGCATCTGTTGCCATAATACCGGGACCACCTGAATTTGTAATAATTGCAACACGATTTCCTTTTGGAATAGGACAATTCGAGAATGCTTTAGCATTTGCAAAAAGGTTTTTCAAAGAAAATTCACGGATAACGCCTGATTGTTTTAAAAGTGCTGCAGCTGCTTTATCCGCACCAGCCAATGAACCTGTATGAGAGCTTGCAGCAGAAGCACCAGCGGCTGAGCGACCAGCTTTAAGTGCTAAAATCGGTTTTTTCTTTGTGATGCGAGTTGCTAATTTTCTAAAGTTAGCAGGATTTTGGATTGACTCCATATATAATAAAATTTGTTTAACATCGTCGTCATTTTCCCAGTATTCAAGCATTGTTTCAGCGTTAACGTCTGCTTGGTTACCGATTGATACAAATTGTGCGAAGCCAAGGTTTAAATCTTTTAAGATATTCAAAATACCGCCGCCAAGAGCACCTGATTGAGAAACAAAACCGATATCCCCCTGCACAGGAAGAGATTCTGCAAATGTTGCATCCATCATAACATTTGGATTTGTATTTAACACACCAAGGCAGTTTGGACCAACGCATCTCATACCATATTCTTTAACTTTTTCAAGCAATTGTTTTTCAAGCTCTGCGCCTTCCTTACCTGTTTCTTTAAAGCCGGCGGTTATGATACACAAGCCTTTAATGCCTTTTTTGTTGCAATCATCAATTGTTTGAAGGACAAATTTTGAATTTACAACAATAACTGCTAAATCAACCTCTCCGGGCACTTCTAAAATTGAAGTATAAGCCTGAAACCCTTCAATCATACCGCCTTTAGGGTTTACCGGATAAATGTTGCCGTTAAATTTATAATCTCTTAATCTTTGCATAATTTCAGAGCCGATTGTTTTAGGCTTTGTTGAAGCACCAATTACGGCAACTGATTTTGGTTTCATAATTTTGTCCAATACGTTCATTTTTAGACCTTTCTTTTTAATTTACAGTTTTTTATAAAAATTTATGGGTTCAATTTTTTGTTTTGAACCCATTTTTAATATCCGTTTTGTATCCATTCTCTTGCTCTGAATTTTGCACCCATATTTAGCGCAATATCTTCGCACAGTTTGACATCAACAGGAAATTCTTCAGGTTTAAAGCCTGATACTACAGATAATGTTGTATCAATTTTTTCTTCAACACAAAGTCTTGCAAAATCAAGCATAGCCTGGTACGCGCCATCGAATGACGGCTTTGAAATTTTATTATAAGTTTCTTCACTCTGAGCATTTAAGCTAATTGAAATTGAATCAATCAAAGGTGCTAATTCAGGCACAATATTTCTTTTAGCCAAATAATTACCATGCCCGTTTGTATTGATTCTAATTTTAATATCAGGCATAGCTTCTCTTATATATTTTGCAATTTCAATAACTTCATTATATTTAACAAGAGGCTCGCCATAACCGCAAAATACGATTTCATCTTTGATATCAGCCTTTTTTTCTTCAATTTGAGCTATAACATCATCTGCTGTAACTTTTACATTATTGTGCCACATATAAGCACCTTTAACGTCGTCTTTATCATTTCGAAGACAAAAAGCACAGGAATTAGTGCAGGCATTTGTAATATTTATATAGGTTTTCCCGTATAAAAAATAGACAAGATTTATTTTTTTACTTGAATCTAAATTTTTTGAACCTGATATCAAAAGAAACCTCTTAAAACTCAATAAATAGTGTAGTTTATTTCAATATTCTGGCACAAGAAAAATGTTAAATCAAGTATATTATTTAAAATTCAAAGAGATAAAAATAACCTTAAAACAATAATTTTTAAGTAAAAAGTTGTTATGCTTATTTTAGAATTAGGTTTTACTTAACCGTTTAAATTTCATTCGCCATAAGTTGAAAGTGCATAATCATTTAAGCCTTTAAATGCAATGTCCAAAGCATTATCAGCAGCATCAGCTGCAAGTTTTTGAAATTCCATAACATCTGCTTCAACTTTTTTTGCATCAAATTCATATGCACCTTTAAAAGCAAGCTGTGCGCGCCCGGCGCTTTCTAAAGCTTCCATAGCTGAGCCTTCTGTTTGTTTACATTCAGGACACTCGCATTTTGGAGCTTCTTTTTCAACTTTGCTTTTGCCATTAAAATTTACGGCATTAAAACCTAAATTGTTAATGTTGTTTGACATGCTTTTCTCCCAATCGTGTTTATTTTGGAGTTATTTTATTAGTATGTGAAAAATCTTTTTGACCGTTTGATTTTTTCACTTTTACATATAAAACATGAAATTTATTTTTTTTGCTAGTATATGTACAAAATATATACTTATTTTTTACAAAAAATGAAGTATTTTGTGAATACACTTGCTGGATGAGACTTTTAGGTTATTATATTGTTTTTACAAAACTTAACAATAAATATAATTTCAGTAAAAATATTTTTTCTCCGGGTTTAGTTTAAATATGAAAATTATAAACAATACATCCCAGTTTAATAATACTGCCTTCCAAAAACGTTTTGCAGCAAAAGCAAATATTTTATCAAAAGACGATAAAGTACAACAGGTAAATATTTATCATCTTAATAAAAAGAAAGATGTAAAATATCTTGAGCAAGCTCTAAAACAAAATGAATGGAAAGGAAGCTATTATCTGGATAACGCAACAATATGCTTTGATGATGATTATAAAGATGTAAAATATTATATTATGGAAGATACTGAACATAATGTCCTTTGTTTTAGCATATTCCACGATAAAGATAAGATATACAATGCTCTTTCCTGCATTGAAACTGCACCAGGACAATCCTGCTATTCAACAGAAAAAAGAGGTCTTAAATATATAGGCGAAACCATGCTTGCATTTCTTGCAGAAAAAACAAAAAAGCAAGGTAAGGATTTGCGCGCACTAAGCGTTGCAAAGCGACCAAAAACCCAACAATTTTATTTTAAACAGTGCGGCTTCAGTGAAGATGGAGAGCGCAATGCAAAACTAGAATATTCACAACTTGATGACTTTATTAATAAAAATGCAAATCACACAAAAGGCGGCGTAAAAATAAGCTTTGTAGCATAATTCCTGACAGAATTTATATTTTTTTACAATAAAAAGGCCAAAAATAAATTTTTGGCTCTAACAAGGATGACAATAAAGTTATATGGTGTGTAATATTTCTTAACATTTCTTACACAACAGTATACGATGAAAAAAATTAAAACTTTCATACATTTTGTAAAATCTCCTCCATTTAGTGGAATTTAGTGTATAATTTTTTTATGAAACTTATTATTCAAATACCTTGCTATAATGAGGAAGATTCGCTTCCTATAACACTTAAGGCAATTCCAAAAGAAATTAAAGGAATAGATAAAACTGAAATTTTAATTATAAATGACGGTTCATCCGATAACACCGTAAGGATTGCCCAAGACTCAGGAGTGCATTATATTGTAAATTTCTCAAAAAATGTAGGGCTTGCAAGGGCATTTGATGCCGGTTTAAAGGCTTGTGTACGATATGGTGCAGATATAATCGTAAACCTTGATGCTGATAATCAATACTGTGCGGATGATATAGAAAAACTTGTGGAACCTATCATTGAACATAGAGCAGATATTGTAATAGGTGCAAGACCGATTAATTCAATCAAACATTTTTCACCTGTTAAAAAACTTTTACAAAAGCTGGGTTCATTTGTTATGAAAAAACTCTCAGGAGCCGATATATCTGATGCACCGAGCGGTTTTAGAGCTTTTAGCCGCGAAGCTGCTATGAAAATCAATATTTTTGATACCTATACATATACTATGGAATCAATTATTCAGGCTCAAAGGAAGGGTTTATCTATTTTGAGCGTACCAATCCGCGTTAATGCAGATTTAAGACCATCGAGACTCATAAAAAATAATTTCACATATATTTTCCGCTCTGCAAAAACTATGATAAGATTTTTTATCATTTATCATCCTTTCAGATTTTTCATATCCCTTGCTTCAATATTCTTCATCTTAGGATTTTTCTTAGGTTTCAGATATTTATACTTTTTCCTTTTGGGGGACGGAGCGGGGCATATTCAATCTTTAATTCTTTGCGGATTATTAATTACAGGCGGTTTTCAGACAGCTCTTCTTGCAATAATATCTGATTTACTTGCAATAAACAGAAAACTGATTGAAGATGTACAAATAAAGGTTCAAAAATTACAGAATGGAAAATAAAGTTATGATAAAACAAAAAGCGGTTGAAAATTTTAAGAATGGCTACTCTTGTTCAGAATCTATTGTAAAAGCAGCAATTGATGAGGGGCTTATTCCTTCCGAATTTCTATCTTGCGCCACAAGTTTTTCAGGAGGTATGGGCAGCGGATGCCTTTGCGGTGCAATAGCAGGCAGCCAAATGGTTATAGGATATATCCATGGAAGAGGCAAAACAGAAAAAGCACGTGCTTTAGCCAAAGAATTTATTGAAGAATTTAAAAAAAGCCACAAGGGAACTTGCTGCAAGGTTTTAACTGCAGGGCTTGATTTTCACTCTTCTGAAAGAAAAGCCCATTGCACCAATATGGTATTTGATTGCGGAAAAATTTTAGAAACAATTTTGGAAAAAGAATTAACAAAAGCCTAAACAATATTTCTGAGGTTCAATTTATGCTGGATAGGTTCAGATTCAAACAAATCACCAATTGAACACTCAAGTGCATCACAAAGCCTGTCCATATTTTCATAAGAGGGCTGAGTTCTGCCATTTGCCCAAGAATAAACTGTTTGCTGGGGTAAATGTAATTCTTTTGCAAGTTTATAAAGACTGTAGCCTTTATTTTTCTTTGCAATTTCTCTGATTTTTATTTTCATTTTTATAAAATCCTGATTAGTAAACAATTTTTTGTAATACCAGAATACATCTTATATAATTTGATATGAAAATAAATCATACAAATAAACCAGAATATATTTTGAAACCTTGAGTATAATATACATATATAATTAAATTATTATGCACTTGCCATAAGGCGCAAAATAATTATAAAATAGTTAGTATCAAATATAATTTAAGGATAGTTAAGTGATGATTAAAAAAATTGCATTGCTGTTAGCTTTAACAATTGTAACAGCCTACACAACAAATATTTCTATTGCAGCACCTGCAAAAACACCTGCAAAAGCTGCAGCAAAACAACGTTCAGTTTCTGTAAATCCTGTTGTTTACGGAGCAATTTCAAAGTACAAACAACATAATTATACGGGAGTTATCCAAGATTTAACACCATATCTTGCAGAAGATGGCGATAAATATAATGATAAAAATAACACAATAAAAAACAGTTCAATTGCTCATTATTATCTTGGTTTATCTTATACACAGCTTGGTATGAAGGATAAAGCAAAAGCTGAATACGACAAAGTTTTAGAAATCAATGACGATGCAAAACTTGTTAACTATTCAAGAAGAGCAGTTGCTTGTATAAATGGTCAGCCGCAATGTGCTGCAAATTATGTTGATAAAAATGCACCTGCTGATGATGATATGACAGTATTTATTAAATCCAATAAACCTCTCCATGATGATGTTGTTGAGCAAATCCAAAAGAAAGCTCTTGATAAACAAATGGATAGAATCAACAATGATATGGCACCTGATATGCAAAACTATAAACTTTTAAACGATGCATCAAAAATAAATCAGGCGCAGCCTACAGATTCTGAAATTGCAAATGCAGTAAGAGTTTTAGCACAGGTGGGATTCAATCCTTTTAATATGATGAACGGTTATACTGACCCTCAAATGGCTGCATTAAGTGCCGCTTTAGGAAATTCAAATAATAATAATATGAACTACTTGCCATATTTAATGTCTCAAGGTGCTAATCCTGAAGTTGCAAAACAGATGATGCAAAGTATGATGATGAGCCAAATGATGCCGGATATGGGCGGTTTTGGCAAATTTTAAACTCCTATGAAAAATGATAATGAAATAGAATTTGCAAGGTTTTGTTTTGAAAACAAACATTACGATAAAGCTAAAGAATTGTTTTTAAACAACGATATGCTTTATGAGGCAGGATTCTCTTCATTACTTACAGGCAATTTAAACAGTGCAAAGCTTATTTGGAAAGAAATAAAAGACCCTTGTCCTGCAGTGGATTGGGGTCTTATTATATTAGATGTCATTGAAGGCAAACCCTATACAAAAGCCCCAAAATATTTTCAAACAAGGGCATTCCTTGAAGTATATCTCAATCTATTTTTAGAAAATGAATTTTATGACTGGGCAGATAATATCATAAACGCTTATAAATTTTTCACAAGGTCAAATAACGAGGTGCCAAAATTTATCGCACGAGTTTTATCATTTTACGGGTATTGGAATCTTGTACATGAATTTAGCACTTTAGCAAAAAGAATTTGCTACTATGACCCTGAAATACATTTTATTGAAGCCGAAAGTTATTTAATTGAGGAAAATTATAAGCTTGCATATGAAGGAATTATTGAAGGTATAAAAATTGCACCAAATTATTACCCTAATAAAAAGCTTCTAAATATGATTAAAGAAGCTGGGTATAAGGAATAAAATAATTTTATAGCTTTAATATTTTATTTGTAAAATACCTGGCAATATTTACATATTAAATTTATCAGCGTTTAATCCCTTGAAATAGAGTTTAGTTTAATTTCAAGACATCGGGAAAGTTCATCTCCAAGTTCTTTTCCTTGCTTAAAGCCCTGCTTAATAAGCTCATCTCCTGTTATATCAGGCTTTATATCTTTTAATTTTTTATAATAAAAAACAGCATCACAATCATTATAAACTGCATATTGTGACGCTAAATCAATATTTTTGAAATTTTTATACAATTTATAAATTTCATAGTTTGAGGAATTTACACCCTGTAAATTTACGGCTTTATCCGGGCACTCAAAGATGGCTTTTAAAAAAACATCTTCTTTTGCAGTATTAAATATTTTAGATGAATCATAAAGCCTTTGTGCCCAATCTGCCTTAAATGCAGGGGTATCAGACCAAATCTTGTAAATTTCATTTTCTAAAATATATTTATATGATTCTTTTGCATTTACATTTGAAAAAAGCTTTTTTAAGGTTAATTTTACTCTATCTATGCTCAAACCCTCTCTATCTGGGGATTTTAGATATTCTTTAATTAAAAACTTATCAGCTTCACCAAAATTGAAATTAAAGCGATACTTAAAATCAACTCCTCTTAAGATTCTTGTAGGGTCATCAATATAGCTCTTCTCGTGTAAAACCCTTAAGGTACGAGGCTTTATATCCTCTGAACCATTGAAAGGGTCGATTAATTCATACTTTAGCTCGTTTTTATCCAATAAAAGCCTTGCTGCTATTGCATTTACAGTAAAGTCACGTCTTTTTAAATCACATTCAACAGGGCAGCCGATATTTTTTACAACAGGCAGACAGCCAGATTTTGGGTAATCTTCTTCCCTTGTGGAAGCAAAATCAATCTCTATACCGTTTATGACGGTTTTTGCAGTATTAAAAGCATCATGAACAGATTTTATATCCACATTTAGCTCTGAAGATGAAAGGCTTGCAAGATTTTGCACAAAATCAATGGCAGAGCCTTCAATAAGGATATCAATATCCTTAATTTTAATTCCCATAAGCTGGTCACGCAGCATACCGCCGACAAAATAGGCTGAAATTCCAAGTTTGTCAGCATTTTGTGCTACAATCTTAAAGATTGTTTCAAATTCTTTATTAAAATTAAACATTCTCTTTTGAGAGCGCCTTTTTAATTTCTTCTTTTGAATAATATCTTTCTATAAAACTTGTATCAAATTTGCCTGAAATAAATACTTCGTTGCTTAAAATTTCTTTATGGAAAGGAATTGTGGTCTTAATTCCTGTAATAATATATTCATTCAAAGCGCGAAGCGCACGGCATCTGGCATCTTCTCTATCAACTCCCCAGCAGATTAATTTTCCAACCATTGAATCATAATAAGGCGGAATTGAATAACCTGTGTATACGTGAGAATCAATACGAACACCAAAACCGCCTGGGGCAAGATACCCTTCAATTTTTCCTGCAAAAGGAATAAAATCGCGCTCAGGGTCTTCTGCATTAATTCTGCATTCTATTGCATGACCTTTTAAAACAATATCTTCCTGTTTTACTGATAATCTTTGACCGGAAGCTACACGCAGCTGCTCTTTCACGATATCAACACCTGAAATCATCTCAGACACACAGTGTTCAACTTGAACTCTTGTGTTCATTTCCATAAAATACCAGTTCTTTTTGCCGTTTGGGTCATTTTCATCAAGCAAAAATTCAATGGTGCCGGCACCTTCATAATTAATTGCTTTTGCAGCATTAACCGCAGCTTCACCCATTTTTTTGCGTACATCTTCGCTGATTGCAGGGCTTGGCGCCTCTTCTAAAAGCTTTTGATGGCGTCTTTGAATTGAACAATCACGTTCTCCTAAATGGACAACATTTCCAAAACTATCAGCTAAAATTTGAACCTCAATATGTCTTGGGTTAATTAAATATTTTTCAACATATACTTCAGGGTTTGCAAAGGCATTTTTTGCTTCATTTCTGCATAAATTAAACGCGTCTTCAACCTCGTTTTCATTATGCACAATTCTCATACCTTTTCCGCCGCCGCCAGCAGTAGCTTTAATAATTACAGGGTAGCCTACTTCTTTTGCAAAGGTTTTAATCTCATCAACGTTTTCAACCAAACCTGTTCCCGGGGTTACGGGAACATTGTTTTTAATCATTGTTTCTCTTGCATTTGCTTTATCACCCATCTTGCGCATAGCAAGGGCAGAAGGACCGATAAATTTTATATGGTGCTGGTCGCAGATATCAACAAAATCAGCACGTTCTGACATAAAACCGTATCCTGGGTGAATGGCATCAGCGCCTGAAGTTAAAGCTACGCTTATGATTGCAGGAATGCTTAAATAACTTTTGGCACTCGGTGCGGGACCTATGCAATACGCTTCATCCGCTAAGGATACATGTAAACTATCGCTATCTGCTTGAGAATAGATTGCAACTGTTGCAATACCTAATTCTTTACACGCTCTTATTATTCTTAGGGCAATTTCTCCCCTATTTGCAATTAAAACCTTTTTTATCATACCATTTGTCTTTATATCTTATTCAACATACATAAGGACTTGGCCGTATTCAACGCTTTGACCGTCTTCCACACAAATTTGAACAACCTTGCCTGAAACTTCAGATTCAATTTCGTTCATTAATTTCATAGCTTCAACGATACATACAACCTGACCTGCTTTTACAACATCACCTACTTTAACATAAGGCTCAGACCCAGGGCTTGGTGCTGCATAGAATGCGCCAACCATAGGAGATGTAATTGGTGTTCCTTTTGGAGCATCTGATACCGCTTTTGCCTGAGATGCTTCGGCTGAAACAGCTGCAGGAGCAGGTGCGCCAATTGAAACAGCAGGAGCAGCCGGTGCCATAACAACACTGCCGCCTTGTATTCCTTTTTTAATTGTGATGGCTTTATCACCGTCTTCAAGGGTGATTTCGCTTAACTGGTTATCACTTACAAGTTTTGCAAGTTTTTCTATATATTCGCATTCAAAATTCATTTTTATACCCTATCTAAGTATTCGTTTGTTCTTGTATCAATTCTTAATTTATCACCAACCTGAATAAAGAAAGGAACGTTAACAACTGCACCACCTTCAAGAGTTGCAGGTTTTGAACCGCCTTGGGCTGTGTTTCCTTTTTCTGCAGGAGGAGTATCAACAACTTCAAGTTCAACAAAGTTTGGTAAATCAATACCAATTATTCTGCCTTCATGCATTAAAATTTGAACATTCATATTTTCTTTTAAATATTTAACGCCGTCACCAATTGCAGATTCTGCAACAGGTAATTGTTCATAGCTTTCAAGGTCCATCATCACAAAGTCTGAACCTTCTTTATAAAGATATTGCATTTCGCGTCTGTCAAGCATCGCTTTTGCAACTTTTTCACCAGCTCTGAATGTTTTTTCAACAACTTGTCCTGTTTCAACGTTTTTAAGCTTTGAGCGGACAAACGCTGCACCTTTACCGGGTTTTACGTGTAAAAATTCAACAACAGACCATAATCCGTTATCTAATTCAAGGGTTAAACCTGTTTTTAAATCGTTTACTGAAATCATAAAATATCCTATTATATTTCTACTTCCTATGATGTTAGCATAAAAGTTGATTTTTTACATAAAAATTTTTATCATTTTTCAATTTCTGTAACAAATCAGATGGTTGTTCATTCATTTTAGACAGAATCTTAGCGGTTTTTTCCCTTATGGTATAATCAATATAGCCGCTTGTAAAATTTAATATATCTAAAAGTTTCTCTTGAGTAAAATTGTTAAAATCTGTATAGTATAGTGCTTCAAGCGCCCAGTAGAGATTAAAAACTATCTTATTTTTGGCGTGGTTTTTAGTATTTTTAAGTTTATTATCAGCATACGGTGTATCAGATAAGGCTTTTAGTTTCTCTATTATATTTAAAATCCTGTCTATAAGTTTTGGCAAAATAAGTTTTTGCAAAGGCTGACATTCTTTTATCCCATCAATCAGCGCTCTTCCGACATTTGGATTTATATCCATAATGCCGTTTAAAATAGTTTCAAGACTACGTTCATCAAAAAAATAGGGGGCAATTTCAGAGTTTTTGAGAAATTCTGAGATTTTAAGCGCTGAAGCCTCCCTTATTCTACCGTCACATCCTGTCAGATTATTAATTAATAAATCAGCTTCATTTTTATTGCAAAGATTTTCTAAAGCCATTATTGCAACAGGTTTTTCAAATTCATCTCCATTTTCCAGAAGGGAGAGAATCTCATTTTTTTCATAAGGCTTTTGTATAATTTCAAGCGCCCTCTCTATGGCAATATTTATTAAACTTTCATCCATATCGTTGTTTACAATTTATTAAAAAACATTATACTTAATTCTATCACAACATTTTAGATGAAAAGTGAATATAAAATTTTCCCTGTTTCAATATAATATTCTTTAAAATCGGCAGACAAAAAGATTAATATGATTTAAATCTTCCCCAAATTCAACCGATTTTTGCAATGAAGAAAGGAATGGAAAAATTATGAATAAATTTTTTAATCTTATAGGCGGAATTTTTGGCTTAAATAAGGTAAATGAAGGATATATCGGGCTCACAAGTTTTGAAACACCGGCACCAGATAGAATCAAAAGACCGGAATTACCCGAAGATGATGAAGTTGTATCAAAAACAAGCTTTACGGGAATGTTAAGAAGAGTGTCATAGGCTTATCGGATGTTATGGTGCAATAAATTGCACCCTGCATTGCCCATTGAACTTAATTTTCTCATATATAAGGAATTTTCCCAAATAATAAGAAAAATGTCACAAATCATATAAACATATGTTAACATCAGCAAAGATGACATTTTAACTATTTTAAAGGAGAATCTTTATGTCTGATACCTATAAAAAATTGCAAGAAATATCAGAAGATATTTTCAATATGACTGTTTTATTGAAAGAATATTGCAAAATAAACAAAACAACACAGGAAACAGAATGTATCTACGCCTGTGTAAAAGCTTTAAACAAAAGAGCTGATGATTTAATGTTTAATGTAAAAGATATCTGCAATATTGCATATGATGTACAAACAGATTAACCCTGCATTAAATCATCATTTGTTTTCCTGTTTCTCATAAAATTATATTTTTACTTTAAAAAGCCTAGTAATTCAATATTTGGCATAACAAAGTGAATCCAAAGAGCGCAGCATATTCCTAAAAGCGAACCCATAAATACTTCAAAAGGCGTGTGTCCTAATAATTCTTTTAAAACTTCATACGGTTTTGTTTGGTTTGTGTGTTCAATAATTTCACCCACAAGTCTGTTTAAAGTAGCAGCAGTCTTGCCTGCTGCTCTGCGAAGACCTGCGGCATCCTGCAATACAACAAGTGCAAAACCTAGTGCTATTGCAAAACTTACTGATGTAAAACCTTCAACAAGACCAACAGAGGTTGAAAGGCTGATAACACCAGCAGAATGAGAACTTGGCATACCGCCTGTTGTTGTAAAAATTTTAAAGTTCATTTTCTTATGGGTTAAAAAATAAAATATAACCTTTAAAATCTGTGCAAAACAAGCACTTGCTATCCCAGTAAATATAACCTCTAATCCAGTATTATAAAACATTGTTCCTTGTTTCCAGTTTTTTATTTAAGTGAGTCTATAATTTTTATTAAAACATCCGATTTTAAACCGTTTGAATTAAGTATATCATAACATTCTTCAATTGTATTTGTTAATTTTTTATACGATTCTTCAAGACCAAAGATTGTAACATAGGTGGATTTATTTGAATTTTCATCTTTACCTACGGTTTTTCCCATAATTTCGGTTGTGGATGTAAAATCAAGAATATCATCTTTGATTTGGAAAGCAAGTCCGAATTTATCACCGAATTTTCTCATAATATTAAGCTTATCATCATTAGCTCCGCCTATGATTGCCCCCAATAAAAGCGAACATTTAAAAAGAGCCCCTGTTTTATATTTATGGATGAATTGCAGATGGTCAATTGATATTTTTTCATTTAAATTTTCTGCTTCAATATCAGCGGTCTGTCCGCCCACTATACCGAATGCACCTGCGGCAATAAAATATTCATATAATAATTTAACAATTTTTTCAGGCTCAACTGTTTTTGGAGTTTTTTCAATGATAATCTGCGGCGCAAACGATATAAGCGCATCCCCTGCAAGAGTTGCAACAGCCTCTCCATAAACCCTATGGTTAGAAGGTTTCCCGCGTCTTAAATCATCATTATCCATGCAAGGAAGGTCATCGTGGATTAAACTTTGAGCATGGAGCATCTCAAGCGCACAAGCACAAGGAATTGCAGTTTCATACTGCCTTGAAAAGATTTTACAAGCTTCCAGACACAAAATTGCCCTGAGCCTCTTTCCGCCAAGACAGGTTGTATATTTCATTGAATCAATTACATTTTTAAAAAGTTTATATTCAGGGTTTTGCAGCTTCTCATCAAAATATTTTTCAAGATTAGCTTCTATTATTTTTTTATATTCTTCAATCATCATCTTTCTCCAAATCGTATCCGCCTCTATGCTCCATTAAGAGGTTTTTTGTATTTTGTTTCAGTTTTTTTCTTGAGTGAGCACGTTTTTTGCTGCTAATTTTTGCAATTTCTTTATTATTATTGGTTTTTACACTGCTTTCTTCTTTTATTCCTTCATATGTTACTTTTGTTTTATAAAGCTTTGCATCTTCTAAAAACTCAATATAGCTTTCATACCTTGAAATATCAATTTTATCAAGGTTTTGAACAACATTGCAATCTTCACTTATACCTGCGATATGCAAACAATCTCTATATTTGCATCCATCCTTTAAAGATTTTATCTCATCAAAATAATTTCCCAAATCTTTTGGAAGTATAAAATCAAAAACAAGCCTTGAAAAGCCGGGGGTATCTATTATTTTAAAATCAGGAAATTCTAAAAGTTCACTGTGGCGAGTGGTATGGGTTCCTCTTTTTAACTTTTCTGATACTGATTTTGTTTTAAGGTTAAATTCAGGATTCAGCGCATTCAGTAATGAACTTTTACCGACACCGGACTGTCCTGTAAGCGCTATTGTTTTACCTTTAATATATCTTTTTAAAGAGGTAAGCCCGTCTTTATTAAGTGCAGATGTAAATACGGTTTTATACCCAAGAGGTTTATAAATTTTAATAATTCTTTTTTTAATTTCATTAAGTTTTTCAGGAGTTGCAAGGTCGTCTTTGTTAAAACAAAGAAGAGCTTCAATGTTATGATATTTAAGAAATGTTAAATATCTGTTTAATTGAACAAAATCTAAATCAGGTTCGAAAATAGCAGACACAACAATCATTAAATCAAGGTTTGCAACGCTTGGACGGGAGATAAAATTTTTCCTTTTTAAAACTTTTACAATAGCACCTTGAAGTACATTATTTTCCTCTAAGCCTTGCGGTTCAAACTCTACAAAATCCCCTGCAACAATCTTTACTTTTTGCTTTTTTAAAATTTCTCTAAGTTTGCACTCAACAAGATTCTCTGTATTGCCCTCTTTTTTGTCAGGCATTACATAGTAAAAATCAGAATGAATTTTATAAACCGTACCTATCATATTTATATAAAAATAATAGACAATTAGCGCCCGTTTTGCAATTATTTTCTATTATATTATAATGTTGGAGTAACAAGTAAACATCTTGCTTGGGGAAGGTTTAAATATGACACTAACTGATTGGTTTAATAAGAGAAAAGAAGCACAACAGCAGGCGCTTCGCGAAAATGAAGTAAATATTGATGATTCAGTGGGCAAACTTTGGAGCCTTTGCTACAATTGCAATTCACAGCTTCCAAAAAAAGACCTTGAAAATAATAATATGGTATGCCCGAATTGTGATTATCACTTTAGAATAGGTGCGAAAGAAAGAATTAAACTTGTAATTGATGCAGGCACCTTTGAAGAAAGATATAAAAATATAACAGGAAAAGACCCTTTGAATTTTGTAGATACTCAAGCCTATTCAAAAAGGCAAGCTGCAGCTAAAGAAAAATCCGACCTTGATGAAGCGGTTATCACAGGGGTTGGAAATATTGACGGTCAAAAAGTAGCGGTTGCCGTTATGGATTTTGATTATATGGGCGGCTCTATGGGTTCTGTTGTGGGGGAAAAAGTTACAAGAATTATGGAAGATGCTTTGAAAGAAAAAATTCCCTGTATAGTTTTCACAGCTTCTGGCGGCGCCAGGATGCAGGAATCAGCTTTAAGCCTTATGCAGATGGCAAAAACAAGCTGCGCTGTTGCAAAATTAAACGAAGCTAAAATTTTATACATAACCGTTCTGACAGAACCTACATTTGGCGGAGTTACTGCAAGCTTTGGCACTTTGGGTGATATTATGATAGCCGAAAAAGGCGCAAGGATAGGATTTGCAGGAAGAAGAGTAATTGAGCAGACTATTAAAGAAAAACTCCCTGCAGATTTTCAGACTGCAGAATATCTTTTAAAATACGGTCAGATTGATTCAATCGTAACAAGAGCTGAAATGAAGGAAAAATTATCAAAAATTATTGCCATCCATAATATGGCACAAGCAAAATAAAAAATCCCAAAAACCGCTTAAAAACAAAGAAGACAATTGCGGGATAATATAAAGCAAAAGGAAAATACGGCATGCAAATATTAGAATTTGAACAACCAATATATAAAATGCAGGAAAAAATTGAAGAATTAAAGAAGATAAGCATGGATACAAATATGGATTATGGTAAAGAAATAGATACCCTTGAAAAACAGACAGAGGAGTATAAAAAAGAATTGTATGAAAATTTGGAAGCTTATCAAAAGCTTCAAATTGCAAGGCATCCACAGCGTCCTAATTTTCTTGATTATATAAATCTTATGACAGAAGACTTTATTGAACTCCATGGGGATAGAGAAGGATGCGATGACAGAGCTATTATAGGCGGTATTGCAAAGATAGATGGCAGACCCGTTATGATAATAGGCACCCAAAAAGGTAAAACTACAAAAGAAAACCTTGAATACAATTTCGGTATGCCACAGCCACAGGGATACAGAAAGGCTTTAAGACTATTTGAACATGCATCACGCTTTAATCTTCCGATTATTACCCTTGTTGATACAATGGGTGCATATCCGGGTATTAAAGCGGAAGAAACAGGACAGGGAATTGCAATTGCTGTTAATTTAAAAGAAATGGCAAAGCTTGACGTTCCCATAATTGCGGTTATCACAGGCGAAGGCTGCTCCGGCGGAGCTTTAGGACTTGCTGTTGCAAATAAAGTTTTAATACTTGAACATGCTTATTACACAGTAATTTCGCCCGAAGGATGTGCTTCGATTTTATGGCGCGATGCTGCTGAAGCAAAAACTGCAGCCCAGGCATTAAAAATTACAGGGGATGATTTATTAAAATTTGATATTGTAGATGAAGTTGTAAAAGAACCTGTAGGCGGTGCTCATTACGATGTTGAATTAATGGCAAATAATCTAAAAGAAAGTTTGATTAAAGCTTTAAAAGAATATGAAAATATGAGTCCTGAAAAATTAAAGGATGATAGATATTCAAAATTCCGCCGAATGGGTGTTTTTGCAGAATAGATAATATAATAGAATTATTTTTAACAATTTTTAAGGACGAATAATGCACAATATAATCAAGAATGGCAAAGATTTCAGAATAATCCCTGAAAAATTTGAAAGCTCCACAATTTGTAATATAGCTGATTCAAAAGATGATAGTATAGAATTTATTCTGCCAATTGCAACAGAAAACGAACTTGGCGATTATAACAAGGGAGATGGAGTTGAAATTTTCGGTTCAAATAATGAGGGCTTAGTATATTTTGTAACTGAAATTCTTGATAAAAACGGTAAAAATATTACTGTAAAAATGCCTGAAACTTACAAGAATATTCAAAGAAGAGAATATTCAAGGGTAGATTTTAAGGGCGAGCTTACATTCCCTGATTATAAGGATATTGTCATAAGAACGGATGATATATCCGCCGGAGGGTTGAAATTTATTTCAAATATGCCGTTTGAAGAACATTTAGAGTATAATATCAGTATCGGTTTATCAAACAATTTAACAATTAAATGTACGATTCAACCAATTAGGATTCAGCAAATCAATTATGAAGGCAAAACTGCGTACTCAATCTCGGGTAAATTCAAAACTATAGAAAGTATTGATAGAATTGCACTTGTACAGTATTCTTTCAGAAGTATGACAGAGGCTGAAAATATGAGTAATAAAAAATAATACGCTTTTAAACAAGAGGGATTAAGATGGATAAAGAAAAAAAATCCGGATTATTTAAAAAAGAGGTGAAAATCAGCTCTTATTTTGCATTTTTAACAAGCGTGTTAATTGCAGTCATTGTAATCCTTACTATGGGATATGTTTTAAGATTTGTTAAGAATATTTCATATGACTATAGAAATAATATAAAAAGTTTTAATTACGTTGTTTCATCATTAGTATTCCAACTTTATGCAGATTCATATAATGATGGCAGAAGAGACTATTCAAAAATAAATAAAACAACCGGCATACTTAAAGCAAATAATCTTCTTTCATATGCTTATGCGGTTGATAATCATACAAATCAAATAATATGGTCAACTGAAAGCAATCTTTTAAATAAACATGCTATTGAAGTAAACTACGTTTTAAGTAAGGATAATTCTCTTAACGATATTCAAGAAATTCAAGGCACCACCGATAACTACACCGTTACAATGGGGCTGACCCAAGGAAAAACCCAGAATAACAACATTCATATTATGTTTGAAAATATGAAGATTTTTGTATTCATTCTTTTATTCTTTGGGCTTCTTGCAAGCGCTATGATGAGCAGAATAATCAATAGCCCTCTAATACGGCTTACAAAGGGTGTAAAAGAATTTGCAGGCGGTAATTTCAACTACAGATTAAAAGAAACAAGATTTGGCGAAATTAATGAGCTTGTATCAGCCTACAACACAATGGCAGCACAGCTTTTAGAATTATATACATCATTAGAGCAAAAGGTGCAGGAAAGAACTCTTGAACTTGAAAAAGCAAATAATGAACTTAAAGAAGCACAAGCAATGATGGTGCATTCAGAAAAAATGCGTTCTCTTGGCGAGCTTGTTGCAGGAATTGCCCATGAAATTAATAATCCTATTAATTTTATCTACGGAAATATTATGATTTTAGATAAATATAATAAGGATATGTTTGATTTAATTGAAAAATATATTGAAAATGAAGAGTCTTTGGCTCCTGAAAAACGTATTGAAATTGAAAAACTTAAAAATGAAATTGATATAGATTTCCTAAAAGATGATATCAAGGAATTAATCCGCTCTTGTGTTGAAGGAACAGAAAGAACCAAAAATATTATTCTTGATTTAAAGAATTTCTCAAGGATGGAAGAAATGGTTATGACCCAGTTTGATATCCCGAAAGAAATTGATACTACTTTAAACATCTTAAATAACAAATATAAAAACAGAATCACCGTGCATAAAAATTATGAAGAAAATCTGCCCAAAATTGAGGCATACGGCGGTCAGTTGAATCAGGTATTTATGAATATTTTAGATAACGCAGCTGCCGCAATTGAAGGTAACGGCGATGTTTATATTGACGTTAAAAGACTTGGCGATAATGTTGAAATTAAATTTAAGGATACAGGAAAAGGTATTAAAAAAGAAAATTTATCCAAAGTATTTGACCCATTCTTTACTACAAAGCCTGTAGGACAAGGAACAGGGTTAGGAATGTCTATAAGCTACAGGGTTATACAAAACCATTACGGCAGCATAAATGTTGAAAGCGAAGTAGGACAAGGCGCAACATTTACAATAGTTATACCTATCAATCATCAAAACGGCAATAATATTCCAGCCCTCACATCTAAAGATATTAACGATAATGAGGCTCAAGGGTAGAAGAGAAAATGGCAAAATATAAAATTTTAATAGTAGATGATGAACCCGATAACTTGCAGCTTTTATACAGAACGCTCCGCGGAAAATATGATATTATGAAAGCGCAAAGCCCTGCAGAGGCACTTGAAATTTTAAAAGATAATGATTTTCAATGTATAATTTCTGACCATAAAATGCCCGGGATGGATGGGGTTGAGTTTTTAAAATTATCTTCTGAATCTCATCCAAATGCAATCAGGCTTTTGGTTACAGCATATTCAGATGTTAAAATCTTAATTGATGCCATTAACTATGCAAGGATATACAGGTACATTAAAAAACCTTATGCGCCGGATGAACTTGCACATATTGTCGAAGCAAGTCTTGAATATTACCAGTTAAAGGTAGATAATGAAACTTTAATCAAAGATTTAAAAGAATTATTTTCAGGTACAATTAAAGCTATCATTGAAGCACTCGATGCAAAAGACTCTTTCACGCTTGGCAGAAGCCGCCGTGTTGCTTTTTATTCAGCAAAAATGGTTGAATTTTTAAACCTTGATAAAGCACAAGCAGGAATTATTGAACTTGCAGGGTTACTTCATGACATAGGTATGATAGGAGTTGCTGAGGATATTTTAAATAAAACCCAAAGACTCACCGATGAAGAATTTGAAGAAATTAAAAAACACGTGCAGCATTCTGTAAAAATTCTTGAAGATATTAAACAGCTGTATGATGTTATTGAAATTATTAAATATCACCATGAATATTATGACGGTAATGGATATCCTTACGGCAAAAAAGGTACCGATATTCCTTTAGGTTCAAGAATTATAGCTATTGCGGATGCATATGACAGTATGGTGTCAAACAGAGCATACCGACAAGGCTTGAGCCCGGATGAAGCTGTCAGATTAATTGAAGAAAAGGCAGGAGTGCAATTTGACCCCGAATTAATCGGTGTATTTAAATCCATTCTTCCTGCTGCCGCTGAAGAAATAAAGGACTTTGAAACCAAAATGAAATTTCACTTAGAAAATGAGGAACAAGCGCTTGGACACTAATAATAAGGCTCTATCTAGAACAGTTGAAGTTTTTACAGGTGCTTATGCAAGCGGAAAAAGCGAAAGTGCTATAAATAGAGCTTTACAGTATGCTTCATACGGTAAAAATATTACTCTTGTTGATTTAGATACAGTTGAACCTGCTTACTGCCTGCGCCCGATTATAGGGGAATTAAAAGAACAAGGAATAAGCGTTATTGCCCAAACCGATTATTTTGGTTTAGGGGAAGCAGGAAGCTACGTTACGGCTGAACAAATAAATTGCCTTTCAAAAAATGGCGATATGATAATTGATGTAGGATATGGTGCCTCAGGACTTGATATTCTTGATATTTTAAACGGCATTGAAAAAGAGAATGATTTAAGAATTTATCTTGTCGTTAATACTTCAAAGTTTGAAACCCGTGACAAGGAAAGTATTTTAGAATATATTGAATTTTCATCAGGATTAAACAAGCAGCCCTGGAAAAAATTTTCAGGCTTTATTTCAAATACCCATTTTTCAGATGAAACAAAAAAAGAAGATATAGTAAGAGGCTACGATAAGCTAAAAGAAGTTTCAAAAGAAACAGGAATACCGATTATTGCTATAGGTGCAGATGAAAAATTTGTTTCAGATTTTCCTGAAGGCAAATATGACGGGATTCCAGTCTGGTTTTACAAGCGCCATATGCCAAAAGCGTTGTGGTAACTTATTTTTCCATTATATTAATTTATTAAATATTATCTATAAGTATAACGGCGAATGCCTGGATAGCTTCTTTTCTGCCTGCAGAATCCATACCTTCATTGGTTTTTACCTTAATTGAAACATCTAAAACAGGTAAATTAAGTGCATTTGCAATGTTTTCACGCATTAAATCCACATAAGGAGCCAATTTTGGAGCTTGGGCTATAATGGTTGAATCAATATTTAAAATCTTATATCCTTTATTTTTAAGGATTTCACCTGCGGTTTTTAAAAGTTCAATACTGTCCGCCCCTTTAAATTTCGGGTCAGTATCAGGAAAATGACGCCCGATATCACCGTCTGCAACAGAGCCAAAAATAGCATCAATAATAGCATGGGTTAATACATCGGCATCAGAATGCCCTAAAAGCCCTGCCGTGTGTGAAATTTTTACTCCGCCCAGAATTAAATCCCTGCCTTCAACAAGTTTATGCAAATCATATCCTTGTCCTATTCTCATTATTTGCTGCCTTCTGTGCTAAAAGCATTTTGCTTGTCATAAAAACCTGAAACACCGGCCGGATTAAGAACATATTTTTCAATTGCATCTGCAAGACCGTCCTCATTTATTGTTGGGCAAATATAATCTGCAATTGATTTTAATTTTTCACTAGCATTACCCATTGCAATTTTAACCCCGGCATTTTTTAATAAATCATAATCATTATCCTGGTCTCCAGAGGCAAAAACCTCTTCAGTTTTAATATTCCATAAGTCTTTAAGGAAATTCATGGCATTTCCCTTGGTTGCCTTAATATCGGTAAATTCCAGATAATATTTATGGCTTCTTACAATTGCAAGTTTTCCTTCAAACTGCTTAGAGAGTTCTTTTTGCAGGTTTATAATCTCATCTTCATTATATGTTATACAAAGAAGCTTTGAAACATCCCCAAGCTCAACATCATCAAAGCTTTCAACAACTTCATAAGTGGTAAAACGCCCTTGGGTATAATCTTTCATATACTGTTTGTTATCATCTTCAACAATTAAAGTGTCATTGTTATAAAGATTTAAATGGAAGCCGTACTCACGCGATATTCTAATGATTTCACGCGCCAAAGAATTATCCACAGCATTTTGATACAAAATATCATTACCCTGTCTTACCATTGCACCCTGGTAGCATATTACAGGTGTATCAAGCCCAAGACTTTCTCTTACAGGGTCTGCCCCCATAAACATTCTGCCGGTTGCAAGAACAACTTTTATACCAAGTTTTTGAGCTTCATCCAGCGCACGTCTCACACGGGTTGAGCACTCGCATTTTTCATTTAAAATTGTGCCATCTATATCTGATACTATAAGTTTTATTTTATTCAAAATTACACCTTGTTTTCTTACGGTTGTTTTTATTATACTATAATAAACGGTAAATAAATAATAATTAAGGGGAGAGATAAATATGGCACCACAAGAACGTCAAAGACCTGTTGAACAGGATGCTGTTCAAAGAAGAAGTAATTTTGATGCAGTAGAAGAAAATTTTACAAAAGAACAGGCTCTTGCTGAAGCAAGCCGCTGCTTAAACTGCAAAAACCCGATGTGTAAAAAAGGGTGCCCGGTAAATGTTAATATTCCTGATTTTATACAGGAAATAAAAAACGAAAACTTCCAAAAAGCAGGCGAAATTATAAGACAAAGCAATATGCTTCCATCAGTTTGCGGAAGAATATGTCCGCAGGAAAGACAATGCGAAGGAAAATGTGTACTTGGAATTAAAGGAAAATCTGTTGCAATAGGCTCTTTGGAAAGATTTGTAGGGGATAATTCCGCACCATTAAAATGCGAAATCAAGCCAAACGGCAAAAAAGTTGCAATTGTCGGCTCTGGATGTGCCGGAATGAGCGCTGCTGCTGACCTCAGAAATGCAGGATTTGATGTTACCGTGTTTGAAGCACTTCACAAGCTTGGCGGCGTTTTAAGATACGGCATTCCTCCTTTCAGACTTCCCAGAACCGTTTTAGACAGAGAAATTGAAAGCTTAAAGGAAATCGGCGTAAAATTTGAGAAAAACGTTGTTGTGGGTAAATCCATCACATTAAAACAACTGGAAGAAGAAGGCTACAATGCTATTTTTATATGCTCCGGCGCCGGTTTGCCAAAAATGATGGGAATTAAAGGTGAAAACTTAAACAGCGTATATAGCGCAAACGAATTTTTAACCCGTGTAAACCTTATGCAGGCAAATTCAGATATGACCCCAACCCCTCTAAGAGTAGGGAGAAAAGCTGCTATCATTGGCGGCGGAAACGTTGCAATGGATGCTGCAAGAACTGCTGTTCGTGTAGGTTATGAAGAAGTTTACATTGTATACAGAAGAACCGAAGAAGAGCTTCCTGCAAGAAAAGAAGAAATCCGTCATGCTAAAGAAGAAGGGGTTATCTTTAAATTATTAAGAGCACCTTATGAAATTAAGGAAAAAGATGGTTATGTTGACGGTATGGTATTTGAAGTTATGGAACTTGGCGAACCTGACGAATCAGGACGCCGCAGACCAGTTGGCACAGGCACTTATGAAACTATGGATGTAGACACTGTAATTGTAGCGCTTGGAACAGGTCCAAACCCGATTATCCAAAAATCTTGCGAAGCAGATAAGATTGATATTAATTGCGATAGAAAAGGCTACATTGTAATTAATGAAAAAGGCGAAACCTCTGTAACAAATGTATATGCAGGCGGAGACGTTGCACCTTTGGGTGAATCTACCGCAATCAATGCAATGGGCGCAGGTAAAAGAGCAGCTAAAGCTATAATTGAAGCTTTAGGTTAAGTTTTATTTCAGGTGATGTCACAATTTGTGACCTCACCTTTTAAAAGTATTTAGTTTGATATTTTTTGATATCACAATTTGTGACATCAAAATAAAAAGGATATTTAGTTTGAACGAAATTGTACCAATTCAAAAACTGATTTATGAAATACGCGGTCATAAGGTGATGCTGGATAGCGACCTTGCAAGGCTTTATGAGGTTGAGACAAGAATTTTAAATCAGGCAGTTAAGAGAAATATTGAAAGATTTCCCGAAGATTTTATGTTTCAGCTTACCGAGGAAGAATTTAGGCTTTTAGAGGTGAGATCACAATTTGTGATCTCACCCAAAGGCGGCGGTAGGCAATACTTTCCATATGTTTTTACAGAGCAGGGTGTAGCTATGCTTTCAGGAGTTTTAAAAAGCAAACGTGCGGTTGATGTTAACATTCAAATTATGAGAACTTTTGTAAAAATGCGCCAGTGGGCGATTGAGAATAAGGAAATATCCCAAAGGCTATCTGAACTTGAACACTATTTTATGCAGCATTGCAAGGAAAATAACGCAGATATTGCAGAAATAAACAAGGCTTTAGCACTGTTGTCGGACAGGACAAAACCGAACAAGATAGGGTTTAAAACCCTTGATTGAAACTAAAATGCCCGATTGCTGGGTTATATTTAGTTTGTTTTTTGAGGCTGCAATTTGCAGCCTTTACCTTATTCAGTTTCATATATTTAATTTATTCAAAAGGTCTAAGTATTAAAATTTATTGGCGGCTTTGGCAGAGCAAATGAGATACTATAAGATAAGTCAAATGTTTCTAAACTGAGATTATTCTTCAAAATCAAATAAATCTTTTTCTTGAATACCGAGGGTTTTGGCAATTTTAAACAATAATAAGAGACTTGGGTGTCTTCCTCCTGTCTCAATCTTTGCAAGATGTTCTCTGGATATTTCAATTTCCATTGCAAATTTTGTTTGCGAAAGTTTCTTTAATTTTCTATATTTTGCTATGTTTCTTGCAAGAAGCATAACTTTTTTATCTTCACTTGCCATATTCTTTATTCTGATATAAAATCAATCTATATTTGTAGCCAATTAGAGAACAAAATGGAAAGAACTCATAACATAGAAGAAATTATAAAATATACTATGCAATTAATTAAGCAGGAAAGAATTAATAAAGGTCTTACAATTAAAGAATTATCCAAAATCGCAGGATTATCTGTTTATAAAATCAGAAAAATTGAATCCGGCAAATATGCTTTCCGGCTGAAAGATTTTAATAAAATAGCTGAAATTTTAGACATTCAATTAATATTAAAACGGCAATAAGAACTCTTGAACGCTGCAAAATATAATAATAAGCGCCTGTTGAATAATACAGGCGCTTTTAATATTTAAACTCTATATTCTATCCTTGCACGATACCTTCTTTAATCGCTTTAACTGCTGCCTGTACACGGTCATCTACGCATAACTTTTGCAAAATACTGCAAACATGCGCTTTTGCCGTATGAACAGATACTATAAGTTCTTTTGCAATTTCAGTATTGCTTTTACCTTTTACAAGAAGCTTCAATACTTCTGTCTCTCTATCTGTTAAATGTCCTTTAGGGTCAACTTGTTCATGTTCATTTAAAAGTTTCACATTTTCAGGTTTTGGGAAAAGTTTAAGAGCAAGTTTTGCAACATTAGGGTCAATCCAGCATGCTCCTTGAGCAACTGACCTTATTACTTCAGAAAGTGCTTTTGGGTCAATATCTTTAAGACAATATGCAATAGCCCCTGAGCCAAGTGCTGCAAGCACTTCTTCTTCTCTTTCATGAGATGTTAAAATAATAACCTTAACATCCGGGCAAATTTCTTTTGCTTTCATTGTAGCTTCTAAGCCATTCATGCCGGGGAGCCCCAAATCCATCAAAATAACATCAGGTTTTTCTTTTTTGATAAATTCAATTCCGGCTTCACCTGATTCAGCTTCGCCAATTACATCTATATGTTCAAATTCATTTAGAGCATATCTTAAGCCAACACGCGTCAGCTTGTAATCTTCCACTATAATTACTTTTATCGGGTTAACTTTTGTTTGAGTTTTTGTCGCCATATTTAATACCTTTCACAAGAACTTATTTATTGTTAAGTTAATACTACAAATTAAGTTGTAATTCTGATATTACCCAAAGGTATAATCTTTAAAAGCTGCCCGATAATATGATTTTATTAATTTTTTTCAAAATAAGCACCTCTTTTTTTAATTCAGCATAAATGCCATAACAATAAATAATTAATTCAGCAATAATTCCATACTATTCTTAGTATAACATATATTTTATAAAAAGAGTTCCTTACTTAAAAATAAGGAACTCTTCAAGAGATTTAATTATAGTTTTGAAGCAACCATTAATGTTGTTTCAGCTAATCTTGTTGAATAACCCATTTCGTTATCATACCAAGAAACAACTTTAACCATATTGTCGCCCATAGTCATTGTAAGAGCAGCATCTACAGTTGAAGATTGGCTTGAGCCGATAAAGTCAGAAGATACAAGCGGTTCTTCAGAATAGCAAAGAACTTTGCCGTCAGCAGCTTCTTTAAGAGCAGCGTTTACTGATTCAGCTGTAACAGGTTTTTCAGTTTCAAATACAACGTCTACTACTGAAACGTCAGGTGTAGGAACTCTCATAGCAAAGCCGTTTAATTTTCCTTTTAATTCAGGAAGAACCAAAGCAACAGCTTTAGCAGCACCTGTAGTTGTAGGAACAATGTTTAAAGCACCAGCTCTAGCTCTTCTTGGGTCTTTGTGACCAGCATCAAGGATTCTTTGGTCGCCTGTGTAGCTGTGAACTGTTGTCATTAAGCCTTTAACAACGCCGAATTTTTCAGCGATAACTTTAGCAACAGGAGCTAAGCAGTTTGTTGTGCAAGATGCCATTGAAATAACATTGTGTTTAGCTGGGTCGTATTCATTTTCGTTAACGCCAAGAACGATTGTTTTATCTTCGTTTTTAGCAGGAGCTGAAATGATAACTTTTTTAGCACCTGCAGCTATATGAGCTTTTGCTTTTTCAGCATCTGTGTAGAAACCAGTTGATTCAACAACAACTTCAACACCAAGTTCAGCCCAAGGAAGGTTTGCAGGGTCTTTTTCAGCGTAGAATTTGATTTTTTTACCGTTGATTACAAGACCATCTTCAACAACTTCAACTGTACCGCAGAATTTACCCATAACTGAGTCATATTTGAAAACATGAGCTGCATTTGCAGGTGTTAAACCAGGGTCATTGATTGCAACGTAATCAATTTTATCAAAAATGCCTTCTCTGATGGCAGCACGTAATGTATTTCTGCCAATTCTTCCAAAACCGTTAATCGCAACTTTCTTTGCCATATTGGTTCTCTCCTTCTATATAAAACTAACAAGCTATTTATATTATAAAAATACAAAATTTTCAAGCAAAATAAGACATGAGGTTTTTATTATGGTATTTTTGTATTAGAAACTTTAAAAGGAAACCGGTTATATATGATTAAAAATGTTTGTGTATTTGCTTCATCCTGTAATTTTTTAGATGAAATTTATTATATGGAAGCTTCAAATCTGGGTGGATTGCTGGGGCAAAACGGATTTAATATGGCTTATGGCGGAAGTTCATTAGGGCTTATGTGGTCTTGCGCTAAAAATGTGAAAGAAAGCGGTGGAAAAATAATAGGAATCATGCCTGAAAAATTAAAGGATATGGCGGAAAATTCAAAAGATTGCGATGAATTTTTTGTAACAAAAGGCATGAGAGAAAGAAAAGCCAAAATGGATGAGATGAGCGAAGCTGTTATAGCACTCCCTGGCGGGTTTGGAACACTTGAAGAACTCAGCGAAATGATTGTACAAAAACAGCTTGGTTATAATAAAAAAGCAATTGTTATTTTGAATACAAACGGTTTTTACGATAATCTGCTTAAATTTTTTGATGATATTTTAGAACAGAAATTTGCATATAAAAGAGCGCGTGAGCTTTATTATGTCGCAAAAAGTGCAAAAGAAGCTATTGAATATTTAAAATCTTATAAAGAATCCACTCTTGAAATAACCAAAGAAGAACTTTATGCAAGGTAGGGAATTAATGGAAAATTTATTAGATTTAGCTGCTGCTCTTATAATAATTTTTGGCGCCGTAGGTTTATATGCAAAGAAAATAAAAAAAGATTAATGTATATAACTGAATACAATTCACCCATAGGAAAGATGCTTTTAGCCGCAAAAGATGAAAAGCTTTGCGGATTATGGTTTTTCGGGCAAAAATATTTTGATGAAAATATTATTAAAAATGCCGTTTCTGATGATGGGACAGATATTTTTAAACAGACAAAAGATTGGCTAAACAGGTATTTTAAATGGCAAAAACCAAATATGGCTGAAATTCCGCTTGCACCAAGGGGAAGCGATTTTAGAAAAGAAGTTTGGAAAATTTTGTTAACCATTCCATATGGTGAAACAATAACATATGGAAAAATCGCAAAAATAATTGCAGATAAAAAGGGCTTGAATAAAATGTCTGCACAGGCTGTAGGCGGGGCTATCGGGCATAATCCGATTTCAATTATTATTCCATGCCATAGAGTTTTAGGTCAAAATGGAAAATTAACAGGATATGCCGGCGGAGAAGATAAAAAACTCTGGCTGTTAAAACATGAAGAGGTAATAAGAAAATAAAAATGACGAAATTCAATATAGATGAATGGCTTAATATTATTTTAGATAAATTAAAATATACTTTTAAGGAAAGGCTAATTTTTGCAGGTCTTCAAGGGAGTTATAGCAGAGGCGAAGCAACTGATAAAAGCGATATAGATTTAGTTATAATCCTTGATGAACTTGATTTTGAAGATTTAAAACAATACCGTAAAATTATAGATTCCATGCCAGATAAAGAGAAAGCCTGCGGTTTTATTTCGGGTAAAAAGGAACTAAAAGAATGGTCTAAGACGGATTTATTCCAGTTTTTTTATGATACAAAACCTCTAATCGGGAATTTATTTGATATAACAGAGCCGCCTTCTATTATTGATATTAAAACATCCATAAAAACAGGCTTAGAAAACATATACCACGGGGCTTCCCATAGTTATTTGCATTCGGATAATCATAAAGAAGATTTAATAAATTTGTATAAAATGACCTTTTTTATTTTGCAGGCAAAATATTTTATAAAGACAGATACCTATGTTAAAACAAAGTTAGAATTAGCTCAAAAGCTTACAGGGATTGATAAAGAGATGCTTGATATCTGCATAAATAAGGATGATATTTTAAATAAAAATACAAAAGAAATTGAAAAATTGTATGAAAAATTAATAGAATGGAGTTGTTTAGAAAATAAATAACTTAGCGGGGGACGGGGCTCGAACCCGCGGCGTCAACCTTGGGAAGGTTGCATTCTACCACTGAATTACCCCCGCAAAAAGTTAAGAATTAAAACTAAAAAGCTCCTGTTTTTGGACTTATATTAATAAAGCGCAAACCCAATGTTTGCATATGCCAGGCTTGGCAGCTTTATAGCCTCGTTCAGCAGAAAACCACAAAATCAAAATGGAGCGGACGACGAGGCTCTCACTTCTGGCTTGCTTGAAAATCGGAACAAGCGTTCTCGATTTTGCTACGCAATCGGCGCATACTTCACTCGTACGGCTCGTTCCTCTTGCCTACGATTGAAGCATCGCAACATTGTTGCTCGTTCTCGCATTTAATTATCAAAAAACAAATAGCGGACGACGAGGCTCGAACTCGCAACAACTTGCTTGGAAGGCAAGGACTCTACCAATTGAGTTACGTCCGCATTTTTATTAAATTTTCAAAGCTTGCAATTGCTAAGCTATCACAGATTTTATATCAAACTTAACTTTTTTTCAAGTATATTTTTACGGGACTTATATAGCAAATTCCACTAAATAGGTTAAAACGGTTATAACAACAGAGGTTTAACCTATTTTTTACTATTTTGCACTCATAGCAAGAATTTTTTCATCTAAAACTTAACTTTGATAGGTACCTAAAAAGTTAACACATAATCGAAAGGATGAAAAAATGACTAAAGAAATCAAATGCCCTAAGTGTGGCGAAATATTTCAAGTAGATGAAATGGGCTACGCTATGATTGTAAAACAAATTAGAGATATGGAATTCGCAAGAGAACTGAAAAAGCGAGTAGACCAATTTGAAAAAGACAAATTAAATGCTGTTGAAAAAGCGGTTTCGGAAACCGAAAAAGCATTCATTACAAACATTGCTTTAAAAGAAACTGAAATTACGAAATTAAAAGCCAGCCTAAAATCAGAACAAATTTTAAAGAAATCTGAAATTAATGAAATAATTTCTCAAAAAGACAGAGAAGTTAGTGAACTTAAAAACAAATTGGACTCTTTCAATAAGGATAAAGACATTGAGATTGCGAATATTGTTGTAGATTTGAATAATAAACTTTCTGCTCAGGAAAACTTTATTATGAAAATCACTAATGAAAACGAATTAGCTGAAAAAGAACATCTTTTGCGTGAACAATCTTTAAAAGACCAGTATGAAGAAAGACTTCGTTTTAAAGATGAAGAAATCGCAAGGTATAAGGGTTTCAGAGCAAGACTTTCTACAAAAATGGTTGGTGAAAGTTTAGAACAACATTGTGAAATCGAGTTTAATAAATTAAGGTCTACTGGCTTCAAAGGTTCCTATTTTGAAAAAGATAATGAAGTTAAGTCAGGAAGCAAAGGAGATTACATCTTTAAAGATTTTGACTCTGATGGGAATGAATATATCTCAATTATGTTTGAGATGAAAAATGAAACCGATACGACTTCTAAGAAGAAAAAGAATGAAGATTTCTTAAAAGAATTAGATAAAGACCGCAGAGAAAAAGGGTGTGAATATGCGGTATTAGTATCAATGCTTGAACCTGACAATGAATGCTATAATACAGGCATTGTAGATATGTCGCATAAGTACGAGAAAATGTATGTTATACGCCCTCAGTTCTTCATTCCGATTATAACTTTGTTGAGAAATGCTGCTCAGAATTCTATTCAGTATAAACAAGAACTTTCTTTGATAAAATTGCAGAATATTGATGTATCAAACTTTGAAGCCGAGATGAATGATTTTAAAGATAAGTTTTCAAGGAATTACAAACTTGCGAGTAATAAATTTAAAACAGCAATAAATGAAATTGATAAAACTATTGACCACCTGCAAAAGACAAAAGAAGCTTTGCTATCTTCTGAAAATAATTTGAGATTAGCAAATAACAAGGCGGAAGATTTAAGTATAAAACGGCTTACGAAGAATAATCCTACAATGGCAGCTAAGTTTGCAATGGTTTGAAGTATTAATTATAAAGACGGCGACCTTTACTGTCGCCGTCTTTCATTTAAAGAGTGAGTTCCTCAATGCGTTTTATTTTCAGAGAAAAATTTAAGTGGAGTTTTATTTATTTCATTATAATTATTAACTTTTCGTTAACTTTTAAAAAGTTTTTTATAATCACTTGTATAATAACAGTATGAGTAATATGTACAATGAAATTTTATCAGGTTTAACCACTACATCTTATCCATTGGAAGATATTTTACTAAAACTAAAAGTATTGGCGCACAAACTTAAAAACAAGGAATTAACAGATTTTGTAAATTCGGAACTTAATGGCTATGAAGACGATGTTCCATCTTATCGAATATATAATGGTCACCTGACAGGAACGGTAGAAAATTTAGTTTGCAGAAGAACAAAAATAGCTCTACCTTATTTACATTTAAAAGAACACGGCTTAGAAAATTTGGGTCAATGTATTTTCTCTGAAAAAATTTCTACCCTAATTGAGTATACAAAATCAGATAATAATATGCACAAGCCAATTCCACCTGAGTTATACAATATTCTATCAGAACCATTTGAAAATAATTTTGTTGTAACCAACGCATACGTACCAATAGACAAAGCTTTCATAGCTGGAATACTTAGTTCCATAAGAGCAAAGTTGCTAGATTTAATGTTTGCAATGGAAAATGAATTTGATACGACAGAATTAGAAAATTTATTTCAAAATCCAACCAAAGAACAACAAGATAAGGTTAATTCAGTTATTAATAAATTTATACAAAACAATTTTAATTCATACGATGGAAGTACTCAAAATACTAAAATTGAATTGGAAACTGATAAATAGCAGAAAGAACACTGCCAATTTTTTCTTTTATCAAAGGTAGTGAAACATTTACAATCAAACCAGCTGTAACTTTGTCAAATATTGACAGGCACCAATTTTTAACATTTTTACCTAAAGAATTTGTTGTTTTAATCTCTTCTTTGTCATTTTCTATTGCCGATTTTAGTTCTGATATATCTTGTGACGATAAATTTACTTCTTTTAGAAGTTCTAAAATTTTATCAATATCATTATTGTTCACTGTAATAGTATTATTTTGAGTACTATTGTCAAAAGAATTAAAACTAAAATTTATGCTCATAAAAACCTCACTATTTTAGTTTAATTATAGCTTAAACAAAATAAAGTATTTTGTTTACTCTAAAAGACGGCTTAAAGCCGTCTTTTAGTTATGTTGGAATTTATTACATCTTACTTATTTTCATTTGCATATTCCCAAATGGATGTTTCCTTAATTCCGTTTATATTTTCTTTGATTTTATCTCGCATGCAAAAGTCAGGATATTGTTTTAAAAATTTCTCCCATCTTTTAACCAGCCCTACATATATATCTCCCCAGTGTTCATCATCATACCAAGCACCTATTGAATAATCTATGCTCTCATCTCTTGCAAGGCTTAAATACTCTTGCCATTGCGGACTTAAATATTTAGAATATTTTTCTATGATGTAATCATAATTAATGCGAACACCAGTGAACCAATCTTGGCTTGTATCAAGATATATCAAAGATGTACTCGGTGAAACTATTCTGTTGACTGTCTGTTTTGTCTTTTCATTAAAACCTTCGTTTTTTAATTTGATATTATTTATTTCAAATATCTTTATTACAGTAATATCTTGTTTATCTCTTTGATTGTAAAGATTATCTTGAAAAGCCGTTAAGTCTTTATAGAACATTGCAAACACTTTATCATTATCTGATGATTGATTTTTTGCAAAGAATTCAAAAAGGTCTTTTTCTTCCTGATTTATGGTATTCAACATTTCTAATGCTGAAGCCTGCTTAAGTGAATTTTGGGTAATTGTTTTATATCCGCTCTCTACAGTTGTTGCATTGCAACCCGTTGAGCTAAATGCAAATAATACCACTGCAAGACAATTTATTATTTTGGATAATATTTTCTTCATAATTTCTTCCTTTGTTAATTATAGTAGCCTTCAATAGGGTCACACCCCACAGCTCTGATACTCGCCTTGTATTTATCTCCACGTTTTGACACGTAATAAGTAACTCCAAACTGAGCTTCGTCAATAGTATATGGAGTTGCACTATCTCCATAACCTTTATATCCTGCGATAGTATCAGGTTTATAATTTTTAAAAGTTATATCAGCTATACATCTGTCAAAATCTTCTGCAACCTCAGCCCATCTTGGATTGTTAACTTCAAATTTTAAAGTCGGATTATAGTTAGATATAGAATAAAGTACCTGATTTTTTTGCGGTGAGCTTTCTTGGAACATTACTTCTATTTGGCTAACGAGAGATTTGCCAGCTCCGTTTTCCAAGCAATTAGCACTTTGTCCACCCCAATTTGAAAAGGCAACATTCATTCCGCCAAAACCAGAATATTTACCTGTTACAGGTCGATACGCTCCTTCTGTTTGATAATTTTCGCTTGTATAAGAAGTATTGTCAGATGTAGTTTGAGGCGTACTTGTTGTACCATCATCAAGCAATGCCGCAATGGAACCAATTAAAACAAGAATAATGAAAGTCCATAAACATCCCATGTTTTTCTTGTTTTTATTAACGTTGTTATTGATTTTTTCGGTTCCAATATTATTGTTTTCAGTATCATTTTCCATAAGCAGCCCCGCTAATTTCCCATCCATCTTATACTACGAAGTTCTTCTAGTTCTTCTTCAGAAGGTCCCTCAAAGGTCATTACCCTGCTATTAGAAGGGGTTCTTCTATTTTGCTCAAGTTCCCATTGTCTTCTTTGCTCACGAATTTGACGGATTTGCTCTTCTTCCCTTTTTATTCTTTCAATCCTAGCTCTTTCTTGTTGAATTATTGCGTTTTCATGTTGCTGTTGCAAATATTGTGTCGCAGAATACGCAGAATTGACAGATAATAAACAAATTAAGAGTCCCGTTAATGTTATAATATTTTTTCTCATACTGCCTCCTAGTTAGTTGCTTCCCATAAAGCGTCTCTTAAACCACTGTTATTATTTCTTCTTAATTTGGTTTCTATGGCTTGTGCTTCCTCAACAGAATTAACAAGGTATTGCCCTTGAGATTTTCTTTCTCTGATAATTGAACTTACCTCTGAGTTATAAGTATTTCGTTGTAATTCTCTCCAACCGTATTTACGTCCTTCGTTATAACAAGCCCCACCTACTAAACCTTGAGCATTTGTGTTCGTATCTCCTATAATTGCGCAAACATGAGAATTATCGGCTAAACCTACAAAATAAGTGTGTTCACTAGCTCCATAAGTTATCATTTGCACTGTGTACGATTTATTAGTTGCAGGGTCGTATAATTTATACCTGTAATTTTCTGCCAATGCTGGCGTTAACGTAGCTCCAAAAACAGCTCCACCAAGCAACAAACTTGATAACATCTTTTTCATAAATTGGTCCTCCTTATTTTTGCAGGATACATTCCTGCTTCGATTAAATGATAACACAAACAAATCAAATATTATCAGTTTTGACAAAATTAAACTTTTAGAGATTAAAAACCAATCATATAGTATGTAAGCTTAATAAAAAGGTAAAATATGATTGATACTGAGACTATAGGAAAAATTATAAAGAAGTTGAGAGTTGATAAAAACTTAACCCAAGAAGCTCTTGCAGAAAAGATGGATATTTCAACAAATTATCTAAGTAAGGTGGAAAGAGGGTTAAGTAGACTAAATATTGAAGCTTTCCTTAAAATGGCAGAAGTTTTGTCTTTTTCTTTGAGTGATTTCGGTATTGAAACAAAAAAGACACACTCTCTTAATCAGGATAAACAACGATTATTGGAAAAAATTTTAGCCATTCCTGAAAAAGACGCAAGTATGTACTTGGAAACTCTGGATTATATTGAAAGTTTGATATTAAAAATCAGACGATAACAAGATAACGCAAAGCTGCAAACAGCCTCTAATAGGGCATTTTGGTTGACAAAACAAAAATAACATGGTATTATAAAAGACGTAAAAATTTAATAAACGCTCATAAAGAGTTGTGCGAGGGACAAGCCCTATGACCACACAGCAACCTACAGTAAAATGCAAGGTGCTAAAGCTTGAACGATGGGTTAAGTTGATTTTAATTAAAAATTTTGATTAAAACCCATCGTTGCGATGGGTTTTTTCTATTGCTTCTTTTTGTGGGTTTAAAGAATAACAAAAAGAGGTAGAGTGAAACACAGCAGTTGCACAAAAATTGAATATCAAGCCAAAGTTGCTGATTTGTGCAGCGGTTCTAAAGCTCTCACAAGCAAGTCAATCAAGGAAAATTTCAAAGAAATTATCAAAAAAGGCAATTTTTACTCCCCTAAAGAACTTTATATAAGTATAGCTATGAATATAGAAAATATCTTATGTAAAAACTTTAAAAGCCTTAAGGATTTAAGAGCAATCTTTAGAACAAATGAAGATTGCATAAAGTTTTTGGAAGAACTTATCTGGGAAGGTGAGCCTGTTAGTCCTTATGATAAAACTTCAAAAGTATATAAATGCAAAGATGGTTGGTATAAGTGTAAAAACACTGGCAAAGAATTTAATATTCTTACAGGTACACTTTTTCAGGGGACGAAAATAGATTTAACAATTTGGTTTGAAATAATTTTCCGTGAAAATTCGGATAGACAAGGTTTGGCTTCTACAACTGTATCCAGAGAATATGGTATTACGCAAAGAGCAGCTTGGTATATGTTGCAAAAAATAAGAGCTGCCATGGGAAAAGAAAACCATCAAGAGCTAAAAGGTACTGTTGAAGTAGATGAATATTACGAAGGTGGTTCACATAAAAAAATGCACTATAACAAAAAATTAGAAGCTAGAGAAAAGCCTAATGGTGGTAAAAAACTATTACTCGGACTTGTTGAACGAAATGGCAATGCGGTTATTAAGCCAATCCCAGACAAAACAGATGGGACTTTAACTGCTGGTGTACTTAAATATGTTAAACATAGTTCAACTTTATACAGTGACGACAATCCAAGCTATCAAAAATTACCACCTTTTTATAATCAAGCAAACGTAGTCCATACCAAAGGAAATTATGTAAGCAAAGAGAACAAAGATATTTATACAAATACAGTAGAAAGTCTTTGGGCGGTATTTGAAAGAACTAAACAAACACATATTCAAGTTTCTCAAAAGCATTTACAAAATTATGCAAATGAAGCAGTTTTCAGGTATAATACAAGAAAGATGAAATCTAGTGAGGCATGTATTTGGCTATTGCAAAACATACAAGATACTCACCATACCTGGAAAGATATTAAAAGTGGAAAATATAGACAATATAATCGAAATCAAACGAGGGCTGCATAAAGTTTGCGGTCGCAAGTTGGTGAACGCAATAGCTGATTTAGAAAAGTGTGAAGCGTTTTTTAAAGATTTATTTGTTGTTTATGGATTAATTTATAATACTGAAACTCTAATTCAAAAGAGAGTTTTTGTTGCAGCAGTTACAAAATATTTTATTTTGGATAGATTACCTGAAGAGTATTTATTATTAAATGAAGGTAAGTATGAATACACTACAAAGGCAATTACTAAGCCCTTAGAACAAGCTGTTGATACTTATTTTGCTATACGTAGCACAAGTGACTCCAGTGAAGATTTCAAGAAAAAATATGCTGAAAATTTTAACGAAGAAGTAAAAGATTTTAGCAAAGAGATTTCGGAAAATAGAGATGACTCCTTGTCAGATTTTGCCAAAACAATTAAAAAGATTTATTATTCAAAGGATGAAAATACTGATTGTTAAGCATTGTTAACCCTTTTAACCTGTTTAGTGGAATTTGCTATATAAGTCCCATTTTTACCTCTTTTAAATGACAGTAATTTCAAATAAAAATGATATAATTATCAGACAGGGCTAATATTGTGGTAAAAGTCCGGTTAAAACCCTTCAAAATAAAGGAAATTATCCATGCTTCAAGCTGTACCAAAAGTTATAACTCAGGCATTTACGGGAAGTTTTATAAAAAAAATCTCCCAATATCTTCACGATTGCATAAGAGAAGAGGTTAAATCCTCCACATTCCGCAATTTGAAAGGAGATAAGGATAACAAATGGGTATTTTTAGATGGGGCTGAAAAACTTTTCACAGAATTTGATAAACCGCAAATGCTTGATGGGGCAGACAGTTTCCTGACTGAACTTATGGTGCAGTCTGATATGAGCCAGAAAGAAAAATATTTAATATACGGGTTTTTATTTTTAGAGGGAAAAAACGGCAAAAGCCGCAAAAACAATGAATTTTTAACCCCTATTTTATATGTACCATGTAAGCTTGAGCGCACAGGAAAAAATATAAAACTCACCGCGGAAGATGATATTTTATCCTTAAATACAGGGGCTTTAGCCCAATTAATCAAAAAAGATGAGGAAGATGAAGTAGATGCGCTTTTATCAGGGCTTTTGGAGACTGTGCCCGAACTTCCTTTAACGGAAGAATCTTTGGAAATATTTTTAACAACATTAAAATCCGTGGTGCCCGATGTGGAAATTTCCCTTGCACCGGCAGTTTTAGAGGATAATTCAAAAAACTTTCAACAGGAGCTTGATGAATTTTATTCCCATGATTCGCTTGATTCCCTTGAGGAGTCATTTGAAACAGATTATGATGCTATTGAAACAATTAAACAAAAACCTAAAGTTAAGCTTGAAAAGCTTATTTTAACTCATAAACAAGCAGTAATTTTAACCAAAAGACCAACCGTTACTGCAGGAGTGCTTCATGAGCTTTTACAGATAGGCGAAAAACCTTTTGGCACAATAAAAGAGACTGCATTAAATATCATTCAGGAAGAATATTTAACTTCAAACGGGAAGCAAGTACCAATAAAAGAGCCTGAAATTAAGGACTTTTTCCCCGTTACACCGCTTTCTTTGAGCGACAGCCAGGAAGATGTTGTAAGAAAGATTGAAGAGAATGATTTCCTTGCGGTATACGGACCTCCCGGAACAGGTAAGTCTCAAACCATTGTGAACCTTGTATCTCACCTTATTGCAAACGGCAAAACCGTGCTTGTGGCATCCAGAATGGATAAGGCGGTAGATGTTGTGGCAGAAAGGCTGAATGACCTTGGTGCACCTTACTTAGCGCTTCGCTCCGGCAGAGCAAATTATCAAAAACAACTGACTTTCAAACTTGAAGATTTGCTTTCAAATAAGGTTGATTTGGATTCTGATTACGCAGATGCCGTTTTAGCCGATGTACCTGATATGAAGACCCTTTTGGATGAAATTAAAAGGCTTGAGAATGCTGTTGAAAAAATAATAAAACTGGAGACAAAATATACTGAAACACAGGCAGAGGTTAAAGAATCACTTGATGCCATAGGTAAAATGCGCTATATAACAGATTCTCTAACACTTGATGATGTTAAAATACTTAAAGAAACTTTAACAAAACTTAAAAATGAAGTAGAATCAGGCAAAAAAGGTTTATTGTTCAATATTTCCTGCAATGGAAAAATTAATAAAATTAAGAAAATTTTAAATTATAATAAACCTTTAAAATTGAACGATTTACTTGGAAGATTATCTTATGAACTTGATGCAGAGGGGCTTTCAGCCGAATTACTTGCAATTGAAGATGAGATAATGAATATAGGAAATCTTCATCAGATTTTAAAGAAAATAGGGGCGCTAAAAGGTAAGCAAAAACGCCTTGCAGTGGACATTTTAAGGAACAGAAGACGAAATGCTTTAAAAGAGCTGTTATGTGACCAAAAAAAGCGTCAAAGACTTATTGTACACTCAAAATCACTGGTTTCAAGAAAACGCGTAATTCAAGACAGAGTTCTTGAAAAAGAAGATTTTAAGCCGCTTTTGGCTGCTTTTCCCTGCTGGTGTACTACAACATATGCTATTTCAAACAGTTTACCCCTAAAACCCGGGATGTTTGATGTAGTTATTATTGATGAAGCAAGCCAATGCGATATTGCAAGCTGTTTTCCCGTACTTTACAGGGCTAAAAAGGCGGTAATAGTGGGCGATGACAAGCAATTAGCTCATTTAAGCTTCTTAGAGAAGGCAAAAGAACAATCTTTCTTAAATCAATACGGAATTGACGATAAATACCAGCTGATGTGGCGTTTTAGGACAAATTCAATGTTTGACCTTGCAAATTATTATTCTGCAAGCCCTGTTTTATTGGATGAGCATTTCCGTTCAAGCCGCCCCATTATTGAGTTTTCGAGCAATGAATTTTATGGCGGCAGAATAAAAATTATGAAGCCATATTTTGACAAAAAATGCCCAGTGGAGCTTGTTTACGTCAAAGACGGGGCAGTGGATGCTGAAATTACAAGGAATATGGCAGAATCTGAGGCTATAATCCAGAAAATTCAGGATATAATTCACGAAGATTCAAAAGAAGGCGGAAACCCTGTATCTATAGGGGTTATAAGCCCATTTAGAGGACAGGTGGAACTTATCAAAAAAGATATTTTGAAAAGTTTCCCGGGTGAATTAATTCAAAAACACCAAATTGAAGTAGGCACTGCACATACATTCCAGGGAGATGAAAGGGATATAATCCTTATGTCATGGGCAATTGCAGAGAATGCGCATGCCCAAAGCCTTACATTCCTTCAAAAACCAAACCTTTTTAATGTTGCAATAACCCGTGCCAGAAAAAGGATGATAAATTTCATTTCAAAAGACCCAAATACTCTCTCTGAAGGCATTTTGAGGAATTATTTTGAATATATTTTATACTCAAATAAAACATTTGAAATGCGCAATCAAAATAATTTTAAAAATGAATTTGAGGAAGACGTATTTTTAGAATTAAGAAAGCTGGAACCCTCTGTTAGAGCGGGTATTGAGTGCGGCGGCGTAAATATTGATTTACTATTAGGCACGCTGGTTGTTGAGTGCGATGGAGTGGAAGATACCGTGAAATCAAGAGTTAGCAACATGAAAAAGCAGGCAATCTTAGAGCGGTGCGGTTTTAAGGTAATCAGACTCACAAAGCGCGAATGGGACTTGAGTAAAAATGCTTGTCTTGATAGAATAATGGGTGAATATTCAAAAATTACCCGTTAGATTTGAAAGAAAGTTATGCCTCAAAACCAATTACAGCAAGGGTTTCAAGAAGAGACCCCGAATGAAAAATATCTGCATTCCCTTGAATTTGACAAGATTCTTGAAATTGTCTCAAAATACGCAAATACCGCACCCGGAGCGGAAAAATGCCTTGCGCTCAGACCTTTTACAAATAAAGATACAATTGAAAAAGAATTAAATTTTGTTTCAGAAAGCAGGCGAATATACGATGAAAACGGCTCAGGGGACTCATCTTCAGGAATTTCAGGAGGAGGTATACCTGTTGATTTTATATGTGACGCCAAAAGCATTTTTAGGGTGCAAAGGCTTGGAGCACAAGACATTTGGGAACTTACAAAAACTTTACAAACTTCACGAATTACAAAAACTTTTTTACAAAAATCTGAAATAACACCGCTTTTAAAAGCAGAATTTATGGAAAAATTAATCTCTGAAAAAGCGCTTGAGGACGAGGTTTTAGAGATTTTAAACTCGGATTTAACAATTAAAGATACGGCAAGCGCGGAGCTAAAAAGGCTTAAAAACGCACTAAATGACACTAATGATAACCTAAAAACAGTAATATCAGGGCTCTTAGCTAATTCGGATTTTGTTTCCCATCTGCAAGATACTTTATACACTAAAAGAGGCGACAGGACTGTATTTCAGGTAAAAGCTTCCGATAAAAACAAGGTTTCAGGCATAGTTCATGACGTTTCAGCCACAAATCAGACGTATTTTATAGAGCCGGAGGTCTTAATCCCGCTCCATAACAGGATTAGGCAGATTGAAAGCGAAATAAAAGCAGAGATTGAAAGAATTTTATTTGCTCTAAGTCAGAAATTTCACGCTATAAAGGCTGAAATCCTGCTTGCAGCCGAGGTTTTAGCTGCATTAGACTGCGTTAACGCACGTGCAAAATATTCAATCCACACGCACAGCAATCCTGCAGAAATTTGTGACACAAAACAGGTTGAATTGCAGGCTATGCGCCATCCTCTGCTTATTGAAACGTGCGAAAACATTGTGGAGAACGACTTTTACCTAAATGAAAATGTCAATTCTTTAATAATAACGGGCTCTAATACAGGAGGAAAAACTGTAACCCTAAAGACCGTGGGGCTTTTAGCCCTAATGACATTTTCAGGAATGCACATTCCTGTCCTTTTTGGACGGATTTTTCCGTTTAGACGTGTGTATGCCGATATTTCAGAGGAACAGAGCATAGCACAATCGCTCTCAACCTTCTCTGCTCATATTAAGAACGTGGTCAATATCTTGAATCACGCTACAGATAAGGATTTAGTGCTCTTTGATGAACTCGGTGCAGGCACAGACCCCGAAGAAGGAGCAGCTTTAGCTCGCGCCATACTTGAATTTCTGGCTTCCAAACAAGTGCTAACCATTACTACGACTCATCTTGGGGAATTAAAAATCCTGCAATATCAAAATCCAAGCTTTAAAAACGCGAGTGTTGAGTTTGATACAAATACCCTAAAACCAACATATAAGCTGCTTTTAGGGGTTGCAGGCGTCTCAAATGCGCTCTCAATCTCAAAAAACCTTGATATGCCATCAGAAATTGTGGAAAATGCGAAGGAAATTTTATCAAAAAATCAAAACCCCGCAACAAAAATTTTTAATGAAATCCACAAAACCCATCAGGAGATGGTAGAAAAAGCTAAAGAAGCTGAACTATCAAGGCTTTCAGCCAAAGAAACCGAAGAAAGCCTCGGTGAAAAATTAAAAGAGATAAAAGATACAAAAAAGAAAACTATTGATAATTTTAAGAAAAAACATCAGGGGCAGCTTGAAGCTGCAAGGGCTGAAATCAAGGCTGTGCTTGAAGAATTAAGGCAGGAAAAATCTGAAAAGATTGCACGGCGCGCCTATTCAAGGCTTGCAAAGCTGGAACAGCAGGTAAGAGCTGATTTTTCCACTGATGAAGATGAAATTTCGGAAAAATATCCGCCAATTGACTGGAATAATATAAAAACAGGGCAAAGCGTGCTTATTAAGGATATAAATCAGGTTGTAAGCCTCACTAAACTGCCTGATAGTAAGGGTTTTGCCGAAGTGCAGATGGGGCTTATAAAAACCAAGATAAAAGCTGAAAAGCTTGCAGCCACCGATAAAAAGCCAAATAAAGCCCTCAAAAAGCTTGAAGTAAGTTTTGATGATTTTCATAGTTCGGCCAATTTCAGCCCCAGAGTAGATTTAAGGGGCATGCGCGTGGATGAAGCCCTTGATGTACTTGAAAAAAGGCTTGATATGGCATCACTTAAAAATATAAGAGAAATAACCGTAATCCACGGGCACGGTACAGGGGCGCTAAAATCTGCCGTGCGAGCATATTTAGGAGACTCGCCATATGTCGCAAAATACAGAGCAGGAGAGCAAAATGAAGGCGGAGACGGCATTTCGATAGTTGATATAAATTAAATATCTATTGAAGCGTATTCTGTAGAATTATAATAAGGAACACCGAAATCATTTTCTGCAAAATCACCTCCAGCGTGGTGTTTTGACATATATGAAATAGTCTCAATTTCCTGCTGAGTTTCAAATTCAGAGTTTTTTACAAATTTATCTTTAAATGATATTTCTAAAGTACTATTTGGTTTATTGTTTCCGCCATTTTCCAGCATATCCAAAGCACCGGTTTCCACCTTCTTTTTGGCGTTTTGAATAATTAAATCCTTTCTTTTGCGCTTCACATGACAAGAACGGTCTACCTGGTCTTTCGTATATGCAGCCTGGGCATCCAGCTGTTTGAGTTTATCTGCCTCTTTGCCTGAAAAAAGTATTATCTTTCTGCCGAAAGGTCTGATTATAATACCGTTTTCACCATTATAATCACCTAAAATTTCTTTGAAAAAATTTCTAATTTTTTGTGCCGTATTATCAGGGTGAATTTCCGATTCTCTGCTGTTTAAAACTTTTTGCAACTCTCTAATTGAGCTCATTTTTTCATCGTCATATTTTGAAATACGATTTGCTTGTCCGTCCAAAAGCCTTATAGCACGGGTAAAAGCAGCTGCTGTATTTATATTATTTACTTTCATTTTTCCTCATATTGAAAATACATTTTGTTAAAATGCGTAAATAATTTTATTTGCGGTGTCATTTTTAAGCAGCTGGCAGATTTTGCATAAAATTCAAACAGAGCAATAAGCTACACCGCGTGGACACAAAATCTAAATTATTTTTTCCCTTCAAATTTAATTTCAAAACCTAAAATATCAGCTATAACAAGCATTTCGTCATACCTTATCGTACCTTTGCGAAGTTTGTTTGAAAGGTTTTGCTTAGAGCAATTTTTGCCGGTTCTATTCGCTATTAAGGCAGCAAGTTTTGTTATGCTGGATTTTTTTTGAGCTAAAAGCACTCTTATTTGCGTATTTGCATCCATTAACATAAGAAAATTTTATTTTATTGTTGACAAAATACCAAATAATATTTACCATGTAAATTATTAAAATGTCATTGTAAATTTATTAATTTACTAAATTTAAACATTTATTAAGCAAAGGAGTGAAAATTATGACGAAAAATTGCGGTGCAAATATAGAAAATATTGAGGATTTAAGAGATTTTTATAAAAGAATAAAATTTTTATCAGAGGTTTTTGAGCTTTGGACAGAACACGGAAATGCAGACACCGTAATGGTTTGTATGGCAGAATTAATGCTGTACAGCGTAAGAAAATTTGAAGGAAAAAGCGGTTTTTACGACTTGGAATAGTTGAAAAATGTTTTTATGGTAAAATTTTTGTATGAAAAAATCTGAAATTTTAAAGAATCTGGATAAATTAAAAGAGCCTAAAATCCTTATTATAGGCGATTTTGCGATTGATGAGATGGTATTTGGACAAACCGAGAGAATTTCCCGCGAGGCTCCGGTTTTAATTTTGCAGCATTCTGAAACAAAAATAATCCTGGGAACGGCTTCAAATGCTGCACATAATATCTCGTCTTTAAATTGCGGAAAAGCGGGTGCTATCGGTGTTTTGGGAGATGATTATTACGGCGGAGTTTTAACTAAAGCGCTAAATGATGCTAAGATAAATACCGATTTTATGGTAGTTGATAAAACCCGCAAAACTACTACAAAAACAAGGATTTCAGGTTCCTGTTCACAAAGTATAACCCAGCAAATTGTAAGAATTGACAGACAAACGAAAATGCCTTTGTCGCCTGAGATTGAGGCAAAAGTTATTGAAAATATTAAAAAAGCCATTCCTTTGTATGATGGGGTAATTCTTTCAGACTATCATCTCGGGTGTTTGACTCAAAACGTTATTACAACTGCAATTGAGACGGCTAAGGCTTACGGCAAGATAATTGTTGCTGATATTCAAACCTCAATGGAAAGATATAAAGGCGTTACAGCAATTACACCAAATCAGCCAGACAGCGAAAAATTTCTCGGGTATTTTATAAATGATGAAGAGACACTAAAAAAGGCAGGACAGGATTTTGCAGAAAAATTGGGGCTTAAATACACCCTTATTACACGCGGTGAAAAAGGAATGGTATTATTTGAAAACCACTGCGATTCTAACGGCAATACGAAGGAGGCTTCAAAAGCTTGCTGCAAAACCGTTATGACACAAATTCCTGCGTTCAATAAAAAGGAAGTTTTTGATGTAACAGGGGCGGGCGATACCGTGGTTGCAGCGTTTACACTTGCACTATGCGCCGGAATGAGCCCTGTTGAAGCCATGGTAGTTGGCAATTTGGCTGCAAGTATTGTTATAAGACAATTTGGCTGCCATACAACAAATTTAGAAGAATTAAAATCTGAACTTAATAATATTAAGGAGATATGAATTGGAAATTTTTACAAAAATGCTAAAGAAGCTAAGACCGCTTGATATCATAATTATTTTAATAGTTTTAATAGCTCTGATTGTGGGTGCTGTGACATTTGCAGGAAAAAGAGCAACTTCAAGCAATCAGATTGAAGCAAGTACAAAGGTAGATATAGAAGTATATTTTAGGGGAGTTGTTGTAACAAGCAACAATTCACCGTTTGAAACAGGGGATGAAACCTTTATTACAATTAGGAATGTTCCATATACAAAATTAAAAATTACAAACGTAAACTATGACAGAAAAAAGGTTATGATGCCAACATCTACAGGCGGTTATAAGGTTGTGGATGACGTAACATCTCCATTTAATTATGACTTTTTGGTGACCGTTGAGGATGATGCTAAAATCACCAAAGATGGTGCGGTTGTAGGCGGAAATAAGATTAAAATCGGTTTGCCTGTTACATTAGAAGGGGTTGATTACAGGTTAAACGGTATTGTATCAAATATTTCAGTTTCAAAAAAGGCTGAAAACGGCACTGTGAATAAAGATATCGAAAAACAGGTGAATGAAAATCAGGATGTTCACTAATAGTTTATTTTTAAATTTAATAAACAAAGGATTTTGTGCTGTTCAAAACTCAAAGCTGGCAGCATTTGTACGGGACAGTATATTTTTTTCAAAACTTGATACATTAATCTGGATTGTTTTTTTATTGACAATTATTTCTACCTGCTGTATGGGAAGCGGTGTTATTGGCGTATTGGCACTTTTATTTGCTGCACTTAATATTATCAGGCTTTGTTTTAAGCAGGGCGAGAGTATTAAAATTTCAAAAATTGATGTATTTTTTATACTTTATTTTTTAGTATTGATTGTGGCACTTTTTGGCTCAAGTCTTTTTGTATTAAGCCTTAAAGGGTTTTTTAAAAACGTTACTTATTTTCTTTTTTATTTTATGAGCGTTTATTTTTTCTTAAATAATAAAAAGAAAATTTTACCAACGGTATTTTTAATTGCGGTTATTATGTCTTATGAGAGCATAGTTGCTGTATTTCAGCATTTTAACAAGGTGGAAGCGCTTGCAGGATGGGTGGATACATCCAAAATGAGTAATGTAAACCAGCTGATGTCAAGGGCTTTTGGCACATTAAAACCATCTAATCCAAACCTTTTAGGAGGGTATTTAATAACCGGTTTATCAAGTATTTTTGCATATTTTGGCTTAAATTTTCTAAAACAAGATAAGGCTAGAATAGGGATTTTTGGCGGATTATTTTTACTTAACCTTGCTGCGATAATTTTTACAGGATGCAGAGGGGCGTATTTAGGACTATTGGCGTTTTTTGGGATTTTGGGTTTAGCATTATTTTATTATGTTAAAAAAGTCTACGGCGGATTTTCACATATTAAAAAACGCTATAAAAACCTATTAGCAGGAATTATCGCCGGGGCTGTTGCAATAATTGCGTTCACTCCTTCAATTTCAAGACGTTTTACATCCATTTTCCAATTCAGGGGAGATTCTTCCATATCATTCAGAATGAACGTTTACGAGGCTTCATTTAATATGTTTAAGGATAATCCCTTTCTTGGTGTGGGTTTAGGAAACTTGAATTTCAGGGAAATTTACGGGCTTTATATGAAAACAGGTTTTGATGCGCTTGGCACCTATTGCGTACCTTTAGAAATTGCCGTTGAAGGCGGAATTTTCGCCCTGATTCTTTTCTTAGCATTTATTATTTATTCAGTATATAAAGGTATAAAGGTGGTTTTAGACGATAATACACCTTCTGTTGCAAGGGTTATGATATTTTGTGTTGTACTTACAATTTTTGCAACAATGGCACATGGAATGTTTGACACAGTGTGGTTTCGCCCGCAGTTACAAATAATTTTCTGGATAAATATAGCAATACTAAATTGTTATATTCTGGAACAAAAAACATCCAGAAAACCAAATTTAAGGGTTGTAAAATAAAATTTCAACATCTTGACCCTTTGAGTTTTTTAGCCTAAAACCATTTTCTTTCCTGCCAAATAGGCTTTTTTAAGGTCATTCGGGAAAACTTCATCCAGCTGTCGTTTTTTATCTTTTTCATCCCAAATTTTTGAAAAGTATTTATTATAATCTGGGAACTGATAAGTGTTAAATGCACAGATTCTTTCAGGCTTTTCATAAATTTTTTCTATCCAATTTTCAAAAATCTGCAGTGCCCCAGGGCAGGTTTTTCCAATATAATCTTCATTAAATATTTTTTCATCCACATTCATTGTGTAAATTACGGCAGTTTTGAGTTTTTTAGGAGGAATTGCAGTAAAATTTTCATCATATCGGATAAACGGAAATACAAGCCTTTCAATAAACATTTTCATAACCCCTGAAACATCACCAAAATAAACAGGAGAAGCAAAAACCACGCCATCAGCCATTGAAACTTTTTCCAATATGTTTTTAAGCCCATCCGGGTATGCGCATCTTCCATAATTTGCACCATTCAATAATTTACAGGCAAAACAGCTGTAGCAGCCTTTAAAATCAATATCATAAAGACGGATTATTTCAGCTTCGCCCCCTGCTGCTTTTACGCCATCAGCAAAGCTTTTGCACATTTTATCAGTGTTCCGGTTTTTTCTTGGGCTGCCATTTATTATATAAATTTTCTTTTTCATAGTTTTTTCCTTTCAAATACTATTTTTATATATTTTTATATTTTATACAAGTATTTACTTTTTTGTTATATACTATATAAAAAGATAAAATAGGCGGTCTATATGAAAAACAAAGTTGAAAAGTTTAATTGTCCGGTTGGAATAACGCTTGGTGTAATTGGCGGTAAATATAAAACAATAATTATTTGGTATCTTTATGAAAACAGGATTTTAAGATACAGCGAACTGCAAAAGCTATTGAAAGGTGTAACCCCGAAAATGCTTATAGGACAGCTTCGCGAGCTTGAAAATGACGGGATTATCAAAAGAAAAGTGCACCCCGTTGTACCGCCAAAAGTGGAATACAGCCTCACACAACTTGGAAAAACCTTAATTCCAATAATTCTGGAAATGAAAAAATGGGGCGAGGGATATTTAAAGATAACAAAAAAAGGTTATTTGCAATTATTGTAAAAATTTATTATAATAAAAGCTTATATAATAACTAAGGGCTATAAAAGGAGCGTATTCAAAGATGTCCAAGGGCTATAGTGCAAAATGGATAATAGCAGCAGATGGCAATTTATATGAAGATTGCACCCTAATTGCAGATGAAGGCAAGGTGCAGGAAATCATTAAAACTGAAAATTTGGATATTAATTCAATTAAACACCATAAGGATTTTGGAAATTCTGTTATAACGCCCGGGTTTATAAACCTGCATAATCACCTGCAGTACACAGAAGTCGGCAAAATAAAATCCAGAGGATTGAAATATTTAATCAAAAGAATTTTTGTTAATTTTAAAAAACATTATTTTGTTGCAGGAATAAGCAAAACTGCTTTTATTTCAAGGCTTGCAAACCTTTTAAGTGAATATTTCTGTCTTGGCAGAAATGAAAAAATTCATTCTTTTAAAAAGGGATTGGAATTATCCTTATTAAACGGCACAACCTGTGTGGCACAGCTTTCAAAAGAAAGTAAATATTTTGATGTTTTAAATGAAATTCCAATTAAAACTTATCTTTTCTTTGAACTTTTCTCCGATTCACCAGATTCATCCAAAGAAGAATTTCGCACTATTCAAAAAAAGATTGATAAACTTTTAAAACAAAAATCCGATAATACGTTTGTGGGCGTTGCTCCGCACAGTGTGTGCTCTGTTCATAAAAGATTATTTAAAACGCTTACAAAATACTGCAAGAAGAATAATATTTTAATGACGGTAAGGCTGGCTGAAAGCCAAGATGAAATGGATTGGCTGAAATTCGGGTTTTCTGACGTTGATATTTTAAACAGCTTTACAGGAAATAAAAAGTTTGAACCTAATATCAAAGGGGTAAGCCCTGTTGTTTATTTGGATGAACTTGGCGCTATAAATAAAAGATTACTTGCAAGCTACGGCAATTATTTAACTGATGAGGATTTAGAGATTTTAAAAGATAATTCAGTTTCTTTTGTTTATTGCCCAAGGGTTAGCGACTTTTTACACCACAAAAAGCTTGACTTTGAAACAGTTATTAAATATTTTCCAAAAAAATTCGGATTTGGAACAAACAGTCTTGCATTTAACCCGGATTTAAGCCTTTTAAATGAGGTAAAATATGTGAATAACGGGCAATTGAACCCGATTGAAGTTATAGAATATTTAACAAAATACCCTGCGAAAATTTTAAGGCTTGATAATATTATAGGCACCCTTGAAGAAGGTAAAGACGCTGATTTTAATGTATTTAAACTTCAAGATAATGAAACCTATAGCGATGTAATTAATAAAGAACGCCCCGATTATGTTTATATTAAAGGACATAAGATGGTATCTAAAGGGGAATTGGTAAAGAAGGTGTAATTGCTAATTACATTGCAATTACCTGAACATTATCCAGGTTTGTTTTTTGCATAGCCTGCCAAAGGTCATATTTAAGCTGCATATTAAGCCAAAATTCAGGGTCTGAATTGAAGGCTTTTGCAATTTTTAAAGCCATAGCCGGGGATATTGCAGTTTTACCGTTTACAATATCTGATAAATTTTGTCTTGTAACCCCAAGTTTAAATGCAGCCTCTTTAATTGTAAGCCCAAGAGGCTTAATACAATCTTCACCAAGGATGATTCCCGGGTGCGGCGGATTAAACATAACCATATTTAATTTTACCCCTAGTTAACTACTTTTTATGATAATCTTGATAATCAAGCACATAAGCATCTTTATCTTCAAATCTAAAAGTTATGCGCCAATTACCATTCACTGAAACCGCCCAATGGTTTTTCAGATTACCTTTAAGAGGATGGAGCTCAAAACCTGGTAAATCCAAAGCTTTAACATTTGGGGCAGAATCAATGGCAAAAAGGAGTCTTGAAATTTTATTTGAATGTTCAGGCCTTATTCCTGCGATATCACCTGTTTCAAAAAACTTCTTTAAACCTTTATGCCTGAAGGATTTTATCATAATATATTTTATTATAACATTCTTCTATCAATTGTCAAGTGACACACGACATAAACTAAAATCTTATTTTAGCAATTCATAAGGCTCTACATCAAGGGCTTTTGCAATATCAAAAATGCGGGATAGGGATGTATCATTTTTTGCAACTTCCAAATTTCCAATAGCGCCCGGGGTCACACCGATTTCTACCGCAAGTTCAAATTGGGAAAGGTTCTTCTTTTCCCTGTGTTTTTTAATATTTGAACCAACTTTTAATACAAAATCCTTGTTCATTTTTTAATTATCTGATATAATTCAGTATGTATCAATCAGTATTACTTGATAAGTATTACAAAGTACAAGGAAATTATTATGAGTAGCAATAATTATAACAATCTTGCAAATAAATTAATTGAAATTGAAGATAAAATTATTGAAATGCTTAATATTTGGATAAAAGATAACAATTATGAATTAATCCTGATAATAAAAATATTGAACGAAAAATTTAATGCAATAACTAAAACTTTAAGAAAATAACTTGTTAAATATTTTTTTCTAGATTAAATAATTAATTTTTTGTTAACAATTTAATTAAAGTTGAAATTTGAATATATTATAGTGTCATAAAGAAAATATAATCAGAGAAAATAGGAGGATATTTTATGACACTTAAACCGTTAGGCGATAGAATCGTAATTAAGGTTATTGATGATGCTGAAAAAACACAAGGCGGCATATTTATTCCGGATTCTGCTAAAGAAAAACCTCAAAAGGGTGAAGTAGTAGCAGTTGGACCCGGTAAAACTTTAGATTCAGGTTCTAAAGAAGATATGGAAGTAAAAGTTGGCGATAAAGTTTTATATGCTAAATATTCAGGCACTGATGTAAAAGTTGAAAACGTTGAGTATAAAATTTTATCCGTAAAAGATGTATTAGCTATTATTGAATAAAATATTAATACTTTTTGTTTGTAAATTTTGTGCCTCAAGGACACAATCCTGGCTTTAAAATATTCAAAATTTAGTTTATAAACCAGAATGTCTCTTTAATGGTCCTTTCATCACAAAATTCTACAAACAAAAAGTAAAAGATAAGAAAATAGGAGAAATTATTATGGCAAAGAAAATTATATTTGATACAGACGCCAGAGAAAGCCTTTTAAAAGGCGTAAACGAAGTGGCAAATGCTGTAAAAGTAACACTTGGACCTAAAGGCAGAAACGTTATTATCGGCAAAAAATACGGTTCACCTCAAATTGTAAACGATGGCGTTACCATTGCAAAAGAAATCGAATTACAATGTCCGCTTGAAAATGCAGGTGCTCAATTATTAAAAGATGTATCATCTAAAACAAACGATGTTGCAGGGGATGGTACAACTACAGCTTCTGTTTTGGCTCAAGCAATCTTTAAAGAAGGCTTAAAAAACCTTACAGCAGGTGCTAACCCTATGGGTATTAAAAAAGGTATCAATAAAGCGGTTGAAGAAGCAATTTCTGAAATTAAAAATATGTCAAAACCTGTAGATTCAAAAGAAATGAGAGCACAGGTTGCTACAATTTCTGCAGGCAACAATGAATTTATTGGTAATTTGATTGCAGATTGTATGGAAGCAGTTGGTACAGACGGCGTTATCACTGTTGAAGAATCAAAAACTTTCGGAACCGATAAAAAAGTAGTTGAAGGTATGCAATTTGATAAAGGTTACATTTCACCATATTTCATCACAGACCCCGAAAGAATGGAAGCTGTATTGGAAGATGCTTATGTACTTTGCGTAAATAAGAAAATCAATTTAATCGCTGACCTTGTTCCTATATTAGAACAAGTGGCTCGTGATGGTAAATCACTTTTAATTATTGCAGAAGATATTGAAGGTGAAGCTTTAGCAACACTTGTTGTAAACACAATGAGAAAAGTACTAAGAGCAGTTGCTGTTAAGGCTCCGGGATTTGGCGACAGAAGAAAAGCAATGCTTGAAGATATCGCAGTTTTAACAGGCGGTCAAATGTTTACTGAAGAACTCGGTATTAAGCTTGAGAATATCACTGTTCAAATGCTTGGTAAAGCAAGAAGAGTTGCTGTTACAAAAGATGAGACAACAATTGTTGTAGGTTCTGAAACAAAAGCAGCAGTTGAAGAAAGAGTTAAACTTCTTAAAAAACAAATGGAAGCATCAGATTCTGAATATGATAAAGAAAAACTTCAAGAAAGAATTGCAAAACTATCTGGCGGTGTTGCCGTTATTGAAGTTGGTGCTGCCTCTGAAGTTGAATTAAAAGAATCAAAATTAAGAATTGAAGACGCTCTAAATGCTACACGTGCTGCTCAAGAAGAAGGTATTGTTCCAGGCGGCGGTGTTGCACTTGTAAGAGTTCAACAACATCTTGAAAAAGAAATTTCAAACAAAAACTTCTCATCTGATGATGAAAAAATCGGATATAAAATATTAACAGCAGCTCTTGATATTCCTTTAAATTTAATTGCAAACAATGCAGGTGCTAAAGGGGATGTTATCGTTGACGCTGTAAGAAAAGAAGCTGGTGCATACGGTTATGACGCTTTAAATAATCAATTTGTTGATATGTTTAAAGCAGGTATCGTAGACCCCGCTAAAGTTACACGTTCAGCTTTAGAAAATGCTGCAAGTGTTGCTTCAATGTTACTTACAACAGAAGCTGCAGTTGTGGATATTCCTGAAGAAACAAAGCCTGCAATGCCTGATATGGGTGCTATGGGCGGCATGGGCGGAATGATGTAAAAACGTCTGCTTTAAAAAATTGAAGGACGGGCTTTTTTGCCCGTCCTTTTTTACAGGTTTATAGGGAGCTTATAGGAAATGAAAAAAGTTAAAATTACCGTTTTAAAGACAACTCTGGATAAGGAACTTGCGCAAGAATACGGCGCAGAAGGGTTAAAGGCTTGTCCTATGATGAAAGAAGGGCGAGTATTTTATGCCGATTACGCAAAGCCCGAAGGTTTTTGCGATGAAGCCTGGAAAGCCATTTATCAATATGTTTTTGCACTTGCTCATGGTGTAGGAGATTCGCTTTTTTATTACGGTGATTGGATAAGAAAACCAAATGTAGCAATGGTTAGCTGTAATGATGGTTTAAGACCCGTGATTTTTAAACTTGAAAGCACAGATGAAGAATCTAAAATAGATTATACACCTGTGAGATAAACTATTCTCGAAGCGCTATTAAGCATTTTATATGCCTTGAAAAAATAATATGACAGAGTTATAATAGTAAAAGCAGTCAGGCTCTAAAAAGTATTGGTGTCTTTTTAGATTTTAACCCTGATACTAGTTATTTAAAACTAGCACTATGATTGCAAGTATTAGTGCTAGTTTTGTATTATCAAACAATAATAACAAAATAATCAACAATAATCTTGTTTTCATAGTTATCGACCTCCCTTCTTCGGAAATGTCCGGACTAAGCTTATGCCGAAGAGATTGGTGTTTAATTATCAAGGTGCCTAACTGCTTTTATTATTATAATTTTGCTGCCTTTATTAACCTGTCTCTGTTCTGTTTTATTAACAGCCCGCAAAAGCAAGCAGAGCTTAAAGATTTTAAAAGACAACGCGGCAAATTACAATTTGCAGCCCAATTTTATAACTAAATATAACGCTTGTTTATTATATCATTTAATATTTTAACTTACAGTCAAGCATTTAATCGATATGACAAACAAGCACCTTTAAAATTATTTTTACACTTCAATATATTTATTGAAATCCATATTCAAAACTTTGAATACTTCATCTTCATCCTGAAGTTTTATAAAGGCAAGGGCAAAGATTGGAAAATTTTTATAATCAATTTTTCTTAATTCAAAAAGTTTATTTGAGGGGGCGCTATATTTAGCGGAGTTTGAAGAGATTAAATCATCACTATAGGCTTTATAATCAATATTTTTAATATCTTTTATACCCTGATTATCCCCAATTGTAAAACAATAAAGGGCATCATCCATTTTGGATAAAATATCGTTCCAACAGGGACGTTTTTGTTCAAAATAATAAACATACGGATTAATATCAAAAGCATAATGTGCTAAATCACAAAGGCACCAGCCTGCAAAGCGCATAGGGTTTATTTCAATCGGGATTATTGCTTTATCATTCACGCGGAGCTCAATATGGCAGGGAAAATTTTTAAGCCCCATTGTACAGCCAATTTTTTCAAACAGAGTTTCGAATTTTTCCAAATAAGTTTTGATAATATTTTTAGATGTAAAATAGATTCTGTCTGAAACATCGTCAGAACCTGAAAACGGGTGTTTATAGATGTTTAAAATTACAGGCTTATTTTCAGCGTCAAAATAAACATCTACCGCAAATTCGTCCCCTTCAATCATCTCCTCTATTATAAAGGATGAAGTGTTTACAACAGATTTTGGAAAAATTTCTTTATATTTTTCAATATCTGTTTTGATTGTTTGAATAGTGTTTTGCCACTCTTTTTCATTATAAATCGGGTAAACCCCAAAGCTTAAAAAACCTATTTTAGGCTTTAAAACAACAGGAAACTTTAATTTTGACGAATCAACCCCGCAAAGAGCTTCTGTATCTATTTCTTCAAAATAAAAATCAGGATAAATCTTTGAAATTAATTTTCTAAATTGAACCTTATCTTTGCAAAGTGAAATTTGTCTTGGAATATCAGTTGAATCAAGATTTTTTGTTATCCAATCTATCGCATTTTCTGAATTACAATAGACAAGGTTATCTTTGCCTTCTTTAATTTGGTTTGCAGCAAACCCTTCGCAGTAAAAATTAAGCTCCTGGTTTAGTTCAAGCTCATCTGCTGCAGCATTTTTTAAAACGGGATAACCGTATTTTAGCGCTGTATCCACTAAATAGCTTGAAACATAGGGCTTATCCAATATAAACATTTACTAATCCTTAATTATATACCGCTTAATAGTTCACCAAGACGTTTAATGCCTTCTCCAATTGTTTCACAATCTGCATTTGTATAATTTAAGCGCATTGTGTTAACATTTCTTTTGTTGATATAGAAGGGGTCTCCCGGAACGAAGGCAACTTTTTTCTCTAAAGCTTTTGGAAATAATTCAAGCGCGCTAACATTTTCAGGCAACGTCACCCAAAGAAACATGCCGCCATCAGGACGAGTATATTTAACATTTTTCGGGAAATATTTATCCATTGATTCAAGCATTGTCTGTGCTTGTTTCCTATAAAGGTCAGTTATTTTTGCAATATGTTTTTCAAAATCATTGTGCATCAAATAATCCCAAATCAAATACTGGGAGAATATATTTGTGTGCAGGTCAGATGCTTCTTTTGAAACAGAGATATTTTTTAATAATTCTTTATTTTGGCAAATGATAAACCCTGTTCTCATTCCCGGTGTGACAACTTTAGAGAATGAACCAAGCACAATACTGTTTTTAAAACGTCCTGCACCGATATACGGCAGGTGTTTACCGTTAAATCTTAATTCGCCGTACGGGTCATCTTCTACTAATACTAAATCTTTATCTTTAATTATTTCAAATATTTCTTCTCTGTTTTCAGCTGAATAGGTGAGCCCTGTCGGGTTTTGAAATTCAGGGATAGCATAAATTAATTTAATGTTATTTTGAAGGGCAGCTTTAAATTGCTCAATATTAAGCCCGTCTTGGGTTAAATCAACCGTGTGAAATTTTGGCTGATATTGGGAAAATACCTGAATTGCCCCTAAGTAGCTTGGCTTTTCAAGCAAAACACCGTCATTTTCATCTAAAACTGTTTTACCGATTAAATCTAAAGCTTGCTGCGAGCCTGTTGTAATTAAAATATTATCAATATCAAGACTTAAGCCGAATTTTTTATTGTACCTATCTGCAATATACTGTCTTAATTCAGGAAGCCCTGCTGTTATAGAATATTGAAAAACCTTATCCTGATAGGTTTTTGTAATACGCTCCATAGAAATAAGTAATTCTTCCTGAGGGAAAGAAACAGGGTTTGGGAGCCCGCCTGCAAAGGAGATGACGTTAGGGTCTGCCGCAGTTTTAAGGATGCTTCTTACAAAAGAAGGGGGTGTTGATTTAATCCTTTCAGATAGCAGATTTTCCATAACTTTCATCGTTTTCCTCTCGTTCGTTCATTGTATATTAAAATCTTTGAGCAAAAACATTATACTATCAATGTAGAATACAAACAATAGTTTTATTTATGGGATTTTTAAATACTAAATTGATAAAAGCAGCTGAAAAATGTATAATAAATACCATGTTTAAAAAATTATTATTTATGATACTTATAGGGTTTTTATCCTTTAAATTCTTTACATCGGCAGAATTTAGCAAATTTGCAAATGATAATGATACCCTAAAATCTTTATTTAAGGCAAAGGAGGAGGGAGAATTTATTGAAGGAAGGCAAGCTGCGCCTATAAAATATACGGAATGTTATGAGTATTTTAAAAAATATACTCCAGACCGTGCGATTATTTGTTATAAAAGAAAACTTATAGATGACAGGAATAATCCTGAGTTACACTATTATCTTGCTTTTTCATATTATGGAAACAGGGATTATTCATCTGCACTTTTTCACACAGATTATATAATGAAAAATTTAAAAGATTCAGGCTATGCAGGAAAGGCTTCTTCACTTAAAAACAGGATTGAAGCTGATATGAAAGAAAAAGAAAGGCTTGAAACTACTGATAAACCGGATTATTATGATGAGCTTGAAAATAAGAGATATTGGGGCAATATGCCTATTACCGTTTGGATAGAACCCAGTAGCAATGATTTTAACCTGAAAAATGCTTTTAATACCTGGCAGACAGCTTTATATCCCACAATTAGCTTTAAGATGGTGCAAAAGCAGGAAGATGCCAATATAGTTGTAAAATTTATTGATAAAGCTGAAAAATACTGTCCGCACGTTAAAAATGCAGCAGGATGTAATTTATCAAGGGTTTATAACAATAATAAAAATATGTTGTATGATTCAAAGATATATTTAAGCCGCTATGGTGCTCTTAATGAAAGAATTTCAGACAGCTACATTTATGGCACATTATGCCATGAAATAGGTCATGCCCTTGGAATGGGCGGGCATAGTGATAATAGAAGCGATGTTATGTATGGAAAATCAGGCACATACAATACGCGTCCGACAGCAAGAGATATACGAACTTTGGAGAGAATATACAGTTTAAAAAACTAATTTTTCTTATCTTTAAATATAAATGTTTTAAAGATGACAAAGGATAAAACAGCAACAGGGGGTATTACTATGGCCTCTGCCAGATATTTATTTATATGAAGATTGTCTATTAAAAAATTCAGCGAAATACTATTTACATAATAAGTAAAAACGTATGAAATAAAGAATTTGAAGATGAGTTTATTATCTTTATTTCTAAAAACTATTGAACCTGTGGTTTTAAAGTTCCAAAAAACACCTAAAATGTAAGAGATTAAAAGTGCATTTGAGGGATTAAACCCAAATGTTACAAATAGGGCATACATTGAATAACCAAAAAGAGTATTTATAGCACCTACAAACAAAAATTTTACAAACCTGCGGGGAATATTTTGAAGGATTCCAAAGAAAGATTTTGTATAAATCCAGTCAAAAATTTTAAAAAGCACAGAGCGCAAGGTTTTTTTCTTACGCTCTATGCTTGTAATTATCGAATTTGTAGTTTGACTGTTGTTCAAAGTAAACTATCCAACATATTCCTTAATTTCAGCTGCAAGGTTTTTTGAATCCAATTTGATACCAGGACCCATTGTAGTTGTAAGGTAAGCTGATTTAATATAGGTTCCTTTAGCTGCTGATGGTTTTGCTTTAATAACAGCATCAGCAAGGGTTGAGAAGTTTTTAATTAAATCTTCTTTTGAAAATTTAATTTTACCTATAGGAACGTGAATCATACCTTGTTTATCTGCTCTAAATTCAACTTTACCTGCTTTAGCATCTTTAACTGCTTTAGCTACATCAGGGGTAACAGTTCCTGTTTTTGGGTTTGGCATCAAACCTTTTGGACCAAGAACTCTACCTAATTTACCTAAAGGTGCCATCATATCAGGGGTAGCAATCAAGGTATCAAATTCAAACCAGCCGCCTGCGATTTTATCGATAATATCTTCTGCGCCTGCTTCATCAGCACCGGCTTCTTTTGCAGCAGCAGCTTTATCAGCTTTTGCAATAACGCAAACTCTAACGGTTTTACCAAGACCTGCAGGAAGAACTGTGGTAGACCTTATTTGCTGGTCAGCATGCTTAACGTCGATACCTAATCTCATATGGCATTCAACTGTTTCATCAAATTTAGCTGTTTCAGATGAAATTTTTTGAAGCATTTCAATAGCGTTCATGGCTGAACTTGGCTGTTCAAAACCTTCAAGCATTTCTTTTATTTTAGTTTGTTTTTTTGTTAATTTTGACATTTTTTCTCCTTTCGTGGTATTAACGGCAGTTTTCTTTATACTCTTCAGAGCCTTTAAGCTCTAATAAGGCAAAGCTGCCTCCCATCTTTATCTATTCGGCAACAGTAACGCCCATTGCTCTTGCTGTACCTTTAATCATATCAACTGCAGCTTCTAAAGTAGTTGCATTCAAATCTTCCATTTTAGTTTTTGCAATTTCTTCTAACTGAGCTTTAGTGATTTGACCAACTTTTGTTTTATTTGGAGCCGCAGAACCTTTAGGAAGATTCAAGGCTTTTTTGATTAAAACTGCAGCCGGTGGTGATTTTGTAACAAATGTAAAGCTTCTGTCTTCATAAACATCAATAACTACAGGAATGATATACCCTGCTTGAGATTGGGTTCTTTCATTGAATTGTTTACAAAAATCCATAATGTTTACGCCTTTTTGCCCTAAAGCAGGACCAACCGGAGGCGACGGATTAGCTTTTCCGGCTTCAATTTGAAGCTTGATTTTACCGGTTACTTTCTTGTTGCTTGGTGCCATTTTGTTTTTCTCCTTTCGTGGTCTGACAGGCATTCTTTTTAAGTTTTAAAACTTAAATAACACCCTTCCACAGTTTATTTGTATTGTTATTTATTGTCTTTTGATTATTCGGGTAATCAAGTCTTTGATTTAGTTTTAAAATTGCTTTGCAATTTTGGCACTACATCAGGCTTTAGCATGCTGCGGGTCTGTGCTACGCTTTGCCCTACCGAAAATCAAACTTTTTGTATTTGTTTGTATTCTAATTCCACAGGGGTTTCACGTCCAAAGATTGAAACCATAGCCCTTAATTTAGACTTATCAGGATAAACTTCTGTGATATCACCGATAAATTCTGCAAAAGGTCCTGAGATAATTCTAACTTTGTCACCCACTTTAACGTCAAGTTCAATTTTAGGAGCTGAAGCTTGACCTCTGTGGATAATCTTTTTAATTTCTGAATCCTTAGCAGGGATTGGTTTTTTAGATGAGCCGACAAATTTAGTAACACCGGCTGTATGTCTTACAACATACCAGGAATCATCATCCATAATCATTTCAACCAAAACATATCCAGGGAAAATCTTTTCTTCTCTTTCGGATTTTTTACCCCCTTTAACCTGAGTAATGGTTTTTTGTGGAACTTCAATTCTAAAAATCTTCTCACCCATGTTCATATACTCAACACGCTTTTCAAGGTTAACTTTAACCTTGTTTTCATGTCCTGAGTATGTGTGAACTACATACCATCTTTTTTTAGGTTCTTTGCTGGATTTAAAATCAGGTTTTTCTTCTTTTGAGCTGATTTCAACATCTTCAATTTCAGGGGTTAAATTATCTTTTTCATCAAACATTTCGTTATCTTTCATCTATTCAATCCTTTTAATTACCTTAGAGGAATCAACCCTAAAAGCCCTTTAAATATAATGTCCATTAAATATACAGCAACCGTGAAAGCAATTACAACAAATAAAACAATGCCCGTTTCTACTATTATCTGGTGTTTTTCAGGCCAGGTAACTTTGCCCCATTCTGCTTTTACGCCTTTGAAATAATTTTTAAAACCATCAGCTAAGGTTAATTTATCTTCTTTTTTTAATTTTGTATTAGGATTTGCCATTTACTTTCCTTCAAACTTAAGAAATATATTTACATAATTCGCGCCCTGAAGGACTCGAACCCTCGACATCCGGTTTTGGAGACCGACGTTCTACCAACTGAACTAAGGACGCTTATTATGTAATTTTAAATGTACTATTTAATTCCAGTTCAGCCAGTAAAACAGTATCGTTTACAAAAAACTAATGTCTTCTATAATAACTGAACCGGGAATATAAAAAATATAAGGCGCTACTTAGTTTCTTTATGAACAGTGTGTCTGTTACATCTAGAACAGAATTTTTTAAGTTCCATTCTTTCTTTATTTGTTTTTTTGTTTTTTGTAGTTGTATAGTTTCTTTCCTTGCAATCTTCACAAGCAAGAACTACCATTTTATCGTTTTTACCTTTAATTCCCATTGTCTGCTCCTTTTGTATTTTTAGGGAAATATACTGCCTACTAAAAAATGCCCCTTTTGGACATTTTTCCTTCAATATATTTTATTATTCAGAATACCTTAATTGTAACAGGAACAAATTTTTTGTAAAGGGCTAAAAACCATGATAATAAGAGATTTTTAAGGATAAAAGAAGTTTAATATTTATTGTTTGTCATTACGATAAATATGGTGACGAAGTAATCCAAAAATTATGCTGGGGATTCCCTGAATTGCCGCAGTCGTTACACTCCCCCGCAATAACAACCGATATTACCACAAACTCACTAATAACAAAACATATTCACTAAAAAATCCTCTCCTTAAAAAGAAGAGGATTTTTAAATTATTTACAAAACTTAAAACTACATTCCAAAAGTTCTTGCTGCAGCACCTGTTTGGATACCGAGCATTCTCTTTAATTCTTCAGGGTGCTGAGATTTTGATATAGCATCCTGCTGGTCAATTAAATTCATTTTAAATAAATCACGAAGTGCCATATCAAGAGTTTGCATGCCGGCACCTGCGCCTGTTTGAATAGCAGAATAAATTTGAGCTGATTTTTGCTCTCTGATTAAGTTTGCAATAGCGTTGTTTACAATCATAATCTCTTGTGCCATTACACGACCTTTTTTAGTAAAGCCGTCTTCTGATAATTTAGGCAGCAATGTTTGAGAGAATACTGCAACCAAACTTGTAGAAAGTTGCAATCTTATCTGCTGCTGTTGACCTTGAGGGAATACGTCAATAATACGGTCAATTGTTTGAGAAGCAGATGAGGTGTGCAATGTTCCTAAAACCAAGTGACCTGTTTCTGCTGCAGTCAGGGCAAGAGACATAGTTTCAAGGTCTCTCATCTCACCGATTAGGATAATATCGGGGTCTTCACGAAGAGCAGATTTTAGGGCATTGGCTGTTGAACGTGTATCCTGTCCCAATTCCCTTTGGTGAACAATAGATTTTTTAGACGGGTGAATAAATTCTATCGGGTCTTCTATTGTTAAGATGTGTTCTGTTCTTGTTGAATTAATATAATCAATCATTGCAGCAAGTGTGGTTGATTTACCTGAACCTGTAGGACCTGTTACAAGAATCAAACCTCTTGGTTTATTTGCAACTCTTTTTACAACATCTGATAAACCTAATTCTTCAAATGTCGGGGGTTCAGAATTAATTGTTCTGAATGCTGCAGCATAGCTTCCTTTATCTTTATAAACGTTTACCCTGAAACGACCAACACCATGAAGCCCGTAACCAAAGTCTAATTCCCAGTTTTGTTCTAAAGTACGTCTTTGTTCGTTAGTTAAAATAGGGAATACAAGTGTTTCAATATCATCACTTGTTAAAACCGGAAGGCTTGTTCTTATAAGTTCGCCGTCTATACGAATTACAGGGGGCAAATCGGCAGAAATATGCAAGTCGGATGCATTTTTTTGTACCGTAAGCTCTAAAATTTCTTCAATTAACATAAGATATAATTGCTCCAAAATAAGATAATATATTAACAATATTACATTTTGACCACAAAAAAGTAAATACCTTTATGATAAAATCCTATAAATAATGCATAGAAACAGAAATAAAAAGCTCCCTAATAAAGGAAGCGTATTGAATTATATTTAGTTAAATATTTTAAGCCATTTATTGAAAAAATTGTTCAATAAGTTGGTATCTATCTGTTGAATTTAAATATAACAGATTGGTATTAATATGTCAATATCAATATTTTGGTATTTAAAAAATGAACGCAAGTAAACTCATTGCACAAAGAATTTTAGAGTTGAAAAAAAGAGAAAATCTAACTGTCGAAAAATTAGCTTGGCGCGGTGGTCTATCAAAAAGCTGTGTCGGTTATGCTCTTAAAGGTATTTATGATACAAAAATCAGTACCATAACAGGTATTTGTGCTTCTCTAAAAATTTCTCTTGCAGAATTTTTCAGTACATTTACTGAAATACCCGAGGTTGAAGAGGATAAAATTTAATTGCTTGCAACGGTTTGTATATCAATATTTTCATTTACAACAATGGCATTTGAAATTGCAATACCTTCTTTATAGGCAGGGTTATTTTCAATTTTACCCTTCACATAAATAACGCTTGAGCCGCCTCCATCAAGGTTCATAGCATAAATACAGCCTAAATCTTTCATAAGTCTTGAAATTTCCCACAAAGTCATCCCGACTGATGCTTCCTCTCTGCCGTCAACAGTTACAATTATAAGCTCGTTGGTTTCAGTATACCCTATTGCGGTACGCGGATTTTTGCCATTTATTGCTCCAAATTTTTGCTCAGCTATATCTACAAACATCTGCCCGTTTTTTACAAGATACGGTCCGCCGCCTATAATATGCTCGGAATTTTCAAAGGATTCCGTAAATTTTATATTCATCTTTATTTTTATATCCCCCAGAAGCGGCTCTATATTTTGCTTTGGACCAACTACCGCAAATCCGCCTTTTGGTATTTCAACAGAACCATACCCAAAATTTAAAATTTCGCCATCCTTTACAGATATTGCCATTCCATATTTTGGTGCAGGGGGCGTAATTTTGCCCCATTTATCAGTATAGACAAGAGTATAGGTTGAAAGCATTCTTGGCTGGTTGATATTATCTGCTTTAATTTCAGTCTTTCTGCCGTTTATTGTGATATTTATTTTGCTTTTATCCATAGAATAAGAGTTATCAGGGTTTATGCCTAATGCAACCCTATTATAGATAGGACCTGTAAGAACATTCTTATCAATTACAAGTGTACCCAGAGGAACACCCGTCTGCGGTTTAAAATATCCGCCATTTATTGCCACTATTGAATTTTCAGTTTGCGCTATGGTTCTAATACTTGCTTTATTATTCAAATACATAGTGCCGGCTGTTTTTGGCTTAATTTCAAGCTTTGAATTAGCTTTTTTATTAATTTCAACAATATTTATTCTAACAGGACGGTTATTTATCCACTTTGTAACTTTAACATGAATGACACCTTGCGCGGGGCGGGAGATTAGCTGCCCTTTATATTTAAGGTCTGTATGGGTTTTCCATCTATAGTATTCGCTCTGTTCTATTTCAGCTTTTGATGGAGTTTCAGCTTTTGCTTTGAATGCAAAACGTCCAATCGAAGCAGAAGTTATTCCACCTGTATTTACATTTCCTTCATATGCAAATATCGGGTGCGCCTGACATAATGTCATATAGCATACACCCGATATTACAGTTATTCCAATTACGGTTATTAAAAAAGATACAATGTCTTTAGCACGCTGCCTTGTTAAATCCCCAATAATGGTAAAAAGAGGAGTCCAGGGAAGTTTGGGACAAAGTCTGAACTTCATAGCTATAGCACTGCCATCAGAATGAGGGCTTATAAATGCTGATTTAAGGGGAAACATTGTTTCTTTCTCCATACTGCCGTAAAATAATTTCAAACTTCTCTTTTTGCAGGATTCCAAACCGGCTAAAATTTTTGTAGTGTTTAATGACGTTAGTTTTTAAGGGGGATTTTTTAAAAAAGGTTTTATAATTTCCTCTACTACTATTGTAACATACTTTTAAATCCTCCGCAACCCCTTTATTGATAGTATTTTTGACACTTAATAGGATTAAAATAAATTTTACAAAACTGATGTTTTTTTCCTCTTTAAATTCAAATAAAAATAATGTATAATAAGAAAGTTGCTAAAAGAAAGGATGAAAATTTAGCAGCTTTTAAGACGAGAAGACAAGTTTAGAAACGGAGAAACTTATTTATGCACATCCACGTAAACGGACGTAATCTTGAAGTTACTGATGCAATTAAAGCCTACGTTAAAGAAAAAGTAGGAAAAGTTGCAGCGCATTATGACCAGATTCAAGGAATTGACGTCGTTTTAACCGTTATTAAAAATCCATCTGTCGCAGATTCACATATTGCAGAAGTAAATTGCAAAATGCTTGGCGACACTGTAAGGGTTGAAGAAAAAGCAGAATCAATGTATGCAAGTATTGATTTAGTATCCGACAAGCTTGACCGTCAGGTTAGAAAATTTAAAGAAAAAAATTCAAAAGCAAAAGTGGGCGCTGAATCAATCAGAACAGCAGCAAATGAGACAGAAGAAGCTTAAAAAAGATATATCTTAAAAAAAGCGGGTTGTTACACCCGCTTTTTAAATACTCTTATTGCACAAAAAACCCTGAGAAATTCTCAGGGTTTTTCAAGTATTAGTAAAAACTGTTAATTAAACTTTTGCAACTTGTGCTTGTTTAACAACATTTTCAAGAGCTTCAAGAGCATCAGCCGGTAATTTATCCAAGCCTGCTTTTTCAGTTTCTCTTGATTTTACAAATTCAATTCTATCTTGCATACGTTTTGTGAATTGTTCTTTGTATTCAGTATTAGAGAAGCTTGCATCAAAGCCTTCAACATCCATAATTTCAATGTCTGAGAAGCCTTCCCATTTGTGGAATTTAGCAGTACCTTCAACAATAGCTTCAATAACACCAAGAGTGTGTTTAGGTTGAACTTTTGTTCCCATAAATTCACCGGTATTCAAGATGTAGCAATCAACGCCATCTTCAATCAGTTGTTTAAATCTTGTGTAATCCATTTCAAGAGGGTAAACTCTGAATGGATTAGCATAAGGTTCAACAACTAAAGCATTCGGGTCAACGCCTTTTGCTAATCTTTCAGCTGAAGAACGTTTTGTAGCAAGGGTTGCACCCATAGCAGAACCTAATGACGCACCTGATAATTTTAATACAGGAGGAATAGTCGGGTCTTTCATTAACCAGAAGATAGCATTAATAGGTTCATCAATTCTATCTACACGGTTTGGTGACCATAATTTTGATTTAACAGCACGACCGTTGCCGTTTCTGATATCTTCTGTGATTGAATAAAGCTTACCGTCTGCTGATGCAATTACGCCTGCGTTTTGCTGAGTAAGAATGTATTTATTGTCATCACAGTTCATTGGATAGTCTGCAGTTTTATCAAAGTAAGCAGGTTCAAGAGCGATAGTATATTTATCATGAACGTTAATGATAAACGCATCATCATGAAGAACCGTAATATCATATTTATTATTGTGTTTTGCGTGGGTAATTGTTGATTTACCTGAACCGGATAAGCCAAATACTGCAACTTGGAATGATTTATTGTTTCCAAGGTTGTATCTTTTCATACCGCCGTGGCAAGAAGCATAGCCGTTTCTTGCAGCTGCACCCCAAGCAAGGGTTAAAGTACCTTTTTTGTGTTCGCCAAAGTATCTCATACCAAGGATAGCAGCACAGTTATGAGTTGGGTCAAAGAATGTTAAACCATATGGGAAATCAGGATGTGTCCAATCAGGGTCAGAGAAGATAAACAAGTCGCCTTCTGCGATTTCTCTAGAGTTTGCATACATATTTGAGTACATTTCGTTAAAGTATTGGAAGTTTAACATCCAAGAATACATAACATTTTCAAAGCCTTCAGGGATTAGAAGGTGAGCTTTAACCATAAAGTCTTCTTCCAAACCTACAACAACTTCGGTTCTGTACATTAATTTATCACGTGTTGAATAAACAGCTTCACGGATAATAGGAAGCAAGTAACCTAAATCACATCCGGGTTCGCCAACGATTTTTCTTGCAGCAGCGCAACGTCCAACAACTGTACCATCGTTGAATAATAATTGGTTAGCACCGGCAGGAAGACCGATTTTTTCGGGTTGATAAACAGGCATACCTGTAAGTTCAACTGTTCCTGGGCTGTTTAAAGCTAATTTATAAGCTTCTGAAACTGTTTGAACATGTTCTACATTGTTACCGTAGAAAGGCGCTGTGATAGTAGCACGAGCAGCCGAATAAAGCTTTTTAAGCTCCTCTGAATTTGTAAAAAATTCTTTTGTTGACATAAATAATATCTCCTTTATTTAACGGTTAGAATTTTCAAAGTTTATTTATCCAAGTCAAATAATAGCATAAAAATATTTTTTGTGTTAACATCTTTTTGTAAAAAGGGCTCAAAAAAATTATATAAAAAGCCTGAGGAGAGAATATGACACAAACATTCAACTATGAAATTAAGGATATAAATTTAGCTGAACAGGGAAAAAAGAATATTGAATGGGCGCAAAAAGATATGCCCGTTTTAGCAAATATAACTGAAAGATTCAGAAAAGAGCAGCCTTTTAAAGGTTTAAGGCTGACAGCCTGTGTGCATGTTACAAAAGAAACTGCAGCTCTTTGCATTGCAATGAAAGAAGGAGGCGCAGATGCTGTTCTTGCCGCTTCAAACCCATTATCCACACAGGATGATGTAGCTGCAGCACTTGTTAAATACTGGAATATCCCAACATATGCCATTGCAGGAGAGGATAAAGAAACTTATAACAGACATGTTTCAATTGCACTGGACCACAAACCGCATTTAATTATTGATGATGGGTGTGATTTAGTTGCAACCGTTCATAAATCAAGAAGAGATTTGATTCCAAATATCATAGGTTCTACAGAAGAAACAACAACAGGAATTATCAGGTTAGAAGCTATGGAAAAAGATGGTTCACTTGAATTTCCGGCATTAGGGGTTAATTCAAGCCTTACAAAACACCTTTATGATAACCGTTATGGTACAGGGCAAAGTGCGTTAGACGGTATTATCCGTGCAACAAATATTTTAATTTCCGGAAAAACTTTTGTTGTTGCAGGATATGGCTGGTGCGGCAAAGGTGCTGCCATGAGAGCAAGAGGGATGGGCGCAAATGTTATTGTAACAGAAGTAGACCCGCTAAAAGCACTTGAAGCCGTTATGGATGGTTTCAGAGTAATGCCTATTAAGGAAGCGGCTCTTGAAGGAGATATTTTCCTTACAGTTACAGGGGATAAAAATGTTATTGATGTAGAACACATTTTAACAATGAAAGATGGTGCTTTTGTTTCAAATGCAGGACACTTTGATGTTGAGGTTAACGTAAACGGGCTTAAAAAGCACGTTAAAGAATATAAAAATATTCGCCCTGCTTTAGATGAATGGGTTTTAGACAACGGCAAATCCGTTTATGTACTAGCAGAAGGCAGATTAGTAAACCTTATTGGCGCTGAAGGTCACCCTGCAAGCGTTATGGATATGAGCTTTGCAAACCAGGCACTTGGAATTGAATTTGTACTTAAAAATAAAGGTAAATTACAAAATAAACTTTATACGCTTCCAAGAGAGGTAGATGTGCAGATTGCCAAAATTAAGCTTGAATCAATGGGTGTAGAAATTGATACATTAACAGATGAACAATTTGAATATTTAAATTCCTGGAAATCTGGAACATAAAAAATATAAAATAAATTTTATCCCTCTTAAATCAAGAGGGATTTTTTATATATTCTTCATAAAGCCCATCAGTCAAAATAAAGCGGCCGAGAGGAAGAACTTCACAGTATGATGATAGAGATTTTATAAAACATTCATTTTCGCAAAATCCGCCTGAGACACAGAGCTTATCAGGGTTTTTAGTAAAATTCCAGGCATTATAGGCAATTCCTTTTATAAATTTTGAGATTGCGCTTTTTGGCTCTTGCCCCTTTGCAACATCATCCATAATTTTTTCTAAGCCAAATATACCGCAGGTTACAGCATATTTTTCTTCAGCCGGTTCAAGGTCTTTAACATCAACATTATAAAATTTTAAAAGCATTTCAATTGTAGCACCTGTAGCACTTGCACAGTTTGTATTCCAATCCATATCAGAAAATTTACCGTCATTAAATTTTACCCATTTAATGTCCCTTGAACCAAGGTCGAGCACGATAGTTTCCTCATTGAGCCATTTTTTAGCACCGCATGCAAGTGCCACCACTTCATTTTCATACTTTAATATATTTTTTAGCTGGGCAGAATGCCCTGTGGCTGCAACAAATTCAATATCCAGTGTTTTTAACTGCGAAGTCGGGAGAATTTTATATGATTTTACACCATTTTCAACAGTCAAAATTTTGCTCCAGGTGGTTCCAGCATCAAGAAAATTCAGTGTTTTTCCGGCAGTTTCAGTATTAAGATGCTCTGTTGCAGAAATTTCAATCATTATCTTAGCCTCAAAAATGCTTCAATCTTTGCCTTGATTGAATTTGTAGGGGTACCGTCTATATCTATATAGAGTCCGTTATATTCATTCGCAAGGTATTTTGCAAGCTGATTTTTGGCACAAAATGTCTGGGCAAAAAAGACTGTGGGTAAATCCTTTTCAACAAGCATCTCTAACTCAATATTACCGGGATTTTTCGCCTCAACACAACGTGTCCAACCAAAAACATGGGTATTATCAGGAAAAATTTCCAATATGCTCAAATCATTTGGAGGAACACCCCAAAAGCCAAACTGCGGTTTAGATTCAGGCAAATAAGAATAGTCTTTTTCTTCGATAATATTTGCTGTTATTTTTTCAATTTTTTCTTTTAAGGGCAAATTACTTATACTGATTGGCGTTTTGGGCAACTTATCAAGAGGTAAAACCTCCTCAAAATAAGAAGTTTCAATATTAAAACCTTGTTCTTTTAAAATATGCACGGCAAAAAAGGCTGAATCGCACTTGTCCTTGCCCACCGGGGCTAAAATTGTTATCAAATTTTCTTTCAAATAAAATGCATTATTAAAAATATTTTTTATAATCGAACAATAATTTTCAGGCAAAATAGCGGTTTTCGGGTAATTAAAATCAATATCCAAATCTACCCATTCAGCAGCTGGGTAGAGGTTTTTATATTTTTCTATTAAAGAGGGTTTAGGATATCCCCAAAAACCAATAATATTTCTCATATTTGAGATTATAGGTGAAAAGAACAATAGTTGCAATTTCAAAGATTATAGTCTTGACAAAGCAATAACCATGGTAAATAATTAAAGAGTAGGGCGAAGTTCCTAACAATGGTTTGCCGCCTGTTAAGAACTTCACTTCATGCCTACAATAGTTTAAGAATTGCTAAAATCAATTTAGCTAAAAGCTCTAGTACAACTAGGGCTTTTATTATTGTTTCCAATAAATTCCTCATTCTATATCACCTCCTTTGCCGGTTGATTTCTTCATTAAATCCCGTGTGCCGGTTGGAAGTGAAAAGGCACTTACCCTAAAATCAATTTTACTAATTTTCTTGCTATATGTCTAATTGAATTATTATAATCAATTTACGCTAAGGAGAAAATTTCATAAATTTCATCATCAGAAAGCTCTGTAATTACTTTTTCACCTGTAAATACAGCAGCATCAGCTAGTTCGCGTTTATCTTTAATAATTTTATCAATCTTTTCTTCAAACGTAGAAAGTGTTATAAATCTGTGCACCATAACGTTTTTGTCCTGCCCGATACGGTATGTTCTATCGGTTGCCTGGTCTTCAACAGCAGGATTCCACCAAAGGTCATAGTGAATAACATTGCTTGCAGAAGTCAAATTCAGCCCCAAACCGCCTGCTTTAAGGGATAGAATCATAATTTTTCTGTTGATTTCTTCTGAAAATTCTTTTATCATCTCTTCTCTTGCCTTAACATTCAAAGACCCGTGGAAGAAAAGAGGATTTGTATTAAATTCATCTGCAATAATTTTTTCTAAGATTGAACCCATCTCTTTATACTGGGTAAAAATCAGAACTTTTTCATCATTATCCAAAATATTAGCCAAAATTGACATCAATTTTTCAGTTTTACCGGAAGCGCCGCGCCCCATATCGCCGTGTTTTAAATAATGATAAGGGTGATTGCATACCTGTTTTAGGGAAGTTATAAGTTTAAAAATGGCACCGCGTCTATTGATACCTGCACCTGCAGATTGCACTTCCTGCATAGATTGATTTAAAACTCTTTCATATAAAGCTGCCTGCGGTTTTGTTAAATAACAAAATTCATCCAAAACAACTTTTTCAGGAAGGTCTGAAATAATCATCTTATCTGTTTTTAAGCGCCGCAGCATAAACGGAGATATCGCTCTTTTAAGTTTTTCTGCCCTTTGGGTTTCTTTAAATCTTTCAATAGGAACTGAATAATTTTTACCAAAATCATTGATGGAGCCTAAATATCCCTTGTTTATAAAATCAAATATGCTCCAAAGTTCAGACAATCTGTTTTCAACAGGAGTGCCTGTCATTGCGATTTTCATATCAGCTTTAATTGATTTTACCGCCTGGGTTTGGGAAGTATTTGGATTTTTAATATTCTGCGCTTCATCAATTATAACAAGGTTCCAATTATGTTTTTTAAATTCTTCAATATCTATTCTTAAGATTGCATAAGTTGTTAAAATAACATCACACTCAACCGTAAATGCACGGTTAAAACCATGGTATGTGTATACATCAAGGTTTGGTGCAAAGTTTTCAAATTCTCTTTCCCAGTTGCCAAGAAGGGTTGTAGGACAAATAACAACAACCGGTTTTTTCAGCTTTTCTTCCTCTTTTAATTTAAGAATCAAACTTATTACCTGAATTGTTTTACCAAGACCCATATCATCTGCTATACAACAGCCAAAACCTTTGTTAACATTTGTATACAGCCACCTAAAGCCAATTTCTTGATAAGGTCTTAAAGTTCCACTTAGAGCTTTTGGCAAATCTATTTCTTCCACCTTTGTAAAGTTGCTTATAACCTTTGCAAAAGCTTCATCATAGTCAAAATCATATTCATCAATTTTACCCGATAAGCTGTGGTGTAAAAGCTCCATCTTATTCATCACAAAATCAGGCTTTTTCTTTAATCTCTCTAAAAGTTTTTCTGTTTCATCCTTATCAATTAAAATGTATTTGTCTTTATATTGAATAAGTCCGTTTGTATCTTTGGTCAGTTTTTGAAACTCTTCTGCTGAAATTTTCTCACCGTCGCCAAGTGCAACTTCTATTGAAAAATCCATAATTTCATCAAGAGAGATGGTCGAACCGTTAGACAGATTCATTAAATCTTCAAGGTCTTGGATTCTTTTTTGTTTCACCCTTGCATTAATTGAAGCACGCGGAATGATAATATTATCCATACCTTTTGGAAGATTAACTTCCATATCAGCTTGCGCAAGATAGTAGGTAATTTGCGTTATCATTTTGTAAACGCCTGATAAATCAAGTTCCAGGGTTGTGTCTTCAAGGTCTTCAATATATTTTGTCGCCCAGTTAATTTGTTTTTCTATTATTGTTTTATCAGCATCGTTTAAATCTTCAAGACTAAATATTTCATTTGTCTTTTTATTTTTAGCGAATATTTTTAATAAGAATTTGTCCTCTTTTGTATCTTCAATCTTTTCAATATTAAAGACAGGGACAACTTCATAGGTTCCAAGGCTCATTTCATCAAGCCAGGTTTGAATATCCTCACCCAAGTCATTGCCTTTAAGCATTCTTTTATGAACGGATGATTTTACAAAATATATGGCAGATTTTAAGTCTTTAAATTTAAAATGTTTAACATTTAGAAAATTAAAAATTAGATAATTTAAATATCTTTCAATAAGCTTCTTTGTGGTTTCAAGGTCAAGAAAGTCATTATTTATAATTTCAAGATAAGCATTTAAATAGTCTTTATTTTTAAAATAAGGCTCCCAAAAGATTGAAAATGTATCTTTTTTGAATTTAACAGACGGGATAAAGTTTAGTTTTTCAACTGTTTTCTTCACAAAGTTTGTAAGGTAGAAATAAAATTTATAATTTTCGGATAAATCTTCCGTTATTTCTAAGTTCTCAGGCAAACCCGTAAAATATTCAAAGAATAAATCAAGGGGAATGGAATAACCGTATTTATCTCCTTTATATTCGGCTTTCAGCCTATATAAAGAACCTTTGGATTTTAAGTAATAATCAAAATTATATGGCGGGGTTATAAAAATTTCTGCCGTATTATCTTTGTTTTCAAAGATTATATCGGTCGACCTTAATATAGGATTTTTTGTATCAAATGTGTCCGGAAATTCTTCTTCTATAAGCTCATATATGAGCGACAGTGTATATCTAAAATCCTTGTTTTTTTGTGAATATGGGTTAGAATCCAAATTCAAAAGGAGTTTTTCTACATCATTTTTCTTAAATGTTAAATTCTCGTATTTCATTGTTTTCTTATTTTATTATAAAAACAATTTGTTGTATAATAGTTTTAGAGGATTTTAAGAAAAATAGGATTTAAATTTGAAATTTGCAGTAAGAATTATAAAAAACCAGTTTTATCCCCTAAAAATAAATGAAGGCGCTAATTTGCACCACGGGCAGATGGTACTCGTACGTACAGAAAAAGGGGAAGAAGCGCATAAAGTCTTTCTTGTAAATTCGCAAATTCAAAAACAATGGGAAAAATTCAAACCTGAACCTCTGCCATTTATCAGAACAATGAATGAAAGAGATATGGCAGAGCTTGAAGAAATTAAAAAGCTTGAGATTCAAGCCCTTTATAAGTGCAGAGAGCTTGCAGCAAAAAGAAATTTATCAATGAACCTTATTCAAACAAGGTATACATTTGATAAGAAAAAAATTACATTTTATTATACAGCACCTGAACGTGTTGATTTTCGTGAACTTTTAAAAGATTTAACCCAGGAATTTAAAAGGGTGAGAATTGATTTAAGACATATTGGCGTTCGAGATGAAACCAGCATTTTACAGGGTCTTGGCGTTTGTGGACAAGCATACTGCTGCTGCTCATTTTTAAAGAAGTTCGAATCTGTTAATACAAAACTTGCAAAAGACCAGGGAATCCCAATGACACCCGGAAAAATAACAGGTTCTTGCGGAAGGCTTTTATGCTGCCTGAATTATGAATATCCAAATTATCTTGAGGCTGCAAAACATCTTCCTCCTGTGGGTTCAGGGGTGATGACACCGGATGGCATCGGAAAAGTCGCCATGCTGAATTTCTTAAAAAATACCATAGGCGTGAAGCTTGAAGATGGTAAGATTAAAGATTATTTAAAAGAAGATATTGAAATGATAGATGGTGAAGTAAATATTGAAATTGAAGGGTCTGATAACCGTCTAAATTATTCAGAAGAGGGTGAAACTATTGATATTAAATCATTAGATAATGATAAAAATTCATCCACAGGAAATATTTAGCTTAAGAAAAAGAAAGTTTTTATGGAAGAAAAAGAAGTTTCAAGTAAAAAATTATCAAGTGTTATTGCACGAACTTTAGATGATAAAAAAGCATCTGATATTTTGGTTTTAAACGTAGCAAGCGTTTGCGTATTATCCGATTATTTTGTAATAGCTTCAGCAGGCTCTACCACGCAAGTTAAAGGTTTAACATCATCTTTAAGAGAAAGAATTAAAGAATTATTCGGCCGCATCCCAAACGGAGATGAAAATGACCTTAAAAACAGGTGGAACCTTCTTGATTATGGTGATGTTATAGTACATATTATGCACAATGAACAAAGAGAAAATTACGCACTTGAAAAATTCTGGAATCACGCGCTAAAAGTGGATAGGGAAGATTGGATAGAAGAATCAAAAGAATATTCACAATATGCAAGGTAGTGCATCATTTGCCTTATAAAAAGAACTAAAACTATGGAAGATTTTTTATCAGAGTTAACAAGCGAATGCCATAATATTGAATACAAAGAAGTTGAAAATGAAGGTCTATATAAGACTATTTCAGGATTTTCAAACACAGATGGCGGTTGCATAATTCTTGGGGTGGAAGATACCACAAAAAATATTGTCGGAATTCAATTAGAAAATGGACAACAGGAAAGAATTATAAATAAAATTGCTGATTCTCTTGGTATTCAACCAAATATTCAGCTATACACAATTGATAAAAAGAATATTTTAAAAATTATCGTGGAAAAATCCTTCAATCCTATTCAATATAAAGGAAAGTATTATAAAAGAATCGGCTGTGAAACACGAGAAGCAACGGGGAGTGAACTTAAAAAACTTCTTTTAAAGGATTTAAACTGGGATTCTATTCAAAATAATTATTCAATTGATGATATAGATAAAGAATCTGTACAATTATTTGTTAAATTAGCCACAAACAGAGGGCGTCTTACAGAAGAAGCGACTTCATATTCTGTTGAAGAAATTTTAAAACATTTAGATTTAATTAACAATAATAAACTCACAAATGCGGCAGTTTTATTATTTGGCAAAAATCCACAAAAATTATTTAAAAAATCTACTGTAAGAATTGGTCTGTTTAAAGGCTGTACAGAAGAATTAATAATTGGAGATAAAACAATTTCCGGCAATTTGTTCAAACAATTTCAAGAAGCGGAGACGGCAATAAAATCATTTATAAATGTTAGATATGAAATAAAGGATTTTATACGTGATGATATCTGGGATTATCCTTTAGTGGCAATAAGAGAGGCTTTATTAAATGCTTTAATACACAGAGATTATTTTGATAATAATTCAGATATACAAATCAAAATTTTTGATGACCATATTTGGTTCTATAACCCTGGAGATTTATATGGCGGTCTTACAATTGAACAATTAAAAAGTAATCATCATCCATCAAAAGCAAGAAATTCATTAATAATGGATGTAATCTATAGAGCAGGATACGTTGAACAATTTGGAACCGGCATAAAACGTATGGCACAAGCTTGTATAAATCAGGGGTTACCAGTACCTAATTTTGAATTAAGTAACAGTGGTTTTGTATTGCAAATAGATAAAGAGTACAATAATATCAATGAAAGACAAAAAAAGGCGATTAGATATATAACATCAAACAAATATATAACAAATAGTATTTATCAGGAAATTAATAACACAACAAGAGAAACAAGCAAAAGAGATTTGGCAAAACTACTTAATTTAAATATTGTAGAAACATTTAGTGATGGAAGATATTTAAAATATAAATTTAAAATTTAGTATGACCCATAAGTGACCCATAAGAATTTTAATTAATTAGTTAATTAATTAACTAATTAATTAAAATGACCCATAAGTGACCCATAAGAAAATTCATAAAGGCGAATTTATTTATAAATTCATTGCGTTTTAAAATAACAAAAACCAAGGCAGTTTTTAATAATCTGTTGCAAAATCGCTTTGATGTTGTTAAAATTAGAATTATAAATATGCGTCTGGATATGCGTTATAATATTTAATATATAGGCGCTATTGAGGAATAAGTTTTAGTTTAATTCAGCATGCAAGAATTTTTTGTTGTCAAACTTCAGAAAGTTCTTGCTTTTTTTATTTAAATTCATTTTAATTGTTTTTTTAATATTTAAAATTACTTTAAAGGTAATAAATAATTTATTAAGCAATAGAATAAAAAACGTCCTGAAAACATAAATTCCAGAACGTTTTTAAATTTTATTTTAAAGAAATTTTATATAATATAAAATTATTCTTCAACTTCAGCTGTTTCTTCTTCAACAATTGCTTCTTTGATGGTTTCTGAAGCCGTTACAGATACTCTTAATTGAGCTTTGACTTTTGAAGATAATTTAACAGTCATATTAAAATCACCAACATGGCTGATTGGATTATCAAGAGTGATGGTTTTTCTATCCACTTCAATACCTGTTTTAGCCAATAATTCTTCAGCAAGTTTTTTAGTTGTAATTGTACCAAATAATTTGCCTGATTCGCCGGCTTTTGCTGATAATTCAATCACTTCAGCTGCCTGAATTTTTTCAGCCTGTGCTAAAGCTTCCTGATGAAGTTTTTCAGCTTTAGCTTTAATTCTTGCCATATCTCTTTCCCTAGCTTCAAGAGAGCCTTTTGTTGCTCTTTCAGCTAAGTTGTTTGGAATAAGATAATTTCTTGCATATCCGTCTTTAACATTCACTATATCGCCAACTTCGCCAATATTTTGAACATCTTTTTTAAGTATAAGTTGCATTTAGTTTTCTCCTTGTTGTTTTTGCTTAAGTAAAGTTATCTTAAATAAAACATCACGTTTTTTCAAGTCCTTACTCTAAAGTTATTTTTTCTTCTTTGTTTTTTTATGTGATGGCACGGTTTCTTCTTTATTATACTCTTTGGATGAAGTTTCTTCTGATTCATTCTTATCAGCTTCATCTTCTTTTTCTTCTAAATTCTTTTGGGCTTGTTCAATTAATTCATTATCAATTTCTGCACCATCAGCTAATGCCATTGCTTTTTCTTTAATTAAACCTTCTAATTCTTTAACTATTTCTTCAGCTTTTTTCTGATTTTTAAGACTCTGTTCTTTTATAGCTTCATCAATTTCATCATCGGTTTTAGGGCGAATAACAGGAATAGATAAGTCAAGAACCGTCTTATTTTCAAGCGCATCAATCTGTAATTGAAAATTATCTTCTTCTATTTCCATATATTTTGATACAACAGATACAAGCTCTTCTCTCATCATTTGAATAGCACGCTCTGAAAAACCTGCTCTGTCTTGCAATAATACAGTTTTAAGCCTGTTTACGGCAACACCCTTTGTGGGATCTTCCTGCTGCTCTTCTTGAGATGTAAAAAAGCTTAAGACCTTATTGTATAAATCATGAAAAATATCTTTCATTATTCAGCCTTCGCTTTCTTTTGGAAGAATTTTTTAATCTTTTCAAAAATATTTTTAGGCTGGTCAATATCTAAAAAGGGTACATCTTCCCCCTGGATTCTTTTTGCAACATTTAAATATGCCTGCCCTGCAAGAGATTTTTCATCATTCACAATAGGCTCACCCTTGTTTGTTGAAGTTATAACGCCCGTATCTTCAGGAATTATACCGATAAGTTCTGCTGATAAAATTTCAACAACATCTTCAACACTCATCATATCGTTTGATTTAATCAAATTAGGGCGAACTCTGTTTACAAGAAGTCTGTATCTTTTAACATCCTCTTTTGATTCTAAAAGTCCTATAATTCTATCGGCATCACGAATCGCGGACATCTCGGGAGTGGTTACAACAATAGCTTCATTAGCACCTGCTACGGCATTTTGGAAACCTTGTTCAATACCTGCGGGACAGTCAACAAGGATATAATCAAATTCCTCTTTTAAAGTTTCGCAGATTTCTTTTAATTGGTCAGCATTTACTGCAGATTTATCCCTTGTTTGTGCTGCAGCAAGCAAGCAAAGATTCGGGTTTTTCTTATCTTTTACAAGTGCTTGTTTAAGTTTGCATCTGTCTTCAACAACATCAACTATTGTGTATACAATGCGGTTTTCTAAACCTAACAGTAAATCAAGGTTTCTAAGACCGATATCTGTATCAATTAATACAACCTTGTTGCCGCCCTTTGCAAGAGCAGTACCTATATTTGCAGAAGTCGTGGTTTTTCCAACCCCGCCCTTTCCTGATGTAATTACAATAACAGAACCTGTCATATATTTTCACTCCTATTGATTAGCCATTTTAAACAACACAATATTATCATCCACAATCCTAGCTTCTTCAGGCGTAAAGATTGAAGATTTTACAATGTATGGAATATTTCCGCCATCCGGGCGTCTTGAATAGCAGTTTGCAATTCTAAGCTGCACGGCATTCATTTTTAATGCTCTTATTTTAGCATCCCTGTTTCCTCTGGAACCGGCGTGTGCAATTGAACCTAAAACACCCCAAACTGTGATATCGCCTGTAGCTTTAATTTCTGAACCGGGGTGACAGTCGCCAATAATTACAATGTTTCCATCAAATTCCAAAGTTTGACCGCTTCTTAATGTTTGATTAACATAAATTGTCTGCTTATTATCAATAACTACGGGGTCGCTTGTTGGAGGAGCATAAAAATCCACCTCTTCAAAGTCTTCTTCATCCTGTAATTTTTCATCGCTTGCTTTTTTATAAACAGTAATAACCTGCTTTTGAAGTTTTTCTGTTTCATTCAATAATGGCGCAGGCTCGCTTTTTACTTCTTTATCAGGTTTAGTTTCATCTGTTTCTCTTATTTGTTTTTTTAATTCATCAAACTTATTTGCAGATTTATTCGCTTTTTGAGTTTTCTTATGAATTTCTTCATCAGACTCTTTATTTTGTTCATTTTGAACAGGTTTGCTTACAGAATCAGCTGCAGGAATTTCAATTATATCCTCTTTATTTTCAGCATTCTCGTTTTCTTCATCAGCCACTGTCTGAAGTTTTAACACCTTAGGCTGTGTTACCCTGATACCCATTGAAGCACAAGCATTTTGGGTAATTAAAGATGTAGTCTCAACATTCACAAGTTCTGAATTATAGCTTTCAATTAAAGACCTGATGCTTAAAATTTGGGATTGATTTAGAACATTATCTTTAAGCTTTAATGAGATTCCTCTGCCTGAAGCGTTTGGAATTTCAAGAGCCAAAGAAACATTATTGATAATCTCTCCTGTATTGCTGCATTCGCTTAAGTCTATGACAAAAAGTCCAATATTCTCTTCCATAAAAATCATACCTCAACATTAACTTAATATTTACCTTATCTTAAAATTGAGATAAAAACAATTGTTTATAAAGAAATCTTGCGCGCTAAATCATGATTTTACAGGCATTTTGGCAACAAAGTGCATATTTTAAGGCAATTTTTTTACTTTATGTGTTTTAATAAGAATGTCAAAGTAACCTGTTTTACCTTTTAATGTTTGAATAAAAGAACCATTAAAGAGGAGCGCTAGCGACGGGATTGTGTCCTTGTTTTAAACATTAAAAGGCAAAGCCAGATATGTGAAAGCTATGCAGGTAAATTCAATACAAAATACAGCATTAACAAATACTTTTAAAGATTTTCGTATGCCGGATATAAAGACGGCACAAAATACAAATTTGCTTAATATAACCCCTGTTCCTGCTGAATTTCATAATGAAGAATCTCATAAATATGAAAAAGGCGGGTTAAAAAAAGCAGTACCCTTTATAGGAGCCATTATCGGCACAGTTTTGCCCCTTGTTGTTTTTAATAAGGTTAAGGGTAAAACCATGGATAAAGAGATTTTAAAATCAGGAAAAATTCTGGATAAATTAAAGGAGGTTGGCGAATATTTTGAAATAGACGGCGTGCCAAAAATTTTATCAACTGCAGCAGGAGCAATTTCAGGCGGACTTTTAGGCGGCTGCATTATTGATAAAAATAAAGAGGATAGAAAAGAAAAGGTTAAAGAAGCTGTTTTTGAAATGACAAATATAACAGTTCCAACCCTTCTTGTAGCAGGGATTTTAAAATTTATGCAGTCTAAAAAACTGGATAAAGGTATAGGTAAATTTGCTCCCGTTATTTTAGGACTTGGAGCAGGGATTCCTATTGCAAATAAAATTTCAAATACGGTATCTAAGAAAATATTTAAGGATGATAAAGGGGAAGAGCGTAAATTTAAACCAAAAGATTTACTTGTACATTCTGATGATTTAATTGAAATGCTTGTATTATTAAAAATTCCTTTTGTAAAACAGCTTCAAATTGATAAAATTTTAGCACTTATATACGCTAAATGCGGATATGAAACAGGAACAAAAGATATGCATAACAAAAGCACAGGGCACCATCACTAATAATTAATTAATAATTCTCTCATCACATTTAACGGAAAGATTGTCCTTATTTGCATTAACAAACTGTATAAATAAGTCTTTCGCATTTAAGCGTGTTGGTTTTGCTTCTTTATATAAAATACCGTGAATCAAATCATTTTTAGATTTTTTGAAATATTTTTCAACATTTGCAATAGTATATATCTTTTGTAAATCTATAGGTTCATTATCAGTGGTTTTTACAAATTGGGAAAGATATTTATTGGTTTTTCCTGAATGATGAGCTTCAAGAAGCGCTTTTTTATCAAAAGTAATTCCTGAATAATGCATTATAGGATTTCTTTCAGGCGCTTTTTCATTAAAAAGAAGATTTTCCAAAATCAAATCTAAAAGTACGCTGCCTGATACTTCATTTTTCAATATTGAAGCCTCATCATGCACAATGCCGTTTAAAACATTCATCATCTGTAAATTATTTGCCCCGCCTGCTTCTTTTGTATCAAGAGAAGTCCTTATTGCAGAAGCATTTATGCCAAATATTTCAATTTCAGGGTTTGTTTTTTGAATTTCTGATAGAATTGAATCCGTTACAAAATTTGCAAGATAATTATTGCCGAGCCTTACATCATCTACATTTAATGTTAAAACATCTGCTTTATCAGGCTGGATTTTATACTCTTTTTCTAAATCTTTATCAAAAACCCTATTATAAAATGCTTTAAAATAGCTGCTTTCCGGAGATTTTCTAGGTCTTTTTAAAGGATAATATTCTGTTAATTCAATATCTGATTTCAGGCTGCCATCATCGTCTATAAAGAATTTTGTATTGATATATTTATTAAAATTCTGATTCAAATTAACAATCTTCACCCCGGAAACATCTTCAATATCATCTTTATGCTCATGGGCATTTAATATAAGATTAATATTTTCCCCACCCATCTTTAATGCCAGATTTTGTGCAAAATCAACCCCTGTATGGCTTGATACTATAACAATACCTTTTGGATTTCGTTTTTTGAATTTTTCAATTGTTTTTACCGTCTCATCAAAGGTTTCTTTGTAATCCTCAGGAGTTACGAGCTTTGATGCTTTTGGAATTTCATTTATAAATTTAATTCCTTCGGTGTCTTTTTTGTAATATGGCATATTGACAGGGTTTATGCCTAAAAACAGGGCTTTATGCTTCAGATTTGGATTTTTATCATCATCAACTTCAAGTATATCCTGCCTTACAACCTTATTTTTGCTTGCTAAAGATTTAAGCGCAGGAGATTCTTCAAAATCAATATTTGTCATTAACACTGTGGCAAATATTTTCTTCAAAATCTTTGCAAACTCATCCACACCGGCATCAAGTTCATGGTTTCCGGGCACAAAATATGTTTTTAAATTAAAGCCAAAATCCTGTATCTGTTTTATAAATTTATTGAAAAATAAAGCCTGATAAAAATGTGAATTAGCATCAGGTTTTGATTTATATCCTTTTGTGCCGCCTGAAATAAACCAATCTCCGGCAACTAACAGTACATTTTGATTCCCTTTTTTATTGTCCAAAAATAATTCATCCTTGTTATCCTCCACGCTTTGATAAAATTTATCTAATTTATCAAGATTTCCATGGTTATCTGAAAAAGAATTTATATTTAAGACTGCACCTTTAAAATTAAAAGGGGAGATATGATTTATTTTCATAGTGTATTTTTAAAGTTTGTAAATAAAAATATTTGATAGTTTTTTATGCTCTTGTTAATATTTTGTTATGAAAAAAAGATTTTTATTAACGGTTTTAACAATACTTGCTTTATTTTTAAATAACGAAGCTTTTGCAAAGGATTTTTCCGACGATAGTTTAAAATATAAACTAATTAAGACAACCTTTGACTATGCACCGATAAGAGAAGAAGCAAGCCGCAATGCGGTTAGATTTACCCATCTTAAAAGCGGTGTTTCATTATATTCAGATAAACAAACATCTGATTTTTATAAGGTAGATTTAGGATTAAATAAGCCTTATTGGATAGAAAAAATTTATATAAAAGAAGATGGAAAATCAGCTTATAACAAATCATCTAAGGTTTCAAAAATTAAATTTTATCAAAACAAAGATAATTATATTGTAAAAATAAACACTAAAACCAAAACTCCGTATAAAGTTTACCAAAATGAAAACGGCTTAAAGTTTCAGCTGTACAATATAAATGTTAATAATAAAGACTTAAAGGTAAAATTTAAAGACGGTGGAAAATTCAATTATTCTGTCAAAAAGGCAAATAACGGTTCAGAAATTTTAACTGTTAATTATAGAAATAATGAACCAATTTTTGGGTATGATGTTGAAAATAAAAAAGAGCTTTTTGGAGGCTCGCTTGTATTTAGCATTAAAAAACCAATTAAAGTAGATTCCAAAAAACCTTTAAATAAAGTAAAAATAGCACTGGATGCTGGACATGGCGGAAAAGAATGCGGAGCTGTTTCAGGCGGAGTATATGAAAAAAATATAAACCTTCAAATAACTAATGAATTAAATGAAATTTTAAAAGACAGAGGCGCAAAGACTGTTCTTACAAGGAAAAAGGATATTGATACCGAGCTTTATTCAAGAGTAGATAAAGCGCGGGATAAAAATGTTGATATTTTTATCAGTATCCACCAAAATTCCCTTCCAAACCCAAAAAATTGGGCTAAAAAACACGGCAGCGGGGTTTATTATTACAATGAAAATGCAAAAGCTCTTGCTCATAGCATTCAAAGAAACCTTGTAAAAAAGACAGGTTTTAGAGATGATGGCGTATTCAATGCTTCATTTGCGGTTATCCGCTCTACTGACCCTGTAAGTATTTTGGTAGAGTGCGGTTATATAATTCACCCGTATGAAAGAAAAAAGCTAACAGACCCGAAATTCCAAAAAATTGTTGCAGCTGCAATAGCAGACGGGGTTGAAGAATATTTAAACAATACAGCATTATAAAGTTAATCTTTGGCTGCTATTAATCAAAAAATATTTAATAAAAATGGGGCTTTAAGCCCCAAATCTACTTTATAATATCAGTTTTTAAAATATTCCCAAAAACTTTTTCTTTCTGTATTTTGTAATAGTTTCAGAACTTAAACGCGTACCTTTATCATAAGTTTTAACGGCTGTAAGATAAGCTCTTGCTGTATCAATACTGGTAAAACAAGGTATTCCGTACATTTCAGCAATTGTTCTTATCTGAAAACCTGAACTTTGAGAATTTTTACCCAGTGTAGGAGTATTCAAAACAAAGCTCAAACGCCCTTCTTTCATACGTTTTTGGAGTTTATCCACCATAAATTTTTCAATCATCTTGGATGGTACACCATTTTTTTCAAGAAATTTATGTGTTCCCCAGGTTGCCATAATGAAAAACCCTTGTGAATAAAGTTTTTTCACAATTTTTAATGCAGGTTTTTTATAATGGTCATTCAATGAAACCAGAACTCTCTGTTTTCTTTGTCCGAATTTATACCCGCCTGCGATAAATGCCTTTAAAAGAGCTTTTTTATAAGAATAATCAACCCCTAAAACTTCTCCTGTAGATTTCATTTCAGGGGCAAGTGCAGGGTCAATTCTATTCAGTTTTTGGAAGCTAAATACAGGCATTTTCACACATACAAGCTTCGATGTTCTGTATAACCCTGTACCGAACCCTTGGCTTTTGATTGATTTTCCTAAAATTGCATTAATTGCAATTTTTGTCATAGGTATACCTGTCACTTTAGACATTATGGGAACTGTACGGGAAGCTCTTGGGTTTACTTCAATCACATAAACAGTATCATCCTTTATTATGAATTGAATATTCATTAAACCAACAATGTTAACCTTTTTAGCGATTTTTTTTGCGTATTCTACAAGCTTTTTCTCCTGGCTTTTTGTAATATTGCGGGAAGGATAAATACTCATAGAATCGCCTGAATGTACCCCTGCACGCTCTACATGTTCACAAATACCTGGAATCAGGATGTCTTTACCATCTGAAATAGCATCCAATTCTACCTCTAAGCCCTCAATATACTGGTCAATTAAAACAGGGTGTTCGCCTGAGAATTTTAATGCCTCATTAATATAAGTTAATAATTCTTCATCGTTATAAACCACCTGCATGCCGCGCCCGCCAATAACATAGGATGGGCGCACAAGAACAGGATATCCAAGCTCCTTTGTGGCACTAAGAGCTTCTGCCATTGTTTTAACGCCTTTTCCTTTGGGCTGCGGAATTTCAAGGTCAGATAACAATTTTTCAAATACTTTTCTATCCTCAACCGCATCAATGCTTTCCAGCGAAGTGCCGAGTATATTAACACCATATTTTGCAAGCTTTGGAGCTAAGTTAATAGCCGTCTGCCCGCCAAATTGCACCATAACGCCATACGGTTTTTCTTTTTTTACAATATTCATAACGTTTTCAACGTTCATAGGTTCAAAATAAAGCCTTGATGCTATATCAAAATCAGTTGAAAGGGTCTCGGGGTTTGAATTTACCATAACGGATTCATACCCGTTTTCTAAGATTGCACGGGCTGCATGGACTGAACAATAATCAAATTCAATCCCCTGCCCAATTCTTATGGGACCTGAGCCTAAAACAAGGATGTTTTCTTTATTTTGACCGCCTTCTTTGTGCTCGGTCTTAAATTCTTCCAATTCACAAGCTTCACCGTATGTTGAGTAAAAATAAGGGGTTGAAGCGTGAAATTCTCCTGCGCAGGTATCAACAATCCTAAATGCTGCAGGATAATCATATTTTTCAAGTTCTTCAATGCCAACCTTTGATATGGCTGCAATTTCAGAATCTAAATACCCAAAATCCTTAGCTTTTTTATACAGCCCTTCATCTAAAGATTTTTGTTCAAGCTCTATTTCAAGATTTACAATATCTTTAATCTGGTTTATAAACCACGGGTCAATTTTTGTAATCTCTCTTATTTTTTGAACATCAAAGTTTCTTTTTAGAGCTTCCGATACTCTGAAAATACGCCTGTCATCCTGAATATGAAGATCATTTAGCAAATCTTCGTTTGATAAATTTTCAAATTTGTAATGTAAAATACCTGTATGCTTATCTTCAAGCGATGCAACAGCTTTTTTAAAACTGCTTTTAAATGTACGTCCTATCGCCATAACTTCGCCTGTAGCCTTCATTTTGGTACCAAGCATTCTATCGCCTGTTGCAAATTTATCAAAAGGCCACTTTGGAATTTTTACCACAACATAATCAAGTGAAGGTTCAAACGCGGCAACGGTTTTACCGGTTACAGCATTTTTGATTTCAGAAAGTTCATACCCGATTGCAATTTTTGTAGTCACCTTTGCAATCGGATACCCTGTTGCCTTGGAAGCAAGGGCAGAAGAGCGGCTAACGCGCGGATTTACTTCAATTACATAATATTGGTTTGTCTTTGTATCCAAAGCATACTGTACATTACAGCCCCCTTCAATTTTAAGAGCGCGGATAATTTTTATGGCTGAAGTCCTAAGCATTTGATATTCGTTATTTGTAAGGGTCTGAGAAGGCGCTACAACAAAGCTGTCTCCTGTGTGAATCCCAATCGGGTCAATATTTTCCATATTACAGATAATAATGCAGGTGTCGTTTGAATCGCGCATAACTTCATATTCGACCTCTTTAAACCCTGCAATACTTTTTTCCACCAGTACCTGATTTATAGGAGATTGCTGCAATCCTGAATATACAATTTCCTCGTATTCAGCTTCATTTGATGCAATACCGCCGCCAGAACCCCCTAAAGTGAAGGCAGGGCGAATAATTATAGGAAAACCTATTTTTTCAGCAAACTTTTTAGCTTCCTCATAGTTTGATACAATTTCAGAATCAGGAATTGGTTCACCTATCTCATTCATAAGGTTTTTAAACATCTCACGGTCTTCGGCTTTTTTAATTGATTCAATATTTGTGCCCAAAAGGCGTACGTTATATTCAGCTAAAACCCCTGCTTTATCAAGTTCACAAGCTAAGTTTAAACCAGTTTGCCCGCCAAGAGAAGCGATTATGCCGTTTGGGCGTTCTTTTTTTATGATGGAAGTTAAGCTCTCTAAAGTTAAAGGCTCAATATAGACTTTATCTGCGATATTTTCATCGGTCATAATTGTTGCAGGGTTTGAATTTACAAGAACGACTTCGATTTTTTCTTCCTTAAGTGCACGGCAAGCCTGTACGCCCGCATAGTCAAATTCTGCTGCCTGCCCGATAACAATGGGACCGGAGCCTATAACTAATACTTTTTTTATACTTAAATCTTTTGCCATCATATCTTCCTTTAAATTTTAATGTTTATTATAATATTTTTTAAAAAATGCGCTTTTACAGGTTTTTGTTTTATGTTTGAATACAATTTTTCTGCCTTTTAATTAAAAAAGCGTTTGCAGCTTAAACTTACAAGTTTGCCATTTCTTCCGCTTTTCTTATTTTTACGGGTGCTTTTTTGTATTCATGCATCTTTTGAACCCATTCATCAAAAATCACAGCAGCATCAGTTGGTCCCGGGTTTGCTTCCGGGTGAAACTGTACTGCTTCAATCTTTAAACTGTCTGATTTGAATCCTTCCAACGTATCATCGTTTAAATTTTTATAAGTCGCATCCATAATTTTTGTTAAACTGCCAGCATCCACTGCATATCCGTGGTTTTGAGATGACATCATAACTCGTTTGGTTTGCAGATTTATAACAGGGTGATTTGCCCCTCTATGACCGTATTTTAGCTTAAAAGTTTTTGCACCGAGCACAATACTTAAAAGCTGATATCCAAGACAAATACCAAAAATCGGGATTTGACCAATTAAATTTTCAAGAGTTTTAATTTCAGACACACAATCAGAAGGGTCTCCGGGACCGTTTGATAAGAATACACAGTCAAAATTTCCTCTTAAAATTGTTTCGCTGTCTACATTTGCAGGAAATACCGTAACCTTGCAGCCGCGCTTTATAAGGCTGTCAATTATCCCGGTTTTGCAGCCATAGTCAATAAGAGCAAGATTTATGCTGCCAGTTTGGTTGATTTCGCGAATCTCTTTGCATGAAACCTCTAAAACAATGTCCCTGTTTGGTTCATAGCTATGAAGCATTGACATTTTTTCAGGCAAATTATTATCATCAACATATTCAGTGGTAATTATGCAGTTCATAACGCCCTTTTCCCTTATTTTCTTTGTTAAAAAGCGCGTATCAAGCCCTTCTAGGGCTATTATGCCGTGATTTTTCAAATAGGCGGCTATATTTTGCCTGCTTTTATAATGAGAATCATTAATGCAGGAATTTTTCACTATAAACCCTCTGCATCTTGGGGTTTCAGACTCAAAATCATCATCGTTTATCCCATAATTCCCAATTTCAGGATATGTCATCACTATTATTTGATTTGCGTAAGACGGGTCGGTCAAAATCTCCTGATAGCCTACCATTGAGGTATTAAACACAATCTCTCCGATTGATGTTCCTTCTGCCCCAAAGGATTCGCCTTTTAAAACCGTTCCGTCCTCTAATATCAACGTGCCAAGCATTTATATTTCTCCAATTTCATCATATATTTTTTTCATAGCATCAAGCGGCGCAAGCCCCTCTATAGGCTTTGTTACAGCCCTTCCAATAACAAGATAATCCGCTCCTTCATTTATCGCAAATTTTGGGGTTGCAACCCTTTTTTGGTCATCCTTTAAACTCCACTCAGGGCGGATTCCCGGGCAAAGAACCTTAAAATCAGCTCCGCAAGCTTCTTTTATTTTGCGAGCTTCCAAAGATGAAGCCACAACACCTGTCATTCCTGCTTTTTTAGCCAACTTAGCAAGACGAATCGCAAAATTTGAAACGTCAGCATCAATTTCAAATTCATTATTCATAACTTCCTGTGAAATACTTGTAAGCATAGTCACTGCAAGGATTACAGGCGGTTTTTTACCTAACTTTTCGCTCGCTTTTTTTGCACCCCTTGCGGCTGCTTCCATCATAGCTAAACCCCCTGTAGCGTGGACATTAAAGAAATTTGCACCCTTTAAAACCACATTTTCGCTGGCTTTTTCCACAGTGTTGGGAATATCATGAAGTTTCACATCTAAAAAGAAATTTGAATTTTTACTTGAAATGTAGTCTATAACTTCGCTCCCGTATTTTGTATAAAGCTGCAAGCCGACTTTAAATGTACCAACATAAGGGTAAAGGCTATCTACAAGGGTTTTTACCTCATCAAGTTCTTCAACATCAAGTGCCAGAACGATTTTTTCCTTTATTTTTTCATCAATATTCATAATGCTTTTCCTTTTAATATCATATTTTCATAAGGTGAAACTTTGCATTTGGAGGCAAATTCAGCCGACTTTACCACCCATTTTTCATCTAAATCCACCTTTATTTCACGTCTATTTTCTACCCTCAAAATTCTTGCTGGATTATAGGACATTTTTTCCAAAACTTCATCCAAAGAAAGTACGTTAAGTGCAAGCGGGAAAGCGGTTTCAAGCCCGACAATTCCGTTTGGAGAAGCTGAATACGGCTTTAGCTTTTCTTCTACAGTGTGCGGGGCGTGGTCAGTAGCTATTACATCAATGGTTCCATCCTTTAAACCATCCATAACCGCCTGTTTATCGGCTTCATCCCCGAGAGGAGGGTTCATTTTAAAGACCCCGCTTGATGTTACGTCATTTTTTGTAAATGTAAAATAATGCGGAGCGGTTTCGCAGGTAAGTTTCAAACCTTGCGCCTTGGCGTTTTTAATCACATCAAGCGTGCTTTTTTTAGATATATGACAAAAATGCAGCCTTGGATTAGGACATAAGCCTTTATTTGCCATATCTTGCACCGTTTTAAATACCTCAATCTGCCATATAGCTTCATTTGTCTCATCTTCAAGATGGGAAAGTATCAATTCGCCCGACATTAGAGCGTTTTTGAACACAGTTTGGTCTAAAATCGGAAGTCCATCATTGGAAAATGCAATAGCACCAGCACTTTTCAGGTTTTTAAAATGTGTTAATTCAGTAGAATCAAGGTTTTTTGTTACCGCTGCAACAGGATAAACATCAATATCAGGATTTTTGGATGTTTTTTCGGCTAAAAATCTTATAATATCAGGATTATCGGCAACAGGCATAGTATTTGGCATAATACATACAGTACCATAACCTCCCTTAATTGCAGCTACCATACCGGTTTCAAGCGTTTCCTTTTGTTCAAAGCCGGGTTCTCTAAAATGCACATGCATATCTATAAAGGCAGGTATAGTCTTGATATTAGACATTATTACCCCCTAAAACAGCCTCTAGTATTGCCATTCTTGTAAATACGCCATTGTGCGCCTGAGTTAAAATAATTCCGCCTCTTTTATCCAAAAGGTTTGAAGTTACTTCCAAATCACGGTTTACAGGCCCGGGGTGCATTAAAATACACCTTTCCGGCAAATTGTTTTCGTTAATTTGAAAATTTTTTACATAATCTTCAAATTCAACTATACCTTCAATTCTCTCCTTTTGAATCCTTAAGGTCATTACTATATCAGCATCTTTAAGTGCATCAGGTAAATTGTCACACCATTCAATATTTTCAATGCTTTCATCTTTGAAATATTCAGGTGCAGTACATTTTATCTTTACACCAAACCTGTTTAAAAGCTCTATATTTGATTTTGCAACTCTTGAATGGCGTATATCACCTACTATTACAAGATTTAAGCCATTTAAATCTTTAAAATACTCTTTAATTGTAACAAAATCAAGCAAAGCCTGTGTCGGATGAGCAGAAGCGCCCTCTCCTGCATTGATTAGGGCAATTTCTTTAAAAAGTTTTCTTCCTTTTGCTGTTTCTTCAATAGTTCTTTTTATAAGCCCCTCTTCACTTGTACGAATTATGCAAGCGTCAAACCCAATTGCTGCAAGGTTATTTAAGGTATCAAAAAAATCTTCCCCTTTAGAAAGAGAAGATTTAGACGTTTCAAAATTATAAACGCTTGCACCAAGCTTATTTAAAGCTATTTCAAAAGAAAATTTTGTGCGGGTTGAATTTTCAAAAAACATTAAAGCAACATGGCTATCCTTTAAGAACAAGGGGTTTGCACCGTTTTTAATTTCAAGAGCACGCTCTGCAATAGCCTCAATCTCTTGAGTTGAGAGACTTTTAATGTCAATTAAATGTTTTAATTGAATAGCAACAGTCATTTTTAAGCTCCCACTCTACTTCCCGGCTTTACGACGGGGATATTTTCCTTGCACAGAGGGCAATTAGAGGGTTCATAAACAACAGGGTCAATTTTTAAAAGTGAATTAATTTTCAATTTGTCATCAAGTTTACCTTGTGTCCTATCTACAATACAGCCTACACCAACGATTTCAGGTTCATATTCTTTAATGGCATCCATTGTTTCAAAAATGGTTCTTGCCGTTGTAATAACATCTTCTATAATCACAACTTTTTCACCTTTTTTTAAGGTATAGCCGCGTCTTAGCTGCATAATGCCGTCTTTGCGCTCTACAAAAAGATTGCGTTTTTTGGCTTGCTTTGCAACTTCATAACCAAAGATTACAGCACCGATTGCGGGAGCTATAATTGTATCAAATTCAAGCCCTTCAAGCTTCTTTGCCAGTTCGACACCTATTTTTTCAACTAAATCAGGGTATTGATAAAGCTTTGCACATTGAAAATATGTATCTGAATGCAAACCGCTTGTAAGGCAAAAATGCCCGTGCAGCAAGCCATCTGCTTTTATTAACAATTCTTTAACATCAACATTTGTCATCTTCTCAGTTCCTCTTTTAAATCATTAAAATCTCTAAACCCTTGTTTTTCAATAAATTCAGCCAATTCAAAAACAAGTTTTTCAGCTATATCAGGAGTTGTAAAGTTTTCCGTGCCGATTTGCACTGCATCTGCACCAACAGCCACAAATTCAAGCATATCATTAAGATTTGAAATACCCCCCAAGCCAATAATAGGAATCGTTACAGCCTCTTTAATTCTCTTTACCATTGAAAGCGCCACTGGTTTCACGCATTTACCGCTCAAACCGCCTTGCACTAAAGTTTTCGATACCTTGTTACCGTTAAAACCAAGTTCTACACCAAGTCCTTTTAGTGTATTAATTGCTGAAATACAATCGGCACCTGCATTTTGGGCAGCATGCGCCAACTCCTCAATATTTGCAACATTCGGAGTTAATTTTACAATCAAAAAACCGTTATACTTTTCTCTTATGCCTGAAATTAAGTCATGGAGGCAGTTTTTATCCGTTCCAAATTCAAGACAGCCTGATTTTACATTAGGGCAGGAAACATTTGTTTCAATAGCCTGAATCCCTTTATTGTCGCAGATTTCAGCAAGTTTAACATAATCTTCAACAGTCTTTCCTGCAATATTTAAAACAAAATTAATTCCTTTTTCCTTTAATCTTGGGAGTTTTTCTGCTATAAAAGCCTCAATTCCGACATTTTCCAAACCTATACGGTTTATCATACCGCCTTCGGTTTCAAATATACGCCTGCCTTCATTTCCGGGGCGCACTTCAAGTGTAACCCCTTTTGTTACAATAGCGCCGATATTTTTAACGTCTAAAAATACATTAAATTCATCCGTGTAGCCGTATGTGCCGGATGCAGTCATAATGGGGTTTTTCATTTTAAATTTTTTAAAATCAACAGATAAATTGATATTTTTTATCCTATCAGCGTGCATTTTGGAATCCACATCTATTCTTCCCATATAACCTCCGAGCCGTTAAATACGGGTCCATCAGCACATACAGAAGCATTTTTCACTCCATCATTCTTATTCAGCTTGATGACACATCCTCTGCATACCCCGATTCCGCACGCCATAACCTTTTCCATCGCAATTTCTGCTTTTATATTATTTTTACCTGCAAGTTCACAAACAAGCTGCAGCACTATTTTTGGACCGCAGGAATAAATGATATCGGGTTTAAATTCATCTACAAGATTCTGAATATTATCAAGAACACTTCCACCTATAACTGTTTTATCAGAGCCTTTTACAGCTTCTTTTTCATCTTTAAAGCCTGATATTAAGAATGTTTCAACCCCTTTTTGCTGTAAAGTTTTTTTAAGATAAAGCATCGGTGCAATCCCAATACCAGCACCGATTAATAATGCTCTTTGGAAGGCCTTCTTGCCAGCTTCGGGCAGTGTAAAAGTATTTCCTAAGGGAGCAAGAAAATCAATAGTGTCGCCAATTTTTAAGGATTTAAGATAGTTTGTGCCATCTCCTTTAACTTTAAAAATAACGGTGATAATACCTTCCACAAAATCCGCTTCTTGGATTATTGCGGGTTCACAGCCTTCAACAGGCTGTTCACAATGTGCGTTCGTTTCACTGCTACGCACCACAAAATCCGCTACACTAAAGGGGCGGCGGAGCGTTTTATTCGGGATTAAAATTGAAACAAATTGACCCGGTAAAATACTTTGTAATTCAGTTGTAAACTGCATTTTAACAGTATCTTGTGCTATAGTTTCAATATTTAGGATTTTTCCTTTATGATTCTTTTTCATTATTTTCCTGCTGATTTTTTAGTTCAAGCCCAATTTATTACAGTGCTGCATAAAAAAAGGAAGGCAAAAACGCCTTCCTTCTATAATTTTTATATGAAAATGATTTTTTCAAAAAACTTCCTTTTCATAGTAGTAATTATACTTTAAAAAAATGCTAAAAAATGACATGTAAATAAATATTATGTAAACATATGTAACAAATGAAATAAAAAACCTAATGTTTTTGAAGGATAGTGCCGATAAAAATAACATAAGGAACAATGGAGACAATAAAGAACAATGACCATCAACGGATTAAATGCAGCATATAACGGTATTGATATCGCAAACGTAAACAAAGTTACAGCTGATATCTTAAGCTCTCTTGAAAACAAAAGAGTTGACGTTTCTAAAGCTGATTTAACAAAATTCACAAGAGCAAACCAAGGTGTAGACCTTTATTCAAGCAAAGTAAGCCTTGATGTTCAAAGACAAATCGCAATGACAAATGCCGGTTTAATGGATGGTTCATCTGCTCTTCAGTCTGTACAACTTTTAAATGCTCAAGCAGCAGCTCAAGTGTACAGCCCAAAAACAATTGAAAAAAATGTTGAAGGCAAACTTCACGTTAATGCAAACTCTGAAATGGAAACATTCCAAGAAGTTGGCAACCTTGAAGCTTCTTTAAATGTTTTTGAAACATACAAAGATAAAAAAGGCTCAAATCCTTTTTCTTTTAACCAATCTAACGGTGAAGAAAAAGAAGAACAAAAACAACCTTTAAATCTTGTAGCATAAAAATTACTCATAGATTCTCCTAATCCTCAATTAAATTATATTCCTCCTATTTCTATTTAAAGCCGCCTTTACAAGCGGTTTTTTATTTGGAATTATTCACCCCGCCGGAGTATAGAATTAAGAGCATAAAAAAGCGGGTAAGTTTTACCCGCAGCAGCCTCCTTCGCATCCTGGACATCCGCAGGCTTTATCTATACTGCTAAAGCCTTTTATTTTCTGCCCCGCAAATGCTCTTAAGCCAAGGTATCTTGAAGCTAATCCAAGTTTTTCTTCAATTCTAATCAATTGATTATATTTTGAAACTCTGTCCATCCTAGACATTGAGCCTGTTTTAATAAGTCCTGAATTTAGCCCGACTGCTAAATCTGCAATAAATGTATCATCGGTTTCGCCGGACCTATGAGAAATTATGGTTGAATAGCCTGCTTCTTTTGCTAAATTTACGGTATCAAACGTTTCAGAGAGAGTTCCTATTTGGTTTGGTTTAATTAATATAGAATTTGCAATTCCTTTTTGTATACCGTCATTCAGTCTGCAAACGTTTGTAACATATAGGTCATCTCCTACAAGCTGGCATTTATTCCCGATTTTTTGGGTTAAAATTTTCCACCCTTCAAAATCATCCTCTGCCATACCATCTTCTATTGAAATTATAGGATATTTATTTACCCAGTTTTCTAAAAATTCCGCCATTTCATTACTTGAAAGAGTCTTATTTTCACTTTTTAGATAGTACTTTCCATCACTGTAAAATTCACTTGATGCAACATCAAGACAAATTTTAATGCCATCTGCTGAATATCCTGCCTTTTGTATAGCTTCAAGAATAACTTCAATCCCTTCTTCGTTTGAAGATAAGTTTGGTGCAAAGCCTCCTTCATCCCCAACGGATGTATTATATCCTTTATTTTTCAGAACTTCTTTCAAATTATGGAAAACTTCCATACCCATTCTTACTGCTTCGTTAAAATTTACGGCTCCTGTCGGTGCTATCATAAATTCTTGAAAATCAAGATTATTATCAGCATGTACTCCGCCGTTTATTATATTCATCATAGGGGTTGGCAATGTTACCGCGTTAATTCCGCCTATATATTGAAATAAAGGTATATTAAGCGCCAAACTTGCAGCGCGGGCGCACGCCAATGATACTGCAAGCATTGCATTTGCCCCCAACCTTGATTTATTTTCAGTACCGTCTAAATTTATTAAAAGATTATCAATCTCTCTTTGGTTTAAAACATCAAATTCAATTAGTTCAGGTGCAATGATAGAATTAATATTATCTACAGCCTGCAATACACCGCGTCCCATATACATTGATTTTTCATTGTCCCGAAGCTCAAGTGCTTCATGTACTCCTGTAGATGCTCCTGATGGCACTGAGGCTGTACCCTTTACCCCATTTGATAGTATAATGTCTGCCTCAACGGTTGGATTTCCTCTTGAATCAATGATTTGGCGCGCTTTCACTTCCTCTATATAAAACGACATAATGTTTACCTTTCTTTTACAAATATGAAATATTATCACACTTAAAAAAGATACATTAACAGATACAACCGGGCAAATTTAAAAAATATAAATTCAATTTTAACAATTTGTAAAATATTAATAAAAAAACTACAAAGAATATTATTTACACAATTTAAATAGAAAAAAGGAGATTTGCTGATGAGAATTTCACCCGTTTCTTTAAATTTTAATAATATAAATGAAACTTTTTCAGGCAGAAAAATAAAAAACAGGCAATTTTTTAACACGACTGAAATGATTAATGCCAAAAGCACTAACAATATACCTGATACTTTTGTAAAACGGGATGATAAGTATGCAAAAGCTTATAGTGCCCTCATTAAAAAAGCATATTTTTCTATACAGATGCTGATGCAACACGCCAGCTTGCAAGAAAATTAAACAAAAACGGCAATAGAGAGATTCTCAAAAGCTTATTGATGAAAAAAACAGGATACAATAATGATACCGTTTTTCATCAAATAGCAAGAAATGACAGCGTTAAAAAATACAGGCAATTCAGAATAATCTTTCCGTTAAAGAATTTAAAAGATTTATGAAAACTAGAAACTACTCATATGATACGCCATATTCATTAGCACAGGAAAATAACGGAAATCTCGAAAAGCTTTTAAGACCTCTTTTTGCGGAAGATAACCGCTAATATTAAGACTTTATTAAAACCATATAAAGATTGTATTAAAAAATCAGGTTTTCAATTTTTTTTACTCTATAATTTTAAACAATAAAAGATTTTAAAAAGGAGAAAAAATGCAGGCAGTATTAAGCACTCAAACTGAAATTTCAAACAATAATTTAACCCAAACACTTGAAAGATTATTCAGTGATTTAGATACAGCAGATAATATGACAAAAAATGCCATAGAAAATGATGTTGTAAGGTTTGGCTCTGACGCTGCAGATTTTCTTGTAAATAAAATAAGAACAGCAAAAGGCGCACAAAGAGGCGTTGCCGCAATGAGTTTAATCAGAATCGGCGAGGATTCAATTAAACCCTTAAGAGAAGAGGCTGTTAAAGATAAAGAGTTTCAATGGATTGCAAACTATTTAATCAGAGAAATTACAGGCAGATAATTAAATTACATAATCTTTTAGTCTAATAAAAAGGATTAGAATAACCCAAATAAAATAGTCATTTTTGGCAATGAATACAAGTTTCTAAAAGTGCATAATTCAATCAAAAGATGAATTATGCACTTTTTGCATTTTTAAAAAGTATAAAGTTATTCTTTATTAAAGGAGGAAAGATGACTATTAAAAAATTCGTATTAACAGCAACTGCTGTAGCAACAGTTTTCGCTTTTACAGTACCTGTCAGCTTTGCAGCATGTTCTACAGGGGCAGCTTGTCCTATAGATTCACTTCAAAAGGTAAACCCAAATACTGCAACCTGTACAAAATGCAAATCAACAATGGATGCTTGTAAATGTAAAAAAAAGGGTTTTTTCAATTTTTTGAAAAGAAACAAATGCAACCCATGCGAAACGGGAGCAGCAGCACCGTGCGACCCTTGCAAAGTGAAAAAGGATGATTGCGGATGCAAAAAAGACCCTTGTGCTAAACCAAAATGTGACAAATGCTCAACCGGTGTAGGTTCAAGCTGTCTTAACCAAAGAACTCACTCAAATATGCAAGTTTACGCTTACCCTGGTGCAATTTACTCACCTGCAAACGTAGCTGTAACCGGTGAATTAAACAACAATTCATCAATCACAGACCAAACAATTGCTGAAATCCCTGTAGTTCCAGGTGTACGTTTATCAGACGATTGTATCACAGGTGCAGCAGCTCCTATTATTGACCAAGCATTATTGCCACCTAAAGAAGATTGCTGCCCTGGAGCTAATGTACAATCTCCAAACTCTATGCAGGCTATCTACAAGGAAATGGAACCTGTAAAGACTGATTGCGGATGCACAACAGGTGCTGCAAGCAATGTAAGCGGAAATAACTACCCGGATGTTCCAAACAGATACTGGGCTTCAGGTGATATCAACCGCTTAACAGACCAATGTGTTGTAGTTGGTTACCCTGATGATTTCTTTAAACCAAATAAATTTGTAACAAGAGCAGAAATGGCTGCAATGGTTGTAAAAGGTTTCAACCTTGAATCAACTGCTATGACTTCTGAAGGTAACTTCTCTGATGTTCCTTACAGCCACTGGGCACATGATTTTATTAATAAAGGTGTTAGCGCTGATATGTTAGCAGGACACTCTTCTAATAAATTCTTACCAAATAACCACATCACAAGAGCTGAAGCTTTAACCATCATGTCTAAAGGTTTAAAATGCCCAATGGATGACTGCAAGGCTAATGAAATCTTAAACCAATACAGAGACGGTAACCAAGTTCCAAACTGGGCTAGAGAATGTGTAGCTAAAGCAATTGATGTTGGTGCTCTAAAAGATTCTAAAACTTCTGATTTAATCAGACCTAACGAAAATGCTACAAGAGCAGAAATCGCTTCAATGCTTCAAAATACAAGAATAGCAGGCGGATATGATAAAAATGCTCCTGAAATGACAGCAATCGGACCAACTCAACCGACTTTCATTGAAAAGGAAACACCTGTATGCATACCTACTCTTCAATTAACTATGAAGGACCAGGTAAATGCTAAAAACGCTAACGTTGGCGAACAATTTGCAGCTGAAACAATCCATGAAATCACTGTTAATGGTGTAACATACCCTGCAGGAAGCCGCGTAAACGGTAAAATCACAGAAGTTATCAGACCATCAAAATGCAACCCCGGTGCAATTAAACTTTCATTCACTGAAATTGTTGGCTGCGACGGCTGCAAACAGATTCTTCCAAAACAAGTGTTAACAGCTAAAGTTGAAAAATGCAAAGATGTTAACCCTATCGTAAGACTAGTTCAAATGCCATTTACATTCGTAGGTTCAACTCTTGGTCTTGCAGGACGTACAGTTGGTGGTGCAGCTATCGGTTTAAGCAACGCTGTTGAAGGCTTATTTGACCAGGCTGGTACCGGTACCGGTGAAATCCTATCAGGACAATTCAAAGCCGGCGGAAGAAGCTACATTGATGGTATCAAAACTACCCTAAAAGCTCCTGTTGATATCGTAAGAACAGCAGCTGTTGGTACCGCAGGTTTATTCAACAATACTGTTGATGAAATTGCATACGTTGTAGATGGTGCAGGCAACAGAATTACAAGAGTAAATCCGAAAGATAAAATGACTATTGCATTCGGTAACGACAAGTAATAAAACGCAATAATGCGCCACAATTGATGAGTGGAAATTAAAATCAGAAAAATCCATAATATCAATAAACAATAAACCGGGGCTTAAATACCCCGGTTTATTTGTATTGAAAAACTGAAAAAATATGGTAACATATAAGTATAGAATTATATTTACGGTAAAGAAGAATTTAGAATATACTCGCCATAAAATAATTTATGGTTCAGATGACAGGCTCAGTGCCTGTCGTTTGCGTTATTTAAGCAATTAGAAGAAAAAAGAGGAAAAGTTTTAAAAGAATGCAAGACAAAAGAATTTTGGTTTTAATTGATGGATTTAATTATTATCACAAACTCAGTAATTATCAGAAAAATAACAACATTTGCGTTAAATGGCTAGATTATATGTCTTTATTAAAAGCTGCAATTGAAAAACATATTAAAACAGATAATTTTAAAATTGAAATTATCTTTTTTAGCGCGATTACAAAGCATAGGTCTGTTGAATCCCAGTTAAGACATAAGACTTATTTAAAAGCTTTAGAAACATCCGGAATTAAAACTATTTTGGGTGAATTTAAAGAAAAATATATAGAACCTTGTTTTAATTGCAAGCAAAAACAACCAAATGAAAAGATTTTAAAACACGAAGAAAAACATACAGGTGTTAATATTGCAATTACTTTGCTTGAAAAAGCAATGACAAATGAATTTGACAGAGCATACCTTTTAAGTGAAGACAATGATTATGTACCCGTTATTAAAAGAGTTAAAGAATTATATCCAAATAAAGAAATCATAATTTGCCCGCCGCCGCAAAAGAATTACCATGTTCACAGCTTACTTGCAGCAAGCTGTGAAAAGGATTTTTACAGGTTTAAATGGAATCAAATTAAATATTTTCAATTTCCTAATGAATATAATGGTTTTATAAATCCTTGGAAGATATAATACGGCTCAAATTACTTCAATATTGCATTGATATTTTCTACGGTAGAATTTAGAGAATCCGAAATAACAACGGCTTCAAAGGATTCACAGTCTTTTGCCCAGGCACTTAGAAGATTTTTTATACCGTTTAATTTATATATTTCAACTTCAAGGTCGAGTTCATCTTCATGGCTTATCATTTTAATTTCTCCAAACTCATAATTCAACTATGAGTATAGCACAAAAAATACTAATAAAATTAAAATATAATGGTTGATTTTGGAAAAATTAAAAAACAAATCGGAAATAATATTAGAAAATACAGAAAACAAGCAGGGCTCACACAGGTAGAACTTAGTATTCAGGCAGATTTAACCGATGCCAGAATTACCCAAATTGAAAGAGGGCTTGGTGCACCAAGTATGCTTAAACTCTTTATGATAGCAGAGGCCCTAAAGATTCCAGCCTCAAAACTGCTTGAGTAAACCATTAAACCACCTTGAAAAAGAATTAAAAAGGGTATAATAAGAGTAAGATAGTTTGATACGGTAAATCTCGATACCGAGACTTTTGGTCACAGAGGGATAATTCGAGTCCTCATAATCAAACTATCTTTTTATTTGTTTATAACGTTTTAAATCTTTACATAGCTGTTGTTTGCTGCTTTTATGAAAAGTAGTTAAAAGTTTTAAACATAATTTTATATCTCAACGCTTCCCTGTCTTAAAATAACAGGGGTAGAGGAAGTACAGAGAACTATAGTCGAAGAAACACCAATGTGGTTTGGATTTTCAGGCTTTATCAAAGTAATTTGCCCGCTAAATTTTTCATATGCCTCATCAAAATCTTTTACAGGCGGCTCATTTGAATAATTTAAAGAAGTTGTCGCAAGCACTGCACCATTTTGCATAAAATCTTCAGCATATGCTGCCTGGCAACACACGCTCCCGTCAAGCACATTTGCTATCCCTAAACACAATTTTTGAAAGCCTAAATGATTTGGCACCCTTATTCCTACTGTGTTTTTACCTGATGTTATAAAATCAGGCACAAGGTTTGATTTTTCAAAAATTAAGGTCAGGGCACCCGGAAAATGTTTATCCACAAGAGTTTTAGCGTAATCGGGCACATTTAATACATAAGGCATAAGGTTTTCTAAGGCATTACTCATTAAAATTAAGGGTTTTGACCTATCTCTGCCTTTTATTTCATAAATTTTATCAACTGCAGATTCATCATTGGGCAGGCACCCTAAGCCCCAGACAGTATCTGTTTCAAACCCTAAAACTTCACCTTCTTTTAAAATCACCTGTGCTAACCCTCATGCACCTTTCCTCGGTTTTTTATGCGCTCAATCAAATCATTTAAATATTCAATCTTTGTAAAATAAGCGCAAAGCCCATATACAACAAGCATTGAAAGACCAATCAAGATGAGTTTTATAATTCCTGTTATAAAATTCCACTCAATAAAATGGCTAAACCCTGCACTCACAAGATATCCCGCTAAATACGCAGCAGTTCCTGAAATTATGATTTTAAAAACATTTGATAAAAGCCTTGTATAGCCGATTCTTATTTTCTTTCTAAGCAAAATTCCAAGCGTTGTCGCGTTAAAGAGTGTAACCAATGTTGTAGAAAGTGCAATACCATTGATTCCTAAAGGTTTTACCAAAAGCAGATTTAAAACACATTTAAGTGCAATACATGCCATAGCTATTAAAAACGGGGTTTTTGAATCATTAAATGAGTAGAAAAGCCTTGTGGCACTATCTCTAAAGACATAAGGAATGATTGAGAGCGTTATAAAAAACAAAATTTCAGATACAACAATTGTTGCTTCATTGTCAAAAGCACCGCGCTGTAAGGCTAAGCGAATAGCATCCGTACGTACGACAAAAATCACAGTCATTAAATAGGTACCTGCAAAAATCAGTGTACCAACACCTTTTTGAAAATAATGCCGAACCCCATCCTCGTCATTTTTAGCTACAAGCCTTGAAAACAAAGGAAAAAGAGGCACTAAAATAGCCGTTAAAAGCATCCCTACAGGAAATTGGAAGATTCTGTTTGCATATCCGTATGCTGTCCAGCTTCCTTCCTTTAAGCCTGAAGAAAAGAACATATCAACATAAACGCCTAATTGCCCTATGGTTGAGCTTAAAAATGCAGGGAACAGAAGTTCTAAAATTTCATTAAAATTTTTATTTTTAAAAAAGTCAAAACTTGGCTTAAAATTGTACCCAATTTTTACGACAGCTGGCATTTGCACTAAAAGCTGCAATATGGCGCCGATTGTGGTACCCAAAGCAAGAAAATAACCCGTTTTATCGCCTTTTGTAATAAATAAAACGGCAATAATACCTAACGACAATAGAGACGGCGAGATATTAGGAAGCAGAAATTTTTTATAAGTAACCAAAATCCCATAATACAGCCCCATAACAGAACCTATAAATACAATCGGAGACATTATTTTAAGGTGATATGCAGCCAAATTCAATAATTCGGGCGACCCTTCATTTATAATAACCCCCATAATTTGATATGGGAAAAAGAAACAAAGAAGCGAAAACACCGCAAATAAAAGCATAGTAAAGGTTTCAAAAGTATTAAAAAGTTTTTTCACTTCAAATTTTGGCTTGCTATTAAAATCATCAACCAATTTTGAGAACACGGCTACAGTGGCGCTATGAAAAGGTCCTCCGACCCCGCCTAAAATCACAAGCACAAGTGCAGGAATTTGATACGCATAAAAATAAGCATCAGATACAACGCCTGCACCATAGTAGTTTGCAACAACAATATCTCTTAAAAAGCCTGCTATCTTTGATAAAAGGATGATAACGGCTATCCACCAGGCAGCTTTTAAAAGTCCGCCGCCCTCATTTTTTGCATTATTTGTAAGTTTTTCTTCTTCCGTTAAAATATTGTTATTACTGCATCTTAAGCTGTCTGATTTATTGCTGTCCATTGTTATTTCTCTATTTCAACCCAAAAATAAACTGTTTTATCCTTATCCGCCTCTTTTAGGGGCACAAAAGTGATTGTATTTTTGCCATTTTCCAAATATTTTGTAATATCCATTGTTATTATTTTTCCATATAACCCTTTAGTAGATGGTGTAAAGCGGGTTTTATTTACGTAAAATTCAATCTCAGAAGGCTTTTTCTCGTTATCAATATTTAAAATATACTTGTTAGCAGCCTTTGAAGCATTATATAAGGTTATAATCTCCTCTTTGAGCGGATTTGATTCAATATTACCCGGCAAAGCGCCTGCGGTGCCTTTATCTGAAATGTTTATGTAAAAATTTTGAACATAATTTTGATTGTAGTTATTGTATGACACCTTCTTTGGCATTGTGCCAAGCGTGATTCCAGAGTAATAATGTTTTAAAATTTCGTCATATCCCACACCCTGAGCAGATAAATATCCTGCGCCATATTGGCTCATTCCCACTCCATGTCCAAATCCGGCGCCTATAAAGCTGAAGCTCTGCGGCAGAGGCAATCCCATACCGTTTTTATAAACCTTTTTGGGTTCACCCGGTTTAAAGTTTTCAATGACAGCTGAGATGGAATCTTTCTTTTCAGGTTTTAAAAATGCAAAAATAACATCGGGTTCTTTCTTTTCAGCATTTTTATTTTCTAAACCGCCGTCTCCATCAGAGTTTTTAGCGTTTTCATCATTCTTTGAAGATTTAATTTCAACCGGTTCTTTTTCAGGTTTTTCAACTTCACTCAAAACAGGCGGCATAGTTTTTTCAACTATAAAATTTCCTGACCACAAAAGCGATTTACCTTTTTTAAATGTACGGCGGATTCCAAGCTCCCTTTTAACGCGCCAGTTTCCTGCCATAGAGCGGATTTCAACCTCAAGTGCCTTGCCTGATTCGCCCCTTTTTGTAACCTTTATATCATCAAGTCCCCAAACTTCATCATTTGCGCCAAACCCCGGATATACAAGGCTTTTTAAGGATTGTTCACGAAGAGTTTTTGTTAAAGTTTCTTCAAGTTCAAATCTGTCAAAATCCACTTTCCATCTGTACTTTGGAGATTTTACATCAAAGGATGGTACGCTATTTGAATAAAACTCTTTTAGTTCTTCTTCCGTTTTTGGTTTTTCTATATTGTTGTTGTCTTTTATAGATTTTAAATAAGGCTTGGAATTATAAAAACCATTTCCTGCACCGTATACGGCCTCATAATTTTCTGTAATACCGCCGCCTGTTGAAGAATAGAGCGCTAAAATCGGTTCTTTATTATAAAGTGCAAAAATTCCCTGTGTTTCATCCACAGCCTTGTCTGAAAGGGGACTTTCACTATTTGCACCATAGTATACCTGACAAGCTGTTGAATCACATATATCATAGTTTTTATATATATTCTGCGGACGGTTAGCGTAGTTTCTGGCTGCAACCGCCTGCGCCTTAAGAGCACTTAAACCGAATGAAACGGGCATTTCATTTGGTACAACACCTTTTAAATAAGTTTGCAAATCTAAAACATTTACAATGTTAAATTTATTTTTACCCAGCGGATATGCGGCTTTAAGCTCTATCATACCTTTATAATAAGCAGGAGAGCCTTTTCTATTGTGGTTTTTAATACCAAGCTTTCCGTTAGATATAATAACAATGGCACCTTTAGCGTTTTTGACAAGCTCTTTACCGTTTACAACAGCGAAAAACTCGTTATTTCTCATCAAAATGCGGATTTCAGTACCTTTAGGAACATCTTTTACCTGTGTCCCGCTTGCCATATCAAGGATTGAAGCAGTATCTGTTGAAATAATTGTAGTATCATCAAATTCAAATGTTGAAAACCCCGAATTTGAAAGCCCTACCCTTATAACGTCTTTATCTTCAACATATGCAAAGGTAGAAAGGGTATTTAAACAAACTGCCGTAATTAATAAAAAATATGCTAAAAATTTCATAATATCAATTTTACTACAAATAATTTTTATGCTAAATTTATTAATGCACAAAGATTTAAATTTTGAGAGGTAAAAATATGTGCCGCATCGGGGCAATTAAATCAAATGAATATTTCCATCCGGTTAAAACCCTCGAATTAATGCGCTCGCAGCAAAAAGGGCACGATAATTCAGGCTTTGCCTTTGTAATGCAAGATTTAGGAGGAATCTTTGAACCATATAAGGATTTACCGATTCTTTCAATGGCTTGCACTGATATGGGCATAAGAATTGCTGAAGATATTCTGCATCAGGCAGGCTTTGTAAGGCTTATGCAATGGACGCCCGATATTAATAAAACCGCAAAAAATTTAAATATCTGTCCTATGCCAAACTACGTTTTTGAAGTTTTTAATTATCCAAAAATGTATAAATACGCAACACAGGAAGAAAAAGAAGAATTGTTGCTTAATACAAGGCTAAAACTCAGAGAAGCTTTAGAAGACGGTGATAACGGCTATGTATATTCGTTTTGGCCTGATACTTTAATGTTAAAAGAAATCGGCGACCCTAAGGATATAGGTACATATTTTAATTTAAACACCCCAAATAATGATTTTGTATCAAAAATAATAACCGTTCAATGCCGCCAAAATACAAATTATGATATTGTGCGCTATGCGGCTCATCCGTTCTTTTTACAAGGATATACAGTCCTTGCAAACGGCGAAAATACATTTTACGAGAAGAATAAACTCTTTCAAAAGAATTTATTTAAAGGCTATATCGGTTTTGAATCAGATTCACAGTGCTTTTTATATACCCTTCACTATGTAAATAAGATTCTAAAATGGCCCCTAAAATATTATAAACACGTAATTACGCCCCTTGAATACGAAGAAATATTAAAAAGAGATGACAGGGAAATTTTACTTAGAATTAAAGCCTCTCTTGCCCATCTTGAAATAAACGGACCAAATACAATAATAGGGGTAAACCCTGACGGCACAATGTTTGTAACCTGTGACAGCAAAAAACTTCGCCCTGTTGTAATCGGACGTGACAATAACACGGTTATTGTTACAAGTGAAGTTTGCGGAATAAATGAGGTTTTACCAAACAGAAATACAAGCTGCGATATATACCCCAATGAACGCGAAACCGTTGTTATCAACAATGATTTAAGGATTGAAAGATGGAAACAGTAGATATAACAGGCATTTCAAAGTCTGACCTCAAATGGCAGATTGAACACAATCAAGATAAATGCACTCTTTGCGGAAAATGTGTTGCAGCCTGCACTATGGGAGCAATTAAAGCTGACGTTCAAAAAAGACGCAAAGTAGTATCCAGGGGTGATTGCCCGACACCTGAAGTAACTGAAACCGTTGTACCTGTTATAAAACAGATTGTAACAAACTCTAAAAACTGTGTAGGGTGCGAACTTTGCGCAAAAGTTTGCCCAAATGAAGCAATAAAACCCGTTTTTAATGATAAAAACAGGGTAAATGTTAAATATAGAGCACTGAATGCCGAATCTCCAAAAAGAGGTGGCAGAACAAACCTTCACACTGAAGGCAGAACGCTTGATAAGATTAAAATCGGGCGTATTTCACAAATGACAGACCCGTCATTAGATGCTCTAAGACACACTTTTGAGCTTTTGGCACCGTTTGGAAGGGTGCTGCCGCCTGAAAATCTGCCATTCAGTGTGGATGAAGCGGGAAATTTAAAGATTGATGAAAAAATCCCTACAACACGCTGGATTTATCCTATTATTATAGGAGATATGTCAATAGGGGCGCTGTCTCCAAGGCTTTGGGAGGCTATATGTATAGCTGTCGCTTACTTAAATGAGGTTCATAACCTTCCAATCCGTATGTGCACAGGAGAAGGCGGGGTTCCAGAGAAACTTTTAAAATCAAAATATTTAAAATATATGATTTTACAAATCGCATCAGGGCATTTTGGCTGGAACAGGATTATAAATTCAATGCCTGAAATGGTAGAAGACCCTGCAGGGATTTTAATTAAAATTGGTCAAGGTGCAAAACCCGGTGACGGCGGGCTTTTATTATCAAAAAAAGTTGAAAAGCATATTCAAGAAATTAGGGGAGTTCCAAAATCAGACCTGCTTTCTCCTCCAAATCATCAGGGGCTTTATTCAATTGAAGAATCAGTGCAAAAGATGTTCCTTTCAATGAATGCAGCATTTAAGTTTAAGGTACCCGTTGCAATTAAGGTTGCAGCAAGCGTTACAAGCGTTTCAGTGTATAATAACCTTCTAAGAGACCCTTACGGCATTGTCGGCGGATTTTTCTTAGACGGTATTGCAGGGGGAACAGGTGCTGCACATGAAACTTCCCTTGACCATACAGGACACCCCATAGTTTCCCGCCTTCGCGACTGTTATAACGCAGCAGTACATCAAGGAAAACAGGGGCAGATTCCTCTTTGGGCTGCAGGGGGTTTAGGAATGAGCGGAAACCTGGCGGCAGATGCATTTAAGATGATATGCCTCGGCGCAAACGGTGTATTTACAGGACGTTTAATGCTTCAAATTGCAGGGTGCCTCGGAAATGATTGGGGTAAATGCAACGCATGCAACACAGGGCTTTGTCCTGCAGGGCTTACAACACAACACCCGATTTTAATGAAAAGGCTTGATATAGATAAAGTTGCACAAAATATCGTTAATTATTTCCTTGCAACCCATACTGAATTAAAGAAAATGATGGCTCCTATCGGAAACTCAACATTACCTGTAGGGCGTTCGGACGCTTTAATTACGGTAGATAAAAATGTTGCCGAAAGGCTTGGGATACAGCATGTTTGCTAAATATAAGGTTTAAAATTTATGAATGTTACTATAATAGACAGTTTGCAAGACGGTAAAAGACTCTCTACAAGAGAACTTCTTGATATTATATATGAAAAGATAAACCTTGGATTTAATGAATTTAAGATTTTAGCTTCAGGGCAGCATGATATAGGCGGACCTCTCTGGGTAAAAAATAATGCAGGGGATAAGACTCCGCTTGTATTCCACGTTACAAACCCAGGACAAAGAGTGGGTTCAATGGGTATGAGCGGCACCAAGATTGTGGTGCACGGTTCAGCTCCTGCTGATGTAGGCTGGTTAAATTCAGGCGCCGAGATTGTTGTTTTGGGAGATGGCGGAGATACAACAGCTCACTGCTGCGCCGGCGGAAAAATTTATATCGGAGGTCGTGTCGGCACCCGTTCAGGTGCTTTAATGAAGCACGACCCAAAATTTGAAGAACCTGAATTTTGGGTATTAAAAAATACAGGCTCATTTTCTTTTGAATTTATGGGCGGCGGCAAGGCTGTTGTCTGCGGATATGAATGTGAAAATTTAAAATCCGTACTCTCAAACCGTTCATGCTGCGGTATGGTAGGTGGTGTAGTATATGTCAGAGGAAATGTTGAAGGGCTCACATCAGATGTTGACATTTATCCTCTAGATGAAGATGACAAGGGCTTTTTAGTCAAAGGATTGAAAAATTTCTTAAAAGAGATTGAAAAACCTGAAATATATGATGAATTAACGGATTTTTCAAAATGGCAGAAAATCTTAGCAAAACCCTATGATAAGAAAAAATTTGTGCCTGAACTTACAATATCAGAATTTAGAAAGCAAAAATGGGTTAAAGACGGGATATTTTCTGAATTTTTCGGCTCTGATAATGAAGTTGTTGATTTAATAAATACAGGCGAAAACCGCCTTAGAATACCATCTTGGGATAATAATTTAAAAACTCCGCCTTGTGAATTTGACTGTCCTGTTTCAATTCCAACCCAAAAAAGAATTGCTCTTTTAAGGGATGGCAAAGTTCAAGAGGCATTGAACCTTATATACCAATATTCTCCATTCCCGGGGTCTGTCTGCGGACAGGTTTGTCCTAATCTTTGTATGCAGACATGTTCCAGAAAATCAGTGGATGAGCCTATTAAGGTAGCGGAACTAGGTATAAAATCATTTGAAAATATTGATATCGGCGAATTTAAACCAACTAAAGGCAAGAGCGTTGCTATAATAGGCGCAGGGGTTTCAGGGCTTTCTACAGCCTGGAATTTAATGCGCCTTGGATATAGTATAGAAATCTTTGAAAAAGATGTTGAAATCGGCGGAAAATTAAGACAGGTAATCCCTGCTGAAAGATTAAACCAGGATATTTTAAATATTGAGCTTGAAATTTTAAAAAACTCAATAACAACTGCTGGCGGCAAAATCCACACCTCATATAATGTCGATAGAGATGAATTTAACAGAATGAGAGATGATTATGATGCGGTTGTGGTTGCGGTAGGCGCTCAAAATCCTTTTGTACTGCCTGTTGAAGGTAAGGAAAGAATAATAAAAGGCTTAGATTTTCTAAAAGAAATAAACAAGGGCAATAAATTTTCAATCGGGGATAATGTTGTTGTAATAGGTGCCGGAAATGCAGCAATGGATGTTGTTTTAGGGGCTTATAAGGTTGGCGCTAAAAATGTTACTGCAATTGATATCCAAAAACCGGCAGCTTTTGAAAAAGAAATTGAGGCTGCAAAGGCTTTGGGTGCAAAGATTATGTACCCCTGCTTTACGGAACGTGTAACGGAAGAAGGTGTTTATTTAAGCAACGGCACACTTTTAAAGGCAAATAGCGTTGTTATTGCAATCGGAGATAGAACCGATTTAAGTTTTATGCCTGATGAATTTTTAAATGAAAGAAAACAGCCCGTTTTAAACGAATTTAACCAATGCGTTAATGTTAATAATGTATTTTTTGCCGGAGATTCGATCAGACAGGGGCTTTTCTGTGACGGTATCGGTCAAGGCAGAGGTGCTGCTTTAAATATAGACAGATTTCTAAGTGAAAAACCGCTCCAAGCCTATATAAGCAAAAATAAAATTAAACCGAATGAAGTAAAAGATGCTTATTATAAAACACTTAAAAAGAGCGAAGTATGCGCACTTGATACATTAAATGAAAAGGATAGATGCTTAAGCTGCGCAGGATGCAGAGATTGCAAGATGTGCCTAACAAGCTGCCCCAGAGGTGCTATTGAGCGCGTAGAATTTCAAAATGCAGACGGCACAACAGCTTTTGCCTATATTTCAGATGAGAAAAAATGTATCGGCTGCGGAATATGTTCAGGTGTATGTCCTTGCGGGATATGGACTATGAAAAGCCAGCTGGAGGGGTAGAATCAAGAAGATAGATTCCTGCCGAAGTTTGGTTGCGGTGCAATGAATTGCGCCATATAGTTACAACTACCCCCTACGGTTCTAAGACAGAAATCTTTGTAAGATAAATACCTTAAATACATAAAATCCTGGAATACCGCTAAATATGGATTTTCGTGTAGTAAAAATATGTAATAAAAAAGACCGTAAAAAAATTTGCTCCCGTATAATAAAATAATTTAGGATTTTTTAATTGCAAATTTCCCGTGTCTTTTTTATTACATATTTTTACTACACGAAAATTTAAGATAATAGCAAAATTTCAAATATATTCTTGATAGCAAAACTTACTTTTTCTTATTTTTATTTTGCTTTTCAAAAGCTTCAAGACCAAGGCGTATAAGCTCCATTACAGCAGCAGAGCGGCTTTGAAAACGATTCTCAAAACGAAAATCATCCACTTTTTGAAAGATTTCATCATCTGCAATTATGGTAAAACGAGGTTTTTCTGTTGGCATATCCTATCTCCGTCCAATTAATTATCACAATATTTTTATAGGCTGTCAAGTTGACACTGATGCGGTGTTGATAGGGGTGCACCTGTGCCCTATAATAAAATAGGTGTGTACTGCAAAATAAAATGATAAGGAGAAATTATGCCTGATAACGATGGCTTTCAGTTGATATTAAATAAATTAACAGCATTAGAAGATAAATTTACCGAAATTGAATCTATTACAAAAATCCTGAATCTGTGGGCAAAAGAAAATGATTATGAATTAATCCCCATTGTTAATATGTTAAATAATAAAATGAATGATGTCGCTAGAATTATCGGCAGATAAATATTTTCGACAACTATGCAATAAAATGATATAATAGGCGTATGGAGAATAAAGAATTAAAGATAAAACATTTAATAGCGCTGAGAACCAACTATTTTTCTATGATAATGTTGATTTCAGGTGGAGTAGCAGGGTTATTTTTTGGTGATTTTTTAAATATTAAAACCCTGATTCTAATAGCTGCAGGAACATATTTTGATTGTTTATTTATTATGAAATTTTTATACACAAGTGCTAAAATTGAAAAATTAACGGAGGAATAATTATTATGCTTATAGAGCTAAATCAGGAAACTATAAATTTAATAATATGTACAACAGGTTTATTGATTATAGGAATTGTAATGACATATGCTCTAAATAAAATTGATGAGCAAATCGGAATTAAAAAAACAAAACAGGATTAATAAACCCTGTTTTGTTTAAATATTTTATTATTGCCAATAATTTGCTGCCAAAATATTTGTATTGCATCATTTTTAAAAGAACCTTGAAAATACTTTAAAGTAAATAAATATTGATGAAAGAATTAAAAGTATACCTGAAACTTTGAGTAATATTTCACCAAAATTCGAGAATTTTTTGGCATTTTTTAAAAATGAAGCTGAAAGCCCGACTAATATTATAATTACACCCTGTCCTAAAGCAAACAGGAAGAGCATTAAAGCTGCATTGATTAAGTTTTTACTCAATGTTGCAAAACTCATAATTGAAGCTAGAATCGGCGTAGAACAAGGAGTTGTAGCCAATGCAAAAACGGCACCAACTATAAACGGGTAAAGGAAAAGCCCTTTTCCATTTTGTTTCGGCATTTTTTTAACAATTGCAGGCAGATTTAATTCAAGCACGCCAAGCAAATTTAACCCCATAACAAGAATTAAAGAGGCTATGATTAAAACCCAGTACGGTCCAAGCATTGAAGCAAAAACTTTACCTGTGAGCGCACATATAATACCAATTATTGTAAGTACAACCGAAAGTCCCAAAACAAAGGATAAAAGCCCTATGAAATTTTTTAAATTTGCCTTTGAATCAGTATCATCGCCATATCCACCGACATATGCCGCAATAATTGGCAAAATACCAAGAGAGCACGGGCTTAAAGATGCTATAACACCGCCAAGAAAGGCAATGAATAGAAACATAAAGGAAAATTCCCCTGTTTGTATTTTTAATGATAATTCTCTAATAAATTCTTCCATTTTTAAATTTTTCCGTTTAAATAGTAATTATTTTAAAAAGTGCCCTCTGCCGTGAGGCAAAAGGCATTTTATTTTATGTAAGATTATTTAATATGGTCTAAATGAGTTCTGATTTCGCTTTCTGTTAAAAAGCCTTCTTCTCTATGAATTATTTGACCGTCTTTGCTTACAAAAATTAAAGTAGGCACTACGGTAACCTTATAGTCCTTTACCATTGCAGCACTTGCTTTTGTTCCATCCGTAACATTGATTTCTTCAAAAGTTACAGCATCTTTATAATCAGGAATTACACCAACAAGTTCAGTTTGAACCTTTTTACAATCAGAACACATAGGGGAAGAGAATTTTAACATCTTACCTCTACCATTTGTTGGTACGGTTTTTGTGCTCATAACTTTTGTTTCTTTTGCCATTGATTTGCTTGAATTAGATTCTAACCATGCAAAAACCCCTAACGGCACTGCGAATATTAAAAGTACAATAATCCAATTTTTCATAAAAAATTTCCTTTTTCTTCTAATCACACTATAGAGATTACAGGTATTCTTAAATTTTTGTTATTACCCAAATTTACAAATCCCCTTGGATAGATTTTACACGTTATATCCCCTAAATTGCAATGCCTGTGCAAGATGAGAAGTTAAAATATCAGGGCTGTTATCTAAATCAGCTATTGTCCTTGAAATTTTTAAAATTCTGTCATACCCGCGCGCAGAAAGGTTAAACATTTTAAGTGCATTTTTTAGCATAATATTAACATCCGGCGTTAATTTACAATATTTTTTAATTAATTTAGGATTTAATTCAGAATTTGTAAAAATACCATCTTCTTTGTATCTTTTAAACTGAATTTCTCTTGCTTGTGCAACCCTTTTTCTAACATCAGCTGAGCTTTCAATATCTTCTTCCTGCCCTAAAAGTTCATTGGCTTCAAGCCTTGCAACATCAATGTGGATGTCAATTCTATCCAAAAGAGGTCCGGAGAGTTTATTTCTGTATCTGTTTATTTGAAATTCAGAACATTTACAATCAATTTTCTTATCCCCCAAATACCCGCAGGGGCAAGGATTCATAGCCCCAAGAAGTATAAAATTTGCAGGATATTTTATGCTCATCTGCGCACGTGAAATTGTAACCTCATTATCTTCAACAGGCTGTCTTAATACTTCCAAAACCGCACGCGGAAACTCGGGCATTTCATCCAAAAATAAAACCCCTCTGTGCGCAAGGGTGATTTCACCCGGTTTTGGATTAGAGCCGCCACCTATAATACCTACCGCAGAAGCGCTGTGGTGGGGCGTTCTTATGGGTCTTTCCGAAATAAGCGGATTATTGTAATCCAAAAGCCCTGCTATAGAATAAATTTTTGTGATTTCAATAGCCTCTTCTTTTGTTAATGGCGGGAGTATTGACGGAAAAGCATGCGCAAGAAGAGTTTTGCCAGACCCCGGGCTTCCTGACATCAAAACATTATGTGCTCCTGCTGCTGCTATTTCAAGCGCGCGTTTTGCAAATTTTTGCCCTTTAATATACTTAAAATCTGCCGTATATTCTTTATTTGAAGTTATAAAATCATCAATATTTTGTTTTATGGTATCAAGCGGCTCATTATCATTTAGGTGCAGTACAACTTCATTTAAATTTTTTGCCCCTAAAACCTTAATATCATCTGCAAAACTTGCCTCTTTTAAATTTTCATAAGGGATTATAACTTTATTAATTCCGATATTTTTAAGCCCAAAAACGATGGGCAGCACACCATGTACAGGTTTTATGCTTCCATCAAGAGATAATTCCCCAATAAATGCCGTGTTTTTAGGCTCTTCCTTTATTATCCCTTCTTTTGTTAAAATCCCGACTGCCATGCCTAAATCGTAGGCAGCACCTTCTTTTTTAAGGTCTGCAGGAGCAAGGTTTATTACAACTTTTGTACTTGGAAATTCAAACCCCGAATTTTTAATGGCAAGCTTTAAACGCTCTCTTGCCTCAGATATTGCAGTATCTCCTAGGCCGATTATCGCAATTTGCGGCAGAGAATTTGTAATATCAACTTCTATATCAATCCTAAATACATCCAGCCCCACCGTTGCGGCGCTAAAAATTTTTACTACCATTAACTTTTTAATTTATTCCTATAAAACTTATGGCTTTAATAAGCCCTTGGGTTGCTTCGAATGAATAATTGCCTGAAAGCCTTGTAGAGAGTACAATTTTTGTTGTTGTATCTTCTTTATTTTGCTTTACAGCTTTTGAAATTTTTGCAACTATGCCATCATCAGCGTTTTTAGTATTGTAGGCTGCAATTGTGCCTGATACTTTAATTAAAGGCATAATTTTTAATCTTGCCGTAAAATTAACATAAGGAACGATTTTTCCTTTGGCTAAAACCGTGCCTCTTTGTGTAATTTCAACATCTTTCACTTCAAGCGGAGAATTTTTTACGGTATCCATCAGCTGATAGAGTTTGAGGTCAATTTTTGTAGTATAAAAATCTGCCTGATTTAGAGTAGTTGTGTCCCCTATATCAATAAGGCTGATTTTTTGCCCTGAAGGCGTATATGTAACTAAAATTTTTCTATATTTTCCAATAGTAATTGACCTTTGGAATTTATAATCCTCAGGAACTGCTGCAAGATTACCAAAATCTTTCTCATCCTGAACAAATATTTCTCTTTCAGGGCTAGTGTATCCGTCAATTTTTTCTTTTATAAATCCTGGACCATCCAAATAGAAAAACCCTGCTATAACAACGGCTATAACGATTAATCGAAAAAATCCCTTTAAACAGCCCATAAATTACTCCTCTAAATTTTGTTAAAATTTTGCCAAGTTTAATACATTTATTTTATTATAAAAGATATGGAATATCAAAACTTTATTAAATCAAGTGATATTGATATTTTAAAAGCACCGAAAAGTTTGAAACAATACCTTGATATTAAAAGAGAAAACGCTGATTCTATAATATTTTTCCGCCTCGGGGACTTTTATGAAACATACTTTGAGGATGCTGTTGTGCTCTCCAAAGTTTGCGGGGTGCTTTTAACAAAAAGAAAATTCACAGAACTCGGCGAAATCCCTATGGCGGGCGTGCCTCATCAAAATGCAGAAATTTATATATCAAAATTAACTAATGAAAAATACAAGGTTTCAATAGTAGAACAGGTTCAAAAAAAAGAAGAGGTTAAAAAAGGGGATATTATTAAAAGAGAGGTTATAAGAACCTATTCACCCGGAACCCTGATAGATGAAAGTTTTTTGGATTCAAGAAAAAATAATTATATTGTTTCAATTTTGAAGGAAAATAATAAATACGGATTCTCTTATGCAGATATCTCAACAGGTCAATTTTTCATTACAGAGGGGACTTTAGACAATATTTTATGCGAATTATCAAAAATAAACCCCAGTGAATTATTATTAAAAATAAAAACCAGAGAAATTGAGCCAATGAAGGCGGTACCTGAAAAAGAGGCTGATATAGATAGGGAAATATCTGAAAAATACAACTACACACTTATTAGCGGAGATTTTTATACTTTAGAATTTCAAAATGAAAGTCTTTTAGAATATAAACTTGGATTAAAGTGCGCAAATTCAATAATAACCTATGTAAAGGAAACACAAAAAAATTTTACGCCAAAACTTGATATTATAAAAAAATACAATATTTCAAATTTTCTTATTATGAACCAAAAAACAAGGGAAAATCTTGAATTAAACAGAAATTCAGACGATGGAAAAAAATTCGGCTCAATATTTTGGGCATTGGATGAGTGTAAGACTTTTATGGGCAAAAGGCTTCTTGCACAATGGATTAACGAACCTTTATACAACAAGTTGGAAATTGAAAAAAGACTGGATGGTGTTGAAGAATTAACCAAAAACCCTGAAAAAATAGAAGAATTAGACACTTTACTTGACAATTTATCAGATATATCAAGGCTTTCAAGCAAACTGTCAAACGGAACAATAAGCCCCAAAGAACTTTTAGCCATAAAGAATACTTTAAATATTATAGAAAAATTTGAAAATTTAACCTCAAATTTTAACTCCGAAATTTTAAAACCAAACTCTAATAATGAAGCCCTGATTGATTTTCGGGATATTTTAGATAGAACAATAAAAGATGAACCATCAAATAATATAAGGGTCGGAAATATCATAAAAGAAGGTGCAAATGGTGTGCTAGACAGTATTAGAGGCGAAATTTCAATAATAGAAGAAAAATTTGAAAATTATGAAGAAGAATTGATTCAAATTACAGGAATTAAAAATTTAAAGATAAATTATGCCAAAAACACCGGCTATTCAATAGATATACCCATTTTAGGAGTAAAAAATTTTAAAAATAACATAGAAGAATTTACCTTAAAACAAAAATTATCCTCAATGGAAAAATATACAACCAAAACCCTTCTTGGGCTTGAAGAAAAGATTTTAAGCCTAAAATTAAAATCCTATGAAATTGAATTTGACACCTATTCAAAATTAAGAGAATACGCAAAAGAGTTAACTGACCCTTTGAGGGAATTTTCATTTGATGTAGCGCTAAAAGATGTGATTTTATCCTTTGCAAAACTTGCGGTTAAAAATAATTATAAACGCCCAAAATTTACAAATAGCTTTAAATATAGAGTTCAAAAAGGTGCACATCCATCTCTTGAGCAGCTTTTAACAAATAAGAATGTTGAAATAGACAGGCTGGATATAGATTTTAGCGATATTCAAAGATGCAAAATCTTGACCGGCGCAAATATGATTGGCAAATCCACCTATTTGAGGCAGATTGCAGCTCTTATCATAATGGCACAATCGGGGTCTTTTATTCCGGCAGAAGGGTTTGAGGCTAATTTAGTTGACAAAATTTATGCAAGAATGGGCGCGTCAGATAATATGCTTAACGGAAACTCGGCTTTTATGTGTGAAATGCTTGATATAGCTGAAATTTTAAGAAACTCAACGGAAAAAAGCCTTATACTGCTTGATGAAACAGGAAGAAGCACCTCTTATAAGGACGGTATAGCAGTATCTTACGGGATTATAAAATATATTGCAGAAAAAATAAAGGCTAAATGCGCCTTTGCGACACATTTTCACGATTTATCAACCATTAAAGACGAGGTTAAAACAATTACAAATTACTGTCTTGTTTTAAAAAATGAAGATGGAAAAGAAAAAAGAATACTGGAACAGGGGGTTTTAACGGATAGCTTAGGGCTAAACGTTGCTAAACAGGCGAATTTACCCCTATATGTTTTAGAATGTGCAAAAAATTTTGCAGTAAAAAAGTGATTTTGGATAATTAAAGTAAACAAATAAATATACTAATCATTTTTGTAAAATTAATGTTTTTGTAGGATAAAAAAATTGAATATTAAATGTATATTGTTACTATGGAAAAGAAATCATTAGTTTTTAATATATGGAATAATATCCACCCTGTAGCGCACTTTTGGCTTGTTATAAGCGCTTTTGGCATGCTTTGCATGTGGGGTGCACTCAATATCGCAGGTTAATTTTAAAAATTACCCGATTGGGGAAACCATTGCAGGGCTTGGGTTTTCATGGAGAAAATAAGCATTATAAATGTTTTTATTTAAGAAGGTTGTTGACAACTTTTTTTTATTATGATATAGTATTAAAAATTTGTGAAAAAGTTCAAAAGCTAGGTTAGAACTGCAAATAGAACTAAAAACATGCTAAATTTTTTTGACTATTTAGCGTGGTTTCATTGTGTTATAGGATAAAAGATGAGAACAGACCCAATCAACAGCGAGAATAGAAATTTTAGCGTGCCAAAAGCAGGCGCATTAGGCGCATTAGCAGGGTATGCCGCTACTTATGCTGTTCCTTTAACCACTGAAGAACATGCAAATTTTTTCACAAACTCAGTTAAAAACGAAATAAAAGGCAAGGGCACAGCTGCAAGAGCAGCTGAAATCAAGCATATTGAGGGAAGTTTAAAAGGTGATAATATTTCTCCTCTTGTAAAAGATGTATTTGAAAAAAGCAAGTCTGTACTTGAAATAGACCCAAAAGGCGCACTTAAAGATTTACACAATCAGGAAATTGAAAAATCTGCCAAGAAAACTTTAACAAATTTATTTAAAAAGGTTAAAAATTCAGGCAATATAACTGAAATGAAAGAAACTGCAGCAACAAGCCTTGCTATTAAAAAAGAAAATAGAGCAGCACTATATTACGCTGTTATAGGCGCTTTTACACTTATGAGCGTTGCAGTTTTAAAAAATGCCTTAAATACTTTTTTTCCTGCTCCTGTTAAAAAAGAAGCACAAAAACCGGTTGGCAAACACGAAATGACTGATTTAGACTACATTATAAACTGTGCTGAAGGTCCTGCCAGCATTTATATTGCAGGTTTTGGAAAAAACGGGCAAAAATAAGTTTTTATTTTTGTAAAACCATTGAAAATACAGCGTTTAATACAAGCCCTCTAAACCATTACAGCAGTAGGATTTAAGCTATTTTACATACCTGTTTTCTTTATAAATTTATTCTGGGCTTTATCAAGTTTTAATTTTGAATGAATGTCTTTTGCAATAATAGAGGCTGTTTCAAGGTTTTCTTCATTACAAAAAGCCATCATTTTATTCTCGCCGTCGTTTGTATATGTACCATCCGCTTTTTTAAGGTCTACAACCTTTAAATTTAAGGGCAAAAGCGAATCATCTTTAGATAAAACATCAGCTACAACGGTAGATACGGCCATTTCAGAAATATCAATTTCCCCATCATCATTTACATCAAAAGCTTTAGCGGTCAAGTTAGTACCAATATCAGAGAAAGCCTCGTTTTTAAAGGGTGCGTCAGCTTCTTCAAGAGTTATAGCCGGTTTTCTGCCCATCTCTTCATAACTGTGCCCCAAAAGCGCCTGTTTATCTATTGAAGCACCTGTAAACATGCGGGTAAAAAATGCTTTAACAGCACCCATTTTAGGGGAATATTGCAATACAAAATTAAGGGGTGGAAGCTTTTCATTTTCAAGCTTTTTAACCTCTTTTTCCATTTTCCTTATACTGTTTATACTTGCTCCTTTTGTAAAAGCATCAGGATTTGGGACTGTAGTGTCGGTTTTAAAATCGCGAATATAGCTATGATAATTTTGCATAGCATTTGCGCCGTATTTTGCACTTTTTGGTTTGCCGCAATAGAGTCCTGTCGAACCGTCAATGTATGCTGTATTATTTGAAATATCGTAAGCCATAACCCTGCCTTCAAAATTTTATGCCGTATTTGCATATCCCTATAAAACAGATGAATGGGAAAAATTGCCTCAAAACTTAACTTGTCTTTAAAAAAGCTAAATGCCCGAAAAACGGGCATTTAAACATTTTTTAATTTAATTTCATTAGTTTTACAATATCTTTAATATCAGAGCTTGTTTTTTGAACCTGGGATACCGCATTTTTAATAGCACAATCAGGGTCTTTCAAGCCGTTTCCGGTTAAAATACAAACTATTCTTGATTTTGGCTTAATTGTATCTTTTAATTTTATAAGCCCTGCAACGCTTGCAGCACTAGCAGGTTCACAGAATACCCCTTCAAGCTCTGCTAATAATTTATATGCTTCAACAATTTTTTCATCATTTACCATATCAATTGTGCCATTTGATTCATCGCGGGCAGCTTCAGCCTGTTTCCAGCTTGCGGGATTACCTATTCTAATAGCGGTTGCAATAGTTTCAGGGTGCATTATTCTTTGTTTTTTCACAATTGCAGCAGCACCTTCTGCTTGAATACCCATCATTTTAGGCAGGTGAGATGATTTTTTAAGATTGTAAAATTCCTTGTAACCCTTCCAATAAGCGGTTATGTTACCTGCATTTCCAACCGGGATAAAATGATAATCAGGAGCATCTTCAAGTGCTTCAATTATTTCAAAAGCGCCGGTTTTTTGCCCTTCAATTCTATACGGATTTACTGAATTTACAAGGGTTATAGGATAATTAGCAGAAATCTCTCTTACAGCTTCAAGCGCTTCATCAAAATTACCGTTTATTGCAATCACTTCTGCCCCGTACATCATAGCTTGAGAAAGTTTTCCAAGTGCGATATAACCGTCAGGAATTAATACATAACATTTTAAGCCTGCTTTTGCCCCATAAGCTGCAGCTGCAGCTGATGTATTTCCTGTAGAAGCGCAAATAATAGCTTTAGAACCTTCTTCTTTAGCTTTAGATACAGCCATTGTCATACCGCGGTCTTTAAAACTTCCTGTTGGATTTGAACCTTCATATTTCAAATAAATTTCACAATCCAAACCCAGATGTTTTGCAAGGTTTTCAGCCTTAATTAAAGGGGTATTCCCTTCACAAAGGGTGACAAAGGGAGTTTTATCACTTACCGGCAAATATTCTTTATATTTATCAATTAATCCATTATATCTCATCTACATTACCCTTATTAAATTATTAATTTCAATATTGTGCGTTTTTAATTTATCTATTGCATTTTGAATATCAGATTCGCTTGATTCTTCAGTAATAACAATAACTTGCGCCGTATTGTCTTCTTTTATGCCTTTTTGCAGAATGCTTGATAAATTTATGTTATTTTCGCCACAAACCGTTCCTATGATACCGATTGTACCTTTGGAATTTGGGGCTTTAATTGAAATATAGTACTTATTTTTGGTGTGTTTAATATCAATCTGTTCAGCCATTTCTTTATGGGTACACCTTGTTAATGGCAAAATCGTATCTGTGTGCCCAAATTCTCCGGCAATCTGCATAATATCGCCAACTACAGAACTTGCTGTCGGAAATTCTCCCGCACCCGGACCTGTAAACATTACTTTATCAACAGGAAAACCCTCTAATAATACAGCATTTAGGGCATTATTAATCTTTGATATCATATTTTCTTTTGAAACAAGCATAGGATGAACCCTGATATCAAGTTCGCCGTCTTCAACCCCAGGTACTCTTTGAGCAAGTCCTATAAGCTTAATTTTATAGCCAAGTTCATCTGCAATTTTAATATCATCAGCAGAAATTTTTGTAATACCTTCTCTGTAAATTTTATTGACATCAATTCTTTTGTGAAAGGTAATATTTGCAAGGGTCGCTATTTTATACATAGCATCATATCCTTCAACATCGCCTGTGGGGTCAGCTTCAGCGTAGCCTAGGTCTTGAGCATCTTTCAGACACTCCTGATATGATATATTTTTTTCTTCCATCTTTGTTAAGATGTAGTTTGTGGTGCCGTTTAAAATGCCTGCAACCTTAGTAAAAGTATTACCTTTTAATGTGGTTTTAATCGGTCCTATGATTGGGATTCCGCCTGCAACGGCTGCTTCATATAAAACGGCAACATTGTATTCATTTGCAAGGTCAAAAATTTTGGCGCCAAATTTTGCCAAAAGCTCTTTGTTTGCAGTCACTATATGCTTTTTATTTTTAATTGCCGTTGTAATCAGTTCATAAGCAGGGTCACAGCCGCCTGCAACCTCAACCACAACATCAATTTCAGGATTGTTTACAACCTTAAAAGGGTCATCTGTTATATTTGAAACTTCAACTTCCCTTTTTTTGTTTAAATTACGAACTGCAGCCTGAATAACTTCAGCATTATCAAAATTTTTTAAAACTTTAACAACGCCCGTACCAACTGTTCCAAGCCCGATAATACCAATTTTTAATTTCTTATTTTCCATAAAATAAATTATACAATAAAAAACTTTTTAATACTAAAATTTTTGATGTATTATTTTGTGTATCAGGAAAAATTTTGGAGAAAGATTATGGAAAATATAAGGGTAAGAATAGCACCGTCACCAAGCGGAAACCTTCATATTGGAACAGCAAGAACCGCTTTATTTAATTATTTATATGCAAAAAAAACAGGCGGAAAATTCGTTTTAAGAATTGAAGATACCGATTTAGAGCGAAGCAACGCTGAATACACCCAAAATATTTTTGACAGCTTAAAAGCTCTTGGGCTTCAATGGGATGAAGGACCTGATGTTGGCGGAGAATACGGACCTTATTATCAATCAGAAAGGTTTGATATTTACCCAAAATATGCCCAAATGCTCGTAGATAAAGGATATGCTTATGAGTGCTTCTGCACAACAGAAGAACTTGATGCTGAAAAAGAAGAAGCTGTTAAAAACCATAAACCTTATGTTTATTCAAGAAAATGTCTAAATTTAACAGAGGAAGAAAAAGCTGAGCTGAAAGCAAAAGGGGTAAAACCTTCCATAAGATTTAAGGTTGAACATAAAGAATTAATTTTTAATGACCTTGTTAAGGGAGAATTAAAATTTGATACAAGCCTTATCGGCGATTTTGTAATTATGAAATCAAACGGCACACCTACTTATAACTTTGCGGTTGTAATTGATGATATGTTAATGAAAATTTCACACATTATAAGGGGTGAAGACCATATTTCAAATACACCAAAGCAAATTTTAATCTATGAAGCACTTGGCGCTGAAGTACCGAAATTTGGGCATCTAGGAATGATTCTAGCGCCTGACAGAAGCAAATTATCAAAACGCCACGGTGCTACTGCAGTTTCAGACTTTGTAAAACAAGGATATTTAACCGATGCTTTAATAAATTTCGTAGCCCTTTTAGGCTGGGCACCGTCTGATGGACATGAAATTAAGCCTGTAGCTGAAATTGCAGAAGATTTTAGAATTAATGAAATTTCAAGCAGTAACTCAATTTTTGAATATGACAAATTAAACTGGATGAACGGTCAATATATTAAGAAAATGGATATTTCAAAATTAACCGATATGGTTATTCCGTTCCTTTCAAAATATTCAGATATGGAAAATGGTTTAAATAATATGAGCCGCTCTAACCTTGAAAAAATGGTTGAAATCACAAGAGAGCCCATCACAACCTTAAATGAAATGGAATATGACTGCGCCTATTTCTTTGGCAAAGATGTTGATTATACAGAAGGTGTAGAAACACTTAAAAAACCTGAAGCTAAGACTGTTTTAAACAGGGTAATGGAATTAATTGACGGATGGGATTTTACAAGTGATGAAATTATCCATGATGTTCTTGCAGATTTAAGGACAGAATTTAAAGAAAAACACAATATGAAGCCAAAAGAAACAATGTGGGCAGTACGTGCCGCAATCACAGGCAGAACAAAGGGTGCCGATATGGCAAAAATAATGACAATTTTAGGCAAAGATATCTGCAAACACAGGATTCAAAAAGCATTAGAAATCTAAAGACTGTTTAAAAAATATATTAAGCCTGAAAATTCTATTAAAACAAGAGTTTTCAGGCTTATTTAATATGGTATTAAGATGGAAAACTTCATAACCGTTGAAAAATTATGTTGTTAATATTATAATGACTAATAGCTTTAGCAGGAGAAGAAATGGAAATAGACCAGAGTCTGTTATTTAATTCATTTTTAATAGTATTTTTGCTTTTTGCAAACGGATTTTTTGTAGCATCTGAATTTGCACTTGTTTCAGTTCGAAGAACAAGGCTTTCGCAGCTTTCAAAAGAAGGTAATAAAGAAGCGGATATCGCAATTGAATCAATAGACCATATGGATAAATCAATTGCTGCAACACAATTAGGGATTACAATTGCTAGTATCGGCTTAGGCTGGGTGGGTGAATCCACCATTGTAAGGCTCATTGAACCTGTTTTTCATTTTCTGCCTGAAACTATGAGAGGGGTTGCGACCCATTCTTTAGCTGTATCAATTGCTTTTGCACTTGTAACATTAATGCATGTAATTATTGGCGAATTAATGCCGAAATCAATTGCACTTCAATACACAGAAAAAACGGCTTTAGTTGTTGCAAAGCCTATGTATATAGCATCTAAAATTTTTGCACCGTTTATTTTTGTTTTAAACGGTATAGGAAATTTTCTTTTATCTTTATTAAAAATTCCGCCGGCACATGCAGGACATTTGGTACACAGCGTTGAAGAACTGGATATGATAATAAATGAATCCCATAAAGAAGGGGTTTTAAACGATACTGAAAAAGAAATTTTATCAAACGTTTTTAAATTTTCCGATATCCAAGCAAAGCAAGTAATGGTACCGCGCCCTGATATGACCTGCATCCCGATTGATATTGAACCTTGCGAATTAAATAAAATTATTTTAGATACACAGTATACAAGATATCCTGTTTACAGCGAAGATTTAGACCACATTGCAGGTATTTTACATATTAAAGATATTTTCCCTTTAATGATGTCCGGGGCTGAAATAAGGCTTTGCAACATCATAAGAAAACCTATGCTTGTACCTGAAACTATGACTATTGATAACTTAATGCTTGAATTTAAGAAAAATAAGACCCAGATGGCATTTGTCATTGATGAGTTTGGCTGCGTTTCAGGGCTTGTCACATTAGAAGATATCCTAGAAGAAATATTTGGCGAAGTGCAGGATGAATTTGATGAAGAAGAAGCGGATATCAGGCAGATTTATGAAAATGAATACATTGCAAATGCAATGATGAGAATTGACGAATTTAATGAGTATTTTTGCCTTGATGATGATAATGCTGAAGTTGAAGATGAAGATATTGAAACAATCGGCGGGCTTGTTGTGAAAAATCTCGGGCATATTGCAAATGAAGGTGATTGTGTCCGAATTGATGATTTTGAATTTAGAGTTATTGAGGTTGATAACGCAAGAATAGTGAAATTAAAAATCAAAAGGCTTGAGCCGGTTGATGAAAATAACGAAGCTGCAAAAGAATAAAAAGGATAATTAAAGATGGAAATGTTTTTAGCACTTTTTGTATTTATGCTTATTGGGATGGCTTTAATTTATGTACTTATAGGCACAATGGGGATTGCAGCGTTTCTTGCAGTAAAACTTGCTATTGCAGCTATTTATTTTATCCCGACAATTATTGCGCTTTATAAAAAACACGATTGTGCTTTATGGATATTTTTAATTAATATATTTTTAGGTTTCACCTTTGTAGGCTGGATTATTGCCCTTCTTTGGGCGCTTGGTTTTGATAAAACAATTAAAGAATTTAGAGAATTTCAGGCAAGTAAAAATGCTAAAGATGCTGTAATTGAAGGACAAGTTGTTAAAGATACTACAGAAGAAAAACAGGGGTAGCTAAATTTTTGCATTTTAGGGGCATTGCCTGCTAAATCCCATTACTCTATCTATTCCTGATAAATCTTTTTCAATAAATTCCATTGCAAAATCATAGCTACGTGCAATTTCAGCTACAATGGCGCTTTGAGAAATCCCGTTTGTAAAACCAATTTCAAAAAGCACATAACCGTTTGGTTTCAAGTGTTTTTTTGCACCTTTTAAAATTTTTTCATAAAATTCCACCCCGTCTTTATCCTGTGTAAAAAGCGCTATGGAAGGGTCAAAATTTTTCACAACATCATCAAGTGTATCTTTAGCTAAAATCGGGATATAAGGCGGGTTTGAAACTATAATATCAAATTTTTCATCATCATAAATTGATGAAAAAATATCTGATTTTCTAAAAACTACGCGCCTTTCCTGCACAAGAGCCTCCATATTTTTAAGTGCAACATGAAGTGCTGAAGTTGAGATATCCACCCCTAGTACCTCTAAAGATGGTGCAGCTGCGGATTTCAAGGCTCGCATATTATGATTTCGTCCTATTGCTTGTAATGTGCTGCTAGTTGCACCTGCGGATTTATCAACGCAAGCCAATTCAGGCAGATTTTTTGCAATCTCTAATGCAATACACCCTGAACCTGTACCGATATCAAGTATATTAAAGCTTTGTGCCACCAAATTTTGTCCGCTAATAACATCTTTATTACCATGTTTTTTGGCACTTACTTCAATAGCTTGTTCTGCAAGCTTTTTCACTATTTCAATGCTTTTTTGTACCAAAATTTCTGTTTCAGGGCGGGGAATTAAAACATCAGGAGTTACGAAAAATTTATCTCCCATAAAGTATGAGAACCCTACTATATGCTGAATCGGTGCCTTTGTTTCAACCCTTTTTTTGGCTAAAGCCCAAATTTCATCCTCATTTTGGATATTTGCCCCTAAGGTTATTTCTTCAATTGAAAGCCCGCTTACGGCACACACGAGAAAATTTGCCTCCGCCCTTGCCTCACCTGGCTCTATCCCGTTTTCTTTGAAAAAAATTTCAACCTTTTTAATCATCATTATCTTCCAGCTCTTTTGGTTCAATTATATCCATAATCCAGTTTCGAAGGTCAAGCCTTGATGCATTTGATGTTTCTTTCATTGTGATTCCATGGGCTTTTGCCACTTTTTCATAGTAATAGAGCTGCTTTTTTGTAGGCTTCATTTTGCTCATTTTAAAATCCTGTGCTTTTTTCCGAAATTCTTTTGCTTTAGCCTTTTGAGCCTCTATAATTGGTTTTTGCGCTTCTTTATATTTTAATTCTTCAAACACTAATTTTGCATAAAGCTTAAAATCTTTATAAAAATCTTCACTTTCTAAAAATTCGATAATAAATTCAAAATGCGGGTTTTCAATGTCATTATAATAATTCTCTTCTTCGATGAATTTATCAAAAATATCATCAGCGCTAAGGTTTGAATATTTTTTAATAAACGATTTTAAATAGCTTAAAAGCTGTGATTTTTGCCTTGGAGTCAGATAAAGGAATAAATTTTGCTTTAGAGAATATATATTTTGCATTTTAAAAATCTTTTAGGTCTTTAATATTGAATTTTTTAGCACGTTTAAATTCTTCAAAAGCACCCATGATAGGGTTTGTAGCGTTTTTTAAAAATTTTGCATCTGAAATTTTAGGATTGCGCAGAACTTCCCTATCCTCAAAATCTTCTTTTTCAAGGGTTTTTGCACATCGTTTTAGTTCTAAAAATTCAATCTTTTCTATATCCATAAGATTATTTTAACATCCTTTATATATTATTAAAAGGCACGCAATATAATAAAATTGCTTAAAATACTCTTAAAATAAAAGTTAAGTTTATCATATTCTACAGCTAACTTAATAGATTATTTAAGACGACCCCTGATTTCTCTATCAACCTCAAAAATTTCATTAAGTGAGGGGTTTTTAATTAATTTGTGGTTTTCTAATTCGGCTTCAACGGTTTTAATAATATCTTTTATGCCAATTTTACCTTCCAAAAATTTATAGACACAAACTTCATTTGCCGCATTTAAAACAACAGGAGCAGTGCCGCCCAGTTTTCCTGCTTCATATGCCATCTTTAAACAGGGGAATTTTTCAAAATCAGGCGCTCTAAATGTTAAATTCTGCCCCAAAAGGCTAAAACTGTTAGTTTTTACACCAACTTCACGGCTTGGATAACAAAGCGCATATTGAATAGGAATGTGCATACTTGGAAGCCCGATTTGAGCTACAATGGAGCCATCTTTAAATTCTACCGCAGAATGTACAATGCTTTCAGGGTGCACCACGACTTCAATTTTTTCATAAGGAAGATTGAAAAGGTGGTGTGCTTCAATTACTTCTAAACCTTTATTCATAAGGGTCGCAGAATCTATTGTAATTTTTTTGCCCATATTCCATCTGGGGTGCTTTAGAGCATCAACAAAGGTCGCATTTAAAATTTCTTCCTTTGTTTTATTTAAGAAAGGTCCGCCTGATGCTGTAATTATAATTTTATCCAAAAGGTCAAATTTACCGGCTGAGCTTTGTAAAATAGCTGAATGTTCGCTATCCACGGGTAAAATCTTTGCATTATGGCATTTTGCTGCTTCCATCACTATATCCCCCGCCATAACAAGGGTCTCTTTATTTGCAAGGGCAATATCCGTACCATTTTCAATGGCGCACAGAGTGGGTTTTAAGCCAACATAACCTGATGTTCCCGTAAGCATTATATCTAAAGATTTATCACAAGCAAGCTCAATAAGTCCTTCTTCGCCATAAAAAATTTCAAGCTTTGGAAAGATTGATTTAAGCTCTTTTGCACCTTTTTCATTGCCGGCACAAACTTTTTTCGGATTAAATTTTTTAACTTGTTCAACAAAAAGGTCAATATTATTCCCGCAAGACATTGAAACAACGTTAAATAATTCCTGATTTTGAAGCCCTTCAAGCACCTCTAAAGTTTGGGTACCAATTGAACCTGTGGAGCCTAATATTGCAAGATTTTTAGTTGTTGTGTGCATTAGAATCCTTTTTTATAAAATCACAGATGGTTTCAAGCCTGTTATCTTCCATAGCATCAATAAGTTCCTGAATATTTTTAATTTTTTTCAGTTTAAAACCAACTTCAGCAAGCACAACACAATCATTGCAGAGTCTGTATTCACTATATTGAATACTTCCTGCCATACATTTATTTTTACCGCAGGCAGAACAGTCAAAATATTCATTTACGATATCGGGGTTTTCCTCAATATCATCCTGAACCATTTGCGCCGCAACGGCTTGCATATCCTCAACTATCTTTTGATTATCTTCCATAGGTTTTATTATAGCAAAAACTCCGATAATATTAAATTTGAAATTAAAATTCCTTTAATTGTGAGTCTGTAGCCGTTTTCCGTTTGTTCAAGATGTCCCGTTTTAATAAATTTTTCGATTTGTGGTTCAAATTTTTTGTTAAAATCAATATTAAATTTTTCATTAATATTATGGATATTTATACCTTCTTTTTTCCTAAACCCAAGAAATATCGTTTCTTCAAGCTTTTCTTCTTTGGTTAATTCGGTTAATTCCTTTGCAGTGCAGGGGTTTTCAATATATTCCATAAAATTTTTGGTATTTTGATAGCGAATACCGTTTAAAAAGCCTGAGGCAGAAAGCCCAAAACCAAAATATTCTCCCTCATTCCAGTAATTAAGGTTATGTTTTGAAGTAAAATCAGGTTCAACATAGTTTTGTTTATTTGGGGTATTTTGAGATAAATTAAACGCAGTGCGGGTAAAGTTTGAAATTTCATAAAGTTTAAATTCAGGTGTGAGATACTCAATTGCAAATTCATACATATCAGCCTGCATGTCATCATTTGGCAAGTGTTTCGGCAGATTTTTACAGAAGGGTGTATTTTCTTCAATCTTTAGCCCGTAAAGGGAAATATGCTGAATATCAAGGTTTTTTGCTTCTTTCAGGTCTTCTTCCCAGAGTTTTAAATTTTGTGCAGCTCCTTTAGTGCTATCATAAAGGCTTTGCGGTAAAGGAAGCCCGTAGATAAGGTCTATGCTTATGTTTTTAAACCCGACATCTTGAGCAAGATATACAGCATCTTTTGCTCTTTTAGACGTGTGGAGTCTGCCTATAGCCTTTAAAATATCGTCATTAAAGCTTTGAACCCCAATACTTAAGCGGTTTACACCTAATTCATAAAGATTATTTAAAAAATTAAGATTGGCGCTATCAGGGTTTATTTCAACCGTGATTTCAGGATTTGAAGCATATTTAAACAGAGATAAAATCTTTTTAAAATGTTTAATATCCAATAAAGACGGTGTGCCGCCTCCTATATAAAGGGTTTTTAGGGGTACACCGCTATAATATTTTTTAATTTCAATTGTTAATTTTTTAATATAATTATCTATCAAATTCAAGGCAGGAAGGGATGTAAAGGCGCAGTAATTACATTTTCTTTTGCAAAAAGGAATGTGGATATAAGCGCTTTCACAGGTTTTTGACTTTAAATTTTTCATACACTCAAGGGCGGATGGAGTATTTTGCATTTTAATATTATAATAAGAAAATGGAAAATATAAACGATATAAAATCCTGTAATATGATGGCAGAAATTAGTGAGCAGCCTGCAGTTTTTGATTATTTAATTAATAAATATATTAAAGATGGAAAAGCGGACGCTGAATTTCCTTTAAATTTTGGTGAAGTAAAATTTGTAGCTTCAGGCTCATCTTATAACTGCGCAAGGCTCGGACAGAAATTTTTTGAGAATATTGCAAAATTAAAAACATCATTTGAATACTCATCTGAATTTAACGCAAACCAGGATAGGGCAATAAGCAAAGATGTTTTGTACTTTTTTATAAGCCAATCTGGGGAAACCTACGATACAAAATGCGCTTTAGACCTTGTAAATAAAAAGGGCGGGCATACTTTTGCGCTTGTAAATAATGATAATTCCTATATTTATAACACTTGTGAATTTAAGATGAATATTGAAGCCGGAGTTGAAAAATCAATTGCTGCAACAAAATCTTTCACAGGCGGAGTTTTATGTCTTGGGCTTTTAGCATTAAATGCAGCACAAAATAACGGAATCGACATTAAAGAACATTTGAAAGACATAGAAAATATTAAAAAAGATACTGAATGCGTTATAAACGATACAAAAAATCTGGATGAAGCGGCTGGAATTTTATCAAAGTTAAAAAGTTTTCCAATAATAGGCTACAGTTACAATTTTGTTATTGCAAAAGAAGGCGCTCTAAAGATTAAAGAAACATCTTATATTGATGTAAATGCTTACCCCACAGGAGAATTTTTGCACGGACATACAGCAATTTTAAACGAATACAGCGTTATTGTCGAAATTTTTCACCATTCAATGGGCGAATTTGAAAAGAAAACTTTGGATAAAATAAAAAAAGATTATAATCCTAAAATTATTGCAATAAGCGATATTGAAGATACCCCGGATGATAAAGATTTTTTAGAGATAAAATTTAAGAAATTTAATAATGAAATTATTACAATGCTGTCTTCTGTTATGATTTTGCAGATTTTAGCACTAAAAATTGCAAAAAATCTCGGGCGGAATGTTGATAAACCCTTAGGGCTAAACAAAGTGGTCGGAGAGAATTAAAACTGTTTTTAAAATACGGATTTTAATTTAGTTATTGCTGCGTTTTGCATAGTAATAAGAAACAATCATTAAAATCACGCCTGTGATGAGGAATGCAATAATTTTATAAACAGCTTCAACGCCTGCAATATCAAAGAAGAATATTTTTATAAGCCCTGCTATCACGATAAAAATGCCTGATAATTTGCAGATTTTAATGTTTGCAAAAATTCCTGAAATTATCAGCACTCCTGCATAAATCATCCATAATGAAGTTGAAACTATTCCTAAATCAGAAGAATTTAGCATATCTAAAATTTTATAGCATTCTAAATTTAATAAAAGAAAACCTAAAACTACAGCAAAATACCCAAAATAATTAACTTTTTCCTTGCATTCATAGAAAATAGAAACACCGATTGCAAAAATAATTGCAAATGTTCTTATATTTAAAACAGGATAATACAATAAATCCGGTATTAAGAAGGATATAATAATAAGGCAAAATGCTGATAATACAAAGGCTAAATACCCCGCATAAATAAAGATTTCAAGAGCAGAAGTTACGCTTAACCGTCTTAATTGCAGAGAATATATAATTCCTAAAATTACATAAGAAATATTTTTTACATAACTGATTGCACTATTTGTAATATTATTATTTTGAAGTTTTAGCGCCAGTATATTTATTTCTGTTGCAATAAACAAATAACAAAATGACATTCCAAAAAATTTCAATGTTTCAGCTAAATTTACAGGAAAGTTTTTGCAAAATCTAGACACTGAAAGTGCTGATAAAGAAGGGATAATATAAAATAAGGTTCTTTCGTTAAAAATATATCTATAATTTATAAAATCAGAAATATCACTGCTAAAGAGCGCGCCTGTAGAAAATACCATTAAAAAACTTGAAATTATAAAGCCAAAACCCCATCTTTGAAGATATTCTTTTTCTTTTGAGAAAAATGAAAGCAGCGCACCAAATATTGAGAACATAAACATTTTTAATATATTTGACGGGATAAACCAAACTGCAGCAAAGAGGGCAAATATTGAACCATTTTTATATTGCAAAAATGCATCTGTTGAATATTTTTTTATAAAGTTTGCACAAAGAATATAAACAAATCCCATTAAAAGTGTGCCTAAGGATACAAGGTATTTTTCTGATTCAAAATAATTTGAAATAAGATAACTTGCCGTTGAAATAAAATTCACCCAGCAAAGACAGGTTCTGGTTTTTGGCATTAATTTTATAAGAAGCATATCAAACAAAAGATATAGTGCCCATAAAATAAAAGGCAGAATAATTAAGGGTTTTCCTTGGGATAAGCTCCAGATATGAATAAATAAGCAGGTTAAAACTATATTTGCATAATTAAACGGCGTTTTATCGGAATCTTTTGATACATAAGCCATTGAAACCAAATTTATAAATATAAGATAAGAAAACAGATGATTAACGGATACAGAAACGCTGCTATTTATAATAACAGGCGCTAAATAAGCGCCGATAAGCCCTATTATAAAGGTGGAAATGGCTTTATATTTTTTGGCAATAAAATTTGAAAAGATTAAAAGCAAAATTGCTGCAATTGATGCCGTATAAGCATTTAACATATGAAAGAACGCAAAAGCCGAATATACAGTTAAAAATAAAACTCCAAACCCTGTTCCCATAAGGGCTGCAGCATAATTTCGCATCTTATCATTTTTAAATAAATAAACAGCTCCAAAAACCATGCCGGCTCCAGATAAAAGTGCAAGCACAATCTTTAAAATCGGGGTAAATTCAATGAATTGAGAAACAAATTTTAAAAATATCCCAAATGCAATAATTAAAACAACAGCGCCTATTTTATTAAAAATATTGCCAAAGAAAAGATTTTCTATATCTTTTATTTCATCTTTTGCCTTGGTTTCAAAATCAGTTTCTTTAAATTCATCTTTAATGCTTTTTATATCAGAAATTTCTATTTTATTTGAATCAGACTTAATTTTTTCTTCACACAAAGCATTATCCAAAGAAACAGGCTTCATTTCAGGTTCATTTTGGGGCGGATTGCAATATTTTTCATCATATCTGCGGTAAATCTCTTTATTCAACCAGTCAAGTCTTAATAAAACACTGGTTTTGAAACTGCAAAAGGCTGATGTTAAAATGATAAGCCAAACTATAATTATAAAAATAAAAAATTCCGTCATTAAATTAATTATATCTTAAAACCAAATAAAAAGCATTGGTTTTAAAAATAAAGACCAATGCGCAGTATAAGCACCTATTAAATTATATTTTGTCATATCTTCCCATACACTAAGAGTTTAGAAAGAAATAAGCAAAAAACCATACAAAACTATCCCATCAATGAGATTGCGTTTTGAAGCAATTCTTTATAGCTTGAAATCATCTTATTTGAAAGTTCAAGCTGCATTTTTGCCTGCTGGTAGTATGAAATATTGGCTTTAAAATCGGCATTTGATAACTCTAAAAGCCCGCTTCTTATTTCACCCCTGCCCATAACGGGTTTTCCGGATTCTTCCGTTTCAACAAACTGCCCTTGTTTGTATTCAAAAAGCCCTAGGGGATTGTGGAAATTCATAACGGATAATTTATATAAAGGTGTTGTATCTTTACCGTTATTTGCTTTTCCGTATAAAATACCGTCTTCTTTTATTTCATACTCATCATATTTACCCAAGTATTTACCATTATCAGGGTCAACCCAAAGTTTAATTTCGGTTGTAGGGATTGATAAAGCTCCGCCTTCTGCCATAGATTTATCAAAATCTTCCTGGCTTAAAGATTTTGTGCCGCTTACAATTTCGCCCTTATCGTTCATAATATACCCTTGAACCACAGAACCGTCAGCTGCTTTATAAACGCCGTCCCCGTCAAATTTAAATTCGCCAAGGCGTGTATAGGCAAGTTTTCCGTTTTCATTTCTTAAAACAAAAAAGCCTGCCCCTTCTAAAAATACGTTCTCATCAGATGTACCGGGGGTTGCTTTTCCTTGCCCTGTACTTCTCATATAGGTATCAGAGTATGTAGAATCAAGGAAAGTTTTGAACGTTACCTTGCTTTCTCTATAGCCGGGCGTATAAATATTAACCATGTTTTCTGAAACAGCATCCATCCAGCCCTGAGTGGCTTTTTGGGTATTAAGCGCATTTACATAAGCATCATTCATTATTTTTCTCCTTGTTGTTTTGCCCGTTATTATTCTGTCTTTGCTGTTGTCCTTTGTAACTTAGATTTGCATATGGAATATTTTGTTCTTCAAACCTTTGTTTCAAATAGGGGATATTATTTTTCAAATACTCTTCAACTGCTTTATCCCCAGGGATAAAGTGTGCATTTATTTTCCCATCTTCAGACATCCTTAAAACAACGGTTACATTGTTATCAAAATCAAGCCTTACAGCCTGTTTTGTATTTTGAATTTTAGAAAGTACATCAGACAAGGTTTTTGAAACCTCAATACTTTTATAATTTGAAGCGTCAATTATGCTGCCGTCATTTTGAATGGTGTAATTTGTATATCCTGCCTGATTTACAACGTTTATAAAAAACATTGCATCCGCTTTATCAATATTTACGGTATCAAGATTTATGCTTTGGATAAATTCCAAAGATTCCAAAATATCGTCAATTTCATTATCAAGCAATGGCATTTCACTATTTAATATATCTTTAAAAGAAGCACTGCCGGTGTTTTGCGCCATATAAGGATTTTGTGCCAAATTATCTCCGCCAAGCGCAGCATGGCTTAGAGCACCTTTTAAAGTACCGCCCTGAAAATCATTATTATATTGTTTATTCTGGCTTTCTATGTTCATTTTTCCTTGTGCCTTTGGAGCATTTCTTCAATTTCTTGTTCATATTCAGCTTCCCTTTTTCGCATAAAATGCTTTTGGGAGCCTATTTCATTCAGAGTTTTGAGTTCGCGCATTTTTTCTTCATAAAGATATTCTTCTTTTTTATGCTCTTTATGTTTTTCTAAAACATCAACTTCACGCTCTCTTTGCATAAGAATTTCTTCTTCCCTACGGAGAACCTTCAGGGCTTCCTGTCTTTGCTGTTCAAGTTTTTCGCCTTCTTCATAAAGATGCTTTAAAAACTTGTCAAAACCGTCATACATCCTGGGGTCGGATTTGCGCATATTTATTCTCGTATCTTTAATATTTTGATTATTAGCCTCAATCAAACCTTCAATTCTCATAACTTCTTTTTGACACTTTTGAACAACTTCAAGTTGTTCTTCTTTTTTTCTTATTCTTATTTCTAAGAATTTTTGCAAACGGTATTGAAAAGGCATAATAGTTTAATATTTTTAAGATACTTATATAATTAATTATACGGTATCATCCAAGGTTCTTTTTAATGAAACCTTAAAAAATGTCAAAAAATCCACCGAATGGATTAGAGAAATTTCGCTCTTCTTAAATAAGCCCGCTATGATGATTATATTTTTTATTATCTAAAAATCTTCGCCAGTTTTCTTCAAAATTTTGAATAAAATCATGTGCTTCTAAAACATCATCATATGTTATTTTATCAAGATGCTCATATGTTTTATGTTTAGTATCTTCAAAATAAAGTCCTAAATCAAAAATATCGGTATAGGATGTTTTGCGCTCTGCTTCTTCTTTTTCTTCACATTTTTCAAGTTCCTCAAACGCATCATCCATTCCCAGGGTTGCATCGAAAAATGAAAAATTTAAATCCATAAATGCTAAAACATATTTTTTGCCGCATTCTTTGCATACAATTTTTACCATAACCGTATCGTAATTAATTTCTAAAAGGCTGATGCAGCTTTCATCAAAGCTTGTGCCGCAGTGAGAACAGGAAAGTAAATTTATAAGTTTTTCAATATTATATCCGTTTTTCATAGTTATTCCTTTTAAGCAATGTTAATTTTTATTACATATTTTCAAAAAATCATAAAGTTTTAATTCCAAAATACCGAAGTTAAAAATATCAAGGAAGTTTAGTTTAAAGAAACGAGGTAGACAGTAATGTTTGAAGTAATTAATTTAGTATGTTTCGCGGTTGTATGCTATTTATTATTAATTGGCGTACCTTCAATTGTAGAACAGGTTTCAAGTGAAGAATTTAAAAATGCATATTTAAAAAATCTTGGAAAAACAGATTTGCATTCTTACGGAAAGTCTTACTTTTAAAAACCCCTTTTAGTTCTTTAAGTTCCACAAAATATTGAAATTTTAACATGATAGTTTAAAATTTTGGTATGAGATATATTGTCTTAATACTGGTTTTAATTTCATCATTGATATGCCCTTCTTTTGCATATGAAGAGGAGTTATTCGGTGATGAAATTTTTATTGAACCTGAAAAAATGCAGCTGAATTTTGATAAAAGCCTGCCTTCAATATATAAACAAACCTTTGAAAAAGAAAAAACAGGGCTTGAATATAAAGCAGGGGGGATTTCATTTTTTTCAAATTCAAATAAAAGTTTAAATGATTATATGGTGGAAGATTACAAAACTTCAACCGGAGCAACCCTAAATCCCAGCGGACGTTTATCTTTAACCGGAGGATTTTCGGTTAAATATCAAAACCCAAACGCAAGCATAAATTCAAAAAATTATTATTTAACCCCAAGTTTAAGGCTTAACGATGATTTATCTTTAACTTTTACAAATAAATTTAACTACGATACAAGAATTTATGAAAATGAGGTAGGGGTGCAATATTCGCCTAAATTTTTTAAAGCAGGAAATTTTGGCATAACCGCAGGAACTGTTTTTGATGATGATATTGTAAAATCCCAAAACCTTAAATTTAAGACGGATTTATTCTTATTTTAAGTATGATAATTACAATTTATAAATGATTTAAAAACATAAATTTATTTATAAAATGATACTGGGTAAACCCTATAGGCGATTCCTCGCTCCAAACAACACAGTTGTTAACTTGAGTTGGAGAGGAGGTGAGGCAGCAAGTGTTTATTACTGAAAAAGCGCTATTGCTTATCTTGTTGATAATTATAGCGCTCAAAAATAATCACTAGGGTTTTTAAAGAGAGTGTTCCTAGCACTCTCGCCCTATATTATTATACATCATCAAAAAACTAATTTCAATATTATGGTTTTAAAAATTCATGGGGGTCAATTTTTAAAACATCAGCAAGCTTGCAAAGAGCTGCTATGCTTGGAAAATTTTTTCCTTGCTCAAGTTTAGGTATGTAATCAGGACTTAAATCTGCTCTAAAAGCAAGTTGCACTTGTGTTAATTTGGCTTTTTTTCTTAAAGTTTTAACATTTTTTCTGATTCTTTGTAATATTTTACTGGTAGTATTTGTCATAGTTTTATTTTAGTGGTAAATTTAGAATAAAATTGGTAGACATACTACCAAAAATTGTATATAAATATAGGCTGACAGGTATATTTACCAACATGGAGATAAGATGAGCACAATAGACACTGATAAAATCATAAAAACAAGATTAGCTGCTATGGAATTAGATATAAAACAAGTTTTTGACCTTCTTCTTTCCATAAATTCCGAGCGCGAATTTATTCAAAGAATCCTTTTTATGAAAGAAAAAAGTAAGAAAAATTAATATAATTCCGTATATTTAAAATCAAAATTTTCTAAAAGTTTTGATGGGGGAATCTCAAGCGCATTTGCTATTTTTATTAAAGTTGTAAATTTTAAATCTACAAGCCCATTTTCTACCCGGCTCAAGGTTGCAGAGGTTATTAAACATTCATTAAAGGCAAAACTGTTTAAAGACCTGTTCTTTTCAAGTCTCAGTTTTTTTATCCTTTTACCTATTAATTTCAGTAGTTTTTTATCCTGCTGTTGCATACATGTAATTCTAGTGCTATCATAATAATATTCCATTACACACATGTAATACCAAGTGGCTAATATTCAATAAACGTATATATTTTAAGGAGAATATTAAATATGATAAAGTTATCTAAACATCTGCACAAATACGGGGGCTTCTCATTAGTAGAAATGCTTATGGCATTGTTGGTTGCTTCATTGTTACTTGCAGCATTAGCTCCTGTAATGACAAAGAGGATGGGTAATGAGAATATTAATGTATCAGGGGTTGGAAGAAATACCAGTGAACATTTTGCAGTGTTTGATGATGTAAGTAAGAATGGAACTGATGATAACAGTTTTACTATTCCCAATAATGCAATTAATGTAAGAATATCTATGATAGGCGGAGGAGGAGCAGGGGGAAGTGCTACATTTGGTTCCAAGATAATAACGGCAAGTGAAAATAATTGGAAGGTACCAGATGGGGTTAAAAAGATAAGAGTATATATGGTAGGTGCTGGAGGCGGAGGAGCAAGCGGGGGGATTGTGCTTGCTAATCAGTTGGGGAATCTTAAGGAGGGATATTATGAATACAAGGATTCTGACCCTGCTAATACTGAACCAAAGAATACAGGGGGTGAATTTAAGAATCAAAAGATAAGTGATTTGATTACGACGAAAACTGAATCAAAGTTTCATCCGACAATTGATAGTAAATGTAAATCAAGCGGATATGAAAAATGGGAATCTAATATTACATCTTTGAGTGTTAATGTGACAGGATGCGGGGCCGGGGGAGCTGGGAGCTGGAATAATCAAGCAGGTGGTGGCTCTGGAGGTTACAAAACACAGAATGGTATTAATCTTACTGATAATTATATTGTTCGTATTCCAGGCAAGGCAACACTTGGTGCAGATACTAACGCATCAGCTGCCGGGTTTAGTTCAGGTGCAGGAGGAGGCGGGGGTCATGAAAATAGCTATACAGACGCAACCTGCATAACCAAAATATCTGCAGCGGGCGGGACATATGGCGGAAATGGCGGCAAAGGCAATGCTGCAAGATGCAACTCTTCACTTTCTCCAACCGCAGGGGGAAATGGTATCGGAACACTTAGCTCTTATGGTGGAGGCACTGATGGCGGTGGCGGCACACAAGGCGGCAGAGGAGGATATTATGGCGGGGGTGGAGGCGGAGCAACCCCAAACTGCAATACTGGTGGGGGTGGGGGTGGCGGACCTACAATTCTTATGAATAGCTCTAGCTCCGCATTATTTATTGTATCGGGCGGGGGTGGAGCAGGAGGTTCTGGCTTTTGCATAGTTAATGGTGGAGCCGGCGGGGGTGGAGGCGGAGGCCCTGAAGGAGGCGGGGGCGGGGGTGGAGCTGGATACATGCACTGTGGTTCCGGAGGCGCAGGTGCAGGGGGTGGAGCAGCTGGCGCATCATGCGGAACTTGCACAACTTCACCTAGCGGGATAGGCTGTTATGCGAAAGAGATGCTAAGCGGTGCAGGAGGAGGCGCCAAATATGGTGTTTCAGGTACTACACCAGTATTATCAGGAAAGAGCTATTCCATTGTAGGAGCTGGCGGTAAACTTCCTGTGAATATTTTTGGAGGCAATTATTGTAATGGCGGAGACCCAGACAATGATGGTAAACCAGGGGCACTTCGCATATCATGGAATGCAACAAATAATGCACTGAAGTGTAAGTATAATACATATTCTAATGGTGGATCTGGTGGAGGTGGTGGAGAAGTGTGGATTGGAGAAATAGATGTAACTCCAGGAAGTTATCTTAACTTTCATATAGGAAATGGAGGAAGTCAGCAGAGGAATTATTCATCTAATGGTAATAATGGGGGTAATACATATATTACAAATAATGCAGGTGCTGTGCTTAAATCTGTTGCAGGGGGAGAAGGAGGAAAGTATTCAACATCTGATAATCTAAGTTCTTTCTATGGATTAGGAAAGGGATTAAATAGTGCAGGGTTTAATGACTGGACAGGAAAGTATCCTACAACTGTTGGAAGTACTGGAGGATTAAATGGAAGTTCAGGTAAAACTATAGCTCAAGGTTCAAGCGGTGGTAAGGGCGGGGGCATATATTTTATGGATGCTGTATTGATGGATGGCGGTAATGCAGGGAACAGGGAATCAAACGGAGGCGATTCTATTAATTATGGAGCTGGAGGCGGAGGCGGAGGCGGTGTAGCAACTGCTGGACATTTCCCTGGATATGGAGGCAAAGGGGGAGACGGGTACATATATATAGAGTGGGGTGATAGTAACGGTGGCGGGGGCAGCAGTGGTGAAATAGTTGAAGAAAAGAAAATAATATCTGCTACAGCCGGAACCAAGATTGAGATAACTATTGGTGAAGGAGGTAAGGGAAGTGAGATTGAACATGATGCATCAACTAAATACAAACCCGGTAATAAAGGGGGTAATGGTAAAGATACTGTGGTTAAGATAAAAGGTAAATCATATTCTGCTAAAGGCGGTATTGGGGGTGATGGCGGAGGATTGAATAAAGGAGAACATGGTATGGGCGGTGTATTAAAGAATTTATTAACTCCATCGGTTAGTTTTAAAGGTGAAGATGGTATAGATAGCTATGGAGGAATTGGTGCAACTGCTATTTATAAATATGCGGCTAATGGTGAAGGCATGGGGGGATGTGGAGGTAATATGATATCAGGTAAATGTTTCTCACCATCTGATACTCCTTATGGTAAAGATGGAGCTAAATCAGGTTCAGGTGGCGGGGGTGGTTCTGTCAGGGATTCTGTTCCGTATAAAGGGGGGAATGGAGGAGATGGTTTAGTATTAATTGAATGGGAGGAGTTTAGGGAGTAGAGCTTTCCATATGAATAAGATAAATTAAAAAACCCGCTTTAAGCGGGGGGTGGGAAAAATAAAAGCTGTGAACATTTTAAATGCAGCACAGCTATTAATAAATTTTAGATGAACAACTTTTCAGGGGCGCGTTTTAGTAACCTTAGCGCTCCTTTTTTTAACCATATGAAATTATATGGCTATTAAAAAGCCGCTTGTATTTCAGACAAATAATAAATAAATGTCTGTTTTAAATGAACAATAGACCAAAATCCGGTCTTTATAGTTTCTATTATACAAGATTTATCTTTAAGAACAAATTTTTAATATAAACAATGGGGATTAGTATTATAACTTTTTGCCGGTTTTTTGTTTTTTAAGATAAAGCATTCTTTGAATAAATTCACGTTCTGAATTTATGGAAAGAAGCAGTTCAAATATTTGCTTCATATCTAATTCCATAGCATCCAGCCTTGTTTCTATGATTTCATCTGTATTCATTGCAAACCTTCTTTCTCAACTAAATATAATACAACATACACTAAAGCTTAAAACTTTAGTTTTTTTATCACATTACCATTAAAATTAAGATATGACAAGGGATTTAGATTCACTAAAAAAAATTATAGGCAATAACATTAAAAAATACCGCAAACAAATGAGATATACCCAAAAAGATTTAGGTATTCAGTCAGATTTAAATGACCTTTATATTTCACAGCTTGAAAGAGGAGTAGCCATACCAAGCATTCCTTGTTTATTTAAAATATCAAGCGTATTAAAAACAGATATTGAAAAATTTTTTATCTAAAAACTGTCTAGAACGGTTTTGTCTGAGAAAGTTTATTTCTTAATTCTCTAAAGCGCATAATATCTTCTTGCGCCTTTGATGTTTCTTTAAACAACACCTGATTTGAAGGATGCACAATAACAATTGCATCTACGTGCACTTCTAAAAAATCATACCTTCTGGGCGCTGAAGAATCTTTACCCATAATTTCAGCATTAGTAACAGCAAGGAAACGTTTTTCTTTATCATTCAAAAGGTCGGTCAACTCACGATTTGTATTTGTATATTTTGAAACGTGAACTGTTCCTTTAATATTGTGTTCTTTTGTTAATATGCAAACCTCTATAGGTATTGTATCTTGGTGTTTGCCAGCCATAGAAAAACTTTTCTCCTGTAATAAAAATCTTTTAAAATTATTATATTACATTTTTTTAAATATGGCTAATATTTTATTTTTTAATGTAAAATAAAGAGGTTATGAGGAGAGTTTTAACATTAAGTTTAATAATATTGTTTTTGTTAAATATTTTTGCAGCACAAAATAGCGTTTCTGCTGCAAGTTCTCCTATGATAAGCACTTGGGAGGTAGATAACAGAAGTTTTTTAAACAACGAAAGAGTTATTTCAAAATCTTCGTTTAAAATAAGCGCCATATATCCTTCTAATATAATAAACGCCCAAGGTGCCGGTTTCCCCGGATATAGGGGTCCAGGACAATTGGTTATTTATAAACAAAATTTTGGCAGAACAACCGGCACAAATGAATTTGGGAAAGAAGCTGTTGTTGAAAACGGTAAAATAGTCAAACTAACCGGTGCAAACAGTTTAATTCCAAAAAACGGTTATGTAATTTCTGGGCATGGAAGTGCAAAAAAATGGATTACAACAAACCTAAAAATCGGCACAAATATAATAATAGATGAAGAAAACAATATAATTACAGCTTACACTACACCTGAAAGTTTCCGTTTCAGTGCAAAAGAAAAGATAAAAGAAGCAGAAGATTTTCTTGATAATGCAAAAAAGATTCAAGAAAATCCCGGCGAAAAAAAGGCAAAATATTATCTTAAACGTGCAAAACAGGATTTAAGAAAATCTAACCGTGCAAATGATAATATGGCGGTTAACTATGCAAAATCTTCAATAGAAATGTCAAAAATTGCCATAAACTACTCTCTTCCATACATTGAAAATGAACTTAAAGGCACATGGATAAGACCAACAGAGAAAAATCAAGCCGAAGTTAGAAAAACCCTTGATTCTATGAAATCAATCGGGATTAATACTATATTTCTTGAAACATATTTTCACGGGTACACAATTTTTCCAAGCAGAACGATGCGCTCTTACAATTTTACAGAGCAAAACCCTATATTTTCAGGCTTTGACCCTTTGAAAGCTTATGTAACAGAGGCTCATGCAAGAAATATGAAGGTTCATATATGGTTTGAATCATTCTATGTAGGCAATAAACATCCAAGCAATGACCCTAATTCAATTCTTTCCATAAGACCTGAATGGGGAAATAAAAATAAAGCAAATGCATCTAAGGAGGGTTATGTATCACATCCTGTTGAACATAACGGTTATTTCTTGGACCCTGCAAACCCTGAAATACATAATTTTTTAGTATTGATTGTGAAGGAAATAATTTCAGACTACGATGTTGATGGCGTAAATTTAGACTATATAAGATATCCAAGCTCTCAAAAAGCAACATCCGCAGGTTATGAAGCTTCCAATTGGGGCTATACTGCTTATGCAAGAGAAGAATTTAAAAAACTATACGGCATCGACCCTGTTAATATCAAATACGGCAAAGATGCGATGTGGTATAAGTGGAATGAATATAGGCAAAATAAGATAACGGTATATTTGTCTAAAATGCATAAAGCTGCTAAAAATAAGGTTATGCTTTCAACCGTAGTTTTCCCTGATTACAAAACTGCACTTGAAACCAAGCAGCAAAACTGGATTAGATGGACAAACAGCGATTATTTGGATACTATAACGCCTTTGATTTTAACTTCCGATGATGCTCTTTTTGAAATTATGCTAAAAGAAATCAAAACAAAAATGTCTTCCAGTGTAAATATCTATCCCGGGCTATTTGTAGGGTTTATGGAAGGTGAGGCTGAAGATTTATTAAAACAGATAAATGTCTCCAGAAGTTTAAAATCAAACGGAGTAATACTTTTTGACTGGGCGCACCTTGATAATAAATACAGGGATGCATTAAAGTTTTGCGTGTTTACATCAACCTGCAAATAGCAGATTAAAATAAACACGCAAATCGATAGTTTAATTCAGCAATGCGGAAATTTTTCGTTTCCCTTATGTATATTAAAATAATAATTCATTTGTGAATAAAAAAACGTATATATTTACCCCTGCTGAAAATTTTTATTTTTACCTTTAAAGATTACCGCATAGAGGGTTTTCAAGTTTTTTTCAAAACTATGGCGTGCAAAAATTAAGCAAAAAAACTTGTTATAATTTTTTGAACAATAACAATTTCTTCATCATTAAGTTTATGAATCATATCAAAAATTTTTATAATGCGGGAATTTCTGTCACCATCATAATGTTCAAATTTAAAAAACGAATCAATTGAAACTTCAAGCGCCTTAGATAGTGCTTCAAGATTTTCTTCTCTTGGCATATTCACTCCATTTTCAAGGCGGCATATTGTAGATAATGCTATGTTTGTCTTAACAGAAAGCTGTTCTTGGGTTAAGCCTCTTTTAGTTCTGATTTCTTTAATTCTTGCACCGATAAGTTTTTTTAATTTTCCCATAAAATTCTTTCTTTAACTAAAGAAATTCCCCCTAATTAAAGAATAATCTAAATTTCCCAACATAACATTGCACAATTTGGTAATTTTTCTTGCAAAAATTGCTAAATTATGGAAGAATAAACATGAAAATTGCTACAACTTGAAAAAAATAAATATAAAAAATAGCAAATTATGCATATGAAAATCAATTGATGAAAGGATAAACCATGAAACCTTCAAAAACAAAACCACATGTGCTGTCAAAGAAGTGTTATTTTGCATTTTCGCTCGTTGAAATGCTTATGGCGCTACTTGTTGCATCATTGCTTTTAGCAGCACTTGCTCCTGTGATGACAAAAAGGATGAATGAAAATATAAATATAAACGGAAATATGAATCCGCCAGATGCTAATGTGACAAAAGAAGTAATAGATTATATGTCAGATAAATGCAAAGAGCCTAAAATTGATGCTGACGGTAGTGAATATTGTGAAGGAGAATTTACTGTTCCGCCTGATTATAACGGGATAATGAAAGTAACGGTTGTTGGCGCAGGCGGAGGCGGAGGGACAGCTCCTACCGCAGGATATACTGAATATACAACAGTATCAAACACTCATCAATTTACTGTTCCCGCAATGGTCAACAAAGCAGAAGTTACTCTCGTATCAGGCGGTGCGGGCGGTGGTGCGGGCGGTCAAATAATAAAAACTCAAACCTTTGTAACATCAGGAAATGGCAATATAACCGCAGATAATAACAATAAAGTAACTGTAAATTCGTCAGGTACTGGAACTTGGACAATTCCTGACGCCACCCGTGGTAAAAACATTATTGCATCTGCCTGCGGAGGAGGCGGAGGCGGGGGTTCTACGGTGGGGACCTGGGTGAGTACGAGTAATCCTGCATCAGATAATGGCGGACATGGTGGTGGCAGCGGCGGATATGTATTAAACAAAATACTAAATTTTGGTAGCGCCAATAATTTTACTTACTATATAGGTGGTGGTGGTGCGGGCGCCAGAGGAGCGTATTATCATAAGGGTCCTCTTTCTACTTCAAATGCTGCAAAAAATTATGGTGGAGGAGGCTCCGGCTCAACTGATTTAGCTTTATATGCCGCTGCTATTGGCGGCGGTAATGGAACAGCTTTTTGGACGCAAGGTTTTGTATCAGGTGAAATAAATACAAAACCTCCTGCTGCCGGCAAACTGCTAACAGCATCTAATATTGGCGGCATTGGCGGACAAGGAGTTCCAAATGGGTCAACAACAACGGCAGGCGGAATTAATTATAATTTGTATGCCTATGCTGCTGATGGCGGTCAACCGGGCGGAGGAGGAGGGGGTTTAGTACACTTTTCCGGCTGCTATTCCGGAGCAGGCGGCGGAGGCGGAGGTGCTTCTCAGATTGTGGTTGGTTCAGGAATTTATTTAAATGCCCCGGGCGGCGGAGGTGGTGCAAGTGCGGTAAGAAAAAATCCACACGATAGATGTATTGCAGGTTTTATTGCAGGAGGCGGCGGAGGTGGTGGTACCGGTGGCGGTGCAGGCGGCAGTTCAATGGCGGGTCCCGGTAGAGGCGGCACAGGTGGTGCAAATGGCTACAGTTATAATGGCGGCACTATAAATACGATTTTTGGAAGCAAATATTGTAATGGAGGACGCGGCGGTATTTATGGAGGAGTTGACGATATAGGACTTGTTGGTAATTCAGGTGCAATACGTTTAACTTATCAAGATTATGGTCCCGGAGCTTCCGGTGGAGGAGCCGGGCAGATTGTGCCAATACAGCCTGTTGATGTTATTCCGAATGAAAATCTTACAATTTTGGTTGGCAGCGGAGCTTCCGGTGGAACAACTGGAAATATAAATTCTACAGGCGTGATTACAAGCCCTGCAAACGGATATGGCGCAAAAATACACCCTTCTCTTATATCGAAATTATTTAGAGGAAACACTTTAATTTTAACAACTTCACCTGTGGCTGATGGATATAATGGCACAGAAGGCGGCTGTCCGAATGGTGAAGTGTCTGGAGGTAATCTGAACCACACTTGTGGAAACCATGGAAGGATAACTACGGGCAATCCTAATATTATAGAGACAATTCAGACATCCGGATTTATTTCTTATCGAAGCAATTCTGCAGGAAATATATTTGCGGTATATAAAACAGGCTTTTCTCCCAAAACATCGGGAGGTAATGGTGGTGTGACTACATTATTTGGTCTTGAAAATCACTGTATTGCTGGTAAAGGCGGTACATCAACTTCCATTAACGGCACAGATGCAGCAGGTTACGGCGGCTGCGGAGGGGGTGGCGGATATGCATTTGGTAACGGTGGGAAAGGTGCTGGCGGATATGCAAGAATATCCTGGAATAAATATTGGGATATTGCAAGTGAAGCTTACAAATTAGCAGAAGTAGGCGCGGGCGGAGGAGGAGCCTCAGGAAACATATTAACCTATACCGTAAGTGTTATAGGGGGGCAGGTGATAAAAGTAAGAATAGGCAAGGGCGGCAAGGGTGCACATGTTTCAAATAATGTTATAGTTGAGGCAAAAAAAGGTGGGGATACGATATTTGGCGACAGCGCATTTGGTGAAATAAAAGCAGGCGGCGGTCAAGGGGGAAGCAGTCCTTCTATTAATTCATCCAATAACACATTTGTTAACGGCGCAGGTGGAAATATATCAAATATTTGTCATTATAAATCCACTAATCTTCTGAATAAATCAAGCTGCATTAAAGGTACAAAAGGAAATAATGCAAGCGACAAGGAAGGCGGTAAAGGTGCTAATATGGCAAATTATGGTGTGGGCGGCACTGGCGGCATACAAGATACTGGTGATAATGCGAATGGTAAAAATGCAACCGGTTATGCATCCGGAGGAGGCGGAGCAGCCATAAGAGACCTTGGCAAAGTAGATTCATCCTCTCAAAGCAACATTACAAACAATAAAACCATAGGAGGAGACGGCAGCAATGGCAGAATAATCCTTGAGTGGTGGGAATGACCTTTAAATTAAGCAGGGTTTAAAACTTATAAATAAATTTTAGATGAACAACTTTTCAATCGGGCGCGTTTTTTAAAGTAACCTTCGTGCCCGTTTTTTTATATTAAAGTGTATTATTTTATATTAAACTCCTTTTGATTAAAAGAAATACAATAAAATTTCTTAACTTTTTTGCCATAAGTCAAATGAATACTTATAATATCCATGGATACGTATCACAAATTTTCGGAAATAAAATTGAGCACATTGGGGCAAAATTCTGATAATGACATTTGTTTTTTATTCGGTTGGTTTGATAGCCAGCTAAAAACCCTTTTGTCTAAATCTTTGACTGCTTTTTGGGAAAATAAATTTGACATTATAACCCAATCTTTAACCACAAATGCGAGTGTTCGAAATGACTTTGCATCCAAAGGCGAAATCTATTTTACAGCAGAACTTTCCGTATGCACGCACCAAAACGCTTACATAAGGCTTTCAAGTGAATTTGTAAGGGTCTTATTCCATGAAACATTCGGCTCAATTTCTCCGATTTTTAAGCTTCAAGACCTCTCAGAGCTTGAGATTAAAATTTTAAATTCTTATTGCGAATTTTTAAATGAAGGCTTAAAAACCTTTATTATTCCACACGATAAAATTCCAAAAGAAAGCCTGAAAAATAAAGGAATGTATAATACAACATTTCTAATTGCAAAAGACAAAGAAATAACAGGAAAAATTGTAATTTCGGTGCCTCAAAACTGTATTATGGCAGCACCAATCCAGAGAAAACGCAATTTTTCAATGGATGATTTTCTTGAAACTACAACTTATGTAAACATTTTGGCAGGAACTTCAAGACTTGCCTTAAATGACCTTAAAAGCTTATATCCTGGCGATATTATCCTCCTTGAAAACAGTAATGTTAACCATATGGAAATAAAAACAGGAAAAATCAAGCAGGGCTTTAAAGTAAATCCTGAGCCTTCCTTAATGCTTGAATTAGATGAAGATGAACATGAATTGGGAGTAGATATGACCGATAATCAAAATATATGGGATGATATACAAATTGAAGTAGGTGCAGAATTTGATAAAGTCAAAATGACACTTGGGGATTTAAAACAAATTTCAAAAGGACTTGTAATCGACCTTGGAGCTATTTTCGACAACAAGATTTCACTCCTTGTGGAAAATAAAGTTGTAGCAAAAGGAGAACTTGTCATTATAAATGATAAATATGGGGTAAAGATTGACGAAGTCTACTCTTCAAATTCGGCAGAACCCGCTCAGCAAGCTCAACAGCAGGCAAAGCCCCAAGCTAAACCTCAGCAGACACCATCGCCGCAGGCTAAAAAACCGGCACCTGCACCACAGCAAAAACCTGCTCAGCCCAAAGCCCAAAAACCACAGGCAAAACCTGCAACCCAGACTTCACCAAACCCTGCACAGGTGAATAAAATGGCTCAAGCAACAGCGGGTGATGTTGAAGAATTTGATTATTCGGATTTTGAAAATTAATAAGGTGAAAAAGATAAAGGAGTTTTAAATGTTACAGCATATAATAGCATTCAGCTTATATACCCTTGCAATGATTGGAATTTTCTTTATTGCATTTGTTGTATACAAAAAAACTATAGAATCAAACGGTTCAAAATTCGGTGAGGGCATTAAGATTGAAAATATGCTGCGCCTTTCTCAAAGAAAAAGCTTGTATATTGTAAATGTGCAGGGAGAAAGGTTTTTAATTGCATCAGACCCTGAAAACACAACATTTCTTGCAAAACTTGCAAGTAAAGCAATAACACCAAAAGAAACAGAAGGACTAACTTTGGACTCTAAAAGAATAACGGAAACACCTTTATACAGTCCAAATGATATCAAAACAACTGATGAAGACTCTAAAAAACAGGTAGAAAAATATATAAAAGAGCTTCAAATGCTTGATAATGCACGTATTGAGCTTGAAAATACAGAAGATGATTATTCAAATGCAGTTGATATTAAATCAAAAAATCATATTATGAAAAACATTTTAAAAGAATTAGAGAATAAGTCAAAAAGGACTAATATTTAGCTATGGATGTTGCAATAAAAGATTTAAACCCTATCATTCAGCTTTTAATGGTAATGACGCTGTTTTCCCTATTACCATTTGTATTTTGCTGTATGACATCATTTTTAAGATTTACAATAGTTTTTTCAATGTTAAAAACCGCCATGGGCACCCAATCTGTTCCCCCTGCAATGGTTTTAATAGGTCTTGCTTTGATTATGACTTTGTATACTATGTCTCCCGTTTTTCAAAGTATGTATGAAGCAGGAAGAGTACCTTACGAAACAAACGGAGATATTGTTTTAACACTGCAAAAGGGGTCTGAACCTTTAAAAGAATTTATGTTAAAACAGACAAGGCAGGAAGATTTAGCCTTTTTTATTGAAAAAACAAGAAAATCCGTACCTGAAACACCTGAAGAATTAACTCTTTGGGAAGTTGCCCCGGCATATATCATAAGTGAACTTAAAACCTCATTTGAAATAGGTTTTATAATATTTATACCCTTTATTGTATTAGACCTTGTTGTTGCAAACATACTGCTTGCTTTGGGTATGTTTATGCTGTCTCCTACAATTGTATCGCTGCCGTTTAAGCTTTTAATATTTATTGCGGTAGATGGATGGAGTTTGATTGTAAAAGGTCTTGTGGAGAGTTTTAACTGATGGAATTATTAACAGAATATCTTGCAAAAGGCTTTATGACAATGCTTTCAATTTCACTGCCATGCGTATTGGTAGCAGCAAGCGTTGGTCTTGTAGTTGGTATATTGCAGGCAGTAACACAGGTTCAGGAGCAAACAATTGCCGCTGCACCAAAAATTATTTCAGTATTTTTAACAATAATAATACTTGGAATGCTTTATGTAAAAATTTTGACAGAATATTTTAGAGAAGGCACAAATATAGCTTTTAATATCATCCCGCGTTCTGCAAATTATGTTTTACCTGAAGATTATTATTTCCATTCAAGACCTTTTGCATCTGAAATGAAGGATACTATAAACAAAAACTCGGGCGAAATAAATACAATTATGAAAAACCCCGGGAAAATACCCTGGTCAGAGCAACAATTTAAAGATAAATACACCCCAAGAGGCAGGGGTTCTGACCCAAGACCAAACTTTATTGAAACAAATAAAATGCTTGGAAGATAATATATGCTAAAAATATTTAAAAATTTAATATTGTGTTTAATTACAACGCTTTTGTTGATACCGCCTGTATTTGCTGAAGTTGTGGCGCCTGCTCTTCAATATTTAAGAGAGGATTATCCTTCCGCTTTTTTATCAAAGGAAGATTACCATTTAAAATTAAACACCACAAGACGATATAAATTAAGATGTTCCGATGCAATAACGGCAATTGCAATAGGCGACCCTGAAAATCTTAAGGCATTTGAAAACAATGAGCCTGATGAAGAAAAGATGCTTTATGAGCTTGCAAACCCAAACGATGTAATCATTAAAACAAAATATGAAACATACACTTATATGCAAATTTATACAAATTCTCCAAACCCGATTACGGTTTTGCTTTCAATAAATTCTAAAAATGAAGTGCCGCCTCTTATACATTTTGGAGATTGCACTATGTTTGAAGATGTAATCTAGGGGGTTTAGTGGATTTAGTATTAGGTCAATTTGCAAAATTATTTCCTGAAATAAACCTGGCTCTCGGTGCAGGCATTATGATTTTTGCAAGGTTTTTAGGCTTAATGCAATTTGCCCCAGGGTTTAACAGAAAAGAGATACCAACAATAGCAAGACTGTCTTTTGCATTGATTATCACCGTGATTGTTGCATCTGTTGTAAAAATTCCGCCTGTACCGGAGCATACGTCGATTATACTTTGCATTATGCTAAACTATATGTTCGGCGCTTTGATTGGATATATTGTAAATTGCGTAATTGCAACCATCACAGCTGGCGGCGATATGATAAATACGCAAATGGGTATGTCTTCTGCTATGGTTATGGACCCGACATCAAAGGCTCAAACATCAATTGTAGGGAATCTTTTTACACTCCTTGGCGTCATTATTTTTATGCAAATTGGCGGGCTTTACTGGCTTATTGAAGCTTTTATAAGAAGTTTCGGCATTTTTTCAATGTATGGCATTAGTATGCCGATTGAAAAAGTTGTAAATATGGATTATCTTATTCTTTTAACATCGAATGTTTTTGTAGTTGGCATGCAAATAGCCGCTCCCGTGCTTCTTGCAACACTCGGGCAGGATATAATTCTCGGTACAATTTCAAAGACAGCTCCTCAGATTAACGTTTTCCAGATGAGCTTTTTATTCAAACCTGTATTGGGTTCACTTATTTTAACGTGGATTCTTCCAATGCTAATCAATGTTATAACAGATTATATAAGCTCATTTTCAAATATATTCTAGGATTTGCATAAAAAAAACAGGCGCGAAGGTTACTTTAAAAACGCGCCCGATTGAAAAGTTGTTCATCTAAAATTTATTAATTAATCATCATATTCTATTTTAATATAGCCATTAGCTCCTTTTCCCCCTTTACCGTAGGAGTTATTACCGCTTGCACCGCCTCCGCCTCCTGCACCTCCTCCTGTTTTTCCATCAAATTCAAGTGCATTTAATCCATTAATATTTGTATCGCTTCCTCCCTTGCCTCCTATACCTGTATTTGAATTTCCTCCATCCCCACCAATGTTATTATTACCAGATTTACCATTTAAGCTGATTGAACATTTATTAGCATCTGTGCATACAATACCTCCATCTCCATTAGTTCCTGTCAGGCTTGTAATGGTAAAATAACTATCATATGTACTTGTTATTTTTACGCTCTTTCCTCCTTTACCGCCTTTAGCTGTTATTGTATCAAAGCCATAACTTCCGCCATTTCCAAATACTGTATTTCCCCCATCTACTCCATCAGTCATTTTTAGAGCATTTGAATCAAAGTTTCCACCTGCACCTCCTGTGCCTATTGTGTATTTAATTTTTCTTGTTATTGGTGAAACTGTAATATATCTTGTAATTGTTTCTCCTGCTGCACCACCGCCTCCAGCGTATCTTTCAGCTTCAGTTCTATCAATATTTCTTGGAATACCCCATTCAATCTTTACATACCCGTCTCCGCCTTTACCGCCATATCCTCCATAATAGGAGCCTCCTCCTCCGCGTGCTACAGGAGCATCGTTACCATTTTTTGAAGATATAGTACCGCCATAGGCGCCTATAATATTTGCACCATTATTCCATACTAGGGTTGTTCCATTTCCGCCACAGCCGGTTGCGCCCGCATAGCCACATCCGGCACTTGAAGATACTGCACTTAAAGTGTGCCCATGCCATGTCCATCCCGTTGTATTGTTATTGCCGCTTGTATTACAAACGCCTCCGGTAAGGGTCACGGTACCGCAAACTATTTCACAGTTTCTTGCATATGATGATGTTGTCTGATATCCGCCGCCGCATCCTCCATACTTTGTATCTGCTATAATATTGCTTCCAAAAGAAATTCCACTTGCTGTACCATATGCGCCTTTTGCATTGTTAAGATTTGTTGTAGAATTTATAACGCCTGATGAATTCATAGTTCTAATTTCAATATTATTACCGTTTGGATACGCTATTACTCTATCCCCTCCTTTACCGCCGCGACCGATATTTATTGTAAGGGTACTGCCATTTTTCATTGAATTAGTAAGAGCTACCCTGCTTCTTGGAATAACTAAACCCGATTGTCCTCCTGTACCGCCATAATTCATAGCAAGATAATTGATTTTTATAATACCATCACCACCATCACCACCTACTGAGCTTCCACCAATATAGTATCCACAGCTTCCTCCTGCTCCGCCTGCACCTGTTCCTGCTTTTGCAATGGTAACCTTGGAAGTATTACTGGCAAGTGTTCCGCAATTAGTATTGGTATTTGAGCCTGCTCCAAAATAGCTTCCCGCTCCGCCTCCGCCTGAACCTCCATGGGTGCTGCTGGAACTTCTATCTTGTCCATAGCCTCCTCTACCTTGTCCTGACGTTCCCTGTGCACCGCCACTTCCACCCCTCGATGCGCCCAATGCATTACCATCACTGCCAATGCTGCCGTTGCTGCCGTTACCTCCCATAGAAACCCCATCACCCTCTCCGCCATTACCGCCAGATGCCCCGCCATAAGTTATACCTTGATGGGCATATGGTCCGCAAGTTCCGCCGCTAACTCCGCTTCCGCCATAATTAAATACTGTATTCCACAAATCGTTTTGAATGCCAAGCGTGTTTCTTACTCTTAGCCACCCTGTTTCCCATGGAGTGCCTGCACCGCCCCCTCCGCCAAAAGCAGTGATTTTGCCATTATCAAAGTTACTGGCTCCGCCTCCGCCTCCGCCAGCACATTGAGCGGTTACCTGCATCCCTGGAAAAGATGTAGTTTTACCATTGGAACCAGCTGGTTTACCAGTACCCCCGGCGCCAACCGTCAAATAACTGCCACCCTTTCCACCTCCTCCAACAACAGCTGCAATAGTTGTTTTATTTGATGGCACATCATAAGCGGTGGGCTTTATATACCCTCCCGATGCACCTCCGCCTGCACCACCCTGATCAGAGCCACCTCCGCCTCCGCCTCCGCCATTCATAGTGACAAGGATTCTATCTCCGCGAAGATATTCAGGTACATTCCAAGTATAGGTTCCAGCTTTATCATATGTAATGGTATTACCCCATTTAGCACTTCCGGCACCTCCTCCCCCTGCACCGCTAATTAATGATACATATATTTCATCAATTCCATCAGGAATTGTAAAATTTGCATTACCATCAGTTCTAACATGTTCACAGTATTCAGCATCATTTGAAAGAAGACTGCCTGTGGGTGTTGCTGTTGTTGTAAATACAACACAACCATAATTACTTCCAGCACCGCCTCCTCCGCCTGCACCTACTGCTGTTACTTTATATTGTCTTATTCCGTTTGGTACTTCCCATTCACCATTTCCTGGTTCTGTTAAATATACTATTTTGTGTCTAACAGGATTTTCTACTACTCCTTCAAAGTTTACTTTTTCGTTCATTCTTTTTGTCATTACAGGAGCTAATGCTGCAAGCAGCAATGAAGCTACTAATAATGCCATGAGCATTTCAACGAGGGAGAAGCCATGCCTTAAACCATGCTTATTATAAAATATTGAAAACTTACTAAAACTCTTCATTTATCAAGTCCTTTCATCATATTTTGCATTATATTTCTTTATGAAAAATATTGTCTAACAGTATATTATACTATCAGACAATATATTTCAAGTAGTATTTATACTATAAATAGTATTATTTTATTTGCGCTTCTAAGGCAAAATAGCAAATGGGGGGCAAGAAATGACTGAAAACATGAAAAAACTTCTTGGGAAAAGAATAAAAGAAATCAGAAATAAAAGAGGTTTAACTCAGGAAAAATTAGCAGAACTAGTTGAAATTAATACGCCAAACATAAGCTATATTGAAAACGGTAAATTTTATCCGTCTTATGAAACATTTATCGGACTTATACGCGCACTTGAAGTAGAACCATGTGAATTATTTGCATTTGATAATATGACAAAAACCCCGGATGAATTAAAAAATGAAATGATAGAGGCTTTTAATAAAGATGAAAAACTCTTAAGACTGATTTATAAAATATATAGAGCCATAGCGGTTTAAATTTATTCGTTATTTTCAAAGTCAGTGTTTATCGTATTTTCTTTAAAAATATTCTTCTTTTTAAAGTCATTTGGGTTGCAATGTATTAAATAACCGCATTTTACGCAGGCAAGAACAGTATTTGTAGAATCTATAGGCGAAAAAATATGTTCACATGTTTCATCTGACTCGGATTGTTCCTGTAAAGGCTCATCTAAGACAGGTTTAACTGTTTTTTTATTAAACTTCTCTTTTAATTTAAAAAATAATTCTATAATATACATACGTCTGTTTTTAAATTATAATCTAATTGTTATGAAAAACAAAAGCGAAATATTTATATCATCAACAGTTGATTTCCATAATATATATGGTGCTGTAGAAACAGCAAATGAACTTGGCACAGGCTTAGAAATAAGCCGTTTTGGCAAATTGAAAGAGCTTGAAGATAATTTTGATGAAACACTTAATATATATAAAGATGCAGTTAAAGATTTAGAGCACGGTTTAACGCTGCATGGCTTCTTTTCAAATCTTTGTGTGTGCTCAAAAGACCCTTTAATTCAAGAAGCCTCAATCAAAAGATATTACCAGAGTTTTGAAATAGCTGCAGAGCTTGGCGCAAAGACAGTTGTTTTTCACACTTGCTATAATAATTTATTAAAGCAGGAACAGTACAGGCAAAATTTTTTCTTAGGCACGCTTGAATTTTATAAAGAATTGATTCCGCATTTTGAAAAAGAAGGAATTATTGCAACCATTGAAAATGTACATGAAAAAGACAATGAACTTATCAGAAATATTGTTGCAGCGATTAATTCGCCTAATTTAAAGGCAACAATTGATATCGGGCATTGCAACCTGCATTCAGACATTCCTGTTTCGGATTGGATTAAAGATTACGGCATAATGCTTCATCATATGCATTTTCACAATAATTTCAAAAATGAAGATGCACACAGCTCTTTAAAAAATGGAACACTTGATATAAAACCTATTTTAGAAACATTAAAAACAATGCAATTATACCCGCAGATTACTTTTGAGATATTTAACAGAGAAGAGCTTTATGAAAGTGTTGAATATTTTAGAGAGCTTTATAAAGAAGTATACGGAGAATCTTTGAATTAGGCTATTTTCCTATAATCCTTGTCATATCATCTATTTTACCGTTTAGCATGTTTATTATGGGGATTAATTCATAATCGTTTTCTTTTATCCATATGTTAAGTACTTTTGTTATGGATTTTATTTCACTGAATTTATCTTCAAGCGCAACTAATTTATTTAATACCATCTGAAAATCGTTATCATCTGCCATATTATTCTCCTTTTCTTTAAAAAGTAGAACACACAATTAGGTTTTTAAAAAAATTTTAGCATTATGATAAAAGCATGACAAATGGTTCGGAAAAAATTAAAGAAAATCTTGGTATCAATATGAAAAAATACAAAAAAGCGCTAAAACTCACACAGCGCGAACTTGGCATACAAATAGATGTAACGGAATCCTACATACGTTTTTTAGAAAAAGGTACCAGAAAGCCAAGTGTGATGTTCTTGGAAAACTGGCTGATGCTTTAAAAATTGAGCCTTATGAATTGCTGAAGTAAATCAAATGATGGTGCAATAAATTGCACGCTGCTGCTGTTTATAAATTATTAAAATAATTAATTATATATTTTTCCCTATTAATGAATTATGCAGTATTTGGTTTTATCATCCCAAAACCAGTTATATTTAAGACAGCTTTCTTTATTAATCCGAATAAACCCATATTGTGTATTTATCATTAGCCCCTCTTTACAAGTGCCATTATCAAGACAGATATCTTTATCGTTATCAAGATGTAAATAAAATACAAATAAAGATGCAAATATAGATAGAAGAATTAGAAATAAAATCGTAAAAATTTTTGCCATATTATTATTATTTTATCATATTAGTATTTTTTGTACCTATCAGGAAATCCCTTAGGTATTAGTTCTAATAATAAATCATAAGGAATCCCGTTTGGATATAATCTGCCCAAATCACGACCTTTTTGATTTGCATTTAAATCTTCTTGAATATCTTTCAGACTTTCTTGAATAGAATAACCTTTATTTAAATTTCTATAATAGTCTGTTCCTTCACGCAAATCACCAATTATTTTGGCAAACATTGAACCTACAATTCCACGCTGTGCAGATTCTAGATTAGCTTTTGCATGAAAATATTTATCTGCACCAATAGTGTTGGCATTTTGCATTTGGTAATAATTTGTTAAAAAAATACCAAGAGTTTGAAATAAAGTATTTTTGGGGTCATTTAAACTTATTTCATCGGCAATAATAGCATCCAAAAAGTCTTTAAAGGTTCTTTGCAGCTGTTTTTGCAGATTAGCATTTATACTAGCCCCGTCTGGTTTGCTTCTATAATGTGCCTTAACAAAAGTACCATCCTCTCTTAAATATTCATGTACAAATACAACATCGTCTCTGTTTTTAAGTTCAGAGTTTGTTGGTATTCCTAAATTTTCCATTTGATAATCAATAGCCTTCTCATTTCTCTGAAATTCTTTTGAAGACATATTTTTAATATCTTCACTTGTAAATATTCTGTTATTATTTGAAACTTTATTAAAAAAGTTTTTGAAAGTGAAAGAGATTAGCTTAATTCCTTTCCAGTTTAAGATATAAGGCAGTGTGATAAAAAAGATTAAATAAACAATAAAAAGTTAATTCAGTATATATTTAGAATTATAATTAAACTATAAAGCAAGGCATAATATTTTTCTATTACCCAAATCACTCAAGGAAAAAATTTGTTTATATTTTAGGCTTCTGCTTTTTGGGCTTTTAGTTCTTCCACATTTTCTTCAACAGGGTTGATAGGCAGATAAAATCCAAATGTTGAGCCTTTGTTTAATTCTGACTCTACAAAAACCTTACCGCCGTGGTGTTTTTCAATGGTCACTTTTACAAGATGAAGCCCTAAACCTGTTCCTTTTATTGTGTGGGTATCATTTTCAACCCTGTAAAATCTGTCGAAAATCTTTGCCTGATGTTCTTTTGAAATTCCAATACCCTTATCTGATACAGTAACTTCAATAAACCCCGGCATACTATCCGAAACCTTTGCTTTAATATTTATAGATGTATCATTCGGTGCATATTTTACAGCATTTGAAATAAGATTTGTTACCACTCTTTCAATACTTTCTTCATTGTATGGAATTTCAGGTATTTCACCTTCTTTTTCTACAATAAAATTCACATTTTTTTCTTCTGCCAGAATTTTTAAATTAGAAAGAGTATTTTCCAAAGTAAGCATTAAATCGCCATTAGTCTTTTCATAGCGCGCATTTGATTCAAGTTTTGAAAAATCAAGAATATCATTTACCATATTATTTAAGCGTATAATTTCCTGATTTATAACACCTATAAACTCTTGCTGCTCCTCAAATTTAAACTCATTTCCATAGTTATAAAGAGTATCAATATAGCTTCTTAAAACAGTAACAGGGGTTCTTAATTCATGGGATACATTTGATATAAAATCGCTTTTTAGCCTGTCTACTTCAGCTTCGCGCGTTATATCTATTAAAACAATGATATAGCCAAGGTAATCGTGAGATTTTGAAAACATTGGAGAAATAACGGATTTCACCACTCTGTTGTTGACATTTACACTAAATTCCAAGGGTTTTTTCTCAATAATTTCAAGAGGAGTCTTTTTAAATGTTTCAATTTCTTCTTTAAAACAGGGGGCGCCTTCTGTATCAAGGTAGTTTGCAAATGATGTATCAATGATTTGTTCCTGCTTTATGGATAAAATGTGCTCTGCTATAGGATTTACTAAAACAACCGAATCCTCGCTATCACACACTACAACACCATTTGCAATGCTCATTAAAACCGATTCAAATTTATTGCGCTCAAGGGTTAATTCTTCGATATTTTGTTCTTCATATATATGTAATCTGCTTGACATATCGTTAAAAGCATTAAAAAGTTCTTTAATTTCACCTGAAGCGTCTTTATATTCTAAAATTGTGCCAAATTTACCGCCAGATATGGCTTTTACCCCCTGATGCAAAATAGATAATTCCCTTGTTATTAAAAAAGTATTTATTAATATAACAAAGGTGAAAACTGCCCAAACAAGCGTAAATACGATAAACATTGAATTTTTGGTAGTCTTTGCAACTGATGATGCTATTGTTGCATTTAAACCTATTTCAACTGTTCCTTCAATTTCCCCATTAGAATTTAAAATGGGTGCCGAAAGGTTTGTTTTTGTGTGTTCTGCTCTGTCTTTAAAGTTTTCTGTGGTGGAGAAAATAACTTCATTTTTATTATTTTTAAAAGTTACGAAAGAAATGTCGCTATTGCTCTCTAATATTGAAACAGAGTGAGATTTTAATATTTTAACTTTTTCATTTTCAGATTTGTTTTTCGTAAGCTCATAGCTTTGAATTGCAATAGTTTTCCCTAAAAGCTGCCCAAAGTTTGCATAGCTTTCGTATAATTTTTCCTGAATTTTTCCAATTGCAAAGATTGAAACAGCAATAATTAAAATGGTTGAAATAAAAAGCCCTGCAATAATAAGCCTGTTTTGAGCCGTGTTATCAAATTTTATACCTGAATTAACAATGTTTTTCATAATCAACGACATTATACCACAGCATTTTTACCATGGTATAATATTTTCAAATGACAAAATTAACTAAAAAGGTAATATCTTCAAACAAAAAAGCCTTTCACGATTTTATTATTTGTGAAAGATATACTGCTGGCATTGTTCTTATGGGGACAGAAATAAAATCTATAAGAAAGGGTGGAATTAACCTGAAAGACAGCTTTGCTAAGATTGAAGATATGGAAGCATTTTTGCACAATTGCCACATAAGCCCGTTTGAGGGCGGAAACAGGAATAATCACGACCCAAAACGCGTGCGCAAGCTGCTTTTAAACAAAAAAGAAATTTTGAAAATTTTAGGAAAAGTAAAGCAGGACAGCTATACGATAGTTCCTTTGGAATTATTTATAGAAAGAGGCTTTGCAAAGCTTGAAATCGGCTTATGCAAAGGTAAAAAGCTCCATGATAAAAGGGAAACCTTAAAGAAAAAAGATATTCAAAGAGAAATGGAAAGATATAAATAATATTTGACATTTTGCTTTGTGAAATTTAAAATATACTACAATTGTAAAAAATAAGGAATAAGAGAAAATGGCAGTAGAGAGAAGTATGGCAAAGCGCCCAAATTGGTCTTCAGGGTTTGCATTTATAATGGCAACACTGGGAAGTGCCGTAGGGCTTGGTAATATTTGGCGTTTTCCTTATGTTATGGGACAAAATGGCGGCGCATTATTTCTTTTAATGTATATTCTTTTAACCATATTTATATGCTCAGTTCCGCTTCTTTGCGAACTTTTGCTTGGAAAGCAGATGAGAAGAGGGGTTATCCGCTCTTATGAAAAAATAAATAAAAAATTCAGCATTTTTGGCTGGCTTTGCTTTGCAACTTCAATTTTTATCCCATGCTTTTATTTTGTAGTGGGCGGCTGGACTGTAAATTATATATTTATATATTTATTCGGCACAATTCCTGTTAATGAAATCAGCCAGGCAACTTTTGACACATTTGCAGCGCAGCCTGTTGCACCGCTTATTATGGGAATTATTTTCCTTTTCCTATGTGCAATCTTCCCGTTTAGAGGCGTAAATAAAGGGATTGAGCAAGCAAATAATATTATAATGCCTTTATTTATAATAATGTTGTTTTTCCTTGCAGTTACAGGGTTATTTTTAGATAATTCAATTGAAGGCTTAAAATTTATGTTCCAGCCTAACGTTGAAAACTTCACTTTTAAGACAGTCTTAACAGCGCTTGGGCAGGCACTCTTCACGTTAAGTGTCGGCATGGGATGCCTTGTTACATACGGCAGCTATTTGAAGAAAGACAGTGATATAATCAAGTCTTCAACGCTTTTAATTATCGGAAATACAATCATAGCAGTGCTTGCGGGAATTATGATTTTCCCTGCAGTATTTTCTTTTAACTTAGAACCCTCTGCAGGAGCTGGTTTAGTGTTTATTACACTTCCAAAAGTATTTGCAGCATTGCCTTTTGGACAATTCTTCGGACTAATGTTCTTTGTATTATTGTTCTTTGCGGCATTAACATCCGGAATAAGCTTATTGGAAGTGAGCATTGCGGCAATTTTAGAAAAGTTCAAAATATCAAGAAAAATTGCCACCGTTATTATGTCATCAATAATTTTAATTTTTATGGTGCCCACAACCTGGTCATTTGGACCACTGGCGGGTTACAAGCTTTTTAACATGACATTCTTTGAAATAATGGACTTTACAGCTTCTAATATCCTGCTTCCCCTTAATACAATTATACTTTGCGTGGTTGTAGGATGGATTTTAAAACCAAAAATGGAGCTTTTAACCAACAATAAAAAATTCTACGATGTATTTACTTTCCTTTTAAAATTCATCGTTCCACCCGTTTTGATTTTGCTTATGCTGTTTGGGCTGGGACTGGTGTAATTTAAAAGATACTACAAGTATTACGGTTAATAATAAAATAGACCAATTCTGCGACCAAAAAAGCTTGAATATTAAAATTTAAGCTTACAGGAATTTGCAGCAGCCAAATAAATCAATTCTACAATAGTCACAGGCATTTCACAGAGGAAAATTATTTTGTAATAAAGGACCGTAAAAAGAAATTTGCCAAATGCGATAAGATATCAATGAAAGATGCACAAAATCGCAAATTTCCCCGTGTCCTGTTTGCAAAACAATTTTACGAAGAAAAAATACACCCCTAAAACTAAACATGGTGCAAATATTGGTACATTAAAATTCCGTCTTTATTTACTAAAGACGGAATTTTAAAAACTAAACTTGAATGTACTTTTACATCACCATCTCTAAACCAATCAAATCCTTGGTTTCACGAACCATTAATTTAGAATTTGCAGTTTTAACGATATAAATTGTATCATTATCATTTTGTTCTGCTATACGAATTTGAATATTAGGATTTAGAAGTGTAATCTTACCAAAGTTTTGAATAACGAAGATTTCATCTTCAATATAGCCGATAAGCGCAATATTACCGTCATAATTAACAAGGCAAAGTCCTCTGTTTTCTCCAAAGCTTTCTGTTGCAAGTACATCAGCTTCATCTTCAGAGGTTTCAGCTGGTTCTTCCTCTTTTTGAGCCATTGCAACAGCAGCTGCCTCAACTTCTTCAAAGCTTTGCATTAATTTTGGCTCATAAATACCGTTTTCATCAGGAAGAGCCTGTGTTTCAACAGGAGTTTCAACTTTTCCGGGCTCATAAACGTCATATTCACTATCCGCAGCTTTTACCTGGGCATCTTGTTTTAAACTGTCCAGACCTTCATATGCAGCTCGTGCAGCTGCTCTTTGAACTTCTTCTTTTGAAGCTTTTCTTGTTTTTGGAGAAGCTAAAAGAATTATTGCAATCAGTGCAAGTAAAGCTGCTATTAATACTAAGATATTATCTTTAATTATTCTTAAAGCAGTTTTAATATTTTGTTTAATTTCATCTTTTCTTGTAAGTTCAGGTATAACTTCCTGTTCGCCAGTAGCAAGTTCTGTTAAACCTTGCTCTTTAGCTTCTTCTTCAAGCAGGGTTTCATCAGCATTATCTGTTATATCAGTGTCAATAACTTCCTCTAAATCAGCCACAACCGGTTCTTTTGGCTTAACTGTCTCTTGGATATGTTTTGGCTGGGTTTTCGGTTTGGTAACAATTTCTATTTCATTGCTGTTTGAAGCAATATGAACAGATTCTTGTTTTTTAGCCGTTGTATTAACCGGAGGATTTCCGGCAATTTTTACGGTTTCATTAGTTTGAACCGGCTTAACAGCAGGTTTTACGGATTCAGTTTTTACAGGTTCAGGTTTTACAACAGGTTTAGCCGGTTTTGTCTGCACATTTGAATAACTTGTAGGTTTCCCGTCAAATGCACTATCTAATTGAGCTAATTTCTTTGAATCAATATGTGGTGCCTGTTTTCCTGCAGTTTTTACATTTGCACTCAAAGTCACAGGCTTGCTTGTTGAAATATTTATCTTTGTATAACCGTTGTTCAAATCTTGTCCTGCATAAGGGAAAAGTTTAACATCAACTTTGTTTACATCTCCGGTTCCACCTACAGATGTTATTGAATGGTAAGTTTCAGGCAATAAAATGTAATAATTTGTATCAGTTTTTTTAATTACCTTAATCGGCTCATTATAAGGCTTTTGGGTAAATAAATCCACCTTATAGCTGCCATCATTTGCTTTAACTACATCTACCTTTAAAAGATTATTTTTATAATCTGAATCAAGCGCCATGGTATCAGCGTTAAAAACACCCCAAAGCCCTAAAAACATAGTTAAAATTATACCTGGAATATATTTTTTCATTATTCTATCCCTTCAATACCGGATTTTTCCGGGGTTATTTCCTTAAGTTTTTATACTATAATAAATTACAAAGCTAATTATACTATGAATACAAAAAACTGGCAAAAAATCAATATATAGAAGAACTAATACTATGGACAAAAATTTTAAATCAGGCTTTGTAAGCCTAATAGCAAGACCGAATGTTGGAAAATCAACTCTGTTAAATAAAATTGCAGGACAAAAAATTGCAATCACAAGTCCTGTAGCCCAAACAACAAGGTACCAAATAAAATGCATACATACAGATAATGATTCGCAAATAATATTCATTGATACCCCTGGTGTACATAAACCTTTAAATAAACTTGGGGAATTTTTATCCGATGAATCAAAATCTTCCCTTGAAGATTCTGATTTAATTCTTTTCTTAGCAGATTCAAATGATGAAGCAGGGGCAGGCGACAGGTGGATTGTTGAAAATTATTTAAAGGATATTAACAAGCCTATAATAATTGTTGCAAATAAAATTGATACGGCAAAAAAAGAAAAACTTGAATTAAACATTATATCTTATAAGCAATTGTTTGAAAAAAATTATCCTATCATTAAAATCAGCGCCAAAACAGGGAAAAATATAAATACACTTATTGAAAAAATTAAAGAACAGCTGCCAAGCGGGGTAAAGCTATATCCGGATGATGAAATTACAGACCAAAACCTGCGTGCTATCGTATCAGAAGTAATCAGAGAAAAAATTATTTTAAATACAAAAGAAGAAATCCCGCATTCTGTAGCAGTTTTGGTTGAAGATTATAAACACACAGATAAAATAGATAAAATCAAAGCCCAGATAATAGTTTCAGCTGAAAGCCAAAAGGGGATAATAATAGGTAAAAACGGCTCATTATTAAAAAAGATTGGCACCGAAGCAAGGCTTGAAATAGAAGAAATTGCCCAAAATAAAGTATTTTTAGAGATTTTTGTAAAGGTTAAAAAAGCCTGGCAGAAAGATGAAAATACTTTGAAGCTTCTTGGGTATGAAAAGAAACCCTAAATTTTAATTTCAATTGCCTTAACAATTTTATATAAAACTCTCTTGCGGTCTATATCAAATGTTTTTATTGCGTTACATAACTCATCTTCAAGATGCTGGCTGCTTTTAAGATAATCAGCATCCAGTTCAAAAATTTCATTCGGCTGCACATCAAATTGCTGCTGAATATTAATAATGGTAAGTGTTGAAGGCAGGCTTTTCCCATTTTCAATATTTGATAAACTTGAAGGCTCTATCCCGATTTTTTCTGAGAATACCTCCTGGGTTAGGTTTTTGCTCCACCTAATTCTTCTGATGTTTGCACCCAAGAGCTTTTTTATTTCCTGCTCATTCATTTTTTCTATACCTTAATTAAGCTTACTTGATATAAGCATATTATTTTTACGACACAACTTTGCATAATGTATACAACAAATTTTTATTGATTTTTAATGTAAACATTATTATAATATATTGTGTAGAATAAAATTTACTTAAAAGTTGTTCTAAAGACCAAAAATAGTTATTAGATTAAATATGTGAGAAATTGTTTATGCGAAAAAAAGTTGTTCAATTGCGCTGCAATAATGCAGCAAAAATGTTGATGCCTGCTTTCTCCCTCGTTGAAATGCTTATGGCATTATTGGTTGCTTCATTGTTACTTGCAGCACTTGCTCCTGTTATGACAAAAAGGATGGCAGATAATGAAATTAAGGTAATGAAAGAATCAATTAATTATGAAAGAGATACGATAATATCTGCATTTGACAGTGATACTAATTTTACCATTCCTTTAGATGCTTATCAGGTAAGAGTAACAATGATGGGAGGAGGAGGCAAAGGAGGAGATGCGCTGTACGGAAATAAGGAATTTACAACATCACAAAATTTTACAGTTCCTGATGGTGTTACTAAATTAAGAGTATTTATGATAGGAGGAGGCGGAAGCGGTGCATCAGGCGGGCAGATAAAAAGCTGGATGCATAATGATATACCAGAACTAAATACTGCAGACTACAGTATAACAACATCAGGCACTTATACATTTGCAAACAAAATTGTAATACCTGATGCATATAAAGCTCCTGCGCTTCACAATTATTGCACTACATCAGGTACAACAAACTGGGTGCTCATATCAAATAATACAAATATTGCTCCAAATACAAAGTTAAGCAAAGCGGGGGGTGATGGCAGTGCAAATGTTACAATAACAAAAGCTACGGCATGCGGGGCAGGAGGAGGAAGCAGTAATTCAGTAAACAGGTATGGAGAACCAAACACTACAAGTGATTATATGGCTTTTGGCGGGAGCGGAGGTTATCTTGTTAATCAAACAATCAACTATACTGCAAAACCCGCTGCCATTACTTTTAAAGTAGGCGAAGCAGGTAAAAGCGGAACCGGCATTCATTGGGATAATTTAAGTACCACTTCTTGCACAGGGGGCGCAGGGGGTGCAGGGGGTACAAAAGGAGGAAACGGCGGCAGCAATTGTTCATACGCCGGGGTAGCTTATCAAGCTATTGCCGGAGGGGGCGGGGGCGGTTCTACCGCGATATTAAATTCTTCAAACAGCATGATTTTTGAAGCTCCAGGTGGTGGAGGTGCGGGAGGCTTTATAGAAATATGCCGTGCAAGCTGGGCAAATGGCGGTTCCGGGGGCGGGGGCGGCGGGACTCTAAACAAAAATGTTGGTTGGGGCGGATATCCTGCCGGCACTATAAGCAGCAGCGCGGGCAGCTTTGGTTATGTAGCACAAGCTGGAACAGGATCAGGGGGATACGCCCCAGGTAAAACTGGTTTTGTTCAAACTCGGGGCACAAATGATGAGTGTCAAAGTGCCACAGGGGGCGGGGGCGGTGGAGGTATTGGAGGTATTGGCGGGGGCAAGGGCAGTTTAAACTCAATATTTGGTACAAATAACTGCAACAGCGGTAAACCCGGCGCAATAAAAATATGGTACAACATTCCAAAAGTAACAAACGGATTAAAATGCGAATATAAAAATCTTGCTAATTCAGGCGGAGGAGGCGGAGCAGGACAGATATGGCTTGGTGAAATAGATGTAACCCCAAAACAGGTTATTAAAATAAATATAGGAAATGGCGGTGCAAGGACAACTGCATACAATGTAAACGGCAATGACGGAGGCGCTACAAGCGTTGTTGTTGGGGGAACTTCGTATTCCGTATTAGGAGGCAAAGGTGGAAAATATGAAACAAATAATACTTATATTGTAAATTCAGGGGGCTTAGGCGGCGGATTAAATAAAAATAATTTATCATCGAGTGCCAGATATAAAAACTGGTTAAATCTTGACGAAAGTCTTGTTGGTGGTAAGAATGGCTCTCAAGGGAACATTGTATCAGGTGGTGCCAATGGAGGCAATGGCGGAACTTCATATAGATTTGGGACTGCACTAAACGGGGGAAATGGCGGTACATCACAATCAAACGGAACAGATGCTTCAACAGCAAGCTACGGCGCAGGCGGCGGGGGTGGAGGAGGAGTTACCGCCTATGGACATAACCCGGGACTTGGCGGCAAAGGGGCTAATGGGTATGTATTTATTGAATGGGGCGGATATAACGGAGGAGGAGGAACTGCAGGCGAAATAGTAAAAACCACGTTAACAAACTTTGACGGGGATACAAGTAAAAGAATAATGCAAATTAAAATAGGTCGCGGCGGTAACTCTGCAAACAGTAATGGCGGAGAAACAAGTATAAGCGTAATATCAGGAGGAAAAACCGTAACTCGTACAGCAAAAGGCGGTGCGGCAGGAAATAAGGGTGAAGCAGAAAGTCACGGCTTGGATAAAAACTTGCCTGACGATTTTTCAGAACTTTATAAAGAATATATTCAAGGAAATATAAGTATTATTACAGGACAAAAAGGGACTAATGATTATGGCGGCATGGGCGGATATTTATCCTGTTTGTTTAAAACAAAAGATGAATCAGGGAACAATATATGCGCTTCAACTATTAATGCAAATGATGGAACAGATACTACACTTGGACCCATCCGTCCAGGGTGCGGCGGCTCACATATTCCATCTCCCATATACAATCCCATATGTAACGCCAAAGCAACAACAGCTTCAGCTGATGGGGGAAACGGCATACTTGGAGGCGGGGGCGGGGGCGGTGCCGTTCTTAATTTGATTGAAGGCAAAGGCGGTAACGGCGGTAATGGATTTGTAATCCTAGAGTATAAGAGCACAATGCTTGATTAAGATGATATCAAGTAATATATGAACTGATATATAAAATAAATTTACGATAAACAACTTTTCTGGGGCGCGTTTCAAGTAACCTTCGCGCCTCTTTTTTTATGAAAAATTTTATACTGATATTGCTATAAGTTCAGTGTTTTATTATTATATTGTTTAAGGAAATTTACTCAGGAGTGTTAAGGCTTAAGGGTTTTAACAGATGAGAATTTCAAATCGTCAATGTTGCCATCCTCAAGAAGATGGTGAATGTCAAACGACTAAAGACTTTTTGGGGTTTATACCAAAAAAACTGAATTAAACATTGCAAATATTAATGCACAACATTAAAAATACAGCGCATTGCAGCTCTGCGACAACTATGAGAGTTCTAAGTACGGCGCTGCGCGGTGCTACTACTTGGCTGGCGGCTGCCAGGGCTCTTACAACACAAACTGCAACCCGAACTACGTATGGTCAGGGTCAGTAGTTGACTCATCAAGTTATCACAGGGGGTTTGGTTTTGAATCAGGTACATTTGCTAACTTCTCAAACAGTTGTGGTACCGGTATGTATGGTAAGTGTATTACTAACTGGGCTTTTGGTGTGCGCTGTGTCCTGGATTTGAACAAAATTTCCTTTATATAAAAAGAAAGCCGGTAATAAGCCGGATTCTGTTTCAAGATAATCATCTGTCTAATGCGTTTTCTTATGCAGCTTCCAAATTGGAAAGGAAAAGGCACCATTGCTGCAAAATCAAACTTGCACCCTGCCGGGGTTTACCTTGCCCTCATCCCTTACGGAATAAGGCGGTGGGCTCTTACTCCGCCGTTGCACAATCACCTTTTTTGCCCTGCAGATGCTAAAACCCTCTAAGAGAGCTCATTTTGCACAAAATCAAGATTTTAGCAAAAAGAGGCAAGTTTAGCATGACAAAATAAGGCATTCTTCATTTCTGTGGCACTGTCCTCACGCTCACACGCACCTGGCTTTCCCAGGCGGCACGCCTTTTTGGGTGTCCGGACTTTCCTCACGAAAAAATTCGCGCGATTATCCTCCGACTTTCTTTCTTAATAATTATACAAGAAAATTAAAATTTGCTAAAATATAAAATTATGATAGATACACATTCACATATTGATATGCTTCAAAACCCTGAAGCAGAGGTTGAAGAAGCATTTAAAGCCGGAGTTAAAAAAATAATAATCCCCGGTGTTGAACCTGCAACATTTGACACAATAACAGAATATATTGATAAATATGACTGCGTTTATGGCACAATAGGCGTTCATCCTTCTGAAGCCCAAAAATTTAACAATGAAACAGCAAAAAAAATGATGCTTTTGGCACACCACCCAAAGATGGTCGGCATAGGCGAAATAGGGCTTGATTATTATTGGGATAAAACATTTATTGACGTTCAAAAACATGTCTTTAAAACGCAGCTGGAAATTGCAAAATCACTCAATCTGCCTGTTGTAATCCATGATAGAGAAGCGCATCTTGATACATTTGAAATTTTAAAAGAATATGATATGAAAAATGTCATTTTACATTGTTTTTCAGGGAGTGTAGAATTTGCAAAACAATGTGTTGAACTTGGCTGGCACCTTGGAATAGGCGGAGTTGTAACATTTAAAAACGCAAAAAAAATGAAGGATGTTGTAAAAGAAATCCCGCTTGAAAACCTTGTACTTGAAACAGATGCACCGTATCTTACGCCACACCCCTTTAGAGGTGAAGAAAATGCACCAAAATATTTAAACTTAATTGCAAAAGAAATCGCAAATATTAAAGATTTAACGTCTGAATTTGTAATAAAACAAACCACAAAAAACGCTGAGATAATTTTTGATTTTAATAAAGGAGAATAAAGATGTCTGCACAACAAAATGCACAATATAATCAAAATATACAAACAAAAGTTTCGCTTTTAATTTTTTTAAAAGGCTCTGTTGCACCGATTGTCCTTTATTTTGAAAATCCGCAAAGCATTTATGAAAACCTGCAAAATATTTTAAGAGCACAAGAAGCTCCAAAACTTATTGAACTTGATGCACTTGGTCCTATTAAAAAGGTTTGCCTTGTATCTTCCGAAATTTCAGGAATTTCAATTCAAGAAGAACAATATGTGGTAAAACCATAGGAAAAAAGATGAAAAAGAGATTAGATTTAATTCTTTTTGAGCATGGTTTTTTTGATTCAAAAAACTCCGCACAGGTAAATATTTTAGCCGGTAATGTTAAAATTAATGATACCGTGGTTTCAAAAGCAGGCGAATTATACGATGAAGAAAAGCTTTTTAGCCCTGATGGCAAAATGAAGCTTGAAATCAAGACTATCCCCTATGTTTCAAGAGGCGGCTTGAAACTTAAAGGCGCTATTGATGAATTTAAGATAAATTTAAAAGATAAAATATGTATTGATATAGGAGCTTCAACAGGCGGATTTACTGATTGTATGCTGCAAGAGGGGGCAAAATTTGTTTATGCGGTTGATGTAGGCTACGGACAGATTGCTTGGAAATTACGCTCCTGTGACAGGGTTAAAGTTATAGAAAAAGTGAATGTTAAAAACTGTACGTTTAATGAAATTTTTGGCACTGAAACCTTGCCTGATAGCGAACTATCTGAATTTTTATCTATGGATTTATCTTTTATATCAATAAAAAAAGTGCTTCAAAACGTTTTAAATTTTGTAAATAAAAATGCTGAAATGGTACTTTTAATAAAACCGCAGTTTGAAGCTGAAAAAAATGAAATTCAAAAAGGCGGGGTTGTAAAAGATTTAAATATTCACAAAAAAATTATTGAAGATATAAAAGAATTTGCAAAATCCTTATCCCTTGAAACCTTAGGAGTAACAACTTCACCCATACAAGGGGCAAAACAGGGAAATACAGAATATCTTATATATTTAAGGAGAATTTAATGGCAGTTGTTGAAACCCTTGGTTTAATAAGCTCTACAATGGATGCTTTGATTGATTTTGTAATAAATGATGAAGTTTTATCAAAGGATTTTGAAAAATATCTTGAAATTAATAATTTTAACATTGAAAGACAAACTGAACTTAATGAATGTCTTATAGAATATATACTGGATGAAAAAACGCAAGATACTATAAGGGTTTTAGGTTATTTCAGCCAAAAAAATCCAAGCTGTAATCAAAAAATAATAAACTCTTTTAAAAGGAGTTTTAAATCAGTATTTCGTATAAATAAAATCTTAAAAAACGCATATCAAGCAACTTGTCTTGCAAATGAAAAAGATTTTGAACTTATTCCCCTTGTTAAAATGACAAACTTAAGGCAGATTGGGCTTTATGATTATATTAAAGCAAGAATGGTTGAAATTGATAATGTTTTTTATTTATTGGAAATTTTTGACTGTTTTGGGCAATTCAGAGAATACGGCGCAAATGTTGAAACTGTTAAATGCCTTATAAAATACCCTGAATCACAAACAATGTATAATGATGAAAAACTAAAAGAATTACAAAATTCAACAAAACTATTTAATAAAAAATTCATTGAAATTTTTAACTGTGATGAAATTGTAACCTCAAACACCCTTGCAGACATATTTTTAGAAGATTTTAACTCTTTAATAGAAGATGGTGTGAATAATATTTCAAAAGAAAAGTATGAAACAGAACTTGAATATAAATATTTTGAAATAGATAACGGAAAAGAAGAGGACTTTATAAAAAATGCTACTGGAGGCTTTTCAATTTCGGATAAACCTTATGATATAGGATTCTTTGCAGATGAAGCTTCAGGGCTTTATATTATACCTTTTCTTGGAACATTTAACGAAATATTGAAACAAAATTCGCTTAATACAATTGAAAATGCTAAAGAATGCATTGAATATTTTATTACATCGGATAAAGTTTCACCAAATCTTTTAATTAAAAAAGAGAAGGAATTTAAAAACTTTATTCCTTTGATAAATAATGTTTTTGATAAAAATTTTAAAGATATAAGAGAGATTATTTCCACATTTAAAGAGGATTGGACAATTCAAAATAAATTTTCTCCGACTATGGTTTTATATAATTCAAAAACGTTTGAAAAATTAATAGGCATACAAAATGAAGCTGCAAAAGAAACAAAAAATATAGGCAGAAATGAGCTTTGTCCTTGCGGCAGCGGGAAAAAATACAAAAACTGCTGTCTTAAAGATTAAATATTTAAAGTTTTACACATCATATAAAATGATATAAAATTAAATAATCATTTATAGAGGAGAAAAATAAATGTCAGATGAAAACAAAGAAAAATGCACAAAAAAGAAGACGTTAACAATTCTTGTTATAGTTGCAATTGCACTTTCAAGTATCGCTTTAATACTGGATGGAATTTTGATACATAAATTAGCCCAAAAAGGCTTATTTCAAAGCCCTGTAGTAATTTCAAAACAATATGATAAAGGGCAGTCAATGGAGAAAGCTCTTAAAAAAGAAAAACCTGTAATTGTTTGGTTTTACACAGACTGGTGCGGATATTGCCAAAGATTTGCACCAACTTTCGGTAAAGTTACAAAAGACAAAAAAATTAAAAACAATTTTGCTGTTGCATATGTAAATGCTGAGTATGCCGAAAATCAGGATTTAGTGCAGGAATACCAAATCCAGGGCTTTCCTACAATTTATCTTTTAAACCCAAAAACAAAAAATAAGGTTTTAGTTGATAATTCAAAACTATTCATACCAAATGCAAAAGAAGAACTTGTAAAAGAATTTATGATATTTGCAAGAGAAAACAATGTAAGTAAAGCTGAAGAAACTCAAAAATAAAATTAAAAGATTATTAAGCCCTCCTATTTTGTACATTTTGTCCAGGGGAGGGCTTTTTATATGTAAAAAGCTATTTTCGAAAAAAAAGGACTCTTTAATGATAAAGAGTCCAAACTGTCTGGAATTAAGAATAGCTGGAAGTATGAAAAAGATTTAATTATATATAACAATACATACAATAAGTTCACAATTAGCCATTTGGGTAGATTAATAAATTTGATAAAAAATAAAGTGTACTTTTAACAATATAGAAAATAAAACATGTGACAAATTTTAATAAAACAGGTTAAAATGCAGGTATAATAAGGAGAAAAAAAATTTTTCACAGGGGTTGACAAATATTTTTTTTAGGTACATAATACAAGTATACAAAATAAAGTGTTAGACAAACACTAAAAAGAAAACAAAAACCAAAGGATAGAAAATAAAATGTTGAGAGTAAATACCATATCAAATGTAAATAATACACTAAAAAATATAAGCTTTAAAGCCGGCGTTCAAACAAACTACGGCGTACAAGAAAAAACAGGCAATCTTGTTGACCAAGGGATTTTAACAGGTTTTGTCGGCGTAATTAAAGATTCACCCCTTTTCAATTTCAGCCAAATTAACTCAAGAGCTGAAAGTATTAAAAACGGCGTGAACGAAACTAAAAAATTAGATATGATTGCTTAATTAAATTAAGCAAAGAGCATTATCAACACCTAACAACACAATCCCGAAGCATAACACAACACAAAAACCGGTCTCATTATCAAATGAGACCTTTTAATTTATATAAATTTATTAATTAAATAATTTAAAATATTAAGGTAAAATTCAAGATAAAAAAATATCCTCCAAAAAGTTTACTAAATTTTATAATTTTAATAGTTGAAATAATTTATTTTTTATTTATAATAGACTTATCAACTTAAAAGGAGAGGGTTGCAAGATGCCTGAAAATGAATTACCAAAAAATATGGGAAAAAAAATAGCAGATGCACTCAAAAAACAAAATGAAGGTTTAGAAACTGATACTGTAACAGAAACTGTTACTGAAGAATATAATAATACTGCTGATAACAATGATTTCAACACAGCAGAAAATAATGATTTTGGAAGCATGGCTTTTGAATCAGAATTTAACAATTCAGATTACTCAGCTCCTGTATTCAATGTTGATACAGAAGATGTTGATGAAAACCCTGAATTAAAACTTACGATTGATTCAGAGGATGATTCTGAAGAATTTGAAATGCCAAATAACATAAACGTTTTAAAACGTTTAATTTCACAACTTCCATCAGGTGTACCCAGACAAACCGGTGCACAAATTATACGCCAAACAATTGAAGCACTTGGTATTCCAATGAAGAGTGTTTTACAAGATGCTCAAAGAGTTAGAGACTGCTTAAACAGCTCAATTAAGGATTGTCACTATACTATACAAGAATACAAAAGTAATATTAAAAATCTTGAAAAGCAAAGTGCAAGTTACCAAAGACAGCTTTCAAAATTAAATGATATAATTGGATTGTTCGTTTACAACGAAAAAAAATAATTGAATACTATGCCCCCATCGTCTAGAGGCCTAGGACAACACCCTTTCACGGTGTAGACAGGGATTCGAATTCCCTTGGGGGTATATTATTATCTTTAGACACAGGATAGACAAAATTTGATTATCAATATAATCAAATTAGTTTTCGCCCTTTAAATTTAAAAGAGGAGTTTTAATTATGAAAAATGTATTAGCTATGCTTTTAGCTTTAATCTTAACAACTTCAATTTGCAATGCTGCAACAACTAAAACAAATATGGGCTCAAATCTTAAAAATGCAATTAAAAAAGATGTTGAAGCTACAAAAAAAGCTATTAAAAGCGATGTAGAAAAAGCAAATAAGGAAAAGCAAGCTCAAAATAAAGCTGCAAATAAAGAAAAGAAAGCAAAATTAAAAGAGCAAAGAGATACTCAAATTTCAAACATTGATAAACAAATAGAACAAAAGAAACAGCAGCTAAATGCTACAAAAAAATCTACAACAATGACAGAAACTGAAAAAACAATTAAAACAAGAGCATACGAAAGACAAATTGAGGCACTTGAGGCTAGAAAAGCAAGAATTGACGAAGCTTACAAAAAGAGTATTGAAGCTTTAAACTAGTTTTTTATCAAACCTAAGCATACACACTTTTAAGGCGTTTAATGTTTTAAAAGTGTGTACTTTTCTTATTTTTTGATATAATTTAACTTATGGATAATATAGAAACAACAGAGCTTTTGGATAAATCTTTAGAGCTCATAAATGATGAGCAATTTGAAGATGCTTACGAACTTTTAAAAAAGGCTTCAAAAAAAGACCCTGATAATATTGAAATATTAAAAAATCTGGGACTCACTTTAATAAATCTGCAAGATTTTATTGAAGCAAAAAAAATATTTATCTCCGTCACAAAAAAAGACCCTGATAATGCTAATGCCTGGTATTATTTAGGAAGCATTCAGGAAAAATTGGATGATTTTAATGAAGCCATTATCTCCCATAAAAAAGTTATAGAATTAAGACCTAAATATATTGATGCATACAAGGCACTTGGTGTTTTGTATCTTAAAATGGGCAGATTTGATGAACTTGTTGAAACTATAAAACAGGCTATTGAAATTGAAAAAGATGATTACCAGCTCTTTTACATAATTTCATCCGCTCTTATGGCAAAAAAAGAAGATGATGAAGCCTTAAAATATCTCGAAGAAGCACATAGATTAAGCCCTGAACATATACAGATTTTAAATAACATAAGTACATGCTACATCGCAAAAGGCGAGTATGACAAGGCTGAGCAATATTTGAAAAAAGCCTTTGGTTTAGATGATAAAAACCCTTCTACAAACTATAATCTTGGCTCTCTATATCAACTAAAAGGAAGCTTTGAAGAGGCTTTTGCATATTTTAATACAGCATATATGAAAGAGCCGTCTTCCACCTTCTTGTCTTCTCTTGCATATTGTGCAATTCAGGCGGGAAAATGGGAAACTGCGTGTAATTTATACAAAAGCCTTGTTGCAATTCATCCTGAAAAATTCAATTTCAAAATGAATTATTTGAATTGCTGCATTCAAATAGGCAGATATAAAGACGGATTGGGAATAGCTCAAAAACTTGCTAAATTAAACCCCAAATCAATTGATATACAAAAAAAACTTGCTTATCTCTATAGACTTACAAAAAAACCACAAAATGCAATTGAAATATTGGAAAAGCTTTTAAAACGCGGCAAAATTGATTTTGAAATTTGTTATAATCTTGCAATTGCCTATGTGAATATTGATGAACTTGAACAAGGAAAAGAAAATCTTAAAAAATGTATATCACTGGAACCAGATAATCCGGTTGCAAGGAAGGATTTAGGGATTGTATATTTAAAGATGAACTATGCAGACTGGGCTTTGGATGAATTTCAAACTGCAATCAATCTTGAACCAAGTAATGCAGAACATTATTTCAATTATGCCGTAGCGCTCTATCAAACACAAGAATATGCCAAAGCAGATGAATATTTTAAAACAGCACTTGAACTTGATAAGGATAACCCTGCATATTTGGCTTATTATGGTGAAAATCTTCTGGCGCTTAATAAAAAGGATGAAGCAAAAGAAATTTTACTAAAAACTATAAAATCAGGACATGCAAGCTATAAAGCTAAATTCACTCTTGCAAAAATATATTTTGAGGATAAAAATTATAAAACATCCAGAGATTTACTTTTAGATATTAAAGATGCACCAAATAATCCTGAAATTTTAAACCTTTTGGCGCAAAATTTTATGAAGCTGAAAGAATATAAAACAGCTGCAGGTATTTTTAATAAATTAACAGAAACTTATCCTAATAATCATATTATTCTTTGTGATTTAGCAAAATGTGAAACCAAAATTGGTGAGTATAAAAATGCAAAAAAACATGTTAAACAGGCTTTAACATTGTTCCCTGATTTTGAATACGGACTAAAAATTTTAAAAGAGGTACAACAAAATGAACCAGAGCAATAAAAAAAGAATCGTTTCAGGAATGCGCTCAACCGGCAAACTGCACCTTGGGCATTATTTTGGAGTTCTTACAAACTGGGTAAAATTACAAAATGAATATGAATCTTTCTTTTTTATTGCAGATTGGCATGCCCTAACCACAAAATACAATGATACTGCTAACTTAAAAGAAAATGTGAAAGATGTTGCACTTGACTGGCTTGCAACAGGAATTGACCCGAACAAGGCAACAATTTACCTTCAATCATTGGTGCCTGAAACTGCGGAACTGCATATATATTTAAGTATGATAACCCCGCAAAACTGGGTAGAGCGAGACCCAACCCTTAAAGATATGACAAAAATTCTAAGAACGCAAGGGAATAATGACGGCTCAATAACATACGGACTTTTAGGATATCCCGTTTTAATGACTGCAGATATTATAACCTTCAATGTAGATTATGTTCCTGTAGGTATAGACCAGGTTGCACACATTGAAATTTCAAGAGATATCATAAGACGTTTCAATAATATTTATAATGTTGAATATTTTAAAGAACCAAAGCCGCTTTTAACTGAAATTCCGCTTTTAAAGGGAATTGATGGCAACAAGATGGGTAAATCATTCAATAATGATATAAAAATATCAGATGATGAAGAAACTACTCAAAAGAAGATAATGCAATGCATCACAGATAGAAACAGGATGAGAAGAGATGATAAAGGAAACCCTGAAAACTGCGAGGTTGCTTATACTTACTGGAAAATATTCGGCAGCGAAGATGAACTTAAAGAAATTGAGACCGGCTGCAGGTCAGCAAGCTTGGGCTGTGCCGATTGCAAAAGATGCCTTGCAAAGAAAGTTAATGAATATATGGCCCCTATGAGGGAAAAGAGGATTGAACTTGCAAAAAACCCTGAAACTGTAAGGGAAATTTTAATTGAAGGCTCTAAAAAGGCAAGGATTGAGGCAAGAAAAGTCCTCGATGGCGCCAAAGAAGCAATTGGGATGTATTTTTAAATTCATACTAAATTTTACAAATTTCCTTATATGCTGCCAATAAAATAGTACAATCCGATATTAATTGATTTTATTGTACTGCAATTATTAAATATGGAAATGCATAATTAATTAAATAAAAAAATGGGCGCGAAGGTTACTTGAAAACGCGCCCGATTGAAAAGTTGTTCATCTAAAATTTAGTTTAATATCCATCATTGTACCAATAGACGCATACATATCCATTCATTCCATCTCCTCCTTTACCGGGGTTGAGATTTCTTATCCAGCCTCCTCCGCCTCCGCCTGCTGATGCTATTCCAAGAGATGTTGAAAGAGTACTTGAATTGGGAATTATTACATCTTCATATGTAAATCCTTTTCCATCTATTCTTTTATTATCCGTTTCGCTTACTTTACATATTCCTTTTGCTTCATCTTCTTCTATATACAATCCTCCGCAGGCTCCTTTTGTACCGGTACCGCTTGTTCCTCCTCTTCCTCCTATGCTTTCTTTTGTTGTTTGATTATATTTTCCATCTGTTCCATTTGTTCCTTCATTTATTACTTTTTTAGAATTGTTATAATCTTTTATTGCAGGGGTGCTAGCATTTTTAATATTTCCATATTCTCCACCCTTGCCTGGAATTGGGATAGAGTTTATTCCCGATATACTTAATGCTGGTGTCCCTTTCTTTCCGCCTTTGCCTCCGGGGACTATAAATGTTCTTGTGTCAGTATTACATTTAATTGATGAAGCCCCTCCGTCTATTCCATCATTATCAATATTTCCGCCTTTACCGCCTTTACCTATCGTTAATTTACATTCTGCCTGTCGACCCAGTTGAACATCTTTTATTTGGGCTACTGTTCCTCCTCCGCCACCGCCACCTGGGGCTGCAGGGTATTCGTTGGAGTAGGTAAGTTTAATAAAACCGGCTTTACCGTTTGTTCCTTGCGTGGAATCCGCTTTATCATTATATCCGTATGATGAAGTACCGCCTTCTCCTCCTGCACCGTATCCTGATGTATTAGATGAGATTGGAGAAATTGAAGCTATGCCTTTTGCTGCAGTTTCCTTCCATTTAATTTCACCGTTTCCTCCTTTTAATATATTCTTTGTGCAGGATGTTTCGCTCCAATTTATACCATCTGTTGTATATTCACAGTTTCTTGATGATGAGATATTAGGATTAATTGCAGCTGTTCCTGCTGCTGTAATATTTTGAGCAGCTTTTCCTCCGCTGCCTCCTTTTGCCCTTATTCCATATACTGTGTCTCCATTTTGTTTCTTTATTATTATTTGGGAAAGATTTCCTGCTGTGCCGTCACTTGCTTTTGTATTATTTGAGGCTGATTTGTTTCCTCCAATTCCTGCTTTTCCTGCTGTTAATATTATTTTTCCGTTTACTCCTGCCTGTTTTACATATTCTGTTAAATCTATTTCGAAGATGTAGGCGCCTGCGGCGCCTCCTGCTCCTGAATAAGATTTAAAAAGGTTGGATTTTTCAAGGGTGCAGCGGGCAGAGAAGGCATAATATACATTATCAACAGCATTATTAATCTTTGCAGTTTCATTAGCAAAACTAAATGATTTTGGCGAACCGCTTTTAGATACCCATATATGATAAGGATGACACCAATTATCATAAGAACCAATGCATCTATTTGGGACCTCTTGACACCAATAACCATATTGCGATGTATAGTTGTTACAAAGCCAGATGCCATTACCGCCGCTACCTCCGCTTCCTAGCTGCAATAGGGGGACTTTGCTCAAATACTCTGCCTGATTATAGCTTGGTAAATTCCAATTTACAGACTCAATTCCGCCAGGTGCATACGTAAAAGATTTACAAGCATTATCTGCTGCATTAAACTGACAAACAGTCCTATTACATGCTGAATAACCCCAGCCTGTACACTTTCCATCTTTTTGATTTGCTGTGGAATTTGCATCTAAGGCATCTTTAACTCGCCAGCAACACTTTCCTGCATGAGCATAACCACTTGTTGGAGAACAATAATTTGCAACATTTGAATCAGCAGCGTAGTGAACCTCTGCAGCACCAATAGTATTTGGCACATAATCATAATTTTTGGGATATACCAAATTTACTCTTTCGCCAACATTATATTTCGTCATACAAAAGGCTTTAACGGTAGAGTTACCTTTAAGCTCTGTAGTTTCAGTTGGGCAGCCTGCAACATACCCTGCACCGCCTGCACCTCCGCCGCCTGCACCAACAAGGGCTGCTTTAATATCTGTCATATATTCTGTTATTGTTATTTCTTGTGTAGTATCTGATGTAGTTGTTCCTGTTATTTGAATTGGGGTTTGTTGTATTTTTTTTGTACTTGTACTTCCTGCTCCTCCGCCGCCTGCTGATGCTATCAGAAAACTTACAGAGTATACATCATTAATGCTTACATCTACAGATGGTGTTGAATCAGAATAAGTATAGCATTGCATATCGGCAGGGGCTCTGTATGTTTCCCCTAATCCGTTAACTTTAATGTTTTCATTCATTCTCTTTGTCATAACAGGAGCCAGAGCTGCCATTAAAAGAGAGGCGACAAGAAGCGCCATAAGCATTTCAATGAGGGAGAAGGCATTAGTATATTTACCTAATTTATTAGTTTTAATACTGCCCGACTTACTAATAGATACTGTAATTTTTTGAAGATGTAATAGATTATGTCTAATACAAAATTTATTTACCATTATTAACTCCTTTGTCAGTTTCTTATTCGTATTTTAAATACGAATTACAAATCAATATTAACACTAGAATTGAATTATGACAAGTTACAAAAACAAAGCCAAAGACATAATTTCAAAAAACCTGAAAAAATACAGAGAGGCTTCAGGTATTACACAGGTGGCTTTGAGTATTAAAATACAAAAAAGTTCTGAGTATATTTCAAGAATAGAAAGAGGGGTCATGCTTCCTGGTATGGAAGTTTTGTATGAAATTGCAGATACTTTAAATATTGACCCTTGTCTTTTAATTTCAAATAAATAACCCTATTTAATAAAATAGTTGAAATAAAAACATATATAAATTAAATGCTCCGATTCTTAAAATTTCGGAGCATTTGTATTAATATTTTTATTTTAATATTTACTTTACCACAAACCTATAAACCTTAAATTCTGCTGGTTTTAAAACGTGGAAGGTTATTATATTTTCAATATTATTTAACAGTTGCTTTTCCATAAACTGACATTTGTTCATTTCATCATAGTCAAATTCAAAGAACGAAACCAATACTCTGTTTCCAAGTTTAATTTCATTACCCTCAATAGTTCTGCCTTTTACAACCTGCATAGAAGATGTACCGTCAGGATTTTGTACACATTTCTTTTCTGTTGGATTTTGACTGTTTGATACAACAAGGAAATTTCCTTCATTTGATAAAATTTCCCAAACAGAAAGCCCTTCTTTGGTTTCCTGAATTAATTGCGCTTTACCGTTTAGAATAACGGAAGAATTTTGGGTAAAATAGTTAATCGCATTAAATTTTTCATAAAAAGCCCAATCCTTGTTTCTTTTCATGGAAACTTCATTGCCTATAATGTATTCTATCCCTGTTTTTGTAAAGCTTTCATCCCCGTCAATATATAAAGAAGGCCTGTTTGCATTTTTGCCGCCCGGCAAGAATTTATATTTAAACCATTTATATAAAGCACCATCTGCCCCTAATTGCCCGGGGTATTGGTCAATTGCCTCAAACTCACCATCTTGATTATTATAAGTTTTTAAAATAGATAAAGGATTTACAATGCCATTTTTAACATTATATTTTTCAAGTTTTGCATTATCGTCAATAATCTGTGCAGGGGTCTTGGTATTCTGGGAAACTATGTCATTACCCCACAATAAATCAAAACCCATACCTATATGATATTCTTTATAAAAATCATCCCAAAGCATATACTCGGCTAATGCTGCAAAATAAGGGCTTCTTCTTTTTAAAACGGAATTCATTTTATTTAAAACTTCTCTTGGCGCCCTGTAGCTTATGGGAAATTTATTCTTCTCTGAAAAATCATCTACAATATGGTCGATGTGGTCTACTCTAAAGCCATCAAAATTATATTCTTCAGCTATAGCTCTTGTGTATTCGAAGAAAAATTCACAAACTTTTTTATTATATTTATTATTTTCAAAATAAACAAAATAATAAGGGGTCTGGCAGTCCAGATTTGCAAAATGGGTTACATCTTCACCTTTATAGTTAAAATGCCTGAACATAGGATATTCTTTACTTGAATGCATTTTATCAAATACAGGAGAGCCGCAAGAACACCAAGCCCCGCCCGGTGCGGGCCATAAGCCTTCTTTTATTAAGGCTTTTACAATTTCAGGCTGTTTTAGTATATCTTCTTCTTTTGAAGGTTTTTTGCCATTTGCATATTCAATAATCTGGCTTACTTTCTTTAAGATGTCATCTTGTCTGAATCTATTTAACATTTGATTTGAAAGATTCTTTTTAAAAGGCTCCATTAAGCTTTCAAAACCTTTTAAAATTTCTTCATTCCCGTTTTTAAATGTTTTTCTTGAACCGGATAATATCTCTAGATATAGCTTCTTAGCATTATCAATTTCATCAGCAGAAAACTGTCCTCTTAGCGAGGCTGCTATTTTTTCAACTTCCTTTTTATAGTCATTTATAAGCTCATTTATATCAAACCACCTTGCAACATAAGGCTTTGATAAAACAATTTTAGAAAATCTTCCTGTTTGGGGCAAAATATCATATATCACAGGGTGCCCTGCTAACTGCGCCATGGTGATAAATAGTTTTACCTGACTTTTTGCATCAAATCCCAAGAATTTGCTTAATTTAATATCTTCAAGTTTTGCACTCACATCGGATGACATTGGAAGGTAGGCACAGCCAAATTCTCTCGGATGGAATGGAAGAAGATAAATGGTATCTCCAAGAACCCCATAATTTGCATTACCCCTTGGCAATGTTAAAATTTGCGCTACCCATTCAATAAAAAGCCCCGTATTAGATGTTTTACAACCATCACCAAGAGCAGATAATGAAATAAGTTTTATATTATGTCCTTCTCTTTTAAACCAATTAGAATTTTTAACCTTTTTTCTTGCTAAGGGTGAGGGGTTAAGTATATCTTTTAACTTAAAATTTTCATATGTGCCTTCAAGTTTTAAAATTTCCACATAGGCATAAATAATTTCAGACGGTGTTAATTCATCCAAAACCTTATAATGAGGGTAAGGCAAATAGCCGTATTTTTGGATTGTATCGGTTAAATATTGTTTTCTCTCTTCAGATACATCATTTATGCAATAGATATCTTTAACCTTTGCAAAAACCTCTTGTAATTTTGTTCCGCTGAATGTGTTCTTTGATAATAAATTTAACACTTTAATCACCTGTTTTTCTATTCCAAAGGGGAAATATTAACTATCCATAAAAAAATATTACCATGGAAGTTTTTAAATTAAATTATAGTGTTTAGAAATGTTAAAACATGCTGAAATATAGAATATATACTGCTTTTGAATTATTGATTTTAAAAAATTGTTGGTGTAAAATTTCTCTTATAATATTTATATTAAACTGTTGCCATATTATTCCAGAAAAAGTGAGGAAATAAATGAAATTTTTAAAAAACACATACAAACTTTTTTTAGTTTTATGTCTTGTTATTTTAGGTTTGAATGCAAGTATAGCTTCGTCTATTCAAGATGTGCAAGACGGCTTTTGGGCTGAGCGCGCCATTGTTGATTGTATAAACAGAGGGTATTTCAAACTGGATTCTTCAAACAAATTTTACCCAAACGGCACAATTCAAAGAGGAGCATTTTTAAATGCGCTTTTAAAAGTTTTGGAAAGTGAAGATGCCGTAACAGGTGCTAAAGCATATTTTAAAGATATGAATGAAAATTCACCATACAAAAAAGATATAGCAATTGCTCAAAATATGGGTTTTGTTTTCGGGTATCCGGATAAAACTTTTAAACCAACTGAAGCCATAACACACTCAGAAGCAACAAGTGTTATTGCAAATATCTCAAAAACTTCAATGAATGATAAATCAATTCTTGAACAGTTCTCCGATTCAGGCGAAATTCCTGTTTGGGCGCTTGATTCTTATGCTAAAGCCGCTACAGAGAATCTTTATGTAAATCACCCGGACCCATCAAGATTCAGCCCAAATTCAAAAATGACAAGAGCGGAAGCTGCCGTATTATTTGCAAAAATGGCAGGCGATTTTGATGTTTTAAAATTAAAATATTCAAAAGCACAAGAAGATATTCTTCTTAGCGAAGAAACTTTAAATATTTATAATAAAGCCCCAAGAAATAATGTTAAAATCTACAACACTAAAAAAATTATTGAAGCAGGAAACGTAATAATCGGGCACCCTGTAAACAACATAAATACAAAAACTCTAAAAAGAGGTGAAATTGTTGTGTTTGAAGCCCCTACAGATTTATACACTGAAGAAGGAACTCTTTTGTATAAAGCCGGCGCACAGTTTAGGGCCAAAGTTCACCGTACCAAAAACAGACTTTGGACAAATAAACAAAATAAAGCCCTATTTATATTTGATTACGCAAATTACCCGAATAACACTGAAAAAGAAATGGCTGCTGTGTCATACACAACAAATAAAGGTCATGTAGTATTTGTAACAGATGCTAACTCTAAGAAAAAATATAAAGAAAGCTCTAAAAAATTAAGCAAGGGTGATTTCCTTCTTAAATATGTTGATAAATTAATCCCGGTTGTTCAAACCAAGATTGATTCAGATGAAAACATCTACCTTCTTTTAACAGGTGATTTAATTATTCCAAATAACGATGACCTGTAGAAAATTATCAGATATGTTCTAAAACATCTGAAACATTGATATTTAAACAATAAGATTGATTGCAGTTAACCATTCTTTTATGCCATAGGCAGGGTCTGCAATCAATTTTTTTATTGGTGATTACTTTTATATTATCTTTTTTAGGTACAAGTTTTTCTTCGTTAGTAGGTCCAAAAACTGTAATGATGTTGATATTAAGTCCTATTCCTATATGCAATGGAGCGCTATCAGCACAAATAAGGGCTTTAGCATATGATAAAATATTCTTTAAATCAGCCAGGTTCTTTGTTTTGCCGTAAAAATTAATAAAATTCGGATTATTAATAACATCAGGGCATCCTAAAATTTTATCAATAATATCCTTATCATCAGCTCCGCCAAACAATACAAGTTTTTTACCTTTATTTAGAACACCTTTTATAACATCGAGCCAGAAATTAACATCAGGGCATTTGAAAATGCCTTTTTCTATACTCATCTTTGAAACGCCGGGGTGAAGAGCAATAAATTCATTCTCTAACCCTTTTAATTCATCAGGAAGAATGAAATCATCATCAGCCTTCAGATGAGGAACACAAACTTTATCTTCAATATCTTCTTCATCTAAAAAAGGTAGAATTAAATCATGGTACATATTTCCTGCATATTGATTTTCATCAAGCTCCACGCCATCCGTTAATAAAAATGCTGTTTTGCTAAAATATCCGCTCCGTCTTTTGATTCCTGTTAAATAAAGAATAATGGCAACAAGAGGAGATTTTCCTGACGATATAACAGTATCAAACTTGCCTGCTCTTGCTTTTTTAATAAGCCCGAGAACATTTAAATATTTTTTTATCCCTTTTGCCTTAATATCTACTTCAATAATATTATCTATCAGCCCTGTTAATTGTTTTATTCCTTTGGCTCTTCCTTCAAGCGCAAGGGTGATTTTGCAATTTGGATAACTTTTTTTAAACTCTTCTAAACAAGGAAGAAATAAAATCTCATCTCCAAGACCGCCGTAATTTATAAAAAGAGCATTTTTGAAATCATCCGTTTTGTATACGTTTTCAATACTTTTGTTAAGGTTTTCCATTTTTAAATTTCCCCAATTCCCATTTTATAATAAAATGTTGATATGGATAAATTTGTTAATAAAATTTATAGAGAAAAACTGCGCCTTACATACACGGGCATAGGCTCTCTTCCTTTTAAAGACAAAAATGCTCCAAATGAATCTATAAATTATGTGTTTGATTATTGTGATAATTTCCCATACTGGGCACAATTGCCGCACTTTAAAAAAGAAGAAAATATGGCATACCAGTTTACCGAAAATTTTTTAGGCTTACATTATGACGATAGAAAATGCAGATTCTATTTTGATGATACAAAGGGAAATTTTAAAGAAGGTTTAAGAGAACTTTCAGATAATTACAATGAGGTTATTTCAGCTTCATCTTTATATGAAGTTGAAAGCATTCTTGATAAATATAAAATTACCTCTCCTTATTCAAATACAATTAATATTTTCTTAAAAACCCTTAAAAATATGGAAAATAAGCCTGATTTTGTAAAAGGCACAATAACAGGACCCTTCACATTTTTGACAAGCTTTTGCGATGCTGCAGGAAAACCTGTTATCTTTAATGAAGCCATAAAAGAAATTACAGTCAAAACTCTTGCACTTAAAGCGTTGTGGCAAATAAAAGAATTTAGAAAATCATCTTTAAAAAGTACCCCTGTTATTTTTATTGATGAGCCCGGGATTTCTAAAACGAGTTCTTACTATAATAGTGTAGATAAAAAAGAAGAGATTTTTTCAATGTTAAAAATAATCTCCGATAATATTAAAAAATTTGACGCACTTTCAGGAATCCACTGCTGCGGCAAAACAGACTGGGGTTCAGTTATAGATACAGATACAGATATTATAAATTTTGATGCTTATTTTTATAGTGAAAATGTTCAAAATTATTCTGAAAAATTAAAAATATTCTTACAAAATGGCGGTTTTTTAGCGCTTGGAATTGTTCCAACAATTGATTTAGAAGCGCTCTCAAGCCTTAATATAAACATCCTCTATAAAAAATTTGAAGAAGCCATCAATATTCTCTCAAAAGATATTGATAAAAACCTTATTATAGAACAATGTTTTATAACGCCCGGCTGCGGCTGCGGCTCTTTGAGTATCGATTTAGCAAAAAAAGCATCAATCCTTACAAAGGAATTATCACAAACTTTAAAGAAGGAAATCAGGATAAATATATGACCTCTACAATTGCTGTTATAGGAAAATCCGGAAGCGGAAAAACCACGGTAGTAAAAGCTTTATATGAAATTATCAAAGAACAGTTTAAAGATAAAACTATTCTTCTTATTGATAATGACCTCACTGAAGAACTCGCAGGAAGATTCGGACTTAGAATAAGCAATACTATTTATGGTATTAGAAGCGGAAAGCACGAATACAATACAGGTATTCCAAAAAAAATGACAAAGCAGGAGTACATTGAATGGGCGCTTGAAGATATTTTAACAGAGGTTGATGAAAATACAGATATTATAGTTTCCCACCTTGTTGCTTCAAAAGACTGTATCTGCCCAATAACACGCCAGATGATGGAGGCTGTTTCAAAATTAATAGACAGATATGACTTTGTAATTTTTGACTGCGAATATGACCTTAAATATTTAGTGCAATTAGTTGATTATCCTATTGATACAACTCTTTTAGTCACAAAAGGGGATTTAGCATCACTTCATTTAGCTTCAATTATCTATGAAAGTAATAAAAAATATGCTGCAGAAGGGCAATTTGGCGTTATTTTAAACCAATTGAAAAAAGGATGTGAAACAAAAGATATAGAAAACGCAAATTCTTTCTCTTTAAATACTCTTGGCGTTATTAAGGAGTATGATGATAAAATAGATGAAGAAAATATTAAAGAAATATTAAAAAATTTATATTCAAGGCTCAATCTGCCCCAAAATGTAGAATATTAAAGGAAATTTATAAGCTATGGCAGAAATTATGGACGGCAAAAGCCTGTCATTAAAAATATTAGATGATATAAAAGAAAAAACAGCCCTTCTTAAAAAAAGACCGGGTTTAAGTGTAATCCTTATTGGCAATAACCCTGCAAGCAGTATTTATGTAAAAAATAAAGAAAAACAGGCACTTAATGCAGGTTTTAATTCTATTGTTTATAAACTTCCTGAAACTGCAAGCAAGGGTGAACTTTTAAGCCTTATAAATAATTTAAATAATGATGAAGATATAGATGGAATTTTATTGCAGCTGCCTTTGCCAAAGCATCTTAACCCATATGATTTTTTGGATAAAATCGACCCTAAAAAAGATGTGGATGGTTTCCACCCTGTTAATGCAGGAAAACTTCTTTTAAATGAGAATCCTTATGCTGTTCCCTGTACACCAAAGGGTATTATAAGGCTTTTAGATGAATATAAAATCCAGATTGAAGGAAAAAACGCTGTTATAATAGGGCGTTCAAACATTGTAGGCAAGCCTCTTTCAATGCTTCTTTTGAATAAAAACGCTACTGTTACAATCGCACATTCTAAAACAAAAAACCTCTCTGAAATTGCAAAAAATGCTGATATTTTAATTTCAGCCACAGGCTGTGCCGATATGGTTACAAAAGATATAGTAAAAGAAGGTGCCGCAGTAATTGATGTCGGGATTATAAGAGATGAAAACGGCAAACTGAGAGGGGATGTGGATTTTAACAATGTTAAAGATATTGCAGGCTTTATAACACCTGTGCCCGGCGGTGTTGGACCTATGACCATTGCAATGCTGATGGAAAATACATATAAATTACACCTTTTAAGGAACGGATTATGATAAATAGAAGTTTACCTGTCAATAAATTGAGAGATGCCTGGGTTGAGATTAACCTTGGAAATCTTGAATATAATATAAATTCAATTAAAGAAAAAATAAAAGAAAACTTGCCAAAAAATGCTGAAATGCCAAAGCTTCTAGCTACAATTAAAGCGGATGGTTACGGGCATGGAAGCTTAATGTGCGCCCCAATTTTAACAGCATGCGGAGTGGAGACATTCGGTGTTGCAAGCGTAGATGAAGGGCTGGAACTTAGGAGTAATAAAATAACCGCTCCGATTCTTGTTCTTGGAGCAGTTCCAATTTGGGCATTTGAAAGTGCAGCTAAAAACGATATAACGGTTTCCATCTTTAATGAAGAACATCTTGAAGCTGCAAAAATACTCTATGACAGAACAAAAATGAAACTTAAAGCCCATATCAAAATTGACACAGGCATGAATAGAATCGGCATACCGCATAATATTGCAGCAGATTTTATTAAAAAGGTTCAAAATACAGATTATATTGATTTAAGGGGAGTTTTTACCCATTTTGCAGATGTTGAATCAGATAAGGTTTTAGCGTTTCAAAAAGAAAATTTTAAAAAGGTGATAGATTCAATAGACAGGAAAAACCTTATAATCCATTGTCAAAACAGTCTTGGCGCGTTTATTGACCCGGGATTAAAATGCGATATGATAAGGCTTGGAATTATTCTCTACGGGCTTTCCCCTTTAACTGAAGGCGTAGAGTGCGGTATTTCGCTTCCAAAATTAAAACCTGTTATGGGCTTAAAAGGAAGAATTACAAATATCCATACAATGGAAAAAGGTGAGGGAGTGAGCTACGGCTGGGCGTACGTTGCAGATAATAAAACACGTGTTGCAACAATTCCTATAGGCTATGCAGATGGCGTTTCAAGAAATTTATCAAATAAAATTAAAGCAGGTTTAAACGGCAAAAAAATCAAACAAATAGGCAGAATTACAATGGACCAGATGATGTTTGATATAACAGATGTCGAAGAGGCAAAAGTCGGTGATATTATAACTCTTCTTGGAGAAGATGAGGATAATTATTACTCAATAGATACCTGGGCAAAGATTTTAAATACGATTAATTATGAACTCACCTGCAGGCTTAAAGTAAGGCTGCCAAGGATATATGTAAGATAACTCTCAAATTTTATGAAGCAAGTTTATCAATCATCTTATAATACCAGCTCATAGCCCCTTCTTTGTGGTCTTTTTGGTATTGTTCAAGTTCTTCTTTTGTCATTTTCTTTGATGGCATACCTGATAAAACACGGGAAGCCATATCAGTTAGAACCGTACTTGCTGCAACAACTGCGGCAGAGCTTGCAATTGAGTTATTATATTGTTTTGAGAAGATATTATTTAACGAACCTGAAATAATAACCTGCACTGTCATTCTAAAGAATTTATTAATACCTCTAAGTCTTGCATCCTTTTCAGCTTCTTCTTTTGTGGAGCCGTTTCTAACAGCAGCATTAAATTCATCATTCATATTAAACCACATGCCAGTTAGAGTTCCTAAGGTTTGAGCAATTACTGCAATTTTAGAGTTGTTACCTTTGGATGATGTTACGCTATTATTTGAAGCGAGCTGCATTTTTCTTACATATTTACCAAATTCTTCGCTTAATTTTGCTTCATCATCGCCATATTTTGCCTCAAATTCAAGGAAACGTTTGTATAAGTTTTTAATGCCGTAGATATCTTGTGTAAGTTCGGATTTTTTAGGAGGCACTTTACCTTGGGCTTTTAAACGTGAATTTCTAATTGCTTCTTCAAGCTTGCTTGCTATTTTATAGGGATAAGATACAAGTTCTTTTATAAATCTGAAAGGTGCGGTTTTTAGAGCTTTTAGGTCTTTTACTTCAACTTCAATACCAAATAATTTTTTGGTCACAAAATCTGTACCAAGAGAAATGTTACCATCATTATCGACATTGTCTATAATAGTTTTAATATTCTCATAAATCTTTTTATTTCCATTTTCCTTTAATATGTCTGACATTTTGCTAAGTTCATTTTCATTAGCTGTTATTTTTTCAATAATTCCTTCGTTGAATTTATCAGTATGCTTTTTCATCATATCTGCAATATTCTGACCGATTTTTGTATGGTTTTTGCCAAACCTTAAAGCATATCCGCCCATTATACTTGCAGCACAGAATAATAGTATATTCTTTGCACTTAAGACAGGCTTTTTCTTTTTGCCTTTTGTTTTACCGGTTTCATTATTTTCGCATTTTTGTTTTAATAGTTCTTCAATATTGCCTGCCTTTGCAGATGCTACAAAGTCATTCATAGAAAGAAGCTGTTTTTTAGAATTATTGTTTTCAGGAACTTCCATTCTGGTAATACGCATTCCTGAAGCTTTTCTTGAAACAACACGTGAAACAAGCCCTATTGCAGCACCAATTATAGCAGGAGCCCATACGCTTTTATTTACAGCTTTTGAAAAACAAGCAAACACTGCAAATTGGGTTATAGCTTCGCAGATATTTTCCTTTATTTCCTGACCCTGCTTTATGTGCTGTTCTTTTTTAGCTTCTTCATTTGTTTTTCCTTTTTGGATTGATTTATTGTAAAAATCATTACCAAGGAATAATGCAGCAGTGAAACCTGAAATTAATCTTGTTGCAAATCTTTCCTTTTTAGTATCATAGTTTGCAACATCATCAGCCATTGCTTTGTTTAAATTTTCATTAAATTTTTTAGTTACAGGATTACAGATTGATTCACAATAACTATCACAAGCACCTGTCGGATATTTTCCACCTTCAGGCATAGCTTTTGAAACAAAATCATGAGTATTTGTGCGAATGCCTTGCAGCGCTCTGATTTCATCTTCTAATTGAACAGAATCTCTATATTTTTGTAAAAATTCAGCGTTGTTTAATTTTGATTTCGGGAATCTCCTTGCAATGGAATCAAGCACATCCAGAGGCATTGAGATAAATGTTTTAAAACCTGAAGATACTTTTCTTAAAAGCGTGTCATCTGGAACATATTCAACGCCGCCAATATTTTTAATAATATCCGGGCGTTTCTTTTTTATTGAACTTGCTAAATCATCCCATAACCCATCTAATGCGCAATTTGCAAATCTTCGTGAAGCTATAAGGTCATCAACATTAGGTGTTTTTCCTTTAAAAATTACACCTTGCCTTACGTTATTTAAATTTAACGGGGCAATTTTCATCTAACTTTACTTTATATTACTTCCTGACCTAATTATATAAAGTAAATAAATATAAAAAATTGCTTAAAAAATTGTAACTTTTATAAAATGTTACAGAAATTTTTTAAATATTAAGTATTATTATATATGAATGTTCAATTTAACTCAAATTATCTGTATGCTTCTTCTTCAGCACGCATACTTGCATAGTTTTCAGCAGGTTCACTGCTGCTTGATGATTGTCTTTCGGCAAGCTTTGCAGCAAGGTCAACACCTTTAAGAATATTATCCATATCCTCTAATTCTGAAGAGACTTCTTCTGCATTGTCAAATTGGCTTAAATCTTCTAATACTCCTCGTCTTTTTAGGTTTTCTATACGACGGGTTATTTTTTTATTAGCATTTCTTTCAAATTCATCATCAAATTTACCTTTTACAGTGCCATCATCACTTGTATATGCTTCAAAATAATCACAGCTTTCAACTCTTTCAAAGCAAGTATCGCTGCAAAACTGAAAATAATCCGGAGCTTTTGTTGTTAAAGCTTCTTTTACAATCCTTCTTGCATTATCGTCACGAAACCATCCAAAATTAACATTCCTGTTTTGGTTAAAATTTGGGGAAATACCTAATATTCTCATTTCTCTAACAACCTCTTCTAGTTTTTATACTGGGGGTAATTATTATAAATTAAAAGCATTTTTTTTACAAGTGGTATGAAAAAAATAATTATATGACAATACATCCCTTAACACTTCTTTAAAAAACTATTGGCAGAAATATACAAGTTATGATAAATAAGTTGTATGTATAATGCCATAATTTTTTAATAACCATTTATGAAAAGAAACAAAAGGAAAGAAATTAAATATGAGCACATCTCAATCTAATGCACCTGAAGGAATCTTATGCTCTAAAACCCATGAATGGGCGCTTGAAGACGGTAATAATATCATAATCGGACTAACAGATTATGCTATAGAGCAATTGGGCGACATTGTTTTTGTAGAATTACCGGAAGTCGGCTCAGAATTTGTAAAAAATGAAGTGTTTGCAACAATTGAATCTGTTAAGGCTGCAGAAGAAATTTATATGCCGATTGGCGGTAAGGTTATAGAAATAAATGAAGAACTTATAAATTCTCCCGAACTTATTAATGAAGATGTTTGGGAAAAAGGATGGCTTATAAAAATTGAAAGCAGCACATATCAAGAAGATTCTCTTGGTCTTTTAGAATATGAAGACTATAAAGAGGACGTAGAAATATAGTTTGCAAATACCAATTTGATATTGAATTTCACTGTCTATAAAATAGTTATATTAAGAAATATTACAGGAATATAAAAAATATATACAAAATAGTCAATTTTTTAATACAAAAAAACTTTATATAAGTACGAAGCCTAAAATAATTAAAAATTAGAGAATATAACGGAGGAATTAACCAATGGCAAGAGTACTTATTTCAATGCCCGAAAAATTTTTAGATGAGATTGACCAGGTTGCAGATACAGAAAACCGCTCACGTTCTGAATTAATCCGTGAGGCATTGAGAACTTATATTCACAGAACAAAAATCCGTGAAAATACATTTGCCCAAAAGAACGCAAGTATTCTGGAAGCCCTGCTTGATTAAAATAAAAGCATTTTAAGGAGTTTAAAAGAGGAGAAAAGTTTTGATATTTAAAGCACTCTGTAAAATCAGAGTGCTTTTTATTGTCAAAAATAATTTTTTATAGTGCATATTATTAAACTTGTAAATTTTGAATTTCTTCAAGAGACATTTTTTCAATATCTAAATCTGCTAATTTAGAATTATCAGCCTGGTCTCTTGTATAAATTTCGCCTTTCTTTTGAAGATAAGCTGCATATTTTGCCGCTTTTTCATATAATTCAGGATTTCTTTCCTTGCCGCCGTCATGTTCCATACGGAATTTAATAACGTCTGCTGCATTATATCCTACACCATCCTGCAATGCTCTATGGAAGTTTTCTTCATAATTACGTTCAAGCCTGTTTTTATAGTCAATTTTATGATTTGGGTCTGTACGTTTACCCCCGGTATGATAATCGGTTGCTTCTTCTCTTCCAAGCAAATCATAGAATTGAATAAATTTATTCTTAAAAGTTGAAGTTTCTGCAAAACGCGCTCTTGTACATTTTTTAATATGTTCAGACATATTATTATCATCTTTTACAAGTTTCCAGCCGTCTCTTACGCCGTCTTCATCTCTTAATCTGAATACACGCATCAAGGCGCCGGAATGCTCTTTCGAAATTTCTTTATCTTTAGCACAACTTAACACGCTGGGAGTATCATGATTATTGGTACCCAAAATAACATTGTCATTTCCAAGTTTAAGATTTTCTCTTATAAATGCAGCATTTCCCCAGCCTATATTTTTATCATCATTCTTTTCTTCAGCAGTTGATAATATTGCAAGACCTTTCATTTTCTTTATTTTTTGTTTTCCAGATTCATCCTGTATTGGAAAATCTTTGTAATTTGCATCGCACTCATACATCAATTTCTTTTGGTCAAAATCATCTCCTTTAACCTCTCTTGCAGTTTGCTCAATAAAGTCTGTTATTTTATTGCCAAAATCAAAATGTTCTTCCCAATGCTGTGATTCAGATACCAGTTTAGGATTCATATATTGCCAGCCTACATCAAATCTTATTCTGTCATATTGAGTTAGATAATGTGTAACTTTCGCCTTTAACATTTTATGGGCAGGACTATCATCCTTATCTCTTAAATCAAAAATATTTAAAGCAGGAAGTCCCCAGCCTATGCCTATACTTTTATCAAGAAAAGCATCTGGAAACACTTGCTGTTCGACCCAGGAAAAACCAATAATACAATCCCCTGTAAAATCCATTCCCTGGCTATTCACAATTGCTTTACCTTCTTCAAGTGTCTTGCGGGCAATAAATTGCTTAAATTTGTAAAACTCAATCTCATCCTTGTATTGTTCTTTACGCTTATTATATTCAGGCATATTTTTTGCCCTGATTGCAGGGTCAGAATCAAAACCTTTAAATAAGGGTACTTCCGCATTGCCATCCTTTATATAAGGAAACAAAGCAAGTCTTGTATAAATTTCGTCATAATCAACAGGATGTTTTTGGTGTTTAAATTCTTCAAATTCTCTTCTTAAAGTATCAAGCTTTTCACCTTTATATTTTGGATTCTTAAAATTTTCAAAAGCGATTTTTAAAGGCTCATTTACAGGGTAATCCTGCTGGTTTTTCCAGTTTAATGTGGTATCAAAATCAATAAAGTCGCCAACAAGAGATTTCAATAATGGTTTTATACTATTCATAAAACTTTTATGTTTATGAGCAAAATTATCTGCTTCTTTTTTTGGAAGAATATTGCCCCATTTATCAGATGCCAAATCAAACAGGTTTATCATATCTTCACCAAGCGCAAAGGCTGACCTGTTGTATGCCCCGGCATAACGGTCGCATTGCATATTGCCATTATATGCAGGCTTATCAGTTAATTGCCCTAATGGCATAACTTTTATCGCATTTGCATTATAATAAACATTTGCTATTTCATATGCTCTTTGAGCTTCTTTAGAATTTACTTTCCCAATACCGGTGTCTTCATTTTCATTTGAAGGCAATGACGGAATATAATACTTCACAAGATTCACACCGCCTGCGTATCCTTGTGTTCTTTTATCCTCTTCCTGAAACTCTTTAAATTTCTTCTCTTGTTTTGAAGACAATGCATAACCGAAGTTTAAAGACCGGTTAATGCCGCATGAAACATTACTAACTCTCATAATTTTCCCATTAATTACACAACACTTTATTATAAACCTCATCAAGAATTTTTTTTGCTAGTAAAATAATTAAAATTTATATTTTCTCATGCTGGGCATGCCCGAAAAAGGCATGGAAAAAACATAAATTTACATTTCTTAACTAAAAATCGAAAAAATCGAAACCATGAAAACATGTACCGCCCATGGGTTTTGCATGTATTAAATCATGGAAACCCATGTGCAAGGATTATCTTGGGGTACTCAATTCCTTAATATACAAGCCAAGTAAGCTCTCTAGAGTTTGTTACATGATGTTAATAATTGGCTAAAATACACTTGTATCATAGCTCTTAAGGGTTATAATAGTATTAAATTCAGTTAGGACAAGCCTTTTCAATAATTGAAAGGCTTCATATGTTCGGGTAGTGCTTTATTAAAATGGAGAAAAAACAAGTGCTCAAAAGTAGGGATATGGGTCGTGCAGTTGCAGTTAGAAGATGGACAACAACAGCAATGGAATGCTACAAAAGAGGATGCAACTGTGAAGGATGTTTTTATACAGATTTTTTTGGCAAATCATCTCAAAAATGCCAAATGAAAGCTTCCGTGTTGGAGCTTGTAAGAGTTTTAGGCAAGCCTGATATAGAAATGCAGCAAATTTTGAACGATTAATTAAAAGTCTTTCAAAACGGGTGATTTAAGTTCAAGGGTGAAACTATTGAAATTTAAAACCATAAGGCAAAAGTTCGCTTAATTTGTAAGCTGTATAATCTGTATTGTCACCTTCTAAAATTACTGTAATATCATAATTATTGCCGCACATCGTGCTAAATTCGCTGAGCCATTGAAGGCAGGCTCCGCAAGGAAGACAGTGTTTTTGATTAGGGCTGTACACAGCAATTGTTGTAAGCTGGCTTTTTTCACCCGCAGCAAGTGCTGTTGAAAGCGCATTTCTTTCAGCACATAAGCCTATCCCATAGCTTACATTTTCAATATTTGAACCTAAATAAATTTTTCCGCTTTCAAAAAGGCAAGCTGCACCAACAGCAAACTTTGAATAAGGAGAATAGCTTGTTTTGCTCGCTTCTTTTGCCTTTTCTAAAAGTTCAGTAAATTGTATTTCATTTTCATTCATATAAACTTTTTCCTTATTCCTTGTGATGATAGACAGTATACTCATTGAAGATATTTGGATGATTAGAAAATCGCATTTTTACCAAAATATGCATTATTGATTTTTTCATGCCCTATATTTGTATTATCGCCATGCCCTGGAAAAACTTTAATTTTATCATCAAGTTTAAATAATTTTTCTTTGATACTTTGTTCAATTTCTTTAAAAGAGCCTGTAGGTAAATCACACCGCCCGATTTCTTCAAAAAATAAAGTATCTCCTGAAAATAAATTATCATCAATCAAATAGCACACAGAGCCTCTTGAGTGCCCGGGTGTTGAAATGACTTTGATTTCATTATCTAAAAATTTAATTTTCTTTGTATCATCAATAAATTCATCAATTCCAACAGGGTCCACCCGTCTTTGACCAAACAAATCGCATTGATAGGCAAGATTTTTATAAAGCTCTTCATCAGCTTTTGCCATTAAAATTTTAACATCGGGAAATTTTTCTCTAAATTGTTTTAAACCCAGACAATGGTCAAAATGTGCATGGGTAATCAAAATATATTCAAGGATAAGATTATTTTTTTCAATAAATTTAAAGATTTCTTCATTTGAGCCTGCACAGTCAATTAATACTGCACTTTTAATATTTTCATCATATAAAAGATAGTTATTTGCTGCAAATTCAAGCGGTATAAATTTTTCAATTTTCATCCATCAATCTTCCATTATAATTTTTAGCTCCAATATTTTAACATACTCAAGCATTGAATAAAAGGGTTTTGAGGTTTATTTGAGCGATAAGTATTTATTAAAATTTGCTGGATATCAGCTTCTGTAAGGTCAAAGTGAAGTTTCAGGTCATTTAGATATTTATTTAAATGATTTTTGGCTGATTCAATATTTTCATTTGTTACTTTCTTAAATGATTCATCAGAAACATCTTTGGGCACAACTTTAAATGTGTCCTTGAAACGTCCGCCAAAACAATTTGTTAAACAGTTTTTTAAGCAATTTTCAAAGCAGCCTTTAAATAAAAAACTTTCATAAAAACGTCTTTTCATAAAACTAGCATCCAAAATTAGTGCACTTTTTGCACCATTTAACCACTCTACACACTTAATTTGAAAGCCTTTACAGGTCTTCAATTATATGATAAATTATCCCCAATTTAAAATCATTGCCTTTTAGTTTAATTTATTTATTCTTTTTAGGGGGCAAAATATTCTCAAATTTAAACATATAGGGTTTTTGGGCTTCTTCTTCATCCTTGAGCCCTAAAATACGCTCCAAATCAACCTTTAAATTTCCAAGGTCATCATATTTTTTTAAGTTGCCGTCTATTGCAATAGAGATATCACCTGTTTCTTCTGAGATTACTATACAAGCGCAATCAGACATTTCAGTCACCCCGATAGCTGCCCTGTGTCTTGTTCCATATCTCCAGCTTAATTTTGGGTCTTCAGTCAAAGGTAAAAGTACGCCCGCTGATTGAATTATATCATTATTGATAACTACAGCGCCGTCATGGAGCGGGGTTTTCGGGTGAAAAATTGTTAATAAAAGCTCCTGAGAAAGATTTCCGTTAATTTCAACCCCGACATCAGAGTGGCTTAAGGATTTATCGCCTTTTTGCAGAACAATCAAACCGCCGATTTTAAGCCTGGACATATATTTGATAGTTTCAATAAGTTCTTTTACAACATCAATATTTTCATTTCGCCTTACATAAGCCTTTTTACCGGATAATATACGGCTTAAGATATCATTTTGCCCGATATAACCCAAAAAACGTCTTAATTCGGGCTGAAAAATAACGATTAACCCAACTGTAACAACAGAAACAAGGGTCTTTAAAAACATTCCGAATATTTGAAGATTAATTTTGATTAAAAATTCAGAAAAAAGCCACATTATAAGCAGCCCGAAAATGCCTCTTACAAGAGCTTCCGAGTGCGTGCCTTTAATATATTTTTTGTATACAAACACAAGAATTAAGGCAAGAATTACAACTTCTGTTATATTAACACCAAGCTGCCCTCCGCCAAATGCGCGGGAAAATTCATAAAATTGCCTGAGCAGATTTTGGTATAAATAAGTAAAATCCAATTCTTATGCCTTTTTCTCTTTAAGTTTACTAGCCAGAACACTGCAGGGATAAAGCTTTAACCCATTAAAGACATTAAAGCAAACAATCATTTTGAACTAATTGTTCGTATGTTTCCCTTTTAACTATAATATCAGATTGGGAATTATTTACAAGTATCATTTTTGGCTTCAAAACTCTATTGTAATTGCTGGACATTGAATACCCATAAGCACCTGTATTAAATACACAGAGCACATCTCCGGCTTCCGGTGAATTTAGTTCAATATCTTTAATCAAAATATCGCCTGATTCACAAAATCTTCCTGCGATTGTGACTTTTTGCATCTTTTCTTCTTTTTTACCGTTTGCAATCACAGCTTCATATTTCGCTCCATACATTGAAGGACGAGGGTTATCAGCCATACCGCCATCTACTGCAACATATTTTCTGCCATTTGGAACTTGTTTACTTGAACCCACTGTATATAGCGTAACTCCTGCCGTACCTACAATTGAGCGCCCCGGTTCAATAAATAATACAGGTTCATCTATATCATACATTTCACAATGGTCTTTAATTGATTTTTTAATCACATCCGCTATTGTATACACTGATGGCGGACAATCAGATTCCATATAGGTTATGCCTAACCCGCCGCCCATATTGATTTCATTTAGATTTAAGTCAAATTTATCATTTATTCTCTTCATCTCGCGAAGCAGTACACCAATTTCATCATAATAAACTTTTGTTTCAAAAATTTGAGACCCGATATGTGCATGAAGCCCTGTTATTTCAAGGTTTGTAAATTCTTTTAAGATTAATTCAATCGCTTCATCAATCTGTACAAGGTCAAAACCAAATTTTGAATCCAAATGCCCTGTTTGAATGTATTCATGGGTGTGGCATTCAATCCCCGGAGTTATTCTTAAAAGCACCTTTTGAACCTTATCAAAAGATTTTGCAACTTCATTTAATAATGATAATTCTAAGAAATTATCTACGCTTACCCTTCCAACGCCAAGCTCAAGCGCAAGGAGTAATTCATCGGTTGTTTTATTGTTACCGTTAAATGTTGTCATTTCCATATTTACGCCCGCTTTATTTACAGTGTAAATTTCACCCCCTGATACAACATCAAAACCAAAGCCTTCAGAATGAAGAATTTTGGCAATTTGCGCTGTCATAAGAGCTTTTGAAGCGTACATCATATTTACTTTTTTATAATCTTTAAATGCCTCTTTATATTCTCTTGCAATTGTTCTAAGAGTAACTTCATCCATCACATATAAGGGAGTACCGTATTTTTCAACCAAATCAACCGTATCACATCCTGAAATTTCAAGGTTGCCTTTTTCGTTTATTTTTGTATTTAACGGTCTTATATTTTGATTCACTGTTACAGGTGTATTAGGCATATCCGGCATTATCTTTTTAACTCCTTGCTAAATCTTTACGATAATTGTAACATAAAGATGTTGAGATTTATAAGGAAAAAATTTTGGAAAATAATAAAGCTAGTGAAACTCCAGAAAAATCAAATATTTTGACATATAAAAATATTATTTTTGCTATAATGCTGATTTTGGTTTTAATATTTATTTCAAACATTGCAGATATAGCAATAATGTTTTTCATAGCCTTTATAATAACTTGCGCGATAGACCCTGTTGTGAGCTTTCTTCAAAAATATATGCCGCGTGTTTTAGCTGTAAGCATTGTTTTATTAATGATTTTAATAGGAATACTACTTATATTTATACCGCTTTTAACCCTTACAATTGAGCAAAGCATAATTTTTGTAAAAAATGTTCCGCAATACATTCAAAATTTACAAAATTTCTTAAATACAAACCATTTTGGAATATTAATTTCAAAATATATAAATGTTGATGTCATAAACACAGCAAACACTGATATAACAAATGTTGCAAGTGAAATCTTATCAAAAGGCGCGGATATTTCAAAACTCATTGTAAACTCAATAACTGGCTCAATTGCAGTAGCCATAATGGTTTTCTATTTATCATATGACCAAAAACTAATGAAACAGCGCTTTTTAGAATTTTTCCCGCCAAAATTTAAAGAAAAAGCGGAATATATTTTAGATTCAATTAAAACAAAGGTTGGAGGATATGTTTTTGCCCAGGTTCTCTCTATGCTTGTTGTAGGGTTGTTTACATTTATCGGGCTATTAATAATCGGGCACCCGCATTCTCTTTTAGTCGGGTTTTTGGCCTGCATTCTTGATATTGTCCCGGTTGTTGGCGCTACAATTACCGTTATTGCAGGGGTGTACACTGCAGCAGCAGGCGGTTTTGGGTATATAATACTCACGCTTATTATAATGCTTATCGCTCAATGGCTGCAAAATCAAATATTTAGACCACTTTTATTCGGTAAATTTATGGATACACATCCTCTGCTTATTATTGTCTCTTTGCTTATCGGGGCAAAATTTATGGGCTTCTGGGGAGTGGTTTTAGCACCTGCAATGGTAAGTATAGTCTGCGTTTTAATGGATGAACTCTATATAAAACCCATTAATATGAAAGAAAAAATCTTAAAATAATGGAAAAGTTTCTATACAAAAGATTGCAGAATAAAACCCCTAAAATCAATGCCTGGTTTGCATTTCCTGCTATTGAAAGTTTTGGAATGGCATCTTTAGGCTTCTTATCCCTATTTAAACAAATTGATTTAATGAAAGATGTTTTTGTAGAAAGAATTTATGCAGACACAAAAACTACCGTTGCAAACCTGGAAGATGTTGATGTGATAGGGTTTTCAAATTCCTTTGAAATTGATATTTTAACCATTTTAAAAATGTTTTCAAAATTTAAAATCCCGCCTTTATCAAAAGACAGAGACGAAAATTGTCCGCTAATTTTTGCCGGAGGTCCTGTTATTACTGCAAATCCGATACCCTATGAAGATTTTTATGATTTTATAAGTATTGGCGATGCCAAGGTTACTTTTGACAAAATTTTTCAAATTTTAGTTGAAAAAAGAAATGAAACAAAAGAAGCCAAACTTCAAGCTCTATCCGAGATTGATGGAGTTTGGGTACCAAAATACGGAAAAAATAAACCTATACAAAAAATCAGCGATGTTCTTGAAGAGCCGCTTTATACGCCTATTTTAAGCGACAAAAGCTACTTTAAAGACACATTTATAATTGAAATTGAGCGCGGATGCCCAAAAACCTGTAATTTCTGCATAGCAAGCTGGCTGAATCTGCCTGTAAGGTATACCCCGCTTGAAAAAATACTTGAAGCAATAGACTTTGGACTCCAACACACAAGTAAAATTGCGCTTTTAGGTGCATATGTTGCCGGTCATCCGGATTTTGACAAAATTTTGGAATACATACGAAAAAAAAATAAAATAAGCCCTGTTGAGCTCACGTTATCTTCGCTCAGAGCCGACCTTACAGGTGAAAATGTTATAAGAACGCTTGTTGAGTGCGGGCAAAAAACCGCAACAATAGCGGTAGAAGCAGGAAGTGAAAGGCTTAGAAAGGTTATAAATAAAGACCTGACAGATGAACAGATTTTAAAAACCGTTGAAAATGCGAGACTTTACGGGTTAAGAGGGCTTAAAATTTACGCTATGATTGGGCTTCCAACAGAAACCGATGAAGATATTGAAGCACTCATAAATTTAATGAAACGCATAAAGGCTGAAAATAAAGGCTTTGAGCTGACATTGAGCGTGAGTTCCTTTATACCAAAGGCTCAGACACCTTTTCAATGGTCAAAAAAGGCTAATAGTAAGGAATTAGATGTTAAATTGACACATTTGAAAAATGAACTTTCAAAAATCGGCATAAATATGCGCCCTACAAGCGTTGACTGGGATTTGATACAATCAATCCTTTCCCGTGCGGGCTTTTCGCTCTCTTCATATTTACTCAAAGTCGTTGAGAATGGGGGTAATCTTGGTGCATTCAAGCAAACCTGGCGCAAAATGGCAAAAGCCGGGGAATTACCCGAGCTAAATTCGTACGCTGAAATGCCAATACCTGAAAACCCTGATGATAAGCTGCCTTGGGAATTTATTCACGTTACAGATAAGAATATATTGAAAAAGCGCCTGCAAGATGCCCTAAAACCCTCGTAAATCATTGATTTAGAATGTTTTATTTATTTTAGGTTTTTTCAATTTTTGCCTTGTTATAACCTGCAAGAAGCTGCATTGAGCTAAATACAGACACCGAATCCGCGCCTAAATCACTAATTCTAACCCCTGATGATATGAAAAGTGTCTCTACGATATCGATTAAGCCCATGTATTTGTTGTATTCGTTTATATCGCGTGAGTTTTCAACCTTTTCAACCAAACATTCCATAATTTCAGTAAAATCTTTTTCAGGGTCTCCTGTAGGATTAAGCCCCAGCTGGTACATAACGCTATACCAAATATAAGATGCAGGCTTAGACTGGCTTTTAGAGCTTTCGTCTTCCTCAGATAGCGATTGTAAGCCCTCTACAGCCGTTTTAACCTGTACTTCTTTTAATTTAGCAAGGTCTTTTTGCTCATCCCCGGTGGATTTCACGCCAAATCTAGCAAGCAAATTACTTACTGAAGTATAATCAGTACGATTGACGTTTAAAAAGTAATTTATTTGCTCCTGATATAGACTGGAAGCTGATATTGGGGAAATAGACATAACAGATTTTCCGACCTTTAAAACTTTTGTTTTTTATCTATCACATGGAATATTCCACATTTTTTTAAATTTTTAACATAACGAGCTATTGCCCGTCTGTAGAGGTTTTTGGGCAATAAATAAATAACAAGAATTTTATGTTAAAATTTTAACTATGGATGCTAAAAACTTACATAATCCGTGTTTCAACAAAATCGGTTATATACAGGTGTATACAGGGGACGGCAAAGGAAAAACCACTGCCAGCCTGGGTTTGGCACTTCGTGCATTAGGACGGGGCTGGAAAGTACTCATTGTAATGTTTACAAAAGGCGGCTCTGATTATGGTGAAATCCACTCGTTTTCAAACCTTTCAGACGATATCAAAAACCGCTTTAAAGTAATAAATGCTGGACTTAAGCGGATTGTATACAAAAATAATGTAAATGAAGATGACAAAGCTGAAATCCAGAAGGGATGGGCTTTTGCAAAGAACGCAATTAAAAATTGCGAATACGAGCTTGTAATTCTTGATGAAGCAAATATAGCGCTGGATTTAGGGCTTATAGACCTTGAAGATATGCTTGAAACCTTAAAAAATAAGCCCAAAGGGGTCGAAATAGTACTCACAGGGCGCAATGCACACAAAAAAGTAATAGAGATGGCACATCTTGTTTCTGAAATAAAACCCGTAAAACACTACTGGGATATAGGAGTTGAGGCACGAGAAGGGGTTGAATATTGAAAATTACCAAAAATCGTGTAATTGAAATTGTAATCCTTGTAACCCTGCTTATACTGGGTGTTTTGGGTGCTTATCAAATTTATCACCGCACCGTTGTAAAACCAAACCTATACACCATAAGGTTTCATGACATAGATAGCATCATAAAAGGCTCTCCTGTAAGGTTTATGGGCATAATTGTAGGACACGTCAGAAAGTTGGAGCGCAAGGGCGACTTAATTTTATGCCAAATTTTTATAACAAAACCTAATACTAAAATTCCGGACGGAGCTCTTGCAAAGGTTGAATTTAACGGTATTGTGGGCTCAAAATCTATTGAAATTATGCCTCCAAAGACTGAAAACCCCAATATAAAAGGAATTGTAACCACGGAAGCACTTAGAATTAACGATTTTATGGATGTTGTAAAAAATTTGCGCGAAGTTTTAGTTTGCGTAAAGCAGTTTGTGGACGGTATGACACCGGAAAATACTTTGGGTGCTGCTAAAGCCATTGCGGAAGCGCCTGATTTTACGGCAGATATGAACAAAACACTTGATGAGATGACACAAAAACAACAAGAAACAAGTAAAAAACTCAAAACTTTGGGAAAATTCCAAAAAGAAGTTGAGAATTTAATCGACAGATTCACACAGCAAAAAACTAATCTATAAGCTGCTTTACTGATATTTTAATAAAAGTTTTTGCATAAAAAAAGAGGCGCAAAGGTTACAAAATGCGCCCCGAAAAGTTGTTCATCTAAAATTTATAATTTGAAAATAAATTACAAAAATTTATTCCCATAATTTCAAAATAATCATACCGGAAGCCCCATCTCCGCCTCTATTTGGATTATTTAATACATTTGAAGGCGCTATGGCAGAATTAAAAATTCTTATTGCAGCCCCGCCTCCGCCTGCTGAAACTCCTGCCGCATCAGCATTTTTACCATTGCTGTTTTCGCCTGTATCTTGCATTCCGCCCAGACCGCCGGTTCCTGAATATTTATCATAGGAAAAATCCGCCCCTTTGCCGCCTAAAGCCTTATTGTCATTATCGTCAGCATTTGCACCAGGTTTGCCTTTTGTGCAATGATTTTGATTATCTATATATTTGCGCGAACCAACATCACAAACCCTTGATATTTCACCGCCTTTACCATTTATTAGGGTATTATCAACTATAGCTGGGCTTTCACCGCCGCCACCGCCACCTGCTTTTATTTCAATAAAATTTGAATCACCAAAAATAGTTGTACCTCCAGGATTTGCAGGAACAATTTCGTTATTTACAACTTTTGCACCAGCTCCACCAGCACCGATTCTCACTTTTATAACCTGTCCCTCTGCTACACGTATAGTTTCAGTTACCGCATTACCGCTAGCACCGCCTCCTCCTGCACCGATTTCAGCATATTTATATGCACCTGTGCCGCTATTTAATGCAGTATCCCAATACATATTCCAGGATATACGCGCATATCCGCCTGAACCGTTGCCGCCGTTTGATAATCCAAAGCCGCCGCCGCCTCCACAGCCGTATCCTTGGGCATTCCCACCAGCTTCACCAGGATTTTTACCGCCTGCACCAGGTATACATGTACCTGTGAATGGTGTGGTTCCACTTCCACCCCTGCCTCCAATTGTTGCATTAGCAATAGTGCTTGCATCACAGTTTAATTCTTCGTTATCTCCTGCAGGTCTGCCATTCGTACCAAAAAAGCCGCTTGGTACAGCTCCTGACATTCCGCCAACTATAGGGTAAGCTTGTCCAAGAGTTGAAAATACCCAAGCACCTTCACCATGGTCTGGAGCATTATATATACCGCAAGATGTCCCCTGGCTATGACCAGGATACCCGCCATAATAGCAGGATTGCGCGTAACCTAATAATATCGTATCATCTGCTTTTCGTATATAAGTACCACCGGCAAAATCACAACTTGGTTCTATTGGGGTTTGCTCTCCACTATTATTTATATGCCCAGGCATACCTCCCTTTCCTCCTTTGCCCACTATAACTTTTAAATTTTCCTTGGACGATACAGAAACAGGATAAAGAGCATAAATTCTTCCACTTCCACCGCCAGAACCTCCAGAACCATAAGACAAATATTTTATCCGCATAGCACCATCTTTTCCATCATTTCCTGTTTGGTAAGAACCACTAACAAGTTTGCCTAATGCTCCATTGCCTCCAGAGCAATGATTAACGCCAAATATTGTAGAAACCACACCCCCATTAATACCTGAACCCGAATTTCCTCCAGTACCGCCGGAGCCTGGAGAACCCTCTATTGCAAAGGCTTTATTACCGTTTGCATCAACTCCGCCAGCATTTCCGCCATTGCCGCCGCCATTGCCGCCGCCGCCTCCACCGCCGCCGCCTTGATTCTTTGCCAGCCCAGTGCTATTTCCACCGCCTCCACCGCCGCCACCGCCAGGCGCATAAAATAATTGGGAGCTTCCGTTGGGAGCAGCTGTTTGATAAAACACGGTTGCACCGCCTCCACCGCCGCCTGAACCTGCACCTGCACCGCCGCCACCGCCGCCTTGAAAACTTCCGCCTCCACCGCCTCCACCGCCTGTGCGATTAGAACCAGCAACATCAAAAAATCCTGAAGCAGGTGCATCGCCACCTTTTCCTCCGCCATTGCCTCCCAGTCCTCCTCGGATAAGGCTATTTAATACAGCACCGCTTTGCCCGTTTTGGGCTTGGTAATTTCCGCCAATTCCACCATATCCGCCATTATCATCTGTACAATTTCCACCCCTGCCGCCTCCATCACTTTTAACCGGGTAGCTTTGCGATATAACGTTAATTCCAGAGCCGCCACCGCCACCATCCCAAGAATGACCATCATGACCTTGTAAGTTATCAGCGCCACCTGCACCTCCGCCGCCGCCTATTTGAACAGTTAAAGAATCAATATTAGGAATACTAACAGACTTATCTACAATATACCCGCCAGAACCACCACCTCCACCCTGGTAATCAGAGCTGCCGCCTCCTCCGCCGCCACCGCCACAAGCAGTTACAAGAGCATATTTACCTTTTAATATTTCAGGAATATCCCAAGTATACTGTCCGCCTTCAAGCCAATCTTTATTAACGAAAGTCTGTCCGCCAGCACCGCCGCCAGCACCTCCTGAAATCAAAGTTGCCTCAAGCTGATTTACCATAGCGGGAACAAAAAAATTATTTGTACTTCCTGCCGTAGTAAATTCTGTATACCCTGCGGTTGGCGCTGTTCCACCGCCGCCTCCGCCGCCAATTGCAGTTACCGTGATATTTTTAAACCCTTGAGGTACAACGTATTCTCCTTCACAATACAGGGGATTATTGTTACTGTCGCGTACAATTTTATTGCAAAAATCAGGGTCGCCGAATTTTATTTCCCTTATTTCACTTCTTGTATTCTGTGAAAAACTGCCTGTAATGTGCATATTTTCGTTCATACGCTTTGTCATAACAGGAGCAAGTGCTGCAAGAAGAAGAGATGCGACAAGAAGCGCCATAAGCATTTCAACAAGGGAAAACCCGGCTCTGCCATTTGGAATTTGTTTCGGATTTTTTGCTGAATTTGGAATGACAGGTGGTGCAATAAATTGAGTCCTGTATCTCGTATTTACCTGTTTTTTAATAAGAAAACTGCCCATGCCGGCAATTGAAAACCAGGCACTGTTTGTATTGAATCTTTTTAAAACCATAAGTTTTAACTCCTTTAAGATAAACAATCTATTCAATAAAATCTGCGTTTCGGAAAAATAGGTCACAGACATTTAAGAATTATACGGCAAAATAGTTCACATGACAAGACTGCAATTTTTAGGAAAAAATATCAAAAAATACAGACTGCAAAGCAATTACAGTCAGGAATTTTTGGCTGAAAAGTGCGATTTGTCCCGCGAGTATATTTCAAGAATTGAATCAGGGCAAAAATATGTAAGTCTTAAAAAAATTTTTTTAATTGCAGATGTTTTAAAAGTTTCGGTTAATACATTATTTGATTTTAAGTAAAAAATATAAAGAATGTTTAGCAATGCATATTTTATATCTAAATTTATGATATAATTCAATAAATACGCTTGGGGAAAGATATGTCGGTAAAAGTAGAACCTTATAATGCCAAATCCGGTATGCCAAATCAATACATTGTTGGTACAGATGAGACGACATCAAAGAAATATTTGGTTAATAAAAAAAACGTTAAAAAATTTGCAGAAGAATTTAATTCAATTGATATAACAAAAACAGCTCAAAACTCGCTTGCTGCAGGCATCGTAGGAACTTTAACCATTATAGGAGCAGTAAAATTTGCAAAGAAAATACCTTTAATTGCAAAAATACCTCTAGCATTTTTTGCATTTTGCGGCATTTCAATGTTAACCTGCTTGCCTAATAATTTGATTGCAAATAAAAAAGTTGAAGAAGCTGCTAAAAAATATGATGCTAAAGAAGTTAAAATAAAAAATTTAGATAAAAATGCCTAAATTTTGAACTTACCCTACAACTCCAAGGTCGAGGACTTTTTTTACTTCATCTTTAATTTTTTGATGAATTTCATTTATGGGTAATTCGCCGTCTATTGTTATAAAATTATATTCTTTCTGCAATCTATCATATTCTTCGAGGCATTTATTCTGATATATTTCAAAACTTTTATAAATATCGGTTGAAAGCCCGATATCGCGCCCTGATTCAAAATAATCCAGTCCTTTTGTACCTATCATACGTTTTAAAAGCTTATCTACAGGCATTTTTAGATAAAATACCAAATCAGGCACCGGTGCAAAATCGTACAATTTTTTTACCCATTTAATATCATGCCCTCTTACAGAATCTCTTACAAAAGCTGTGTATACATATCTGTCTAAAAGCACAACAAATCCTGCTTTTAAGGCCGGTATTATAACATTTTCAAGACGGTCAGCATAGTCTGCAGCGTATAAAAGGCTGAAAGTTGTTGTATTTAGTAAGTTTCGCTCTTTTGCTTCATTAATAACATCTGATATCAAACGGGATGTTTTCCATTCAGAAAGCATACAGCCAAAACATTCATTTTCAATATATTTTTTAAGAAGGTTAACCTGTGTTGATTTTCCGGCACCGTCTGTTCCTTCTATTACAATTAAAAGCCCGTCATAGCCGTGTTTTTGATACATATTAAATATTTATACCTTTCGAATTTAAAAGTTCTGTGACAAGTTTTCTAAAATAAACTTGTTTTTTGTGGATAGTCTCGCTTGCATCAACAGGAACAAGCCCGTATTCATCTATCATATCTTTGTATTGCTCAATTACCCTGTTTTGAAACAATACATAGCTTTTATAAGGATTATTTGAAAGTTTCAAATCCATGCCGGCCTCATAATATTTTGGCTGACGGTTCATACAAATACGCTCCAAAGAAACTTTTGCACTTACATCAAAATATAGGGTTAAATCAGGTTTAATCGCAAAACCGTACATATTTCTTACCCATTTTTTATCAACATCACGGGCAACATCGCGGGCAAATGCGGTATATACATATCTATCTGCTAAAACTATAAACCCTGCCTTCATTGCAGGGATTATGACTTTTTCAAGACGGTCTGCAAAATCTACCGCATGCAAAAGCGAAAAGGTACGCCCTGACAGAAGATTTTTCTTTTTAGCTCTTTTTGTTGTTTCCGATATTAAATCAGAAGAATTCCAACAGGTTAGAATTACATCTAAATTTTTGGATTTAAGCCAGCTATACAATAAATCAAGCTGCGTTGATTTACCGCTGCCGTCAATTCCCTCAACACAAATGAGTACGCCTTTCAGGTCATGGTCTTTATTAAATCTTAACATTTTGTACCTTGTTTTTAGTGCCCGTTATTAATAATATTATAAGTAATAATTCATATTTAGTAAATTTATTTAAAATCGGCGGAGAAAATAATGTTAAACTCTATAAAAAAATCTTTCAACATCATAAAGGATAATCCTTTTATTACCCTTTATTTTGTATTATATTTGATTGTTTTATTTTTAATAATTCCTTTTTTAGCAGGAAGAAATATAATTCTTGGGATGATTATAGGAGTTTTAATTCTGCTTTTGACCTGTGCTTTTGTTTCAGGATGGTTTAATATGATAAAAGCTTCTACAGTTCATTATAAGGAAAATAAAACTCCTGAAGAAAAACTTGAAGAAGCGCTAAAATTAAAAAATGATTTCTTTTGCGGAGTTTCAGGGTATATTTTACCAATTATTGCAGGAACCATTTTAACAATTGCCCTTTTTTATCTTCACTCCTATCTTTCAGATGTAATATTCGGCAAAATTGATACAGTAATTTATGAGCTGTCAAAATATGCAAACGATGCAGAAGCTTTAAGAAATTATTTTGTTTCATTACCAAATTCCACCTGGGCTGTTATATTCAAAAAAGGCATATTTTCTTATATAGCATGCAACCTTATAACATTATTTTTCCTATATTGGGGTGCAAGCTTGTATTTAAACAAAGATTGTTCAACAAATCCTTTCTTTGCAATTGTTGATTCAATTAAGACAATGTTTAAAAAATTCCCGCAAACGTTTTTAGTATTTATATTATTAACACTCGCAAATTTTGTACTGATATCTTTGCAGGCAATATTTATTGAAAACGTCATAATTTCTTTTATCACAATGATTTTAAGAATATATTTTGCAGCCTATATGATTGTGCTAATATTTGATTTATATGAATCAGATAAAACCAAAATCTGTGAAAAAATCTGCATCAAAAATAATAGTGATAACAGGACCGACAGCATCGGGGAAAACGGCATTAGCAATTAAACTTGCAAAAAAGATTGATGCTGAAATAATTTGCGCTGATTCAAGAATAGTATACAGAGGGCTTGATATTGTAAGTGCAAAGCCCGATATTATTGAACAGGACGGGGTGCCTCACCATCTTATTGATATTAAAGACCCTGTCGGTGAACCATACAGTGCAGGCGATTTCGCAAATGATGCAAAAGCCGTAATTGAAAAAATAAAAGAAAAAAACAAGCCTGTAATCATAGCGGGCGGAACCTGGTTTTATATAAAATGCCTTCTTGATGAAAAACAATTGCCCGAAATCAGCGCAGACAAAGAACTTCGAGATGAGCTTGAAAAATATGATAATGATACTCTTTGGAATATGCTAAAAAAAATTGACCCGGCTCGTGCAGAAGAAATCCATAAAAATAATAAAGAGCGGGTAATACGGGCAATTGAGATGGTAAAAACCCTTGGAGATTCTGTATCTTCTGCGGAAAGAAAAACAAATGACTATGATTCAATCTGGTTTTCAAATGATTTTATAGAAGAAAAAAATCGTGATGCCCTTTATAAAAGGATTGATTCAAGGGTTGAGATTATGGTTCAAAACGGGCTTTATTATGAATGGGAACGCGCAGTAAAAAAATATTCAAGAAATGAAGTTTTAGAAAATACCATAGGATTTAGGGAATTTTTTGAACTTCAAGACGGCATCTATGAAGATTTAAATGATGCAATAAAAAAGATTAAACAAAGAACAAGAAACTTTGCAAAAAGGCAAATAACATTTTTTAGGTCAGAAAACAAGATAAATATAATAAAAAATGAAGATGAGATTATAAAGTTTTTGTAATATATTTTAACATCAAACACAGGATGCAATTTATGGGCAATTTTTAAGGGTATTTTGTTTTATATAAATTGTAGTGTGCGTTAAAAGGATTAATGTAAAACGATATGGTACAAGGTCTTAATACCGGTTATAACCAGTATCAAATGCAGCAGCTGCAAACAGCGCTTCCTGTACAAAATAAAAGTACGCAAAATGCTGCTGTGCAAAATACGCAAGCTAATGATGCCGCTCCTGCCATTTATACCACACCTTATACACAATCTGTTCCCGCACAAGGATATCAAATGTATACGGTTCCTCCAAAAATTGTTTATAATCAAAATTTGACTTCTTCACCAAACTCCAGTATGCAGGTCGCACCGCTTTCAAATATACCAATACAGCAGGATGCTTTATCGCTGACTACCGAATATTCAAAAGACAAAGAAATAAACTTGCATGACCCAGCAAAAAATATGACGCAACAACCTTTGAATGCTGCTCCTTCCCACAATTCTTCAAATAATCCAAATATTACAGATTCTTCTCTTAATGCACAAATGCCTGCACCAAATATTAAAACAGAACAAGCTATACAGCAAACATCAACACTAGCAGGAAATGAAGCTGTAAATGCAGAAGAAAATGCTCAAGAAAAAATTCTTCCTTCTTTGAATGTAGGTGTGGTAGATGCCCCAAATAATGCATCTTTAACCCCTATAACCGATGATTTAAATTCAAGAGCACAAGATATTGAACGAACTTATATTCCAAACCCTGCAAAATCAACTTCATCTTTGGTACCGCAAGCACTTGGCAAAAAACCATTAAACGCAGGAAAAATGAGTGCGTATTTGATGTTTGGTTCTCTTGGGATAGCTTCTCTTATGGTTATTCCAAAAGGAATTTCAAAAATTATAAAATTAATCAAACATAAGTAGGACATTATTTAGGTTTTACTTGCTTAAAATATATATCATGACCTATAATAAATTTATCAGGTTATTAATATTTTAAGAAAGATTTAGTTACTTATGAAAAAACAAGCAAAAAAGCATGGCTTTACTTTGGCTGAAACCTTAATAACTCTTGCTATTATCGGTGTTTGTGCAGCAATGCTTATTACTACCATAAAAAATATAAATCCTAATGAAGCATCAAATCTGGTTATGGCAAGAAAAGCGGTTGGAACCTTTACGGAAGCTACTAGACAAGTATTATTGTTTAATTCACAAACAAAAAAGATGGATAATCTTGCAAGCGGCGGTACTGCTTGCGCTTCTGCCCAATGTCTTACACAACTTTATGGCAAATATCTTCAAATTTCAAGAATGTCTGCCACAAACCCCACACCAGATGCGCAGCTTGGAGGTACTTACTACGGAGAATTGATTGACGGATTATTATTCGGCATAGAATACAATAAAGGCTGTGCACTGCATGAGGGCGAAACCGTTCAAGTTTTACCTCCTGATGAAGGAATGGTATCAGAGGTTGTGGTTTCAGGCGCATGCGCTATGATTTACTATGATGTAAACGGCGTAAAAGGTCCAAACAGAGTGGGTACAGACAGATTTGTTATTCCTGTACGTAAATCCGGTGTAAAAATGAGCGCTAAGGCTACTGCACAAAGCAATGATGACGGACCTGGCGGCATATTTTAACAATATTAAAAAACTTAATATTTGCATTAAAAACTCTTCAAATCTTGAAGAGTTTTTATATCTTATAAATCCTTATTAATACGTTTGCTAGCCTAATATCTTCATAGCTTCCTGCTCTGCTTTATCTGCTTTTGACAGCATAGCTTGAACGTTAGCATTTGTAATTTCTTCCTGCTTTATTGTATTTGTATCGCCTTCAACATAGTTAAACGGCTTTGAAGAAGGTATATACGTTCTCACTGGTTCATCGGTTTTATTTGCAGGTGCTTCATTTTGTACAGCATTGTTTTGAGCAGCTGAGTTTTGACTTAGCTGAACATTATTTTGTGTTGCAGTTTGATTTGTCATATTTTGCTGAACAGGTACAGCAGGATTGTTTGCTTGCGGCGGCGCCATATTATTCATGCCGGGGTTTTGATTCTGCACTGCATTAGCTGCATTTAAATGTTTATTCAAAAGCTGGCTTGGCGGAACATTACTGTTTGCAAATTTGTTACCTTGCAGAGCACTTTGAACTGTCTGACTTGTATTTTGTGCTCCCGTACCCGGTGTATCTGGAAGAGCAGCAATAAGCTGTAATAAAAGCGCCGGGTTTTGCTCAATGGCTTTAAGAGTTTGAGGGTCATTTTGAAGAGCCTCAATAAATTCAGGATGAGCCTGAAGTTTTGCCATAGCCTGCTCCTGAGTCATATTCAAATTCTTCATAAGTTCAGCTTGCTGTGCCTGTTGGTTTTTTAGAGCCTCTTCTTCAGCAGGGTCATAAGGCTTACCGAATACTTTATTTATAGCGCTTTTTACAGGCTTGCCAAATATGCCATTTAAAGCAAACATAACAAGTGCAAGTCTCATAAAGCCGCCTGCAAAACCAACTGTTCTGCCGGGGATTTTTCTAAAAAAGTCTTTAAATTTGCTACCTGATGGCTGAATATATTTATATTTTTGACCCAGACCTGCTCCAAAGAATTTACCTACAGGTTTTAATAAATATTTTGATATAAGACCATCGCCCTTAACGTTGCCAAGAGTCGCAGCCCCATACATAACAGCGCAGGATAAAGGCATAGTAATTGCAAGAGAACCTATTGTGCCTGCAAAATCATCCGCCATTGTGGCAACTTTTTTATCTTTGGGAGCATCCTGAACGTTATTATACAGGTTCATAATCATACCACATAAGAAGAAACCTAAGCCTGATTTATCGTTAACAAAGTTTGAGATTGCTTCTGTGGGGAATAATAAAGACTGCTGGACAAATGAACCCATTTTTGTACTCGTAGCTTTTCCTGAAATAACACTATGTTTAATTAAAGAATCGCCAAGGTTTCCCTTACATATATCTTTCCACTTGTCTCCTCTTATTTTCCTGCCAATATTATTGATAAGATTTGTAGGCCACCAGTCGCCTTGAAGCTTCATTAAGCCTTTATTGTTATTCATTGTTATATTTGTAAATTCAGAGACATCTATATTGAGTTTGCCATCAAGACCTGTGATTTTGCCTAATTTTAACTGTCTTAATATAGTCTGCAAGCCCTTTTCATCAGTAACAACTCCATCTTTCATAACTCCAAAGTGTTCACCGACAAAATTTAAAAGCTTGTTGCTTACATCCATAGAATCGCCGCCAAGAGAATCAAGCATTTCTCTTGCTTTAGAATCGCCGACGATTTTTCTCAACGAATCAAGTTTTGGACCGTCTACTTTATCTTGCAAAGCCTGAAGTGAAGCCTTTGCTGCTCCATCTCCTTGTTGTGCAAGTTTCTTTAAGGAAGTAAGTTTTTGAATATCTTCAGGATTTGTCATTTTTGCAAAAGCAGTTTCTAGGGTATCAGGAGCAGTAAGTGAGAATATTCTTTTTAAACCTGTACCTGTACCTTTTGCTAATGGATTTACAGGTTTTGCTTTGCGGGTTGCAAATGTTTCAAATAAATCATTAATACTTTTACTTTTTCTTAAGAATTTAACAACACTATCTTTTGCACCTTTTAATTTATTAGTAATACCCATGTAGGTTTTATTATTCTTTAAAGCCTCACTTACTTTTATACCTAAATCTGGAAGGGTATCTGTTGATATTTTGCTGTTTCCAAGTTTTGCAAGACCTATAACCGTAGTAAGGGTTAACCCAAGCGAAATTAAAGTTTTTTTAGGATTATGGATATCTATTCCGAACATGTTTTTTAACATTTGGGTAAAAGGGCTATCTTCAACTGTTTTTGTTATTTCCTGAGCTCCCTGTTCAAGAGCTTGTTTATCTATTGCTCCAAAATTAGGGTCTGCACTATTTTCAAAGGTATCAGGTTTTGAAGTTAAGGCGCCAAAATTTTGCCCCTGCTGGTTATATGGAGCTTGCTGTGCATTTTGGATATATGAGGTGTTTTGTGATACAGCACCTTGAGCCCCAAATTGTAAGTTTCTATTTTGTTGTTGGTTTAAGCCTGAAACCATGGCTGGTCCTTAATTTTTACCTATACATAATAATAAACACATAACTGCTGAATTAATTTACTATTATTAACATTTCTTAATAATGGAAATAATATGATATAATTAAATAGGTTTTAAAAAATGTTTTAGGGTAAAAAAGTGAAAATTATAGTGTGCATAAAACAAGTTCCGGACACAAATGATGTAAAATGGAGCAAAGAAAATACAATCATAAGAGAAGGGCTTATCAATATAATTAATCCTTATGATGAATATGCAATTCAAGCAGCTTTAGATATTAAAAAGATAAACCCGGATTCTGAAATTACATTACTTTCAATGGGACCCCAATGTGCTAAAGAAGTACTTGAATACGGGCTTGCACTTGGAGCGGACAGTGCGGTACACCTGTGCGACAAAAGATTTTCAGGTGCAGATACCAAAGCTACAAGTAAAACTCTTGCTGCTGCCATAAAAAATGTAATCAAGGATTATGACATTATAATAGCGGGACAATTTGCAATAGACGGCGACACGGCACAAACAGGACCCTCGCTTGCATGTCAGCTTAATTTACCGGTATTAACTTTTGTAAAAAGTATACTGGATGCAGATAATGAAAAAATTACAGCACGGTGCGAAGGTGAAAATGAAATCATTACAATGGAGACTACCGTTCCTTGTGTATTGTGTGTTTTAAAAAACAATAAGGAAATTAAAAACCCAAAAATCCAGGATTATATAAATGCTCAAAATAAAAAAATAAAATCTTTCAACATTGAAGAAATTGAACTAAACCCGGATGAAGCAGGAATTAAGGGGTCGCCGACTTTTGTTCAAAGAGCGTTTAAACCTGAAATAAAAAGATGGGTTAGAAAAGTTAAATATAATTATGCAAAAGAGATTTTATCTCATATAAGGGAAGAAAATGGCAAAGAAATCAGACAAGAACAATAAAAATAAAGAATCGAAAGAAATAAAAAATTTTGAAGAACAAAAAGAAGCTGAAAAATGTGATGAGGTAAAAGAACAGACTGAATCAAAAGAAATTTTTGTTTATGCCCAAACTGCCTGCATGGAAAACGGCGGTTTAATGTTTCATTCTGTCGTATATGAACTTTTAAATGCAGCACAGGATTTGGCTTCAAAATTTCCTGAAAAACTAAAGGTCTGTGCCATTGTTACATCAAATGAAAATCCGGATGATATTAAAGCTTCTCTTTATGAAAACGGTGCAGACAAAATTTATCATATAAAACATGAAAAAATGACTGACTATACAGGAATTGCGCAAGGTATAGCAGAACTTTGCAAAACAAAAAAACCTGAAATCTTTTTAATCGGTGCCACAATTTTAGGAAGAAGTATTGCACCTTTAATAGCTTCAAAACTTGATACAGGGCTTACTGCAGACTGCACAAAACTTGAAATTACTACCTTTAAGGATGAAAAAAAGCTGGCTTCAACAAGACCGACATTCGGCGGACAGTTGATGGCAACGATTTTGTGTAAAAATACGCCACAGATGGCTACTGTGCGTCCATCCGTTCTTTTAAAAAGAGAAGATATTTATAAAAAAGAAGGCGAATTTGAGGAATTTACTCCAAATTTTGAAGACTATAAAGACTGTATAAAAATTTTAGCAAAAGAAACTAATAAAAATAAACTGTCTTCAGAGCTTGAAAATGCTCAAATCATTGTTGCCGGCGGCAAGGGTTTAAAAAATGAAGAAAATTTTTGCAAATTAAGAAAATTTGCAAACATCATAGGTGCTGCCATTGCAGGTTCAAGGGGCGCCGTTGATATGGGTTTAATTGATAAAGAGCACCAAATAGGGCAGACCGGAAAAACCGTTGCGCCGAAAATTTATATCGCATTTGGAATTTCAGGTGCAATACACCATCTTGCAGGAATTAATAATGCAGAAAAAATCATTGCAATAAATAATGATGAAAATGCACCAATCATTGAAAATTCTGACATTGCAATAGTTGATGATGCAGTTAAAGTTTTGGATGAGCTGTTAAAAGAACTCATGGAAGAACATTCTAAAGAAGAATAAGGGTAGTGCCGCACCTTCTCCAGCACACGTTTTAACTAAGAAACCGGCGGGAAAGGAGGTAGGATATGGGATTATATTTAGTTTGTCTTGTGCTTTTTATAACAAAAAAGTATAAGAAAAAAAGCCCAACACTAGAGATGTTGGAACTTTTTTTAAACAGTTAATCTTATAGGGCACTAAGTGAATCCTCAAGGAACCTCGACTTCTTTGGGGCTTCCCCCTATATTTCTATTATATACTAACTTTTGAATTTTTCAATTTCTATTCTGTTTCTATTGCGCGGAGTTTTTTATAAAGTTCAATTTCATTGCTTGAGATTGTATTTGGAAGCACAATTGAAATTTTAACATTTAAATTTCCCTTGCTGCCATCTTTTTTAGGCAGCCCGAGCCCTTTTAATCTCAAAAGCTTTCCGCAGTTTGTTTTTTCAGGAATAGTAATAGTTACCTTGCCATCAGGAGTTTCGATTTCTTTTTTACCGCCTAAAACTGCCATAGATGGGGTTATTTCAACAGTTTTAACCAAATCTTCACCATCTATTATAAAATTTGAATCTTTAATTTTTACGGTTAAATAAAGGTCACCTTTATTTCCGTAATCATCTGCTCTGCCTTCACCTTTAAGACGAATTTTTTGTCCTTCTTTAACATTTTTTGGCACCTTAACGGATAAATTTTTTAAATTTCTTTCAATACCGGAGCCTGCACAATGGGAGCAAAAACTGCCGCCAGAATTACCATGGCAGTATCTGCATTTTTGATAATCGGTTATGGTTATATTTTTTGTTCCGCCATTTATAACATCTTTTATGTTTAAAATAAGATTTTGATTTATATCAAGGTTTTCTTTTTGCGCATTATTCGGATTATCACGCCTTTTTGATGTACTTCTGGGGTCTGCGCCTGCTCCATAAAAATTTTGTCCGCCGCCAAACATATCATTTGTAAATCCCCTGCCGTATGAGGTTTTAGCACCGCCTGACATTAAATCGCCAAATATTGCACTAAAAAAGTCTGAAAAACCACCGGCATTTCCACGCCCGGCAGCGCCTTGCGCAAATTGTGAAAAATCAAACCCGGAAAATCCGCCCATTGAAGGGTCAAAATCTGCCCCGTTTTGAAAACCTGAGCCTAATGTATCATATCTTTGACGTTTTTCTTTATCCCCTAAAACTTCATAGGCTTCATTTATATCTTTAAATTTTTCTTCCGCCCCTTTTTCTTTATTTACGTCAGGGTGATATTTGCGTGCAAGCTTTCTATAGGCAGATTTTATTTCTGTCTCGCTTGCATCTTTTTTTACGCCTAAAATTTCATAATAATCTTTATATTTCATATTTTTATATTAAATTAAAATTTCAAAAATCATAACATTTTTAATAATTTATTAATTATTGTGATTAAAAAATCAGATATTTTTATCCGCCAAAAGAGCTAGATTGAGCTTATTAATGACTTTTCTTATATCTTTTACCATCTACCTCATGTACATTTTCAATCGCAATAAAGGCGCTTGGGTCAATAGCGCTTACGGTTTCTTTTATTTTTGGAATTTCAATTTTTGTAATAACGCAATATACCATTTTTTGTTTTGCGCCAGAATATCCGCCCTCTGCACTTAAATATGTAACACTTTTATCCAAATTTTTCATAATTTCTTTGCCAATGTCTTCATATTTCGGGCTCATAATAAATACTGATTTTGCCTCGCTCATCCCTTGAAGCACCGTATCTATGGCTTTTGCTGCAATAAAATATGTAACAGCCGAATACATAGCCTTATCCGGACCATATATAAAGCCTGCAACTATGAATATAAATACATTAAAAAACATTACAATTTCACCAACAGCAAACGGGTATCTTTTTGCAAGTTTTATTGCCATAATTTCCGTACCATCAAGTGCCGCATTGCTTTTTAAAACTATCCCGACTCCGCATCCTAAAATTATTCCGCCGAAAATTGAAGCAATAAATGTGTCTTCGGTAAAAACATATTGCGTTTCAAGAAATAATTCAGAAAACACAGAAAGCATTATGACACCATAAAACATAAGGCATACAAACATTTTGCCAAATTTTTGAAGCGCCATAACCACAAAAGGCAGGTTTAAAACAATTAAAAATAAACCCAAAGGCAGCTTGGTTAAATAGCTTGCCATAATTGAAATACCAACAACGCCACCGTCAATTACATCTCTTGGTATCAAAACACATTCAAGTGCAAATGCTGCGATTAAGCAGCCGAACGTTATAAAAAACAATCTCAAAAATAAAGTTTTAAAAAAAATTTTATTCATAGTTTTATGATAAAATAAAAAAATGAAAAAAGTAATAATTTTGTTATGTGTATTTTTCTTATTCTTAGGTTTGGCAGGCTGTACAGTTTCAAAAAACTCTAAAGATTTACTTTCAAAGATAAAGCTCAAAAATAAAATTGTAATTGGAATTAAAAATGATTCAAAACCTTTTGGTTATATTGAAAATGATGAATTAAAAGGGTTTGATGTTGATATTGCAAAAAGCGTTTCAAGAAGACTCTTAGGGGATACTACAGGGGAATTGATAGAATTTATATATGTAACCCCGGAATCAAGAATATCTGACCTTAATTCAGGAAAGGTGGATATGATTATTGCAACAATGAGCATTAATTCTACCCGCTCTCATATTGTAGATTTTACTAACCCGTATTTTATTGCAGGACAGGCATTAATGGTGCCATCGGGTTCAAAAGTTAATTCAATTGAAAGTTTAAACACAAAAAAAGCAGGTATAATTTTAGGCACAACATGTGAAAAAACCATAAGGCATTTAGCTCCAAATGCCACAATAATAGGAAGAAAAACTTATAGTGAAGTATTTAATCTCCTAAAGGAAAATAAGGTTGATGCAATTTTAGCTGACGACAGCATTCTTTACGGCTTTGTTATGGATAACAGAGGGTATAAAATTCTTCCCGCAAGATATACTAAAGAATATTATTCAATTGCTTTAAGAAAAGGGGATGAAAGCAAAGAATTAAAAGAAGAATTGAATAAATTAATAGATTTTATGCAGCAGTCAGGAAGACTCAACAGAATAAAGGAAAAATGGATTCCAAATTTACATAAAAGTTAATAGTATGCTATAATTCCCTTAAAAATGATGGATATTATTTTAAGATAGGGAAGATAAATGAATACAAAAACCAGAAATACCTTTTGGGAAATTTTATTTTGGATAGTGCTTATTGCCGGTCTTTTTACGTCATTCGGGATATATGCACAAGGCTCAAAAGCCGTATATGTAGGGCTTATTGCAGGGATTATGGCACTTTTATTTGCGGCAGTTAAGACTGCAAAAATAATGTCTAAAAGCAAAGGCAATGAGACAATGAGCACACTTTCAGACCACATATATGCAGGCGCTATGGCATTTTTAAAAAGAGAATATAAAATTTTATCATTTTTTGTGATTATTGTTGCCTCATTAATTGCTGCTTTCATAAGCCCAAAAACCTCAATATGCTTCCTTTGCGGGGCTATATTTTCTGCTATAGCAGGGTATGTCGGTATGAGCGTTTCAACAAAATCAAACGCAAGAACTGCACATGCGGCTGAAAAATCTTTAAATAAAGCTTTCAGATTGGCATTCTCAGGCGGTGTTGTTATGGGTATGACTGTTGTGGGCTTAGGACTTTTCGGACTTACACTTTTATATATTATTTTTAAAGATTATGAAATTATAAACGGTTTTGCACTTGGTGCAAGTTCAATTGCTTTATTTGCACGTGTCGGCGGAGGTATTTTTACAAAAGCAGCTGACGTTGGAGCAGATTTGGTAGGCAAAGTAGAAGCAGGAATCCCAGAAGATGATTATAGAAACCCTGCTGTTATCGCAGATAACGTTGGGGATAACGTTGGGGATGTTGCAGGGATGGGAGCAGATTTGTTTGAATCTTATGTAGGCTCAATCATAGCTTCAATCACTCTTGGTGCTTTATGCTTAAATCTTATGGGTGCATTTTTACCGATTATTATTTCGGCTATCGGTATTTTTGCTTCAATAATTGCAGTTTATTTTGTAAGAACAAGAGAAAAAGGAAATCCGATGCACTCTCTTCAAATAGGGACAACAAGTGCTATGGTTATTGTTCTTACCGGTTCATACTTTTTCATAAAAAGCTGGTTTCCAAATGATATGGGCGGAAACGGCATATTCTTTGCGCTTTTAATAGGTATTATTGCAGGAACCTTAATAGGGTATTTAACTGAATACTTTACATCATATAACTTTAACCCGGTTAAAAACATTGCAAAATCTACAGAAACAGGTACGGCTACAACCGTTATTTCAGGACTTGATGTTGGTATGTTATCAACATTTTTCCCTATGGCAATAATAAGCATTGCAACAATAGGTTCATTCCTTGCAATAGGCGGAATGGAAAATTACACTCTTGGGGTTTACGGTATAAGCATTGCTGCAATCGGTATGCTTTCAACCGTTGGAATGATTGTAGCAGTTGATGCTTATGGACCTATTTCAGATAATGCCGGCGGCATAGCACAAATGGCAAATCTTGATAAAGAAGTGAGAGAAAGAACAGACAGGCTTGATTCTGTCGGTAATACAACTGCAGCAATCGGCAAAGGTTTTGCTATAGGTTCAGCTGCCCTTACATCTTTAGCTCTTTTATGCGCTTATGCTACAGTTATAGACCTTTCAGATATGGATATTTTAAATCCGTTTGTAATTTCAGGATTATTATTCGGTGCTTCACTGCCGTTTTTATTCTGCTCTCTTACAATGGGTGCAGTAGGACGCGCAGCAAGCAAAATGGTGAACGAAGTAAGACGCCAGTTTAAAGAAAAACCGGGCATTATGACAGGAGAATGCCAGCCTGATTACAAAAAATGTGTTGATATTTCAACAAAGGCAGCTATATTGGAAATGCTTCTGCCCGGAATTTTAGCAATAGGTGCTCCTCTTGTTGTGGGGCTTGGGGTTGGCGCCCTTGTTGATAAGACAATAGGTGCTCAAGCGCTTGGCGGAATGCTTACAGGTGCTATTGCAACAGGTGTTTGTCTTGCAATTATGATGGCAAATACAGGCGGTGCTTGGGATAATGCAAAAAAATACATTGAAGAAGGACACTTTGGAGGAAAAGGCTCAGCACAGCATGCTGCAAGCGTTGTAGGTGATACTATCGGCGACCCTTTCAAAGATACATCAGGACCTTCGTTAAACATTTTAATAAAACTTATGACCATTGTGTCATTAGTCTGTGCGACATTGTTTATAGCTTAAATATAAGCTATAAACAAAACTATGGCTGTTAAAAACGAAAAATTTTTAATACAAACAAAAGGATTTTCTGACATCATTGACATAACAACAAAAGTCAATGATGTCATTAAAAAATCCGCCGTCAGAGCTGATGATACAATAATTAAAAACGGGATGGTTCATATATTTTCACCCGGTTCAACAGTTTCCATTACAACCATTGAATATGAACCCGGGCTTTTAAAGGATATTCCTGAAATTTTAAATGAACTTATTCCTTCAAACAGAGATTATAGCCATGATAAAACATGGCATGACGGAAACGGATATGCCCACATAAGAGCATCCATTATAGGTAACGGAATAACAATTCCTTATGCAAACGGCGAAATGGAACTTGGCACCTGGCAGCAGATTGTCCTTATTGATTTTGATAACAAACCCCGCACAAGAAGTGTTATAGTGCAGATTATTTATTAAATTTTAAATATTTCTTTTAACATATATTAAAATATGTTGTAGAATTAGGTTAAATAATTCCAAAATAACAAAAAGGCGGATAATGAAGCAGGACAATTTAATTAAAAATTTAAAAGAAAATGAGTACATTCTTATAAAATCCAAAGATGATTTGACTTTTGAACATAATAAAAATACGCCTCTATATAAAATGACAGGTTTTTCAGGCACTGCAGGGGAAGCAATAATTGATACAACAGGTAAAATTATACTCTTTGTTGACCCAAGATATCATCAACAGGCAGATAGCGAAACTAGGGGAAGAAATGTTGATGTCATAAAGCTTGATATGGGCACAAATTTAATTCTTGCCCTAAAAAAAACTTTGCCAAAGGGGAGTACTCTTTATGTACCTTCTAAATCAACAAAATATGCTATTTTTAACCTTTTTCAAAAAACACTTACAAAAATAAATATAGCTCCGTATGATACTGAAGATGAGCCTGAAACAAAGGCTGCTGTTGAAGAAGTGAGCCTTGATATTTGCGGAGTTTCTTATAATAAAAAAATTGACAAATTAAAACGGGTAGTAAAAGGACAAAATATCTTTGTTTCAAGCCTTGAGGATGTTTCGTATCTTTTAAATTTAAGAAGTTATGATATTGCAAATACATCTGTCGTAAAAGCAAAAATGCTTATTTTGAATGATAAAAGCATAATTTTTACAGATAGTAAAATTCCAAAGCTTAGAAATATTGAAGTTCAGCCGTTTAATAAAATGAAATCAATCTTTACAAAGATTGATGAGCCGGTTTTGATTGATAAAAACACAATTTCCCTTAATGATTTTAATTTAATTAAAACTCCAAAATTTATGCTATCAAACCCTGCTGCAAAAATGGCTTCAACTAAAAACAAGGCTGAAATTAATCATTACAAAGAGGCTTTTAAAAAGCTTGATAGTGCACTTTACGCCTTTAGAGAAAAAATTAAACCCGGGTTATCAGAATTTGAATTAAAAGAACTTTTTGAAGAAGAACTCATTAAAAAAGGCGCTAAGTGCACAAGCTTCAAAACAATTCTTGCAATAGGAGAAAATTCAAGCTCCATCCACTATTCAAACTATGATAAAAATAAAATTCTAAAAGAAGGCGATATTATTCTTCTTGATTGCGGCGGATATTATGAAGGGGGCTATGCAACAGATATAACAAGGGTTTTCTTTTGCAAGGGGAAAATGTCCGATAAAGTTAAAGAAATTTACACTGCAGTATTAAAAGCACAATTAAATTGTTATTTTACAGATTTTGAAATGACGGGAGAACTTGATTTTTGTGCAAGAAAAATTTTAAAAAAATATGAAAAACAAGAATTTTTATTCCCGCATTCATTAGGACATGGGGTAGGGATTCCCGTTCATCAGGCACCGCCTACTTTAACTTTAAATCCAAAATACAATAAAAAATTAAAAAATAATATGGTATTTACAATTGAACCCGGGCTTTACAAAATGGGCACAACCAAAACAGACTATTTTGGCTCAGAATTTGGCATAAGACTTGAAAATACTGTATATTTTAATAACGGCAAAAAAATAACACTTTCAAAATTTCCATATGAAGAAGATTTGATTGATAAAAACAAATTGACCAAAAAAGAACAAAATTGGCTTCAAATCTGGCAGGATATGGCAAAAGATGAACAAGGGAATACTCTGGGGGAAAAGTGATTGAAATAACAAGTGTACAAAATAATCTTATTAAAGAAATTGTTAAACTTCATCAAAAAAAATACAGGGAAGAATTTATAATTGTTGAAGGAAAAAAAGCACTTCTTGGGGCTGTAGAATCCGGTTTAAAAACAAAATATGTATTTGGGACGGATAAAAGTTTGCTTTTAGAATATGAGGATGATAAATCAATCCTTGTAAATGAGAAAGTTATGGAGAAAATATCTACAACAGATAGTGCGCCCGCTATTTTAGGAGTATTACAAAAACCTGAATACAATATTGAAGATTTTAGAGATTATAAAAAAATTATTCTGCTTGATTCAATAAAAGATGCCGGAAATTTGGGCACAATAATTCGAACCGCTGCTGCTTTTGACATTGATGGCATAATACTATTTGGCGACTGCACTGATGAATTTTCTCCAAAAGCCATACGTTCTGCTGCAGGGAATATTTTTAAAGTACCAATTGTCCATGCCTCAATCAGGGAATTGAAAGAACTCAAAAAAACACATAAAATGGTATCAACGGTTGTTAATTCCAAAAATTCAATAAAAGATTTTATCACTGAAGAGCCTGTTATCACTATGTTTGGCTCCGAGGCAAATGGTTTATGTAAAGAATTATTAAGTCTATCCGATATTTCATATACAGTTCCTATGAAAGAGGGTGTGGAATCGCTAAATTTGGCTATTTCGGCCGGAATTGTCCTCTATGAAATGTATAAATCATAAAATCAAAATTCTATTATTGCATATTTTGGCTAGTTGTAGTAATATTAAAAAGGTCGCCAGATACCAATTTCAGGTGGCATGATTGTTATTATAAAGGAGCATTAATGAGAGTATCGCCCATTCATTCATTAATAAATAATCAATACAAGCAAAATAATGCGGCGTTTAAACAAAATTCGGCTACAAATGCTCTTAAACTATCTTTTTATAATAATAGAATAACTCAAAATGATGTTTTCGTAAGGCTTGCAGCAGCAAGTACACGAGATGCCCGAATAGAAAAAGAATTAATAGATATGGGCTTAATATAATAAATTATCCTTATAAAAAGGGGAATAGAATTGAAAATTGCCGTTATAGGTCTTGGTTGTTGGGGATTAGTATTAACAAAGTTATTAACAAATAACTTTGATGTTGTATATGGCTGGTCAAGAAAAGAAGATTTATCAAAAGAACTTTTAGAAACTGGCAAAACAAGTGTGCCTTTTGAAGTTTCTCTTGATGAAAAGGTAAAAATCACATCTGATATGAAAGAAGCAATTCAAAATGCTGATGTAATTCTTCTTGTCGTGTCAACTTCAGCCATCCGCCCTGTGTGCAAACAATTAAAAGAAGCAGGAATTAAAGATAATCAGATACTTGTAAATACATCAAAAGGGCTTGAACTGCCATCATTAAAGAGGATGAGTGAAGTTATAAAAGATGAGCTTCCAAATCAAAAATTTGCAGTATTATCTGGACCGACTCTTGCAAAAGAGGTATTAATGGGATATCCTACGGCAGCTTCAGTTGCATCGGATGACATTGAAACCGCTAAAGCTGTTCAAAAAATGCTTACGGTTAAAGATAAATTCAGATTATATACAAATACTGATATGATAGGGGTAGAATTAGGCGGAAGCTTAAAAAATGTCATAGCAATTGCTGCAGGCTTTTTAGATGAAATGAACTTTGGAGACAACTCTAAAGGTGCACTTTTAGCGCGCGGTATGGCAGAGATTGCACGCGTAGCAGTTCAATTGGGTGCAAACCCTTCTACTATGTGGGGATTATCAGGAATGGGCGATTTAATTGCAACATGTTCAAGCCATTTAAGCCGCAACAATACTGTTGGACGTATGCTTGCCCAAGGTAAAAAGATTGATGATATCCTGGCTGATTTAGGCTCTGTTGCAGAAGGAGTTAAAACATCAAAAGCAGTTTGTGAATTATCTGAAAAATTAAATATTGAAACACCCATTTCAAACGCTATTTATAAAGCAGTTTATTCAAAAGAAAATTCAAAAGAAATCTTCTTAAACCTTATGAATAGGGAACTCAAGGGCGAAGAAGAGTTTATTAAAAAAAATTCTTAAAAAATAAAATTAAAAAGCCCTCTGTAAAAATTAGAGGGCTTTAATATTTTCAGATTTCTTTACTCATCAATATATGAGATGATTTTTTCAATATTCTTAGAAATTGTATTTAATTTATTTTCAATATTATCCACACGGGAAGCAAGGCTCTTTGTCTGGGTTGTATTGTCATAGAATAAATCTATAAATGACTTTACATCAAATCCTTCCGATTGTTTTTGGAGTATTAATGAAATTTTTTCATCCAATTCTTCCAAGCGCATTTCCTGAATTTTGTACTTTTTATAAACACCATTCAGGGTTTCTTCAATTTTTTGCGGAGCGACATAGTCTCTTTCGCTTTGAACAAGCCTTGTTTTCACTTCTTCAAGACCAAGTTTTTCAGTGTTTTCTATTTTTTTAGACAACATACCAACCATATTAGACAGGTTTTCAAGCCTTGAATTAGTGTTTTTCAGCCATCCGCCAATATTTTGAAAATCTGTACCAATATTTTTATTAGATTTTTCAACACTCAATCTTAGCTTTGCAAGGTCTGCTTCAAGGTCAGACATTGAATAAGTATCATCAACTTTCTTTGAAGCCTGATTTAATATGTCATTTAATTTATCATTAATATCTTCTGAAATTTTGGAAGCATCAGCACCCGGATTAATAACAGGTTGATTTTCCTTTCTTTTTTGAAGATTTTCAAGATATGTTTCAATATTAACAAGATTATTTTTAACATTATCAATAATTGTACTTGCAATTCTTTCAGAAGCCTGATTCATCATAACTTCAAATCTTTGAGAAGATTCATTTGAGGCATCGCTTATTATATTAATAAGCTTTTCTGACGTATTTATTGAATTAGTATCAATTTTTGATGATATTGAATTTTTAATATCTTCGCATATCATATCGCGAAGAGAATCAATTTTAGAGGATAAATCTCCAGTTGTACCGGATAACTGTTCTTGAACTCTTTTTGGAATTTCATCCAAAACATTGTATTGATGATTAAATTTCTCGTTAACCAAATCACTGACATTACTAAATTTTTCGTTAACCAGACCATTTACAACTCCAAATTTCTCAACAAGCGAGTTATCAAGATTATTAACCCTGTCATATAATCCGTCTGCTTTTTCATTGGCGTTTGAGCGTGCAGAATTTAAATCTTCATTTAAAGAATTAATTCTCTCTAATGTGCTTGTTTGATTATTTTGAATAGCATTTTTTAAATCTTCAATCAAAAACTCGACATTTTTAAGATTTTCAAGTTTTTCTTCTAAAATAGCTTTAAATTCATTAGGTGCATTATTTTTTATATAAACAGTGTTAGATAAAACTTCGCCTACATTTTTATAAATATCACCTATGATTTCTTCTTTTTTATCAAGCTGGCTGAAACCTTCTTTAATTTCAGCAAAGATATTGTCTTTTAAATATTCTAACTGCGAAATAAGCCCGTCTAATTTAACGCTGGCTGCAACCTTTTGGGCATCTTCTTCTTTTTCTGCATCAGGTTTGAATACACTTACGATTTTGGCGATTTTTTGGATGACTTCTTTCATCCTTAAATCCATATGTGTTTTTATAAGCTTAACGTATTCTTCTTTATCAACATTTGATTCAAGCAAAGATTGAATTTTATCATCAATTCCTCTGATTAAGCTTGGAGGTATTTCACTATTTGGGTTTAAATTTTCAAGCTTAAATGAAAGTTCTGAATTTAAATTTTGGATTTCAGATAAAAGCTCTTTACCGTTATGAATTTGCTGCAGATTGCATCTTTCAACCTTGCTTTCAATTTCAGCCAAAAGCTCCTGCTGGCTTGCCTCTTGCAGTGAAGAAACAGGATTTTTATTATTTGAATCTTCAATGGCTTTTTTGATTAATCTTTCTAATTTACCATCTATGAGTTCAAAATTTGTTTTAGAATTTTTGTTTATACCTAAAATTCCTGCCTGAATATCGCTTTTTAAGGCGCTCAAGCTTTCATGCATTTGCAATTGGTTTAAACTTATCGCATCATTAATTCTATCCACACCTTCCTGGTTTACGGTTTCAACTGTGGATTCTATAGAGTTTAATTTATCTCTGAATTTATCTTCATAGTCGGTGATTTTAGACAAAACTTCATCAATATTTGTTTTATGGTCATTAAATTCTTTTGTAATATTGAAATTGATATTTTCAATAGTCTCCATAATGTGATTGGAGAGATTTTGCAAATCAACCTTAACGCTGTCTAAATCTCCTGAATTTGCAGATTTAAACTCTTCTTTAATAGAAGCTGTAATAAATTCTACACGGGATGTTATGGTTTCAACCACTTGCGCAAAATGCTGTTTTAATTCTGTAATATTTGCCGAATTTTCAGACACAACATGGTTTCTAAAGATTTCAAGCTTATCTGAAATTCTAGGCACGGTTTCATTCAGCTGTTTTAATACTTCAACACTTGTGCCATCCTGTGCTTTTTCAAAATTTTCTTTTAGAGATACAATGGAAGAATTAATTTCTTTTGTAACATCCCCCATCATACTGGATAGCTGCTTAATGGCATCTGATGATTTTAAGGTATCTACACAATCTAAAATCTTTTGCAGCGGTTCTTCAAAAGCTTTTGCAGTATTCTCGCCGCCTAAATCAGCCTCAAGGGAACAGATTCTGTTTGAAACTTCACTAAGTTCATTCTTTAAAAGCTCAACAGCATTTACAAGATGCTGCTTTCCAGATTCTTCCTGCCTTTGGATGGTTTCTTCAATTTTACCGATTTGGCTTTGGATAAAATCATGGCTAAGTTCAATAGTCTCAGAATTACTTTTTACAATACTATTTGCCAATTCTTCAAAATTTGCATTTGATGAAAGATTAACAAGTACATTCTTTAAATTCTGATAATCTTCATTTAAAGTCTGCAATTGCATTTTAATTTCTTCAGTTCTTCCTGTAATACCATCGGTTACAGTTGTATAAACCTTTTGAATTTCACCTGTTAATTGCGCCAGATTGTTATTTATATTGCTTGATTCTGACACATATTTTTCGCCGATTTCACCATAGCTTTTATTTATAATATCAACAACATCTGCAAATTTTGTTATAATTTCATCTTTTGAATAGCTTACGTTGTTTCTAACTTCATTAAATAAATTTTTAACATCAGCTTTAATTTCATCAATTGTGCCAAAATTTAAACTGCTTAGCCTCATCTCGATATCTGTAATTGTAAGCCTGAATTGCTCCTTGTTTTCAATATCGTTCTTTTCCATGTAGGCTTTAAGGTCTGATAGGAATGAAGTCAAAATGGTGATTTTTTCATTAATGTAATTTGCTTCTTCTTTTGTGCAGACATTGTGAAGCTTATTTGAAAGTACATCAATTTTATCACCTGCTAGGGTAATATTGGCAGATTTTTTAACTATCTCTTCCAAATTATATTTAATTTGGTTTAGTTCTTCTTTTTGACTATAGCCTTGAACTTGAGTTAAAAATTCAGCAAAATTCTTATTTAAAGTAGATGTTATATTGTCAAAACCTCTAGAAAAAGCAGCAAAATCATTACTTAATTTCACCATTTCGGCTGCTGTGCCTGAAGTCCTTAGGGCTTCAATGCTTTGAGAAAATTTTTGGAACTGGAGTTCCTGATTATTCATTTTAGTATAGATAGAATTTAGGTCTGTAGATAGTTTTGAAATCTGCATTTCAAATTTGGGGTTTGAAATTTGGGCAGCAGCACTTTTTATAGAATCTTCAACGCTGTAGAGCATTTCTTGAAGAGAACCTTGTCTTTCCTCTGCCGTTTTTTTAATTTCGTTTGATATAATTTGGAGCATTTTTTCACTGCTTAAATTAGTTTGATTTTCAAACCTTTGAAGCATTGTATTGAATGCATTATTAATTTCGGCAGGCGTTAAAGAAGGTTTATTGTATAAACCCCTGATAGCGTCTGTAAGCTGCTCTACTCTAATCTCTAAATTATCCGCCATAGTTTAAAACCTAAAATCCTATAAATCCCCTAATTTTAAACAACATTTTAATACAAACCCATTCCGTATTTCCACCTTTGTTGAGTTTTGTTTACATTTTACGAAAGAAAATAATTTTATGGAGGAAAATCCATCCTGTAAGTGATATTTATGATTATAAAACATCCGAAGCATCCGTAACTTTATGCCTTATTAACTTAACAAGCGATGCAAAAGGTATTGCGTCTTTTGTCTCTTGCATATCGTTATCAAGCGCAACTTCCAATACATAAAGCAGTTCCCGCACTTCTATCAAATTTATATATAAAAGCTCTTTATCTTCTTCATTCATTGTAATAATTTCCTATTATATAATAGTATTATATATAAATAAATAGCTTTGTCAATTTTATTATTTAATTTCTGTATTCGGTTAACATCAAATGATAAAATTAAATCTATGAACAAAGAAGATACTATAATTTCCGAAATAAAGGTATTGCTTGCAAAAAGAGGCTGGACACAAGAAATGCTTGCAAAAGAAATGGGTAAAAGGCTTAATAAAAAATACACAGCAAAGAATCTTGGCAATAAATTAAGGCTTGAAACCATACCGCATAGGGAAATTAAGCTCATAGCAGATATTTTAGGTTATAAAATTATATTTGAAGATATAAATTAAAATCCCGATTTTAACAGCATGGTGCAATTCATTGCACCAGCCCACAAATACCAATACATATTGAAGCGGATGTTAATCTACTTCCCCAAATTATCAAAATTATCCATTAAGGATAATTGTTTTATCATAATTAAATCTTTAAGCATTAAATCTCTTGGAGAACCTGGTTCCAATGAATGATTCCGCAAAAGGTAAGAAGGATGGAAAATAGGTACAAAAATCGTACCTTTAGAACCTTTATAAATTTTGCCGCGGCATTTTGTAATACCTTTTCCCTTAATAAAGCTTTCTAATGCAGTGGCGCCGCATAAAATAATGATTTTAGGCTTAATTGTATCAATCTGGAATTTTAAAAACGGGGCGCAAGCTTTTTTCTCATCAGGCTCAGGTTTTCTGTTCCCAGGAGGGCGGCATTTTAAAGTATTGCATATATAGATATCGTTTTTTCTATCTATTCCTGCTTTTATAAAGAATTCATCCAATAACTGCCCGGCACGCCCTACAAAAGGTACACCGAGCCTATCTTCATCCGCGCCCGGAGCCTCTCCTATAAGCATAATTTTTGCTTCGGGGTTCCCGTCAGAAAAAACAAGGTTTGTCCTATGTGAACATAAAGGACAACCCTTGCAATGCTTTAATTTCTCTTTTAAATCATCCAGAGAGCTCATTTAATTACCTAATTAGCTTGATATTCCTTTTCAAACCCAAACAGTGAACTTACTGACTGGTCATCATGGATTCTTGAAATCGCCTCACCCAGCAAAGGTGCTACTGATAACTGAGTTATTTTTGTTGGGATAAATTCACGACTGTCCAGAGGAATAGTATTTGTTACTATAACTTCTTTAATAGGCGCCTCATCCAGTCTCTTTAGCGCAGGACCTGAAAATACAGGGTGAACCGCACAAACATAAACATCTTTTGCACCTTCTCTTTTTAGAAGCTTGGCTGCTTCACAAATTGTACCTGCTGTATCAATCATATCATCAAACATAACACAGATTTTATCTTTAACATCGCCTATAACATGGTCAGCCACTGCAACGTTATGTTGTGTTCTTCTTTTGTCAATAATTGCAAGAGGACAATCCATAGCTTTTGCAAAAGCCCTTGTTCTCTGCACTCCGCCGGTGTCAGGAGAAACGGCTACAAGCTCAGTTTTTGGAAGGTTTAATTTCTTCATATAATTTACAATAATAGGTGTTGCATAAATATGGTCAACCAAAATATTGAAGAAACCTTGGATTTGACCTGTATGTAAATCCATTGCAAGAACTCTGTCTGCCCCTGCTGTGGTTAAAAGGTCTGCAACAAGTTTTGCAGTAATAGCTTCTCTGCCTGATGTTTTTCTGTCTTGCCTAGCGTAACCGTAATACGGGATAACAGCTGTAATAGTTTTAGCTGAAGCTCTTTTAAACGCATCAATTATGATTAATAATTCCATTAAATTTTCATTAACAGGATTACATAAAGGCTGTACCACAAAAACATCATCACCTCTTATAGAATCCTGGATTTGGACATAAATTTCGCCATCAGAGAAATTTTTGATAATCATAGGACCAACCGTTGTCCCAAGGTATTGCGCAATCTCCTCAGCTAATACCGTATTTGAACGACCGCAAAAGAGTTTAATCTCATGTGTGGGGAGCACATTTTTCTCTCTTGCAGGCATAGTTTCAAGCCCTAGTTTCATTTTATTCTCCTTTTTACTTAACGTAGTTTTTTATCTCTTTTTGGGGACTTCTTGTCAAACCTAAAGAATTTGCCCCTACATCTTTTGTAATAACGGAACCTGCCGCAATAAAAGCCTTTTCACCGAGTTCCACAGGCGCTACCAGTACCGTATTTGAACCGATTGAAGCTCCGTCATTTATTATTGTCTGTTTCTTTTCTTTTGTGATTGAATTGTAATTAGCGGTAATCGTTCCGGCACCTATATTTACTCCGGAACCGACCTTTGTATCGCCCACATAACTTAAATGGGAAATATTTGTATGAGATTTAACATAAGATTTTTTTAATTCCACAAAATTGCCGATTTTAACAAAATCTTCAATCGTACAATCACCTCGAAGATGTGCAAACGGCCCTATTTTACAATTCTTTCCGATTGTATTTTTACCGTTTATAAATGTATTCGGGAAAATAATAGTGTCTGCACCGATTTCTGTTTCAGGAGAAATTTGCGTATTTTCAGGCGAAACTATTGTCACCCCATTTTCCATCAATTTATTTAAATGTCTTTCATTCATTATTTTAAAAGCTTCAGCCAACTGCACCCTTGAATTTATACCGAATGCCTCGTTTGAATCTTCCAAAATATATCCGTAAGTCTTATAAGAGTTTTCATTTGCCCATTTAATGATATCCGTTAAATAATATTCATTCTGGGAGTTATCATTTTTAAGGTCATCAAAAAACCCTTTAACCTTTTGCCAGTTAAGGCAATACATACCGACATTTATTTCTTTAACGGCATCTTGAGTGGCATTACAATCTTTTTGTTCAACAATTTCTTTTATATGATTGTTTTCATCCCGAATTATTCTGCCATACCCTTTAGGGTCATCCAAAATTGCCGTTATGGCTGTAATATCAGCATTGTTAGATTGATGAAATTCTACAAGTTTTTGAAGACTTTTAGCCGTAATTAAAGGTATATCACCGTTTAAAATTATTGCAAGACCGTCAAAATTTTTTAGTTCATCCTTTGCCATGCTCACCGCATGCCCTGTTCCAAGCTGCTCTTTTTGAAACACACAAACGGATTTTGGGTGTTTTTTATTTATAAAATCCTGAACCTCTTCACCCTTATGCCCTACAACTACAATATTTTCATTTGACCCTATATTTTCGCAGGCACTAATTACCCAGGAAACCAAAGGCTTGTTAAAGATTTCATGCAAAACCTTGGGCTTTTCGGATTTCATTCTTGTGCCTTTTCCTGCTGCAAGAATAACTGATTTTATACTTCCATTCATAAAAAACCTGACCCGACCTGACAAAACTGTTTTTGCAAGTATTTTCTCATGAAACATCAACAAATAAAAGAGATAATTATAAAGTTATGAACAAATTTTTACAAAAGGTGGAGATTTAATCTGTATCATCAATATCGTATACTACGTTTTCTAATTTAAAAAGGCTTTGTTGTATGTTTTTCAACATAAGTTTAATTTCAGAAGATTTTTCTTCATGGCTATTGTAAATTTCAAGAATGTTAATTCCTGCTCTTAAATTTATAAATATTTTTTCTAAATCATAAATGTTTATCTTAACATCTTTTATAATTACTCTCTAGACAAAATATACATACCAAATTATTATAGCACATTTTAAAAATATCTATAGATAAATCTATAATATCTTTACAATTAATCTAGAGTTATGCAATCTTATAAAATAAATTTATGAGAAAAAAACTTATAAATTTTAAGGGCGGGAAAGGTAGTGTATCTTACGGTGTAATATTGCCAAAATCATTGCTTGAATCCATAGGGTGCAATCTTGATGATATGACCAATGTTACTGTTGATATAAAACTTGACACCAAAACAGGAAAAATTACTATATGCGACCCTAAAACCATAAAAAATATTATATAATTAAGCTAACCGTACATTTTAAATTAAATATTTAGTTAAAAGGGTAAGCCCTATTGCTTACTCTCCTCTGTTGGACAACATTTTTAATGGTGACATCAACAGAAAGGAGGTGACAAAAGTGAACATTAGTGTAACTGAAAAAGCGCTAATTATCATTTTACTGATAATATTAGCGCTTAAACATCTAATTTCATGAGGGCTTTTAAAGTGCAGGGACTCAACCTGCACGCCCGATATCTATATTATAAACCATATAATCATAATTTCAAGGAGAATAAAATGAAAAGCAACGCAATTAAAGAAGGAATAGCAAAAGCCCCGCACAGAGCACTTTTATACGCAGGCGGCTTATCAGATAAAAATATTAAACGTCCGTTTATAGGAATTGCAAGCTCTTTTTCAGACCTGGTGCCCGGGCATATGGGAATGAGAGATTTAGAAAGACAAATTGAAAAAGGTATTCATTCAAACGGCGGTCAGGCATTTATTTTCGGTACCCCCGCCGTGTGCGACGGTATTGCTATGGGGCATAGCGGCATGAGATATTCTTTGCCTTCTCGAGATTTAATCGCAGATTGTGTTGAAACAGTTGCGGGAGCACACCAGTTAGATGGGCTTGTACTTCTTACAAATTGCGACAAAATTACCCCCGGTATGCTTATTGCGGCATTAAGATTAAATATCCCAACGGTTGTTGTAACTGCAGGACCTTCATTAGAAGGGCACTGCAAAGGTGAAACTTTAACATTTATCAGAGGTTCAAGCGAGGCTGTGGGAAGATTCAGAGCAGGTGAAATCAGTGAAGAAAAATTGCATGAGATGGAACATTACGCATGCCCTACAGCAGGCGCATGCCAGGGGCTATATACTGCAAACACTCTTGCATGCTTAACAGAAGTTATGGGTATGAGCATTACAGGCTGTGCTTCAGCTGCTGCCGTGTCTTCTAAAAAAAGAAGAATCGCTTTTGATTCAGGATTTTTAGCAGTGGATTTGGTTAGAAATGATATTAAACCAAGGGATATTGTTACAAAAGATTCTATGAGAAATGCTGTTGTGGTTGATTTAGCACTTGGAGGCAGTACGAATTCAATTTTGCATCTGCTTGCAATTGCAAACACGGCCGGGATTGATTTAACACTTGATGATTTTGAAGAATTAAGCTTTAAAATCCCGCAAATTATAAAATTAGACCCATCAGCTCTTCCTACTATGACTGATTTTGATAATGCAGGCGGAATCCCCGGCACACTTAAAACACTGTGGGGCAAAACTCCTGAACTTAAAAATGTGATAAATATTGAAGGGAAAACTGTCGAAGAACGTGCAAATGAAGCCTGGGTTGATAATTCAGTGATTCATCCGTTTGATGACCCGATTACAAAAAACCCGGGACTTGCAATTTTACATGGAAACCTTGCAAAAGAAGGGGCTGTTGTTAAAATTTCAGGCGTTGCAGAAGAATGTTTTGAATTTGAGGGTACTGCAAAATGCTACGACAGAGAAGAAGATGCTATGGCAGGCATTGAAAACGATGATGTTAAAGCAGGAGATGTTGTAGTAATAAGATATGAAGGACCAAAAGGCGGACCGGGTATGAGAGAAATGCTTGCACCGACTTCGCTTTTAGTAGGCAAGGGTTTAGGAAAAAGCTGTGCGCTTATTACAGACGGCAGATTTTCAGGCGGAACAAGAGGACTCTGCATTGGTCACATCTGCCCGGAAGCTCTTGATGGCGGCATTATAGGACTCATAAAAGACGGTGATAAAATCAAAATTGATATAAATAAAAGAACGATTGATTTATTGGTTCCTGAAGTTGAAATTGAGGAAAGAAGGAAAAACTTTACCCCAAAAACTAAAGAAATTGAAAAAGGTTTCCTTTCAAAATACGCAAAAACTGTTTCAGGGGCAAATCTTGGAGCCATTTGCGAATAACAAGCATTTAAGCATAAACCGGGTAAAGTTTTAAAATTACAACTGCCCGGTTTTTAATAAAAATACTACCCATAAGTATAATGTACATTTGGGATAATTTTTCTTAACATAATTTTAATGCAAGGTTAAAAAAATTTATTTACGTGTTTTATACAAACACCAAAAACGAATAAGGATATTTTGAAAGGATAAACAATTTGTTAACAATAAATCCAAATATAATACCCTGTTCGGGCATAAAATTTACAGCTGCAAACCAAAAAATAAACAGAAATTTAAACCCGAATAACGCTCAAAATATATCCTGTGATGCATTTATAAAAAATAATTCAAATAATAATATAAATTTTACAGGCATTTTTGATAGAAAGCCACCAAAAATACTTGGCAAGCCTAACACAGATAGCTATATTGCCTCTTTAAAACATGCTTTGGATGAAAAAAGTGAAATTACTTGGCACTGGATTGTTAACAATCCAAAATATTCTGAATATTTTGACATATTAAAAATTGACCGTCCCGGTATTCAATTAATAAAACAAGAAGAAATGCCCAGAAGTTATGAAGGCGGCAACATTTCAAGATATAACTGGGCAGAGAACAAAATTTCAATAAACTTGAGTTATTTGCCAAATATGGCACTTATAAGCGATGGAAATATAGCCTTAATATCACAAGATACTGCAAGCAGCTTTATAAAAAATGCTCCAATTAATGTTCCATATTTAGAAAAATTTGAGGATTTGGGAGACAGAAGCATAGGTTTCGCACTTCAAAGCAGCGAGGAATCAGGTAAATCCTATTATTACAAGCTCTCTTCTGAAGAAACGGCTGAACTTGCTACACAGTACATAGCGCAGGAAATGGACCGCGCAATGGCTTTTCATGTTCTTATGAATACAGAAACAATTGGCGGAGAACATGAACTTATTAATGACTATTATAATAATTTAAAAGACACAGACAGGCTTATGCCGGGTACAACAGGTTTTTGGGTGAGAAGTTATCCCGGCGAATATAAGGATGAAAAAGAGGTATCCTCAAATTACCCAATTTATAGCATAAATGGTTTTGATAAATGGGAAATTACCCCATCTATACCTTCTTTAAGCCATAAGAAATTATATGAAGATTTTATTGCTACGGATAATTCTGTTAATCACCCAAGAAGTGCTCTTGAATTGGGCAGTATGATAGTTTCACATCAATTTATGGAAAACTATTATCCGAAAGGAAATAATGAAAGAGAAAGAGAAAGACTCACAATACTATATCAAACTCAAGCTGATAATTTAGAGTACGATATAAAAGACAGAATAAACACCATCAAAGGACAAAGATAAGAGAGAAGAGAGAAAAAACCCGAAGCAATAAACTTCGGGTTTTTAAATATGTATTTATCATTTTCAAACTATAGTTGAATTTGAGCCATTTCTTCAATTGAGGCAAATACACTGCTTGCACCGCAATCAACAAATTGAACTTGCCCAGTGACACCTGAAGATAAATCAGAAGCAAGGTATAAACCGGCTTTACCAACATCTTCAAGAGAAGGTGTTCTTTTTAGAGGAGCTTTTAGAATATTTGCTTTTAACATCCTATCAAAACCTGAAATACCTTTAGCAGCAAGTGTTTTAACAGGACCAGCCGATAAACAATTGCATCTGATATTGTATTTTCCAAGGTCATATGAAATAAATCTCATAGAAGATTCAAGTGCAGCTTTAGCAACGCCCATGATGTTATAATTTGCAACAACTTTAGTGGCGCCAAGGTATGAAAGTGCTAAAATTGAACCGCCGCCTGCTGCTTCCATCTGAGGTTTAGCATATTTTGAAATTGTAAGCAAAGAATAAGCGCTAACATGCATTGCAAGGTCCCAGCCTTCTTTTGACGTTGTATAAAATTCACCCATCAAATCGTCTTTGTTTGCAAAAGCAACAGCATGAACTACGAAATCCAATGAATCATAAGTTTTTGCATATTGTTCGAAAACTTTTTTAACATCTTCATCTTTTGTAACATCGCATTCAACGCACATTTTGGCATTCATTTCATCTGCAATAGGTTTCACCCTTTTTTCCATAACCTCATTTGCATAAGTAAAAGCGATTTCGCCGCCTTCTTTATAAATCTGTTCAGCAATGGCATTTGCTATACCGTGTTTATTTGAAACACCGAATATAATGCCTTTTTTACCTTCCATAATACCCATAATTATTTGCTCCTTTTAATTAGATTTTCGTTTTATTTTACAATAAACATAATGAAAATACAAAAAGGAAAAGGAAATTATATACTCCCCAATATCTTTAATTCAAATTCAGGGGTAATTTCTTCAAGGCAAATAACGGGAATATCTGTGTATAATTCAGATACAAGGACAAAAAGCATATGTCTTAAATGCTGCGGTGCAACAAGAACTATGTCTCTTTCTTCTTCGGTTTTTTTAGAAGAGATTTTTTCAATAGTTTTTGTGAATTGTTCAAATTTTTCACCGTCAATTTTTACAATTCCTGTGTTACTATCAACCGAATCAGACTGCACTTCAAGCATTTTTATAACTTTTGGATTAACTTCATAACCTATTATTTCTTTATCTTCATTACTTAAAGACCAGCAAATCTGTCTTGAGAGCGCAACACGTAATTTATCCAATAAATCAGCTTTTGAGGCATCATCTGCAAAATCATTTATTTTTTCAAAGATATAAATTAAATCTTTAACACTAACGCGCTCTCTTATTAAGGAGCAGAAAAGGTATTTTAATTCTGAAAGGGAAATAAAATCTCCCAAAATATTATCGATTAAAAGTGCGTTATTTTCACTTACAATCTCAATATAGCGGTTTAGGTCATTATAATTAAAAATTTCATTTACACACTTAATTGAAAAATATTTTAGATACTGTGCAATGTATTCACAAGCATTTAAACCTTTTGCCCAAAAATCTTTTGCCTTTTCTTCTTCAATCCAGACAATTTTTCTTCCTGTAATAAAATCCACACCTTTGATTGAATTTGACGGGTATTTCTTTAAATTCAGTTCATCACAAAAATAAACAATATGATTTGGATAAGCTTGTGCCTGAACAATTGGAATAGAGTGGATATTAATTGTAAAAGTATATTCATTTAACTCAGGATTTTCCAAAAACAAAACTTTTGGAATAATATATCCTACTTCATTTGTTAATTCCTGCCTTACTTTAACAGTTTCTGCAAGAAGATTTGTACCGTTTTTTGAAGGATTATTCAATGAATAAATTTCTTCCGATAAATGGATTGAGAGTCTTTCTTCTCCAAGAGAGCTTGCCATTTTTGAAGGCGCCAACAGGCTTTTTAACTGTTTTTTAAGATTATTAAGGTCATTAACTTCTTTTGCAATTTCTTCATTTAAAACCTCTCTTTCATCCGATTTTGCAGATTCTAAGAAATGTTTTAAATCTTCAATTTTTTCTCTTTTTTCTCTTATTTTCTTTTGGAAATTTAAACAAAGTTCGTATGGTTCTTCTTTTGAATAGAGCATTCGCTCCATCTTTGTTTTATAACCTTGTATATCTTCAAATTCACTTTCGTCTTTAGAAAATTCAACCTCTTTCATAAAGATGATGTTGTAAACTACCTTATTATTAACTTCGCCTTCATGAAGCGAATATAAATCCCACCCTTGTTTTGACATTGAATTTAAAGTGTTTTCTAAACCCGAAATATCATCTATCGGGCAGGTTTTTATGCAAAATTCCTGACGTGTACTTTTAAACATATTATTATTTTAACATAAAAATTTAAGTTTACTTTCTTAAAATTTGCACTAAATCATTAATTTTATTATTTAAAATATTCATTACAGGAATTAATTCATAGTCCTTTTCCTTTACCCAAATATTAAGCATTTTAATTATTGATTCAATTTCAATAAATTTATCATCAATATTAGCTAGTTTATTAGCAATTTTGTTGTAATTTTCATTATCTTTCATTTATCTTCCCTTATTTTTCCTAGCGATAAGCTAGGATTTAAAAATAACTTTACCATTAATATAAACAAATGGCAAATAATAAAGATGATTTAGCTAAGAAGCTTGGAAACAATATAAAAATATTTCGAAAAAAATTAAAACTTACACAGCTGGAACTTAGCATTCAAGCTGATATTGCTGAAGATTATTTGCAATCTATAGAGGTTGGCAGAAGAAAACCAAGTTTAGATGTTTTAGAAAAAATTGCAAAAGCCCTTAAAATTGAATTGTATGAATTATTTAAATAACTTCTTAACAATTTTCAGATAGCAAATATCCACAATCCGTATTAGTTTCTTTTTTGTAAAATGTAGTATAATCCTTTTATAAAGGAAGGGTTATTTTTATTTTGTTAAACAATACTAAAAGTATAGAAAATAAGGACTATGCAGAATTAAAGGAAAATTTAGTTTCCTTATTCAATATAGTTATTGAAGATAATAAAAAGATAAATATAGCTGACGTTGATAATTTAAGGAAGATGTCAATTGCTATTAAAGCATTTGATTTAGTGTCTTTTTCAATGTCGATTTTTGCCTATGTAAATTATAAACTTAATAAATTAAATTATTATAAAACACTTGCAATCCTGAATGATGCTAAATATTTAGCAGTTTCATCAGCCTCTTATCCCGCACAAAAAATTAATAATTTCTTTACAGGATTAATTGAATTTGAAGAAGGAAATTTTGACGTTTCTTTAGAATTAATAAATAGAGCATTAAATATAATAGTTTCGGATGAATATGACTTTAATGAAAAAATATCCGAGATTGAAGATAAAATTAAAAAATTACAGCAAAAAAAGATAATTTCATCTGAAAAACCAAGCTTTATTCCAAAGCATCATGGTGAAGACCCTCTCATAGCACTTTTAAAAGTTGGAAGAACTATTGCGCTTGAAACAAATTTAGACAATCTTTTAACAATTATTGCTCAGGAAATTAAACTTGCACTTGATGCAGATAGATGTACGGTTTTTCTTTTAGATGAAGAAAAAAATGAATTATGGTCTAAAGTTGCACTTGGAATGAACACAAAAGAAATCAGATTTGATTCAAGCCTTGGGCTGGCAGGACATGTTGCAACAACAGGTGAAACAGTAAACATTAAAGAAGCATATAAAGATAAAAGATTCAATAAAGAAATTGATAAAAAATCAGGATATGTTACAAAATCAATTCTTTGTATGCCGATAAGAAATATGAGCCACCAAATAGTAGGTGTTTTTCAGGTTTTAAACAAAAAAGACGGTTATTTTACAGAAAAAGATGAAGACCTGCTTATTGCTATAGGTTCATCAGCCGGTATTGCACTTGAAAATGCTACTCTTTTTAATAAGCAAAAACAATTTATTGAAGAGCAAAAACTTTTGTTATCAAGCTTTGTAGATACTTTATCAGCCTCTATTGATGCCAGAGATAAGATTACATCAGGTCACTCCAAAAGAGTTACTATGTACACAATGCTAATTTGTGACAAATTAAACTTTGATGATAAACAAAAAGAGGTTATAAGACAGGCATCTTTATTGCATGATATAGGAAAAATAGGTATCAGAGATTCTGTTCTTCAAAAAGAAGGTAAACTTACAGATGAAGAATATAAGCATATCCAGCAGCATGTAAAAATTACCTATGATATATTATCCAGAATTTATTTTTCAAAAGAATATGAAGATATTGCGCGCATTGCAGCTTCTCACCATGAAAAATTTGACGGCAGCGGATACTTTAGAAAACTTGCAGGACACAAAATTCCTTTGGGCGGAAGAATCTTAGCAGTTTCAGATGTATTTGATGCCATAACATCAAAAAGACACTACAGGTCTAAAATGCCTATTGAAAAAGCAATAGATATCTTAATAAAAGATTCAGGCACCCATTTTGATAAAGAAATGGTTGATACATTTTTATCAATTGAAACAGATAAAATCATAAATGTTATGATAACCGATAACAAAAAACTTGAAGAAAATGATAGAATAGTATTAAGTAACTATACACTTTTAAATCTTCACAGTCTAATTGTTAATCACAATGAAAGAGAACATACATCAGAAGAGGACAGGTTTATTTCAACATTTTTGAAATACTACAATGATGACATTGAACAAAACAAGGATGAATAAAAAAAATAAAAAAGTTCATAAAATTTCTATAAGTGCATTTTTTAATAAAAAAATGATGTGCGCTACTATGCTTTGTGCTTTTTTATCAGCACAAAATATGGCTTTTTCCTTTACAAATTTTCCTGTAAATAATGAAGAGGAAAGAGTTTTAGGGATTGAGCGAGTAAGACCTGCTATTTATAGCGGAAGCAATAATAAAGAGGAAAACTCCAAAGGTCAGGAAACAACCATCTCATTTAATTTGAGTACTGTTGTAGACAGTTTTTTAAACCTTGACAGCAATGTCTCAAATACTTATGAAAATTTAGATGAAAAAGCACGTCAAAGACAAGAATTTATTGAAACCACAAAAAGATTTAATCAAGGAAATGTTTCTGTTGCATATAACGATTATTCAAAAATAGTTTCAGAAATTGATAATGACATCGCACTTATAATATTTGCAAAAAGCATGTATGAAGTGGGGTTTTTCACCCTTGGAGATGTAAGTTTATCAAAGGTTAAAAACCAGACATATTTTGAAGGACAAATTAACCATCTGAAAAAAAGCTATAAAGATAATTATCCTTTAGATAAACAGGAAGAAATTTATCTTGCAAAAGCATATTCATCAATATATTTTGATAATACACCTGAAGAGACAGCTTTTGATTTAAGTAAAAAAACCAGCCTGATAGAAAAATCCGATTATGCGAATTTTGTAATGGCACAGGCTCTTTTAGAATCAAGACAATATCAGCAGGCTTTAATGTTTATCGATGAAGCTATCAGGAAAAACCCTGAAAACCCAAGTTATATATGCTATAAAGCAAAGATTTTGAATAATTCGGGAAAATCAAAAGAAGCACTTAAATATCTTGAAAAATATGAAATCTCAGATACTATAACACCTGAGTTTAGAAATGAAATATCTATTGAAAAAGAAAGAGTTTTAGCCAACCTTTCAAATAATGAAAATGATAAAAGATTTCATTTAATTAATGTTAATTACCTTAAAGGAGACTACTATAAGGCAATTAACGAATGCCAGAATATATTAAATTTTAATAAAAACAACTATAAAATTTTAACTTTGCAGGCTCAAAGCCAATTGAATGTTGGGAAAGACGAACTTGCAAAGAAGAATCTTTTATCAAGTCTTAAATTAAACAAAAATTATGCACCAACTTTATCAGCTCTTGGTGATATATCATATCTTGAAGGAGATAATTTAAAGGCTGCCGAATACTATAAAAAGGCTGCAAAATTAGATAAAAATGACTTAATGGCACAATTTAAACTTTTAATTTGTTATAAAAAAACACCTGGAAACGAAAAAACTATAGCAAAAATTGAAAAACAAATTGAAATTTTAAAAGGTAAAAAAAGCTTATTTTATGAATATTATTTGGCTTCAATCACAATCTTGAAAAATGATAAATCTTTAAAAAGAGAATATTTACTAAAATCATTAGCTGAAAATTTATTATTTGAAAATGCTCAAAATGCCTATCTTGCCCTTTTGAATGAAAATAAAAGATACAAACATATGGAGAATTTTTTACATATGATATCTTTTACAAATAATTACAGCTACGGCTATTATTACTACAAAGGACTTTCCGAGATGGCAGGCGGCAGCAGGGAACAAGCAAAAATTAATATGAAATATTGTATTTCCATAAACCCTGATTTTGAACCAGCTGATAAATTTTTATCAGATTTGGATGGAAATGTTATTTAGACAGTTAATTCAAATCTTCCCTGAATGTGATTTTTTTATTTGACTGGGTGCCAAGGAGTGCATAGACCTCAATTTCAAGATGTTCAAGCATACTTGAATCGTCTGTAAAGGATTCGTTTTTTAATTTTTTATGAGCATTTAAAATAGTATTAAAATCGAATCCTTGAGGGGTTTGCGCTTGAAATACGGTATTTCTGTCAATAGTTTTAATGATTTTACCGTTATTATCCGTGATTTTTATTGTATCTGTAGCATAAATTCCAACACACACACCTTTGTGTTCTTTTAATTTTTCAATGGTTTGTTGAATAGTATCAGGCTCTATAAATGGTCTAGCGCCATCATGGATTAAAACAATATCGGCACCGCCATTATTTTCGCACTCTAAAAGTCCTCTAAACACAGATTCCTGCCTTGTTTTTCCAAACTGTGCAAATTTTATTTTGTCTAAAAAATAAGGTATAACATTTTCAATATGCTCTTTAACATCGCTATGACAGGGAATTATAATCTCATCACAAAAAGGTAAGAACTTTTCAATTGTAGTACAAATCACGGATTTTCCATTAGATAAAGTTTCAAGCAGTTTATTTGAGCCAAACCTGTTTGAAACCCCGCCCGCCGTAACAATTGCACATATTTTATTAAAAGTGGTCATAGCTTAAATCTTCCATAATTTCTTTATTATCAACCAAAATTCGTTTTTCTTCCGTTGCTTCGCCAATAATAGTAATATTCTCATCCGCTAAATAAGGCAGAATTTTTTCACAATCCTTCTTTTCAAGACAAATTAAGAGCCCGTAGTCTTCTCCTCCAAACATAACCGTATTAAAATCATTGATTTTTTTTAATATTTTATCGTATTCTATTTTAAAACCAACGTTTGAAGCTTCCGAAATCTTTTTAAGCCCGTCATAGAGCCCGTCTGATGTGTCCATCATAGCGTAAGGATTTTTACAGTTTTCTGCAACAATTTTGCTTATTTTAGGATATAAAACAGGTTCAAGATGAGCTTGTATAAATTCTTTTTTGATATCCTCCCTTACAAGGAGGCATTCAGCAGTATCTTTTTTTTGGAGTAACTGCTTAGAAGGCAGCTGCTCTTGCATATTATTTAAAATTTTAAATCCTGCAGCACTTGAGCCGTGGTACCCCGCTAAAAGCACAGTATGCCCTGGTTTTGCATTTTTTCTTGATGAGATATTCCGCCCCTTTGTATCTCCAAACACAGTAACAGAAATCCCGATTTTATCCCCGCCCGTAAGGTCTCCGCCAATTATTTTCAATCCGTATGAGCTGCAGATTTCATTTGCACCTTTATAAAAATTTTCAACAAATTCTTCATCCAAATTTCCTGAAAGAGTTATGGTAAGATATTTTGGAACGGCACCGGATGCTAAAATATCGCTAATGTTAACCAAAAGCGCTTTTTTACCTAATTGATAAGAAGATATGGTTTTAAGGCTGAAATGTACATCTTGAATAAGAGCGTCAGTTGATATAACAAGATTGTATTCAGGAAGATAGGCACAATCATCTCCTAAAAACTCTGAATTACTAAGGGTTTTAGAGATTATATTTAAAAATGCCGCTTCTTTTTTCATAAAAACTATTTTTCCAAATATTTTACAAGACAAAAAAGCCCTGCAAGATAGCCGTCTTTACCAAAACCTGCAATCTGCCCCATACAAGATGGCGCAGTTAACGATGTTTTTCTAAAATCTTCACGGGATTGAATATTTGAAAGGTGAATTTCAACGGTTGGAATATTTACGGCCTTGATTGCATCCGCTATTGCAACAGATGTATGAGTGTATGCTGCGGGGTTTATGATGATACCGTCATAAATATCTTTTGCATTTTGAATTTTATCTACAATATCTCCTTCGTGATTTGATTGGAAAAATTCAACCTGAACATTTTGAAAGGTTTTTGAATATTCCTCTATTTCTTTTTCAATATCTAAAAGCGTTGTTGTACCGTATATTTCAGGTTCTCTTGTTCCTAAAAGATTTATATTGGGTCCGTTTATAACTAAAATTTTCATACTGCTACCTCTTTTTATTGCAAAGAATTTTGCATTTCTTCCTTATCATACAGGAATTTTCCCGTAATTAAAATATCATTTTTTAGTTTTTTTATGCTCAAATCTTTTAAATGTATGCAATCATCGGGGTTTTCAAAACAAAAACCGTCAATAAAACTTTTTCCTCCCCCAAAAATTTTAGGCGCCATAAACATTGTAATTTCATCTGCTTCATTTGCAGCAATTATGCTTGAATTTAAGCCTTGTCCTCCTTCAATAAGCACATCATATACATCTAGAGAATAAAGTGTCTTAAAAAGGGTATCGTAGCACTCAAAATCAATCTTTTGAATATGGCTGGGATAAGTTTTATTTGAATTTGTAATTAAAATAATTTTTTCCGTATTATCTTTAAAAACATTGTAATCAAGAGGAATTACCCCTTTTTTATCCATAATAATTCTAATTGGATTTTTTCCGTTTTTAATTCTTGCGGTAAGGTTTGGATTATCGGCTAAAACAGTGCCAGAGCCTGTCATTATAGCTTGATAGGAGGAGCGCAATTTATGTACAATCTGCCTTGAATAATCATCTGTTATCCATTTTGATTTTCCGTTTGAAAGCGCAATTTTTGAATCCAGCGTTGTTGCGGTTTTAATTAAAACATAGGGCTTTTTTTTCGTTATATTTTTAATAAAAACTTTATTCAGCTCTTTTGCTTCATCTTCCAAAATGCCTGTTACAACTTCGATTCCCGCATTTTTAAGTTTTTTAAAACCATTTCCTGAAACTATTGGGTTGGGGTCAGACATTGCACAGACCACCTTTTTTATCCCTTTTTCTATTATTAAATCCGCACATGGAGGTGTTTTTCCAAAGTGAGAGCAGGGTTCAAGATTTACATATAGAGTTGAACCTTTTAAATCTTTATTGCAATTTAATATAGCGTTTCTTTCTGCATGGTTTTCACCGTATTTTTGATGATACCCTTCAGATAAAATATTACCGCTATCATCCGTTATAACACACCCTACCATAGGATTTGGCGCAACAAAGCCCTTTCCTTTTTTTGCAAGGTTTAAGCATTTTTTCATCATTTTTTTATAAATTTTATCCATGTGTACATCCTACATTGTTTTTAGGGCTTCTAAAAGCTTAATAATTGATGGATATAAAATCACAATAAACATTGCAGGAAGAAGGAATAAAACCATTGGTATAGTCATTTTGGCGGATGAAGTCTGTACAAGTTCTTCAACCCTTTGTTTTTTTCTGCTTCTTAATGTATCACAATAAACAGACAGAGGCTGAACAATTCCAGTTCCCATAGTTTCCGACTGTATTAAAAGAGCTACAAAAGATTGTAAATCCTTGCAGCGGATTCTTTTTGTTAAATTTTTAAGAGCATCATGGCGGGGGATTCCTGAGGCTACATCTTGGGATAACCTTATAAATTCATGTCCTATTGTAGGAGAAAATGCTTTAAATTCACGTCCCACACGCTCTATTGCACTATCCAGACCTAATCCTGCTTCAACACAAACAGAAAGCATATCAATGGCATCTGGAAAATTTTTATTAAAGTCTTTTTCTCTTGCTTTAATTAGTTTTTTTATCCTCATTTCAGGAAATTTATATATAAAATATATTGCAATACAGCTGACACAAAGTACAATATAGTTTAATTTATATATAGTAAGCAAAAATGCGCAAAATAATGACACCAATAAAACTGCCATAAGTCTTTTATTTTCAAAATCTAAAATATCATCTTCCGATGATGGGGCGCCAACTCTAACTAAAAGTTCTTTTATTTTGTTTTTAACATTAATATCCTTAATGTTTCCTGCCGTAAGCGGTTTGAGCGCTTCTAAAATATTGTCAAGAAACTGCCTTGAACTTGTTTTGTATTTTTTCCCTGCACTTTTTATTCTTCTTTTTAAGAAACTTTCTTCTTTTTCAACAAAAATAAAGGTTACATAAGCCGCCCAAACAGCAAATAATATTGGTATTAAAAGATAGGTCATATAAAAGTTTCCTTATATTTCAATTGAGAGAATTTTTATAATACAAAATATTCCTAAAAAAACCATGCCGATTGCAGCACCTAAGGCTATATTTCCCTGAGTAGTATGCAAGAGAGGGTCCATATACCCAGGCGAGATAAAGAACAGAATTACAGCAATTAAAGGCGGCACAAGGGTTAAGATTACTCCAGAAAATTTTGATTGAGAGGTTTGCGCCCTCAACTGCCCAAGCATTTTAAATCTTTCTCTTATGGTGACAGAAAGCCCATCTAAGATTCTGGCTAAGTTTCCACCCACTTCTCTTTGTAAAAGTACTGCCGTTGTAAAAAATTTCAAATCCATACTAAACGGCATAACCCTTGTTAAAGAAAGGATGGCATCTTTTGTATCAATACCGAAAGCTATTTCATCAACAGTATTTTTAAAAACCTGATTAATGGGCGCCGGCATTTCTTTTACAATTACATCAAAAGCACTGTATAGAGAGTGTCCTGCCCTTAGTGAACCTGATAATAAATCAAGAGCTTCAGGAAACTGCTGCGTAAAAAGGTTTGTTCTTTTCATTATCAAAAACTTAACTATAACAAAAGGAATAAAAGCAGCTAAAATTCCAAGCAAAATACAAAAAGGTGTAGTAAAAGCTGCAATCAGGAAAAAAGGAAGCGCACAGATAGCTGAAATTAAAATAAATACATCTACCTGAATATCAAGCCCTGCATAATAAAGCTGGTCTTTAAGAAATTCTGCAGGTTTAAAATTCTTCAAATATTTTCCCAAAAAACCAAATTTAAATTCGGTTCCCATCGTTATAAAGTCTGAAATAATGGCATTATTTGGTTCATCATTGCTTTTTTTAATGCTTTCAAGGCGCTTTTCAATTTCAGGAGCCCTCGGAAGACGCACCTGATAAAGATTTGCAACAAATATGAAGCATAAAAACCCAAGTATAATTGAAACCAATAAAGGTATCATCTTTTAAGCCTTTTTAATATATCTAAATCAGCATGGGTGATTTTTTTCTGCGGTGCGCTTGGCATGCGGAGCCTTGGGTCCGGCTCTTCTTTTTGAATTGTATTCACCTGTGTTGTTCTTGTTAAATAGGTATGACGATGATTTTTATCAAAATACTGATTGTTTACTTCAATTCCTCTTGTCTTAATTCTTTCAATAAATTTTGGACGAACACCAGTTGAAACATGCATACCCATTACGGTTTTAGCACCGGTTCCTGTCTGTTCCCAAACAAAAATATCCTGCATTGTAATGGTGCCTTCTTCCATGCCTACAATTTCAGATACTTTTGTAACTTTTCTTGAACCATCCTGAAGTCTTGAAACCTGAATGATAATATTTATAGCTGATGCTATCTGGTTTTTAATGTTGCGTTCGGGTAAATCAATTCCTGAATACATAACCATAGTTTCAAGCCTTGAGAGGGCATCTCTTGGAGAATTAGCATGGAGGGTTGTTAAAGAACCGTCATGACCTGTATTCATCGCCTGAAGCATATCAAGGGTTTCAGCCCCGCGGCACTCGCCGATTATTATTCTATCCGGACGCATACGGAGAGAGTTTATAACCAAATCTCTTGCTGTTATGGCACCTTCGCCTTCAATATTAGCAGGACGGGTTTCAAGTCTTACAATGTGTTCCTGCTGAAGACTTAATTCAGCAGAATCTTCAATTGTGATGATTCTTTCTCCCGGAGGAATTTTAGCAGATAAACTGTTTAGAAGAGTTGTTTTTCCAGCACCAGTACCGCCTGAAATTACAATATTGCAGCGCGCAGCAACAGCAGCTTCCAATACTTCCGCCATTTCTTTACTTATAGAACCCCATTTTAAAAGGCTTTCCATAGTTCCTGCATCTGCTTTAAATCTTCTTATGGATAAAGATGGTCCATCAAGCGCTAATGGTGGGATAATAGCATTTACACGGCTTCCGTCTGCAAGTCTTGCATCCACCATCGGAGATTTTTCATCTATTCTTCTTCCAATTTTTGAAACAATTCTTTCAATGATGTTTTTAAGATGGTTATTATCCTTAAAAACTATGGATGTTTTATAAAGTTTACCGTTTTTTTCAACATAAATGTTTTTTGCCCCGTTTACAAGAATATCACTTATTGTAGGGTCTTCAAGCAGAGGGTCTAAAGGTCCAAAACCTTTTGCTTCTTGAATAATTTCTTTTATTAATTTATCTTTTTCTGATTTATTTAAAGGAACAGAACGGAAATTTGCGTTTAATTGTCCTTCAATAAACTGGCGGATAAGCTCTTTTTGTTCATCATCGTTATAATTTGACCAGCTTGGAGTTGAGTTTACTTTTTCAATTAAAAGAGAATGTAATTTTTCTTTCAAAAAAGCAAATTCTTCACTTAGAGGGGCAATATTTGCTATCGCATCAGCCTCTTGTTTTTTGGGGGCTTGATTATTTGATGTGGAATTTAATCTATCTTTAAGTGACAATTAACTATTCTCCTTTTTTCTTAAAAATATCCAGAAGGTTAAAGCTTTTTTCACGTTTTTGCGGTTTTTGGGTATTTGAATATGTGAAATTATCCGATAAAAGCGCTGCAAGCTCTTTAAAGCTTTTTGCAATATTTGAATGAGGATTGATTTCACAAACAGGCAGACCCTTATTTATGGCGTTTATTATTGTAAAATAATTATTTGGAATTTTAAAGTATACAGGGTGTCCAAGGACCTCTTCAACATCTTCCACTTTTATTTCATCATTTTCCATGTAACGGTTTACAATAATTTTAATTTTATCTTTTGTATACCCCAGACGCTTAAATAAATCAAAACATCTTTGACAGTTTCGAACAGAAGGCAAGTTTATAATTGTAATTAAAAGCACCAAATCAGAGTTATCAAGCGCTGTGATAGTTTTACCGTCAAAACTTGCTGTGGTATCAATAATAATATAAGAAAATACGTTTCTTAAAACATTTATCAGGGTTGTAATATTATCTGAAGTGATAACTTCTGCCTGTTCTAAATCCGGAGGGTCCGCAAGAACATAAAGGCTTGTGTTGTTATACTTTTCAAGGGTTGAAAGTAAAAATCCTTCATCAATCCTTTCTAAATTATTGATTACATAAGCAGTATCAAACGACGGATTTAAATCTAAAAACGTTGTGACATCGCCCATTTGCATGTTTAAATCAACTAAAGCAACTCTTTCTTTTGTCATATTGGCAAGTTCAACCGCTAAATTTGTTGCAATAGCTGTTTTTCCTATACCGCCTTTGTTTGAAAAGGTTGTAATAACTTTACATTTTGTTGTATCGTTAATATTTCCTAAAATTAAATCTTTTAGTTTTTCAACGGATTGTAAAAACTCATTTTCGATTAAAGGTTTTACAAGAAATTCTCTTGCCCCTGCTCTTAAAGCCTTTATAACGGTTTCAGGGCTCATATCATAAGATAGAACTATGATTTTAGAATTTTTTAAGGTGTTTGATATTTTAACAATTATATCAAGCGCCATTTGAGTTTTTTGGGAAATATCTACAATAATTAAATTTGGTCTGCTTTCTGTAATAAAATTCATTGCAGTTAAGATATCGTTAAATTCCTGAGTTACATTTATATCCTCAATCTGGGCAAGATAGTTTAGAATAATCTCTCTTGAATTATTCTCAGGGTCTATTATAACGGTATCTATTTTTATTCCCATAGTTTATTTACCTTAAATATTATCTATTTGGGTCATATTATCTACAATTTTTGGTGTGATAAATATAACAAGCTCTGAATCATTTGTAACATCATTAGAGCTTCTAAACAATACGCCTAATACAGGAATATTGCCTAAAAGAGGCACCTGAGTTTTGCTTTTTGTTGAAGTATTGGTTAAAAGCCCTGCTATAATAAGGGTTTCACCGTCCATAAGCTCAACGGTTGTATCAACTTTTCTTGTTTTAAACCCGGGAACCTGTGTTTGGTCACCCGTTACAATTCCAGCTGAGCGGTCAATTTCAGAAACTTCAGGACTTAATTTTAACCTTACTCTGCCTGTTTTTTCCATAATTGTAGGCTTAAATTTTAAAATAACCCCTGTTTCTTTGAATTTATATGTAACATTCCCATAATCCCCTATTTCAGACGGGATTGGTACTTCATTACCGACATTAAAGCTTGCTTCTTCATTATTTACGGCAAGAAGTTTGGGCTCAGCGAGGATTTTAATATCACCTTTTGTTTCTGCAGCATTTACTGCCATTGAAATTTTACTTGATTGATTGTAAAGATAATAATTCAATCCGCTGCTTGAAAATACTTGATTCAATTTAGTTAAAGGATTTCCTGCAATAAGGCTTGATAGGTATTCGCTTAAGCTTTTGGCATCTTTCCCATATCCAAATTCAACCCCTAAATCTCTTGTAAAGTTTTTTGAAACTTCTGTTACGCGAACTTCCAATAATACTTGTTTTGTAGGGCTCTCTGTCATATCGGTTAAGTTAATGTTATACGCTTTTGCAAGATTTTGAATTTGTTCTTTTATGGATGAAGAACTTATAAAACCACTCATCACAGCACCGTTGCTGTTAAAAATGATTGTTATATCCTCTTCAGGCGCAAGATAGCTTACAGCATCCAAAAATGCATCTGTATCCTGCTGGATAACAAGATTATAAAATGCAGGAGTATTAGAATTTTTACCCCAGAAAATTAAACTTGTGGAGCCTGCTTTTTTACCATTTATTATTAATTGTTTTGGTGAAACTACAACAACATCGGCTAAAGCGGGGTCTGCTATTGAAACTCTTTTAACTCCCATATCAAAATTTAGAATTTGGGATTTTCCAACCATACCATAAAGTTTTTTATTGTTATCCTGAATAGTGTTTTTTGCAATAGAAGGTGCTTGTTGATTTTTGTTTGCTTCCACAACAGGAATGTCGCCTATTATTGCACTTGTTTCAACATCGCGAAACTCTGCAAAAACATTTTGTGATTGAGTGAATATCAATATTAGAATTATAAGTTTAAAGATATTTTTCATAATTTTTTAAAAATCCAGTGTTTTTACCACATTTCCTTGAATTAATTCAACCGTTTCCGTTTTCTTTTGAACATTGTTTACAGGAACCGTATAGTTTGTATTATTTACAGGTACAGGTTCAGGTTTGTAATCATTTATAATTTCTTCTGACGGGTATTCAAAAGAATCAAAAGAGAACGAATAAGCGGTTTTATCATTTGAATTTTTTTGTACCGGGATAAGCTTATCTGTATTCATTCCAAGAATAAAAGCGCCTACATCTTCTTCTTTTATTTCAAAAATAACAAGTTTATTTGATTTATTGCTGGTATCTGAAACCTTTATTATTCTTACATTTGTTGCTCTAAAAGTATCATTTGCTGTGTAAACATCAAGATTTACATTGTCTTTTACAAAAGGTGGAATTTTATTTGCAGCAATTGTAGCGGCAACTGCCCTAAAGCCTGGTCTTGGCTCTTCTGCCCCAGTTGTTTCTTCTTTAACTATTATATCTTTTGTAATAACAGGGCGCCCTATTGTAATTGCAGCAGTTGTTTTTGCACCTATAGCATTTTTTTTATCGTTGCAAGCACCATTGATTTTCATTCCCAAATCTTTCATTTCAATATCGTCAGATGTTATAACATAGTTTTTTGGGATATCTTTTTTTGCAACAACATAAATGGTGCTATTTTCAGAATTAACAGCTTCTATTCCAATACCGCTTTTTAATTTTTCAATTTCTTCCCTTTGGTGTACATTTTCTTGATGCTGCTTTATTACAAACTGATAGGTTACAATAAAAATCGCAAGACCCACCAAAATAGAAATTATTAACTGGTTTTTATTCTTCTTAATGCTCATAAAACTTAATACTATTCCACAAAAATATTCTACTATATTTTACAGGGTAAGGAAAATGATTAAGTAATTTGAAGAAAATTAAACTAAATTTTCATTTAAGAAAATCAAAAATTCTTTTATGGCAGTTTTTGCAAAGTCTTTTTTAATTTCTATTCTTGTCTTAAATTTTGAAACATGCCTGATTGTTTTTATTATGTTCCCGTTTTTTAAACCAAAGCCTATATAAACAGTACCCATGGGATTATTTTTATCATCTGAAGCTCCTGCATAACCTGTGGTTGAAATGGAACAATCAGCATATTGAAAAAGCCCTTCAGCCATCTCATATGCTGTTTCTTTGCTTACAACAGTATATTTTTCAATGGTTTTAGGATTTACATTTAAAAATTTAACTTTTGCAAAAGGAGCATATGTTACAAAATTTTGTTCAATAAAGCTTGAAGCTCCTTCTATATCAGTTAAATATGAACTTATGAGCCCTCCTGTACAGGATTCTGCAACAGAGAGCTTAAGATTATTTTTTAATAAAATACCTTTAAGGTTTTGGAAAACTTCATCCATAACAATAAAACCTAATATATAGGTACATCCAAAGGTTCAAGAAGCATAATGGTAAATCTTTGCCCTTTAGTTATTACAATGGTCTGACCTTTTCTAAAAAGGTCAGCAATGCTATCTCCTATAAGATAGCCTGCACCTGCAACAGTACCGCCTAGTGCGGCAAAAGGTGTTATTAAAAACTTTCCGCCTTTAAATAATTCTTCACCTGAATTTACACCCCAGTCCACACTTTTTGCAATAATTTCGCCTGATTTATCGGCGTTTTCAAGAAAAGCTTCTTTGTATCCACCTCCGCCAATACCGCCATCATTTGTCAGCTTCATGTGAGAACTTATTCCTGCTCTTATTGGAAGCTGTTTTCCGTTTGGTGCAACTATATGGTCAAAATTCAAGTATAGGATTGCTGATTTTGATAACCTTTTTTTGCGCACAACATCTGCGGTATTACCTCTTACTATTGTACCTTTAGGCAAAACAACCACATCATCAACATAAACATCTTGTGTTAAATAGGCACTAAACATATCTCCTTTGCGCAATAACTCTGTTGTAACGGTGCTTGCTGCTTCAAGGTTTAATTTTGTACCCATAGGGATTCTTTTTGTCTGCGCATCCGCTTTTATCTGATAAGCTTGAGCATTTTGAAAACCAAACATTATAAGCATTAAAAAAGCAAAAATCGCAATTATTTTTTTCATTTTTGTATAAATTCCTCTTTTGTTCCGGTATAAAATTTATTTTAAACAATATTTCTACAAATCACTGACATAGATTCTGCCAAATTTTGCAGATAAATCATCAATATGATGAACTATATAGTAATAGTTTTCTAAATCTTTCTCTCCTAAATCAATCATAGCACCCCAATCAGCTCTCCCGTGATGAGAAGCTATCATTTTTGCAATTTGAGGCTGGTCATTTGACATGCATAAGGTAAAACCATATTGGGAATGGCTTATCCAATCTTTTCTAAAGTCTTCATTGTAATCTACAAAACCTGTTTCAAAATTAATTTTATATTCAAAGATTTTTCCAATATCATGCAAAATACAGGCAGCAAAAAGTATATCTTTATTGATTTTTTTATACATATTTGGATAAATACACTGTGCAAATTCAAGACATTCATAGATATGCTGAATAAGACCGCCCAAATAATTATGGTGCATCATTTTTGCAGCAGGAGAGATTTTAATTAAATCTTTATTTTTTACCCAAATATCTTTAACAAACTCTTTAAGTTTGTCGTTTTTAAATTCATCAATTATCTTTAAAATATTAGAATAAAGCTCTTCTCTTGTTTCTTCGCTAAGCCCGAGAGCAGCTTCTTTTATAAGTTCCATATTGCTTACAAGGCAATTATTAAATTTTTCATTAAAACTTGCTCCGGTAATTTTTACAATATTGCCGGTTCTAAACAACTTCGGGTCCAGTCTGTTTAGGGTTTCTTCCCATAAAATACAATTCAGCGTAGAATTTTCATTAATATTTCTTAATTGAAGTTTTCCCATCTTTGTGCCGGCTTTTGTATCGCCCACACTGTATGCCATTACTTCATAATCTGCATTTAAATCAACCATTCAACAATTCTATGATAATTTTTACAATTTGTAAAGATACAATTAAAGGTTTTGATTGCTATCCCATGGGGTTGAAATTTTAAAATTAGGATAATCCGTATCTTTTTTGCTGGTTAATTTATCAAGGGTTTGGTTATTAATTTCCCCGCCAATTAACATGATAATTGATGTGTAATAAAGCCAAACCATAAGAATGGCAAATGTTCCGATTGTTCCATAAACTTTATTGTATGTGCCAAGTTCATTTACATACAAAGAAAAAAGCCAGCTGCCAAGCAGCCAAAATATACAGAAAAATAAAGCGCCCGGGACTATACTTTTTCTTTTAAGAGAAAAATCTCTTGCAGGAAGAACATAATAATTTATCATTGCAAGTATAAACAGTAAAATAAAAGCAATAGGCCATCTTAAAATAAGAATTGTATTTACAAATTCATCCGGCAAATGAAGGTAAGGAGATATTACATATAAAATTACTTTCCCAAAAATAACAAGGTTTATTGAAATAAAAAGAAAAAATGTATTTACAAACACCATTAAAATTGATAAAAGCCTGACATGAATAAATGAGCGGTTTTCCTGAATTTTATTAGCACGGTTTAAACCTTTGATAATTACCGCAATAGCATTTGATGCTAAAAACAACGTTACAAAAAACCCTGCTATACCTATTAATCCGCCATTTTGAAACAGGGTCACTTCTTTCAAAACAGATGTTATGAGCTTGATTACATCAGCAGGAGCAATCGTAGATAATGCAGAGAGCAATTTTGTCATAAAAAACTGCTTGCCAAGCCATCCAAAAACAGCAGTTAAAAAAAGCATAAAAGGAAAAATACCAATTACAAGCATATATGCCATTTCGGCTGCAGCATTAGGAAAATCTTCATGGACAATACTGTCTATAAGGTTTAAAAAATATTCCTTTACGAGTTTAAACATTTTTCAATCTCATCTACTAAAAGTTCATACGCTATTTTCAGAGGTTTTTTAATTGTGCATCCTGCCGCATGGATATGACCTCCGCCATTAAACTTTTTTACAATTTCACATACATCAATATTATCGCTTCTTAGGCTTACCTTGGTTGTTTGATTGTCAGATTCTTTTAAAACTGCAGATACTTCAACTGTTTTTATTGTTCTTAAGGTTTCAGCGATACCTTCTGTATATTCATTGTTTGCACCGAATTTTTTAAAATCGCTCTCTTCAATCAAAGCTATTGCAACGGTATTATTTAATAGAAATTTTGCTTTTGAAACTATTGAAGCCTGGAATAGCACCATATTTTTTGCTTTTTTGTTGTAACATTTTTTTGTTATATCAGCATTATCTACGCCAAGTTTTATTAATTTTGCTGCAATTTCCAGAGTTTCAGGCTTTGTATTTTCATAGCGGAATCCGCCTGTGTCTGTTAAGATTGAAACATATAGGCAATCTGCCATATCTTTTGTAATTTCAATATTTTTTTCTTTAAAAATATTATATAAAACTTCTCCAGCGCTTGAAGCACTCCCAATCACATAATTCAGTTTTGCATAGCCGTTATTTGTTTTATGGTGGTCAATATTTATCGTCATTTTTGCATTATCAAAAATTTGCCTTGCATTTTGAACAATTCTGTCTATTGATGCTACATCTACAGCTATAACAAGGTCATAAATATTTTGAACATTGTCCAGATTTTTACTTAAATTTATTTCAGGCAAAAATTTATAAGTCTCAGGAATCCCAGTTGCAGCTGAGGTTTGAACTAAGGTATCAGCTTTTTTTCCTATAAACAATTTAAGAGCACACATTGTTCCTAATGTGTCACCATCTGGATTAACATGAGATATTATAAGAATCTTTTGTGCTTTTTCTATTTCGTTAAATATAAAATTTATGGTATTCTCGTTCATTAACTTTAAGAATACCATAAATATTTTTGATAAAAAGATTTATTTAAAATTTAAAAACGAACAGGATATGGACTTTCATTGTCACCGCAATTACTATAGCAAACGTCCCAGCCGTTTCTTGTAATTTTTGCAGCACAGGTAGTACCAGATGAACCGGTTGTACAATTTTGTTCAATAAATTCATCCCCTTCATTTGCACCATATGGAAGAACTGTTCCTGATAAATATACTCCATAATAGAATATATCTTTTCCAACCATATTTGGTTTTTTGTTTCCGTTTACATCAACCATAAACACGCCGCAAAGAGTTTTTGGATTTCCACCCCAGTTACATACACTGTTTGTTGGCTTATCTATACTGTCATCATCCCCATCATCACCTTCGCTGCTATCTGGACTCAGAAAACTACTTGCATCAGTAAAGGCGACAAGAGAACCGTCGTTTAATAAAACTCTTGTTTTTGCTATAAACGCTTTATCAATGTCTTCTTCATTACCACCAAGTGTTTGTATCTTGTAAACACAGTGGCTGTTCGTACCTGTACTTCCACTGCACATATAGCCGACATTTAATCTTGGAGTAATAACATTTTGCATTATATTAAAAATGCCGTCATCTGTTTGCCAAGACCAGGTATTTAATTCCCCGTTTGTTATTGTTGCATTATAAATAGCCTGATTTAATGTAGCAGCAGATTTTTTTAATTGTTCAATAGTCGCTTTTTTATTTGTATAGTGAATCATTGTAGGAATTGTGGTAGCAGCAATAACCCCTATAATACTGAGTGTTAGCACGACCTCAACAAGTGTAAAACCTTTTTTCATTATCTTCCTTAATCTCACAACTTCTAATTAAAACATTACATTTATTATTTAACCATACTTTTTTATATTTTAAAAGTAATCAAACGATGGAAAATTAAAAATTTATATGTAAAATTCTGTTATTTGTGTTTTGTTCAAAATATTTTTTATTTTCAACCGTTTTATAAAAATTCTCCTCAATATCAAAAATATCATCGGATTTTAATTTATTATTCAGCGTCTTTAGTATTTTTTCAGCTTTACTATATTGATTAAGATTCATTAAAATATCTATTTTTAGTCTATAGCATTCAGATAAAAATTCTATATTTTGTGTTTTACTTTTTAAAATTTTATCCAAGATACTTAAACCTGTTTTGTATTCATCAATTAAATTATATGTTTTTGCCAGATAAAAAGCATTCAATAGATTGTTTGGGTCTAATTTTTGTATTTTTAAAAATGTTTTAAGCGCACTTTGCATATTTCTTTTTCTTAAAAGAATCTCCCCTTTTAACATGAGGCTTTTAATGTGGCTTTTATCGTCTTTTAAAGCTAGATTTATATATTTTTGAGCAAGCTGTATATTATTTTCGTAATGAAAATAATCAAAAGCAAGCCTGTAGTATTTTTCCGCTATAAAATGCACGACGTTCATTTTATTTTTTCTATCCAAAATTTATACCGTTTTTATTCTACATGTGTTTTTAATTTTGGGCTTAAATATTTTTTATTTAAATCCAAAAACCATGATGGCTAAATGATTTTGGCAATTTTTTTCAATATTAATATTCTTTAACAAAATTAATTAACATTCATAGTTTTAGAAAACGTTTTTGGTATAATGTCATAAATTACTTATTTTAATTATTTGGGGAGGCAAAACGAGTGAATACTCTTGAAGAAAACAAAAAACGTGAAATAAAACTATCCGAAAATGCTAAAAAGGTATTAGAAAAAAGATATTTAAAAAGAGATATTAAAGGAAATGTTACAGAAACTCCAAGAGAACTTTTTGAGCGTGTAGCATACACCATAGCAGATGCTGATAAAAACTTTGGAGCCGGTGAAGATGAAATTAACCAAACAAAGCAACAATTTTTTGATATGATAGCAGATGCTTATTTTATGCCAAATTCCCCAACTTTAATGAATGCAGGACGCGAGCTCGGGCAATTGAGCGCTTGTTTTGTTCTTCCTGTTGAAGATAGTTTAGAAGGTATTTTTGAAACAATTAAAAATACAGCCCTTATTCACAAATCAGGCGGAGGTACAGGTTTTTCATTTTCAAGATTGAGACCAAAAAATGATGTTGTTCATTCAACAATGGGTGTATCAAGCGGTCCTGTGAGCTTTATGGAAGTATTTAACGCAGCGACTGAAGCCGTAAAACAAGGCGGTACAAGACGCGGCGCTAACATGGGAATTTTAAGAATTGACCACCCTGATATTTTAGAATTTATAAACTGCAAAAGTGATTTAACAAAGTTAAACAATTTTAATATCTCTGTTGCAATCACAGATAAATTTATGGAAGCACTTGAAAAAGACGGAGATTATGAATTAATTCATCCAAATACTAAAACTGCTGTTCAAAAATTAAAAGCAAGGGAAATTTTTGATTTAATTGTTAAAGGTGCTTGGCAATCAGGAGAACCTGGAGTTATTTTCATTGATAAAATGAATAAAGATAACCCTACTCCTCTAATTGGCGATATCGAATCAACAAACCCATGCGGAGAGGTGCCGTTGCTTCCTTATGAAGCTTGTAATTTAGGTTCAATTAACCTTGGAAAAATGGTTGAAATTGATTCTTCCGGCAATCCTTCAATTAATTGGGATAAACTGGCTGAAATTTCAAGACTTGCAATTCATTTCCTTGATAATGTTATCGTTGCAAATAATTATCCTCTTCCAAAAATTGCCCAAATGGTGCAAGATAATAGAAAAATCGGTCTTGGCGTAATGGGCTGGGCAGATATGCTTATGAAAATGGGTGTTTCTTATAATTCAGAAGAGGGCTGCAAATTAGGCAAGCAAGTGATGGAATTTATCGATTATCATTCAAAGGTTGAAAGTGTTGAATTATCTAAAAAACGCGGTAAATTCAATAACTTTGCAGGCTCAGTTTATGATAGAACCAATTATTTATATGAAAAATATAAAGGACAATCTGCAGGGCTTATCACTGATGATATGTGGGCAGAGCTTGACAGAGAAATTGCAAATTACGGCATAAGAAACGCTACCACAACATGTATTGCCCCTACCGGCACAATATCTATGATAGCAGGGGCTTCAGGCGGTGTTGAACCGTTATTCGGGCTTGTATTTAAAAGAAACATTATGGATAACACTGAAATGTATGAAGTAAACCCGAATTTTAAAGAATATGCGATTGAAAAAGGTATATATTCAGATAAACTTATGGGTGAAATCGCACAAACAGGTTCAATTGCACATATTGACGGAGTTGATGAAAAAACAAAAGAAATTTTTGTTACAGCGCATGATATTTCACCAAAATCTCACGTTATGATGCAGGCAGCGTTCCAATTGCACACTGATAACGCTGTTTCAAAGACTGTTAATTTTGAAGAAGATGCCACACTTGAAGATGTAGCACAGGCATACATTCTTGCATACAAAAATAACCTAAAAGGAATTACCGTTTACAGGAATAATTCAAGATACTCTCAACCTATGCTTTTAGAAGGCAAAAAGAAAGAAGAAAAAGCAGAAGCTAAGGCAGAAACAGCTGTTGAAGCAAAACCTGAACAACATAAGGAATTAAAGATTGAAAAAACAGAAATAGACGAACATGGGATTGAAATCAAAACAGTCGTTTGTCCTGAATGCGGAAATTCAATTAAAATGGCTGAAGGATGCTTCATTTGCTTAAATTGCGGCTATTCCGGATGCTCATAAGTAAATTTCTATCATTATTAAGACCTTGAAGTTTTCAAGGTCTTAATAAAATATAAAATATTGTTATGGAACTTGGTATTAATGACTTCAAATATTTTAATTGCAATTAAAAATTTAATAGAAAATCCTGTAGTTACATTGACTGCTCATTATTCAGGCAAAAATCGAGTAAACGGTATCGGCAATGCTTTGGAAGTTTATATAAAAGATTTATTTGCAAATACTTTTTTGTACGAAGATGAGTATTCAAAATTAGATGCTTATAATAAAACTTTTTCATATACAGGAAATCAAAATAATCCTCCGGATATTATCTTAAAAAATGGCGATGCTATTGAGGTAAAAAAACTTCAAGGCAATACAAATGCATTACCCCTAAACAGTTCATACCCAAAAAATAAATTATATTCAAAAAGTAAAATGATAACTTCTAAATGCAAAAATTGTGAAAATTGGGATGAAAAAGATATTATTTATATCGTCGGAAATACAAGCAATAGTGATTTAAAAGAACTTTGGTTTGTGTATGGTGACTGCTGTGCTGCAAACAGTGATATTTATGAAAATACTAAAAATAAAGTTATTGCCGGTATAAATTCTATTGAAGATATAGAACTAACAAAAACCAATGAGTTAGGTAGGGTTAAAAGGGTTGACCCATTAGGAATTACTGATTTAAGAATTAGAGGAATGTGGACAATGCACCATCCTAAAAAGGTTTTTGCTTATCTTCCAAAACAAAACATTTCTTCAAATTTTCAATTTTATTGTGTTATAAAAACAGAAAAATTTGAACAATTCCCTAAAAAAGATAAAAATGGCTTGTATTCATTAGTTAATTATAAAAACTTTTTTATTCATGATGTTCATATAAAAAATCCAAATAATCCTGCTGATTTAATTCAAGCCAAATTTATGGAGTTTTATTATGGGTAAAAAAGTAGTAAGCTTATTTTCTGGTGCCGGAGGATTGGATAAGGGTTTTGAACAAGCTGGTTTTGACATTATTTGGGCAAATGAATATGACCCATCTATTTGGGAAACATTTGAATATAATTTTCCAAATACTCATCTGGATAAAAGAAATATAAGAAATGTCCCGTCTTTTGATATACCGGATTGCATAGGAATTATTGGAGGTCCCCCTTGCCAAAGTTGGAGTGAAGCAGGTGCATTAAGGGGTATAAATGATGAGCGCGGAAAACTTTTTTACGAATTTATTAGGATTTTAAGAGATAAAAAACCTTTATTTTTTCTAGCTGAAAATGTGGAGGGAATGCTTGCACAAAGACATTTTGATGCGCTTTTTAATATCAAAAAATTATTTAAAGAATCAGGATATAATTTAAGTTTTAGATTAATAAATGCAAATAATTATAATGTTCCACAAGATAGAAAAAGGGTTATTTTTGTAGGCTATAGAAGCGATTTGAATTTAACTTTTAAATTTCCTGAAATGCAAAATTATAAGCCTGTATTAAAAGATGCAATATGGGATTTACAAAATTCTGCAATTCCTGCAAAAGAAAAAAACTATACTAATGGAAACAAATGCAAAATTCCAAATCATGAATACATGATAGGGGGATTTTCAACTATATTCATGTCTCGAAACAGAGTTAGGGCTTGGGATGAGCCATCATTTACCATTCAAGCAGGCGGTCGCCATGCGCCAATTCATCCCCAGGCTCCTAAAATGAATTTTATTGAACAAAATAAAAGAGAATTTGTAAAAGGACAAGAACATCTATATAGAAGACTTTCATTAAGAGAATGCGCAAGAATACAAACTTTTCCAGATAATTTTATTTTTAAATATTCAAATCTTGTTAATGGATATAAGATGGTGGGAAATGCAGTTCCAGTAAATATGGCTTATTTGCTTGCAAGCGAAATTATGAAAGATTTAAAGCCGAAGTTTCATAATTTAAAACAAGAAGAGAAAATTTTAGTAAATCATTAATTTTATTAATTTTTAAAGCATTAAATTATACTCTGTTAAGTCTTGTTGTCTGATGACAAAGACAATATTTTAAGTAATTTTTTTATTGTAAAATATAAGGAGAATCAAAATGGAAAAATACGTTTGCCTTTTGTGCGGATATGTTTATGACCCTGAAATTGGGGACCCTGATAACGGAATTGAAGCAAATACACCGTTTGAAAGCCTTCCTGAAGATTATAAATGCCCTGTATGTTATGCACCAAAAGGTCAGTTTGTAAAAAAAGATTAATAAAAATCCCCCTTAAAAAGGGGATATAAAAGGAAAAGAATAATGGAAGCTGTCGAAGAGATAAAAGATATAAAAATAGAAAAAGCACGCCAAATAGTAAATGAGGCGGAATCCGTGCTGCAAGAACTTTTTAAAAGAACTGATGAAATTGCAGAATATAACCAGCTAAAAGTTTTAAGGGCTTTTCAAAAAAATAAAATCGGCGAAGAGCATTTCTACACAGTAACCGGCTACGGTCATGACGATTTAGGCAGAGAAGCACTTGATAACGTTTTTAAAGATACTTTTAATTGTGAAGCTGCAATTGTGCGCCCGCACTTTGTTTCAGGAACGCACACCATTGCCTGCGCGCTTTTTGGAGTTTTAAGACCGGGGGATGGGCTTGTATCAATAGCAGGAGCTCCATATGATACTTTAGATGAAATCATAGGAAAAAATGAAAACCACGAATTTTATAATTGCTCGCTGCGTGCAATGGGAGTTGAATACAGCGAAATTCCATTAGTAAATGAACTTGATGTTGATTTTAATGCAATCCCAAAATTTATAAAGCCAAATACCAAAATGGTTACAATTCAACGTTCAAGAGGGTACAGCTTGAGAAATTCTCTAACCATTGAAGACATTGAAAAGATTATAAAAATTGTAAAAAGCATCAATCCAAAAACCGTATGTTTTGTAGATAACTGCTACGGCGAATTTACACAAAAGCTTGAACCAACAGATGTTGGGGCAGATTTAATCGCAGGGAGTTTAATTAAAAACCCGGGCGGCGGCATAGTGGAAGCGGGCGGCTATCTTGCAGGAAGAAAAGATTTAATTGAAATGTGCGCAAGACGTTTAACTGCGCCCGGCATAGGCACAGAAGGCGGAGCTATGTTTAACCAGACACGCGTTATGCTGCAAGGATTTTTTATGGCGCCGAGTGTAGTTTCCTATGCGGTTAAAGGTGCAATACTTGCTGCTAAGGTGTTTGAAAATGTCGGCTTTAAAACCCATCCAAAATCTGATTGTACAAGGTGTGATTTAATTCAGACCATAAAATTTGAAAAACAGGAAGCACAAGAGGCTTTTTGCCGTGCGCTGCAAAAATATTCTCCTGTAGAAAGTTATTTGACCCCGATTCCTGACGGGGTTCCGGGGTATGAGGATAAATTAATTATGGCTGGCGGGAGCTTTATAGAAGGCTCCACGATTGAATTATCGGCAGACGGACCTTGCCGTTCGCCTTACGCTGTTTATATGCAGGGAGGTTTAAGCTATTTCCATGTAAAACTTGCATTAATAGGGATTTTGAAGGAACTGGTCTAGCATTTTTTCTATTTCATATAGAACCTTTTCAAAATTTTTGCAGTCTTTATAAAGTTCTTTGCTAAATTTTGCACCAATTTTTGAAATATCTTTTATATTAGTATCTTTTGTAATTTTATGTATTCTGTTAAATAAAAGGTGCAGTATTTTTGTGCCTTCTATTTGTTCTAATATAAATTCATCTAAAGAAGAATGGCTGCTTTTATTTTTCATAGCTAAAACCCTTTATATAATAGAGATTAGCATATCATTTATGTCTATACAGGTCATAAACTTAATAAACTTTTACATATACACTGTACATATGCAAAAGAAAGCCGTCTACAAAAAGCTTGGCAAAAGCATTAAAAGCTATAGAGAACTAAGAGGTTTAACTCAAGAAAAACTAGCCGATAAAATTAATAAAAACTTGAGTTTTTTGGGCAAAATTGAAGTTGCATATAGCAGACCGTCTTTTGGCACAATAATAGACATTGCTAATGCTCTTGATATCAGCTTAAAAGAGCTTTTTGATTTTGATGAACCGTCATCTTGAAAAATCATTAAAACCGTTTATTTTTCATAAATCTTTTGCAGACAGAAATTTGCCCTTTATTTTTGAATCTTTTATAATGGAAAATGTTTGAAAATTTTAGAGAGAAATTATGGCTGAAGATTTAAAATTGTTTGAAAAAAGTAATGTTCGTTCTTATTATGAAGAAAAAAGCGAAAAGTGGTATTTTTCAATTATTGATATCATTTTGATATTAACAGAAAGTAAAAACCCGAGAAGATACTGGAGTGATTTAAAGATAAAACTGGCTGAGGATGAAGGCTTTAGTCAACTGTACGAAAAAATCGTACAGTTGAAATTAACTGCTCCTGATGGCAAAAAAAGAGAAACCGATTGTGCAGACGTTGAAACTATTTTTCGCATAATTCAATCCGTTCCTTCGAAAAAGGCTGAACCCATTAAACAATGGCTTGCAAAAGTAGGATATGAAAGAATTAAAGAAATGGCAGACCCGACAACTGCCATTGACAGAGCAAGAGAAACATATAAAAAGCTTGGTCGTTCAGAAAAATGGATTCAACAAAGAATGACGGGTCAAGAGACGCGTAATAAATTGACAGATTACTGGAAAGAGCACGATATTAAAGAGGGTGAAGAATTTGCAATTTTAACCAACATTATTCATCAGGAATGGAGCGGATTCAGCGTTAAAGAACACAAAAATCTAAAAGGATTAAAATCCCAAAACTTAAGAGACCATATGAGTGAAGCAGAATTAATTTTTACAGCATTAGCAGAGCTTTCTACAAGACAAATTGCGGAAGCAGAAAATGCAACAGGAATGATTGAAAATAAAGAATCTGCTAAAAAAGGCGGTAAAATTGCGCGCGAAGCAAAGAAAAATCTTGAACTTCAAACAGGTAAAAAAGTTGTAACAGATGAAAACTTCCTTCCAAAAGCTAAAAAATCAAAGCAAATTAAAAATAAGGATTAGTTTAACCTTTTTGCCTGCGGGTGTAAAAATCATTATAATGTTTTTATGGATGAAAGTATTCAATTAAAAATTCATAATACAAAAACGCGGGCACTTAATATTCTTGAAAATACTAAGCTTTATGAGTACAGAGGAGTTGTATCAAAGCTTTTGGGGCTGACTGTGGATGTAAAACTGCCGGGGCTTAAAATCGGCGACCTTTGTTATATCCAAACCTATACCGGGGAGAAAAAAGCCGCTGAGGTACAAGCCTTTAAAGGCGATGTGGCGCAGCTTTTACTTCTTTATGATGGAGACGGTATCGGACAGGGCAGCCTGGTTGAAAGCACAGGCGGTCCGATTATGCTTCCTGTCGGGGATTTTCTTTTAGGTCGTCTTATAAACCCGCTTGGAGAACCAATGGACGGGCGCCCTTTGGATGTTACAAATGCTGAATATGTAAATATTAACGGTTCTGTACCGGATGCTTTCAGCCGTCCGATTATTAAAGATTCGCTTTCAACAGGAATCAGAGCGATTGATTCACTCCTTACTATGGGTACAGGGCAGCGTATGGGGCTTTTTGCAGGGTCTGGGGTTGGTAAAAGTACCACTCTTGGTATGATTGCAAGAAATTCAGAGGCTGATGTAAACGTTATGGCGCTGATTGGAGAACGTGGCAGGGAAGTTAAAGAATTTATGGAAGATTCTCTCGGCCCTGAAGGTATGAAAAGGTCTGTGGTTGTTTGCGCTACAGGCGACCTTCCTCCTCTAATCCGTATGAAATGCCTGCTTGCGGCGACTTCTGTATGTGAATATTTTAGAGATAAAGGCAAAAAAGTATTTTTGATGACAGACACCGTTACAAGGTGCGCAATGGCAGGGCGTGAAGTGGGGCTGTCATTGGGCGAACCACCAACAATGAAAGGATATCCGCCATCTATATTCAGCTGGCTGCAAAGAGCTTTAGAGCGTACAGGAAATTCCGAAAAAGGCTCCATCACAGCACTTTACACCGTTCTTATGGAAGGAGATGATATCACAGACCCGATTGTGGATATTGTCCGCGGTATTGTGGACGGGCACATTTTCTTATCAAGAAAGGTGGCGGAGCAGAATCATTATCCTGCAATCGACACGCTTGGCTCCATTTCAAGGCTTTTTACTGCAATCACGGATAAAGAGCACCAGCAGGCTGCAAGCAAAATGAGAAAAATTCTTGCGCTATACCGTGAAAATAAAGATTTAATTGATGTTGGTATGTATCAAGCGGGTTCAAACCCGAAACTGGATATTGCAATTAAACTTATGCCCGAAATTAACGGATTTTTACAGCAAAAAACCACAGATATTGTATCAATGGACACCACAATAAAAACTCTTAAAGATATGATGAGGGATGTAGATATATAGATACTGTCGGGCATTTTTGCGGAAGAAAATTATTTTGCAATAAAGGACCGTAAAAAGAAATTTGCCAAGTGCAGCACAATATCAATAAATGATATAAAAACGCAAATTTCCCCGTGTCCTGTTTGCAAAAAAATTTTATGGAGAAAAAATTACATTTAAAATTACCCCATCGCTTTTGTGATGGCATCAATCAGCTTATGTACTTCTGTGGTTTTGATTTTTAGGGTTTTAATTTGTTTTTGAACAGTTTCGGATGAGATTTTTGGGATTATTGCTTCTTTAAAACCAAGTTTTTGCGCTTCTTTTAAGCGTTTTTCAAGGTTATCCACAGCGCGAATCTCACCTGATAAACCAATTTCACCGATTATTACCAAATCTTTTTTGCAGCAAACATCACGTACACAGGCTAAAACTGCCATTGCAATCCCTAAATCCGCTGCAGGCTCTATGATATCCACCCCGCCAATTACGTTTATATAAACATCTTGTTTTGAAAGGTTTAAACCCACTCTTTTTTCAAGCACAGCAAGGATTTGAAGCAACCTGTTATACTCTACGCCGCGTGCAACCCGCCTTGGGCTTGGGTATGGGGTGTTCCCAACAAGCGCCTGCACCTCTAAAAGCAGCGTGCGTGTGCCTTCTACCGTTGCAATAACCGTACAGCCGGGGCAATTTTCCCCGTTTTTTTCTGAAAGAAAAAGTTCAGACGGGTTCTTAATTTCCTCTAAACCGCAGTCATTCATTGTAAAGACACCGACTTCGCTTGTAGTGCCGAAACGGTTTTTAATTGAGCGCAGCATTCTGTATGTTCTGAATTTATCCCCTTCAAAATTTATAACACAATCCACCATATGCTCTAAAACCTTTGGTCCTGCGATATTTCCCTCTTTTGTAACATGTCCTATTACAATAGTGGTCACATTTTTAGTCTTTGCGATGCGCATTAAAAGGTTTGTACATTCACGAATCTGTGATACCGTGCCTGATGAGCTTGTTATTTGAGCGCTAAAGACGGATTGAATGCTGTCTACAATTAAAAAATCGGGTTTCAATTCATCAATTTGTTTCAAAATTTCTTCAAGACAATTCTGTGCTGTGACATAAAGGTTATCTGAATTTGCGTTCAGCCTTTGTGCTCTAAGTTTTACCTGGCTTGGGGATTCTTCAGCGCAAATGTATAAAATCTTTTTACCATCATCCCCTATGGCTTTTGCTGCCTGCAAAACAAGGGTGGATTTACCAATCCCCGGGTCGCCTGCTAAAAGAACGAGGCTTCCTTCAACAAAACCGCCCCCTAAGACCCTGTCCAGTTCTTCAATTTTAGATTTTATTCTGATTGTTTCATCAAGCTTGATTTCATCAATTTTACTGTAAGTTAAATTGCTTGATACAACAGCATTTGCAGGGGAATTTGTTTTAATTTCAACTTTGGCTTGAGTAATTTCTTCAACAAATGTTGAAAAGTTACCGCAATCAGGGCACCTGCCAAGATATGAGGCAGTTTCATATCCGCAGTTTTGACATACCCATTTTGTTCTCACTTTTGCCATGGGTTTTATTATATCATCAAAATTTATACTTTAGTATGAGAAATTTCTAACGAAGGGATAATTACGAAATGTTAAAAAATAAACTAGTATAAGACTATACAAAACACAATTTATGCAATTTATATCTAACTGGTGATGGCAATACAGTGGAACTGAGAGAATCGGTTCCTTTTTTTTATAAAATTGTTTATACTAAATGGAGTATTAATTTTAAGCACATTACGGTTTTTATATTTAGGATTTTTATATGGAATTATTATTTAATGACAGTTTAGCAAAAAATTATCATTCAAAATGTCAAAAAATACGAGTAATGAGCGAAAATTGGACACAAAACAATGCATATTGTGTAAAATGCGGCAACAAACTTATACATTTTGAAAATAACAAACCTGTAGGGGATTTTTACTGCGGCGAATGCAGGGAAGAGTTTGAATTAAAAAGCAGTAAAACAAAATTGGGCAAACAAATTGTAGACGGTGCATATAAGACAATGATAGAAAAAATTGATAATGGAACAGTTCCGAATTTTTTTTATTTGAATTATGCCTTAATTGACTATAAAATCAACAATTTAATTATTATTCCAAAACATTATTTTACAAAAACTATAATAAAAGAACGTCCTCCTCTACCAAAAACCGCAAAACGAGCAGGGTGGATAGGCTGTAATATTGATGTCTCCAATATTCCAAAAGCGGTATGCTGTTTATAATTAAAGATGGAATTGAACAAGATAAAAATCTGATAATTAAAAATTTCAATAAAATGCTTTTTTAAGAAAATTGGATAACATACCAAAAGGATGGTTATTAGACACACTTAAATGCATTGAGCTGCTTGATAAGAATCAATTTACACTTGCTGAAATATATGCTTTTGAATCAGTTTTGAAAATTAAACATCCGGACAATAATCATATTCAAGAAAAAATCAGGTAGCAATTACAAATATTGCGGGATTATGGTTATTTAAAATTTATTGGACAAGGTAAATATCAATTACTGTAGTTATAATTATTTCTAATCTTTGCATTATTTTATAGTATAATATTTTTAACAAGCCTTTTGAATTAAATATCATTAAGGGCGGGGGTTTATTAATGAAGATTATTGCTCAAAATCTTATAAAAATATATGGTGACAGGTCAGTTGTTAATGATGTGTCTTTTGAGGTTAACAAAGGCGAAGTAGTAGGGCTTTTAGGACCAAACGGCGCCGGAAAGACAACTACATTCTATATGATAGTGGGACTTGTAAAAGCAAATTCAGGCACAGTAAGTCTTTTGAATAAAGAAACAAATGAAACAATTGATATGACCAAAATGCCAATGAATGAAAGAGCGAAACTCGGTGTAGGGTATCTTCCGCAGGAGGCTTCAATTTTCAGAAAGCTTTCTGTTGAGGACAATTTAAAACTGGTTTTAGAATTAAACGATAAGCTTGATAAAAACCAGAAAAAAGAAAAATTGGAAGAACTATTAGAAGAGTTTGGTATGACTCGCCACAGGAAATCAAGTGCAGTATCGCTTTCAGGGGGTGAAAGAAGAAGGGTTGAAATTGCGCGCGCTTTGGCTGCAACACCGCATTTTATCCTTTTAGACGAACCTTTTACAGGTATTGACCCTATCGCTATTGGCGATATCAAAGAAAATATTTATAAACTTGCCCGCGAAAAGGGTCTTGGTGTATTAATTACGGACCATAACCCAAAAGCAACATTATCAATTACAGATAGAGCTTATGTAATTTTTGACGGGAAAATTAAGATTCAGGGCAAAAGCAGGGAAGTAGCCGAAGACCCTGTTGCAAAAGAATTTTACCTTGGTAAAGACTTTACTTTATAAAGGAAAAATGGTGTTAAAAATAAGTATATTCGACAGATTTATATTCAAACAGGTCTTAAAAGCAACCTTGGTGTGTCTTTTATTGTTTATTATTGTTTGGATTGCCCCTGAAACTCTTGTTAAGATTATTAAGAAAATCTTCAACAATGTGTGGACAATTACGGAGGGGCTTAAATATCTTATTTATGAATTGCCAAAAGTCCTTGGAAAGGCTCTCCCTGTTGGAATTTTGCTTGGCTCTTTATTTACTTTTGATAAACTTTCAAAAGATTCCGAACTTAGTATTTTAAGGGGTATTGGTCTTTCATTTAGCAGAATAATGGTGCCGGTATTGGTTTTTAGCCTTTTTCTTGCGTTTGCATGTTTTTATGTGAGCGACAAATTGATTCCTTATGCCTCAAAAGCAACGGGCGAAGGGGCAAATTTTAATAAGCATTTTGTTTACCTCCAAAAAGATGAACATCAGGTGCCGACACGCGGTATCATCATTTCAAATTTTATGACAGATGGCATCAAAAACCTTATTATTATTAATTATTCAAATGAAAAATACGACGATGCAATGACCTTTAAAAGCATTGTTTTTGCACCATATGCGCTTTTAAAGGATGATGCCTGGCTTCTGCCTGAGGCAAAAGAATATAAAATCAATAAGGACGGGGTTTATACAGATATCAATGAAATCAAAAATTATAAAATTTTGGAAGGCAAGCTTTCAAAAGATGTCTATACAATGATTTTAAACTCTACAAAAAAAGACCGCTTTTTTACCACAAAAGAATTAAAAGAGTACAAGGATATATTGAAGGAACAAGATTTTACGGATGAATATAATTTTGTTTTAACAAAATATTATCAAAGATACCTGCATCCTCTAACCTGTATTCTTTTTGCTGCAATTGGCTGTCTGCTTGGGTTTTCACCGCCAAGAAGCCAGAGGTTAATAGGTTTTACGGTTGCAGTAGGTATGATTTTTGCTTATTATATTACTTTGCCGTTTTTTGATTTAATGGCACAAAAAAGCGTTATACCGCCATTCTTGGCTGCTGCATTTCCAATAATTGCATTTATAATATCAATATTTTTCATAAAGAAAGTTAAGGATTTGTAAAGAAAATGATAAAAAAATTAATATTAACAGTTTTTATAATAATGTTTGCAGCTGCGCAAAACCTTTCACAGAGTGCATTTTCAAAGGGTGTTGAAGACGAAATTTTAATGGTGCATGATACACCGGGTATTTATGTTTTTAAAATAAATACTAAAAAAATCGGGGATAAAATTAAGCCGTTTGTAGCCAGCAAACTCACTACAGCTTCTGATATATACAAAAATAATGACAAATTTGCGTTTGTAATTAACGGCGGATTTTTTGATATTTTAACAGGGGATGCCGTTTCATATGTTACAATAGACGGAAATGTAGTAGAGACGCCATTTTCCAATATGAAATTAATTCAAAATGCCGGCAAAACTAACCGTTTAGAGGGAATTTTAAACCGTGCAGAGTTTAGAATCTTTGAAAATGAAAGAGGGAATCTTTCTTTTGATATAGATAATCACTTTGCAGGCGTGCCTGAAGGAAAAACCATAAAACACTCTATTCAGGGCGGTCCTTTGGTATATCCCAAGATGAATCTTGAGGCTGAAAGCTTTATTGTGATGGAAAATGACAAAATAAAATTACAGGCAGCAGATGTGCTAAAGCGAAGGGAAAGAACGGTTTTGGCATTAAAAAATGAAATACTGTATTTTATAATTTTTACAAACCAAAATAAGGTGAATGTCAATGAAATCAGAGACTTTTGCAAAAAAATGAAGTTTGATAAGGCAATGGCGCTTGATGGAGGTGCCTCAACTTCTGTAAATTTCAAGGATTTAGAGATTTTCTCAAGTTTTGGAAGCCAAAGAAGGGTAAAATCTTTCCTGGTTGTGGAAAAATAAATACCCGCTTAGCAAGCAAAAACCTTATTTTAGAGGTTTTATGATAATATTGAAAATGGAGAAATAATAAAATGGATGAAAATAAAATAAGTGAAAACCTTGAAAATACTGAGAATAATGAGGTTTCAGTAGTAAAAAAAGATGAAAACCCAAACAAAATCACTCTTTTTGAGATTTTTGTTTTATTTTTACTATTAATTTGTGTTGCATTATATATTTCGCCAAATTTTCTAATTAAGGCTGAAAACCGCAAATATGCGCAAATTCAGACCAATGCTGCAATTTTTACATCAAAAGCTTTAAGTGAATTTTCAGCAAATCCAAAAATGAAAGCATCCGTAATATCAAATAAATTAGTTGAAGAATTAAATGCTGTTAATAAAAATCCATTTTCTAAAAAGCAGCCTGCTTACTGTGTTTTAGCCAAATGTGAGTGCGAAGGATGTGTAAAAATCAACCCTGATGACAAAACAAATTCAATTACAGTGGAAGCAAACACAAAAGACAGCATTCTGCTTATAAGAACAGTTATACAACCACCCTCTTTTGTTACTTACACAAGGGATTTAACCGAATTAGAAAAACAAAGCAAAAAGAGAAAGAAATAAAAATGCAATCTGAAATTAATTTGGAATATAAGGTGCAATATGCTGATACAGATGCCTATGGGGTGGTTTGGCACGGTACTTATCTTCGGTGGATGGAGGCAGGGCGTGTTGAGTGGCTCTTTTCTAAAGGGGTCCGAATTGATGAATTAGCACGAGATTTCGGCATTGTGATGCCTGTTGTAGATATCAATATTAAATACAAATTTCCGGCAAAACTCTTGAATAACGTAATTGTAAGCACTACCGTAAAAGAATTTTCCGCGGTAAGTATTACTTTTTCTCAGATTGTAAAAATTAAAGAAACCGGCAAAATTTGTACTATAGCTGAAGTTCGGGCAACCGCAATTGATAAAAACGGCAGGGTTATACGAGATTTAGCAGGATTATTAGGCTTAAAAGAAGATTGTAAGGCTAAAAATCCCGACAAACAGGCGGTTTAACATTAATTAAATGTTTGAAAGCCTGATATAATGCATTATTAAAGGAACGATGAATTTATGTTAAATACTATAAATCAATATTTTACTGAACTTGGCACGATAGGCTTAGCTTTAAATTCTTGTATAGAGAGCTTTTTCCTTGTTCCGCCACCTGATTTTTTGTTGATTGCAATGGATTTAAAAGCACCTCAAAGTGCCTTATACTTTGCCTTTATATGCACTATAGCGTCTGCACTTGGCGGTGCTATTGGTTATTTTATAGGTAAGTTTGGCGGCAGACCTGTATTTAACTGGCTTTTCGGACTTATCAGCAAAAACGGAAACAAAAAAGCCCTTGACCAGTTTGAAAAAGTAGAGGCTCTTTATAATAAATACGGGGCACAAGCTGTATTCTTTGCGGCTTTCACGCCGATTCCATATAAAGTTTTTACAATTGCAAGCGGTATTTTAAATATGAATTTTTGGGCATTTATGACTGCAAGCATTGTAGGACGCGGTATGCGCTTTTTCATTGTAAGTACCGTTCTAATGATTTTTGGAGAAAAAATTAAAGACCACATTGAATTTGTAATTGTAGGCGCAACCGTTGTTATTATTGCATTTTTCTACTTTTTATACAAAAAAAGACACTCTTTATCTAAAATTGAAAGCAACCGCGCAATTATGCAGGGTGCAATGGCAGACTTAGCAAACGCTAAGCAGCCTGAAGAAAAAACATCTGTAAAATAAGCCCGCAAGATACTGCTTCAAGTGGCTATAGTTCAATAAATTCAATGGTTTTAGGCGCTATTGTTTTCTTTTTGAATATGATGTTTTTGCTTCCTGAATTATAGAAAACCCCAAAACACTTATTATAAGTTGGTTTTAGCCCATAAAAAATTAAATTTTCAGGCAAATCCAGGAATTTTTTTGAACATATCTGTTTAAAATTCCCCAAAACCGCCACTGTCGGCTGATAAAACGCCTCTACATCTTGTTGAATTGAAGCTATATCAGGATTTATGGAAACAGCAAAATTTAATTTCTGAAATCCTAAACATTGCAAATCAGGAGTCTCAATAGGAGGGCCTGCAGGTATATATCTTGCAGGATTTTTGGGTTCTGAAATCCTTGCTGTACCACGAATTAAAGTGATTTTGAGTTCGTTTTTATAAATTTCATAATCGTTTAACCCTAATGTCATAACGCCTAAATCCTGCGCTATTACCCATCTTTGCATAGGATAAGAATTTGTTTTTACTTCTATTTTAGGCTTTGCCGGCATATTTGCGCTTAAAAGCCAGTTATAATCGTGTTTTCTTTCAATATACCCTATTGCATCTTCTGCAAATGTAGTATCTATGGGGTTTTCAAGTTTTAAGCACATCTGAATTTTTCTATTTTTCTTGTTATTATTGAATTTTGCCTCAAATTCAAAAAATCTTCCAAGATTTGTAAGGAAAACATCAAGTTTAAAATTATGTTCAAAAATGAGCCTCAAACAGGCTCTAATACTGCCTTTTTCTATTATTTTTGTCCCCAAAAGCTTAAATTCGCTTGATTTTCCTTTTGGTGCAGAATTGTAACTATCCCCAACATCTTTGATGTCAAGGATTTTCAGGACATCTAAATATTTTTTGCCGTTTCTTTTATCAAGAAAATTAATGCTTATTTTTCCGTTTTTACGTGTCAAATTCAGCTCTAATAATGAATTTGAAATTTTATTTTCCGTAATTTCAAGTGTAGATTGAGTTTTGACATTATCAATACAGCTGAAAGAAAACGGGGACAAGCCCTTTACTTCTATTAAATATTCATATAAAGGTAAATATTGCTCGGTGACGGGGATTTGCCTTGTGTCATAAAGGATTTCATCACTAAAGCCTCTGAATTTCCCTATCAGCTGGGCATTTTGCATTTTAAAATCGGTTATAATCTTTGCTGTGCCTGAATATTTATAATTTGAAAAATTAAATATACCAATTTTTGAACGCTGATTTTTTTTGACGAGTTTTGTATCCGCCTCTAAAATTCCTGCAGCAAAGTCGTTTTCAAGATATTCACGCTTAAAATCACGAATTAGCCTATGTTTTACACCATCAATAACGGCTTTAACCTTGTCAAATCTGGATTGTACGCATTTATGAACCTCGTCTGTCGAGCAGCCATAAATTGAATCATGTGCGTGATTTTTTATAAGTGTTTTAACGGCATAATCCAGACTGGGTGTGTAGTTTCCTTTATTATCGTAAGCAGTTTGCATAAAATAATTAAAGGGTTCGATTATTCTGAATAAATCCCATTGAAATTTAGCATTTTCAACCTTTTGCGGGATTCTGGAAGAATAAACTCCAGGCAGTATATATGTTTCAGAGTTATCTAAAAGTTCTCCTTCAAACGAAAGCCCTGTGTAATCAGCGTTTTGAACATATTCAAACGGGGATGATAATTTTATTTCATAATTTTTCAAATATTTATTAATATTTAAAATAATATTTGAAGAATTTTTTAATACAGCAAGGTGATCTGCCCCGATTGGCAAAAGCAAAGTATTTGAAGAATTTTTTGCAATTTTATCCAAAATTATTTCAAGAGAATCTGCGGTTTTTTGCCATTCCTCTTTTGAAATATCCCATAAATCCTTGATACACAAAGGATGTAGAATATCCATAAAATATCCGTAAACAAGTTTTGTTGTATTTATACCATTCATTTTAAAATCATTATGCGGTAATGTCCCAATCCCGCGCCAGGCAAGGGCTAAATCAATTTCAAATGTTTTTAGAATTTCAAAAATGCTTTTAGAGTGCCCGAAAGTATCAGGCAGATATCCTATAAATTCCTTCTCCCCAAGGATTTTAGAGTATTCAAGCCCTAAATTTAAATTTCTAATTAAAGAAATTCCGTTAACAAGAAAATTGTCTGCACTTACAAAAAACGGTCCAATTGCAAGCTTTCCCTTCTCTATCAAGGTTTTTACGGTATTTAATTTTTCAGGACGAAATTTTAGGTAATCTTCAAGCGCGGCAGTTTGCCCGTCAAAGTAAAAATAAGGCATGGAGCCGCTTTCAAGCTCTTCTAAAATTTCATCAAAAACTTCGAGCAGCCTTAAATTAAATTCTTCTTTTGTTCTGTACCATTCTCTGTCCCAATGGGTGTGAAGATATGCTATTACTTGCTTTTTTGCCATATTTTGCCTTTTTAAAAAATTTCTGTCCTAAAATTTGTTAACTTATATTAAGAATTGTAAATGCTGTTTTAAAATCCAATATTTTATACAATGCCCAAAAAGCCCTCTATATAAGGAAAAATTCATACATCACATTTTACCATATTCAACATATAATTTTCCATTTTTTAGGGGAACTTAAAAATTCCAAAATTTCATATACTATTAACGAAAAGGAATGAAATCCCCATAAAGTTATGAACAAGAAACTTATAAAACGTATAGAAATTGAAATTTTAAATTGTAAAAAACAATTGTCCGAACTTAGCCCCTATATAGATTCAAACGCCTCTATGGCAGAGGCATACAACCGGGTTCTTATTAAAAAAGCTATACTCATTGATAAATACAAAAAATTAAATGAGACAATGCCAAGTGTAAAAAAAATCATAAACCTTTTAAAATTCAAAAGGGGTAAAAAGCTTATCTGTGACTATTTTCCAGGTTAATTGAAAGCGGATAGCAATAAAAAATATATCTAATTAAATCGTAAAAGCAAATAAAAAGGGTCGTTTCGTGCGACCCTAAATTTTGTAAGTATCCTCGTGTGGTAGTAAATTGGTACGCTAGTTTAAGGCCTGCTACCTGTTGCCTTTTCTCTTCTAATCTCTCATTTTGTTTTGTGGTAATTTTTTCTAATTTCTCTCGTTTTTTGTGGTTTGAAGTGGTTGTTTTTCTTTTGTGGTTTGGTTTTTGGTGGTTTCTAATTTCTCTCTCGTACTTATATAAAGTATTTGCTTTAAAAAATATTGCTTTTTTATATACTTTTTACTTAAAATTCTGTAATAAAAGGTAATAAAACTTTACAATATAGGGCTAAAACCCGCCAATAGCTTGAAATAATTTTCGGGTTGCCGCGGTCACTAACGTTCCCTTGCCATGACAAATAAAGAATATTTATTGCAATAATGATATAAAATTAATGGCATTTATCGGGTTTTACAACATTAAATGTCTTGTTTTCCGTTATTTCACACCTTGCAGCCTTGATTTTATCTTTTATATCAGAATCCAGGCTTGTTCCGTTTACAAGCCTGTCTACAAAGGCATTATTCAGCCTTACAGCCTTTGGAAGAGCGCCGATTTCATCTAAAATATCTTTGATTTGAACAAAATCATATGAAAAAGTTTTTTTAGAATTATAAGTTAAAATTTCGCCTGAATTTGAAACAATATCAGAGCCGCCTTTTTCAAAATAAACCTTAAATATTGAACGCAGGTCTTGAATTTCAGACTGCATAATGGTTATAGTATGCTGAAGTCTTAAATATCTTTCAAAAAGATATTCAATATTGTTCAATTGGCTCAATTGCCATTCATATTTTTGAAAATATAATTGTTTTAACTTGGGGTAACAAAGCGCTAATCCCTCAGCATCGGCAAAAGCCCTATGGCGGGTAGAAAAGTCAACATTGAATGTATTCATTAAAGATTCTAATCCGCAAGATTCAAGCTGGGGGTAAACTTCTTTAAACATAATTTGCGTATCAATATGATGGTTTTCTAAAGGCTTATTGTAGAGCCTTTTTGAGGTTCTATTTAAAAAGCTGAAATCAAAAATTGCATTATGTGCTACAATCGGGTAATCGCCGATAAATTCAAATATTTTAGGGAAAATTTCTTCTTCTGTTGGGGCATCAGCCAGCATTTCTTCAGAGATACCGTGGATTGCTTCAGATGATTTTCTTATGTGCTGTTTAGCATTTATAAGGGTTTCAAATTTGTCGGTTATTTCACCGTTAACAAGCTTCACTGCGCCAAATTCAATGATTTTTTCTTTTGTATAATCAAGCCCTGTGGTTTCAACATCTAAAACAATTTCAATCTCATCTTTTTTCTTTGGCATCCAAAATTCCCCATAGTTTATTAAAAAAGTTAATAAATAACCACGCCACTACCTATCGATTGCAAAAAATAAAACCTCCAGGTTAAATATCTACTCCACTCTTTAGAAACACCCGCCTATATCAACCCTGTGCTGCTATGTTTCCATCCTGACACGGTGGGGCAGCATAAACGCCGCTTTAAAAAATGGTATCAACAATATTTAAACTTTTGAATTTTATATTTCACACCCTCACAGTAGGCTCTGCACCCGACATAAGCTTCCGGTCAAGAGTTTGCAACACCCCGTGGAGCGTGGTTACAAACATTGTAGCATAAAAATTTATATTTACCGAAGTGGTATGGGGATTTTATTTTATGGTCAATTTTTATCTTTGATTTTATCTATAAGCATTTCAAAATTACTGCACTGTTCAATAATTTCTTTACAAATATTGATTCCGATTTCAGAAAGTATCATTGATTCCTGGGTTGTTTCTTCCTCATATATTTTTGAGAATAAAACTCTTATTTGGTGTGTTTTTGCAGATGTTTGCAGGCGGATTTCATCCAAACATTTATAATCAGCGTTCATAAATTTTACCTTTTTGTATATAAAGATTTTGCCCAAATGAACATTTTATGTTAATATTCGGGTGATAAAAATGATAATTTAATTATATTTTTATTATATCTAAAAGGACATAATTGTCAACCCTTATTTTATAGAATATATGTAATTTAATGCAAATGTATATAGAAAATTTAAAAAAATTAAGACAAGAATTAGGATTATCAGTAGCAAAGCTGGCTGAAAAGCTTGAAATGCCCAACAATACAATTGCAGGGTATGAATATCAAAAGCGTACACCTTCAATTACTCTTTGTGTACAATTGTACACAAAACTAAATGTCAATCTTAACTGGTTTATTTCAGGTGAGGGTGAGATGTTTAATCATAAGGTTACAGATTATGAAAAAACCAAGGCTGATATTTTACAAGAAGTAAAAACTATGCTTCAAAATGAAGGGGTAATAAAGCAATAAACGTTTTCTCTCCATAAAATTATTTTGTAAAACAGGACGCAGGATTCGCCCGGTCGTAGTTTTATTAAAAAATCCATGATTAGTTTTGCGACGCGAATTTTTAATGGTCCTTTTTTTACAAAATAATTTTATTTCAAGAAAATTTAAGTACAAATACGCAAGGGCTACACCCCTAAAAACATTCTTGTATTTGCTTTTGGATTTATTTTCAAAATAAAATTCTTTAAACCCCAAAGAGTTAATATTGAAAGCCCGGTTACAGCTAAAAATCTTATAAAAACAGTAATTAAAACCATGGGTAAAGTTTCTATATTATCTACAGGAATAACCCCCTGCAGCCCGGTAATTTGGTTATAAATAAAAATCCAATACCAGTGTATAAAAAATATTCCAAAACTGTATTTTGCAATAAAATCAAGTGTTTTATTTGTTTTATTGTGAGATAAAATAAACCCGTCATAGTGTTTTAAATATCCAAGCAAAAGCATTGTTACAAAGGTTTTTGAAACCGTATAGTTTGAATAAATATTTTTATAGCTTAAATAAATATCAAGTCCTGCAAAAAATAATGTTAAAACCCACAATGGCGCGCGTTTTTCGTAAAATTTATCAATAATATTTTTATTTTTAGAACAAAACATCCCAAAAACATACAAAGAAAAGAAATGGATAAATCCTAAAATTATATATTTTACATATGCTAAATATCTTTCAAGATAGCTTAAATTAAGCATTTGCTCATATTCTATTTCTCCTCTTTGCAAAAATATTGTGATTAAAAAGAGAACTGGTAAAAGTTTATATAAAATTCCCTTTCTTTCCAATTTTAAAAGCAAAAATGAACATAAAAAGAAAAGTATAATCATAGGAATAAACCACGCCGGAGTATTGTGAACCCGCCCGATTGAAAGCAATACGGGAATTTGCGCTAAAATGTTCATCCCATCAAAAGAATTTTTATAAACAGAGGGCATATAAAAACAAAATAAAAGCCCGGGGATTGCTGTAATTAAATAAGGAATGATAACATTTGTCCATTTTTTTGACAGATGGTTTTTATATTCAAATTTTCCTGACAAATGCTGAAATAAAAATCCTGAAATAAAGATAAAAAGTGCTGTCCCGCCGCAAACAATCTCACACCAGAGAATGTGCAGCAGACTTTTATCGGCACCTATTTGCATGCTGTGACCCATTACAATTAAAAGAATTGCAAGTCCTCTGAATACATTTATATAATTTAAAAAACTTCTCTTTTTTTCATTTGTATTAACAACGTTTTGCATATTTTTCCCTTAAATTACTCAAATTATAATTCCAGCCATAAAACCTGATATGGTGCAATTCTTAGATGCATTGTTCTATTTTGCAGAGAGATATTAACTTTAACATCATCATTGTTTATTAAATTTTTTAAACTTGTAATTTTTCCGTTATTTTTTAAAACAACTGTTGGCGGAAGCGTAATTTCAGCAATAAGTTTATCTTTTGAAAGATTATTTATTACAAGGATTTGCTGGTCTTTATTTTTCCTTATGTAGCAAAAATTATGCTTGGATTTTGTTTTTAAGATTTCAAAATCTCCATCCACTAAAACCGGGTATTTTTTCCTTATTTCAATTAAATTTTTAACCTTTTTATAAACTTTTGAATTAAATTCATAATACCCTTTTGTTGAGCCATAGAAAAGCTTTTGCGGAATTTGCCCCCTGTTTATATCACGTGAATCAAATACGGATAAAAGATTGATTGATTCTTTTTCTTTCTTTGCCCTGTTTTGAGCTGATTTTTTGGCATTTTCATAATTGTTTGCAGCACCAACTTCATCACCGTAATAAATTATAGGCACCCCTGAAACAGAAAAGAGTATTGCAAAAGCTTCTTCAATTCTATTCGGGTTTTTATCCAAAAAGTTTGCAAGACGCCCGCTTACGCCAAAACCGTTTCTAAAATCTGCCCCTTTTGTAACCAGGTCTTCAAAAATAATATTTCTAACCTCAGGACTTACCATCTCCAGAGTCAGTTCATCATGCACCCTTAAGAAATTTCCCCAGGTGGCTGTTTTTGGGATAGATGGTGTCTTTTTATTAGTTTCAATAAAATATTTTTTATCCCCTGTAACAAGGCTTGCCCAAATGGCGTTCATATTTGGAAAATGATATGCAATCTGTGCTTCTGACGTTCTTTTAAATTTAATATTTTCATTATCTACACTAACCTGAACTTCTCTGTCTTTTCCAAAATAAGGAAGTATATCTTTTGGAGATTGGCAGGCTTCTACCTGAATAATTGAAGATGGTGCGGTTAATTGAATATAATCCGATAAAATATTAATTATGGCGTGAGTTTTAGGCTGGTTTTCAGCATTTGTCCCGGAGTCTTTTGAAAGATAGGGAATGGCATCCATTCTAAATATATCTACCCCTAAATTTGCCCAGCTTGAAATTGTATCAAGCATATAGTATAAAACTTTTGGATTTTGCCAGTTTATATCCAATTGAAAAGGGTAAAAAGTGTGATAAAGGTAGTATTCTTTACCGTTTACGGTTACTTTTCTATAGTTATTTTCCGTACTTTCAGGGAAAATCAATCTTCTTTTTGAAATTTTACCGTCTTCTTCTTTATATTCTAAGACGGTGCCTAATTTTTCATCTTTATATTTAGTATATTCGGGCATTTTTTCTTTATAAATAAAGAAATCAAGATAAGACTCATCGCCTTCTTTAAGCTTTTTAAACCATATATGCTCATCTGATAAATGGTTTAATACCAAATCTGCCTTAATTTTAAAACCTCTTTTTTTCGCCTCTTGTGCAAATTCTTTAAATTCAGCCATGCCGCCAAGATTTTCTCTAACTTTTCTCGGGTTTTTAACATCAAAACCAGCATCTGCCATGGGACTATCTGCAAAAGGAAGCATATAAAGGGTGGTGACTCCTAAATCTTCAAGATAATCAAACATAGTGGCTGTATCTTTAAAAGTATTATTCTTATCATCTTTTACAACGCCAAAATGGTCTACATAAAACATATAAATAATTTCATTTTTATACCAATCGGATTTTCTTGTTTTATCCTGATTTTTTAGCTCCTGTGGGCGGTTATTTATGGCACTTTGTGCATGTTTTAAAACATTTTCATATATTTCATCAGCATCTTTTTTGCCATACACCTGTACTATAGCTTCTTTTAATTCTTTTTTAAGTTTGTTATTTATATCAATATTTTCAGGATTTTCTTGAATTGTTTCAGTTGCAGCTGATAATTTTTCTCCATCTTCAAGCGCAAAAACCGGAGATATGTATACCAAAAATAAAAATACTATAAATATTTTTTTAATCATAAAAAACCTTGTGCTCCACTCTTAAAATCCACCCCAGGCTAGGTTTTTAAACTTAGTTACATTAAACAAAACAGATTTTATACTTTATGTTTTTTTGTTTCAAGAATAACCATTAAGCAAGAAATATCCGCAGGTTTTACGCCGCCTATTCTTATAGCCTGTCCTAATGTTTTAGGGCGAATTTTTGTTAAAATTTCTCTTGTTTCTGTTGAAATTTGTTTTAAGGGTGAATAATCAAAATCTTCAGGAATTTTTATTTTTTCAAGTTTATCTGCTGAATTTACCTGTTCTTTTTGTCTTTTGATATATCCGTCATATTTTATTAAAATTTCAGCTTGTTCAAGCACCTCTTTAATAAAATATTTATCCTCAACATTTATTGTACTTGGAACATAACCAAGGTTATATAGCACTTTGTAGTCAATATTTGGTCTTTTTAAAAGCTGATAAGCACTTTGACCAACTTCAAGATTTTCATTAAATCTGTTTAAAATTTCCCTATTTTCTTTATTCGGGGAGAATTTTGTATTTTTTAAATTTACTATTTCCTCTTCAATAGCCTGTTTTTTATCTAAGAATCTTTGATAATTCTCTTCTTTTACAAGTCCTATTTTTCTGCCGATTTCCATAAGGCGAAAATCAGCATTATCCTGCCTTAAAATAAGCCTGTATTCACTGCGGGAAGTTAACATTCTATATGGTTCAAGCAGGTCTTTTGTAACTAAATCATCAATTAAGGTACCTATATATGAACTTGCTCTATCAAGTTCAAGCAGGTTTTCATTATTGCAATATTTTACAGCGTTTATCCCTGCAATTAAACCTTGCGCTGCAGCTTCTTCATATCCCGATGTACCATTTATCTGCCCTGCTAAAAATAATCCTTTAATTTTCTTTGTCATTAAAGAGTGGGTAAGTTCAACTGCAGGAACAGAATCATACTCTACAGCATAAGCAGGTTTTATTATTGAAACATTTTCTAACCCCGGGAGTGAGTGCAGCATTTGAATTTGAACTTCAATAGGCAGACTTGTTGAAAACCCTTGAACATAGGTTTCATAAGTATCAGTGCCTTCAGGCTCTATAAAAATATGGTGAGAAGGGTTGTGTGCAAACCTTACAACCTTATCTTCAATAGAAGGACAGTATCTTGGTCCAATTCCCGTTATCATCCCTTGATACATCGGGGATTTATCAAGATTATCTTTAATCACTTTATGGGTTAACTCATTTGTTTTTGTTAAATAACAAGGCACCATAGGGCGTATCGGGTGATTTTTCTTAAATGAAAAGAAATTAAGACACCCTTTATAGTAAGGATTATCATCCGGTCCATCCGGGGGCTGTACAATTAATTTAGAATAATCAATTGTGCGGCTGTCTACTCTTGCAGGGGTTCCCGTTTTAAGCTTCTTTAGAGGAAGCCCGAGTTTTAAAAGACTTTCAGATAAACCGATTGCAGCCTGTTCTCCAAGACGACCAGCTCTAAAAGATTTCAACCCTACATAAATTTTACCCTCTAAACTTGTACCTGTAGTTAAAATCACGCTTTTTGCATAATATTCAAGCCCAAGTTCATCCACAACCCCTGTAATAACATTATCTTTTGATAATAATCCTGTTATTTGAGTTTGTTTTAATGTAATATTTTCTTCATTTTCAATTATATTCCTCATAAAGGATTTATATTCCTTTTTATCAGATTGTGCCCTTAAAGCACGCACTGCAGGACCTTTTGAAGAATTTAACATTTTAAATTGCATATAGGTATGGTCAGTAACATCTGCCATCACCCCTCCAAGGGCGTCAATTTCTTTTACAAGATTTGATTTAGCAGGACCGCCTACCGCAGGATTACAGGGCATTAATGCTATATTATCAAGATTTAAAGATGTTAATAATACTTTTGCACCAAGTCTAGAGGCGGCAATTGCCGCCTCACAACCTGCATGTCCTGCACCAACCACTATACAATCAAAATTAAACATAATTGAAACGTGGCATTATCCTTATTTAAGAGCATTTAAAACATCAAGAGTGCAATCAACACCGCCTGTTACTCTTGAATCTTTTTTAATAATCATATCAAGTTTTTTTGCAACTCTTACTTTTTCAGCTGCTGCTACAACTTTTGCAGTTAATTCATTTTCATATCTTGTTCTTGTTGTAACATAATCTTTTTGTTTTATTTGCAGTTGTTTAATAGATTCTGTACCAATTGCTTTTTTTTCAGCATCGGTTTTTGCAGCAGCAATTTTTTTATCTTGTGCTGTTGTATATGCTTTAATTGCAGCAACTTTTTTATCTAATTCAAGTGTGTATTTTTTTGCAAGCGGGTAATCTGTTGAAACTTTACCATAATCTACATAGCCGATTGCTGCAAATGAAGCGTTAATGCTAACCATTGAAATTAAAGCAAAAAGTGCTGTTATAACTGTTTTTTTCATAGTTTTTTCTCCTTTTTAAACTATTATTATAATCTATAAAATTATTTTTGCACCGTCCTGAATTACAGGAAGAGTGTAAATTTGGGCATCTACATTTATGTTATTCCAAGCTGCAGTTACGATTTCTTTTATAGTATCATCTTTTGTTCCGTTTTGAATAACTGCAACCGAGGGACCTGCTCCCGCTAATACACATCCTAAAACACCATCAACATGTTTTAAATCATCCATTATCTGTGTTAAACCGGGTACAAGTTTTGTTCTATACGGTTGATGCAATCTATCTCTTAAAGATAGCTTTAAAAGTTCCTCATCTTTTGTATGAACTGCTTCAATAAACATTGCAGAATGTCTTAAATTATAAACTGCATCTTTCATAGGAACTTCATTTGGAAGAACACTTCTTGAAATACCTGTTGAAAGTTCATAATCAGGGATACAAATTGTAACCATCCAATCATCAGGCCATGGTAATTTTCTTGTAACAACAGAACCATCCTCTTCCCAATCAGACAATACAACCCCGCCTAAAATTGCAGGAGAGATATTATCAGGGTGTCCTTCAATTTCTGTTGCAATAGATAATAAAACAGCAGTATCAGCCGGACGTCCAAGAAGTTCATTTGCTGCAATAAGCCCCCCTACTATAACAGAAGCGGAAGAGCCCATACCGCGCGCTATTGGAATTTGGGTTTTAATTGTAATCTTAAGTTCATTTGGCACTTGACCAATATAGTTATATAAAAGTTCAATTGCTTTATAAACTATGTTATTTTTATCTCTCGGAACATTACTTACACTGTCTTCTTCGCCGTATTCATTCAAAATATTAATTTCAATCCCTGAACCAGGTAATACTGTTTCTTCAATAGTTACCGTATTGTATATAGGAAGTGCTAAACCAAGGCAGTCAAAACCGCATCCTAGGTTTGCAATTGTTGCAGGTACTTGAGCTGATACTTTCATGAAAAAATTCCTTTTATAATCTGTTATCTTACCTGTACCGGCATTATAAGACAAATATAGTTATTATCTTCTTCTTCATTTTCAGCTTCCGGCTTAAATATTGAAGCAGAAAGGTTTGTAGACATTTCAACCTTAACATTTTTTGAATCCATATTTTTAAGGCTGTCTAAAACATATTTATAATTAAATGCTATTAAAAGATTTTCATAAGAATACTCTATGTCAAGAAAATCTTTACCTGAGCCTGATTCCGGGGTATCCGTGCTTATTTCAAGACCATTATTTTCAAAATTAAATTTAACAATATTTGTTCTTTCGTTTACCATAACTGAAACAAGCTCAATTGCTTTAATTAATTCTTCTCTATCAATTGCAACGGTTTTTTCATTTGTAGTTGGGATTAATTGCTGGTATTTTGGGTATGTACCGTCTATTAATCTTGATTGGAAAGTCACATTTTCAAATTCAAAAACAATTTTATTTTTCTTTAATACAAATTTAACCGTATCATCTTTTAACATTGAAATTATTCTTGAAACTTCAACAAGAGTTCTTGAAGGAGTGATAAAAATTACACTTTCACCTTTTGAGTTAATTTCTTTTCTGGCACGGGTTAAGCGGTTGCCATCGGTTGCAACCATTTCTAAAATATTTGAATCAATATTAAAACAAACACCTGAAAGTACACTACCCGTCTCATTTTGGGCAGTTGAAAAAGCTGTTTGCTTAATCCCTTTATTTAGAAGACCTGTCTTAATTTCAAACTCTTTATCTTCTTCTGCTGATTGAGCATCATCAAAAACTTTCGGGTACTCATTTGCATTTATTCCGATAAGTTCAAATTTTGATTTACCGCAGGAAATTGTTACCACATTTGTTTCTTCATCCAATTTTAAAACAATTGGTTTATCAGGAAGTTTATTTACAATTTCTTCCAAAGTTTTAGCAGAAAGGGTAATTTTACCTGTCTGTATAACTTCAGCTTTTAATTTAAAGCTTATTCCAAGGTTTAAATCTGTTGCTATAAACATTACTCTGTCACTTGTTATGGTTTCAATTAAAATGTTTGATAAAACAGGCTGTACACCTTTTGATGATGTTATGTTTTTTACAACTTTGATACCGTTTAGAAAATCTTCCTTGTTTAAAACAATTTCCATTTAAACTTCCTTTTTTGTTTTTTAAACTTTTTGTTTTTTATATTATATATAAATTAATTATATTATAAAAATTTAATAATATATAATAAGCAAATAAAAATTGTGCAAAAGGGTGTTTAATGCTTGTAGATATTGAATTTTAGCATGTGTAAAACTTGTTTAAAAAATCAAACAGCTTTTGACAGGGTGATGCAAATAATATTATTTATATTGTTTTCTTGAAGAGTTTTGATAATTTCTTCTAAAGTGGCGCCTGTAGTAATTATATCGTCAATTATAATAATGGTTTTATCTTTTATTTGAGATTTTATTTTTGAGGTTAAATTTACCTTAAAAACTCCTTTGATATTAGTTTTTCGATTTTCTTTGCTTATTTTAAACTGTGGAGGGGTATTTTTTATTTTTATTAGAAAATTCTCTAAAACAGGAATATTACTTAGTTTTGAAAACTCTTTTGCTATTTGAAAGACATTATTATAACCTCTTTCTTTTTTATTTTTTAAAGAGGTTGGAACAGGCACTATTACTACATTTTGAAATCTGTTTATTGATTTGCTGTTATTTAATTTATAATCCAGAATTTTATTATAATATTTGAATAATATATCGCCTAGAATCCTTGCTACTGCTAATTTATGGTGGAATTTTAGTTTATGGATTAATGTGCGTATATTGCCTTTATAAATACAGGCAGAGTATATTTCAATGTCTCTAATTTTGCCTTGTGGAAAACCAGATAAAATTTCAACACTTTTTGAACAGGTTTTGCACAAGATTTTATTATCTTTTGAACAACCGCAAATACAGCAATTTTCCTTGTATATTAAGGATAAAAACTGCTCAAATATAAAGTATAGTTGGTTTTTAATTAAATTAAACATTAAACTAAATATATTCTGCTTGGAAATTTTTGGATAAATAAAAGGGTTTTAGACTGATTTTATTTTTTGTCTAAAACCCTTTAAAACTTATTTTATTTGCCTACTATTCCTGTTAAAGGTGAAGATGCGCTTGCATACTGTTTTACTGGGATTCTTCCTGCTTCATAAGCTGCTCTTCCTGCCATAACTCCGTATTTAAAGGCTTCTGCCATTTTTACAGGGTCACTAGCTTTTGCAATTGCTGTATTTATGAGGCAAAAATCAGCACCTTTTTCCATAACGCTTGAGGCATCAGAAGGTACTCCGATTCCAGCGTCTACAACAACCGGGATATTTGATTGTTCGATAATAATTTTAATGTTTTCCATTGTTACAACCCCTTGTCCTGAGCCGATTGGAGAAGCTAAAGGCATAACTGTGGCGCAGCCGATTTCTTCCAATCTTTTTGCTAAAATCGGGTCGGCATTAATATATGGAAGAACTGTGAAACCTTCATCTACAAGGATTTTAGCTGCTTTTAGGGTTTCAATCGGGTCTGGAAGCAAAAATTTCGGGTCAGGAATAACTTCAAGTTTTATCCAGTTATTTATGCCCATAGCTCTTGACAGGTGTGCAATACGGATAGCTTCTTCTGCTGTAGCGCACCCTGCAGTATTTGGCAGAATCCAGTATTTATTTAAATCAATATTATCCATTAAACCAACGTGCCCGGCACATTTTTCATCCACTCTTCTTATGGCAACAGTTACAATTTCAGCCCCGCTTGCAGCGTGAGCTTTTTTCATTGTTTCAAAATCATCAAATTTACCGGTTCCAACCATTAATCTTGTTGAAAATTCACGGTCTGCAATTTTTATTGTCATAGTTTTTCTCCCGTTATATTTTTTGTTGAGGTAATTTGTTTTGTTATACAATAATTTTATGACAAAAATAGTAAAAGATATGAAAAATTTTGATACTAAACAAATAAATGAGCAACAAATACCTCAATATAAAAATTTAGAAGATTTTGATTATTTCCTTCCGGAGGAACTGATTGCGCAATTTCCTTTAAAAAAACGTGATAATTCAAGAATGATGGTAGTTTCAAGGGAAAATAAGGATGTTCAAAATAAGCACTTTTTTGATATTATAAATTACCTGAAAAAGAGCGATGTTTTAGTATTAAATAATACTAAAGTTATTCCAGCAAGGCTGATTGGGACTAAATCAACTGGTGCAAAAGTAGAAATATTCCTGCTTCACCCGGCTTCCGATTCTTCTTTAAATAGTGAAAAAACGCCTAAAACATTGTGGTATGCACTTATTAAGAATTTAAAACGTCTAAAACCCAATGATATAGTAAAAATCTCAGATGAATTTTCTGTAAAGCTGCTGCAAAAAGGGGAGATAACATCTGCAGGACCCGGTGAAAACCTTGTAGAACTTATATTTGAAGGTGATGATTTATCAAATGTGCTTGAAAAATACGGTGAAATCCCGCTGCCTCCTTATATTCAAAGAAAAAATATTCAAGAAGATAAAAATACATACCAGACAGTATTTGCAAAAACTCCAGGGAGTGTTGCTGCACCTACAGCGGGGTTGCATTTTACGCCTGAAATACTTGAAAATATCAGAGAAAAAGGTGTAAAGATTGTTTATATTACTCTCAATGTCGGGCTTGGAACATTTTTGCCTGTGAAAGAAAATAATATTTTAGACCACAAAATGCACACGGAGAGTTTTGAAATTCCGCAAGATACAGCTGATATAATAAATGAGGCAAAAATAAGCGGCAAAAACATTGTTGCGGTTGGAACCACTGTCACAAGAACTCTTGAAGCCGTATATAGAAAATACGGGAAAATTTTATCTGTAAAAGATGAAACTGATATTTTTATATACCCGCCGTATGAATTTAAAGTAATAGATAAACTTTTAACCAATTTCCACCTGCCAAAATCAACCCTTATAATGCTGGTTTCAGCACTTATGGGACGTGATTTTACACTTTCTTGCTACAAAAAAGCCGTAGAAGAAAAATACAGATTCTTTTCCTACGGCGATTGTATGTTTATTGATAAATAAATTTATTTAATTGTTACATCCCTATATAATTTTTTAAATTACCGCTCAGGTTTTGGTTTTTACAAAGTTTTTTTAATTTTGAAATTGCGCGGGTTTCAATTTGGCGGATTCTTTCCCTTGAAACACCGTATCTGGTGCCGATTTCATCTAATGTTTTTTTCTGACCGTTATCATCCAGCCCGTAGCGCATAATTAAAACATCTTTTTCTTTTTGATTGAGCTGATTTAACATTTTATGAACATCGTCAAGCAAACTTTCCTGTGTAACTTTGGTATCAGGGGTTAAATGGCTGTCATCTACAATAAAATCGGCAATTTTAGAAGAATCATCCTTTTGATTTGCAGGAGTTTCAATACTTATTGTACTTTGTGCGGATTTCATAAGTGCTGATAATTTAGATAACGGCATATTGATTTTTGCTGCAATCTCTTCTTTTGTAGGCATTCTATTTAATTCTGTTGAAAGTTCAATTGAAGCGCGCTTAATTTTTCCTAAAGTTTCAATCATATGCACAGGAAGTCTTATCATTCTTGATTTATCTGCAATTCCTCGAGTTATGGATTGCTGAATCCACCAGGTGGCATAGGTTGAAAACTTATAACCTTTTGTATAGTCAAATTTTTCAGCAGCTTTCATTAAGCCCATATTCCCCTCTTGAATTAAATCAAGAAAAGAAAGACCTCGCCCTATATATTTTTTTGCGATACTAACAACAAGTCTTAAATTTGAACTTATTAAAGTTTCTTTTGCTTTTTGAGAATTATTTTCTTTAATTTCTCTTGCTACGGCCATTTCTTCATCGTAAGAGAGCAGAGGAATTTTTCCTATCTGCTGCAGGTACATTTTAACGGAATCATCAGCTATAACGCTTTTATAATCGACTTTTTCCGGCTTATTAACATCTAAGACAGAATCCTCATCTTCTTCAGATGTTAAATCTTCGTTTTGTTCTTCTAATTCTTCAAAATCTTTATTATCTTTTTTTTTGCTTGATTTTGTTTTCATTGGTTTCTCCTAAAAAGACAAAGCCATTATAACTTATTTTTTAAATTTTGCCCAATATTATTATGTATATTCTGTCTGCCTTATAGTTTCATATATTACAACGGCAGCGCAGGATGCTACGTTTAAAGATTCAAATTTTGAGGGCACTTTTATTTTAAAATCTGCTTTATTTAATAATGTCTTTGATATACCATCGCCTTCAGCGCCAAGTATAAGGGCGAAATTCATATCCTTATAATTAACGTTAAAATAATTATCACTATTGTTCATATCCAAGGCAATTATCCACCAGTCGTTATTCTTTAAGAAATCAACGGCACCAGACAGACTATTTGCTTTTATTATAGGAATGTGGTTAACAGCGCCGGCTGAAGTTTTTTCAACAACAGGTGTTATAGGGCAGCTTCTGTGATTTCCGATTAGTATCCCATCATATCCTGCAGCAGTTGCAGTTCTTATTATTGCGCCAAAATTATGAGGGTCTGACACGCCATCTAGAATAACTAATTTTTTGAATTTATCTTTAGGGCATGCCTCAATAAAATTTTCCAAAGTTATATATTCAACAGGAGATACAGAAGCCACCACGCCTTGCAAATTAACCTCTTCGCCCATATCCTGTTTGATAATTTCAAGGTATTTATTAAGATTTGTAAATTGAATTATTACAGAATTATTAAGAGCTTCCTCTTTTATTTTTTTTAATCTGTTATCTAAGCCAATATTTTTTGAAATGTAAATTTTATTGATTCTTTTGGGGTTTTTTAATAGTGTTTCAAGTACTGCATTTTTTCCCCAAATGTAATTTTTCATAATTTTTATACTCCACTTACTGTATTTTTTACAAAAACGGTTTTTAATTTGATTTAATTATTGTATTATAAATTCTATATTATAAGTATTATTAGAGTTAAAAAAGAAAAAATAGAGCAATGTTCAATTTTGCCGGTACAACACACAAACAAATAGTTGGAGTTTCAGTTACACCTAACATTGGTGTAGAAGTTCTTATTACTGATAGAAAATCTAATCAGGTAATTAAGTATGGACGAAGATTCATTGAGTATAATTTCTCAACCAGGGAAATTCAAGATTACGGTGCATTTAAAAGCGCTGTAATAGATTTATTCAATGAACTGGATATTAATCCAAAGTCAAATGTCTTTTTGACACTGCCAAACGTGCATTTTGACTTTATGAATCTTCCCTTAATTATTGGTGAAGATGCTATTGGTAACGCCATTTTAGCTAAAGCGGAAGAGTCTTTTATATTTAAAAGAGTTGAGCCCGTTTCAGCTTGGCTTGATATAAACACTAATGCAAATACTGATACAAGACATATTGTTTATTCATCATTCCAAAAAACAGTTGTTGATGAGATTAAAGATGTTTTTGCGGATATAGGTTCAAACCTTGTAGGTATTGAAACTGCATACAGTGCAATATTAAGAGGTGTTTATTTCTCAAATCTTTGTTCAAAAGAAATTGCTGAAAATTACAGCTGGAACGTATTATTAATTAATACAAACAGCTATGCAATATTCTCTCTTGTTGGAACAAGATTGGTTGATTATCAGGAAGTTCCTCTTGCAATTAAGTCATTCTCATATGAAGAAGCTTATCAAGCAATTACAACTTCTGTATCACAAATATTGCCGGATTATCCTGCTAAAAAATTATTGATAGTATCTCAAGCGGATGATATCTGTGCTGAGGTATTAAAAACTCAAATTATATTTGACGAAAAAATTGAAACAATTGATTGTAACAAATATTCAAAACGTCCATTTGTAGATGTTGCTCCTGAAATTACAAGCAAAGAAGCTTCATCAATCACACTTTCTGCTTTGGGTGCTGCAAACAGCCAAATGTCAGACTTTTTGGTGTTGAATATATTTGGAAAAGGTGTAACAAGCCAGCAAACCTTGTATGCGACTTTTACATTCCTTGATAAGGAAATCCTCGTTACACCTGATTTTATCAGGGGAGTTTCAGTTGCACTTGCAGTTGTAATTTTCCTTATTGGTGCCTTAATATACGGTCTTTTGCATTTCTTATATTCTATTAAGGAAGGTGAATTGCAAAGAACAAAGAGTGCTATAACCAAGACAGACAGTGATATTAATTCTCTGCAAAGCCAAGGTGGTGTTGTGGATATTAATTCAATTGTCAGCAAAATAATGAACGATAACAAAAAAGCTATAAGTTTCTATGATTCTTTAGCTTCGGATATACCAAATAATGTATGGCTCACTTACTATTATAACAAAGATGGCGAGAGAGTTGCAGTTGAAGGTATATCAACCACAATAAATGATATCTATGGTTATTATAAAAGCTTAAAGGTTATTTCACCTCAATCAAGCATTAAACTTAACAGACTTCAGGTGGTAACCGGTCCTTTAGATGATATGGAGCTTGCAGTAAACGATAATCAAAAAATATTTGATTTTGAGATTGCAAACGTTACTTCTCCAAAATCTTTAAGAGGAAATTCAGCTGATGGTAATCAAAATAAACAACAAACAGGTTCATCAAACCCAGGTCCATCCGGCACAAATATTGCTCCGCCGCCTGTTCTTCCAAGATTAGAACCTGTTGATATGAACTAAATTAAGGAAACAAATAGAAAATGTTACAGATAGTAAAAGATAATTGGCTTTATTTTTTGATAGTAGTTGTGGTTCTTGTCTTTGGTATTAAGGTTATACCTCCGCAAGTTACTAAAACAATAGATATTGTAAACTCTGCAAGTACTGCAAAAAAGGAATTATCAGACAAACAAGCCACTGAAAATAATTTAAGAATACAAGCAGAGCTATCAAATAAAGCAAAAGCTCCTACTATTGATGGTAAGAAAATATATGAGCTTGAAGGTACACAGTTTAGCCCTGAAGCTTCATTTGCTCCTTTATTTGAAGTTGTTTTAACAATTGCTCAAAATTCAGGTGTAAGAATCAGGTCTATTGATTACAATTACTCTCCTGAATCTGACCCGATTTTTGCAGCACACCTTCCTGAATATAATGTTTGTGAATTAGGAATTGTTGCAGTTGGAACTTATTCTCAAATTCAAAACTTCTTTAAGGGCTTAATGAAGGATTCAAATCTTAACTATCTTGCAGAAGTTGAAATGCAGCCTTGGGATAAAGATAGAACAATACTTATCTCTAATGTGAAGGTAAGACTTTATACAAAAACCCCTGGTACTTCTTCACAAAGCGCAGCTCCTGCTCCTGCAGCTCCCGCTCTTCCTTAAATAGAATATGAGGGATTACAAAACTTAAATTGACCGGCTTAATTCCAGAGCCGGTCTTTTATGTATGTATACCCATTTTTTGCACTGCCCGAAAGAGTAATATTAATTTTTTTATAAATATATAAAATAATTTTAAAGTTAGACTATTTTAAGGAATGAAAACGAAATGCAAAGCACACAAAACAAAGGTGCCGTAAAAAGCAGTACTTTTATGCAGGCACCTGAAGTAAAAATGGAAGAATTAAACAATTTATTTTTTGAGCTTACTACAAAAAATTGCAACCTTAAATGCAGCCACTGCTATATTAAAAGAAATCCTTATAAGCAGGAAAAAGATTTTATCCATCTTGATAAAATCAAACAATCCCTAATTCTTTCTAAAAAAGAAAATGTTAAATGTATATATTTAACAGGGGGTGAACCTATGCTGCACCCTGATTTTAATACTATTTTAAGACTGTGCTTAAAATTTTCAAATACATCTGTTCTTACAAACGGTACGCTTATAAACGATAAAAAAGCCCGTTTTTTAAGAAAAATTGATGATGAATCAAATTTTGAAACCATATACAGAATTAGTCTTGACCATTATACAGAACAAAAAAATGATGAAATAAGAGGCAGAGGCAGCTTCAGAAAAGCATTGCTTGCTATTCAAAGTCTTTATAAATATGAATTTAACCCTATTATATCAACCGTAAATTATTATAATGAATCTAAAGAAGAGCTATTTAACGGGTTTAAAGAAATGTTGAATAAAATTGATTTTGAATTTGAAGATATTAATTTAAAGATTATTCCATATTTTAACCCCGCTGCAAATACTTTTAATCAGGTTGAAACAAATGATTTTGATAAAAACGGACTTGATTGCTTTAATTCAAGAATTGTAAGTTCAAAAGGGGTATTTTGCTGTCCTGTTTTATGTAACGATTTTAGAGCGCGTACAGGCGCCACCTTGGAGGGGTATTCAAGAAAAGTTTACCTAGATACAGAAAAGTGTTTTACCTGTGTTAAACACGGCACTAAAGCCTTCTCAAACGATTGGGTATAAAGATAAATTACATAGAAGATAAATGATGACAATTTCTTTTTCGCGCCTTTTAGTAACCTTTGGGCGCGTTTTTATTTTTTATCTAAGATTGAACAGATTCAATTAAATCGCACAGCTTGTTTCTTATGAGTTTTGCAAAGCAGGCATAGGGGCTTGTATCCTTAGTTTGTTGAGTATCCGTATCTAATGCTGCTTCAATTACATAAAGTAAAGCCGATATTTCTATAAGTTTGTTATAAATCATTTTTTCTTCAGTCATTGCAAAATTCTTTCATATCAATAGATTTAACATTTTATTTATAAAATCTGCGTTTCAGGATATACTTATTTTATGCATGTCACGCTATATTGCCAATAATGAAATCAAAAGACGGACAATTTTTATTAAAATTAGGGCAGAAAATTAAAAGTGTTAGAAAGCTGAAAAAACTTTCACAAGAAGCTTTGGCTGAGAAAATTAATATTCATCCGACAACAATCGGAAGAATTGAAACAGGCAAACTAAACGCTTCCACACTAATGCTTTACTGTATTGCGGATGTTTTAGAAGTTAACCCCAAAGAATTTTTTGATTTTTAATCAATCCCTAAAATCATCAAGGGTATGAGTAAAAGCGTGGTTAGAACATTTGCTGCAGTATTAATTTTATATAATGTATTATTTTGTTCATCCCTTGCTGAAACTGCATTATACCCAAAAACGTAATTTATCCACATAAAATCTTTATCATACTGTTTTGGAAATGCGCCGAAAGGCTCTGAAAGATTTGCTGCTTGAAGCACAGTTTGGTCAAACATTTCATCATGCGAGGATTGGGTGATATCACAGGTTTCAATATTGCCGTGTTTGTTTATTTTTAGATAAACAACAGCATATGCCTCTTTTTGGTCTTTTGGCATATGCCAATTTTTCTTAATCTTTGAATCCATTTTTTTAATATAATTTCTTATTGCAGCCTTCTCTTCTTGTGTATATGGCGGAATCAAGTATGTTTCAGGGCAGGCTTTAATGTAATCTTCGCCTGCAAAAGCCTTAATTTTTTTAAAATTAGTCTTAAATTCAGTTATATCTTTCATTTTTAGTTCATCTACAATAGCAAAATTAGGTATAGTATTTTCGCGGTACGGCTTAATTGAAATTATACCTGCTTTATTATTTTTAAAATCCGCAAAAATTGATGCAACTTGTTCTTTTTTGTCTTTTCCAATGTACCTTAACCTAAAAACCGCACCGTCAGCGCCTTGGTAATTTAATTTATAAATATTATCAGTATCTAAAAGCTTTATAGGCTCTTTAATATCCTGAACATTCACCCATTCAGCAAAAGCCGGTGCAAAATCTAAAAACATTATAAAAACGATAATTAAAAAATTTTTCATATAAACCCTTTTATATAGGAGAACCTTTTAAATATTTTCCATGCCAAGTATTATTCGGGCTAACTTTTGGGCTGAAAGACCCTTTATTAATAACATTGTAATCAAACGTAAATTCTACATCAATACTCTCGGATTTTGATTTTTTTGGGAAAGCTTCAAATGGTGAAGCCATCTTAATGGCGCGGAGTGTGGCTTCATCTGCAAGTTTATTATTTGAAGATATTACTATTTTATAATCAAAGAATGTGCCGTTTTTTGAAATTTTAAATAATACAACGGTTCTTTTTGATGAATTAACTTTCGGCGGGTGCCAGTTTTTCTTTATTCGTTTTTCAAGCCCTGTCATATAAGGTTTCCAATATGGGGCATTGCTTTCTACAACGGGGTTTTCTGCTTTTTGTCCTTCTTTGTCAATTTTTTCTAAATTTGATTCTTCTTTTAAATAAGCATTTGTGGATGATTCAGAGGTTTTGGTTTCTGCCATTTTTCCGTTTACATATTTTTGAATTTCAGAAAAATTTGTCTTAAATTCAGATATATTCTTCATTTCAAAGTTATCAGGAATGATAAAATCGTATTTCATATTTTTTATATAAGGACGGATAGAAATAACGCCTGCTTTATTGTTTTTAAAATCTGCAAAGAAGGTGGCAACGCTTTCTTTATTGTTTTTATCCATATACCGAAGTGCAAAAATAGCACCTTCATTGTTTTTGTAATCTACCTTTTTGATGCTGCCGGTATCTAAAAGCCTTATAGGCTCTTTAATATCCTGAACATTCACCCATTCTGCACAAGCCGGTGCAATATTTAAAAGTATTGTGAAAAATACGGCTGAAATAATTCTCATAAAATTTTTAATTCCCTTTAGAATAATTATAATTCTATTCCGCAAAAAAAAAAGAATTTTTATTAAGTAGTATAAATGCTTCTTTTTAAGTTTTCTTTTTTAAAACCTTAATGATAGAATTGAGACAAGAATTATAATTTAGTGAGATAAAAATGAACAAAGATATGCAGTTTTTAATATACAGTACCCCTGAAGAGAATGTAAGCGTGAATGCGGTTATTCAGGATGAAACAATCTGGCTTACACAAAAAGCAATGGCAGAGCTGTTCGGTGTAAATGTTCCAGCTATTAGTAAACATTTAACAAACATATATGAAGAAGAAGAACTAAGGCAAGATTCAACTATTTCCAAAATGGAAATAGTTCAAAATGAAGGTGGCAGGCAGGTTTTAAGAGAAACATCATTCTACAATCTAGATGCCATAATTTCTGTAGGCTATAGAGTTAATTCTTCAAAAGCTACCAAGTTTAGAATTTGGGCAACAAATATTTTAAAAGAATTTATCCAAAAAGGTTTTGTACTTGATGATGAACGGTTAAAACAAGGTAAAACCGCCTTTGGCAAGGATTATTTCAGAGAACTGCTTGAAAGAGTACGCTCAATCAGAGCATCTGAGCGCAGAATCTGGCAGCAGATAACCGATATTTTTGCTGAATGTTCAATTGATTATGATAAAAAATCTCCTGTGACCAAAGAATTTTATGCAACTATTCAAAACAAATTTCATTTTGCAATCACAGGGCAGACTGCAGCTGAAATTGTTTACAATCAATCTGACAGCTCAAAAGAAAACATGGGACTTACCACATGGAAAAACTGTCCAGATGGAAGGATTCTAAAATCCGATGTTACAATTGCAAAGAATTATTTAAGCGAAAAAGAAATCAGGCAATTAGAGCGCGCGATAACAGGATATTTTGATTATATTGAAGATTTAATTGAAAGAGAAAACACATTTACAATGGCAGAGTTTTCAAAAAGCGTGAATGAGTTTTTAGAATTTAGAAGATATGAAATTTTAACAAACAAGGGGAAAATTTCCAAAAAACAGGCGGATAGTAAGGCTGAAAAAGAATATGACAAATTTAATAAAACGCAAAAAATAGAATCAGACTTTGATATTGCAATAAAACAGATGATTCAAAAACAAAAATAATTTTTAATTTATAGTATTTTACAATGATTCAATTAAATCGCAAAGTTTATTTCTTATGAGTTTTGCAAAGCAGGCATAAGGGCTTGTATCTTTAGTGGGTTGGATATCAGTATTCAATGCAGCTTCTAATACATAAAGCAAAGCTGATATTTCTATAAGTTTGTTATAAATCATTTTTTCTTCAGTCATTGCAAAATTCTTTCATACTAAATATTTTCAGCTTTATAAGAATATCACTCTATACTAATTCTAAGAATTTCAGTCTATATTGTCAAGTATGAAATCAGATGACAAAGAATTTCTTATAAAGCTTGGACAAAATATTAAAAAATACAGAAAATTAAAAAAGATTTCACAAGAAAAACTGGCTGAATATACAAATGTTCACTATACTACTATCGGCAAAGCGGAAATTGGGCAGATAAATGTTTCAAGCTTGAGGCTTAAAGCATTTGCGAATGCTCTTGGTGTAAATGTTAAAGACTTTTTTGATTTCTAATCTTGAAGATATAGAAAATAATTGTAATTAAAAATATATCCCCTTCATCAATTTTCTTTTTAATATTCTTAATTAAAATATCTTTATGAAGAAGTTTTGCAGATGGTTAATAATTCTTATTGCATTTTTATTTATGCTTGATGCTAGGGCGGAAACCTTAAAGGGCGGTGCTGTCTATGATGTTATTCCAAAAGGCTTTTTTGGGATATGGCATGTGACATCCAAAATGCAAAGTTCTAATAACCCAAGAATTTTTAATAAATTAAGTGTAGATATTTGGAACCTTTCTGGGGGCGGTAACGTCTTAATCCTTGAAAACTCAATGACGGGTGCGAAATCTTCCATCCAAATTGAATCAGATTTAGATAAACTTGATGGCAAAACTTTAAAATTCAACAGAAGAAAAGAGAAAAAAGAGGGTAAATATACTTTTGTGGAAAAAGAAAGCCCCGAATTTGTGCTTGACGGTAATATTTTTAGAGGATTTGATACATTTATTATTGAAAAATATGAAAATAACAAACTAATTTCTAAAGATATAGTAAAATATATTGTAATAGGGCAAAAAATATCAGGAGAGAGATAAAATTGAGTGAAAAAATATTTGATTTAATAGTTTTAGGGGGAGGACCTGCAGGAATAAGCGCTGCATTATATGCTAAAAGAGGAAATGTGGATGTTGCAATAGTAGATACATCAACTCTTGGCGGACAGCCTGTGAATTATCTTGAAATAGAAAATTATTTAGGGTTTGATTCAATTGAAGGATGGGAATTAGCGGAAAAATTTGAACACCATCTTGATAAATTTAATGTTCCAAAGTTTATGATGGAAGAAATTCAAAGCATAGACCTTGTTTCAGACATTAAAACAATTAAAACTCTAAAAAATGAATATAAAGCGCGTACAGTAATTATTGCAACCGGTGCCAGCGCTTCAAAACTTGGCATAAAAGGCGAGCTTGAACATATAGGAAAAGGCGTAAGTTATTGTGCCGTATGCGACGGGGCATTTTATAAGGATAAAGTTGTTGCAGTTGTTGGTGGCGGCAATGCTGCGGTTGAAGAAGGCGCTTACCTTACAAAATTTGCAAAAAAGGTTTATATAATTCATAGACGTGACGAGCTCCGTGCAGATAAAATTGTTCAGGAGCGTGCATTCCAGAATGACAAAATTGAATTTATTTATGACACGGTGCCATTAGAAATTGATTCAAATGGCGAAGGATGTGTTGGCAGCATAAAAGTTCAAAATGTTAAAACAAAAGAGATTCAAGACCTTAAAGTTGACGGAGTATTTCCATATATTGGTTTTACGCCAAATGTTAAAGATTTTTCAGGACAGATTATGCAGGATGAAAGAGGATTTATCAAGGTCGATGAACAAATGAGAACAAGCACAATGGGTGTATTTGCAGCAGGAGATGTTCGAATTACACCTCTAAGACAGGTGATAACTGCAGTGTCTGATGGTGCAGTTGCAGGTATTTCAGCCGTTAAATATATAGAAGAGCTTAAGACAGCAGCGGTCGGCGCCAGATAAACAATGCATTTTACAGCCCCTTGGTTTTTGGGGCTTTTTTAATTTAATAATGAGGAGAAGTGAAGCAAATATGAAGGCATTAATTTTTGATAATGGACTAAAATTAGATGAAAATTACAAAGAACCTGTTTTAAAAAAAGGAGAAGCCCTTATAAAAACAACATATGCAGGGGTTTGTAATACAGATGAAGAGATTACGAAAGGGTATATGGGCTATAAGGGTGTTTTAGGGCACGAATTTACAGGAGTTGTTGAAAAAGTTTTTGATGAAGCTGATAAACACTGGATAGGTAAAAGAGTTGTCGGTGAAATAAATGCAGGGTGTAAAAACTGTGAATGGTGTGCTAAAGGCTTAGAAAGACATTGTCCAAATAGAGGCACTCTTGGTATTTGGCAGAAAGAAGGGTGTTTTAGCGAATATTTTACACTTCCTGTTTCAAATTTGCTTGAAATTCCTGATTCTGTATCTGATGAAACAGCTGTATTTATTGAACCTTTGGCAGCTGCATATGAAATAATCGAGCAGGTACATATAAAACCGACTGATAAAGTGGCACTTTTAGGAGACGGCAAACTCGGACTTTCAATCGCACTTGTTTTAGGAGCATTGAATATTGATATAACACATATCGGAAAACATCAAAATAAGCTTGATATTTCGGCTAATGCAAGCAATAAGACATTGCTTTTAGATGATATTAAAGGGTTAGAGCAATCTTTTGATATTGTGATTGAGGCTACAGGCTCAAAAGGAGGCTTTGAAACATCTTTAAATCTTGTAAAACCAAGAGGAATACTTGTTTTAAAAAGCACAATAGCGGCGAGCGAAGGATTAAACCTTGCGCCTGTTGTAATTAATGAAATAACAGTAGTTGGTTCACGCTGCGGGCAATTTGCACCTGTGATGAGGCTTTTAGAGCGCGGGGTTATTGATGTTAAACCGTTAATTACAAAGATTTTGCCGTTTAACCAAGGAGTTGAAGCCTTTGAATTAAACAGAAACAAAGATACACTTAAAGTTATTTTAAAATTTTAATTGCAAATATAATAAAATGGGATTCATATTTATGAATCCCATTTATCTTATAGTTTATTTTAAGCTTTTTGTTCAATGGTTTCAGGGTCTTTGGGTGTAAACCTTGTCATAATTGCAACAAAGATAAATCCTACAACAGAACCTACCAAAAATGAAACTATGGCTGAAATTGCAGTAAAAATAATTGCTCTTTTTTGCTTAAAGAGATTTTTCGCCTGCATAATTAAAATGCTGAAAACCATTGCAAACACGGGATTTAAGAACACAGTCCATTTTTTAGCCTGTGCTTTAAATTCCGGAATATTGATTTTTATACCCAAAGCCTGCATTACAATTACTATTGTAACAATTAATAATATTAAGCACAAAAATTCTATTGCAAGGGCAGACAAATATAATAAAATAGCCTGCCAGGCAGTTTTTTTGGGTTTTAGGTCGTATAAAGACTGTTTTTTGCCAGCTAAATTATTTCCGCAAGCTGCGCAAAAAGAGCTTCCATCACTTGTTTCTTTTCCACATTTTGAACAATACATATTTTTTCCTTGTTATTCTACATTCCTTTTAAATCATTAATTGCATGGACAAATTCATCCGTTAATTCTTCAGAATATTTTTTGCCGCGAAGTTTTTTAATTTCTTCAACAGCCTCTTCTTCAGCATATGCTTTACGATATGGACGTTCTGAAATCATTGCATAATATGAATCCACAATTAAAATAATCTGTGAAATCAAAGGAATATCGTCCCCTTTTTTCTTGCTCGGATATCCTGTACCATCCCAGTTTTCATGGTGATGTTCAATAATCGGGATAATATTTGAAACATGATTTATGGGTTTTAAAATTTCCTGTGCAGCATAAATCGGATGTTTTGTGATAGTTGCCTTTTCTTCTTCTGTTAAAGGCGAAGTTTTCTTTAACAAATCATTTGGAACCATAATATTGCCGATATCATACAAAAGCATTGCAATTTTTAATTTATCAACATCTGATTTTTGTAAATCAAATCGTTTCGCAATGGCTGAAGCAAGCTGCACCTTTGCCTTTGTAATTCCTTCCTGGTGCTGCGGGGCATAGCTTTTTGAAATTGTATCAACAACTGTGTACAATAAATCTTTTGTAGAATTGCCGCTTGTTTTGTCTTGATTTGTCTGTAGTTTTTTAGACAAGTTTTCTGCCATTGAGGTATTAAATGGAATTTTGTGGTTATCTAAAATTTGAACAAACGCATCTACTGCAACTTCCTGCCAAGAAATATCGCCCTCAGCTTCAGCAAGTTTAACCTGGTTTCTGCCGTTTTGTTTTGCAAAATACATTGCCTTATCAGCTATTTCAACAAGTTCATCCAAATTTGTTGTCTGTTCAATAAATGTTGCAACGCCGATACTTGCAGTAATTTTTCCGACCATTTCAACCTGTTGTGCTTCAAGCGAAGCGCGGATTCTTTCAGCTGCAATTAATCCGCCGTTTGAATCAACACCAGGCAATATTATCGCAAATTCCTCCCCACCAATTCTTGAAGGTACATCAACAGACCGTGAATTTTTGGTTATAACAGAAGCTACGGTTTTAATTGCTATATCGCCTGCAGAATGACCGTGCATATCATTTATGTGTTTTAATTTGTCCAAGTCAAGCGAAATTAATGTAAACGGCTGGTTTAAACGAAGAGCACGCTTTGCTTCACGTGCAAGAGCATCTTCATAAAAGCGTCTGTTGAATAATTCTGTGAGAGGGTCTGTTACAGCTTGTTTTTTCACAGTTTCAAAAAGATTTGCAATTGTAATTGCAAGCTCAATTTGTCGTGCAAAAAGATTCAGGAAATTTACTTCTGATTCTTTAGGCTCTTCCCTTGGAGAAAATACTGCTAAAAATCCTGTAAACTCTTTTGATACAATAGGGAGTACCATTAAGGATTTAACAAGGGTAGTTTTTCTTAGTTCAATAATTTTTTCAGGGAAAAAATTATCAGGGAAAAGAGCATTGAAAATATCTTCATTAATTGGATAAAATCTAAACTTTTTATTTTCAACAGCTTCATAAAAATTTGTATTTTTTCCAATATTTATTCTTGTTTCAAAAAGAGGTGTCTTAATGCATTCGTCAATTCTTGCTGAAAATTCATTTTGAAAATAAGTTTTAAATGCAAAAAATTCGCCTTTTGAATCAAGCTGTTTTTGGATAATACAGCTGTATAAATATCGAAATTCCCCATGAAGACTTGAAACTATGGTTTCCAAAACGCTTGATAAAGGTCTTGAAGAGTTCATCATATCCCAAACATGTTCAAGTGTTAAAAGCGTTTGATTTGCTTTATGCAGTTCTTCTGTTCTTTGAGAAATTTCTTTTTCAAGAGCAAGATTTTTTTGATAAATTTCAACAAAGTCAGTTCTTTGTTGATAAATCTTATCTTCAACCCTTCTTAATTTTTCTCCTGAATTTTTAATCCAATCAAAAAGTCCCATGGCTTTAATTATACAACTTTTTTCGAATTTTTTTCAAGAGGAATACAAAAGTTTAATACTTAAAGATTAAAAGATTTTTTAATTTCACTGTAAACATCTTCTGCCTTTATATATTTTGTACACTCCATAGTGCCTTTTTTACATTTTCTTTTGTGGCATGGCGCACAGGCAGGCTCTTTTAGAGGAAAGCCCAAATTTCCCTCTCCTAAAGGTGTGTAAACATTTTTAGAAGTTGCGAAAAACAAGGTGAAAATTTTTGGTTTACCGTTCTTAATAACTCCAAAACCAAGATGTGAAGCACCTGAATCTGGGCTTAAAATTAAATCTGCCCTGCGCAGTACTTCAACATATTCTTCCATGTTTGTTTTTCCTGCAAGGATAAAGATATTTTTATTTTCTTCACAGTTAATAATTGTATTAATGAGTTTTAAATCTTTTTTAACCCCGGTAAAGATAATATTTGCACTATTTTTTACCATTTGAAAAAGTTTTTGCCATTCATTTACATCCCAATGCTTGTTTTCCCACATTGTAGCAGGAGCGAAAACAAATACAGGTTTTGTTTTATCAATATTTTTTAATAAATTATTAATTTTTTCTACAACATCACAGGAAGAAGGCGGAAGTTCGATTTTTGGAATATAATTTGCCATATCTTCTTTTGTTACAAGGTTTGAACCAGTTAATATATCAAGATTTCTTTTTATTATGTGATGATTTTTAAATGGTCTTTTTTCAATTGGTTCCACTTTTTTATCCAAAATAATTGTTGAAAATTCACGACCATCTTTCATTCCAATTTTTTCTTTTGCGCCGGAAAGTGCAGTAATTACTGCACTTTTGAATAACCCTTGAACATCAAGGGCGTAATCATAATTTTTCTTTTTTATAATATTTGTAAATTTTATTATTTCAGGAATACTAAAAAGCCAGTTTTTGCGCCATTTTGAAATATCTGCAACATAAACATTATTTATAAGCGGGTTATTTTCAATTAATCCTCTGCATTTATCTGATACAACCCAATCAATTTGAGCATTTGGATAAAAAGTTCTTAAACAATCCGCAACAGTAAGGCTGTGCACGATATCGCCAATCGCACTCAGCCTTACAATTAAAAATTTTTTCTCTGTATTCATTCTCTAAATATAATACAAAAGTTTATAGTTCATCAACAGAATCAATGTCCAAACTTTTTAATTGTTTTTTCTTTAAATTATGCACACAAGCATCTACAAGAAGGTTATAAGATTTCATATCGCGGATTTTTGTTCCAAATTCTTTTGCAAGAGTTTCTCTAACCATATTTTCAAGCCGCTCATTGTCTTTCTCTATTCCTTTTTTATCATCAGGAATTAGATAATCTATATATTTAGAGCCGATTTTATAATCTTGGATGCTCTTAAACATAAACCATCTTAATTTGGGGCTTAAATTTTTAACAGTTTTTACAAACTTTAGATTTTTAAAATCCATTTTTAACCTCTTTTTTAGGTTCCAAACCTTCACTCTTTTTATAAGATGCCTGAAATTAAAAAGTGTCATAAATTTGTTGAATATTAACAAAACTTTACGTTTTATTTTTTATGCGGCTTTTTATCCCAAACCCCTTTAGATAAATTATATCGCGTTTTTTAAATTTTGTAAATTTTTCTTTACAAACATCACCTTATCATTAAAGTTCTAATAGGTTAGGTACGATATATATACTACAAGGATGATTTACAGGAGATTAACAAACTAATGGTAAGCGAATTTAACATAAAGTCTTTCGGGTTTAATGTTATTCCCGATAAGAAGATGACTAAAGAAAATGCGGCAAAAACTATAGAAAATGCTATGGGTGCACTATGGGAGCCCGTTTTAGATTATCTTAAAACAAATGAAAATGTATTTTCAGGTGATGTTAACGCTGAAATCCAAAGATTAAATATGCAAACGATGCAGCTCGGGACAATTGTGAATGGCAGCCAAGAAATCAGAAATATAGATATTCAATCATAAAAATTCCTCCTCTATAAAGTGAAATGAAAATTTAAGGCTTGATATTATTCAAGCCTTTTTCTTTTGTGCAATATTATAAACCATGCTCTATATCAGCTTTTTAAATGAATTTTCTTGATGGTTTTTAAATATTTTTGTAAAATACCAATGTGATTGGTGGAATTAATCAAGAAGGAATAATAAAGTGAGAGATTTTATAAAGGCTTTATGCTTAACGCTTATGTTTTTTGCATACTCGTTTTTGCTTTTTGGCGGCGGAATGTTTTTGCAAAAACAAATATCAAATGAGAGCGAAAAGGAAAATAACCAAGTTGTAGAAACTCAGACAGATATGAATATTGCAGCACACAAGACTGCTGAAGAATATCATAAATATTATGAAATTGTTGTATCAAGAATAAAAACAACAGATATGGAAGGTTTTAACAAAAAAGCGCTGGATGATTATATTTTAGCTCATAATGAAAGGCTTGAAGCATTGGTTAATGCATTTTATCCTGATAAAGAAGATGCTACAAAATACGGTTCAAGTTTCCCTATGGTATATGCAAATTTTAAAAAAGCGTATGAAGAGGCTGAATTGTATACATACAGGACATTAATGCTTGCAATGTCTACAATGGATATAGAAGAAGAAGTTGAGCGTATATTTAAAGATAATCAGGCATATAATGTAAATATACAAAATACCGAAATTCCTAATAATATTGAAGGACAGGAAGTGCAAACAGAGAATCCTGTAGATGACAGTGCTTCTGCAAATCAAAATAATACAGTGTCAGAAAATAAAAACACTGAAGCCCCTCTAACCACTCCATATTACTAATTTATTTTATCTTTCATTCCTTTGAATATTTTAGTAAGTCTCAAAAGGGCGGTATATGTTGATAGTATAATTAGTTTTTCCCCGGGGCGCACCTGATTAAGCGCTTCATTTAATGACCTTTTTATGTTTGAATCAATCAGAATCAGGCTGGTATCGCATCCGGCGTATTTTAGTCTCAGTGCCATATCATCTGCACGGGTGCCTGTTATGTAGAAATTTCCTCTAAAATCTTTCAGGCTTTCAAAATCTGAATCCCAAAGCCAGGAAACATCTCTGCCATCAGCATAATTGTCATTAATTGCAATTAAAATATGGGCATGTTCGAGATTTTTTAAACCGCGTAACACTTCGCTTGCCCCGACAGGATTTTTAATTAAATAAACAGTTGTTGGTTTTTGGTTTAAGAAAATATTTTGATTGCGTCCAAAAACAGGTTTATAATTTTCTAAAGCTTTATCAATAAATCTTCTTTCTACACCGTTTACAAGGGCACAGCTGATTGCAGCGAGTGCATTATACGCGTTATAAAGCCCTGTCAGATTAACTTTAAAATTATAAGTTTTTCCATCATATGTAATATATAAAAAGAAATGGTCAGAAAACATTTTAACATCTGCTTTGATATCGGGCTGAACTCTTCTGTTGCCGCAAGGACAATACCATTTTCCAAGCTGCGAATAGAAAATTTTATCGTATTTTAAAGGAAGTGTGCATCTATTGCAGTGGATAATTTCAGAAGGGCTTTTTGAATTTTTATCGTATCCTGCAAAGCTTATATTTTCTATGCCGTAATAAATTTTCTTTCTTGTACCGTTAGTTAATTTTGTATCAATATCAGCAAGTGTCGGGTCATCTGCATTTAAAATCAAGGTTAAATCTTCGTTTTCTTCAATTCCTGCTTGAATCTTCTTTTTTGTTGTATTTAATTCACCGTATCTATCTAATTGGTCTCTGAATAAATTTGTAACCAAAAGATAATCAAATTTCATTTCTTTAAATAATGTGGAAAGATAGGCTTCATCGCATTCTATAACATAGTTATCGATACGCTGCACAGGGTCTTCTTTTAAAATTTTATACAATCCCAAAGCAACAGCTGTAGCAATGCCGTTTGGCATATTTGCACCAAGTTCATTGTGGATAACGGAATTTTCTGCCTCTTTTAAGATTTGAGCTAAAATGCCTGCCGTTGTTGTTTTTCCATTTGTACCGGTTATCGCAAAGCAATTATTTATGGCATATCCTCTGGCATCAGTCAGAAAATCTTTATAATTTTGTCTTAAAATTTTTCCAGGAAAACTTGTTCCTTCAAAATCAAATTTTCTCAAAAGAGAGTAAATTTTATGAGTATTTTTCAAAGCTTTATTGAAATTTGACACGATACTAAAATAATCCACCTTATGTATAGAATACTTATCCAATATAAATTATAATACATGAATGATAGAATTTGGCTACATTTTAATAATAATTATTATATTTGAATTAATTGCGGCATTTTTAATTATTTATGGGCTTATATCTCTTGAAAAAAAGGTAAAAAGTTCTCTTTATAATATAAGCAAGCAAGCAAAAAATACTTTGTGTGCAATAAAAAACGTTCGTTCAAATTTAAAGGGTTTTAACAAATCTTTTAGTAATATTACAAGCCTTGATATACATAAAATAAAACAAGTTGTATTTTTAATTTTAGATATTGCAAATTTCATTTTGCTTATAAAATCTATGGACTTCAGGAATCTTTCAAAAAATAAGAATTTAAAATGGAAAAATATTAAAAAACTTATCCCATTTAGTCTTATTAAAAAATTTATTAATAATTTTAAATCTGTGTAGAAATAATTGTCATATTGTCTAACCTTTCATAATTAATAGCCTTTTAGTTTAGCAAATTAAATTACCCTTTTAGATATTTCTTTATTTGTGATAAGTTTATAAACTTTTATTAAGACAAACATTTTAAAAGGGAGTGTCTTTATGCTAATTGAAAAAAGATTTCAAGAAAATGAAAATTACGCCCTGCTAGAGTTTCACAATGTAAACAAAGAAACCATACCCTGGCTCGAATGCCTTGCGGGCGAATATCATTGTAAGGTGGAAAAAAAGGAATGGAGAAGTAAATACAACAATTATGTTGTATATGATTATGAACCGTTTTGTTCTGAAGGTTTTGAAATAACGGTAACATTATCTTGCAGAACACCTGAATTTTTAAATTTTGTAAGATATCTATATGAAGAAAAAATGCAGGTAATTAATTATTTAAATGATTGTGTGATGTTGTAAGCCAAAAGGAATGATTATTATTAATTTTAAAAAGGGCATTAATTAATGCCCTTTTAGTTTTTGTTAAGATTTTTGTTCGTTTCTTAATTTTTCATATTTTTTGTCTTGAAAATTTGCTCCAATAAGCCACCAAGCAGTAATTCCTACAATAAATACAAATGCTGTAATGTTGCTCAGTAATTCAATACTCATTATTTTACCCTCCTCAGTTGCTCAACAATTTTCATAGTTTCATCACGCCTTATCATATATGCCCGAAAAAATACTGTAGCAGCAATTATACCAATTGTTCCCCAGAAATATCCGATAAAAGAATGGTTGGTCAGCATTAAAGAAAATGCTCCGCCACCCATTAAAAATGATGTTCCCCAAAGATGAGTCATTTCATTTTTAACACAGCTTAATCTTCCGTTTAATCCGTCTTTTTCCATTTTTACTCTGCCTTATCTTCTTCTCTTGGAATAAGAGTGCAGCCGGTTTCATTAAATATGGAAACTATATTTTTACCATTGTGTTTTGAATGATAAAGAGCAGTGTCGGCACTATTTATAAGTGTTTTAGCTTCTTCGCCGTCCATAGGATACTGACAGACACCAATACTTGTTGTAGGTGAAATATAAGTATCTTCTTTTGCCTTAACTTTTATTTTTGAAATATTTATCCTCAACCTTTCTGCGATAATCACAGCATCTTCTTTTGTGGTTTCGGGAAGAATGACAATAAATTCTTCACCGCCGTATCTTGCGGGGATATCTATTTTTCTTACAGTTTGAGAAATTTCGTTTGATAATTCTCTTAAAATCTGGTCGCCTATTAAATGCCCGTATGTATCATTTATGTGTTTAAAATTATCAATATCAAGCATTAATAAAGACATTTTATGTTTATATCTTGAGCATCTTCTGATTTCATTTTCAAGTAAAGTATAGAAATGTCTTGAAATATATAATTTTGTAAGCCCGTCTTTTGTTGCAAGTTCGTATAATTTTGCATTATCAATAGCAATTGCAGCCTGGTTTGATAATGAAGTCATAAATTCTAAATCTTTTTGATTAAAAAGCTTGTCATTCTTTTTGTTTGAAATGTTAATTACGCCAATAGTCTCACCTTTTGCAATCAATGGAACACAAAGAAGAGATTGGACATTTGGCAGAGAATCTTTATTTACAAATCTCGGGTCATTTGAGCCTAAATTTGTAATGATAGCTTTCTTTTCAAGAAATACTGTACCTGCAACACCCTCTCCCGCTTTAATTTGAGAACATTGGATAAGTCCGTTGTTTATATTCTCTTCAATCCTTTTATCTGCAAGCCCATATACTACTTTTACCTGCAATGAATTTGATGTGTAGTCATAAAGCATCAAAGAGCCTTTTTCTGCATCAAGTGTTACAAGCGCTTTGCTTAAAATTACCTGTAAGAGCCTTTTCAGGTCATCAATAAAATTAACAGCCTGTGAAATATTATAAAGAATTGAAATATTGTAAAGAGATTTTTGTAATTCTATGATTTTATCATCCTGATATTTTCTGTGGAGTAATTTTACAATTACAGGCTCCATAAATTCAAAAATTTTATTTAAGAAACTTAATTTTTCTTCATCAATTTCTGACTCATTTTCATTATCTTTACCAATAAAGCATATGCAAACAGGCATGTTTTTATCTTTATCAAAAAATACCCTGATATACTGAACATCAAGCCCGGAAAGCCCGTTTGTCTGCCAGAAAGAGTTAAAAATATGCTGATGAGCTTCGTTTGTGGTCTTTATAATGCTGCCTTTGCTCATTACAGACCAAAAAGCTTCATTTTCATATTCAAAATATTCATCTAATCTTGAATTTTGGTTTGTTATAACGCTTTTAAATACGGTATTTTCAAATAAATAAAAAGAGATTTGATTATTATTCAACGCAGAGCTTATCGCATCAGACATTTTGATAATTAAATCTTCAATATCAACTGCCTGGCTTGCAATAGCGTTTATTTCAAACATCTTATTGAGCGTATATACGGCGCTCTCTAAATGGCTGTAATTATTTTCGGTCATCTCTTTCATTGGCATTCTTTATTTTTATAATATTATAAGATAAATTGTTGGTAAATACAATTTGTATAGGATTTTTGCGTAAAACAAAAGTTTTATATGCAATTGTAAGATATAATGGTTGATATGGCTGCATATTCTTTGCATAAAACAGAACTTTTGTTGCAAATAAAGGGTATTATTAAACTTATATGAAAAATGAAATAAAAAGAAAATGCCAAGGCTGCACAAAAATTTCAAAGAGAGAAGATTTTGTTAAAATTACTCTTTTAGATAATAAATTATACGTGAATCCTTCAAAAAAAATTTTAGGCAGAAGTATGTATGTTTGTGCCGATAAAGAGTGTGTAAAAACTGTAATTAAAAAGAAAAAATTATATTCTGCTTTAAAATTCAAAAACTTTGATGAAATATCAAAAGTTGAAAAGCTGCTTCAAGAAATGGTATCTTAATATTAAAAAAAGGGATACCCGATTAAAAAAATTTACGAATATCCCAAAGTAAGTTGTTTATCAAAATTATTTATTAATACTGAACTTGTTTTCAGTATTTTATTATGTTATTTTCTTGCTTTTAATTATTCCACTCAATCACCACCATACCATCTCCTCCTTTACCCCCAGGATATGCTGCATTATCTTTAACAGCACCTCCTCCTCCACCTCCGCCAATCTTGGCTGCATTCTTACCA